>Ga0265297_10000053_pt1 | contig 421475 bp, 399 predicted proteins | sample Munlanlwell13791_FD_192502 | JGI IMG/M metagenome (GOLD analysis project Ga0265297, IMG submission 192502) | Leachate microbial communities from a municipal landfill in Southern Ontario, Canada - Leachate well 137-91 | ecosystem: Engineered > Solid waste > Landfill > Unclassified | place...
CCGCCTCCGCCGCCGCCCGCGTAGTAAACATTAGTGCCTGTGATGCTGTTTTGGAGGCCCGCGCCGCCATTGCCTGCCTGGCTTGCGCCAGCGCTCGTGCCGACCGCGCCAGCCCCGCCGCCGCCGCCAGCTTTTGCGACCCCGCCGCCGCCGCCATAGCTTGAACCCCCGTTATGCCCCTGGCCTGAAGTGCCAGTGCCGCCTGAATAGGTTGCGCCTGTTGAAGTGGACGGGCCTGCGCCTCCGCCGGAGCCGCCGTTAAACCCTGCCCCAGCGCCAGTATAGCCGCCATGCCCCGCGCCGCCGCCTACTGCCGACAAGCCGGCAAAGCTTGAAGCCGTGCCGCTGTTGCCATTGTTTACCGCATTGGCTGCGCCGCCTGAACCGCCCGGGCCGATTACGACGCTGTAGCCCTGCGCTGAAACGGGTATCGAAGAATTATATATAAGGCCGCCAGCGCCGCCTCCGCCGCCGTGGGTGGAGCCTGCCCCGCCTCCACCGCCGATAATGAGGGCTTCGACATTCATAGGGATGCTGACCGTAAAAGTGCCGCTTGAAGTGAAAGTATGGACTGTATAATTCGTGCCATTGACTATTATTGTCGTCATGCTCCCGCCAGTGGCGGCAGCCGCGCTTGCAAGTCCAAAAGAGGCAATAAGGGAAAACAAGACAGACAGCAAGTGGATACTCCTGACGCTTCTGAAACCGAACCACATGCCCATGATAGCATTTACCCTCAACAGATATAAAAAAGTTATGCCCGGAAAGGCGTCAGGCAGCCAACAGGAAGGGAAAGTTAAATGCTCTTCTGATTCTGTGGTGAAATGAAGGTTGCAAGCGTTCGGGCTTTTCTGCCGCGCCACTACACCTGCGTGCTTGTGAACGTCAGTGTAGCCGTGCTTGTCTGGGGCGGGCTGTCGGAATCTATTTTTACAAGCACATAGGCCCAAATCGTGTCCTGCGAATCCGCGTATGCAAGGCTTGGGCACACTGTTATTTCAGAGCCTGACAAGTCCTGCATGCTCGTGTTAAGTGAGGGGCATGCGCCTGATTCATTGGCGCCGCCAAACATCTGGAACAGGGGGCTTGAGCCGCCTATGAAGTTTGCAGCGTCCTTGTCGGACGCCACTGTGATAGAAACATTGACGTTTCCCTGGTTCTCTACAATAAAACCAAGCTCGCCATCAGTGGTATTCGTAGTTTCATTTGACAGGAGTATAACAGACCCAGCAGCAGGCGGAGTCACAGGGACAAAGGAAAACGTGCTGTCATTCATGCTGTTGGACGTATAAACCGCAATCTGGTTTGTGGAGGTAATGTTAATCCCTATGGTGCCGCTGGAATTGGAAGGGGAGCCGCTGCTGCCGCCCAACTCGCTGCCATCCACGCCATAGCCGGAAAATCCAGACACGTTAAACGTCAGCAGACTGCTTGCCTGATTCCAGGAAATGCCAGTGCACTTCGGGGCAATGCAAAGCTCCCCGTTTTGGACTATTTCGCTTGAATTTTCGGCAAAGCCCGAATAGTAATATATGTCAGGAGCAAGAGAGCCAGAATAAATGCCTGTCAGGTTCATTGTAAGCGACGCAGTTGAATTGAAACTTGAGTGCAGGGCGCTTGAGTTCACAGAAATGAAACCATTGCCTATCAGCACGTTGGAATCGTAATCCTGGGCAATTGCATTCACAGTATGCCCTGCGGGGAACCTGATTTTGCCTTTTCCGGGAATGTCAAGTGTGAGATTCGCCACATTTGAAAGGTCTGGAACGCCTGACAGGTTTGATGATTCCCCGCTAAAATTTGAAGCTTCAGGAGGCACCTGCGTGACGTATCTTATTATTACAATGCCAGAGCCTCCTGCCTTGCCCTGGCCGCCGCCACCGCCGCCAGTGTTGGCAGTCCCGGCAGCGGAATAACCTGCGCCACCGCCGCCAAGGCCTCCAGCCCCATTAGAGCCTGAACCCTGGCAGACTATGGAGCCGCCTCCGCCGCCAGCGTAATATACATTTGTGCCATTGATTGTGAAATTCCTGCCATTGCCGCCCTTGCCTGCGGCACCCGATACGCCATTGGAGCCGGCAGCTCCTGACCCGCCGCCGCCACCGCCACTTGAAGCGCAGCTATAATCGCCAGCGCCAGAGCCGCCTGAATATCCCTGGCCAGAAGTGCCGGAGCCTGGGTTGAGCCTGACTTCCCCGGCATAAGAGCCTCCGCCACCTCCGCCCGAACCGCCAGTCTTGCCGGCTACGCCATAATCCCTGCCAGCGCCGCCGCCCCCTCCTATTGCAGTCAGAACGCCAAACACGGAATTCCCGCCATTTGCGCCCTGTTCATTGGAATATGCATTGCCGCCTGCGCCTACAGTGACTGAATATGCCTGGGCAGAGACAGGGTATGAAGAATTGTAAATAAGGCCGCCCGCGCCGCCGCCTCCGTTCCTGCCGCCCTGCCCGCCTCCCGCCACTACCAGGACAGAGACGTTCATTGACAGGGAAGAATTGAAAGTGCCGCCGGAAGTGAAAGTATGAACAGTATAATTTACGCCATTTTCAATTAAGGTTGTGACAGTGCCCCCAGTTGCAGTGGATGCGAACGGCGCGCATAAGACAAGCAAAAAAAGTGCCAGGGATAAGGCTTTCAAGCGAATTAACACGCATTTCTGCCAGAACATGCTAAAATTAGGGAAATGAATATTAAAATACGTTACCAGCGCAGCCTATGAAAAAAAGAAAGCAGGCAAATCAGGAGGCGGACTTCTTCGCCTTTTTCCCGAGCTTTTTCTTCATCATCTTGAGCACGAAGAAGGAATCCCTCTCCATTTCCTCAAGCCTGAAGCGGATGAGCTTAGCCTGCGCGTCAAGCCGGGGTATTACTATGAATTCAAGCGCGTTGACGCGCCTTTTCGTCTTCTCGATTTCACGGATGAGCTTGCGCAGCGCGTTTTCTGTCTCGGCGAGCTTGACAATCATGTCAAGCGAGCGCTCGAAGGAGTCGGCTGCCTCGTCAATCTTTGCGGACGAGCCGACAATAGAGTAGCCCCTCTCCTCCGTGGATTTGTGGACTTCCACGGATTCTATGGACGGTATCTTGACGCCCATGACGTTTTTGACCTCGATTTTAACTCCGGGGGCCTTCTTTATCTGGCTTGCCATCGCCTCTATCTCGTAGATGGAGTGGAAAATCTGGGCCACCGCAAGCGTCCTGTAGGAGCCTGACAGCGTGGTGTTGAGCTCTGTCCTCATGTCCTTCGCCTTTTCGAGGATTTTGAAGAACTCCATGACAAGGGCGTCCCTCTTCTGCTTGAGGAGCTTGTGCCCCTTTTTGGCAAGGGTTATCCTCTGCTTAGCCTTGAGAAGCTCCATCCTCGTCGGGTTGAAATTTTCAGCCATCCTCTACACCATCAAACAAATCAATTGGGGAACTACTTCTTGCCATGCTTGGCATGGGAGGCGTGCTTCGCCTCGTGCTTCTCCTCGTGCTTTGCCGCCTTTTTCTCGGCCTTGGCCCCGAAGTAGTCCCTTGAATTGCCCTTGCCGTCGTAATACTTCTGCCCGTACTTCGCTATGAAGTCGGCCTTGACCCTCTTGAGCTCCGACTGCGGCAGGGCTGCGAAAAGCTCCCAGCCCAGTTCCAGCGAGTATTCGATGTTCCTGTCCTCGTGGCTCGCCTGCGTGATGTAGCGGCGCTCGAACTCGTCGGCGAATTTCAGGAACTTCTTGTCGGTGTCGGACAGCGCTTCCTCGCCTACGACCGCGGAGAGCGACCTGAGGTCCCTTCCCGTGGCATAGCCCGCGTAAAGCTGGTCGGCAACGCCCCTGTGGTCCTCCCTTGTCCTCTCCTTGCCAATGCCAAGGTTCATCAGCCTCGACAGGGACGGGAGAACATCTACTGGCGGATAGATGTTTTTCCTGTGCAAATCCCTTGAAAGCACTATCTGCCCTTCAGTGATGTAACCAGTAAGGTCGGCGATGGGGTGCGTGATGTCGTCGCCGGGCATGGTAAGTATTGAAAGCTGCGTCACAGTGCCCGTCTTGCCCTTTATCCTGCCCGCCCTCTCGTAGATGGTTGAAAGGTCGGTATACATGTAGCCGGGGTAGCCGCGCCTGCCTGGGACCTCTTCACGTGCGGAGGCGATTTCACGCAGCGCCTCGCAGTAATTCGTCATGTCAGTGATGATGACAAGCACGTGCATGTCCTTCTCATAGGCGAGATACTCCGCAGTGGTCAGCGCGAGCCTTGGCGTGATGATACGCTCAACTGACGGGTCGTCCGCGAGGTTGAGGAAAAGGACCGCCCTTTCGAGTGCGCCCGTCTTTTCGAAGTCCCTCATGAAAAATGCCGAGTCCTCGTGCGTGATGCCGATTGCGGCGAAAACGACCGCGAACTGCTCCGACTCGTCCTTTGTCCTGGCCTGCCTTGCGATTTGGACGGCAAGCTGGTTGTGCGGCAAGCCCGAGCCCGAGAAAATGGGCAGCTTCTGGCCCCTGACAAGCGTGTTCATCGCGTCGATGGTCGAGATGCCCGTCTGGATGAAGTCCCTCGGGACTGCCCTCGAATACGGGTTGATTGCAGAGCCGTTGATGTCAAGCCTTTTCTCGGCTATGATTGCCGGGCCCTTGTCGCGCGGCCTGCCAAGGCCGTCAAACACCCTGCCAAGCATGTCCTTAGAGACCGAAATCTGCATGGTCTCGCCAAGGAACTTGACCTTGGTCGCAGTCGTGTTAAGGCCGGCAGTGGCGCCGAAGAGCTGGACGACTGCGACGCCCTGGGACACCTCGAGCACCTGCCCGAGCTTCTTCTCGCCGGAGGGGAGCGTGACCTCGGCTATCTCGTTGTAGCCGACGCCTTTCACGCCTTCAACGAAAACGAGAGGGCCTGCGATCTGCGTGACTGTCTGGTATTCCTTCATATAACCACCATTTTCTTGCGCTTAAGGGCTTGCCTTATTTCTTTGAAAGGGAGTCGAACTCCTCGTCAATCATGTTCCCGATTGCCTCGATGGACTTCATGTCCGATTCGGGGATTTCCTTCATCCTCGCTATCTTCTCCTTCACCTTCATGGAAAGGATGGTCTTGAGCTGCACGCCGAGGTCCACCGCCGCAAGCGAGCGCTCGTGGAACTTTATGATGTTCTTTATCATGGCGTATTGCTTCTTCAATGACGCGTACGTGTCGACCTCGTGGAAGGCCGACTGCTGGAGAAGGTCCTCCCTTATCATCTTCGTGGAGTTGAGTATGACCTGCTCCTTTTCCGGAAGCGCGTCCGGGCCGACAAGCTGCACTACCTCCTGCAATTCCGCCTCCTTTTGCAGAAGCGTCATCGCCGTGGTGCGCAGGCTGCCCCACTCGCTTGAGATGTTGTTGTTGTAATACGTGTCGAGAGCGTCCGTGTACAGGGAGTAGGACTTGAGCCAGTTGATTGCCGGGAAGTGCCTTCTCTGGGCAAGCGACGCGTCCAGCGCAAGGAAAACCTTGGTGACGCGAAGCGTGTTTTGCGACACTGGCTCCGAAATGTCTCCGCCGGGCGGGGACACGGCGCCTATGATTGTGATGGAGCCGGACCTCTTCGGCTCGCCAAGGCATTCGACCCTGCCGGCGCGCTCGTAGAACTCCGCAAGCCTCCTTGCCAGGTAAGCCGGGTAGCCTTCCTCGCCAGGCATTTCCTCGAGCCTGCCGCCGATTTCCCTCATTGCCTCCGCCCACCTCGAGGTGGAGTCGGCCATCAGGGCGACGTCGTAGCCCATGTCCCTGTAATATTCCGCAATCGTGATGCCTGTGTAAATCGACGCCTCACGGGCTGCCACGGGCATGTTGGAAGTATTGGCGATAAGTATTGTCCTTTCCATGAGCGGCTTGCCCGACTTGGGGTCCACAAGCTCCGGGAACTCCGTCAATACCTCCGTCATCTCATTGCCGCGCTCCCCGCAGCCGATGTAGACCACGATTTGCGTGTCGGACCATTTAGCCAACGCCTGCTGCGTGACGGTCTTGCCGGAGCCGAACGGGCCCGGAATGCATGCCGTGCCGCCCTTTGCGATGGGGAAGAACGTGTCGATAATCCTCTGCCCTGTCGCAAGCGGGATGTTCGGGTCGAACTTCTCCGAGTAATTCCTCGCGCGCCTGACAGGCCACTTTACAAGCATGCACACGTCGTGCGCCTTCCTGCCGTCGGATATCTTCGCCACAGTCTCCGTGACAGTGAAATGCCCCGGCTTTATCATGTCCACCTTGCCGTCAAGCGGGGACATTATCTTGTGCAGAATCAGGTCGGTCTCCTGGACCTCACCGATTATGTCGCCCTTTTTCACCTTGTCGCCCTTTTTCGCGACAGGCTTGAAATGCCATTTCTTCTTCCTGTCAAGGGACGGGACGGAGATGCCCCTCGCGATGAACGGGCCCTTGCTCTCCTTCTGGATTTCCTGCAGCGGCCTCTGGATGCCGTCGTAAATGCCTTTCAGGAGGCCGGGGCCAAGCTCCACCGAGAGCGCCTCGCCTGTGGACTCGACAGGCTCGCCCGGGGTGAGGCCCGCGGTGTCCTCATATACCTGGATCGTGGCGAACTCGCCGACAATCTTGATGATTTCGCCCGTCAATTCGGCCTTGCCGACCTTGACGACGTCGTGCATCTTCGCGCCCGACATTTTGCCTGCCACTACGACAGGGCCGGATATCTTTTCAAGAATTCCCATCATTACACCCCGATAAAACATGATTCATGCAATAAACGTCATTTCTTCTTCATCAGGTCGAACCCGATAGCCCTCTTTATGAGCTTGGCAAGGGATTCCGACTGCTCGACTGGCCCGCGCCTGTCGGGTATTGCGACCACCACGGGCTTTGCGGCGGACTCTATCCTTTTTTTCAGCCGCCAGTCAAAGCCTTCCATGGCCCTGTCCGAGACGACCACTATGCCGTATGAAGGGTCAGAAAGCAGGGAGGAGACCTTCTCCTCGATGCCCGCGCCCTCGACGATGTAGCAGTTCTCTATGCCAGCAAGCCTGAAGCCGGACGCGAAAGTGCTGTCCCCCACAATGGCTATCCTGTCGGAGAGCCTTGCAAGGCTTGGCGCCCCCTTCTCTTCATGCCCATGCCCGGATTTTTCCATAACAACACCATAAAACGCGGGAAATCCCGCAACAAACTCATGAAATGTCAACTATCATCTGCCCGATTTCGTCGGGAGTGAGGCCGAACTCCTTGCCCCTCATTATTTTCCTTATGTTCTCCATGGCTATTTCCTTGAGCATCAAAAAGCCTATGACAGTGCCGACCGAAAGCTCGGACTTCCTGAACTGGGCAAGGCCCTTTTGCGCTATCTGCTGCGAAAACGCGATTTCAAACGCCGACACCATCTTGTTCCTTGCGTAATAGTCGAGCGCGGAGCCGAGGTCGTACTTGCGGCCGGCGATTTTTACGGCCTCCTCCACGCTGTGCGCGTCTATCATGTCGTTTATCTCGCGCGGGCTGAACCTGCCGCCCTCGATTATGTGGGGCAGGACCTTCTCCTTGGGATATTGCGCGACCTTGAGGCGCAGGATTGTCGAGAGGTTCTTGCCGTCGAGCTGGGTCTTGAGCATCCTCAACACGCCCACGGCCTTGGGGTCGGCCGAGGTCACCTTCTTCTGCACGTTTATGTAATACTGCCTGTCAAGCGTCGAGAGCACCTTCTTGAACCCCTGGCTCCTCGCATGCCAGAGGACCGCGCCGTACCTGTGCGTCCTGATGACCGCAAGCGCGTCCTCAAGGGTCGGCGCGTCAATAAGCGACGAAATCTCGATGGGGCCCATCTGGCCGACTGGAACGAGCTGGCTTTCTATCTCCTCGCGCGGTTTTTTCAGCTCCTTGCCGACAAGTATGGTGCGCAGGTTGTTGACGTCCCAGTGCTCCAGGTACGCCTCAACTGTGCTCCTGCCGTCCGCGGGGGTGAACTTCATGACCTTCTTGCACGTCCTGGAATAATTCCTCGCAAGCGCGCGCTCCACGAGCTCGGCCCCGGAATATTTCAGCGACAGGGCCGCGAGGTCCTCCTTGTAGTGAGTCCTCTCGAGGGCCGAGATGATGGAGGGAACGCTTGGAAGCTCCGCAAGCTCCTCGAGGGCCGACTGGCTCATGAGGACGGACTTCATGCCGTGTATGCGAGCGTTAGAATAGCCGTAGATGAGAGGCTTGTACATCAGCCTGCCTGCTATCCTGCCGGCAACGCCGGACTTAGTGGTGTTCACTGCGCCCCTGCCGACTTCAATCACACGACCAATCATCAAATCACGCCGATAAACCAAAACAAATCATGCACGCCGAAAAACCAAGGCTATGCGAAAAGCTCGCTGTAAATCTCCTTCCTCACCAAATCCTTCTTGGACGCGAATATGGACTCGAAACTGTTGTCAACGCGCACGAGGCCGCTTGGGGACTCGATTATCGCCCCGCCCGAAAAGCCGGATTTGGACGTGTCTATAGTGCCCTTCATGCCCGCAAGCAGTTTCTTGTCGGCTGCGAGCACGTATATGGTGGGGTTGGGCTCGCCAAGCTCCTTGGCCCCCTCGGACACGAGCTTCTTGAGGAGCTTCGGGTAGTTCTTGGACTTGCGCAGCGCCACTATCTCCGCCCAGACCGCGTCCATGGCGGCTGCTATGGCCTGCTCCATCGAGTCGGCCTGGATTTTTTTCGCCTCGAGCTTTGCCGCGGCTATGCGCTCGGCAGACTCGTCCATGGCTATCTGTTGCCCGGATTCGGAGGCAAGCCTGACCTGTTCCTCCGACGCCTTTTTCGCAGAAAGTATCAGCGAATCTGCCTGCCTGTCCGCGTCCTCAAGCGATTTCCTTGCCTGGGACCTGGCGTGCTGGACGATTTCTTCCTTAAGCTCCTCCAAACCCATTGATTCCACCCATTGTATTAGTAGCTGAATATGGCAACGGCCAAAAGAGCAGTGGCGGACCTAAAAACCAAAGCCCGCACGCCTTTGTGTTACCATTACCCAATCGCTCGTTTCCCGCATCTCACACGAAAAGCATGAGTGCCGCGACGATAAGGCCGAGAACCACGAGAGTTTCCGGAAGCGCGATGTAAATCAGGAGCTTTCCCGATTCCTCAGGCTTTTCAGCGATTACGCCCATGGCGCTCGCGCCGATAGTTGCCTGCGCCCACGCCGTCGCAAGTGCGGTTATGCTGATTGACAGGCCCGCCGCAAGGTATTTCGCGGCTGTCGCGTCAAGCAGTGTCGTTGCCGTTGATGCTGCTACTGTTGCTGCTGCTTCTGTTGCCATATTGTAACACCTCTTTTGTTCAAAGAACATTAATGTCAGTCGTTTGCCCCATGCGCCCGTTTGTGGCGCGTGAAGTGCCTTGCCGCGGAGAACGGGACGAATTTCTTGCCGCCCCCGTGGAAGAACTTGCCGTAGAACTCCACCATGTTAAGCCTTGCCCCGTGTATGAGGCTCTCGAACATGGCAAGCCCGAGGTTGAGCATGTGGAGTATCACCACCACAATGCCCATGACGAGCAGGAGGATGGGATTTGTCATGCCCGCCATTATCTGGCCGACGACCATCTCGTTTATGATTTTCTCCGCTATGATGACGCCGACAAGGCCCACGGCCGCAATGCGCGTGTAGGACATGATGTTGCCAAGCACGCCGGGAATCTCGAACATGCCTATGAAGCCCTCCGCCTTGTAAATCAATGCGAGCCCCAAAAGCCCCAGCGCGCCGCCCACTATGAACGGGTCGCCGAGGGGGAGCAGGTTTGTCTTGAAAAGCAGCTTGGGGACGAGTATAACGCCGCTTGCTATGAGACCTATCCAGCCAAGCTTAGCCATGGCGTGCCAGATGTCGTGGCGCAGGTTGTTGAAGAACCCGAGCACAAAGCCGAAGCACAGGTGGAGTATGCCGACAAACACTGTGAATACTATGAGGATTGTAAGGCCTTCGAGCCTGTGCAGCACCAAGTCGATGCCGAACAAGGACAGGAAAGTGCCGTGCACCGCGACTCCGAACAGGCGCATGAAGTGCTCGAACGAGAAGCCGAACCACTCGTCAAACACAAAGCCGAATATGACGGAGGGTATGGCAGCTATAGCAAGCATCTGACCTATGCTGTGGATTACCCCGGGATTTGTCTTTTTGACCATGTAGAGCGCGAGGGCAAGGGAAATGAGGCCGTAAATTACGTCGCCTATTATCATGCCGTAAATGAGCGGGAATGTGAGGGCCAGTATGGATGACGGCTCGATTTCGTCGGATTTCGGGACCGCCATGAAGTCGACAAGGAACTGGAACGGGCTTGTGAGGGGCGGGTTCTGGAACTCTGTCGGCGGCTCCTTTGAAGTCTCGATCCTCGAGACCAGTATGTTCTTGAACCTGGATTTCAGGTGGCTTTCGACCTTGTGGTAGGCGGACGAAACAACCCAGCCTTCAAGCGTGAACGTGGAGGCGGTGTTGCCAAGCCGCCTAGCCGCGTCAGCCTTGTCGGCCTCGATTTTGAGGGCCTCGTTGAGTACGGCGATTTTCGGCCAGTATTCGCGCGACAGCTTCACCTTGTCCTGTTCGATTGCCTTTTTTTCGTCCACTATCCTGCCAAGCTCGGCTTCTAGCTGGCCCATGCGGCCTGCCACTGTGCCAGACAGGCGGGGGATGGCCAATTCCTCGAATCCGGCCTTTGAGAGAGATTCGCTGACATGCTCGCCTTTCTTGAAGGCGAAGAGGACCAGAAGGGAGGCGCCAGCGGGCGCGGAAATGTATTCATAATGAGAAGTAGAATGGGATACCAGGGAGAGGAGCCTTGAAAGGTTTTCCGCCCTGATTTTCCCGAGACGGAAGTCGAGGATGTTGAAATCCAGCATGGAATAGTCGATGTGGAGGGGCTTGACTGCCGCGAGGGACTTGAGTTCCTCCTTTATCTCCTCCTCGCGCTTTTTGGCCCTGTCCAGCCTGTCGTTGAGGGCGACTATGTCGCCGTCGATTGTGATTTTTTTCGCTTCCTCGAGCGCGGCCAGGGCGTCGAGGGATACCTGCGCCTTGAATTCGAATGGCACGAGCGAGTTCTTTATGCCCCTGATGCGCGTGAGCTGGGCGAGTATTTCGTCGGAAATGTCGAGGGGCTTGCCGGTTTCGAGGGCGGAGTGCTGCGGCTTGGATATCTCAAGCACGCCGAGGTTCTGCAACTCCTCGAGCACGCCTGCGGCGTCGGCTTTTAGACCGATTACCCTAACGTATTGCATTTGAGCTGACTTGAACATCCTATCTAGCCCTCTAAAACGAGTGCGGCAAGCTTCTTCGCTTTTGCCGCTGGAAGCTTCAATCCGTGGAGTTTTTTAGCCGCGTGCCTGCCGTCCGAGATTATCTTTTCAACCTGCGAGTCTATCTTTTTCCTGCCCGCCTGGATTGACTTGTCCTTCGCCGCGGCGGCAAGGTCTGTTGTCTCGGAGGCTATTTTCGCAGCGCGGGCCCTTGCCTGGGCGATAGTGGAATTGGCCGTCTCCTCGGCCTGCGACACGATTTTCGCGGCCTGGGCCTCCGCATCCTTTATGCTTGAGATTTTTTCGGTAAAATCATCTGGGGTAATATGCGTTTTATGTTCCATAAGGACTCCCGACACAGTTGTTTTCAAAGAGATGTATCACTTTTCCTGCCCAATATATAAAAACATATATGGCTTGCTTTTACGAGGAAGATATCTATATAGATATACATATTACAACCAATTTATAGGGCACAATGGCAGGCAAGCCAGCCGCATTTGCCCCAAGTTGCATTCTTGGAGGGGATTTCAGCCCATGTTGACATTGACCTCGAAATCATCAATGGGCGTAGCCTGGACGCCCGAAGGGATTCCCGTTATGAACGGGTAATCCTCCATGGTGATTGCGACCTGCTCCACAGTTATCTCGGACTTCGAGCCAGCGGCGCTGTCAACCAGGTAATCCTTTGGAGTGCCATCGGCAAACCTCTCCCTGACCTCGGCCGCCCTTGAAGGCGCGTTGAACCCGTATATTGTCGCGTTTGCGGGGTAGAGCAATGCCTTGCCAGGAGTGGCGGGGTTGAAGAGGTACGACTCGTTTTGGTAATAGTATATATACGCAGGATAGAGCGTGCCTGACAGGTTGAGGCTCCCAAAAGCCACTGAATAGTTCCCGAAATCCGCGTAATAGAATTCATGCTGCCTGTCATAGGGCATTTCATGGACGTGCGCCTTGAGCGCTGGAATTCGCGTGCCATTTACGACCTCGCTTGGGACAGTATAGACTGGCGAATTGTTTGAAGAGTTCGAAGTGCCATTTTGCGCCGGATTGGAGCCAGGGGTGGCGCAGCCCGCGAAGAAAAGCGCGAGAACGAGTGAAATCGTGAATAATGCCGCAAAGTTCCTTGGTTGCAAGTGCCCCACCGGTTAATCTCTTGATTGAAACTCTTTTAAATTCATTTGGGAAAATAGAAACCTGAAGTCTCATTCACGGGCCTGTAGTCGAATGGTAAGACGCTAGTCTCACACACTAGAGATTCGGAGTCCGATTCTCCGCGGGCCCATTTGAAGGGGCTCTGCCCCCGCACTTGCCGCACAGGCGGCAAGGCGCCGCAAGTTCGCAACGACGAACTTTGAGGCTTCAAGCCCCCGCACGAAGTACAAAAGCCCCTCGAAGTCTTGTTGGACTTCTCGGAGGCTTTCACCTCCCAACCGCTAAACACCAGTTGCGAGCAAATGAGCAAAAAGCCCCTTGGTTTTTAATCCTTTATCGTGAATAGATGATGCTGATTTTGCTCCCATAGTCTAGCCCGGTCAAGGACGGAGCCCTCTCAAGGCTTTAACTCGGGTTCAAATCCCGATGGGAGCGTTCTTTTTTCAATACGTAGAATTAGGAATGCCCAAAGAAAGAGAAGCGTCATCTGTTGCCAAAGGGGTGAGCCCTAACGGGGGAAGCTAGTGTTTTGCATGTGTCCCCTAGGGAGGGGGTGAGCTCCAACGGGGGAAGCTAGTGTTTTGCTAGTGCCCCCTAGGTCCCGATGGGAGCGATTTATTTTTTCAAGAAGAAGGCAGTCAAGAACTTACTATTTTTTGGGGACGAATTTCCTGCCGTCAAGGGTTATCTCAACCTGGGTTCCATATTCGCTCTTGTTGATTTTCGCAAGCAGCTGCTCCGCGACTGCCTTGAGGCGCGCCTCGTCTTCCGCCCGGACTACTTTTAGATTAAGCTGGCCTGAAGGGATTTTTTCAGTTTCAGGAATGGCTGACTGGAAGCCTTCAGGCCTCTCCTTCTTGCTTTTTGTGCCGAAACCGGGCATGATAACCGCAGGAATTAGGAATCCGGAGAATAAAAAACGTGTGGTAGCAAAAAAACCAACATGGCAAGGTTTATTAACACACATGACTACAATATACCACATAATCAAGTAGCAAACCGCCACAAAAGGTGCATCCAATGCTCCAACCCAACAATGCAAATGCCATCCAGGAAAAAACAGCACAGCCAGTGAAAACAGGGATAGGGTCGAGGATAAGCAACCACTTCCACAGGAAAAAAATACTAAGCACCCTCGTCATTTCAAACAATTCCGGCACCACGAACTGCTGCAGCCTTGTTTACAGCTGCAGGGCATACATTAAAGTCGGCGACGAGTGGAACGCAATGATGCTCATCAGGGACGCTGCAAGGAAGATAGCCAAGCTTAACGACGTGGCTGGCCTCACGGAAGTCGCAAAGACGGCATTCGAGGCGGGGCTTGGCCTTGACGGCAGGAAGATACTTGAAACAGCCGAGGCCATCGCAAAAAGGGAAATGATTGGCAATGCCATAGTAGCAGGGCTCACAAGGCGCAAGAAAAAAGAGCCAGTCGAGAAAATGGTCGAAGGCGTGGTTTTCAACGCAAGGGCGGACGAATATGTCAAGCAGTACGAGAAAATCGCGATGTGCTATGCACAGGCAGGCCAGGCAGACGGCGTGAAAAAGCTCCTGCCGATAGTGAAGGCCCTGCATGCCAGGACAGGCTACCAGACCTACCTTTTCTACCCCGACATGATAGAGGCAATGGCAAAGGCACGGCTTTTCAAGCTCGCAGAGGAGAGCCTTCAATACATAGGCAGGAACAAGCAGACGGAGATGGACATGGCGCTTTTCCGCATAGCAAGGGCGTGCAAGCAGCATGACAAGGGCAATTATGAGGAAATAATAGGAAGGATAAAGGACCCGGCGATACAGATGAGGGCCGCCAGGGAGCTGAACAAGAAAAACGAGGGCCTCTGGCCAGTTGGCGACGTGGTTTCTCACATAATGGAAGGCAATGCCACGGAAAAAGACATTATGTTCATGTGCACTGCCATATCGTTTTTCAAGCACGGAAGCAAGGAGAAGGCACGGGAGCTGGCAGGCAGCATAAGCGACAAGAAAATCAAGGAATGGACGCTCAAGGCATTTGAAGACCCTGCGACACTGGAGAAGTCCAAGCTCGAAAACGACCTCATGAAGATGTACTTCTCGATAGTAGCCTGGAAAAAGGGCAACAAGGAATACGCGGTCGGGATGGCAGCGAAGATAGTCGACCCGCGCATAAGCTTCATAACGCTGGAGAGGCTTGGCGCGGAAAACATAGATAGCCTAGACATAGAGATGCTTGCCAAAAAGCAATCCAATGTGTTCAATATAGCAGCGGCAGCCCAGAACTAGCAGGAGCAATCCTGCACTGTTTTCAAAGCCCGCTAATTTGTCCAGCCCAGCCGCAGCCATTCAGACATGCGCGACAGTTTCATCCGCCTCGCCTGCTCAAGCGCGAGCCACTTGTATCCTGTGACACCACTGCCCGGCGCAAGCGAGGGTTTCGGGCTTTTGGCAGAAACTTCAAAAACGAGTGCAGGGACATTGTGCTTTTTCTTGCGCGAACCCGCATTGTGGGTCCCCTGCGCAATTATGCCTTTCACGTGGGCGTCAATGCCTATTTTTGCGAATTCGTCCTTTAGAGCGCCCACAGGGTCGGAATTGCCATGGACAAGCACGCAAGGCAGCTCGAGGCATTCAATGCCGAGATGGTTTTTCTTCACAATGAAAAAAACCCGGCTGCCATCAATCAGGGCGCCCACTGCCAGGGCTGAAGGCTTGAGGGGTTCTATCCTGCGTCGCATAAGACCAGCTGTTGGAAAAAATTAAAAGGGAAAAATAAAAAAAACGGGTTTTGGCGGGGAGTGCCCGCGCCAAAATCAATAGGGCCGCAAGGAACCTAGAAGTTTACCTTCTTCCTTGCGGAGCCTATCCAGCTCTTTGCCGCGTCCTGGCCTCCAAAGCCGAATGCCAGCCCGAAAGCGAGAGCCACGCCAAGACCGATTGTCTGCAATATAGTTATGAACGTCGCAGTTATTATCTCGGTCCTGAACCCCACTGTCTCAAGTCCCATAACTAGGCCCATGAAGACAACAAGGTACTTGGCGACCTGGGCGAGCACCCTCATGTACTGCTCCTTGCGGTCCACCTCAAGCACTTTCTCGCGCACGAGGTCGCCGATTATCGCAGCAAGCACGACCACCAGCACGCCGCCAATGACTTTGGGCGCGTAGTCGACCACCCTGTTGAGGAAGTCCGACACCGGGCCGAGTGCCACAAGCAGCAGCGCCGCCTGCAGGAAGACCAGTATGACGTAATACTTTACGACCTGCACGAGCACGTCGCTAATCTTCACCTTGCCAAGCGCGTCCTGGACCTTGTGCAATGCCAGGAATTTCTCGAATTTAAGCGCCTCAAGCAGCTTCTGGAAAGCCATTGAGACCAATATGCCTATTACCCAGCCAAGCACGGCGATAATTACCGCAACTATTATGTTGGGAATTACAAGCGCAAGGCCATTTAGGTACTGCGTAGCCATGTCGCCAGCCATGCCCGGATTAGATAGGACTGCCGAATCAAATGCCAATGAATCACCTCGAATGTATGATACTCTTGTGCTTTTTGCCCCTATTTATATCTTAGCCCTGCCAAAAACGGGCGGGAATGGGGCGCCCAAGCCTCAATTATTTAACTTTGGGAGGCAAAAACCGAACGGAAAAACCCGCGCGCGCTGATTGCGCGGCCCGGGATGGAAACTGCGTGCCAGGCGTGATTGTCATGGATATAGGAGAGGAATCAGTCGAATACCACAAAAAGTTCAGGGGGAAGATAGGCATCAGCCCGAAGGCGAAAATAACCGATAGGAAAGGGCTTTCCCTTGCCTATACGCCAGGCGTGGCGCAGGTGTGCAGGGAAATCGCAAAAAACCCTGCGCTTGCCTACGAGACAACCCTCAAGTCCAACAGCGTTGCCGTCCTGACGGACGGGACGCGCGTGCTGGGGCTTGGGAACATAGGCGCCCTAGCCTCAATCCCAGTAATGGAAGGCAAGGCCATGCTTTTCAGGGAATTCGGCGGTGTGGACGCGTATCCAATCTGCCTGGACCTCACTGACGAGGAAAAGTTCATCGAGGCTGCAAAGGCCATCGCCCCGGTCTTTGGCGGCATAAACCTCGAGGACATAGAGAACCCAAAATGCTATTCAATCGAAAAAAGGCTTGTCGAGGAGCTTGGCATACCTGTCATGCATGACGACCAGCACGGCACTGCCGTGACAGCGCTTGCCGGATTGCAAAACGCCCTTGAAGCCGCAGGAAAGAAGCTTTCGGAATCCAGGGTTGCCATAATGGGCGCAGGGGCTGCCGGAAGCGCCATAGCATTGCTCCTTGCAAGGGCGGGATGCAAAGAGGTGCTCTGCTGCGACAGGAAAGGCGTGCTTGCAGCCACAAGGGCCGACCTTGACAGCCGCAAGGCGCTTGTGGCAAAGGAGACAAAGGCTGACGGGGAAATGACTTTCGCCCAGGCGTGCAATGGCGCAGACGCCATCATAGGCGCGTCAGCACCCGGCTCGATAACGGCGCAAGACGTCGCAGCCATGGGAAGCAGGCCCATTGTGTTCTCGCTTGCAAACCCCGTACAGGAGATTTCTCTTGAGGACGCGAAAAAGGCGGGCGCTTTCATATACGCCTCCGGCAGGTCGGACCTGCCAAACCAGATTAACAACGTGCTTGCGTTCCCCGGGATATTCAGGGGGGCGCTAGACTCGCGCTCGGCAAAAATCAGCGAGGGGATGAAGCTTGCGGCCGCCAATGCGATTTCAGGGAGCTTGGAAAAGGGGGAGCTCTCCGCTGAAAAAATAGTGCCAGTGGCATTTGACAGGCACGTGCACTTCAACGTGGCGCTCGCAGTTGCGCTCCAGGCACAGAAGGAAGGCCTGGCAAAAAACAAGGCCACAATGCAGGGACTTGAAGCCCTGATTAGCTCCAATCTGGGGTTTCAGGCGGGCAGGCCGCAGGGGCAAAAAAAACAGGATTAGCGCAGCTTTGACGCTTTAAGCCCATGATACTCCTTGCCAAGGACTGCAAGCGGCTTCGGGTCCGAAAGAATCAGGGAGATGGGGGTTACGACCACTTTGTTTTTCATCAGTTCGCGCACGTCCCTTCCCCTGATGGATTTTGCAAGCCCCTTGCCGGCGATCCAATAGCCTGTCTGGGCGTATTTGTGCTTGTCGGCCTCTATCTCTATATCGAAATGCTGGAGCTGCGGCGAGCACACGGAGCACTCGGCCTTCGCAGGCTGCAATGGATAATTGACATTGAGCACGTCGCAGCCTTCAGGCAGCCCGCCAGCAAGAGTCCGGGATATGAAGAATTTTGTCCATTTCTTCATTGCCGCCGGCTGCGGCCACGCCTCGTCGAGATACCACTTCTTGGCATATGACATTGCCGAGAACGCTATGGACGGGATCCCGTAAGTCGCGCCCTCTATGGCCGCGCCTATGGTGCCTGACGAGAGTATGGAGTGGACTGAGACATTGAACCCGGAATTTATGCCGGTCACCACTATGTCAGGCTTTTTCTTCAGGAATCCCTTCTTGTTTATGGCCAATGCAATGGCGTCCGCGGGCGTGCCCGAAATCAGCTGTATCTTGTGCCCGTGGAAGGATATTTCCTGCAGTTTCAATGGCTTGTGGTAGGTGATTTTCTTGCCCACCGCTGACTGCTGGCTTTCAGGGACAACCGCTGCCACGTCGCAGCCTGCCGCCTGGGCCGCCTCTATGAGTATCAACAGGCCCTTTGAGAGCCCGTCGTCGTTTGTAACAAGCGCTAGTTTTTTCGCCATTTGAAACGCCCCTGGACAATCACGGAGTTACCCTGACGCGGTCGCGCGGGAACATGGCGCACTCGCGTATGTTGTGCTGCCCTGTCATCTTCATCGTGATGCGCTCGAGGCCTATTGACCAGCCAGCGTGCGGCGGCGCGCCGACCCTAAACGCGTTTATGTAGAACTCAAAATTGGCAGGCTCGAGCCCCCGGCTCCTAAGCTGCTTTTCAAGGATGGAAGGGATATGGATACGCTGGGCGCCGGAGGAAATCTCCGTGCCGCGGTACATGAGGTCAAAGCCGTTGCACACGTCGTCCTTGCCGTCCTTTGGCATTGAATAGAACGCGCGTATGGCGGTAGGCCACTCGGTTATGAAATACAACTCCTCGTTGAGGAGCTTGTTTACCTCCGCCTCTGTCTCGCGCGTGAAGTCCTCGCCCCACTCGAATTTGATGCCGTTGTTGTTGAGCAGGTCCACGAGGGAGCCGTAAGTGTGGCGCTTTATCGATTCCGGCACGACGACGTGGGTGCCGAGGGTTGAAAGCTCTGCCTGGCAGTTCTTCTCAACGCGCTTGAGTATTGAAAGTGACACCTGCTCGAGAACGTCCATGGCGTCGTTGTGGTCGGCAAAGCCCATCTCGATGTCCATCTGCAGCACCTCGTTGAGATGGCTCGTGGTGTTGTGCTTTTCAGCCCTGAAGGCGGGCGTTGTCATGAACACCCTGTCCATGCCGCCCACGACAGCAAGCTGCTTGTATAGCTGGGGCGACTGGGCGAGGTAGGCCTTTTTCTCGAAGTATTCCACAGGGAAGAGGTTGGTGCCGCCCTCTGTCGCAGCCGCCACTATGGAGGTGGGATGCATTTCCTGGAACCCGAGGCTATAGAGGGTTTCCCGAAAGCCGGTGACTATCTGGTGCTTTATTTTGAATATGGCCGAAGGCTCCGCCCTGCGCAAGTCGACGTAGCGGTAGTCGAGCCTGACGTCGAGTTCCGCAGGCACCTTGCCGGTGACCTCGAAGGGCACCCTGCCGGTTATGGCGCCGAGAACCTCGATTTTTGAGGGTATGAGCTCGACGCCCGACTTTGCGACCTTGGACGCAACCACCTTGCCAGTGACGGCAATCACCGTCTCCTTTGGCTGGTCCATCATCTTGAGGGCCTCGTCCGGCACCACGCCTTCCTTGCCAAAGACCTGCAAAATGCCCGTCCTGTCGCGCAGGAGAAGGAAATTCATCTTGCCAAGGTTCCTTACTTCATGGACCCAGCCGGCCACCGTGACCTGCTGGTCCTTGCGGCCTATTGCGTCTGAAATGTAATGCGTGCGGAACATGCGCCATACCTCCCATGGATATGAATAAACGTTGAGATATAATTAGTGTAGGGCAAGATTAATTAAGAAAACCCAAATCCGCCCTTGGCGGGCAGCGGCCATTCCACTGGGCGCAGCGCAAAAACGGATTGACCCGGCAGGGCATTTCATTCAAATACTACTGTGGCCTGCGAGCCAAGAAGAGCAGTTGAAATCTTTTGCAGGGAGCCGGGGTCCAATGGCAACGTGCGCTCATATCCGCGCGGCAGGCGGACCTTGTATATCTCGCCGCCTGCGGAATAGACCTTGTTAATCCCAAGCAGGGGGACAGGCGAAATTACGTCCTCTATGGAGCGCTTGACGTCCGGCGACGAATAGGCAATCCTGACCTTCTTGCCAAGCATTGCCATCAGTTCCTTTGAGACCACGCCGCCCTTGCCGATTAGTATGCCAGGGTCAGTGTCAGTGAAAAGTACTATGAGGTGCTCGAGCTCCACTGCCCTCACAAAGCCCGCGCCTGAAATGTTCCTTTTCTCGTTGATCAGGTAGAGGGAGTGGCTTATCTTCGCGTCAAGCCTGGTGATTTTCCCGCCGTCAATCAGCCTATTGCAGGACTTGCATATCTCCCCGGTCTTGGCGCATATCTCACATACGGGGGTTTTCATATAAATCACTACTATGAAATGCAGTCAAGGCAACGTCATTGCTTGCAAGCGCAACCATCTGCCGCCCTTTTCGGGGGCGGCAACACTTATTCGCTTTCCTTCTCCACCCTGTAATCATTGATTATCTTTTCAATGTCGATTCCTGTTTTTCCCTTGTCATCATTATTATGGGTGGCAAGGGTTTTATTAGATTGTACCGTTTTTTGGGAATTCCCGCCTGATTTGCCCGATTCCCCGGCTTTCCGTGCCGGGCCTGCAATGCGCATCTTGAGCATGCGGATGTAATTTTCGAGCCTGGCTATCCTGCCGCGCAGCCTCCTGACCTCCGGGTCGCTTGAAATGCCCCTGCCCACGGCGTGGCGCAGCCTTGAAAGCTCGCCGGACAGGGCGGCGTTTTTCTCCCTCTCAATTGATAGCGCCTTGCGCAGGTTGGCGTTCTCGCCGCCAAGCCCCTTTATCTCCGAGAGGGCGCGGGAGAGTAGCTCGCGCGGCCCCTGCCTTTCCTGCCCATGGCCCGACTTGGCAAGCTCCTTTTCCTGCATTCCGGGCTCCATGCCTGCGGCAAGCGACGCTATGGCGGAGAACATGGTGGAGCCGTTTATCACCATGTGCTTGACCTCCTCCGCGTCGCCAAGGCCCATTGAATCAATCTGGCGCAATTTGTTGGCGTAATGCCTGTAAGCCATGAACGCGGCCGCGTATGCGTCGCGCAGGTGGTTGTTTTCAAATCCCTTGCCGCTTGCAAGTGCCGACTTTTCCTTTTCAGTAAGCTCGCGCGAGGGCACGAAAAGGGCGGCATTGTATCCTGCCGCCACTTTCCTGACGGATTCGGGCGCCACGGACTTGTCCGTTGCAATGGCCGAGGGCACGCCAATTGAATTTATCATCCCTGAAACAGTTTCCCTGCCGCCTTCCTTGGCGTGGCGGCACCCGACCAGGTTGCCCTTCAAGTCCACGGCGCAGACAGCGCTTGTGGCGCCGGGGTCTATGCCGAAAATTGCGTATTTCTTCCCCACAGGGAAAAATAGGGAGAAATCATATTAAAAAGCTCTTTTGAGGATAGGAGTAAGAGATAAATATGCAGGCCATTCTCAAATCCGCTTTCATCCTCCTGCTCGTTTGCGCAAGCGCCGCGTTCGCGGCAGCCTTGGCGGGAACCGGCTGCACCCAGCCTTCAGGCGACTGCGTTGTCAACACGTCGCAGACAATTGACAGTGGAACAACGTATTATTTCAATTCCCTCACAATCAACCAGGGGGCAGGGGTAACAATAGCATCCACGCCAGCCATTGCAGGAGGGACAGTCAAATTCTATGTCGCAAACGACATCAACATCGCAGGCTCCATATCTGCAATAGCGCCAAACAATGCCGGCACCAGCAGCACGGATGGAGGCGGCTATGCAGGGGCAGTAGTGAGCGGGTGCTCTTATGGCTATGTAGGAGGAGGCGGGGGCGGCAGCGGAGGAGCGGCGGTCGGAGCGACCGGATACCCGGGCGGTGCGGGAGGAGGAGTTATTTCACTCTATGCCAAACGCATAAACATCGCTTCAACAGGCAGCATATCCGCCAACGGGGGGACTGGAACGAGCAGTTATGCAGGCGGCGGCAGCGGCGGCACAATAACGCTTGTGGCGAAAACAATTAATTTGTCAGGAAGCATGTCAGCGCAAGGCGGCACAGGCAGTGCATTGGGCGGCGGCTGCGGCGCGGGAGGGTCGCTTATTTTCATGCCACTCACAATTACAAGCCTTTCAGGCGGCTCAATGAATTTTAATGGAGGGACAGGTGGCGGCGGAGGGGCAGGCGGAGGAAGCGGCGGGCCAGGCGGCAATGGCCAATGCGGGGATGGCGGTTCTGCTAACGCCAACAGGAATATCAGGATATACAATTCATACGTTCCATCAGGCTCGGGATTCACGATTGCATCAGGCGGCTCAAGCGCGGGCCTCTTGGACCTATATAATTCGCCTTACAACTCGAAATACGCGGCATTGTCTGCCACGCAAAAGACCCAGAACCTGTTCTTTGGAACATTTTCACGATATTTCTATCCCTACTCCGGCATACAGGCGAGCTTTGTCAATGCCAGCAACAGGAGCCAGGTGTTCATGGCCGTCACTACGGGCTCTGACGGCACGATGGCTACAACCGCGACGTTGCCTGGCACCTACGACATTGTCGTAGACCTGCCGGCGCAAAACAGCTATGCCTATCTTGCAAGCTCAAGCCAGCAGGACCACAGCGCGTTTGCACTCCAGGCCGCCGCTACGCACGCGGTGTTCTACCCAAGGGCGATAAATTTCGCGGTGTTCACGCCTGACGGCATCCAGAAGGCGTATTATCCCTACACACTCAATTCAAGCGACGGGATTTATTGCGCGGGCAATACCTCGGCAACGCAGGATTCAACCTGCATTGCCCCGAAAAACGGGCTTGACAACACGCTTACAAGGCTGAACTACTCGCTTGTCGTGCCTGCGAACGCATATAGCAAAAATCCGTACATGGACTGGCTCCAGGCGCCCTCCGTGTTCTACGTGAGCGGCGGCGCGCCACAGAAGCTGCGCGGGCTTGCGACGACAACTGTCGCAAGGACCGGGCAAACCATAAAAAGGACAGTGATTTACACGCCCACGCAGACTGCCGAAAAGGATTTCGCGTACACTGAAACGATTCCGTCGGATTTCGCGTTCGGGGCGGTTGCAAGGGCGACAATGGCATTGAGCGATGGCAGCGAACTCGACTGCACCTTCGCCCCTCCTGCGACAGGCAAGCTGATTACATTCAGCGCGGCAAACTGCCCGATACTTTCCACCCAGCTTACAAACGGCAACTGGCTGAAGCTCGAATTCGACATTGTGACGCCGCAGCCCGACGCGTTTTTCGGCGAATACAAGGACTACTCGTTCTCGCAGGGAAGCCTGCAGCTAAACAGCTTCACAAGCTGAAAATGCCGAAGAAAGGGCAAAAAAATAAGAAAAAGGCAGGGCAACCCCTGTAACCCCCTGTTCAACCCGGCAACTCATGTAAAGATGAGTTTGAGGTAGAAAATCGGGTCGTAGAGCTGCTGCTTTGCCTCCTCGTTTGAGAGCATGCCGCTTATCGCCTGCTGCAACTCCGGCTTCCTCGCCGCCTTGTCGATGAGGAAGTTGAGCAGGAACTGTATCTTGCCGGCCTTTTGCAGCTGGTAGCTGTTATTGAGTTCCGGGCCTATTTCGGCCCACAGCTTGTCCTCGTATTCCTTCAGCGCCGCGGCGGAATAGTCGCCGGACTTGAGCGCCTTGACTATCACGGGCGCTGCAATCATCGCCGAAGTTGTGGCATTGCCAATACCTTCCCCGCTAAACGGGTCTATGAGGGATGCGGCGTCGCCAAGCAGAACGTAGCCGTCGCCGTGCGCTTTCCTGTGGATTGAGCCGAACGGGAGCGACCAGCCCTGTATGTTGCCTATCAGCTCCGCGCCGGCAAACCTCTCCTTGAAAAGCGGCTCTTCCTTGATTATCCTGACCATTTCCTCCGGCAGCTTCACCTTGTGGTCCTTGACGTCCTTGGTAATCATGCCAAGGCCGACGTTCACAGTGCCGTTGTCGGACGGGAAAATCCAGAAATAGCCTGGCAGGACGGACTTGACGAAATGTAGCTCTATGTTTGGGGTGACGTCCTTGACGCCCTTGTAATACGCCCTGACAGAGAGGCAGTGGTGCCTGTCGTCCTGCACAACAACGCCTGCCTTCTGCGCCACGACCGAGGTCGCGCCGTCGGCGCCCGCGATTATCTTGGCGCCAAAGGAGCGCTCCTTCTTGGTCGAAAGGTCAATGCCCTTAAGGCCAATCGCCCTGCCGTTGTCAAACACCACGTCTGTGACCTTGAAATTCTCGATTACGGTGACTGACTTGTGCTTTTTGGCATGCTCGAACATGAAATTGTCGTAATACATCCTCTTGCAGACATAGCCGGGGACAATCTTGCCGTCCTTGTCCGAAGGGAATGGAATCTGGAGCATAGTGCCTTTCGGGCTTGAGAAGAGAACGCCTGTGACCTTTGCATGCGGCAGGTTTTCCATGCCGCCGTATATCCCAAGCTCCTTCATGACGCGGGCGGACTTGCCGCCTACTGCGTCGCCGCAGGTCTTGTCCCGGGGGAACTTCGCCCTGTCAAGGAGAAGGACATTGACGCCATCCCTGCCGAGGAATTGCGCAAGCGCCGAGCCTGCAGGCCCCGCGCCCGCGATTATGACATCGTAATTCGCCTCAAATTCCATAAACAAACACCCGCCCGCGTGTCTCCCGCAGGCATGAAACCTAACAAGTAATCAGGATGGGGAATAATTGGATATATAGATTTTAAAAATATGCCAGAAACTCCCCCCCGCCACGCAGGGGGCCAAAATGCGCCCCAAAACGTATTTAACAGGCAGGGGCATTAATATGCTCGAATAACTCATGCAGGGAAGGATGATTGGATGGCGAATTCAAGGCAGTCGATTGCAAGGGATGGCGGCAGGCAACACGCAGGGCAAAAATCCCCGCAGGAAAAAACGCAGGGAAGGATTGAGAAGGACGCGCTTGGGGAAATCAAAGTCGGGCAGGGCAGGTACTGGGGCTCGTTCACCCAGCGCGCGCTTGAGACATTTGGCTGGCGCGAGGACGAAAACTCCATATACTATTACATGACATACGTGAAAATCAAGCTGGCCTGCGCGCGGGCCAACCATGCCTGCGGCATGCTTGAGACAGCAAAAAAGACGGCAATAGAGCAGGCGTGCGCGCAGGCGCTTGACGGCGGGCTTGCAGGCCAGTTCCCGCTCGGGTTCTACCAGGCCGGGGCAGGCACCCCGTTCAACATGAACGTGAACGAGGTGATAGCCAACAGGGCGAATGAAATAATGGGCGCGCCTTTGGGCTCGTATAGGTTCGTCCATCCCAATAACGACGTCAACATGTGCCAGTCGTCAAACGACCTTGGCCCCACGGCGATTAGGGTCGCGATGCTTGAGCTGTCAAGGGAATTGGAGAAAAGCGCGGACGCCCTGTGCATCTCGCTCGATTCAAAGGCGAAAAAATACGCGGGGATGGCCAAGGTCGGCAGGACACACCTGCAGGACGCGGTCCCTGTCGGCATTGGGCAGGAGATAATGGCATGGTCCGACTCTATAAAGGCGGACATGGAGGCAATCGAGAGGGCTAGGAAGGAACTTCTCGAGGTCCCGCTTGGCGGGACAGCGCTTGGGACAGGCATAGCCGCCCACCCGGAATTCGCGGCAAACGCCTGCGCCCAACTTTCAAAGATATGCAATGAGAACATATCGCCAATGGGAAACAAGCACGCGGGAATATCGATGCTCGGGCCAGTCCTTGCCTACGCATCCGCGATAAAGAGGCTGGATTCCACCCTTGTAAAGGTTTCAAATGACATGAAAATCCTGATGTCAGGCCCAAAGGCGGGCATTGCGGAGCTTCTGCTGCCGGAAGTCGAGCCGGGCTCGTCCATAATGCCAGGGAAAATAAACCCCTCTGTGCCGGAAGCAGTCGAGATAATGGCAAGGGACGCCATGGCAAAGGAGCATGCCATAGAACAGGCAGCAGCGGGCGGGCAGCTGCAACTCAACGTCCTCACGCCGCTTGCCGCAAAAAACATAATAGAAATGATAAAGGCGAGCGAGCAGGCAATCGCCCTGCTTGACAGGAAATGCGTTGCAGGAATGGAATACGACCTTGCCGCGTGCAGGGCAAACATGGACAGGACATACGTTCTAGCAACTGCCCTGAACCCCTACCTTGGCTACCAGGCAATGGCTGAAATAGTCAAGGAATCGCTTAGGACGGGCAAGCCGGTAAAGGACGTAGTGGCGCTCCACGGGCTCATGGGCAGGGATGAAATGGATGGCATACTCAACCCGGCAAAACTCACAAGCCCGCAGGCAATAGACCAGAAACTGGCGCAAAAAATCAGGCAGTCGGAAAGCTACAAAAAATACCTGCAAAAGACAGGCAAAGAGCCCAAATAGTCACTTTTTCTTCCCGGATTTCCCTGGCGCCTTGCCCTGTTTCACGGGAGCCTTTTTGCCTGCCGCCTGCTTTGGCTTTGCAGGCATGCCGAGGGCTTTTGCCTTGCCCCTGCCCGCAAGCCGCGCGTATTCCACGCCGTTTTTCTCGAATATCTCGACAGAACCGCTTGAGACCGCGGAATCCAGGGCCGCGCTGAAAGCGGCTGGCTTCATGAGCATGTATTTTTTCAGCCTGGGCATCTGGATGCCTGACCTGAACTTTCTGACTTCCGCAATGAGTTCAAGGGCTTCTGACGAATGCCCGGGGGCCGGAGCCGGCTTTTTCTCCGGCTTCTTCTTGGGTTCCAAAGCCGCAGGCTTTGGCTCGGGGGCGGCTTCCTTCTGCCCGAAAAGCTTGGCAAAATAGCCGACTGCGACCGAAGCGGGTTTTGGAGGCTTGCCCGTATGGGGCATTGAAAGCCTGACCATATTGACCTTGCCATGATGGGGATGCCCTTCCACTGGCTTTGCCTCCTCTTTTGCTTCGGCTGGCAGTTCAGGCGCAGCCGTAACCCCGACAGGCCCCGCTGCTTCCTTTGCGGCAATCGGCTTGGAAGGCTCCTTTGCAAGGGTTTTGGTTTCCTGTCCCTTATTTTCGGCTATTTTGACGACTTGTTTCTGCTCTCCCTTTTTTTCAGGCCCGGCCTGCCATTTGGGGGAGTCTGCAAAAACAGCCCTTGAAGAGCCCTTCTTGACAATGTCTGTAATCGATTTGGCCACTATGCCCTCCTGCGGGGACACGAGCACTTCCTTGACGCCTGAATCCTGTTCCGGGTAATCGGAGGGCGACTCAAAGGTCCATGGCCTGTCTGGGTCGTCAGGGCGCATAGAGCTCCTGGCGCGCGCCAGGGCCTTGAGAACAAAGAAAGCGCACACGAAAATGAAAAGCGCCACTACTATTACGGCATATAACGGCACCTTGCCAACCAGCGGCATTGCCACTTGGGTTGAAAGCGACACGCTGTAATTGCCCGAAACCTGCGGCTTAGGAGGGGCTACCGCCTCAACCACCTTCGCATAAGCGAACATTCCCGGCGAGTCGGGGCGCAGCTGGAATGAGAGCGAAAGCGTGTCACCTGCAAGTGCCTGCGGATACACGTAGAGGGCTGCGTTCGACGAGTTGCCGGACTGGGCAAGGCCGGAGGTGGACACGAGCGTGGAATTGGCAGGCGCGCTTATAAGAATTGAAACAGGCGCGAATTCGCGCGAAAAGCTCAGGTTCAAATCCAGGGAATAAACGTCGCTTCCGGATGCCACTGTAAGGGGATTGAGAAGGTAAAACGCGCTCTGGATTGTGCCGGACACGTTCTGGAACCTTGCAACAGTGCCGGGATTGCCCTGCGCAGACACGGGCGAGAAGCCTGCGCCTGCCGCCGAAACCGAATTGACAGGCCCGGCAGGCGCGCTCACCCAGAAGTCAAAATCTGCGGGGGAATCGCCAAGCGTAGTGTTCATGTACACAGACGCCCTGCCGTCAGAGAGTATGTTTATCGCAATCTGCGCAGGCCCGGAAGGGCCAGTTGCAGAGTCCGGCCCGCCAAGAGCGCAAAACGAGGCGGGAATTATAAGCAGGAGCGAAACGGCAATGGCAAACAGCGCCAAACGTGCCGGCTGGCTTCGTGGAAATGTCATGGTGCCACATTTGCTTTACGGGTTATATAAATCTAACAGGGAAGCAGGGAAGGCGGCTCATGCTGAAAAGGGCGCGTCCGCAAGCCGCAGCAGCACAATCCTTGCAGCCATCTGGGTGTCCGGATTGCCGCCTTTGAGAAGCAGGCCCCTGCGCAGGGCTATCTTTTCCAGGACTGCAACTGCGTCATGCCTGTCGGGCTCGCGTATGGCAAGCTCGAATTCGCCTTCAAGCCATGCGAAAAACGCCGGGTCGGCGCTCTTGCGCTCGAACAGGCTGAAAAACACCATTTCAGGGTCCTGCAATCCATTGACATTGACCGCTCCCTTGAAAAGCAGGTCTTCCTTTTCCTGCTTGCCAGGATATATCCCGGGCAGGTCTACTAGAAGCACCCTGTCATTGAGCCTGAAATACTGCCTGCCCTTGGTCGTGAAAGCAACCGGGCTAACGCTTGCCTTTTTCCTGTTTACAAGCAGGTTGACAAGCGTGCTCTTGCCCGCATTAGGGTAGCCGAATATGGCCACTTTTATCTGGTTGCGCTTGGACTTTGCCATTATGGCGTCAAGCACCGCCCTTCTGGTCTGGGACCTGTCGGGGCTTGTGGCGCTTATGGCAAGCAGCCCCCTGTCCCTGCACGCCTGCAGCAGTTGCGGCGTGGCGAGGTCTTTCTTGTTGGCTATGGTGAGTATCTTGTCCACGGAGCCGAACTTTTTCAGGAAAGGGATGCGGGTGCCGTCAATGTTCCTTATGTCGACAAGCTCGAGCATCACGTTGCAGTCCCACGCCTCCCTTGCGACCCAGTCGCTGGCCATCATCTTCTGCTGCCTTGACGACTTGCCCCTGAAGGCCTTGCCCGCATGGCCCGTAGCATACCTTCCACCCTTCCTTGGGCTTTTTCGCGAATCCATAAATGCCACCATCAATGCCTTCAGAGAAGCTCCAGAAGCCGCCTCAAATCTGAAATGTCTATGACCGGCTTGCCGAACCTCTCGTAATCTTCGGGTATGCGCGGGCAGGCCGTGTTGACGTAGGCGTCAAAAGAGTTGAAATCAGCGCACGCAGTAGTGTCTATGAAGTTCGAGACGAGGATATAGGCCTGCTTCCCCTTTTCTTCAAGCTTTTTTTTCGCCTCGATTGCTCCTGCGAGGTTGTACTGCCCGTTCTTTGTGGAAACGAGTATGCCGAACCTCTTCACCTTGTCCTGCGTGCAGGCAAGGAGCATGCCCTTCTTTTTCTTCCTCAACTTTTCAATGGCCTCGTTGATTTGGTAGGCCTTCCATGAATAGGGGTCGAATACGAAAAACGGGATTTTGGCGTCTACGCCTGTTGGGTGGAATATGCCGCCGCCCACGTATGCGAGGCAGTCGGCGTCCTTTTGCGCCACTGACGCGGACACGGAATCGCAGCCTAGAAGCTGGCCAGCATGCCGCGTATGCGCCCCGCCTTTTGCAAGAACCACTTCATGCCCTGCCTGCTCAAGAATGGATTTCATCTGCGGGAGCTGGTGTATGTGCTGCACAGTGGTGAGAAGCCCGACTTTCTTGTATGGCTTGAGAAGTCCGAGGTTTTCGGAAAGTATGCCGAGGTTGGCATCAATAGTGTACGGCACGTATTCAATGTCGAACTTCTCGCCTTTGACTTTGTGGAACTCCGCGTGGCCGTAATGCCTTAGGAGGTCGACATGGAGCATTCTGGCCTCCTCAAGCGCAAGGTCGCACGCGCCAAAGCACTGCGCCGCTGATATGAACACGGTATGCCCCTGGGACTCAAGTTCAGACGCTATGGACGTTGCCTTTTCCTTGAGCCCTTCCGGGAACTGGAGCAATATTTTCATGGCTAGGAAAGCGAATCTGGAGAATAAAAAGAAATGCCCCCGCACTTGCAGGCGCGCATGGCAGCAGGCAGGCAAGGAAACTCACACGGGCGTTATCGTGAAAGTCAGCGTGGCATTGCTTGTCTGGGGCGGGCTGTCGGAATCTATCTTTACAAGCACGTATGCCCAGATGACGTCGCCCGAATCGGAGAATGCCAGGCTCGGGCATACCACGATGCCGCTTGAAGACAGGTTTTGAGGTGAGCTGTCAAGCCCTGGGCACGAATCAGTCTTGTTGACGGCCCCAAACATCTGAAACTGCGGGCTTGAGCCGCCAATCAGGCTTGCGGCGTCCCTGTCGGAGGTGACGTTTATGGAAACATTGACATTGCCCTGGTTCTCTACAAGGAAGCCAGTGAATCCGCCAGTGACATTGGACGACTCGTTGGACATGAGAGTAATGGACCCTGCCGCTGGAGGGGTGACAGGCACGAAGGAGAGCAGGCTGTTGTTCTGCCCGCCGGAGGTATAGACAGCCACCTGGCTTGTAGAGGTTATGTTGATGCCAAGCGTGCCGGTAGAATTTGAAGGGGAGCCGCCAGCGCCGGTGAAATTGCCAGAGCCGTTGACGCCATAGTCGGAAAAGCCAGTCACGTTGAATGCCAGAATGCCTGATGCCTGGTCCCATGAAATGCCAGTGCATCTTGGGGCGGAGCAGACTGCGCCGTTTGCAAGTATTGTTGCAAGGCTTGACGCGAATTGCTCATAGTAATAAATGGTCGGGGCGGATGCGCCGGAATATATGCCTGTCAGGTTCATTGTCAGGGTTGCAGTCGAATTGAAGCTTGAATGGAGCGCGCTGGTGTTAACAGAAACAAAACCATTCCCGATTATCACCTGCGAGTCAAAGTCTGCGCCCGCAGCATTGATGGAATAGGCAGGCGGGAACTTTATCTTGCCAGCGCCTGGCTTTTCAAGCGTGAGGTTTGTCACGTTGGTTATGTCAGCCACAGTGGCGAAATTTGTCGTGGAGCCGCCATAGGTTGAGACAACTGGGTTGTAGGCGAGAGTGACCGACCTCACGCCCGTTGAATCCGTGTAGCCCTGCGTGTCGGTTGAATAGCCCGCATAAGCATAAGTGCCATCTGCCAGGTTCGTCTGGTTTGTCACGAATTCCCATGCAGTTGAATTTATTTTCTTCAGGTTGGAAAGGTAGAGCTGCTTCACTTCGGCTGCGGACAGCGCCCTGTTGTAAATCCTGACTTCGTCTATAGTGCCGTTGAAATAGTTTGAGCCACCGTTTGTACAATCGACCTGATAAGGCTCAGAGCCGATGCATAGGGCATTTGAATAAGTATAAAAGAGCGAACCGCCCATCGGAGAGGTTGCCACCTGATTGCCTTGCAGGTAGAGCCTAATTGTGGTTCCGTCATAAGTGCCAACGACATGATACCAAGTGTTTGCGGAAAGATTTGCAACTGGATATGACGCACTATAATATCCTGTGCTGTTTCTTGCAAGGAAACAAAGGGTATTGGCTGCGCAGGCTGAATTTTCACTTATGGAGATATGATAGCCGCCTGATTCGGTCTTGCTGATTATCCTCTGCCCATAAGCCTGCTGGGACGTGAGATTTCGGGCATTGAACCATGCCGACACCGTGAGCGCTGATGTAGGCGATAGGGAGGCGGAGTAGGGCACTGTGATATAGCTCGAATTGCCGGAAAACAAGACGCCACTGCCATACTTGCCCTCAGGCTGTGAAAGCGAGCCTGAAAGCACGCCGTTATTGGCGCTGGCGCTTGAATCAGACACGAGTTGGCCGCTATTGACAATGAAATTGTCAAAATCAATTGAATACGCCGAAGTCGGCGCGGTATGATAAGAATGGAACACCACGAACATGTCCTGCGAATATGCCGCATTTGTAAGCGTCCTAAGAAGCGTCCAGCTTGAGCCGCTCCAATAGTACGCGCTCATGGTAGTGCCCACGCGGGTTATGCGGAATTTCCCCGAAGTCGCGGTGGTTGAAGTGCTGACGCTGTAGCCACCCCATACCCCTCCGAATTCCGCATCAGACGCGTACAACTGGCTGTCTGTCCTAGCCATGTAGAAGGCATTTGCCCAACCGGGCGTGTATATCCAGATGCCTGAGGCGCCCCCTGAAGAAGACGTGGGCTTGGCAAAGTTCAGGAAATCTGCCTGTATGTCAAAATCCCCTTTGAAGGTCATTTTGCCTTCCGAATGCGCGCCGCTGTCAAGATACGCGCCAGTGGAGGGCCCTGAAAGCCTTAGCACGCTGCCCGTGGCTGCAACAGCTCCCGGGCTTGTGGCATAGCCAGTCCACTTGCCTGAATCCAGGGATGCGCTGTTGAAATTGTCGGAATACGAGGAATCCTCAAAGCTCCACATTGCCACAAGCGACGGGTCGAAGAAGGAATAGTTCGTGCCGTTCCAGCTGAAGGTGAAATTCTTCAGGGCAGCCACGGCATTGACGGTCATGTTCGCATAAAGGCTTGTGGCAGCAAGAGTGGCGCCATCATTTTGAGAGCCGGGCCCATATGAGGCGCAGGCGTGGCGGCAGTCGCCGAAATAGTTTTTCACGCCGTATCTTGAATTGTCGTAATACTGCGATATCTCGCTTGCCGAGAGAGAGCGGTTGAACAGGGCGACTTCATCTATGGAACCGTTGAAATAATACAGCCCAACACTTGGCATAACTCCTATTTGCAGGGGAGCCTGCGTTGTATTCACTGTGCCATCCAGCACTGACACACAGGGAGAATAGACGCCATCGAAATATATCTGGACGCTTCCGGCATTTGTCTGCCCTTCTGGAAGGACCGCGGCAAGAAGGTGCCAGTTTGTGTCCGCTGCGGAAACAGACGCAGCGCATACTAGGTTTGCGCCTTCAAAGCCTGCCAGCCCGGAAGACCACAAGGCAAGGCCAAACCTATTGCCATTAGAGTTTGTACCGTAACCACCCAGAAATGCAGTAGTACCGGAAATTGCAGGAGTCGCCTTTTTGAACCAGACAAGCATGGTCCTGGGTGAAGAACCAAGAGGCAAAGATGCAGGATTAGCGACTGAAATGTATGCATTGCTAGCAGGATTGAAAACATATGACCCTGAGACCTGCCCTCCAGTGGAAGTCAAGGCGGCGCCTGACACAGTGCCATTGTTAATACCCATTGCGTCATTGGCATTGGAGTCGAACGGCCAATATGAAACAAGCCCTGAAGGATAGGCGGCGTATGAGAGGGAAAAAAACAGGAAAAGGAAAGCTGCCGCGAGATAAGAATTCTGCCAGTATGTCATGCCCATGGTGATATTTGAACACCCGCGCTTAAATAACTTAGCGACGGCAGCGCATGGCAGGTTCCGGGGATTATGCCCCGGCTATTTCTTATTGGCTATTTCATCAAGCAGCATCCGCTGGAAATCCGCAAAAGGCACGTCGCGCAACTGGACATTGCCGCGTTTCCTGACAGAAACAGTGCCAGCCTCGACCTCCTTCTTGCCGACAACGACAATGTTTGGAATCTTGCGGCCATAGGCATCTTTCACCTTGCCCTCCATCTTGCCGTCGGAAAGGTCGGCCTCCGCCCGGATGCCCTTTGCCCTCATCTCATCGGCAAGCTTTTTGGCATGGCCGTTCTGGTCTGGGGAGAGCGGCACCACTATTGCCTGGACGGGCGAGAGCCAGAGTGGGAACGCGCCCGCGTAATGCTCGATGAGTATGCCCATGAAGCGCTCAAGGCTTCCAAGGACTGCCCTGTGTATCATGACTGCAGTGTGCTGCCTGCCGTCGGGGCCCTCGTATTTCGCGCCCATGCGGGAAGGCATCTGGAAGTCGAGCTGGACTGTCGCAAGCTGCCAGCTCCTGCCAAGCGCGTCTTTCACGTCAAAGTCGATCTTGGGGCCGTAGAACGCGCCATCGCCCGCGTTGATTGTGTAATTGAAATTGTTTTTCTTCAGCGCTGCCTCAAGTGAAGCCTCGGCGCGGTTCCATACCTCGACGTCGCCCATGAAGCTTTCCGGCCGGGTTGAAAGTTTCGCTGTGAATTCAAAGCCGAAGACCGTGCCATAGACGTGCTTCACGAAATCCAGGACGCCGTTAATCTCCTGCTCTATCTGCTCCTCTGTGCAGAATATGTGTGCGTCGTCCTGCGAGAACTTGCGCACCCTGGTCATGCCGCCAAGCACGCCCTTGAGTTCGTTCCTGTGCAGCATGCAGAAGTCCGCAATCCTGAAGGGCAGTTCGCGGTATGAGCGGAACTGGGACTTGAAAAGCAGGACGTGTGACGGGCAGTTCATGGGCTTGAGCGAGAACTCCTCCCCGTCAACGTTGAGCAGGAACATGTTCTCCTTGTAGTGCTGCCAGTGGCCAGACGCCTCCCAGAGCTTCTTGTTGAAAAGCTGCGGGGTTATGACCTCGGAATAGCCGCGCAGGAAGTATTCCTGCCTTATGAATTCCTGCAGCTCGTTGTAGACTATCGTGCCGTTGGGGAGCAGGAATGGCGAGCCGGGGGACCAGTCATGGAACATCAGCAGGCCCAGCTGGGTGCCAAGCTTGCGGTGGTCGCGCTTTTCGGCCTCCTCGACAAGCCTCATGTGGGCCTCAAGCTCCCCTGCGGATTCAAAAGCGAAGCCGCTTATGCGCTGCAGCTGCGCCTTTGAGGAGTCGTTGCGCCAGTAGGCGCCGCCCACCTTTGTGAGCCTGAAATGGGAGCATTTTGAGAAATCCGGGACAAAGGGGCCTTCCACGAGGTAGTGCGAGCCGCCGGCCTGTGCGACGTAGACGGAATCCCCCGAAACCTCTGACAGGGCGTCAAGGAAATAAGCCTGCCCCGACTGGCTGAAAGCCTCCCGCGCTTGTGCCTTGGAAAGCTGCGAAACCGATATTGGAATGGAGGAGTTTGAGGCCTCGGCCATCTTTGCGCCTATCTGTTCCAGGTCCGAGGGCGTTAGGGCCCTGCCTATGTCGATGTCCGCGACAAAGCCGTCCGAAGTGGCGGAGAGGGTGCCGAACCTGGCCTTGGGGAACAGGGCCGAGGCCGCGTGCATTGCAAGCAATGCGGCAGATTTCCGGACTGACTCCGCTTGAGAGGCCGTCCCTTGCGCTGCGCAGTATTTCTCGAACATCTTTGCCTCCGGGCCTGCCGGCTGCTTGCCTGAGGTCTCGGAGGTGATTTTCCTTGAAAGTTCGGAGAGCGGGTGGCCCTTGCACTTGACATTGAAGGACTTGTACCAGCCAAACGGCGAGGTGTGGAATTCAAAGCCGGGGTAACTTGCAGCCTTGGCGCTTATGGCCGCCAGGGTCTTTTGGGCAACGTCGAGCGAGGAAGGCTCCTGCGTGAGATGCACCCAAGGGTAGAGCACTATCTTTTGCGCCTTGACAAGCTTCGCAGTCTTTGTGATTTCGTCAAGGGCCTTTGTTGCGATGATGCCGGAGTCCGCGTCCTCCTTCTCGACAGCCATGAACGCTACGAGGCAGTCCTCGACCCTTGTCTTGCCCTTTTGGACCTCGGCAGCGGTCTTGATTGCCTTTGTGAGGGGCTCGTATTCAATGAAGTCGGAATGCACCAGGAGAAGTTTCATGTGGAAAACACCGTTTGGAATCTATTGCATGACGGAAACTGTTTGCTAATCAATAATTATAATTATATGTAAAAAAAAGGGAAGGGGGAAAGGGGGAAGCTCACCTGATGTGGTTGAGGAACCTGGGCTTTCCCGCGGACTTGAAGAATTCCTGCGCGCCGGCGCCCGTCATGAGCACGAAGAAGAACTGCTGGCTGGACGCCTGGTTGAAATTCGACTGGGCGATGAAGCCATTGTCGTCAATGAAATACCTCTGGCCTTCCTTGCTTGGCGCGTGCTCCGGCTTGTAGCATTTCTCCGCCTGTTCCTTCGTGACAAGGACCACTACCCTGTCGCCCTTGCCGACATTGTTGAACGAGCCTATCCTTGACAGGTCGGCTATCTTCGGCTTTGACGCCATGTTGCCGCAGCACCTGAAAATAACGTGCTTTCCGGACTGGACCTCGCCTGCCAGCCGGCCGACGACTGAACTGGAACTTGCCTTGACGTTATGCACTGCCATTATTTTCGCACCCCTCAAACAATTGGGGCTTATTCCACGAGGGAGATTTAAAAAAGGCTGTAACAATGCACAAAAATGGCGCAGCGCCGGCGCTGGCGGGAAAAATATCCGGCAAGCCCGGAAAGAAAAACTGGAAAAGGAGAAAAAAGGAAGGGGCTCAGGCCTTTTGCGCCTGGGATTCCTTCGCCGCGTGGGATTCCCTGTTCATCCCCATTATCTGGCCGACCCTCATGATGTCCTTGGGGAAATGCCTGCCCCTCATCATGAAGTTCTTCTCGACTGCCTTGCACTCGAACTTGGCCATGACTAGCTTCTCGACCTTGTCCACGTCGATGTCCTTGCACGAGAACACATCAAAGGAGGCGTACTCCTTCTCCACGAACGTGTGGATTGATATGTGCGACTCGGCGATGAGGACAATGCCCGAAACCCCCCAGTCTTCGGGCTTGAGCCCGCTGTATGAGAAAGTATACGGCGGCATGATCTTCGTCATCCCGACCTGCGCTGGAAGCTCATCCAAAAAATTATAAACAAAATTTACGTCTTTAAGTTTCTTCTTGTTACACCCGTACATGTCTAAAGTAAGATGTGGTCCGAACATTTCCCTACGATTCCTCCTTTTGTTTTTGGTTTTTTTTACAACAGATTTCCACTTAAGGAAATCTTTCAATTGTTAATCAATATCTTATATTTAAACATTCCTTTTTTGTGCAAACAGACCCCGAAAAACAAAAAAGGATTGGCCGGTTTGCATGGTTAATTTTGGGTAAAAAAGCCCAAAAAAGCAGCGGCAGGGCGCGCCGCACGGCGGAAGGCGGCGGCGCGGCGGGAAAAAAGCCGCGATGCAATGTATAAATAAGTGAGCAGGGTAAAGATAAAGTGCAAATGCGAAGCCGGCGCATAAATCAGGAAAAGCTGTTTGCATGCCCGGCAGGAATGGCAGGACAATAATTGCGATTCAGGCGGTTTGCTGCATGGAAAACAAGGATTACGAAGAATCAGAAAGCCCGGACGGGACGTTCGACCCGGACTTTGTGGACCCGTACAGCGCGCAGGGCGGCGAGGACGCCGATGTGTCGCTGGTGTTTTGCGCCAAATGCGCCAGGGAATTCCCGTCATACCAGGCGAAAATGGACGGCGGCGGGGCCATATGCCCCGAATGCGCCTCCGAAGTTCTCGCGGCGGCGCGGCAGGAGGAGGAAAAGGAGCAGGCGGCAACCCTGCCCGAAGAGCCGGCTGCGGCAAAAAAGCCCGAGGCCCCGGCAGAGCCTGCGGCGCAGGTCTACCAGGCGGAGATAAAGCGCTACAGCTACGAGGAGTTCAAGAAAACTTCAAAGCCCAATGGCCATGCCAAGAGGGGATTTAGCATCTCCGGCGCGTTTTCTGGAATCATGGAGGCGGCTGCGAAGGCGATACTTGGCGGCAACATAGGCGAAACCCCGGGCACGCTTGAAGGGCTCCTTGACAATTCCGCCCAATACCCCCTCTCCCTGTTTTCAGGCGAGCTTGGGAGGGAATACTCGAAAATGGATTTCACAAGCAGGCAGAGGCTCGCCTATGGCTATGCTTTCCTGAAAAAGGTCGATGACAACAGGTTCACGCTTGGCGACATAGTATCAAGGCTTGGCACAGCGGACAAGATAAGGGCCTTGAAGACCATCTACTTTGCCGCCCCGACGCAAAAGGCGGGCGAGAGGGAATTCCCAGCGCTATCGTTTGACAGGGCATACGACATAGTAGAGAAGATATACCGCGGCAGCAAGGAGCAGTAAGCCCCAAAACAGGCGTTTTAACGGGCATGCTTGAAAAAGAGGGGGAAGGCTGCGCCGATTTTTTTTAGTATATGCTGATTGAATTTGCCACTTCCAGCTTGCGCAGCACGTCTATGACCTTAGTGGGCATCCTGCCGTCGACAATGACTGTCAGGACAGGGTCTGGGAAGAGGTCGGGGTCGTCGGCGATTATCTGCCTTATCGGGACCTTGTGCTCGGCAAGGACAGCCGTGACCTTGCTTACAATGCCGTACTGGCGCGGGTCTGCGCGGATGACTATGACTGTGTTTCTCAACACCTTTGCCACGCCGGCCATGTGCGAGCGCGGCTCAAGCACTGAAAATATCCTGAAAAGCTCCGGGTGCCTTGCTATCTCCTTTGCTGTGTCTATGACCACGCGCCTGTCAATCCCAAGGCCCCTGCCGACCTTTGCAGGCGCGAGCTCTATGTCCGCCACGTAGAGCTTGCCCGCCGAGTCCACGCGTATGCCGAATTTCAGCATGGTCTCCACTACCTTTTGCTTTGCACGCTGGCCCTTGAAAAACTCAACAATGCGGTCTAACATAAGATAAATTGCGCAAAAAAGGTATAAAAATATACACTAAAGCCTGAAAACCGGTAAAAGGCGGCAAAAACCCTGCATGAAAAAAGAACAGGGGAAAAGAAGAAAGGAAAAGAAAAATAAAAAAGGGGAAATCAGAGAGCCACTTTCAGGCCAAGCTCCTTTTTGAGCTCCCTGTAGCGGTTCCTGATGGTTACCTCTGTCACGCCTGCTACGTCGGCAACCTCTTTCTGGGTCCTGCGCTCGCCGTATATCGCGGATGCGATATAGACAGCCGCGGCTGCGACGCCAGTCGGGCCCCTGCCGGAAATAAGGCCCTTCCCGACAGCCTTCTTGAGAAGCTGGATGGCCTTTTCCTGCACCTGGCCTGAAAGCTTCAGCGCGGCCGTGAACTTTGGAACGTACTGGGACGGGTCTGTGAGCGGCACCTCGATGTCAAGCTCGCGCCTGACAAACCTGTAGGCCCTGCCAATCTCCTTTTTCTCGATGCCTGAAACCCTTGAAATCTCGTCAAGCGTCCTTGGCACGCCCTGCACCCTGCACGTGGCGTATATGACGGCGGATACGACAGCCTCGATGAGCCTGCCCCTGATAAGCTCCGCCTTTATGCACTTCCTGTAAAGGAGTGCCGCGCTCTCCCTGATGGAGTCAGGGAGGCCGAGGTAGGAGGCTATCCTGTCAAGCTCAGAAAGGGCTATAGCGAGGTTCCTCTCCATCGAGGATGCGATTGACGCCCTCTTGTGCCACTTCCTCATCCTGTAGAGCTGGGCCTGCTTCTTCGGGGAAATCTTGGCTCCCCTGATGTCCCTGTTGTACTGGTCAATCTCGGTTACAAGGCCCTTGTTCGGCCTCATGAACTTGATGGGCGCACCGCCACGCGCGCGCTTTTCGCGCTGCTCGACGTCAAAGGCCCTCCACTCCGGGCCCTGGTCTGCGATGTTCTCGGCCACTATAAGGCCGCAGTTGGAGCAAACGAGCTCGCCTTTCTCATAATCCCTTGTTAGGTTGCGGTTTCCGCATTCGGGGCATTTCTCTGACATTTGGATTACCTCCTCTAGTGAAAAACGTAAAGGATTTTTCACAAAAAAAGCATACATATATAAAGCGTATAGCTTGTGTGGAATTTAACGCAAAACTTATTTAAAAAGGTTTGGTTTACCTAAAAGGTAGGGAAAATAAGGGGAAAAAGAAACGGAACTCAATTCGCCGTTTCCACGGGATTTTTCACGTCAACAGAGCCGTCCTGCGCAGTCGCAGACGAGATGCCGTCCTTGAACATGCCGGAAACGATTGTCTTATACCTGTCGTCGGACTCCGTGTGCGCGCTGGACTTGAACTTTGTTTCCTCGCCGAGGTACTTCTTCATCTTTTCATTGACCCGGCGTTCAAGGGAATTGTGGATTTCCTTGAGGGCCTCAAAGTCGCCCCTGTAGGCAAGGGCGAAATAGCCTTTCGACGTCTTCCTTGAAAGCTCGTCAAGCATGCCGTACTCCGCCATGAGCTGCATTGCCTTGAACATTACAAGGGTTACGTGGAGCCTGTTGATGCTTACCTCCTGGTAGGTCCTGTGGCTTATGGCCTTGTCAAAAGCCCGTATGATGCGGTTTTGCTTCATTGCCTTCATGATGTCTATCCCGTAATATGCCCCGAAGCCGATGAGCACGGACACTGTGCCGGCAGCCGCAAGGTAGAGGGTATTCGGCAGGGAGGAGATGTTTGAAAAGAACTTTATGAGCTCCTCCTTGACACCTGTGAGGAAGGTCGAGCCCATGGAAAACACCGCGCCTGCGATGCCTGCCACCTTCTGGGCATAGTCCTTGCCAGTCACCTGCCCGTAGGCGGCAAGCAGGTTCTTCTTCTGCTCTGCAAGGGACCTCTTGTCCTCATTGGCAATCGCGGAGTTGCTGCCTATGGCCTGCGCCTTTGTCAGCATGAACCCGAGCACTTCGGAGAGGAATTCAGCCTTGAACATGAGCATGTAATACAGGTTGGAGCCGTGCAGCCCGAGTTCGTCCACCTTTTTGGCAGCGTCCTGGTGCAGCTTTATTAGGGTGTCCACTTCTGCGCGCGCTTTCGCGGCATCATCCCTGTCAGCCTGGTTGGAAGACTTGAATTTGCCTATCAGGTTGGCATAAGTGCCGATCAGGTCAACCGAGAGCGGGGCCTGGGTGTCCCAGTCGATTGGAAGGGCCAGCCTGTCGCCCGATGAGAGTTTTTTTATCGCGTCAAGTTCCTTGTCCGTGTAATTCATCTTGGTCTCCTTGCCGTCAGTGGAGAGGAGGTTTGCCTTGGCGAACTTGCTTGTGCCCAGGGATTGGAACTGCTCGACTGTGAGGAATATGTTCTTGTAAGGGCTGTTCTTGCTTTTCTGGTAATCCACGGGCTGCTTCTGTTTTGGTTCATTGGCCCTGGCAGACTTGAAAGAAAGAATTGTCATCGGCTCACCTGCAAGAACCGCGCAACCAAGGTATATAAAGGTTATTGTTTATGGCAAAACGTGTGTTTGCATTGAAAAACGCAACAAAAAAATAATATCAATTAGATAGGATATCGTTGGAATCCACGCCGTAGAAATTCCCGTTTCCCTGCGGGAAGCGGGCAAAAGCAGGATATAAAAATTATATATGCAGCCAGAACATTGGCTTGGAAGGAATTGGAAAAAACATGAAAAACGGGCATATATGCGCGCCTGAAAGAAAAGCCTGCAAAGCCCCGCTATTTGGAGAGGAAGTAGATTGAGACAATAATGAGCACAATCATGCCGACTGCGATTATGAGTTTCTCGTTCATGGAAATCCTATGACTTCTCGGATTTATAATCTTTCTTTACAAAGCAATAGCATGAAAATCGGCATTGTTTCCGACACGCATTTCGGCTATAAGCGGTGGGAAGCAGACGCGCTTTCACAGGCTCGCGCCGCAATGCTTGACGCGGCTGGCAAATGCGACATCCTGCTCATGCCTGGCGACCTGTTCGACTCCAAGATTCCCCGGCCCGAGACATTCCACGATTCCATAAAGGCGTTCCAGGACACCCTCTCCTCAAAAAAATGGAAGGCAGCCTGCGTGAACAAGCAAGGCGCTGCGCCCATCGCGGCCATACACGGCACGCACGAATTGAGGGGCAGGGGGCTTGTCAACCCCATCCAGATACTCCAGACCATAGGGCTTCTCACGGACGTGCACAATACCACCGCCATATATGAGCTGGACGGGGAGCGCGTGGCCATAACAGGGCTTGGCGGCGTGCCCGAGGACCTCGCGGCAGCCGCGATTGAAAAGGCCGGCTTCGCGCCGCACCCAAACGCGTTCAACATCTTCGTTTTCCACCAGTCTGTCTCGGAGCTGATGTACGCGGGCGGCAAAAGCGTCATGTCGCTTGACGACCTTCCAAAGGGCTTTGACCTCTACGTGTCAGGGCACCTGCACAAGTACCAGACAGCACTCGACGGCAAGCTGATAATCCCGGGAAGCACGGTGCTTACCCAGCTCAAGGAAGAGGAGGCGGGGAAAAAGGGCTACGTGATATTCGACACGAAGTCCGGGGACCACGAGTTCGTGCCAATCAAAACGAGGGAATTCATATTCAAAAGGCTGAAGTTCGACTCTGCCACCCCGGAGCAGATACAAAACGGGGTAGACAGGGAGTTCTCGCAAATCCTGCTTGGAAACTGCGAAAGCCCGATAATCAGGATAGTCATTGAAGGCACGCTAAAGGACGGGTTTTCGCCGCAGGACGTGCAGGTGAGGCGGCCTGAAATGCCTGGCGCCGTGATAGAGATAGACAGCAAGCTGGACATGGCAAGCCTGAAGGAAAAGATAGAGGCCATAAGGCACGCGCGCCAGGGCAAGATGACAGTGGCGGATTTCGGCATGAGCATCCTTAGGAAGCAGTGCGAGGAGGCGGGGTTTTCAGGCATCGAGGTCGACGACGCGTTTGCCGCCCTGATAGACGACCCCGCGCTCGCATACGACTTTTTCATGAAGCTTGAGAGGCCTGCAGGAATGGAAACAGGAAAAGCCGGACAAGGCGCGGGCGGCAGGGCAGGAAAGGAAAAGGGGAAGCAGGGGAAGCTCTAGGCCTGGCAGGGCGCAAGCTCAAGCACGAAATCCCCGACATCGGGATTCCCGAACCTGCCATCAGAGGGCCAGAGTCTCCGAGTTTTGATTATTTCGAGCCCCGCGGCCTTCGCGTGGCCTTCAAAAACCGCGAGGGGGACCTTGAACTCCTCCGAGCGTATGGCTGTCAGGTACAACTCATTGTAAAGCGCGAAAACCTGCTGGCGCGACAACTCCTGCTCCGCCATTATGTCGCATATCCGCTCCGTGTAAAACGAGGAGCCTGCGCGCACAGCCTCAACAGGATTTGAAAAGGGCGTTACGAATTTCTCATATATGACTATTCTTCCCCCATCTGCAAGGTGGCGCTTCATGTTCAGCAAAAATCCGGCCTTAAGGCCGTCTTCAATGTGGTGGTAGCCGGAAGTGGCCATTACAATGTCGTATTTGCCAGAACCAGCCAAAAGAAAAGTCCCCTTTGCCGCATCCCCCAGGGCAAAAGAGACGTTTGGCCTGCCAGCAAGCGACAATGCAGCGAATTGAAGGAATGGCAGGCTCGAATCAACGCCCTTGTAGGTAAAACCGCTTGCATCCATGCGCTTTGCAAGCCAGTTGCGCGGGAAAACCCCTGTGCCGCAGCAGAAGTCAAGTATCGAGACGTGCCGCATTCCCTGCATGGTTTCACCCATGGCATGGCTTTTGATTGCCCCAAAGACCGCGTCAAAATTGCGCTTCTCGATTTCGGTCAGTATGTAGGAGTCGTATATGGAAGGGTCCATAGAATAGAGGCTTGTTGGCTTTTCCTTCTGCGAAAAGAGGCCCGCAAGCCTGGACGCGTTGCGCGAAAAGAAATTTGATTTCGGAGCGCCCTCTATTCGGGCTGCACCTTGTTTTTGGATTTCCATTCATGCCACCGTTGTTAATATTAGTGGCAATAAATGTATTTATGTATTGCGCCCCCCCAAGTGGGGGACAATAGGAAAAAATATAAAGAGCGAAATGCCAAAAGCGGGCATGGACGAATCCGCGCTGCGAAAAATAGGCTTCACGCACGGCGAGGCGAAGGTCTATATGGCACTTGTGGGGCTTGGCCCGGCAAGCGCAGGGCCGATAGCGAAGGAGGCAGGCGTGGCGCGCTCGAAGCTCTACGACATACTTGAAAGGCTCTCAAAAAAGGGCGTCGCGGGCTATTCCGTGAAAAACGGCACCAGAGTATTTTCCGCAGCCCAGCCCTCAAGGATACTTGACTTCCTGAAGAAAAAGGAGGATGAGATACGGGAGGAATACGCCATTATGGAAAAGCTCCTTCCAGGCCTTGAGGCCGAATACGCAGCGCAGGCGCCCGAGCGCGGCGCAGAGGTGTTTGAAGGGCTCGAAGGCCTCAAAAACGTCAGGGAGAGGTTCGTAAGAAGCGCGAAAAAAGGCGGCATTGCCTATTTCCTTGGCGTGCCTCCCTCCGCGTACGACAGGATGGAGGCATACTACGCTGACTGGAACGAGAGGCGCATAAGGAAGGGCGTGAAATCATATACCATATTCACCGAAGAGGCAAGGGGCCACCCTTACGTCAGGGAAAAGGGGCGGCAGAAACTCACGTATTTCAGGTTCCTGCCAAAAGGCTTCCAATCCCACGCGTGGATGGAGATTTACGGGGATTCGGCAGTAATAGCTGTGAACAGGGAAAAGCCGATGTCGATAGTGATAAGCAACGCGCTCGTGGCTGAAAGCTACATGGGCTACTTCAACCTTTTATGGAAAATGAGCAGGCCGTAAAGAAGGGCATCAAACCTTGCACGCGGTCACGTTGTATTTCCTGTAATGCTCGCAGTATTCCACGAATTTTGAAAGCGCGTTTATGGCCGATGATGGCGACTGGTAGGTGGGGATTCCATAGCCGTCGAGTATGCGCCTGTGCATCTCCGTGTATTCCCCGCCCGTAGCCACGACCGCGATGGGCTTTTTTTCAAGGTTGTTGGCCTTGACTATGGAGCTTACCACGCGCGTGTCTATAGCCGCCGTCTGGAAGAGTATGTTAACCACTATTGCATCCACATTGTGGTCGTTCATGCACGCGTTTATCGCCTGCTCGAAGCGCAGCGCGTCGGCGTCGCCTATCAGGTCGAGCGGGTTGCCCACGTTGGCGTAGGCTGGGAGAAGCCCGCGCATGAGCTTTTCGGTTTCAGGCGAGTATTGCGACAGCTCAAGGCCCGACTGGTCCACGGAATCCGCCGCAAGAACGCCGTTCCCGCCGCCGTTGGTTATTATGGCTATGCGCCTGCCGCAGCAAATGGGCTGGGAAAACATCTTTGCAAAATCAAAAAGCTCGTCGAGCGTCTGGGCCTCCGTTATCTTGGCCTGCCTGAAGACCGCCTCGTACGCCACCGCGGAGCCGGCCATCGCCGCAGTGTGCGACTTTGCGGCGCGCGCGCCCGAGCGCGTCTTGCCCGACTTGAGCGCGATAATCGGCTTTTTCTTCGTGATTTTGGAGGCAAGCCTCAAGAACCTCGGCCCGTCCTTGACGCCTTCGAGGTATGAGACTATGATTTTCGTCTCATTGTCAGCGGCAAGGTATTCGAGCAGGTCGCATTCATTGACAACGGACGCGTTGCCGTAAGACACGAACTTGCTTATGCCTATCCCAGCGCGGGCCGCAAGGTCAATTATGCACCCGCCCACCGCGCCGGACTGGGATATGAATGAGATTTCCCCGACATGCGGCCTGCCAAGCTTGTAAATGGGAAGGAAAATCGAGTCGACGCGCTTTGACGGGTTGAGTATGCCCATGCAGTTGGGGCCTATGACGGATATGCCATGCTTGGCCGCAATGCTAACAAGCTGCGCCTCGAGCTCCGTGTTGCCGACCTCCGCAAACCCGCCTGAAATGACAACTGCCGCAGGCACGCCTTTCTGCCCGCACTCGTCAAGTGCGGCAGGCACGAACTTGGCGGGTATCGCGATGACAGCACAGTCGACCCTGCCCGATATGTCCTTTACGGACTTGTAGCATTTGAGGCCCAAGACCTCGCTTGAGGAAGGATTGACAGGGTAGAGCTGCCCCGGGAACCCGCCGTCCATGAAATTCTTTAGTACCACGTGCCCGATTTTGGTAGGGTCGTGGCTTGCGCCTATGACAGCCATGTTCCTGGGATTGAATATCCTGTCAAGGCCCTTGATTTTCCCGGAATCCGATTTTTTCACTGCCATGGAGAACTACCTATTCCCGCTCCTTTGATATCGCGCTGCCAGCGGCGCCCGCCGCTATGGTCTTTTCAGTATGCGTCCCCTTTGTGAACCGCCAGTCAACTACCACGCAGCCGTTCTCGCCGGCAATGACGGGGTTGAAGTCAAGCTCCGAGAGGTTTTCAGAGACTATCATTTTGGACGTTTTCACTATCATGTCAGCAAGAGCCGCCTCATCGACGGGCTTTTTCCCGCGAGCCCCTGCGAGAATCTTGTACGACTTTATGGAGCGTATCATCTCGAGCGCGTCGTCCCTTGACACAGGGCAAATCCTGAACGCGAAGTCCCTGAAGACCTCGACGTAAATGCCGCCGAGGCCGAACATGACAAGGTGCCCGAACTGCTCGTCCTTCATCCCGCCGATAATGAGCTCGAACCCCGCAGGCGACATTTTCTGGACGAGCACGCCCTCCATGTTCGCCTTCCCAACCTTGGCAAGAATGGAGTTGTAAGACTTTTCAAGGCCCGCGCTGTCCACGATTCCAAGGGCCACGCCCCCGACGTCGCTTTTGTGGGTGATTTTTTCCGAGAACACCTTGAGCGCCACTGGGTAGCCAAGCGACCTGGCCTCTGAAAGCGCGGACTCCAGGGTCGGGCAGAAAACCGCCTTTTGGTATTTTATGCCGTATTTCTTCATTGTTTCCTGCAAATCCAAGTTACACACCTAACCCGGGCGCAAGCCCGGTTTCCCCGCGCAAGCCGCAAAACCCTAAAACAGCTTGAACCCCAGCAGGACGAAGATGAAATAGGCAATGGCGGCGCCGGCGATCAGCGCCAGAAGCACTATGGCATAGCCTACAAAGCGCGAGGCATAGTATTCGAGCTTGGAGAGCAGCCTTGTGGCCCTGATGTCCTGTTCAGTGGCGTGGTGCTCCGGCATGGCGCCCTGCGCCTGCTTTGGCCCTGTGCCCGCGCCGGTCTCCTGCGCATCCGGCCTGGGGGCATAAGGATATGCCGGGATGTTGGCCTTTTCAGGCACGGGCTGGGTCTGCGCCTGGCCCGCAGGCTCCACGGGCTTCTCCTGCGGCGGCTTGATTTCGCCTTTCACCCCGCCCTCTGAAATGGTGCCTTCCTTTTTGGATAGCGGGGCTGCAGGCTGCGGCTCGGGCTGTTTCGGCTCGGGCTTTGGCTGCTTGGAGCCTTTTGGTATCATGCCAAAGAGTATGTCCTTCGCGTCCTGCGCGATTTCAAGCGGGTCCGGCATTATGCCCTGTTTTTGCTGCTGCTTCGGGCTTGCTGCCTCCTCCGCCTTGCCTTCGCCGGGCTGCGAGGAATCCGTGAGTTTTGTCTGCCCGGGGACTGCGAACCCTTCGGCCTTGGGCTTGCCGATGGTATTGAACCCCTTTTCAGTAAGAACGAGGCTGACCTTTGCTGATTTTATTGACGGCTCAAGAAAGCCCTGGACCGAAAGCTTGTTGAGATGCACCGCGAGGTCGGACGGCTTGACATTAAGGAATTCGGTGAGCCTGTCAAGGGACACGTAGCCCCTGCCCACCCCCGCAAGGACGGCATTGTCAAGGCTGTCAAGCGGCTCAAGAGTCCCCTTGTTGCAGAATTCAATGGCCTGCCTGCCAGTTTCTGTCAGGGATATGCGCGACATGCCGCCTATGGACGTTTCGAGGTCGACGAATCCCTTGACCTTGAGCGTGCCGAGAAGGTTGGCAGTTTCGAAAAAAGAAGTGTTTATGGCAGGGCCGAATCTCTCAATGACGGAGTTCTGGTCTATTTTTACAAGGACCAAAAAATCTAGGTAAGTTAGGTTTTCCACAGGATTACCTTTATTTAGATGTGGTTTAAATAATTTTCCCAGGGTAAGACCAGAAGATTGGAACGTTTTCCAAGGATATTGATTGCAATGAGTTCGTTTTCAGTGACGTTTTTGGGTTCAGCATTGGAAGTAGGCAGGAGCGCCATACTCGCATCCACGGACAAGAAGCTGATGCTAGACTATGGCCTGAAGCTCTTCGCCACAAAGGAGGAGGAATACAAGCCCACGGAATACGACGGCAGGCTCGACCTCGCGGTGCTCTCGCACGCCCACATGGACCACTCCGGCAATGCCCCTGCGCTTTTCGCGCAAAACAGCGCGCCCATAGTCTCCACCCCCCCGACAAAGGCGCTTTGCGAGATATTGTGGGAGGATTCCCTGAAAGTCGGCACGTTCAAGACATACAGCAAGGACAACATGAAAAGCGCGATAAAAAGCTTCATGACAGTGCCCTACGGCAAAAGCATATTCACGGGCGGGACGAAGTTCTCGTTCCACGACGCGGGGCACATTGTAGGCTCTTCGGTTGTCAGCGTGGAATACGCTGGCAAGAAGCTAGTATATTCGGGCGACATAAAGCTTGCTGACACGAAGATGCATTTTGGCACGAAATTCGCCGAAAAGGCGGACGCGCTCATTATCGAGAGCACATACGCGCAGCGCGAGCATCCCCCGCGCTCGGAGCTTGAGGCAAAACTCATAGCGTCCGCGAAAAAGACGGTGGACGCGGGCGGCATACTTCTCCTCCCAAGCTTTGCTATTGGCAGGAGCCAGGAGCTTGTGAGCATACTCTCCGAGCTTCCCGACGACATTGACATTTACCTTGACGGCATGGGCAAGCTTGCGGCACTGGCAGCCCTTGAGAACCCGGAATACATAAGGGATTTCGAGCATTTCCAGGCCGCGCTCAACAGGGTGCATTTCGTAAATTCGAACGCGGAGCGCGAGCAGGCGGTAGCGAGGCAGGGCGTCATAATCGCCACTGCGGGCATGCTCCAGGGCGGCCCGTCGCTGTTCTACCTGATGAACCTCAACCCCGATTCCCAGATATTCATGACTGGCTATTCGATGGAGGGGACGAACGGGCACAGCCTCGTGAATTCAGGCACGGTGATAATCGACGAGAAGAAAATCAAGATAGACCTGCCGGTCGAATACCTCGACTTTTCAGCGCACGCTGGGAGAAGCGAGCTTCTGGAGTTCATAAAAAGGATTGAGCCGTCCCAGGTCATCTGCAACCACGGCGACAGCTGCGTGGCATTCGCGGAAGAGCTAAAAGGCATGGGCTACGACGCTGTCGCGCCCGAGATGGGCCAGACAATAGAGATTAAATAGGTCTTTTGGATGCTTGAGGGCCTGATGTGCAGGATAGGCCTCCACCAGTGGGGCAGGGCTGTTTTCACAGACCACGGCTATGGCTCGCACGTGCTCGATTACAGGCAAAAATGCGACAGGTGCGGCAAGATGAAAACATGGGTCAAGCCGAAGAAATACTAGCGCTTTATCGGTTTTTTTGCCATCATTACAGTGGCAAGTTCCCCTTTGCCCCTGTTCCTGAGCATCTCGAAATACTTTGACTGGCACTCCGAATCAAAGGTAAAGCCATTCAAAATCAGGCTTGCCTTCCTGTTAACCGCAGGCTCGTGGGCTTCTGGTATATGGATAGGGGATTTGGCGCCTTTTTCGGAAAACACCCTGCCAACTTCCGACCAGAAGGAGAGCATTCCCCAGTCCGCCTGCCTTGAACCATTGACGCTGCCATCGAATGCCCTCAAAAGCGAGTCATCGGAGATGGAGAAATATTTCTTGAATTCCATGATTTCCTTTTTGCCAGCGATTTCCTTGGTTTCCGCCGGCAGGACCCTGCCTGGCAGCCCGCCGTTGAGCACGAATTCCTTTACCATGTTGAAATTGTCTGCGGACTGGTCGGCAAGAAGCATGGCAAGCCAGTAAAATTTAGCAGGGGACTGCCAGATGGAGCAGTGCCAGTCGCCATTCACGAATGCCCCGCCGCCTTTTAGCGCCTTGATAAGGTGGCCCAGGTGGAAATTGAATGAATTATGGTGTATCGCCGCATTTGAAATAGCCAGGTGGTAGCTGGAAGCGGAAAGCGAGACCAGGACGTCGGATTGCGCAGTTGAGAACGTGATTTCCATGCCCGGCAAATGGTCCTTTGAAGCAGTAGTGGCATTCTCAAGCGCCAGGGCAAGCCTTTGGGCGGAAGGCTCCAAAAGGGTGATTGAAATCTGGCCTTTTGCCCCCAACGCGGCAGCGCCCAGGGACTTTATGAATTCAACTACAGTGGCGCCCGCGCCGCTGCCAATGTCAAGAAGAGAGATTGGCCTGTTTTTTGAAATGAAGTTTTCATTTGCATATTGCGCGGATATTTCGCCGACTTTCTTGTTCATGATCGCATTGACGTCCCCGAGGCCTGCCTTTTCAGACGATGAGGCTATTGAAACGAGCCTGTTCAAGGACTCGTCAGTAGGGCCCCATTCGCAATAATAGGCCTTCCTGGATTCGTCGTAGAGCCATTTCTCGTTGCCCGGATTGATTTTGATGTGCCAATTCTGGTAGGAATAGGACGGCACGCGAAGAATGCTTGAAAATGGGACGGGCGACCACTCAAAAAGGGAATTGACATAAGCCAAATGCCTCTCTATGTCTGCTCTCTTGAAAAATCCCTTTTCACTTGCCTTTTCATTTGCCATGAAATCACGATAATTTACAAAATATAACAATATAAACCCGATTGGGCGGCTTCAAAAAGGCATAAACACGGCAGCAGGCAGGCTGGCTGATTGTTTTTATATTTTTGCAGGGCAAGACTGCTTATGTTCAAGGACGCGGGAAAAGAGGCAGCCATAGTTGTGCCACGCCCGCTTTCTTCAAGCCTTTTTTTCGAGCTTAAACAGGAAAAGCTTGCATTCCAGCAACTCATGAAGGTGATGGAAGGCATTTACGGGAAATGCCCCGCGGAGCACAAACTGCCCCAGCACTGCTATGTCAACCATCACATATCCGCAGTGCTTAGGAAAATCCGCATCCCCGAATCCGACATTTCTGGAATAAGGGGGCTTAAAGTCCTAGACCTTGCCTGCGGTTCCGCCAACACGGTTGAAAAGCCCAGGAACAGGGACGAGAAAAACGCGTTCGAGCCATGGCTTTCCCGCTTTTTCACGCTTGCCGGGGCTGCCAAAGTCGTTGGTGTCGACCTTGAGAGGCAGGCTGATTACGAAAGGTTTGAAAGCCATGCGAGGAACCTTGCGGAAAAAGGCGCCCTTGGCTTTCTTGCAGATTCATCCTTCAACCTCGTAGTGTGCTGCGGGCTTGTTAGCTTCACAGGGGACGCGGGCAGGGACGCGGCCGCCTGGGTCGGGGAGAACATGACAGTGCCGGAGATGTTCCAAATGCGCTCGGAGCTGTTTTCACAGGCCCAGAGGGTGCTTGAGGAAGGCGGGTTGTTTGTCTGCGACTGCAGTCCCGACATTAATCATCTAAGCCCTTACGGGCTTTTCAAAAAGAGCGAGGGGAAGCTTGAGAGAATCTGCTAGCTGGTGGCAGGAATACTAGGAAATGGCGGGGCAATGCCTGAAAGGCAGGAAAACAATTGCAAAAAATGAGACTGGTCTTGAAAAACAGGAAAGGGAAAATAAAGAAAAAGGGGGCTTAGGTCTCAAGCTTATAGCCCATGTTCTTTATTGCTGCCCTGGCGTCTTCAAGGACAGAGCCGAAATTGTACTGCAGCACAACGAGGTCCTTTTCCCTGTCGATAGTGAGGACCTTGGCGCCCTTGATTTTTTTCACAGCTTCAGTGATTTTCGTCCAGTCGCGCTCGTCGCTTATCCCCCCGACCTTGATTGTGGCCGTGAGAATCTTGTTTTGCATGACGATTTTAAGCGCGTCCGTGATTGCGCCGTCAAGTGCGGAGGCGAACTCGTGCGCCCTGTTATAGCGGTTGCGGTATTCCTTGACGGAATACGCGAACAACTTGATGGCGGTTCCCCAGCCTGCCATGAAGGCGCTGATGTTCAGGGTTGCGTTGAGCCACTGGGCGGGAATGCCGATGTAGGCGTCCGTGAAGGGAATCCCGAAGTAGTGCGTGTGTTCCGCCATGGGGTGTTGGACGGAATTCATTACTGTGAGCGTTGTGCCCAATCCGAAAAGCCCGCTAAGGCCTATGCCTGTTGCAAGCTTTGCGGCTGCGCCCTTGCTGCCAATGGATTTGGGCACGTAAAGATTGATGACAGTGTTCTTTGGAGTCCTTTCGGGTTGCAGAACGGAAACCTTGCCGTCGGATTCCGCGAGCTCGTATTTCGGGCTTGTGGAGCCTTCCCTGTAGCGGGTGGAATCCCTCTGGGGCTTTATGAGCTTGCGCGCAGTCTCGATGTCGTCAAGCGAGACATTGGCGAAATGGCGCTTTTGCGCGATGCGGGCGATAATGTTGTTGATGCCATACAGCTCGTCGTATGAGCGGTTCTTTATATTCCTGAAAACATCCTTTGTCTCTTTCTTAGTAATGAAAGTGCCATTGAACATTGGAGCTGACATGGTGAATCACCTGCGGATATGTGGCAGATTGTGTATATAAATGTTTGTCTAAACTGGCATTTTGGCGGAAATGGCAAAAACGCATAGGCAGGGCAAAAAGGCATGAAAAATGGGCAAAAAGGCGCTGTTTTTTAAGCGGGGCGTGAGTGATAATTAATGGTGAATTAAATGGCGGACACAACAGACATGCTCATAATGACCAGCCCGTTGCCGGCGGCGCTCAAGATAGAAAAAATATTCGGCCTCGTGACAGGGCTGACGGTGCGCTCGAGGGGCATTGGCGGGAAGTTCACCGCAAGCCTCGAATCAATGGGCGGCGGCGAGATAACCTCATACGTCACGGAAGTGGAAAAGGCGAGGTACGAGGCAATAGAGAGGATGAAGGCCAAGGCCGCGGCGCTTGGGGCCAACGCGGTTGTAAGCGTGGACGTGGAAACCTCCTCGATGGGACAGACGAATTCAATGATGCTCATTGCGGCAACAGGCACTGCCATGCTGATAAAGAAGTGAAAAAATAAGAGCAAAAAGGAATGGTGCGGGCTTGAAAAGCCTGCAATCCATGCCTAATGGAGTGGAAACATGTTTTTCCTTGCGGGCATTTTCTGGATGTTTTTCGTTTTCTTCCTTGTGATAATCATACCCCTGGCCATGATAGCCATTGCAATCTATTTCTACATGAAAAGCCGAAAGCGCGAGGAAGAGCTGGACAGGAAAATGCAAAACCAGCCGGCAAACAACAAGTGAGAACTGATTTTTTATTATAAGCATGCCAATTTCCTGCGGGAAATTGTCGAAGCCTCGGGCGAAGGAGCAATTCGAAGAATTGCGACTGACTTGTCCAGCAGGACAAGTAGATCGGCAATTGCGTCAGCAATTGACGAGACTTGCACGCGAAGCGGGCAAGGCCCGAGGCTCACGAGAAAAGAAAGTACTAATTGAGAAAATAGAAAGAGAAAGTGAGCCTCGGGCGAGAATTGAACTCGCGGCCTCGTCCTTACCAAGGACGCGCTCTACCCCTGAGCTACCGAGGCACAAGCATGAACATGCGCAAAGCGCCAATAGCATGCATTCTGCGGGCAAAAAAAGCCTTTGAGGGAAACCCCGAAGGCTTACACTATGTTTCCCTACAAATCTTTAAGAATAATCGTGTCCGCCCTGTCGGCGCCAACGGAGACTATGGAGAGCTGGACGCCCGCGTATTTCTTTACGGCCTTAAGGTATTTCTGGCAATTCGCAGGAAGCGAATCTATCCTGCCGGATTTGGCTGCCTCGCGCCATTTTTCAGCCCCAATGTCTTCCCAGCCCGCGAACGTCTTGTACACAGGCGTCACCTTGGAGAAGACTTCGGTGTTTGTCGGGTATTTCAGCAATTCCTCGCCATTGTGCTTGTACGCCACGCACATCTTGACCTCCTTGAAGCCAGATAGCGTGTCGAGGTGGACGACCGCAAGGTCGGTCACGCCGTTAATCATCACGGCGTACCTCACCGACACAGTGTCGAGCCAGCCAATCCTTCTCGGCCTGCCAGTGGTAGTGCCATATTCATGCCCCTTCTCGCGTATCTGGTTCCCCGTCTCGTCAAGAAGCTCTGTAGGCAGCGGGCCGTTTCCAACCCTTGAAGTGTAAGCCTTTATCACGCCGAACACGCGCTTTATCTTGGTCGGGCCAACCCCCGCGCCAGTGCACGCCGCGCCCGAAATCGTGTTCGAGGAGGTAGTCATGGGGTAAATCCCGTGGTCAATGTCAAGCATCGCGCCCTGGGCGGCCTCGAAAAGCACAGTCTTGCCCTCGTCAAGCGCCTCGTTTATCTTGTAAGTGGAATCGGACACGAAAGGCCTCATTTTGTTGGCGTATTCGAGATAGCGGGATGTGAAATCCTCTACAGGCATCACCTTGCCATAGCGGGCCTTTGATATGTCCTCGTACCTGCCCTTTGCAAACGCGACCTTTTCCCTGAACACCTGCTCGTCCATCATGTCCTGGACGCGGATGCCTATCCTGCCAGCCTTGTCGGAGAATACGGGCGCTATGCCGCTTTTTGTCGAGCCTGCCGCGGCCTTGCCGTGCTTTTCCTCGTGCATCGTGTCCATGGCCTTGTGGTATGGGGTGACTATGTGGCATTTTGAATCAATGGAAAGCTTGGGTATGATGTTTTTCTCATTGAGCTGGGCAAGCTCCTTGTCAACGAAGACCTGGGGGTCTATTACAACCCCGCCTGCAAGGGCCACCTGCTTGCCCGACAATACGCCTGAAGGCATTATGTGGAACTTGTATTTCACGCCTTCCACTACGACGCTGTGACCTGCATTGGACCCGCCATTGAACCTTACGACCATGTCGGATTTCGAGGCGAGGAAATCGACTATCTTGCCTTTCCCCTCGTCCCCCCACTGGAGACCTACGACTACTACGCCAGGCATTCTACCACCAAAAGCTGAATTTATCAGGTAAAATGTGATTTTGAAGGGTTAAGTATAAATAAGCGACGAATATAAGACCCCGTGGGGAATATTTCAGCACACGAAAGCCATCGCCGAAAAAAGGACGCTCATGCCGCGGTGCTTGTGAATGTCAGTGTGGCAGTATTGGCCTGCGGCGGGCTGTCGGAATCTATTTTTACTAGGACATAAGCCCAGATAGTGTCATGCGAATCAGCATACCCAAGGGACGGGCATATGGTGATTGCCGAGGCTGACAGGCCCTGCATCGACTCATTGAGGCTTGGGCACGCCCCGGCCTCGTCCACGCCGCCAAACATCTGGAACAGGGGCGAGGAACCGCCCACAAAGGAAGCCGCGCCCTTGTCTGAAGACACAGCCAGCGAGACATTGACATTGCCCTGGTTTTCCACAATGAAGCCGAGTTCGCCGCCTGTAGTGTTGGAACTCTGGTTCGACATCAGAGTTATCGAGCCTGCCGCAGGCGGGGTTACAGGGACAAAGCTGAATGTGCTGTCATTGGCGCCATTTGACGTATAAACTGCAATCTGGTTGGTTGACGTGATATTCACGCCCAGCGTGCCCGTGGACTCATAGGCAATGGCAGTGCCATTGCCATCTGTCAATGTATAGCCTGAAAAGCCCTGGACCCTGAATGACAGGGACTTGGAATATGGGTTCCATACGAGGTTCGAGCATTTGCCCAATGCAACGCAGTCCGAGCCGTATTCAAGGATTTCAGACCTGTTTGTTGTGAAATTGGCGTAATATACTATTATCGGGACCTTGGTAGTATTGAGTATTGAAGAGCCGTTCATGGCCAGTGTGGCGCTGCTGTTGAAGCTCGGGTCAAGGATAGAGGTATTGACCGAGACAATCCCGGGCAGTATGGCGACCGCCGTGTCATACGCCTGGCCATTGGCATTGACGCCGTGGTTTCCGGGGAACGATATGCTGCCGGTGCCTGGCTTGTCAAGCACCAGGCCCGTGACATTTGACAGGTCGGCAACTGCTGCAAAGTCAGTCGTCAAGCCGGAGAAATTGGATGCCAGCGGCAGGCCCTGGTTGCCATACCAGTACATAAGCGAGGCGTTTGGGCTGCCATCGGAATTCTTGCCTGTCCCCGCAGTGCCGCCGTAATACGTGTTTGAGTTTGACGAGCCATTTGACAAGACCGGGGGCCACCAGCCGGTATTGCCGCGGGAGGAAATGTTCTGCGCAACTGTCGAAGTGTATTTGTTATTGCTATTGCTGCAGCCAAGGCAGTTTGCCACGTTCTCGAAATAGTTGTTCGCGCTGCCGCTGTAAAGTCCCAGGCCCTGGCGCGTCATGTTCTGCAGCGTGATGTTGATGAACGAATTCCCATTGGAATAGGTGGAGATGCCGGTGTAGGTTACGTAATTCATGTTCGTATTTGAAATCCTGTAGACCGAAGGCGCGGTTATGATTATGCCTGTGTCCCCGGCGCCGAATATTGTCACGTTGTCCACAGTGCCATTGATGGCATTGCTGGTGATTGCAATGCCCGAGGAAGCATTGCTTAATGCGCAGTTTTTCACTGTCGCGTTCTTGCCGTCAATGTAAATCCCGTAGATTGGATTGCTGCCCGTGCCCTGTATCGTGTTGCCCTGGCAGTCCAAAGTGACGTTGTTGGCGTATATCTGCATGCAGAAAGTGGAGCCGGAGTTGACTGTGGAATTCACATAATATGCGCTGTTGGCGGTGTTCATGTTGGTGCATGCGGAGATGTTGAATTCCGCGGCAAAAGCGGGCGGCAGGGCTGACAAGACAAAAACAAATGCCAAAATCGCCAGTGCGTTCTTCCTGCCCAAATATTCACCATGCCCTGATTTGTGCATATATGGGTTTTTGGAAAAATAATAAGGTATCTGTGGCAGGGGCCTGCCCGATTGCCCGCAACCAGCGCCCTCATTTCGGGAAAATAACGCTTGAATAGGCGACAACAGACGAATAATCCCCTGTCCCTTCCCCCGAATTCGTGTATTTCAGGAGTTTTGCCTTCTTGCAGCCCTTTGCCTTAGCATAGCCGATGGCGGCGGTTATGGGCCCGTGGCCGCATATTGACCAGCCATTGAGCCTGCACGAGTCCGAAAAGCCGCGCATGTCGAGTTTTTCAATGAGCTTCATGGCCTCCATGTCCCTCTCCTTGGCGGCCTCCGCCTTTTCATAATGCGTGAAATCCGAGCTTGCCACGAGCACAGTGTCCCTTGTGCTTGAAATGGACTTTGAAAGGGAAGACGAGAGGTCGAGTGCCGTCTCAAGCCGCGTGTCTCCCATGCATATGCACACTATCCGCGCACGGGGGTTGAGGAACTGGAGGAAAGGCAGCTGGACCTCGATGGAGTGCTCGGCTGCGTGGGCCGACTCGTCGTCCCTGCACACCGAGGAGTTTGAAATTATTTTTTCCGCGAGCTGCCTGTCGCATCCGCAGACCCCCAATGGCGTTGCCCAGTCGTCAAGCGAGACCGACACGGGGGTGCCTATGCCAGTATGGTTAGGGCCTATGAACACCACTGTCTTTGCCGACTTGATGTTTCGGATTGAATTGTAAGTCACCGCGGCTGCGGCGCCCGAATATTCATAGCCTGCGTGTGGCGATATGCCCGCAACGCACTCCTCGGGCTTGGCGGACTTGGCGGCCATGCCGAAATACTGCTCAAGCATTTTAAGGATTTCGGATTTCCTATGCGGGTAGAACGACCCGGCAACAGCAGGCTCTCTCATGGCAATGATTTGCCCGGGCCCATATATATTGTTTTGCGGGGCAGGACCTCAAAACGCTTAAAAGCGGGAGCATGGAAATAGTGCGCATGAACAAGAAAACAGACGACATTGATTTTTACACGGAGCGCGAAAAGCACAGGAAGGAGATACTCAAGTACGACCAGCAGAACGATTCGAGCATAGGCACCACCTTAAGGCAGGTCGTGCTTGGCGGGCAGGACGGGCTTGTCAACGTGCTTGGCATACTGCTTGGCGTGGCTGTGGCAACAAACGACTCGAAGATCGTAATCATTGCTGGCATGGCTGCGACATTCGCCGAATCCCTATCCATGGCGGCAGTCGCCTACACTTCCACTAGGGCCACACAGGACTTCTACCATGCCCAGCTCAAGCGCGAAAAAGAGGAGATAGAGGAAATACCCCACATGGAAGTCCAGGAAATAAGGGAGATTTACGAGAAAAAGGGTTTCAGGGGCAGGCTGCTTGAGGACATAGTGAAGCACATAACATCCGACAAGGTGCTCTGGCTTAGGGAAATGATGCGCGAAGAGCTGAACCTGACGGAATCCGAAACCGTCAACCCAGTAAAGGAGGCCGCGGTGGTCGGGATTTCGGCATTCGCGGGCTCTTTCATCCCCCTAATACCGTTCTTCTTCCTGTCGGCGCAGTCGGCATTGGTCGTATCCCTGCTCGTATCCCTTGCGGTGCTCTTTGGCGCGGGCATAATAAAGGCAAGGCTCACTACAGGCAGCCAGCTAAAAAGCGGCATAGAAATGCTTCTCATCGGCGGGATTGCTGCCATCGCGGGCTATGCAATAGGCGCGATTTTCAAGGTCAGCGCCGGCTGACAAGGCAGCAAACCGCTTTCCACGCAATCTGGCACGGCTTTTTCAGCATCCGCAGGTAAAATACATGTTTAGACACTTTTACAAACATTTAAAAAGATAGGTTCAGCAGTATAACCAGTGCTTTAGATGACAACCAAGACGAGGTTCGAGGTCTACGTGCCCTTGAACAAGCAAAACGAGTCGCCTTTTTCAAAATTCCTCGCAAAGGCGAGGAAAGATGCCAGCGAAAGCACCGCCTTCCTGAGGCTTGTCAAAGACGACAGGACTGGAATGAGACTCATAGGCGAGAGCCTTTCGGCCCCGGGATACTTCAATTTCAAGGGCCCTCTGGAAAACGGGGCAAAGACATTCCTCCTGGAAGAAAACAGCAAAAAAACCGGCGCAGGCACGGAGAAGGGCGCCACGGAAGCCAAAACCGTAATGAAAACGCCTGAACATTCAGGCGCGAAAACGGAAGAAATCGCGGTTCCAGGGCCAGGGAAACTGGCGCTTTACGGAAAAAATACAGGTTCCACTAGCAATGGCGGGGGGAAAGGCGGACAGGATGGAAAGCCCAAAGGCAAAGAAGTTGATATGGGGACAGGCGACAGGCAGAGGATAACGACCAAGATTCCGGTAAAAAGCGCCACTATGGCAGGACAGAAAAATAACGCGGCTGTTGGAGAATTCGCAGAAGAAAGAAGGCTTCTTGGGATACTGCTTCCGAAAAACAGGAAACAGGAGGCCGCAGCCATAATTATAGGCATTTCAAAGAAATCCAGGGAATACGCAGCAAAAATAATTTCCGAGGCAGAGAGGAAAGGATATTACGAGGCAGGCGCCTCCGCTGCGATGCAGATTTGCTCCATGGACCAGGCAAAGGCCGCAGAATTCTCTACAAGCCTTCTCTCAAACAGGGCATACAGGACAGCTGTGGCAGTGATTATTGGCAACAAGATAAAGGACATATCAACATACGCCATTGATTTCCTCACAGACAGTGGCCAGTATTATTACGCAGCAAGGATTGCAAATGAGTTTGACGGCATAATAGTTGCAAGGATTTACGTCGAGGCATACGATGTCGGCGAGATGTACCAGGCCGGGCACATCGCGGCAATGATGAAAAAGCCGAACGCCCTGTGCGCCGCAATAATGGAGTGCGCCGGGAAAAACGAAAAACAGGCGCTTGAAATAGCCCTTTTGCTGCCAAACTTCGCGGACAGGATTGCGGTTGAAAGGCTTGCGACCGAACTGACAAAGAAAGGGCATTATGCCATTGCGGAGAAACTCCTGGCAAAAGAAGCGCAGCCATACGTGCAACATTAACTTCCTGGCAGGCTTGCCTTTACACGTGCAACAGTCATTTCAAAACCACTTTGGCTAAAGCAGTTAAGGTCGGCTTGGGAGGGCAAGCGGGATGGATTATCCGCCGATTTTCTAAACCTGCGTGCTCGTGAACGTCAGTGTCGCAGTGCTTGTCTGCGGCGGGCTGTCCGAGTCGATTTTTACAAGAACATAAGCCCAGATTGCGTCCTGCGAATCAGCGTACGCGAGGCTTGGGCATACGGTTATTTCAGAGCCTGACAAGCCCTGCATGCTCGCATTAAGCGAAGGGCACGCCCCAGTTTCATTGAGCCCGCCAAACATCTGGAACAGCGGGCTTGAGCCGCCTATGAAACCCGCAGCATCCTTGTCGGACGCCACTGTTATGGAAACGTTGACATTCCCCTGGTTCTCCACAAGGAAGCCAGTGTCGCCTCCCGTGACATTGCCGGATTCGTTTGACGTCAGGACAATTGAACCGGCAGCAGGCGGAGTAACTGGAATGAAAGAGAACGCGCTGTTGTTCATGGAACTCGAGGTGTAAACCGCAATCTGGTTTGTTGAGGTGATGTTTATCCCTATGGTCCCGCTAGTGTTGGACGGGGTGCCGCCAGCCCCGCTGTAGTTTGCCGAGCCGTTCACGCCGTAATCCGAGAAACCAGTGACATTGAATGTCAATATTCCTGTCCCCTGGTTCCATGAGACGCCAGTGCATATGGGGGCTGCGCACACGGCGCCATTATTTATGATCGTTGCAAGGCTTGAGGCGAACGGCTCATAGTAATATATAGTAGGGGCTGAAGCGCCTGAATAAACGCCTGTCAGGTTCATTGTAAGCGTTGCTGTCGAGTTAAAGCTGGAATCCAGGGCTGACGAGTTGACTGAAATGAACCCATTGCCGATGATAACATGCGTGTCAAAATCCGCACCCGCAGCATTGACAGAATGCGTAGAGGGGAACTTGATTTTGCCCTTGCCGACCTGCTCCAAGGTCAGGTTCGTGACATTGGTGATATCCGGCACTGTCGCGAAATTGGTCGTCTCGCCGCCATAGGTTGAGGCAACAGGATTATATGCCAGCGTTATCGAACGCACGCCAGTGGAGTCAGTGTATCCCTGCGTGTCAGTGGAATAGCCCGCGTAAGTGTAGGCCCCGTCTGTCAGGTTCGTCTGGTTAGTGATGAATTCCCATGAAGTTGAGCTTATCTTTTTCAGGTTGGAATAGTAGAGCTGCCTTACCTCGGCTGCCGACAGCGAGCGGTTGTAAATCCTGACCTCGTCCATGGTGCCGTTGAAAAACCTCGTAGGGTCCAAAGTGTCAGTTCCTATATGTATGGGCGAAACCGTATCCCGGAGCAGGCCGCTGACTGCCCCTGTATTTGAGAGTTCGCCATTGATGTAAACCGAGACATTGGTGCTATTGAGCACGGCGACAACGTAGCTCCATGAGCCGGCCGGCACTGCGGACAATGCCTGCGTGTTGAATATGACATTGCTTGATGAATCCCAGCCTGCCAGGGCGGGTTTGCCGGCGTTGAGCGTGAGGCGCCATTCATTCAATGGGCTTAACCTCTTGTCAACTATTCCGCAGGTGGTCGCGGCAGCGCACTGCTCCGTAGGATTCACCCACGCGGAAACGCTAAAGGCGTTTGAATAGAGGAAATCGCTCGTGTTGACGTATTGGGAGTTGCCGTTGAAGGAAAGCCCCTTGCCGTATTTGCCAGTAGGGTAGGATGCCGTGCCGCCGACAAAACTCCCCGTGTTGCCATAGGAGCTGGAATCTGACAGGGAGCTCTCGAATCCCCACATTGCCACAAGCGACGAGTCATACAGGGAATAGTTGGTGCCGTTCCAGTTGAACTTGAAGCTTGATAGCGTAGTAACAGTGTTGAGCGTTATGTTCGAAAAGACATTGTTTGCCGCAGCAGCAACCGAGTCGTTTTGCGTCCCCGAGCCAAATGACGCGCACGCGTGGCGGCAGTCGCCGAAATAGTTTTTCACGCCGTACTGGGAAGAGGAGTACATGTCCGAGATTTCCGATGCGGACAATGAGCGGTTGAATATTGCAAGCTCGTCGATGGAGCCGACAAAGCCGTACGCGTTGTAGCCGGTCCCGCCGTATATGCCCACGTAATTCTTATATGTTTCGGAATAGTAAGGGGTGAATCCTACAGGCGCGGAATTGTTCAGCATGCCGTTTATGTAAAGGCTTGAAACAGAGCCGTTGAAAGTCGCGGTGATTAGAGTCCATTGGTTGAGCGGGATTGCGCCTGTGCTGGCAAGCTCCACCGACTGGTTCAGGGGCACTCCCGAGCCTACCCTGAAAAGCACCCTGCCGTCGCCTGCGCCATAACTCGCGCGGAGATGGTAATTCTCATTGAAGCCTATGTCCTGGGCGCCGTTTTTCCTTATGATTGTCGGATAGGAGGTGGAGAACGAGGTTGGCTTCACCCAGACTGAGATGCTAAACACCGGGAGGTTGAGGTTTGAGGACGTGTTCGGGAGAGCTATGTATTGGCTGCCGTTGAAATTGTAAGTGCCTGAAACCTTGCCAGACGAGCTGATGGTGGCGCCGCTTACGCTCCCGGCGTTTGAATCCACAAGGTCATTGGCATTGGAGTCGAAGGACCAGTAAGAAACCAGACCGGCGGGGTAGGCTGCAAAAACAGAAAATGACAGGACAGAAAGTATGAAAAGCGAATAAAGAAGGGGGTTTTCCATGCCAATTACTGGGAAAACAGGATATAAATACCTAATCCTCTTGGCAAAATGCCAATGGAATCTGGCAGGGAAACTGGCATGCAACGGGAAGAATGGCGGGGCGCATGGCGCAAGCTAAGCCTTGCAAGGAGCAGTGCCCGGAAAATGAAAAACAAAATAAAAAATGGAAAAGAAAAAGGGAAAAGTTGAGGGAAACTCAACCAAACAGGGACGCAAGGCCTTCAGAAGCCGCAGCCTCGTTCTTTGCCTCGTCCTTCTTCTCCTCTTTCTTCGCTTCTGCCGCAGGCGCTGCCGCCGCAGGCGCAGCAGCCGCTACCGGCATTGCCGCGTTTTTGAGAAGCTCCTCAAAGTTGGCGCCCTTGACCGCCTCGGCAAGAACTTTCGCCTTGGCGTCGTCGGCCTCCACGCCGGCCGCCTTCAGGACAGCCGTGAGGGATTCCTTTGAAATCTCCTTGCCCGCGCCGTGAAGCACGAGAACCGCATGCAAATATGGGTCTACTTTCATATGATTACCTCTTTCTTATTATTTTTTTGAACTCTCCCTTATGCCTTCTTCTCTTCCGAACCCGCAGCATCTGACGCGGGGGCCTGTTTACCCACTGCAAGCCCCTGCAGGTATGCTTCAGAGAACAAAAGCTCTATGGTAGAGTCTGAATACAATTTGCCGTTGGCGGCAATGTTCCTTCCCTGCGAGAAGGCGGCGCCAAGCAGCATGTTGATGTTCGATTCCGTCGGGAAAGACGCGTTTATGGACACGTTCAAGCCCTGCGCGAACGCGGCCTGGAGGTCGGTGTTAAGCTGGCGCTCGTCGATGTTGAGCACATCGGCGAGATACACGTACCCGCCCTCGTATGCCGCGACCATGTTAAGCCCGACTTCGAATGGCAGGATGTTGAGCTTTTGCAGCGCCTTTGCGACGTTGCCCGATATCTTCGCGCCGCTCTTTGCGACCACGGAATCCTTTGCGACCACTATCTTGCCGCCCTTGAGCTGGACGTTTATCCCGGCGCCTTTGAGCTCCGAGAGTGCCGGCCCGGGGGGCAGGTCAGTCTCGCCTTCCGGGACCACGATGTCAAAGGGCGCGATTTGCGCGGGCTTTGCTGCCACCTTCGACTTGTTGTCCTTGAAGAACTTGAAAAGGGAGTAGGGGGTCATGTCGGTCGTGATGAGCACGCTTGGCACAGTCAGCAGGTCGGCGATCTTGCCGCCCTTGCCGGAAGCCTCGAGGGCCCTCTTGAAGACCGTGTTTTTGGCCTGGTAGAACTCCGCCTTGCCCCTAAGCTTCTTCCTTGCGGACTGCAAGAGCCTGTCCGGGAGGTTTGAGAGGTTGACAACCGCCACCACCTTGGCGGATTTTATCTTGCCTGCGAGGGACTCGACCTGCGACTTCTTTTTCGCGATGGCCGCCCTCTCATGTTTCTGCACGTTTGTTTTGCGTTTGATTTTAGTCATAATTATCACGACACCTGGAGGATTTTTCAAGCCACCTTGATTGCCTTGCCCATTGAAAGCTTCACGTAAATGGACTTAATGGACGGCTCGCTGACCTTCGCCTTGACGCGCTCGTATACGGACTCGATGTTCTCGACAAGGTCCTCTGCGCTCATGTCTTCGGAGCCCACAAGGCACTGGGCTACCGGCAGGTATTTGCCCTTTGAGGCAATTTTCACGCGGTTTCTTGCCTGCCTGACAGCCTCCGTGGGGCTGATGCCCACGATTGGCTTTGGCAGCTTGCCCCTGGCGCCAAGTACCTGGCCCATGTTCTTGCCGACCAATACCATCATGCTTGGCTGGGCGAGGAATTCGCTCTCCTTGACAAGCTTTTTCAGCCTTGCCTGGTCTGCGACGAGTTTCGGGATGCCAGGCCCGTCAATGACCTCTTCGGCGCCCGCATTTTTAGCCTCGAGAGCCACGCTCGTGTCCGCAAAGACTACGACTTTCTGGGGCTTGCCCTTCCCTTTCGGGAGGACAACGTCAAGATTAAGCCTGTTTTCCGGCTTGGAAAAGTTGATTCCGCGGAAATTCATTATGAGCTCGACGCTCTGCTTGAACTTCTTCTTCCCTTTGTCCTCAAGCGCAAGGCTCACTGCCTGCGCGAACTTTGATTTGTCCATTATGTTCCCTCCTGCTTTCCCTTGAAACGTTTTATGCCTGTACTTGAAATACAGCAGTAAGACGGGATAACAAGTAGGTATTGTTTGGCAAGAAATCTTTTTAAACCTGATTTAGGCCCCCGCCAGGCGATACGAGGACAAAATCGCCCCCAAAATGAAGGAAAAACAAATGAAAAATGGACAGAAATGAACGTTGCACGCGTTGAGGCATGGCTGCCGGGAAATGACGGTTGCACGCGTTTAGGATTCTCTGCCCTAAGCCTGCGTGCTCGTGAACGTCAGTGTCGCAGTGCTTGTCTGCGGCGGGCTGTCCGAGTCGATTTTCACAAGAACATAAGCCCAAATCCTGTCCGATGCGTCATTGAACGCCAGGCCGGGGCAGACAGTGATGCTTGCTGTGCCCAAGTCCTGCATGGACTGGTTTATGCCGGCGCAAGAGCCTGCCTCGCTTTCAGACCCAAACATCCGGAACAAAGGCGCGGAACCGCCTATGAAACCCGCAGCATCCTTGTCGGACGCCACTGTTATGGAGACATTGACATTCCCCTGGTTCTCCACAAGGAAGCCAAGCTCCCCGCCTGTGGTGTTCGAGGTCTCATTGGACATCAGGGTAATCGAGCCTGCCGCGGGCGGAGTCACGGAAACGAAACTGAAAGTGCTGTCATTCGCGCCATTGGAAGTGTATACCGCAATCTGGTTGGTGGAAGTGATGTTTATCCCTATAGTGCCATTGTTTGTCCATGCTATTTGCGCGCCAGTGTTGTTGTCATAAATGCCATAGCCTGAAAACCCGGTGGCATTGAAGGCCAGGAGCCTGTCCGCCTGGTCCCATGAGATGCCCGTGCACCTTGGCGAAGTGCAAGGCACGCCGTTTTGCTGGATGGTTGAAAGGTCGCCTGCAACGCCGGAATAGTAATATATGTCAGGCGCGGCCTGCTTCGAGTATACCCCTGTGAGGTTCAGGGTTATAGTAGTAGAAGAATTGAATGACGGGTCGAGAGCGGAGGAATTCACAGACACGAAGCCAGAGCCTATCACAACATTGGAGTCGTAATCCTGCGAAACCGTGTTGACGCCGTGGGTCGGAGGGAAGCGTATCCTGCCTTTCCCCGGCTTCTCAAGCGTGAGGTTTGTAACATTCCCCAGGTCTGCCAGTGCAGTGAAATCAGTAGTGGCGCCTCCGTAATTGCTTACCACCGGATTGTATGAGAGCCTGACAGACACCATGCCTGTTGTGTCCGAATATCCGGCAATGTCGGCCGCATAAGCGCCATAGGCGTAAGTCCCGTCTGATAGGTTTGTCAGGTTTGTGTCAAACTCCCATGATGTTGAATTGATTTTTTTCAGGTTCGAATAGTAAAGCTGCCTTACCTCTTCGGATGAAAAGGAGCGGTTGTATATCCTGACTTCGTCAATAGTGCCGTTGAAGAACCTGCCTGCTACCATTGAATCCGTCCCGATTTGCACTGGCGAGGCAGTGTCCGCCAGCGTGCCTGACACAGGGCCTGTGTTAGAAAGGGCGCCATTGACGTAAATGCTGACATTTGTCGCGTTGAGAACCGCTACCACGTGGCTCCACGTGCCTGCCGGCACTGCGGTCGATGCCTGCGTGTTGAATATGACGTTCTGTCCGGAATCCCAGCCAGCAAGAGCGGGCAGGCCCGCATTCAGTGTGAAACGCCATTCGTTTTGCGGGCTTAGGCGCTTGCCCAATATGCCGCAGGTGGTCGCGGCAGCGCATTGCGCAGTTGGCTTCACCCATGCGGACACGGTAAATTTGTTTGAATAGAACATGTCGCTTGCGTTCACGTACTGCGAATTGCCATCCAGATATAGGCCGCTGCCAAACTCGCCGGGCCCAGAAGCTGCATTGTAAAGTCCCGTGATATTGTTTCCCCTGGCGCCAGAGTCAATTCCCGCAAGTTCCCCCTTGTTGACAATGAAGTTGTCAAAGTAGGTGGTGATAGACTTGGCATTGTTGCGGTTGAGGGTGAATATCTTGACCTGCATGTTCTGGTTGGAAGCGCCGGTCACATTGGTATATCCATAATATGTCCAGCCGCCCGTGGTGCTGTTGTAATAATAACATGAAACTATTGTGCCGACGCGCGTCATCCTCATCTTCCCAACAGGAGTTGAGGCCACTATAAGGCTTCCGAACCTGTTGGATATCTGGGAATCCCAGGAGGCATATTCCATACTCCCGGACCACCTGAAGTAATCGCATTCATATGAATAGGAAGTGCCGGATACCTGGAGCGACGCCTGGTAGCCGTCCGTAGGGGTGCCCCACGCGCTGGCGTCATAGTCCACCTGTATGTCAAAATCGCCGGAGAGCCTGTAAGTGCTCATTATCTGGCCATAACTCCACGTGGTCGCAGCGGTCGTGGTCACAAGCCTGTTGCCTGAAACTGCCGCGGTCCCATAGGTGCTCCAGCGGCTTGTGTTCAAGGACGCGGCGTTGAATGCGTCCGAATAAATGGGGCCCTCGAAACCCCACATGCCCATGAGGGAAGAATCGTACAATGAATAATTCGTGCCATTCCAGTTCCAGACGAAGTCCCTAAGCTGGGTGGACGCGTTGACAGTCACGTTGGCAAACAGGCTGTTTGACTGCAGGACAGAGCCGTTTGCGGCATTGCCAGCGCCAAAGCCCGGGCATGCCCTGCCGCAGTCGCCAAAATAATTGCGTATGCCATCCCTGGAATTATTGTAGAGCAGAGATATTTCCGTGCCATTCAAAGAGCGGTTGAAAATGGCGACCTCATCGATTGTGCCGTTGAACGATGAATAGCCATTGTACCCCTTGCCGATGTAGAGGGGCTTTGCGGGGAGCGCGAAGCCTGTTATTGCCGCAGTGCTTGAAGATACCAATGCGCCGTCAACATAGAAACTCCTTGAATGGCCGGGTATGTCATAGGCAAAGGCGATGTGGTGCCATTCATTGGCGCTCCAGTTCTGGGTGTTGAAGTAGACGTTCGCGCCAATGGTCGAGGAATTGACAATGTCGCAGTCTATGCCGCCCGTTCCGTAATCAGTTGGGCGGAAGACGCAGCCAAGGCCGCTTCCAGAAGCGCCCCAGAAGTTGTAGTCAAGGAAAATCTCGTGGTTGGCATAGTTGTAAGCATTCCATCTGGGCTTTATCCAGAACGAAAGCGTCCCCGCGCTGCTCAAATTGAGGCTTGGCGAGTAGCTGACATTCACAAGGCCGTTGAACACGTATGCGCCGCCTACCTTGCCCGCGGACGAGGTGAGCGACGCGCCCGATACTGCGCCATTGTTCAAGCCCATTGCGTCATTGGCATTGGAATCGAATGGCCAATATGAGACAAGGCCCGCCGGGTATTTGGATGGCGGGCTTAGAAGCACGTAATAAGTGGAGCCAAAGCCGGCATTGCCGAAACTGTCATTAGACCAGACGCGATAGGAATAGAGCCCATAGGACAGGTTGGATTTTGCAGATGCGTTGAAGGAAGTGCCAGACAACTGCAATGTCTCATTCGAGGTCCCGTTCCATTCAAGCATTGCCGAACTGACAGCCTTGTTGAATGCGCCCGAAATCTGGACAGAGGTGGCTGTGATGTTTGAATTATTGGCGGGCGTTGAACCGGAATATGCGGCCTCTGCCGGGAACGTGTCCGATGCCGCAAGGAATGGGTAGACATTGAGACGCGGGTAAGAATAGCCATTGACCTGAACCCTCTTGCCGGTCTGGTTTAGCTTCTGGTAAATCTGGTCGGGGGTCAGGGACCTGCCCTGCGCCCCAAGCTCGCTTTGAACTATGGCGACAGCGGCCGAAACGAAAGGTGTCGCCTGCGAAGTTCCGCCCATGTCAAGAGTGCCGCCAAGCCTGTAAGTGGAAGTGATGATGGCGCCGGGGGCCAGTATGTCGAGGTTGGGGCCATAATTGGTGAAGCACGCCAACTGGTCGGCCTGTGGCGAGCTGTCGGTGCACGTGCCGGGGCTGGTGCTCCAGGTCTGCGAACTGTAGTTGGAAGCGTAGACAGCGCCAACTGAAAAAGCCGCTGCCTCGCACGCGGGGCTTGAAACGCCGGAAGTGAAATGGTTGTTGCCTGAAGCCACTGCCACGAAAATGCCATTGGACTTGGCTGTGTTGAGGCTTGATGAAAAGCCGGTGGAGCAGCTGGTGTTGTACTGCGCGTTGTCGGTGATGCTCATTGAAATGACGCTGATGTTGTAAGCCGCACGGTTGGAATTGCACCAGTCAATGCCTGACAAGATGCTTGAGAGTGTGCCGGAATTGGAAGAGTCGAGGACCTTGACCACGGCTATCCGCGCCCCGGGGGCGGTCCGGTTGATTATGCCTGCGATGTGGGTGCCGTGGTTGTTGTCGTCCATCGGGTCGGAGTCGGAGTTGATGAAGTCATAACCCCCTACGAACTTGGCGCACGTGCCAGCCGCAAAGGCGGCTGCGCCGGAGCACCCGCCGAAATCGCTCTGGTTGTAATTAACGCCGGTGTCAAGAAGGCAGATGGTCTTGCCGACCCCTGTGGAATTGACGCCATTGACCTGAACGGAATATGCGGGAGTGACATTTATCATAGGCCAGGCAGCGCTGTCTGCGCCATAAAACGGCCGGTCGTAGTAAATGTCCTGAACAGAAGGGTCGGAGGCGAGTTGCGAGAGCTGGGCAGAGTCGAGGCTGGCGGCAAAACCATTGAAGCTCGAATACTGCGCCTTGACGGAAGTGAGCTTTCTTGAAGAGATAAGACGGTTCTGCGCTGTGGAATAGATAGCCCTCTTTGTGGCCTGCAAGGAGTCCTTTTGCGCCTCGGACATGGAAGGGCTTGATAGGGGCGATGTGTCACTAAGGATGATGACAACAGGGGCCCTGCCCGACTTGGATATCTCGGAGGATACCAGGGGGTCGACGTAAGAGTGCGCAATCCCAGTCAAAAGCGAAAGCGCCACGAATGCAATGAATATTGCCCTAAACTGATTTTGCTGTGCCATAAAACCCCCGAAGTGTATGTTTGATTATCATGAATTGCCGCAGGCGCTCACGCCTGCGTGCTCGTGAAAGTCAGCGTCGCCGTGCTTGTCTGCGGCGGGCTGTCCGAGTCGATTTTCACAAGAACATAAGCCCAAATCCTGTCGGAAGCGTCATTGAACGCCAGGCTGGGGCAGACAGTGATGCTTGCTGTGCCCAAGTCCTGCATGGACTGGTTTATGCCCGGGCAAGAGCCTGCCTCGCTTTCAGACCCAAACATCCGGAACAAAGGCGCGGAACCGCCTATGAAACCAGCAGCATTCTTGTCGGACGCCACTGTTATGGAGACATTGACATTGCCCTGGTTCTCAACAAGGAAGCCAGTGTCGCCTCCCGTGACATTGCCGGATTCGTTTGACGTCAGGACAATTGAACCGGCAGCAGGCGGAGTAACTGGAATGAAAGAGAATGCGCTGTTATTTGATGAGCTTGAGGTATAGACAGCGATCTGGTTGGTTGACGTGATGTTTATCCCGATTGTGCCGCTCGTATTAGTAGGCGAGCCGCCGGCGCCAGTGAAATTGCCCGAGCCGTTCACGCCGTAATCCGAGAAACCAGTGACATTGAATGTCAAGATTCCTGTCCCCTGGTTCCATGAGACGCCAGTGCACCTGGGGGCGGAGCAGACCTGCCCGTTCTGGAGAATCGTTGCAAGGCTTGAGGCGAATGCCTCGTAATAATATATCGTGGGCGCAGTTGCGCTCGAATAAACGCCTGTCAGGTTCATTGTAAGCATTGCCGTTGAGTTAAAGCTGGAATCCAGGGCAGAGGAGTTGACTGAAATGAACCCATTGCCTATGATTACTTGCGTGTCATAGTCAGCGCCAGCCGCATTGACGGAATGGGTGGACGGGAACTTGATTTTTCCTGCGCCTGCCTTCTCAAGCGTCAGGTTCGTGACATTCGTTATGTCCGCCACTGCGGCGAAATTGGTCGTCTCGCCGCTATATGTTGAGACGACCGGGTTGTATGCGAGTGTCACGGAGCGCAAGCCGGTCGAATCTGTGTAGCCAGACGTGTCGGTTGAATATGCCGCATAAGCATAAGTGCCGTCAGTGAGATTCGTCTGGTTTGTGACAAATTCCCATGCAGTGGAATTAAGCTTTCTTAGGTTTGAGAGGTAGAGCTGTTTCACCTCTGCCGCCGATAAGGAGCGGTTGTAAATCCTGACCTCGTCTATGGTGCCGTTGTAAGAATACACTCCAGATGCATAGCCAATTTGAAGGTTCGAGGCAATGTTTGGCATAGAGGATGTTTCAGCTTTCGGCGTGCCTATAGCCGAACCATCCAGGAAAAGCCTAAGATGCGTGCCATTTGCCACTGCGGCCAGATGGTGCCACTGCCCGTCATTAAGAGCAAGGCCAGCGACTTCAAGCGGGCTCCAAACGCCGTTTGCAAAAGCCCACCTGACCACTCCGGAGTTTGCCGGCATGTAGAGGAGGAGACCCATATTGTTAGCATTGTCCCATTTGGATACGAAGACGTTTTGAGAATTAGTGTTGGGCTTTGCCCAAACAGAGACGGTTGCCTGTGACGAACCGTCAAGGACCGAAACGTCCCCCATGTCAGAGTAGCCGGAAGAGAGCTGGATGCCATTGCCGTACTTGCCGGGCTGGCTGGAATACGCGCTTGACAGGGTGCCGTTGTTGCCGTACTTGCTCGAGTCTGAAATGGACTGGCCGCTGTTGACCTGGAAATTGTCAAAATCTACAGTCAGGGCTGGATACGAGCCCCAGTTCCAAGCGCCAAGCCAGAGGTAATACGATGCCGTGGGGCTGATTGAACACGAGCCTGACTGTTTCCATGCGCCGCTGTCGTAATAATAGGAAGATATAGTAGAGCCTGAACTCACCAGCCTGAACTTGCCCGAAGTCAGGGAGGTCGCGTTGTTGCTGACCTGCGTGCCGGAGCAATACATCTGGTAATAATCCGTGCCTGCCAGGATGTTCTTTTTTATTTCATAATAATTGGAAGCATTGGCGTAATTGTAGAGGCGCAGGGCATAATCGCTCTCGGTCACGTCAGAAGTTGAGACCTCTGTGAAATCCACCTGCATGTCAAAGCTGCCTGAAAAAGACATTGTGCCATAAGAGTTGAGCGCCCTGGCAGTTGAACTGCTTCCTGACGGGATTGAATACCTTGCCTTTCCCGCATTGGCTGTGACGCCATTGTTGTTGTTCCAGTGCGCGGAATTTATGCCTGAATCGAAATTGTCGCTGTAGTTCATGTCCTCGAAGCTCCACATGCCCACAAGGGAGGAGTCGTAGAATGAATAGTTGGTGCTGTTCCAGTTGAAAGTGAAATTTGCCAGGCTTAAGGGGGGGTTGAGAGTGATATTGGCAAATACGGACGTTGACGCCAGTGTCGAGCCATTGGCTGGCGTGCCAGTGCCAAAGGACGGGCAGGAGGAAACGCAGGCCCCGAAATAGTTTCTCGCGCCGTCTTTGGAATTGTTGTAGAATTGCGCTATCTCCGAAGCGGAAAGTGTCCTGTTGAAAATGGCGACCTCGTCTATCGAGCCGTTGAAATCCACCATGCCCACGCTTGGGCTGTCAAAGCCTGTCCAGCCCTTGCCTATGAGCAGGTCGTTAGTGGTGTTGGTAAAAGTGACATTGCCGCTCTTGAATGTCGCAAAAGGGGTTACAAACGCGCCGTCCACTGCTATTTGCGTCCCCGTGCCGTTCCAGACAAGCGCAAGAAGGTGCCAGGCATTGTTGTTGACTGAAGAAGGCGAGTCGGCAAGGTTCCATATCGCATAGCCGCTGTTGGCCCCGGCCCTCACAAGGCCCGAAGACCCAAGCACGTCGATGTACCACCCGTAATATTCCGCATTCGCGGGGTTGAAGAATTTCTGGATTATCGTAGAGCGGTTGGTATTGTTGCCCGCCTTTGCCCATGCAAGAATTGAAAAATTGCCGGGCCCGAAATTCAGGGAAAGGCTGCTTGGGACAAGTATGTAATTGTTTGAGCCGCTAAAAACGTAAGTGCCGCCGACCCTGCCGCCGGAGGCGGCGAGAGTGGCGCCCACAACAGTGCCGTTGTTCATCCCAAGCGCGTCATTCGCATTGGAATCAAAGGGCCAATAAGAAACAAGCCCGGATGGATATGCTGCCCATGAAACTGAAAAAAGCAAGATAACTAGTATTGGAAATGCCTGCCTCGTCCCCGAACAAATGCCCATACCATATAATATGATAAGGGGATTAATAAGAATTGCGCCATTATACCCCGAAAGCCCAAAAGCACATGGAGCGGGGAAAGGCGAGCGGGAAAAAGGCTGGAAAAATAAGGAATGCGGGCAAAATATTGAAAAAGCCAAAGAAAAGGAAAGGAAAAAACAGGAAAAAAAAGGGGGATTAGTCCGTGTGGACCATCCTGCCATGCTGGAGGCCGTCGGCAATCTTTGCAAGCCTCTTTAACATGACCTTTTTCTCGGCGGACGCCACTATCTTCTTGGTGGACTCCACGGCGTCCGGGTTTACCGATACGGATGTTATGCCGAACTCGATGAGCCTCTCCGTGAAGTCAGGGTAGACGGACGGGCCCTGGCCGCATATGGAGCACGTAACGCCATTGGCATTGCACGACTTTATCACTGTCTCGATTGCCTTGAGGACCGCATGGTTGCGCTCGTCGAAGCCTTCCGCAAGCGTTGAATTGTCCCTGTCAATGCCGAGGATGAGCTGCGTGAGGTCGTTCGAGCCAATGGACACGCCGTCGATCCCTTCCTTGCAGAACTCGTCGATGAGGAAGACTGTAGAGGGCACTTCTACCATTATCCAGAGCTTGAAGTCCCTGGTCCTGTGTATCTGGACTTCCTTTAGCATGTCCTTTATCGCCCTGATTTCGCCAATCCTCCTCACGAAGGGTATCATCAGGTGGAGGTTTTTCAGCCCGAACTCCTCGCGCACCTTCTTCATGGCCAGAAGCTCCATCTTGAACACGTCAGGCTCGGAGATGTAGCGGGCGCAGCCCCTGTACCCCATCATGGGGTTTGCCTCCTCCGGCTCGTATTTCTCGCCGCCTTTGAGGTTCCTGTACTCGTTCGTCTTGAAGTCAGTGGCGCGGTAGACGACCTGCCTCGGGTAGAACGCCTGCGCGAACGTGCGCAGCTTGTCTGCAAGCTTGTCGATGTATTCCTGCTGGCGCCCCTCCTCTATTATCTTTTTCGGGTGTTCGCCGATGTCCGCTATCATGAATTCCGCGCGAAGCAGGCCAATGCCGTCGCATGGGAGCTTTGCCACCTTTTCAGCCAGGTCGACCTCGGCGAGGTTCACGTATACCTTTGTGCCCGTGACAGGAGCCTCGGCAGCGACAGCGACCACTGTCCCCGCCTGCGCCCCGCCCGCCGACGCGGCGGACGCCTGCGCCACCTCGTCTTTGGACTTGAGGTCGGCTACGTTGCCGTCGTAGATTATGCCCCGCGTGGAGTCCACTGTGACGAACATCCCGTTCTTGAGAAGGTCTGTGGCGCCTTTGGCGCCGACAATGCAGGGTATGCCCATCTCGCGGCTCACGATGGCTGCGTGGCATGTCCTGCCGCCCGTGTTGGTGACAATGGCTGCGGCCTTTTTCATGGCAGGCACGAAGTCAGGGGTGGTCATGTCGGTTACAAGTATCTCGCCTTTCTCCATCATGCCTATGTCCTTTGGCGTCGGGATGTACTTGACCTTGCCCTTGCCCACGCCCGGGGACGCACCAAGCCCTTTCAGGATAATCTTCGCCTCTTCCATTGCCACTGCATCACCACCGATAGTATTAGATTGCGCCATTGCCGCTGCCGGGGCTGCCTCCTGCTCGGCCGCCGGATGTTTCTTAAGCGTAGTAACAGGCCTGCTCTGGACTATGTAGAGCTTGCCATTTGCAAAAGCCCATTCCATGTCCTGGGGCTTGCCGTAATGCTCCTCGATCTTCTTGCCGACCTTTGCCAGTTCGACAATCTCCTGGTCGGATAGCTTCTGCCTGCCCTGCATTTCCTCCTTTATGCGCGCGCGGACGTTCTTCTCGTTTATCTTGACTATCATGACGTCCTGCTTGAACACGTCCTTCCTCACTATGGACATGTCGGTCTTGGACACAATGTAATTGTCGGGCGTGACCTCGCCTGAAACCACAAGCTCGCCAAGGCCGTATGCCGCCTCTATGGATATGTGGTCGTAGTTCTCCTCCACTGGGTCGACAGAGAACATGACGCCAGCCTTTTCCGACTGTATCATTTCCTGCACAACGGCCGCGAGGCCAACCTTGAGGTGGTCGAACTTGTTCTCCGTCCTGTAATATATGGAGCGCGGCTCGAAAAGCGACGCCCAGCATTCCTTCACTGCCTGGACCGTGTTGTCAGGGCTTTTGATGTTGAGATAAGTTGACTGCTGGCCGGCAAACGACGCCTCGGGCAGGTCCTCCGCTGTGGCGGACGAGCGCACGGCGACGTATGGCTCGTTGCCTGGGGAGAGCTGTTTGTAGGCCGTCTTTATCTCCTCCTTCATTTCCGCCGGGATTTCGCCAGCGAGCATCCGCGCCTTTACGTGGTCCGACGCCTTGTTGAGAGCGTCGCTGTTTGAAGTGTCAAGCCCGTCCGTGACGTCCTTTATGACCTTGTCAAGGCCGTTGGCCCTGACGAATTCGAAATACGCGTTGGCGGTCACTATGAAGCCTGGCGGGATAGGGAAGCCCGCCTTTGTCATCTCGCCGAGGTTCGCGCCCTTGCCGCCGGCCTCTGCAAGGTTGTGCTTGTCAATCTCGGAAAACCATTTTACAAATCTCACAAGTATCACCTTTTTTTTGCGTTCAAGCCGCGTTATCATGATTTTTCATTTCAGGACGATTCAAATGCCGATACTCCCGCCTTGACGTCGGAGACATTGCCGTGGAACGAGATTATCGCATAAGCGCCCTGTTGGGACACCTGCGTGTTTCCAAGCAGGCGCATTGCGGGCGATTCCGCCCCGTCCTTGGCCTGCACTGCCAGCTGCATCGAGGCGAGGGCCGCCTGTATTTTCCCCACGGCGGCGGAGGATTCGGTTTCGCCGGGATAGAGTGCATAGCCTGTGCCCGTAACATTGCCCGAGGAGGATATCGAGGCGCCAAGCGCGAAAAAATCGGGCTTGGGGATTGGGCCTGTGCCGCCGGAGGGTTTAGAGCTGAATGTCACAAACGAGCCCCTGTCTGCGAGCTTGAATGCCTGGGAATTGGAAGCAGTGATAAAGCCCGCCGTGCCGTTCGACACGTCTATAGCGTCCATGACAGCCTGCGAACTGCCTGCGATGGCTACGCCCGTGCCGAGTATGGCGACAGCTGACGAATTCGTGCCGTTCCCGAATGAATATACAGCCACCCCCTTGTAATCGTAGCTCGAGTCAGATATGCTTTTTGCAAGGAAAGTGTTGGCCGAGAAGTTCCCGTCAAGTATGACAAGCCTGTAAGGGCTGGAGATGGAGCCAGAAGAGCCGGCTGTGGCAAGAGTGACCGAATCTATCATGTTCCTGCTGACTCCGGCAGCCAGGCCGAGGGCCCTGACGTTCTCGTCAATCCCGGGGCCGAAGAATTCCGAAACTGCCGAGGAGAAGGCAGGGTCGTCCCTGTACTTGTCGAAATGGACGTAAATAAGTATGTCCGCGCCTGCCGGGGCGAGCATGTACGACCTCGGGCCGGAATAAGCGGCCTGGGTAGGGGGCAGTTGTGAAGCCGCAGCGCAGCCGAAAATGAACGCGAAAAGCATGGGAAGGGCTAGAAGCAAGCCGAGGGATTTCAACCTGGTAGTATTTGTGCTGCCCACGATTCTTCTTATTTATTCATAAACTATATAAAAGAGGGGGCTTTGCCCCCCTCTACCCCCCCGTATTTATCATTAAGAAGAGGGGGCTTTGCCCCCCTCTACCCCCCCGTATTTATCATTAAGAAGAGGGGGCTTTGCCCCCCTCTACCCCCCATATTTATCATTAGTAAGAGGGGGCTTTGAAGCTGTCCAAATCCACCTAAATTGCGCGTGTTTGCCACCAACCCAACGCCATCAGTCGCGCTTAATAACATGTTATGCCGAATTACTTTAAGGCCACGCGCCAGAAAAAAAGAGCGGTTTGAAACGGTGTAGTCATGAATTGCAAGTCCGGCTTGTTCATAGGCAGATTCCAGCCTGTCCATAATGGCCACATGGAAGCCATAAAGTTCGCGTGCTCGAAGTGCGAAAAGCTCATAGTGGTGGTGGGCAGCTCGCAAAAGTCCTACGAGCTTGACGACCCGTTCACCGTGGGCGAGAGGATAGAGATGGTCAGCGACGCCATAGCAGGCGCCGGGCTTTTGGCAAAGTGCAAGGTCCTCTCTGTCCCTGACATACAAAACAACGCGTTGTGGGTGGCACACGTGGAATCCCTTGTCCCGCCCTTTGACTCCGTGTTCTCAAACAATTCCCTTGTAAAGACTCTCTTTTCCGATGCAGGCTACAAGGTGTTCCCGGTCCCCATGGCTAACAGGAAGGAATATGAGGGGACGAAGATTAGGAAGCTCATGCTTGAAGGCAGGGGCATATCAAAATTAATTCCGCCGCAGGCGCACGCGGTCATTGAGAGGATAGGGGCCACAAAGAGGATGCGCTCGATAGCCGACCTTGGCGAATCAGGATAGCTGTTTTTATGATCAAGACAAAATCCGCAGGCGGCATAGTCATAAGCCCCGCCGGGCTCGTGCTCGTGGTGAACCAGAAGGGCACGTCATGGTCGCTGCCAAAGGGGCACATTGACCCGGGCGAGGACGAGCTTGCGGCCGCGAAAAGGGAGATATACGAGGAGTCCGGCATCAAGCCCGCAAGCCTCGAATTCCAAGGCGTCCTTGGCACATATTCGAGGTACAAGATAGGCAAGGACGGCGGCGAGGACAGGGGCGAGCTGAAGGAAATAACAATTCTCCTTTTCAGGACAAGCCAGGGCGAACTCAAGCCCATAGACCCCGAGAACCCGGAGGCGCGCTGGGTCGAGAAGGAAAAAGTGGCGGGCCTGCTCACCCATCCGAAGGACAAGGAGTTCTACCTTTCAGCCCTAAAGAAGATAAGATAGGCGCAAGTGCAAGTATTGTAGATTGCTAGCTTAGCCAAAGCCATGAAAAAACTGGAAAGAAAAGGAAAAAATCAGCCCGAAAAATTCATGCTCGAATTGTCGGAAGGCGGAATGCCCGCCCCGGGGGCGACTCCAGTGGAGTTCAGCGGCGGCATTGCGGACGGCCCGCTCTCGTTTTGCATGGCATCAGGCGCGGTGGCATTGCCCGACACATTAGCTGGAATCATGGGCGCATTGTAATCAGTCTGGTTTGAGCCTGCCACAACAGTCCCGTTCATTGCAGGGGCAGTCTGGTTTGAGGCAGCCATCCTGGCGCTTGATATGTCCACTATTATCCCCGCGACCTCATACGCTGTGATTGTAACCGGCACCATGTCGCCTGGCGCAAGCTCGCCATCATAGGCGATTGATATGTTTTGTAAGTTGAGCATTGTGGAATACGTGGCATTGCCCGGCCCTGTGACAGTGGCAGGCACGCCAAGCAGGTAAGTCTGCGAGGCATAGGGCTTTGACTTGACCCCTTTCGAGCCGAGGTAGGCGGAGAGGGCCGTTATTGCCTGCGCCGGGTCAGCCCCTGTCTCGAACGAGACTGTGGAGGAGGGGAAGCCGGGGCCGTAGGGCGTCAGTTCCCCGACTGCAAGAGTGATGTTGGTGAAATCGTCGCTGACGCCGGCATATGCCTGCTGGAGGGCGGTTATGTAAGATGGCTTTGCCGCGCTCAAGGCATTGTACTGGTCCTGCGTGAGCCCGGGGTTGAATTCAATGTATGATTTCTTCGAATATGATACATTTGACACATTGAACCCGGCCATTGCGTCAATCACGCCCTGCCTTGTCACAAGCGACCTGTCCTGCCACAGTATCGAAGCAGAGACAATGTCCGACTTCTTTGCGACCACGGGCAGGCTCGTGTCAAGCGTAAGCTGCGTGGGTATGACTGAAATAGTGCCCCATCCAGTCAGGGAATATTCGTTGGTGGCGCTTCCCTGGACCAGGTCGCCCCTGGCATTGAACGAAACGAGTATCCGCGCGCCCCTGTGTATGGATGGCAGGAGCTGGTATGAGATTGAGGCGGGTATCAGGCTGTAGTGCGTGCCATTGTCGTCCACGAGGTCGAGGTTGCCATTGAACTGGATTTGAGCCGGCGCGTAGACAGACACGTTTATGCCGCCGAACTCGGAGGCGGCCTTTTGCACGTCTGATTCTGACGCGAGGTTGACAAGCATTGTGGAATTGTCCGCATTGACCGCGTAAGTGGCAATGCCCTGGGATATCAGCTGGTCCTTGATTTCCTGCGCCTTCGCCATGTCAGCGCCTGACACGTACAGCACCGGGTCGTAGGACACCACAGTGCCGTTTGCAGTGATTACGCCAAAGACTGTCTGGGGCACGTTGGCAGGCGCCGTGGTGCCGGAATTTCCGGAAGAGTTGCCGTTTGAGAGCCCGCCAAGATAGCCAAGAGAGACCATCTCCAAAACGAACGCTATGACCATGACAAAAACGAATATCTTTATCGCATTGTCCTTGAGCATTTTCTTGAAATCCGCCCCATCAAATACCTTTAATAGCTTGTCCATGTCCATAATTAACACCAAAGAATAGTTATCATACTCCATAAAACACTGCGAAGGATACTGACTGCTCGGCCTGCTTTTTTCTCATAAAAATCGGGCTTGCAGGCTTTGATTAGCAATATGCAAATATTTAAACATGGTGATATAGGATGGCATCAGGCAATTCAGCACTTACCCCGAAAACAGGGGATTTTGTCAAGATAAACTACACAGGCAGGGTGGCGCAGACAGGCGCGATTTTCGACACTACAAGCCCGGACGACGCCAAGAAGTTCGGCGTGTATGACCCTGAAAAGACATACATGCCCGCCATAGTGGCGTTTGGCAGGGGCAAGCTCCTCAAAGGCGTCGAGAACACGCTGTCGGAGATGAAGGAAGGCGACCTGAAGGAGGTCATACTAGAGCCGGCCGACGCGTTTGGCTCCAGGATGAAGGAGCTTGTCAGGGTCGTCCCGATGTCCACGTTCCGCAAGAACGACATCATGCCGTTTCCTGGCCTGATAGTGGAGCTTGACGGCACGCAGGCGATAGTGAAAAGCGTGAGCGCAGGCAGGATACTTGTGGACTTCAACCATCCGCTTGCGGACGAGGACGTGATTTACACCATAAGGCTCGAGAAGGTGTTCCACGAGACCATAGAGAAGGTCGCCGCGCTTATGGAGATGCACCAGATAAAGACGGAGTGCGAGATGGCCGGGGACAAATTGAAAGTCAAGTTCATTAACCCCGAGACAAGCCAGGAATACCAGATAAAGCGCTTCCTGTTCCTCGAGAGCATAAAGCAATACGTCCCTGAAATCAAGGGCTTTGAAATAGACGAGCCAAAGGCGGATGCCAAGAAGGAAGAGGCAAAGCCCGCAGAAGGCAAGGCCGAGCCTGCCAAAAAGCAGTAAAGCGGCCATGGGGCTTTCCAAAGCCCCCTATTTTTCCATAAAGATTTAATTTGTGGGCTGTGATTCCTTCCTTTGGTAGAAGGAAATGTGCAAAATCTGCGATATTGCCGCGTCAAGCCCTTATGCCTCCAAGATGGAGGAGTGGGTGAAGCGCGACATTGAAAAAGTCAAAAAGCACAAGGAAAATGGCGGGGAGGCCGAGCTTTGGTCCTCCCTCAAATGGCCGTTGAGGATGAATTTCCCCATATTCGAGCCGCGCGTGCCCCTTGCTGTGCCGACCAATTATTTCCAGGGGCTCTCCATTGATTCCCAGATGCAGCCGAAGAAATGGGCGCACGATTGCACGCGCGCCATAGGCTTCAAGTCAGGCAGGCTGGTCGTGATTTCAAAGTTCGCGGCAAAAAGCGGGTTTGAGGACACGTTCCAGTCATACTACCTGTTCTCCGCCGGGCTGGACGAGATTGAATCGGGCGTGGAGGCCAATGGCTCCATAACAATCAGGCTTGAAAAAGAGATAAATTTCCAGAACCTCGTAGACGGCAGGATTGAGAAAAAGCAGGCGCATTTCACGTTCTCGCACAAGCCAGTGCAAAACGCCATAGTGTCGCAGGAGCAGGCGCGGACAAACTCGCGCGTGCAGCAGGTATATGGCAAGGAAGGGTTTTCACTTCCACATTCGGACATTGAGGATTACTTCGTCACTGTCCCGAACTTCTTCCCCCACCCCTACCTTCTCGAGCAATACGCCCAGCTTGGCTATGCGTCAAGGCGGGAGTTCCAGATTGCCGGGCCTATAGACTACTTTAAGGCTCATTTGAAAAAACAATAGCCTCCCATGGAAAAAAGCGGGAAATCCCGCAAAAAACAAGCCCGAAAAGGGCAAAAAAACAAAAAAGCCCGGAGAAAAAAACGGGCAATGAAAGGCAAAAAAACCAATGCCTAGAATATGCTCTCAATCCCCTGCACTGCCAGAAGGCGCGGCGCAGGGGCGGTTTTTGATACCTGTTCCCTTTCAAGGTACGCAAAGCCCCTGTCGGTTGTCAGGGCGACTTCCACCCAGCCCATCTTGCTTGCGATTCTTGCGACCTCGTTTATCGTCAGGTTATTGATTGATATTTTCATGCATATCACCTGACAAAAGATGTGCCTGAATCCCCCTATTTAAAGGTTCAAGGCGGCTCTTTTCCAGTGGTGTTATAGAGGGGATGATATGAGAGTATTTATATCATTCAAAGGGGAAAGGGATTGCATGGAAAAAACCGGCCCCTGTGCCCCTTCATTGCCGAGAACGGCTGCCATCCTGATTCCTGCAATCCTGCTTGCCGTCTTCGCGCTTGCCGGATGCCTTGGGAACAGCCAAAGCCCCGCAGAGGCAGGCATGTTCACTTATCCGAATGCCACTGTTTACATAATCAGCACTACGGGCAACTATAATGTCACCGCGCAGGTGGCGGCAACGCAGGAACAGCAGGAGTTCGGCCTGATGTTTCGCGACAGCCTGCCTGAAGGCGCTGGCATGATATTCCCTTTTTCCTCTCGGGGCAATTACGCGTTTTACATGAAAAACATGAGAATCCCCCTTGACATAATATACGCGGCGCCAGTTGCCGAGGGATTGAAGGACAACTATGCAGTGGTAAAAGTGACTGAAAACATCCAGCCCTGCTCAAAAGACCCCTGCCCCCTCGACTATTCTGGCGATGGGGTGTCAATAGTGCTTGAAGTCCCTGCCGGATACGCGCAGGCGCGAGGGATTGGACCGGGCGATAGGTTAATAGTAACATATTCCAAGTAAATGCTTGTGCATTCCCTCCAGCAACGCGAATTAAGGGAATGCCGTTTGGAACAAAAAAAACAAGGAGTGGAACATTGGCGCAAAGGGCATCGACAAGGAAACGTCCCGACAGGGAGGTCAAGGTAGTAAAGCCTGAGAGGAAGATAGAGACCGGCGTGTTTGACCGGCACACCCTGCTGGTCATATCAAGGTTCATAAAAAGGAAGGTGTTTGACAGCCTCGACTACCCGATTTCAACTGGCAAGGAGGCCGACGTGTTCCACGCCACAACCCTGGACGGGAGGAACCTGGCGGTCAAGATTTTCAGGATTGAGACGTCCACCTTCAGGGCCATGGAGGATTACCTGATAAGCGACCCGCGCTTCAAGGGCATTTCCGACAACAAGTTCGACATAATCAACGCATGGACGAGAAAGGAGTTCAAGAACCTGCAAATCATGGAGGCCGCGGGAGTCCACTCGCCGCATCCGCTCATATGCAATGCCAACGTGCTTGTCATGGAATTCCTAGGCACAGGCGGCATGGCGTATTCGACACTTTTCCAGACTGGCTCGGAGTCCCCGGAATCCGACGCGAGAAGCATACTCGAGGACATCAAGAAAATGTACATCGCCGGCCTTGTCCACGCCGACATTTCCGAATACAACATAATGATGACGGACAACGGCCCCTACATAATAGACGCCGGGCAGGGCGTTGTGGTGAAGCATCCGAAGGCCCTTGAATTCCTAAAAAGGGACATTGACAACATTGCCAGGTATTTCAGGAAGTACAAGCTCGCCCTCGACACCGAAGAGGAGTACCAGAAAATCCTGAAAGCCGGCGAGGAAGCCTCGAAAAAGGAGAGGAGGATTTATTCCTGGGAACTCAAAGAGGACGAGGGCGACTGGGAAGCGGAAGGCGGGGAAGCGCCTGAAAGCGAAGATGGAAAGGAAAAGAAAGGCGAAGGCTAATTAGATAATTTGGAAGACCTCAAAGCGAAGATGAGAAGGAAAAAAATGACAGCGGCTAAGCCTATAATTGGAAGCCCATGTAGGCGAATAAGCTGGGACATGCTGGAAAGTTCTGCTGATTTTTCAAAAAATCCTGTATATCGCAAACCCCAATGCGAAGGACACGAGATTGCACGCCAGCGAGAGCAGGAGGGCGCGCCTGAATTCCTGTTTAAGCAGGACGTGGTAGATTGCGGCTTCAACGATTATGGCGAATGCCTCGGAAAAAAACACGTATTCCCAATAGTTCCCGATAAAATACGGCAGGACGAACCAGAGATAGGGCAGGGTGAGAGCCGACGCGAGCACGCCTGAAAATGCCACTAGCCTGTTTCCGAGTTTTTTGGCAGGGAGATGGAGATGTTTCCTTACAAGCGCGAATAGCACGAGGGTTTCAACTGCCACTGTGATTAGAAGGGCGAATATGAACTGCATTTCATATTGCATTCGGACACACCAGAAAAAAACCTCTTAGCAGGCCCCTCCGAAAAACGAGAGTATGGAGCAGAAAAGGCTCTCAAAGAAAGTCCTGCCCGCCGGCGTGCCGGTAATTTTTACAAGTGCGTAGGAGCCGTCCGGCTTTTGCGCGAGCATGTATTCAATGGTCTCGCTTCTTCTCGAATCGGAGTCTGGCACAGTGCCGCCGTAAGGCTCTATGGAGTCGGAGAGCAGCTTGACTTGCGAGTCTGCAAATGTGTATTCAAGGGTATAGACGCTGTCCCCGGACGAAGTAGAGAATTGCTCGCTTGCCTTCTTCGTCTCGTTCATTGCGAGGGATTCCACGCCGCCAGCGGGTATAATGCCTTTCGGGACGGCGTATACGGAAAAGTGGTTGAACTTGTACCCCTTTGTCAGGCACTCGCCCTGCTTTATCAGGTAAATCTCGTAATTGTCAATCATGGGGCCTGTCACATAGCCAATTAGAACAATGTCCGGGAACTGGTCGAGATTGGTTATTTTCACGCACCTGTCAAGTGGGTGCGTGCCGGGCATGATTACGTCCGCGAAAACCGCAGGTGAGAAAATGGAGAAGGAAAACATGGAAATTGACAATATCAAGAGAATATGATTGATTTTCATGCCACACACCTGAAGATACTGGCCCTAAGGACAATAAAAACCCGGCGGGTTTGATTAGCCCAAAGCCGAACACGAGTTAATGGATAAAAATAAATCAGAACTCAAGATATCCTCGTCCTACGGGACAAGTCTCTTGAGTTCTTACACTGAACTCACTACTCTAGTTAAGCAATAATAAAAATCAGAACTCAAGATCTTCATCACGGGTTTCTTCTTTTGGAAGAAGCATCAGCAAATCTAGTGTTCATCACTATTAGGAGATAGGAAAAATAAAGTTAATAAAACGGAGTTTTAATGCCACCAGTATTTTTAACCACCCAGCACAAATAGGACTAGCAGAGGGGGCAGAGAGTTGATAATTACAAATGGGCCATCACAAGAAACACGGCAGGGACAGGGGAAAAAACAGGCAATCCGGCACTAATTACAGCGGGCAGGGCGCCAGGCAGGACAGGAATCCGCGAAATTCCAATAATCCGCGCTATTCAAATTATTCAAGAGATTCCGATTCTTCAAGATATTCCAATAATTCACGATATTCCGATTCTTCATATAGGGGCAGGGACTCCAATTCCAAAAACAGGCCATGGCAGGACAGGACTTCCGGATATTCCGGCAGGGACAGCGGCGACAGGGCAGGCCAGCAAAGCCCGGGCGGCAGGGAAATCCCGAAGAGGGGGACAGGCCCGGCCGCGAGATATTACACCAAACTCCCAAGCTATGCTCGGGAAATCGGGCCGGTTGGCAGGGACGAGCTTGAGAACAGGGAGAAGAGCAAGGAAACCCCTGGCACCTACGACGCTTCAGGGAAACAGCAGCCTTGGCGCGGGCAGAACCAATCATCCAGCCAGGGCAGGGCCTATTCGGGGAAACCCGGACAGCAATCCGGATTCAGGCAGGATAGGCAAAACACAAGGCAGGATTCAAGAAGCTATAATGCGCCTGATTTCAAATCCTCCAGGAGGAACAAGGCAGGGAAGTTCAGGAGGAGCGAGCAATGGAAAGAGGCCGAAGGCACTTACTCTGAAGAGCTGAAAAAAGCCAATTGGATTCGCAGGAAAGGCCGCTCAGCCGCAAAGCGGGATTTTAGGGACATCAACCTGAAGGACATAGCAAGGCAGGCGATGAAAAGGTACGGCTTTATTGCGGATTTCCCAAAGCCTGTAATCAGGCAGGTGGACACGCTTGACCCCGCAACGCCTGAAAGGGCGATGCAGGGCGGGCGAATCAGGGATTTGAGGAACCTTCTTTGGTCGTCCATTGACAATGAGGACTCAATGGATTTGGACCAGATAGAATACTGCGAGCAGGGCCAAAACGGCGAGATACACGTCAAGGTCGCAATAGCCGACGTTGACGCGTACGTGCCAAAATCGTCGCCTGCTGACTTGCACGCTTATGAGAACACCACTTCGGTCTATACTGGCATTGAGGTATTCCCCATGCTGCCTGACAGGCTGTCAAAGGACCTCTCGTCCCTCCCAGTAGCGGGGAACAGGCTTGCGATGGTTGTGGAATTCACTGTCATGCCAAACGGTTCCGTGAAGCCCGGGGGAATCTACCGCGCGGTTGTGAGGAACAAGGCGAAACTCGTCTACGAGACGCTTGGCGCGTGGCTTGAGGGGACTGGGCCCATGCCAAAAGTCATAGGCATAGTGCCCGGGCTATTGGAGCAGGTGAAACTGCAGGACCAGGCGTCGCTGCTTTTGGGCGGGTACAGGACAAGGCAGGGGGCGCTTGAACTCCAGACAATAGAGGCACGGCCTGTAATACAGGACGAGAAAGTCCTCGGGCTGGTAGTGATAGAGGCCAACAGGGCAAGGCATATAATCGAGAATTTCATGATTGCTGCGAACGGCGTCATGTCGGGATACCTGGAGGACAGGGGCATACCCACAATCCAGAGGGTCGTCAGGGTGCCAAAGAACTGGCCCGAAATAGTTGATTTTGCAAGGCAGAGGGGGACAAAACTGCCAGTGAAACCCAATGCCCGGGCGCTTACAATATTCCTTGCCCAGCAAAAACAGCTTGACGCTTTGAGGTTCCCGGACCTCTCACTTGCCATAGTGAAATTGCTTGGCGCCGGGGAATACGTCATGTATGACCAGAAAAACCCGCTCGGGCATTTCTGCCTGGCGGTGACAAGCTATACCCACGCCACAGCCCCCAACAGGAGATACGTGGACCTGATTATCCAGCGGCTTTTGAAGGCCGCCCTGTCAGGCGCCAGAAGCCCCTACGGCAAAAACGAGCTTGGCCAGATTGCCGAGCACTGCACTGAACGTGAAATGGCGTCAAAGAAGGCCGAGAGGTTCATGACAAAGGCGGAAGCCGCACTGGTTCTCGCAGGCAAAATAGGCATGGAATTCGACGCGCTTATCACAGGCTCTTCTGAAAAGGGCGTTTACGCACGGCTTTTGGACCCGCCGGTTGAAGGCAAGCTCATGCTTGGACCCGGGAGCATGAAGGTAGGCTTGCAGGTGAGGGTTAGGCTTGTCAACCTCGACCCCGAAAAGGGCTTTATAGACTTCGAGCTTGCCTGACGGGGAAAAGGCTGGAAAGGCATATCCATACACCCAGTGCCACAGCCGCAAGAAAGGATATATTATTAAAAAGGTCATGTATCACCAAATTTCCAGGTGGTCTACATGAAAAAGCCATTGGCAATGGCATTGCTCATATTGGTTCTGCTATTCGCAGGCTGCGCGCAGCAGCAGGCAAGCCCCCCGGCTGGAGGGGCCGGGACAGGAGGCTCATATCCGCCTGCTGCAACGCAAGGCAGGGCGGTTTTCACTATAGCTGACAAGGCGGCGGACATGGGAGCTGTCACAAGCGTCAAGGTGACAGTTGACAGCGTCAGCGTCCAAAGCGCTACAAAGGGATGGGTCACTGTATCCACGGCACCGCATACCTACGACCTGCTCCAGCTGAAAGCAAGCGGCAACCAGCAGGTGCTTGCGGATTCCAGCCTTGACCAGGGCGCATACAGCCAGGCAAGGCTGCAGATATCAAGCGTGATGGTAACAGACGCGAGCGGAGAGCACGAGGCAAAACTGCCATCGGGAGACATGAAGATTGAAGGGAATTTCAATGTGGATGCCAATTCAACTTCGGCAGTGTCCTTTGACTTCCTTGCTGACAAGTCATTGCACGTGACAGGCAAGGGCGAGTACATACTCGCGCCAGTGGTGCACATGCAGGCGAGGGAGAGGGCGCAGGTTTCAGCTGGCGCCGGGGCGAACGTGCAGGTCAGCGGCGGGACACTCACAATCGACAAGACAGTGGGCATGGACGAGAACGGCACTGTCGGGGTGAACGTCCAGATTCCCGCGGGCGCGGACCTGTCAATAGGCTCCGGCGGAGGCATAATGATAGGCGCGATGAATGCCGGCGCAAAGGCGCAAGGCAGGCTAGCCATCGGCATAGGAGGGGCGCAGGCTGGCACTGGTGGCATAACTAGCCTCAAGCTGACAGTTGAGAGCATAAGCGCGCAAAGCTCCGAGAACGGCTGGGTCACTGTGTCGTCAATGCCAAAGACATACGACCTTGTGCAGCTTCAGGGCAGGGAAGAGCTTGCTGCCGACGCCAACCTTGATGCGGGCACTTACAACCAGATAAGGCTTGTGGTGTCAAAGGCGACTGTCACGGACGCAAACGGCGAGCACGAGGCTGTCATGCCCTCAGGCGAGCTGAAAATCCTTGGCAACGTGGAGGTCGAAGGCAACCAGACAGCCACCGTATCCCTGGACTTTTTCGCAAACGACTCTGTCAGGGAAACGGGCAATAGCGAATACATAGTTGCTCCGGAAGTCAGGCTCGAGACAAGGAGGAATGCCCAGGCGCAGGTCAATGCCAATAACGAACTTTACATCACTGGCGGCACAGTTGTTACAAGCACCACTGTTGGCATGAATGAGAAGGGCGAGGTCGGGGTGGGCCTTGGCCTGCCGGAAAACATCGGCATAGGTGTCGGGAACGGCCTAGTAATCAGGGGCAATGGCTCCGCAGGAGCAGGCCTCGGGCTTGGCTATGGCTAAGCCTTTCCTTTTTTTTCTTTTCCATTCAAAAGCCGGACGTGCATGCGGATGGAAGGGCTGGCGATTTTCACCATAGGGCATTCGACCCGCGACTTGGCGGAATTTGAAAAAATCCTGCTTGGGCACTCAATAAGCCTGCTTGTGGACATAAGGACAATCCCGCGCTCCAGGCACACGCCGCAGTTCAACAGGGAAGGGCTTGAAAAGGCCCTGCCCCGGCTTGGGATAGGCTATTTGCACATGGAAGAGCTTGGCGGGTACAGGAAGGCGAGCAGGGATTCCATAAACACAGCGTGGCGCAACGCGAGTTTCCGGGGCTACGCTGATTACATGCAGACAGGGGAATTCGCGGCAGGGATTGAAAGGCTCATAACCCTTGCCAAAGGGCAAAAAACCGCAATCATGTGCGCGGAGGGCAACCCTTTCAGGTGCCACAGGTCGCTTGTGGCAGACGCTCTTGAGGCGAGGGGCGTGAAGGTCATGCACATATCGGGCGCATCCTCGGCAAGCCCCCACGCAATGACGAAGTTCGCGCTGGTGAAGGGGAAAAAGGTTTCCTACCCGAAGGGGCGGGAAGACGCTGGAAAGCTTGCGGGCTGGTAGGGTCAGGAAGACTTGCAGTCAAAGCGCGACACAATGTCGTCCACGCTATGAAGCCCTTCAAGCTTCGTGTCCTCGCCAATGAGTATTGTCGGGGAGCTTGTGACATTGTACTGCGACTTCATAAGCTCGACTATGTCAAGCCCTATGTCCGACGCCACGGTTATGACGCGGGCATTTGAGCATTTGTTCCTGACCTGGTCCAAGACGTCGCCCTGCACGGAGCACTCCGCGCATGGGGAATTGACGTTCGTGAAATAGACTATCGGGACTATGTCCGTGGCATTGCACATCTTTTTCTGCTGGAGCGTGTAAATCCAAAGCTCTATGTTTGAGAGGTAATAATTGTCCCTCGTCCTCTGGTAATCCGAGAGCAGGTTGGCGCTTTCAAAGTCCTTCAGCTGCCTGACAAGGTAGTAGCCCTTGTCCATCTGCTGGCGCGTGGCAAAGTCAATGTAATTGCACACCTTTTGGGGATTGGCGTCGGCGACGTACTGGCCGTAGAGGAAGAAAAGGCGGGTCGCCTCCGACTGGGTGGTCAAATCCTCTATGCGGGAATTGACCGAGCGCTGGCGCGCGTCGTCTATGAACCAGATTATGGCTATTATGGCAAGTATTGCCACGAATGTGCCCAGGGCGGCCTTCTTGTACACGTCTTTTGACAGTTTTACCATTTCAACTCACTCTGTGAAACCTCTTTTACCAGGCTTGTTACGTAGAACCATGAGATGATTGCCGGATAGATTATTAAAATGAAGATGGCTGGCAGTATGTGCTCCGGGCCAAGCTTCACCTTGGCTATCTTGATGGATGCGTGCAGGAAATAGACCCAGACAATCATGGACATGGCGAAAAGTATCATGGTGGAATTGGTGGCGAGTATGGACTCGAAGAACATGGGGGCGAAATACACGGAATGCACTGACGCGGACAGGTATATTTCAAGCAGGCTCGAGAAAATCGAGGTGGCTATCCTGAAAAACAGGATTGAAAAAATCATCCATGTGAAGAAAACATATATGACCACCGCGGGGTAGGAGAATATGCCGAAATCGCCAAAGCGCGTGTCAAGCATCATATGCCCGTATTTTTGCAGGTTGAATATCGTGCCCCGAAACCAGCGTATCCTCTGCCTGTAGAGTGCCTTGAAAGTCTCAGGCACTTCGGTCGGTATGAGGACGTCCGTGCAGCATTCTATGTGATAGCCGTGGGACTGGATGCGCAGGCCCATCTCCATGTCCTCCGTTATGTTGTGCTCGTCATAGCCGCCTATTTTGGCAAGCACCTCGCGCCTGTATATTGACATGGGGCCGGGGGTCACCATCAGCCCGTTTATCTTTGCCATGATTTTCGATACGAACCCGAATGACGAGTAGTATTCGAGTTCCTGCACGCGCGTGAGGAGGTTCTTGGCCTTGTTGGCGACTATTATGTAAAGCGTGACAGCGCCCACGTTCTCCTTCCTGTAGAAATACGGGACCGACACCATCAGGGTCTTGGGGTCGGGATAAGTGTCGGAGTCTATGCAGGCTATCAGGTCGGTGTCGCACATGCCTATGCCCCTGTTGAGAGCCGCAGCCTTGCCGCCGTTTTTCTCAAGCGTGACGACCTCGACGCCCTTAATGGGGCGAATCTGCTCAATTGAGCCGTCGGTGCTCGCGTCGTCCATCACAATGACCCGGAAAGGGTGGGGATATTCCATCGCCCTTATGGCCTCGATGGAGCGCTTGAGGGTCCTGCCGGAATTGAAGGAGGGGACAAGGACGGTAATAGTGGGGTATTTGCCAAGCTTTGGCACGGGCAGGTCGGGCATATCCTTGTGTATCACCACGTATACAAGGCTTGAGAAGAGGGAGACTATGCTCATGATTATGAGCGCTGCGTAAATCGCGAAATTGTATGTGTAGAACACCCACATGACAAGCAGGAAAACCAATAAAATCAGGGAAAGCTTGAGCTTTGGATGGGACAGGATGCCCCTGGGGGCTGGAGAATAGGGGGTTTGGGACAATCCCATATAGCAATCCCTTGCCGGCTAGCCGAAAATCGCGCCAAAGCCCTGCTGCGCGGAGGAGTCCTCGTCGTCAATGAATTTCATGAAGGCTTCCTTTTGGGGCGCGGGGGCCTCTGCCGCCAGGGGCTTGGCGATTTCGACAAGCTTTTTCACGTCCTCGTCGGAGCCGCTGAAGTGGACGTAGACCTTGTCCTTGTCAAGGCCGCACAGGGCGCCGTCTTTCACCTTGTAGCCCGCCCTCGAGAATGAGACGGGGTTGTACGGGTCGGCCTCAAGCAGCTTGACTAGTTCCGCCTTTTTTTCAATTGGAGCGCAAATTACCATTCTCATGATTGACACCTTGCCTAGAAAGGCCAGCAAAACAATAAAAGGGGGCGTGGTTTGGCGCGCCCCGCGCCATAGGGGGAAATCCCGGAAAAAACGGGCGGGGGAACCTAGTTCCTCGCCTCGATGCAGGTGAATATCATCGCGAGGCCGAGGATGATGACGACCACGGGGCCCACGGAGAAGCCAAGCGGCACCCACCCGACGTCGCTTGCAAGCCAGAGAAGGCCCAGCACTGCTATTAGCAGGCCAAAGACAGTGTAGCCCTGCTTCATCTCGCTGTCCATGTGGAGATGGCTGTCGCAGCACGTGTCGCATGAGCACTCTTCCATGCTTGCGGGTTTTGGAGCGGATTTTTTGGTTGTTTTCCTTGCTGATTTGCGGGATTTCATAGAATCACTTTGAGCGTTATTAAATTCCGGCATTATTAAGGTTTTCGGCAAGGGAGGCGGATTTTACCTCTGGGAACACACGCCCGGCGACATATGTTGCGCGCGATGGGATGGGCAGGCTGGCGCGCTTTGCCTGGAAGCATGGCAGGGCGGTTGCGGGCTTTTTTGGCGCAATGGCAAGGCTGGGGCTGGAAATGAAGAAAAAGAACCGGGAAAAAGGGAAAAACTAGTATGTGACCTGTATCATGTCAAAGGGCCTTGACGAGCTTATGGTCACGTAGGCGGTCGAGTTGTCCACTGCGCACAGGGACGCGTAAAGCCCCTTGGCTCCGGGTATCTCGGTCTGGTTGGAATCCGGAGCCAGCGTGAAGGGCTTGAGAGTGGAGCGCTCGCGCAGCGTGGCGCCGCTTTCATTGACTGCGGTTGCCAGGTATTCGACATAGCTTTGCATGGTGCCGGCCTTGACTTTAAGGGACTTTTTCTGGCTGACAGGGATGCAGGGCAGGGTGTAGGCATTGAACGCGAACCTTGCCCACTGGTACCTTGTGTCCATGTTGAAGCCCGCGCCGGTGAGAGTGAAATTCACATAGCCTATGTTGCTTATGCGCTTTGCCACTGTGGTGCCCACCGGGACCATGTCGAATGTCTCCATAGTGACGCCATTGGAGTCTGCCAGGGAGAATGACACGTTCCTGTCAACGCTTACAAGCTTTGGCACGAGCCTTATGCCGTAATTGTCGACCGGCTGGTAGAGTGGCGTCGCGTCCGCGGGTATGGTGGCGTTAGCAGGCGGAGCGCACTTGCCGTCCACGCATGCCACCCCGCCCTGGCAGCCGCACATGGAACAGTCGGTTGTGACCTCCACGTTGAAATCGCAAAAGGGCCTCTCGTTGCTGTCATTGTAATAGGACGCGGAGCACTCGCCAGGAGAGAGCTTCTCGCTTCTTCCCCCGCCCCAGTCTATTATGCAAAACGATTTCTTGCACGCGCCGTTCACGGGCAGGTCCGACTCATTGAGGCACACGCATTTCCCGTCAACCATGCTGCCGCCGGCGCAGGCTATGGCGCCGGGGTCGCACTCGGGCGTGGACTTTCTCACGTGTATGCATTCGTAGTTTGTCTGGCTTGAGCATATGTCGACCGTGCACGGGTCGGAATCGTCGCAGCTTGTCTTGCACGAGCCGCAGTCCGATGCGGAGAGGACAATCTTGCCGTCAGGGCATACGTATGACGCGTTCTGGCCCGACAGGTCGCACTCGCTTGCGTCAGTGACAAGCGTGCCGTCGGGGCATGTGAATACGATTACCGGCTGTGAGGCGTTCATTGAAACTGCGGAGGAATTATTGGTAAAGCCCGCCTGCCCCTGCTGGGCCGTGGAGGCGCAGCCGAAAAAGAAGAGCGCCAGGGCGGCAATCAATGCGAAATAGAAGTATCTTGACATCGTATCACGGGAATATCGCTCTTGCAACGTATAAATTAGTTGCCCCGGGCATGTAAAAATTATAACCCGGCGTGAGAGCCGGGGCATAATGCCGGGCGCGGGTTTTCATAACCCTGGAACAGGAGCATGAGCGATTGCAGGATGAGTGCGGTTCCCTTTTCCATATCCATCACCAAAAAGAGGTTGAATTATGACCTTTTTAATGGAATATGGTTTTGTCCGTGAGCCAAAATGGCTTTTCGGGCGGGAAGCGCGGACAGGAGCCCGGTTAAAATGGATAGGATGGCCTGTTAGGCTGGATTTTCGCCTTTGCGGCGTATTCCTCCGGGCTTGCAATCTCGCCAAGCTTTGCAGGAGGGGAAAAGAGGGTGAGAAGCATGGCATCCTCAAGCCCGACAATGGATGCCAGGCCCTCCATGAATCCAAGCCCCACGTCATAAACGCTTTGGGGCAGGCGAAGGAGTGTTGCGGAGAGGAGGCTGTCGCGCGACGCGGCTGCAAGCTCATTGGCATGCTGCGGTTCCACGCCTTCCAGATAGATGAGGGAAAAAAGCCGGGCCCGGCCTTCCTTGACTATTTTGAGCACTACGGACTGTTCATGGGCAGAGTCCGAGATTTCGGAGAGGAGCTTGAGCCTCGAGACAAAGAGCCTCGCATAGTCAAGTGAAAGGCTTGCGATGTTTTTCCCGCGCGCATTCCTTTTTGCAGCCCTGAAGCACTGTTTCAGGTTGGGGATGACAGGCGAGGATGCCATTGACTCAGTTAAATTGTTGAACTCGATTTTCTTGTAAGCAGGGTCGTCGTGGGCGTGGACAAGCTCGTGGACAGCGCGGAATTCAAGCATCGCTGGAGTGGTTTCAGGCCCGTGCTTGAGCCAGATGGAACTGCCCGACTGGCACGAGCGGGTCTCCTTGTTGTAGAGCTTTTCTGGGTACTTGCCGTCGGGCCTGCCTGAAAGTTCCGAGGAATTTATTACAAAAATTGACACGTTTGAGAGTGCCTTGTAGAACGGATTGGCATGCGCGCTGTGCCGTGCGCTGCCAAGGGCCCTGCCATAAGGGCCGTTGTCCCCGGCATCCTCGAGCAGGCGTTTTTTTACAAACGCGTCAGCCTTGTCAATTGACTTTATCAGGCTAAATGCCGGCTGCGCCCCGATGACAGTGATGCTTTTTGGCATTGTTTAGCCTTCCGTTTGCATTGCAAGCTCTGACATGTCCTTCTCGGTTATTTCCTGCACGTGCTTGTATTTCCCCTTGAAAAAACCAGTAAGCCCGTTCCTGTAGACCTTGATGTACAGGCCCCAGCCCTGTTCGCTCCCTGTGAGCTGGTTGAGGTTCTCCGAGCCCTCCTCCCTCATGCGCTTCTTGACGTAATTTACTATCTGGACACTGTCCATGCCCGCCCAGTCAATGTGGGAATTGACCTCAAGACCCGCCTTCTCAAAAAGGTTCCTGTTCTGGAGAAGGTCGTAAAACGCCGGGTCCATGTGCAAAAGCTCCTTCGCGGTCGTGATTCCCGACCCCTCCTTGATTTCCACAGCGCGCTTGACATGGGCGTTCTCATTATGCCTAAGCCCCGTCTGGTCGGTTATGCCCCTCGAGAGAAGCTCATCGTAGAGCATGTTGAACTTTTCCTTGAGTTCCCAAATCCAGGAAATGCCCGTTTCCTTAGCGTATGCCCTGGTGTAATTGACAAGCTCGTCATTGTTCATGTGCTCCCATGAAAGGCTTGGCGCGCGCACCCTCTTGCAGTCGAGGTTTGGCACAAGGCCCCTGTTATAGAGCCTGAAATAGAAAGCATTGTCCGCAGCCTTAAGGCCTGTCGGAGTCTTATCCTCGAGTTTTGAGAGAAGAAGGTTGCCTTTCGCTATCATTTCCCTGTCCTTTTCAGTCAGCTCTTCGCTTGCGACGCCGGGCATCTTGGGGCCCTTGATGTTCTCGAAGAAAAGCACTATGTTCCTGCCCATCTTGACCTGCTTGGGCTTGCCATTTCCCTGCACAGGGAGGGCCTTGCCAGGCGCAATGGGTTTTATTTCGGGCTTGAACATGGTTTTTGCCTATGGGCGGTTTTTGCACTGCAGGTTTATTGTGTGGTAATTCAGGAAAGTTCGTATATTAATTACTATTAGATTATATATAAATATAGTAGGAGGAATAAGCCCAAGCCAATGCCTGAAAATTAATTTTTAAACCTCTCATGCATAATGTATCCCTCATCAATACTATGTTTTAGAGAGCATCATGCGCCCCTGTAGCTCAGAGGTAGAGCGTCTGTCTCGTAAACAGAAGGCCGTGGGTTCAATTCCCACCGGGGGCTTGTGTTTCCAAGTGGGGGTGACACCTAAGGGGGAGCTGATTTTTGCGCCTGCCCCCTAGGTGTTCAATTCCCACCGGGGGCTATCCGGTTTTCAAAAAAAAGTGGCATACATGGCAAAATCGCATTTTACGCAGCTCGTTGAGGCGAAAAGGGGCAAGGCGACGCCGCAGATGAAGGCTGTCGCAAAGGCCGAGGGCATGCCCCTTGCACGGCTGCGCACGCTTATAGCGTCAGGCAGGCTTGTAATCCCCGCCAACAGGGTGCACATTGAAAGGGGCCTCAAGCCGATAGGGATAGGCGAAGGGGCAAGCGTGAAAATAAACGCCAACATTGGCGCGTCGCAGGAGAACTCCTGCGTCCAGATGGAACTTGAAAAGGCAAGGGTGTGCGCCAAATACGGCGCCGACACGCTGATGGACCTGTCAGCGGGCGTGAAAAACCTGGACGAAATCAGGACTGAAATAATAAGTCACTCGCCAATGCCCGTGGGCACAGTGCCGATTTACCAGGCAGTGGAGTCGGTCAAAAACCTTGAAGACCTGACAAGCGAACTCATCCTGAAGGTCATTGAAAAGCAGGCAAGGCAGGGCGTGGACTACATGACTATTCATGCGGGGATACTCAAATCCCACTCGCGCCTTGCGAGAAACAGGGTGACGGGCATTGTTTCAAGGGGCGGGGCGCTTATCAACGGCTGGATGGCAAACACGGGCATGGAAAACCCCCTTTACACCGGCTTTGCCGACATACTCGGCATAGCGGGAGAATACGACGTCACAATCAGCCTTGGCGACAGCCTGAGGCCCGGAAGCATTGCGGACAACACGGACAGGGCGCAGCTTGCGGAACTCAAGACGCTTGGAAGACTTGTCAAGGAGTGCAGGAAGGCTGGCGTGCAGTCAATGGTTGAAGGCCCGGGGCACATACCAATGCACATGATAGAAAAAAACGTGAAGCTTGAGAAAAAATACTGTTTTGGCGCGCCTTTTTACGTGCTCGGCCCGCTTGTGTGCGACATAGGGGCAGGATACGACCACATAACAGCAGCCATTGGCGGGGCCATTGCGGCATATCACGGCGCGGATTTCCTCTGCTACGTCACGCCGAAGGAACACCTCGGCCTGCCGGACGCGGAGGACGTCAGGCAGGGCATTATCGCAAGCAAGATTGCGGCCCATGCGGCAGACATAGCGCGCGGCATCCCAGGCTCTGCAAAAAGGGACAGGGAAATGTCAAAGGCGCGCTATGACATGGACTGGGAAAGGCAGATTTCACTCGCGCTCGACCCGGAGAGGGCGGCGCAGTACAGGAAGGCGTCCGGCCTGTCGGTCAGGGCAGACTTTTGCAGCATGTGCGGCCCTAAATTCTGCGCAATGCGTCTGCACCACCAGGCAACCGGCAAAAAGACATTCAACCAGCGCGGCGGCGTGCCCGGGAAAAAATAGCCGCGCGATAAGTATAATATAAATCAATATAAACAGGGACAAGAATAAGGCATGCATGGCATACATGCGCGGCCAGGGAAGCACTGAATTCCTCTATGCCGCAATCTTCTCGCTACTTTTCTTCACAATTGCAATCATTGTCTACGTCCAGAGCCAAAACGACGCCAATGCCCTTTACGCCAGCGCGAGCCTGCAGAGGGTGTGCATAGCCCTTGCAAGCCAGGTGTCGGCGGTCTCGGCTGCAGGGGACGGCACGGGCGCAGCAATAGACCTGCCGGAATTCCAAAACGGCGTGGCTTACGGCATATTCGTGAATGGCAGCGCTTCGGGCATATCGGTTTACAGCGGCAACAGGACGCAGGGGTGCAGGATGACGACGATGCTTGTCTCAAACGGCACTGCCGCCGCTTTCCCTGCCACTAATTTCACAAGGATTGAAAACAGGGGCGGGACAGTATATTTCGAGGCGTGAGACCATGCGCGGGCAATCACTCATCATCGACTACATGGCGGGGGCTTTCCTGTTCCTTGTCATGTTCGCGTTCTTTTTCGTAATCTGGGGGATTTACGCCAACATGTACTTCTCCGCCCAGGCGAGGATGGAACTTGACAGCACGGTGCTTTCCGTGTCCCAGTCCCTGCTCTCCTCCGGCGGCGAGCCAGTCAACTGGACCGCCGACCCCATGGCGGCAAAAAGGATAGGGCTTGCCTCGAGGCAGAACGTGCTTGACTGGGCAAGGATAGACTCGCTCTCCTCGCTTTCCTATGCGGAGCAGAAAATCAAGCTGGGCATAGACAGGGATTTCGTGATAAGGATTGACAGCGCGGAAGGCGCGCGGCTTGCGACAATAGGCAATGAGCCGAATTCCACAAGCAGGTCTGCGGAGATTTCGAGGTTTGCGGTCCTGGACAACAAGCCGGTAAGGGTAAGGCTGATGGCTTATGAGGCTTAAGGGATTCGTGTTCACGCTGGACGCCACCTTGGGCGTTTTCCTAATGGTGCTCGCGCTATTGGCAATCACGCTCATATCGAGCCAGGCCGAATCCGACCCCTACGCGTCTATAAACGCGCTTCGCCAGTCGCATGACATGCTCGCCGTTCTTGACGCGCAAGGCTACCTTTCCCAGTCCAATTGCACTGCCATAGGCGGGTACCTCAACCAGACATTGCCAAAAGGCATGGGCGGCGCAGTCCAGATTGACACGTATTACAAGGACATAGGCGGGTTCGCGTTCCTCTCAAGCGTCGCCTGCGGCGCGGCAGTGCCGCAGAACAAGAGCGTTTATTCGGTGGAATACGGGCTTGCAAACATGAAAAACGGAAGGGCTTCGAACTATTCAATAGCGAGGATGCAGTCATGGCAGGAATAACGCAAAAGTCAGGCAGGAAGGGGATTTTCTTCGCCTTGTCAGCCCTGCTGCTGGCATCCGTGCTCATAGCCCTCGCGTCAGGGGTGTCGGACGTCTCATCGAGGACAAGGAGGACTGCGACCGCGCTCTTGGACACCGACTTTGCCGCGAACGCGCACGCTGACGCGCAGGCGCAGGTGGCAAAGATAATGTCGGAATGGGCGAATGTCACATGCGAGAACAATTCCGTCTCCATATCCGAATCCCTGCCGATTAAGGCCGGATTCGGTTCGGACCTGCAAACGCTTTCGGAGTTCTACTCCCAGTATGCCAGGGCGAATGTGACCGTGAACATGACAACGCTGGCGCAGGGGAGCTATGTGATAGAGCCGCAGGGGCTTGAAGTCTCGCATACGCCCGAACTCGTGGATTTCAGGAATCCCGGGCCAGGCGAGGGGGGCCTGGTCAGGTCGATAAACATGACACTGCTTTTCCCGGCAGGGGCCATTGACTCCGCGGAGTGGGACCAGCTTTCAAGCGCCGCGCCCGGAACAGGCATGAACGTGTCTGTCAGGGTCATGGACGCGAGCTATACAGTGTACAGGACATTCACCGCGGAGGTCCAGCGCGATGCAACAAGCGAAATCAACATAAGCCAGGGAGGGGTCGAGGTGGCCCATGTCAGGTTCTACGACCCATCTTCTTGCCAGATATACCACACGAACATGCTGAATTTAAAAGCAATGATTGAGATGTCAAACCCCGTGTACGTGCAGGCGCATGACAACATAACCGCTTCGGTCGGCAGGGCGGCAAAAAGCGCGCCTGCCAGGATATGCTAGGTGGAAAATGATGAAGATTTCCGAAATAATGAGGAAAAAATACCTCTCCTTTGACGCTAACGACAATTTCTACCACTCTGCGATAAAGCTCTTGCGCAAAAAACAGAGGGAGGCGCCCGTAACGAGGGCAGGCAGGCTGGTAGGCGTGTTCTCGGTTTCAGACATAGCAGGCTCGCTTGTGCACAAGGACCTTATCGGAAAAGTGGTCAGGGAAGACCTGAAAAAGGCGAGGGCGGAGACTGTCAGGAAACACATGACAAAAAAGACGCTTTACCTTTCAGAGGACGCCGACCTGGTGTCCGCGTTCCTGTTCATAACCCACAAGAACCCTGACTCGATACCCGTTGTCGACAGGAAGGGCAACCTGGCAGGCGTGGTGCTTGCCGCCGACCTCAAGCGCGAGATGCTGAAAACCCTGTCCGAAGGCGCAAGCGCCGGGGAGGAGGAGAAGGCAGTCGCGGACGTAGTCAAGGCGGACGAGAGCGCGCCTGCGCAGACTGCAATAGACAGGATACTTTTCCACGTGCAGAAAAACGGCTCCGCGCAGGCCGACGAGCTTGCAAAGACATTCAAGATACCAGTAGAGGAGGTAGAGGAATACGCCGAAAGCCTTGAAAAGCACGGCCTGCTGAAGGTGGAATACAGCCTGCTTGGAAAAATGACCCTGAAAAAGATATGAAAAAGCGCGGGACACGATTACAATGGCAACAAAAGTTTCCGATAAACCCCTTGAGAGCTACAAGATAGTGGCGGACGGCGTCGAGGCCTCAATCACGATAACCAAGGAGGCCGGCAGCGTCCCGATTTATTCCGTCAAGGCGCCGCGCCCCGAAAGCGCCACAGCGGCATACCTGGAGACAATCAAGGGCGAGCTCTTGAGAAACATCAGGCTCACGTCGGCGGAAGTGCTCGACATCAAGCTGATGGAGGAGCTCAAAAAGAAGTTCTACGGCCTCGCGGTAAAGCTTGTGAACGAGAGAATACCCAACCTGCCGGAAGCCAAGGCCGCAGAGTTCGCAGGCATAATGGTGCAGGACCTGTTGGGCCTTGGCGACATAGAATTCCTTCTCCGCGACGACCTGCTCGAGGAAATTTGCGTCAACACCGCCCGCGAGCCTGTCTGGGTATACCACAAGAAATACGGCTGGTGCAAAAGCTCCATCAGGATCGACACGGAAGCCAAGATATGGGACTACGCGAGCCTCATAGGCAGGCGCGTTGGCAGGCAGATAACTGCCCAGGACCCGCTCCTTGACGCCTTCCTCGCCACTGGCGACAGGGTGAATGCGACCCTCGCGCCCATATCGATGTTCGGCAACACGATTACGATCAGGAAATTCGCGAGGAAGCCGTGGACTATAACGGACCTGATACTCTCAAAGACCATTTCAGAGGAGGTCGCGGCCTTCATCTGGCTTGCGATGCAATACGAGCTCAACATAGTGGTGTCTGGCGGCACGGGCGCGGGTAAAACGTCCATGCTCAACGTGCTCTGCTCGTTTCTCCCCCAGAACCAGCGCGTGATTTCAATAGAGCAGACAAGGGAAATCACGCTCCCGTCATACCTGCAATGGGTGCCAATGGTAGTCAGGCAGGGCGGCAGGGACGGCAGGGGCGACGTCACAATGCTTGACCTGATGGTAAACTCCCTGCGCATGAGGCCCGACAGGATAATAGTCGGCGAGGTCAGGCGCTCGGAGGAGGCGGAAGTGCTCTTCGAGGCGATGCACACGGGCCACTCCGTCTACGCCACGATGCACGCGGAAACCGTGTTCGAGACCTTCAAGAGGCTTGTCAGCCCTCCGATTGAACTGCCAGAAGTGGTATTGGAATCCCTCCATTTCGTGCTCGCCATGTACAGGGACAGGAGAAGCGGCATAAGGCGCGTGTTCGAAATCGGCGAGCTTGTGCCCTCCGAGAGGGGCGGCAATGTCAGGGCGAACATAGTCTACCGCTGGCGCTCCTCGCGCGACAAGATAGAGCAGCAGAACCCCAGCGTCAGGATGCTTGACACCCTGCGCACCTACACGCGCATGGACGACGACGAGATAAAGGAGTCCATGAAGGAGAGGGCCGCGGTGCTCTCCTACCTCGCGGCGAAAAAGATAAACGACGTCGACAGCGTGGGCAGGACAATCGTCGACTTCTACGAGGACCATGACGGACTGATGAAAAAGATAGGGTATAAGTGAGGCCATGAAAGTCCCGTTTTTGCTCCTCCCGCCAAGGTTCGCAAAGCCCATGTCGAGGCCTTTCGTGGGCATAGGCTCGGCCCTTGCAAAAAGGTTCAAGTTCATTGAAAAGGAGATTTACAAGACAGACCAGTCGGCAAAGGCAAAGGACTACGCGACCCTGTGCGTGTTCAACGCGTTCGTCTATTTCGCCCTGGTCGCAATACTCGCGTGGGCGATGCTTCACAGGCTCGAATTCGACAGGGACTGGCTCTGGGCGCTTGTCTCCGGCGCGACTGTCGGCATCATAGTCTTCATGGTCAGCATGGTATACCCGCGCTGGCTTGCGAACAAGAGGATAGCGTCTATTGACAAGGAACTGCTATTTGCCGCCAGGCACCTGAGGATACAGGTCACGGCTGGCGTGCCGCTTTTCGAGTCTATCGTGTCCGCCTCGCACGGCTACGGCTCCGTGTCTGACGAATTCGAGAAGGTGGTGACGCAGGTCCAGGCGGGGATGAACCTCGCGGACGCGCTTGAGGATTCCGCCATGAGGACGCCGTCGTATTATTACAGCAGGATACTCTGGCAGATGGCAAACGGCGTCAAGGCGGGGACTGAAATCGGCCCGGTGCTCTCGGACATAGTGGAATTCCTCGCGGAGGAGCAGAGGATAGAGGTGAGGAACTACGGCGCGCAGCTCAACACCCTTGCCATACTCTACCTGATGGTGTGCATCATTGTCCCGACAATCAGCCTGATTTTCCTCATGGTCATATCCTCTTTCGTGGACCTGCCGATAACTGACACGGTGCTTGGCGGGATACTCGGCGCCATGATATTCATACAATACATGTTCATCGGCCTGATAGAGAGCAGGAGGCCGGCGGTGTCCATATAATGGCGACAAACCCGGCGTTCTCCGCACTTTCAAAGTATAAGGCCTACTGGCAGGACATGCTCAAATACAACAACAGGGAGAGCAAGGACTTCCATTACAAGCTGCTTTTCGGCTCCCTGGCGGCTTCCGCAGCGGCAGCCGCGTTTTTCATCGGCAGGCCGGCAGAAGGCTTCGCAGCCGCCATTGGCGCTTTTGGAGTCGTGCACCTTTTCGAATACGTCAGCCTTACCCTTGGCGCCAACTCGCGCGCGTCAAAGATAGAGGAGGTGCTTCCCGATTTCCTCTCGCTTGTGGCAAGCAACATCCGCTCGGGGCTCACGCCGGACAAGGCGCTCATAGTCTCCGCCAGGGACGAGTTCGGCCCGCTCACCGAAGCCATAAACAGCGCGGGCAAGAAAAGCATCACGGGCATGCCCCTTGACCAGGTCATGCTTGGCATGCGCGAGAACATCAAGTCACCCATACTCGAGAAGACCATAAACCAGATAGTCGAGGGCATGCACTCCGGAGGCGACATGGCGGAGCTTCTTGAGAAGACGGCGCTTGACATAAGGAAGTTCAGGTCCGTGAAAAAAGAGGTCAATTCCGTAATACTCAATTACGAGCTTTTCATCATTGCCGCGATAACCTTCGGCGCGCCGCTGCTCTACGGGGTTTCAACCTTCCTTGTGGACATCATGATAAGGATAAGGGGGAACATAGACACCAGCAGCGCGTCTTCCATCGCCGGGGGCGTGAGCATATTCAAGGGCAAGCTGCTTTTGACTGCCGACGGCGTGACGTTCTTTGCAGCGCTTGCCATCATGATAACCGTCTTTTTCGGCTGCATGGCTGTCGGGATAATGGGTTCTGGCAAGCGCGTGGACGGAATAAAGTATTTCCCCATACTCGCCCTGATAGGCCTTGCCCTTCTCTTTGGCATAAGGCTTGGGCTCAATGCCATGCTTAGCGGAATAGCAGGGTTCTAGGAAGGGAACAGGATAAAGGCAAGGGAAAGCAAAAGCCTGGCCTGCGCAAGGCAGGCGCAAAGCGCGGGAAGGGGGGAAGAAAGGCAAAAACATAGCCTGCGCCACGCAGGATGCCGCCTGGCATGAAAGCAGGGTTGGATAGAAAAAACACATCGGCCGCCATGAATCGCAGCATCAGCGCATGGACTGGGCCGCATATTTGAGAGTTAGAAAAATTATATCATGCCAACATGGATGGAATAAAGTGGAAAAAAGAATAAGAAAAAAGAAGAAGGAAGGATGCCCTTAAGCAACCTTGCCTGTCAGTGTGCCGTCTGTCACATAGGCGAAATTGGACGTCAGGTCCGTGTAGCCAATCCTCACCTTTGCAGTGTAGCCGGAACCGGTTGTCAAGCCAGTGGAGTTGCCAAGGTCAACCACGAGGTTGTCCGTTGTAGAGCCGCTTGCAAGTGTAACTGCCGGTGAAAGCGTGCCAGTCGACTGGCCTATTGTGACGTTTAGCGTGTCAAGCCTGATCTGCTGGCCCACCTGGTTTGAAAGCTTCATTGTAAGCTGGCCGTTTGAGCCCATCTGCCATCCCGCGACCGCGACGCCTGAAAATCCGCTTGCCTTGTTGCCAACGAAATTGCTGACATCAAATATTCCAAGCGCGAAAAGCACTGCCGCGATTATCACAACAAGTGCGATTGCCCAGCCGTACGTCATGAGAAAGTCAAGCGCTGCTTGCCCTTTTCTAGAATTCATCTGATCACCTTGAATTTTGCTTTCAATTTTCCCCTTAATAAAGCTTTTGCCCCGTAGAGCGTGCCGGGGCGCGCCAGCCGCGGGCGCGCCATGCGGCAGGGCAAGACACGCATTTACCCCTGCTGACACAACTTGCCCGCCCAACGGCGCCGGACTTATGCAAGGTTTAAATAGTGAAGGTCTCAAAGCAAAATGCATGGTACAAAGCATAGAAAGGGTGCCCACAGGCCTGCCCGAATTCGACAAGATGGTAGAAGGCGGCCTGCCCCGCGAAAGCGTAAACCTGGTCTCGGGCGGATGCGGCACGGGCAAGAGCACGTTCGCCATGCAGTTCCTCTACTACGGCGCAATGTATTGCGAAGAGCCGGGCGTCTACGTTACCCTCGAGGAAGAGCCTGAAAAGCTTGTCAGGAACATGGCTCTTTTCGGCTGGGACATTGAAAAGCTCATAACGGACAAGAAGCTCACGGTCATAAAGCCCGAAGTGTACAAGTTCGATTCCATAAAGCAGATAATAAGCGACGCCATAGACAGGGTCGGCGCCAAGAGGCTTGTTGTGGACTCCTACTCCGTGCTTCTCACCTACTTCTCCGACCCGTACGAAATCCGAAACGGCCTTGTCCAGCTGGACAGGGAAATCAAGAAAATGGGCTGCACTGCGCTTATCATATCCGACATAAAGGACAAGTCGGAGATATTCTCCACAACGGGTGTCGAGGAGTTCATAGTCGACGGCGTCATAGTATTGCACATGCTAAAGGACAAGGGCAGGCCATACGAATACAGGCGCGCCATATCCGTGCGCAAAATGAGGGCCACCAAGCACCCGCTGACATATTACCCGTTCGGCATAACCGAGAAGGGCGTGTCAGTCAAGGGCAAGGGCATGTCTGGCATGGGTTCCGGCACAGGGACCGGCACTGGCGGCGGCGCCCCGGTGAAGAGGCAGAAGGCGAAGAAGGAGGAGCCAAAGGAGGACATAATAGACCTCGGGGAACTCAAGGCCAAAGGCAGCCACTCATGGAAATGGAAACATCTTTGAAGGTTGAATGCCGCAGGGGTGTTGGAACTTGAAGGCGCAGGCATCGCTTGAACAGCTCGTGGTCATCGGCGCGGCGCTGGCATTCATCGCAATCGCATTCTACATAGCAGCAAGCATGTCGGCGGAGAGCATCAAGCTCGCGCAGGCGCAGGATTCGGTCGAGCGCCTCGCCTCCGCGGCGGATTACGTTTATTCCATAGGGCCCAACACGAAGGAATACGTGACAGTTTTCCTCCCTGCCGGGATAATCTCGACCAACACAACGGGGAAGAGGGTCTTGATCAGCCTTTCGACCACCGCGGGCAGCACGGACGTTTACGAGAACACCAGGGCAGACCTGACAGGCACGCTTGAGCCAAAGCCAGGCAGGCAGAAAGTGCTTGTCGAATACCTGCCGACAGGGAAGGTAAGGCTTGGCGAGGCGGGGCTGACATGTTACCCGAGCTACATAGTTAAGCAGCTCAATGCAGGCGACACCGCGCAGGACGCCCTCGCATTCTCAAACAACGCGGAATTCAACGTGACCGGGATAAGCTTCAATTACACGGGCTCGGCAAAGGATTTCACCACCCTCGGCTTAGTGCCAGGCTCGCTTCTGGCAGGCGAATCCGCCAATTCCACGCTCTCATACGACATACCGGCCCAGACGCAAAGCGGCGTGTACGGCGGGGTCATATCGCTCGATTCCGCGAACGGCGGCTCGTGCACGATACAGGTGTCCCTGAAAGTCAATGGCGTGCCCACGTGCGCCGGCCTTTGCGCAAACGGCGGCTATGCCACAGGCACGTGCAGGGCGTCCCCGTCCCAATGCGTTGCAAATGGCGAGGACTATTCAAGCCCCGGCGACATCGGATGCGCTGGCGGCTCGCCAAGCTGCTGCTGCGGGCCGACCCAGGACTTTTTCGGGCCGATTGTGACAAGCATATACCACACTCCGGAAAACGCCAGCACCGCGGACAATGTCAGCATATATGCCACTTGCAACGACTCGGAGACCGGCGGGCTGTACATCAGCTCTTCCATGCTGCAGGTAGACGGCGGCGCGTGGATAAGCATGAACGCGACGGACGGGACGTTCTCGGACTCGGTGATCGAAAGCTCCAGCGCGTTTGTCGGGATGCTTGCGGCCGGGCAGCACATCGCCATAGTCAAGTGCGCCGACACTGCGAACAACACCGGGCCACTCGGATATTACTATTTCAACGTGTCCCTCGCGGACGTATACGGGCCGATAATAACGAAACTCAACCATACAGAAAGCGCGCCCACGACCCTTGTCAACCTGACCGAGGACGCGACGGCAACGGACTATTTCACTGGAAACAACGACATAACCGCTTGCTACATGAAGCTTAGAAGCCCAGGGGGGGTAGAGACTGCTTGGCTTCCAATCCCCGCGTCGGACGGCGCCTATGACTCGCCAACGGAGGACTTCTCGCACGATTTCGGGCAGCTCTCCTCCGGCATACATACCATAAGCGCCTACTGCACGGACTCCAAGGGGAACAACGGCGGCCAGTTCAACGACACCTTCGGCGTCGTGACCGTGGACATGATGCTGATAATAGACAGGTCGGGCTCAATGGCATGGCCCATAACAAACTACACGGACGGCAGCCTGGATTCGACAAAGAACACCGACCTGACCCTCGTCAAGAGCCTCGTAGTCGGGACCAAAAACGGCGACCTTGCCAACGTGTCCATAGAAACCAGGACAGACACCTCCGGCTGCAGCGCGCTCTACGAGGCGCGCATTGGCTCGAACGTGATAGCAAGCGGGAACAGGACGTCGACTTCCTATGGCTACAACTATTTCTATAATATCAACATTTCCGCGTACAGCCCGCCATACACTGTGGATTTCTACCTTGCAAAGTATCCCAATGGCGGCTGCACGGCATACATGCGCGGCGTCGGTGTGACGCAGATGCCCGACAAGATGCAAAGCGCCCAGGACGCGGCGGATTATTTCGTTGACATTGTGAGCAACACGTCAAAGGTCGGGCTGGTGTCCTACTCGTCAAGCGGGACAACTGACATGCAGCTTGCGGACATGAGTTCCATCGCGAACAAGAATTCCCTGAAAAGCGCGATAAACGCGCTTTACGCCAGCGGCGGCACGTGCATAGAATGCGGGCTTGACAACGCGGTCACGGAACTGATATCTTCAAGGGGGAGAAGCGACTCCGTAAGGGTGGCAATACTTCTCACGGACGGCGTGAGCAATTACGGCAATTCTGTCGACGGCGCGGTCTACGCCAGGAACAACAACGTTACAGTATATACCATAGGGCTTGGAAACGACGTGGACGACACGGAACTCACAAACATAGCGCTTCTGACAAACGGCAAGTATTACAAGGCCCCCGACGCGGCGACGCTTTTGCAGATATACAGCAACATAGGGCAGTAGGAAAAAAATCGCCGAGGAGGAGATTGAGCAGGCAGAATGCCTGCGAGAGATTTAGGCAGAATTTATATGCACGGGGGGGGTAGAGGGAAATCAAGGAAAAACCGTTAGGGGGGTGAAACCCCCCTATGAGGTTTGTCTTCGCCGAGGAGGAGATTTGAACTCCTACTCCACGGAAGTGGAACTAGATTTCGCGCGCGGGATTTTCCCGCATGCTAGTGTTTTGTTGATCTCGAGTCTAGCGCGTTACCGGGTTCCGCCACCTCGGCATTATGAACGGTAATATCTGCCATAAGAATGCTTATATTGGTGGCGGGACCTTTACCGCAGGCAAAATGGGCCGCCAGCCTGGCAGAATCAAGGCATGAGATAGAGAAGTGAAGATTAATATTCATGGCGGCTACATTGCTGCCAAATAAAAGGACATGTGATGCCAATGCCCGAAAAAGACGCAGGAAAACTCGTGAAGGGGATGCACCCGTCAGCGTCCACGGAGAAATACTACTTTGCGCTCGTGGGCGAGGGCCAGATGATGGCGCTTGCGGGCTACCTGCAATACGTGTTTTGCGTGTGCAGGGAGCCGGAGGGGCTCTCGGCAGTCGTCAATGAGATTGGAAAGGACGGGATAGAATCCATTTCCCTCGAGAAAGCGCAGGGGCCGTTCTCGCTCGTGTCGGTCGGGGTGGAATCCGACCTGATGGCAGTGGGCTTCCTTGCGAAAATAACCTCGGCCCTGGCAAAGGAAGGCATATCCGCAAACGCCGTAAGCGCGTACAAGAGGGATTACCTGCTTGTGCCTTATGAAAAAAGGGAGCAGGCGCTAAAGGCCCTGGCGAAACTATCAGTGAAATAGGCTGGAAAGGAAAAAGCGCGATGCGGCAGTTTCCCGCATAGAAATGAACGTTGCGCGCGCCAGTGAAATGCCGCCCTAGGCCTGCGTGCTCGTGAATGTCAGGGTCGCGGTGTTGGTCTGCGGCGGGCTGTCGGAATCTATTCTTACAAGCACATAAGCCCAGATAGTGTCCTGCGAGTCGGAGAATGCGAGGCTTGGGCAAATAGTGATTGCAGAGGCAGACAAGTCCTGCGCGCTAGCATTGATTGAGGGGCACGAGCCTGTCTTGTTCTCCGCGCCAAACATCCGGAAAAGGGGGCTTGAGCCGCCTATGAAACCTGCAGCTGCCTTGTCAGAGGCGACCGTGATTGAAACATTGACATTCCCCTGGTTTTCAACTAGGAAGCCTGTGTCCCCGCCAGTCACATTTGAAGATTCGTTTGACGTAAGCGTAATCGACCCGGCAGCGGGCGGGATTACCGGCACAAACGAGAATGCGCTGTTGTTCATGGCGCTTGAAGTGTAAACCGCAATCTGGTTTGTCGAGGTAATGTTTATGCCTATGGTGCCGCTGGAATTGGAAGGGCCGCTGCCTGCGCCGCCGAATTCGCCGGAGCCGTTCACGCCGTAGTCGGAAAAGCCCGAGACATTGAAAACAAGGGTTTGCGAGGTTGAATTCCAGGAAATGCCAGTGCAGCGCGGCGCAGAACACGCAGTGCCATTTTGTATTATAGTGGCAAGGTCCTGCGCGAATGGCTCATAATAATAGATGACAGGAGTGGCAGCGCCGGAATATACGCCGGTAAGGTCCATCACAAGTGTTGCCGTGGAATTGAAGCTCGAATCCAGGGCAGAGCTGTTGACAGAGATGAAGCCATTGCCTATGACAACGTGAGAATCAAAGTCCTGGTTTGCGGCATTGACAAAATGCGCAGGCGGGAACCTTATCCTGCCCTTGCCCGGCATGTCAAGGGTCATGTTCTCAACCCTAGTCAGGTCTGCGATTCCAGAAAAATTGGTGGTAAGGCCGCTGAAAGTCGAGAATGCCGGGGAAGTCACCTGGCTTATGCTTATCTGGCCGCCAGGGAGCCATGCTACGAGCATGGCCGCAGGCACTGCGCTTGCCTGCGTGGAGTTGGAGCCTGACGGGAAACCGCCGGAGCCCATGTAGCCGAAGCCGACCAGCGAGCCGAGGGTTATGCCGCTTACTGAAACACCGTAATTGTTGCCTGCGGCAAGGGTGGAATTTGACACGCCTATGCCGCTCGAGTCAGTGGCAAAGGAGGAAACCGCTTGCTGGCTCGAACTGTTGGTTATGTTGAAATTAGCTGACTGGACGGGCTTTGAATAAGCATCAAGTGTTGCGCCAAATGCCTTTTCGGGCTTGTATGTGGCAGAAAGGCCTGAAAACGCGCTTGAGGAATTGACAAGGTAGAGGTCTGCAAGGCCGGAAGCATAGCCGGAGGAGCTTATGCTGAAAGTCGAGCCGGAAGGCACGTAGGAATTGTAAATCCTTATGTTCCTTGCAGGATTGGCATTGGAAGTCATGCACGGAGTGCCGCAGTCGCCAGCGTGTGCGCCGGTGCCGCCGGAACCGCCGCCCGTGCCGCCGTAATACACGCCGCCGCCGCGCTTGCCTGAGCCTTCGCCCGCGCTGCACCTGCTATTTGCAGTGTTGAGCTGCGTGCCTCCATTGAAATTCATTGAGCCTGAAGCGAGGCTTGCTGACTGGAACGGGACGAAGAGAAGGCTGCCGCCCGCGCCGCCGCCGCCGCAGCCCGAACCGCCGCTGCCGCCGCCCTGGCCGCTTGTGCCGCCCACGCCTGAAAGCGTGCCTGTGAAGTTAATCCTGCCCGCTACAAGCCTGATGGTGCCGCCGGAACCTCCGCCGCCCGGATGGTCGCCTGCTGCCGGAGCGCCCTGGCCGCCGCTCACATTTATTGTTCCTGCCATATTGATGTTCTTGGCATAAATGGAAACAAGGCCGCCCCCTGCGCCGCCTGCCGCGCCAGTGTCGGAAGTGCCGCCTGCATAGCCCCCGCCGCTTGGATTGGAGGCAGCCACAGCGTATGCGCCGATGGCATTTATCGTGCCTGAAATGTTGGCGTCGTTTTGGATGTAAAACCATACAGAGCCGCCTGCGCCCCCATTGACGCTTGCGACAGTTACAGTGACGCCCGGGTTTATCACGAGGGACGAAAAGTTATACGCCACGCTCTGGTTGATAGTCTGGGAAGAGCTTATCACACAGTCGCCGCCGCTTACGCACCCGGCGCCGTTTAGCAGGTAGACTGCCGGGCTCACGCTGAAATTCACGCCTGCGGAAAATATCCTGTTTTGCGAGTCATTGCATTTAACATAAATGGAATACGACTTGTTGCTTTGCAGGCCTGTGATTGTTGCAGTGTGGCTTGCCGTGCCGGCCCCGGACATGAGAGTCCCCGCGCCCGCATAAGCAAATGCCGAGTCATTGGACCATTTGCAATACGACGGCCCGCTGGTGGCTGCTTCTAGAGACGCCTGGGTCACGGCCGAGTCAAAGGCAGCGTTAGGGGAGGGCGAGGTTATTGAAACAGACATGTTCTGGATAAAAAACGTCACATTGCTTTCGGTAATCGTGCCGCTTGAGTTGCACCTGACAAAAAACGTGTTGGAGCTGCCGTCAAGGAGCCCGTTGAGGGTTGAACTGTGGTCAGTGGTCCCCGCGCCTGCCATGAGGGTGCCGGAGGAAGAAAAGTCAAAGCCGCTTGTTGTTCCGTATTTGCACGTCGCGCTGTCAAGCGTGGTGGCATTGAGGGAGACGCTGGATGTGCCGTATGGGAAGGACTGGGACTGGACAGGATAGGCTATGCCCTGAGCCACGTTTGGATACCTGACAATCACTATGCCGGAGCCGCCATTGGCGCCAGAAGCGTATTGCCGCGAACCGCCGCCGCCACCGCCTGTGCTGGCAGTGCCGGAAGTGGGGCTGGTGCCGCCATTGCCTCCGCTCCCGCCGCCGCCGGAGCCGCCCGATGCTGTGCCGCTGTTGCCCGAACCGCCGCCGCCGCCTGCGTAGTATACTGACGAGCCGGTTATGGAAAACGCCATACCGGCCCCGCCTGCGCCGCCGATGTCGCCTGAAACCGACGCCTGGCCCGCTGCGCCAGCGCCGCCGCCGCCGCCTGCGGATTGCCCTCCGCTGCCAGGGCCTGCGCCGCCGCTGTTGCCATACGAGTTGGAGCCGTTTATCGAGTTCTGGTTGCTTGAACCGCCTGGCGACACGCGCGAGCCGCCGCCGCCAGAGCCGCCGTTGTTGCCCGGATTGTAGTTGGAATTGGCATAATTCGCGCCTCCGCCGCCGCCATTCGCCACCAGTGCGTCAAAAGCGGAATTGCCGCCGTTTGCGCCATTGGAGGATGACGAAGAGCCCGCCCCGCCGCCGGAACCGCCCAAGCCCACAGTGACAGAATACGAGCCCGAAGATACCGGGAATGAAGAATGGTATTGGACCCCGCCTGCACCGCCGCCAGCCCCTTCCCAGCCGCCCGCGCCGCCTCCGCCGCCTGCGACCACCAGGACTTCAACTGTGCCCGCGCCGGAAACATTGAATGAGCCGCTGGAAGTGAAAGTGTGAACCGTGTAATTCGTACCATTCACGATTATGGAACTCACGGAGCCTCCGGTGGCGCTGATGGCGAAAGAAAAGTGGCATAGGTAAAAAGCCGTGAGAAAAAAGGCAAATGCGGAGTATAAGACAATTATTCCTGTTTTGCGCATGGTTATCCTCAAGTATAATTGAATGCAATGAATTATGCACATTTAATATATAAGTATAACCCCTGCCAGATGAGCAGGGAAGCGTCCCCGCTGCAACGCATGGACCGCGACATCGTGTTTTATAACCAGTTTAGTCCAATAAAAACCCATGGAACCGTTCATTGCCATAAATTTCAAGACATACAGGGAATCCCTCGGGAACAGGGGGCTTGCGCTTGCAAAGGCGGCCCGCGAAGTCGCGGCAGGCACAGGAGTCCGCATCATTGTCTGCCCGCAGTTTGTCGACCTCTGGAATGTATCGGCGATAGGGGTTGAAACATTCGCCCAGGGCGCATCCGACGCGGAGCCCGGGGCGCATACGGGTTCAGTGTCCCTCGAGTCCGTGAAGGACGCGGGGTGCAGGGGATTCCTTCTCAACCATGCTGAAAACAGGATGCCGCACGCTGCCATAGCAAAGACAGTCGAAAGGGCGAAAAGGCTCGGGCTCGAGTCAATGGTGTGCGCCAAGGACGTTGCGGAGGCTGTCGAGCTTGCCAGGCTCAACCCGACTTACGTTGCAATAGAGCCGCCGGAGCTGATAGGCTCTGGCGTATCTGTCTCCACTGCGAAGCCGGAGATTGTAAAAAACGCGGTGGCTGCAGTGGCTAAGGTGTCAAAAAGCCCAGTAGTTTGCGGCGCCGGGATATCGACAGCGCAAGACGTTGCAAAGGCCATCGAACTTGGCGCCGCAGGAGTGCTCCTCGCGTCCGCGTATGTGAAATCTGAAAACCCCAAGGCGCTTTTGGAAGGGTTTGCGAATGCGATTGCGGGCGAGTAAAAACAACATTTCAATGATTTGATGGGAACGTTCTCTCCGCCTCAAAACGTCGACACTGCGTTCAGGCAGCTTTGCGCGATTCTTTTCGGCAGGGAAGTGGGGGAACTTGCCGGTTTTGGCGAATACCTGCGCGAGGCCATGATGCCATACACATTGGCCAAGTCGGAAAACACAGGCAGCGACGTATTCCTCTCAAACCCGTATTACCCGAAAAAGGCGCGCTTTGCCTCCCAGCAGGAACTTGAAAAGGCGAAGCCCGCCAAGGCATCCGTAAACGACATCAAGGACATTGACTCCCTTTTCCGCGCCGCGTCGGAGAGCATGGTCTATTGCGGGGACAAGGTATTTGGCAGGAACGCGAACACGGCGCTTGTGGACAATGCGATAGACTGCATTGATGTCTATTATTCGCATAACGTGAGGAATGTCAAGCGCGGGGCCTTCATATCCTATGTGCGCGAGTCGGAATGCGTGTTCGGCATACCCGCTTTCCCGAAAATACGCTATTCGATGCGCTGCCTCGAGGGGATAAACGCAAACAGGATGTTCGAGACGTATTACACCAACAATTCCTCTGACATGTATTATTCGTTCAACTGCAACAACTGCTCCGACTGCATATTCTGCTTCAACCTGCGCGCGAAAAGGCACGCGATTGGCAACATGGAGCTTGAGAAGGGCAAATATCTGGAACTCAAGAAAAAGCTCGCTTCCGAGATGGCGGAGCTGCTTGAGAAGAACAGGCGCCTGCCCTCGCTTTCAGACCTGGCAGGCGGCTCAAAAGGCAAGGACATGAAAAAAGAGGAACTCATACCCACATCAAGCCCGCCGGCCTCGGTCGAGAAGGCGTGGTCCGAGGCAACTGGCATAGTGGTGGGCAGGCGGCTTCCTGGAATTTCGGATTACGAGCCATGGCTCCAGGCGCGCGCGCTGAAGGTGTTCAGGCTGAAAGGCAAGACAGGAAAATACACATACAAGCCCCAGCTGCCCCTTGTGAGGGACATACCCGGCGCAAGCCTGTGCACGAGGGACGAGGCAGTGAATATGTGCCAGCCCCTGATAACGCTTGCGGATGCGGGCGAGGGGTTTGAGAAGCTTGGCAAAAAGGCGGCAGGCAAGGCGTCTATAACCATGGAGATGATGGAAGGCGCGTGCATGGAAGTGCCTGAAGTCACGCAGGCCATAGACTCCACCGAGAGCTGGTCCATGTGGGACGCCACGAACTCGTCAAGGTCGGCCTGCACCACCGCTGCAATCCAGTCAAAATACGCATTTGGCGGGTTTTTCAGGATGCTTGACAGCGAGTTCACGATAAACTGCTACGACGTGGTGGAATGCAAGAGGTGCCTCGAGGTCGACAGCTCGTCACGCTGTTCGGACTGTTACTTCTGCCACAACTGCGAGGCGTGCGAGAACTGCATATTGTGCTCCAATGCCAAGGGGCTGCGCTTTGCAGTCCTTAACGTGGAAGTGGGCAGGGAAAAATACATGGAAATCAGGAAAATGCTGCTTGCCCACATAGCTGACGGGCTTGAAAAGGACAAAAGGATAGACGAGAGCATATTCGACATGTGATGGCAGCGGAACCTGCAAGAGAGCGGCAGCAGTTTCGCAGCAATCTTATTTTTGGGAGCGGGGGGCAAGGGGCAGAAGCCCCTAAATCCAGCCGGGCAGAGTTTAGTAGAGGTTTGCCAGGAGGCCTGCCAGGGAATACAATGGCGAGAGCATTACTGGGAAAATCATCACGCCGTTGTTTGTCGCCTTGAGGTCGGAGAGAAGGTTGGAATGCACTGTGAACTTCAGGTTTTCCGACTGGGATATGAGCGGCGAGGAGGTGGAGACGGCAGTGATGTTTATGTCGTATTCGGACTCGTCATAGCCCACGACCTCGTATTCCACGGTCTTTGATGACATCGCGGGGACGAATATGTCGCGCTTGAACTCCCAGCCGCGCACGCCCTGGCTCGTGATTGTGTAGACGTCGTTGGTGTCGGCCTTGTTGTTTATGGTTATCTCGAACCTGGCGGGCTGGCCCGCTGAAACCGTCTGGGACTTTGGCGACATGCCGACCGAGAGCACGTCCCTTGTGACGTGGACTTTAACCTTGAACCCGATTGTGGGAAGCCCTTCGCCCTGCCCCTCGTCAAGAGCGTGGGCGTAAAGCGTGTATTCGCCCTCCTGGGCGTCGGGCGCGACTGTGAACTCCGCCTGCAGGGGGTTCGAGGTTATCTTGCTTGATTTCGCGCCCCATCCTTCAGGGGCTGAATAGAACTCGAGCTGGTCATAGACTCCGCCAATGCCGAACTTGCCGCCCGTTGATACGCGCGGGTCCACTGAAACCGCCATTGTCTGGCCCGGGCCTATAGTGCCCGCGTCTATGGTGGCGCCCTGCGAGAGCTCGATAGCCTGCGGGGCTATCATCTTCAGGGGGTAGGCAATGCCTGCCAGCAGTGCCAGCACAAGAACAGAGAACACAAACGACTTACGGGCCATATCCACACAACCTTTTTGCAAAACCATGCCTTTTCCGGGGCGCGCCTTGTCCCCAACAACCTTTTTTCATTGCACGAGTATATAACACTTATCAGGGCGAGGCCTGCGCAGGCTTCCTCGCATCCCGCGCCCTGGCGGCCTTTTCATAGGCTTCAAAATAATTGGCTATCAGCTCGTTCCAGTCAAGCGCCCTGGCCATAGAAAACGCCTCGGTTTTCATGGCCGCCAGCCTCGAGGGGGGCATCATGTAGAGGGATTCGAGGAAATCCGTTAGCTCCTGTGCAACCGTGGAGTCGCCCTTGCCCGCCATGTCAAGCACGCTTATGCCCTTGTCCTTCACGTCGAGCTTGGTCTTGAGGAACCTGCCTATGCCCGTGGTGTCCGAAGTGACCGAGATGCTCCCGTGCAGGGCCGATTCGGCAGGGGTGTAGCCGAAAGGCTCGTACCTGGAGAGGAACACCCCGACGTCCATGCCAGATATGACGTCATAATACGGCAGGTCCAGCAGGCCGTCGTAGGGCTTGACATAGGTGGGGTAGAATATTACCTTGACCACGTCGTCCTGCGAATTTGTCAGGCCGCCCTCTATGCAGGAATTCACAATCTTGTCATTGGAATATGCGAGGTCGTAGGCGTTTATCAGGGGCATGCTGCCTTCCCTGTCAAACGAGCGCATCATGGACACTATGTCCGCTTTTGTCTTGCCCACTAGGCTTGACGTCGCGGCCTGGAGGTTAGAATAGTTCTCGTCCATGGCGCCCACGCTGCCCTTTGGCAGGGTGGAGAGGAACTCGTGTATCTTGTCAAGCGTGAGGTAGTTCCTTATCACGGACTGGCGCGGGCCTATTGTGGCGGACGGCGCGAATATGAAGGCGAACACCCTGCGCTCCGGGGCTGGCGAGAGGCGCTTGAGCTTCTTGTTGAGCAGGCCAAGGGCGGCTATGAACAGGTCGAACCCCTTGTTGGTGAACTCGTACCTGCCCGAGGTATAGACAAGCAGGGGGTTCTTGTAATTCTGCGCGTAATAGGGTATGAAGTAGGACTCGCAGAACTGTATGAGCTCCGCGCGCACGTATTTCGACACCGGCGCTGCCAAGCTTGGTGCGGACGCATCGGACAGGTCGAGCCCGTTGGTGGTTATGACGTCGGGATACCTGCCCAGGAAATACCTGACCTCCTGCGCCACTGTCTGGCTCACGGTCGTGAACACGTCAGCGTTTATCGCGGCCGCGGCCTCGAGCAGGTGCTTCGCCTCCACGCCGAACCTGTAGGCGTTGGAAACGTTCACGCGCGCCTGCGGGTCGGCGGAGAGCGAGAGCACGTCATAGCCAGACGATGCCATGCTCCTGCCAAGCACAGTCGCGTGGGTGGTGAACACCGTGCCGCAGGGGAGGTCGTGCATCCTGCAATAGAGCAGGCCGGCCCCGGATATCCATTCGTGGAACTGCGCGACCGCCTTCTTGCCGGAATATTCGGGCATTGCAAGCAGTTTTTCAATCAGCATGCCGCACGCGTATGCCCATGCCACGTTCTCCGTGAAGTCCCACTCGCGCGACATAAGCGAGTCGACGCCGAAATTCTTCCAGAGCAGGAACTTGACGTAATTGGAATTTGTGTCGTGCTTCTCATAGCCGTCGTAATAGCTTACGGGCTTTTTGGCGAACTTGGACGCGTTGACGAGTATGAGCCTCGCGTTAGAGCCGTATATCCACCTGCCGACCTTGCAGGTTATGCCCTGCTCCTCCAGCGAGCGGAAGACCTTTTCCATCGAGTCGGACGGGATTTCCTCCTTGAAGTCGCCCTCGCACTTGTCGTCGCAAAAGCCCACAAGCAGGTAATCGTCGCCAAAACGCTTCACAAGGGACGCCGACTTTGACTGGAGGACGGTGTAAATGCCGCCTATCTGCCGCCCCGCCTCGGAGGAAACTTCGATTACGGCGTCAACCATTTTCCATTCACCCGCCTTAAGGCAGGATGGTGTACTTGCTAAGGTATACCTGCGTCGAAAGGACTATCAGGAAAGGCATGATGACGACGGAGTTTATGAACATCGCGGCATATGTCGAATACGGCTGGGGCAGGATTGCGTAGAACACAAGCTCGTTTAGTGCAAGCATTGCAAAGCCGAGAACGAGCCACATGAGAAAGAGCGGGAACTTGCTGATTGAATAGCTCACAGACTTCTGTATGGCCCTCCAGGGCCTGTAATCGTCAATGACAAGCGCGGACGGCGTGTAGAAGAAGGGCAGCGCCGCCACAAGCGTCAGTATGGGGTAGAGCAGGGAGGAATACTGCATGCCAAAGAGCATGAGCTGGATTATGAAAAGGATAATCTGCAATGTCAGGAAAAGCCAGAACACGTTTATCGTGTACTTGCCTATGCCCGCTATCACCTCGCGCTTTATCAGCACCGAGGTGCGCATGGATTTTATCACCAGGTTGATATTGACCATGGCGAAGGAGATGAGGAAAAGGGAAACCAGGAAGGAGAACGCCATTATGCCCACGTCCCAGCTCGTGACGTCGGGTATGCTGCCCGTGCGCAGGAAAACCCCGCCAAGGGCGAGATAGACGGGCGTCTGGATGAAGAGGGGTATCAGGATGGCAAAGAGCAGGGGGATTGAGAAAAAGGAAATCAGGGTGATGTTCTTGAAGTAGGCGGAAACGGAGTATTTCAGGACCTTGAACATATGCATACACCTTTTGCAAGCGCTCTAGTTCTTCTTTCTTTTCCCTGTTTTTGAATCTTTCTTTGCGGGGTTCTGGCTTTTTGGCGCCTTCCCGGCCTTTTTCGCGGGGGGCGGTTTCGGCGCGTGCCTTGCCGCGAACGATTCGAGTGTCTTGGCCTGCGGGGGCGCTGGCTGTTTGGGGGCTTGAGAGCCGGGCTTAGCGTTCGCCAGCTGGTCTATGGATGGGAAAACCTCGAAGCCGCCGGAGGATATCCTGTAATTGTGCATTTCCCTGTCCGCCCCTATGACGCCGAGCACGAAGAGCTTGTCGCCCTCGAACTCGATTACCCCGTCCATCAGGTGGCGAACCATCGTGACGGTCTTCTCGTCGTGCATCCCCTCCTCGAGGACGAAAAAGACAGTGGCGCCGGAATTCCTGAACTTGCCGATTATGAACTGGAGGAACTTGAACACCGAGGACGCGGGCAGGGTCTCGAAAAGGGTCGAGAGCGAATGCACGCCCACCCGGAAGCTAAGCGGGCATTCCTTCTCGCACAACTCGTCCACAGCCCGGGAGATTTTAAGCGAAATCGAGCTTAGCGCAGTGGAGGAGTCGGCGTAGGAGACTATCTCGGTGTCCCGAAGCGACAGGTCGAACTGCTTTGAGTAGCAGTCTATGACGCGGACAAGCCCTTTTTTCTCGTATTCGCCGACGCTCTCGCCAGTCTTTTCCATCATGCGCTTCCAGTCGTCGTAGCCGAAGTCGGTGAGCAGGTAGAGGGCTGGTATGCCCTGTTTCATGCCGTTGTAGACAAGCTCCATCAGAAGCGGCCTCTTGCCGCACATGGGGGAGCCGTAAATGAGCAGGTTGGAGGGCGACTCAAGCCCGCCGCCAAGGACGATGTCCAGCCCTTTAACTCCGGTCTTGATTTTTGTGCCCTGCGCCATGAAAAACCCATTCGATTATTTTTTGATGCCCGCCACGGCTGGCATGGAACCTGTCCTTGCACGCCTTTATCGGGATATGAAGACTTGCACGCTCATATTTATAAAGATTTTTAAAAATATAGTCATAGATGGCAACGAAAAACAAAAAAGCCCAAAAAGAGCCCGCGGCAGTAGACCCCAACCGGGTGCCGACAGGCATACCCGGCCTTGACGACCTTATAACAGGCGGGATTGAAAAGGAGTCCAATGTCCTTGTCATGGGCGGGCCGGGCTCCGGCAAGACCACTTTTCTTGTCCAGTTCCTAGTCCAGGGCGCGCTCAAGTACAACGAGCCGGGGCTTTTTTTGACGTTTGAGGAGCAGAAGGAGACGCTTGTCAAGCACATGGGTAATTTCGGCTGGGACCTCAACGCGCTCGAAGACGAGGGCATGTTTACCGTCATAACCTACAAGCCGCACGAAGTGAAAAAGCTCCTTGACGAGGGCGGCGGCATGATTTGGGACTCCATACATTCCATCAAGGCCAAGAGGCTCGCCGTGGACTCGCTTTCTACCTACGCCATGCTCTTCGACACGAATTACCAGATGCGCGAGAGCCAGCTATTGCTTTTCGACCTGTTGAGAAAATGGAACATCACCACGCTTCTTTCAGGGGAGGCGCAGAACGCCTCATTGATCAGGAAATTCACGGGCATGGAATACCTCACTGACGGCGTGATACTCCTGCACCACCCGAGGCAGGGAAACGCAAGGGTCAGGGCGCTTGAGGTGCTCAAGCTAAGAGGCATTGGCCATTCCCAAAAAATCTGCCCGTTCGAGTTCATAGAGGGCAGGGGCATAGAGGTCTACCCGGACGAGGACGTTTTCTCGGAAATGTGATTCGGCATTCCCCACCCTATTTTTTCCTTCTGTTTTTCCTGGATTTTTTCTTCTTGACAGGGTACAAAGCATCAACGAGCCAGAGCAGAGCGGAAAAGCCAATAACCATAACCTGAAAGGCTATTATGATATAAAAGAGGAATACGACCAGATGAAAACTCGGGGCATTCCAGTCACTAAAATGCTCGCCATATTTCTGCGTAGTAGTAATAGAGAAAACAACGAACGCGAGAAGGAAAAAAAGCATTAGCAGAAATTGAACTTTGACCGCAGTGTATTCTATTTGCCGGATGTAGCCTGCAGACTGGAAAAGAAATCTAGACGAGAGTAACATGAAGAGAAGGAGAAAAAAACTCACATTGAACAAGTTAATCCCTAAATCAGAGCCAGAACCGGCCATCTGAAAGACAAGAGTGAAAATCAAGAGAAGTATGCTTATCAATACGAGTTGGGCATCCTGCCTGTCCTCTTTAGAGATGCCCCGCTTCAACTGGCCCGAAACAACCGTATTTGCTCCTTTTTTAAGATTCTCAAACACGTTATAACCCCAGATACGGCTCCTTCATCGCGTCACTGGCATAAACCTACAAGGTCCTTTGAATAGCCGTCAAAGCCCTGTACCTTGTCAAGGCCGTCAGACTCAATGTAACTGAAGGTTATCTCGCGCGAGCTTATGGAATAGGCAAGGCCGGGCGCGCAGGCGAGGTAACCGCCGTGCATCACTATCTGGGTTTTCTCGCCCGCGAAAAGGTCAATCGGCAGGGCGGGGCTTGTGGAATTGAAGCCCGCCACGCGCAGGCCGGTCAGTGTGAGCCTTTCAGGCTCCGAGTTCTGTATGACAAGGGATAGGGTGCCGTTGCCCGCGTTCTCGTGCGAGAGCACGTGGAAAGGCCTTGCGATGCCTCGCCAGTAGACGCTCGACTGCGTGATGCGCGCGCCCTGCTGGAGCGGAGGGAACAGGCTTAGCAGGACAAAGAAGACTAGGACTATCACAAAGCCGATCAATATCGCAAGCAGGAACTTGTCGAGTTGGAAAGCCATTTGCCAGGTCACCTGTGAAGCATAAAGGCGGCAGGGTTTTAATTTGCATTGGGTCGCAGGAGTGCGCCATGGCGATTCGCGCATGGGAAAAAGGAATGGAAAAAGGCGCGCGCAAAGCAGAGGCTAAGGGATGGTGAAAATAAAAAGAAAAAAAGTGGGGAAATGGGCTTAGCCGCACGTCCCTATGAGGTCCTTCACTGCAGCGTCGCCGCCCTGTTTCTGCCCTGCGATTGAGGCGGAGTCGTAGGTGAAGGAAATCGCATTGCCCGCAATGTCGTACCTTGTGGACCCGTTGCCGCAAACGCCCGTGTTGTTTATGACAAAGGCAGCCTTCTTCTCGCCGCCAAGGAACTCAATGCTCGAGTTTGTGGAGCCATTGCCGACCGTCATGCTGGTCAGTGTCAGCTTCTTGGAGTCCGCGTTCTGCAGCACTACTGTGAGTGCGCCATTGCTTGCCTTGTGCTCAACAATCCTGAACGGGTAGGCAGTTCCCTGCCAGTACGAGTCGGACTGCGCTTTCTGGGCGTCGGTTGAAAGGCCCGGGAAGAATCCGAGTAGCGCTATTGCCACGAGTGCGACAATGAGCACGACTGCCAGGATAACCAGGTATTCAGTCGAGCCTTGGCCTTTTCTTGTGTTCATTCAAATCCCTCTAAAATACTGTTTATGCGCACTTGCCTATGAGCGTCTTGGTGCCCTGTTCAAGCTTTGAGAGGCCCGAACCAGTTGTGTAGGAGATGTTCACCTGGTACTCATAAGTGTCGCCTGCCGTGCAGGAAGTGAGCCCGGTAAAGTTGCCTATTGTCTTTTGCTGGCCGCCCGCGAACGTTATTGTCGTGGAGTTGCCGATTGTGCCGTTGCCAACTGCCATCGCCGTGATTGTGAGGGCCTCTGATTCAGAGTTGAGCATCACGAGGCTAAGCGTTGTGCCGCTCTGGACGTGGTCCTTTATCTGGAATGGCCTTGCCTCTCCCCTCCAGTAGGAGTCAGACTGGGTGATTTTCGCGTCGCCTGCGAGCCCCGGGAAGAACCCAAGAAGCGCGATTGACACGAGCGCTATGATAAGCACTACTGCCAACAGAACTAGATATTCTGTGGCGCCTTGACCTTTTCTAAATTCCATGCGAGTATCGCCTCCGAAATGTAATGTCGTTCTCTTATTTCTGGATGCTGTATATAAATCTTTGCACAATCACCGAGGTAAAAACATGCAAAACTCCGTGAAAAACCACTTTAAAAAACAGGGAAAATAATACTGTTTAGATGGCATATCGCAGGCGCCGCGCCCAATCCGGCCTAAAATATGGAGCCGATGAATGATGAGACAAGTGCCCTTATGACAAGGTAGATAATCGACGTGGCTATGGCGAGGGGCAGGACATATTTTACGCCGTAGAGGAACTTGCCTTCGGATATCACACCTATGAGGAGGCTGACAAGCGTGCACGTGCCGAATATGATTACAAAGGCCATCTGGAAAACGAAGTTCGGCGAGAGCGTCAGCTTGGGGGCGGTCAGGGCCGTAGTGGCGCTCGTGATGGAGCCAGCGTCGAGGCTCGACTGGATTTTCGCGAAGGTGGTCAGGAACTGGCCCGATATGGCAAGCAGCAGGGGCAGGCCCACGATTACCACGAAGAACAGGAATATTGTGTAGGAGCGCGTGTTGAGGGCAAGCTCCTTTTTGAGCTGCTCCATCTCGCGCAACTCCTCCGCGGCCGATTCCAGAAGCTCCGCGAGCTTGCCGCCCGAGCGCAGCCCCTGCTCGAAGAACGTGATTGTCCTGCCGAGAAGCGGCGAGTCTATGCGCGCGGTGAGCTGGAGCAGGGAAGTCGAAAGCGACTCTGTTCCCAGGGACTTCGCAGCGACTATCTTGATTTCCTTCTCAAGGGGCCCGAATTCCGGGCGCGCGGCGAGCCTGAAGGCCGCGAACGGCGCCATGCCGGAGCGCAGGTTGGCGGCCACCATCATCAAAAAGTCCGGGAGCACCTCCTCGACCCTGCTCGTCCTGCCATGGACAAGGTAGTAAAGGTGCATGTATATCAGCACAATGGAGATTACAGCGAACAGGCCGGCAAAAAGCAGGCCCACGCCGGTTATGAACACGATTTCGGAGCCTGAAAGGCCGACGAGGTCGAACGAATATACCCCCAGGTGCGGCAGTATGCTGAACGGCACGAGGAAGCCGACAACGGAGAAAAGCGCCACCACGAGGACCATCGAGCCTATCCAGACCTCCGGCTCGGCCTCTATGCCTGCATGCGCCAGCCTGCGCTCTATTATGCCGGCGCTCTGGTTGTCAAGGACCTTCGAGAACCTCTTGTAAAGTACGTATTTCAAAGATATTACCTTCCTATATTATGTTGGGCCTCTGCATTTTTATGAACCCTATCAAAAGCACCTGCATGAAAAACGATGCCAGGATTACGCCAGCGAACACGAGCTCGTTTATGCCGAGTATGCCGAACACGGAAAAAATGACAAGCACAGTGATGCCCACAGTGGGGACCACGGCCGCAAGAAGCAGGTAGATGAGCACGAGGAAGTTCAGCTCCGAGTTGTATTTCTTTATCAGCCCGAACTGGTAATTGACAAGCATCGTCACCATGGACTTGAGCGCGGAGGAAAGGTTGGCCCCTGCCCGGATGGTGGTCACAAGCTGCCAGACAGTCTTTTTCAGGTATTGCGAGCGCGTGCGCACAGCCATGTCCTCCAGAGAATCCACGGTCGACCTGCCAAGGGATATGTCCTTGTATGCCTTCTCGAACTCCGCGGATACGTAGCCATAGCCCGCGCCGCCCACATTGCCCATAGCGCCGTAAAGAGATATGCCGGACTTGACCTGCACGAGTATGTCCCTTACCGCGTAGACAAGGTCGCGGTCAATCTGGGATTCCACCTTCTGCGCCACTATGCGCGGGTAGGAGGCGAGAAGCACGAACACAAGGATGAAGACGAAGAAAAAGCCCAAAAACGGGGCCAAAAGCGCCTGCGTCTCGGTTATTGTAGTCGAGAACGACACTAGAACGCGCATGAGCACGCCGAAAAAGGCGGCATACGCAACGGACGAGATGAATGCGGAAATCAGGAACTGGTCAGAGGAATAGGTCTTTATGCCCGCGTCGCGCAGGTCGTATTCCACGAACGGCAGTATGCCCTTGAGCCTGTAGCCTATGGGCTTGAGGAACGAGAGCCTCTTTTTCACGTATTCCGGGTTTACGAGAATGAACGGGATTGTTTCCTGAGCCATTGGCATCCTACCTTCTTGCCGGCATCGCCCCGGCAGGCGGCCCCTATTCCTTGGGGATTACGGAATCCGGCTTTTTCTTCTTCTGCGCCGCCTCGATTATCTCGTCGGGGTTGAGGTAATATGCGTTGAACACGGCCCCCACCTGGTTGATGTCGGACAGGTTGTTGGCCTTCATCCAGTCGAGCACTCCGGCGCGCGACTTTATCTCCTCGTCTATCTCGCGCTCCGTCATGCCCGTGTGCAGGTTGAGCTCGTTGTAGAACTTGGTCGGCGGGGCTATCTTGTCAAACGTGTCCGAGCGGGGCCTCCACCTGTATATGATGTTGGGGGTCAGCTCGTTGGACTGCGAGCCGGAAACGACCTCGGAAATCTCAAGTGTGCGCCTTAGGTTCTTCCTCCTGTCCCTGTACTGGACTATGAGCAGGTGCAGCGAGGAAAGTTCAGACGGCGGGATAGCCATTGGCGGCTGGGTGAGCCTGCGCAGCACCTGCGCGGACGTGTCGGCGTGCATCGTCGAATACGTGGAATGGCCCGTATGCATGGCCTCGAAAAGCACTTCCGCCTCCGGGGCGCGCCTCATCTCGCCCAGGATGATGCGGTCAGGCCTCATCCTCAACGACGTCACGAGAAGGTCGAGCATAGTGACCTCGCCAAGGCCCTCGGCATTGGGGTTCCTGGTGATTAGGGGCACCCAGTTCCACTGGTGCTCCGGAAGCATGATTTCCCTCGTGTCCTCGATTGTGACAATCCTCTGGTTTGGCGGGAAGAACGCGCACAGGGCGTTGAGGGCGCTCGTCTTGCCCGATGCCGTGCCGCCTGCGACTATGACGTTCAGTTCATAATGGAATGCAATCCAGAGCGTGGCGGCCATCTCGGACGTCATCGTGTTGGACTTGTCCGAAAGCAGGCTGATGATTGTCCACGGGTTCCTCGCAAACCGCCTGATGGTTATGGTGTTGCCGTGCGATGAAATAGGCGAGAGCGTGGCGCATACCCTGTCGCCCGACTCGAGCCGGGCGTCCATGATAGGGTTGAGTATGGCAATCTGCCTGCCGACCTTCCTGCCTATCTGGGACGCGAAGTTGAGGATTTCCTCCTCGTTTGGCAGGTAGAGGTTAGTGCGCAGCCACCCGAACTTCCTGTGATAGACCGAGATGGGGGTGGAAGAATTGTTGATGGCTATTTCCTCGAGCCAGTCGTCGTGCGTCAGCACGTCTATCTCGCCAAGCCCGAACATCCTGTGCAGCAGCAGGCCAGCGAACAGGTTGGTGCTCTTCTCGTCGAACTGGAAATTCCCAAGGTACTGCTGCGTGCTCTTGAAAAACTGGTTTTTCATCTGCGTAGTCTTCTCGATATCGGAATACTCTACGGAAATCGCGGGCATCTTGTTTGAAAGCTCGTCCCTAATCTGGTCCAAGAACGCGCGGGTGGGGAAGCTTAGGCCCTCGAACTCCACCATGTAATACGACGAGTCGTTGAGCCGCGCCACGCGTATGTTGGCGGGCACGTAGTCAGCCTCGATGGAGTACGAGTCCAGCATGGCCGACTTTGAAATCTGGGGCTCCGCGGGCGGCTCCTTGTAGCTGACCTGCCTGGGGGTGACATAGGGCTTCTGGAGTATGTTGAGGGGGTAATGGACCTCCACAAGCCGCGCCTTCTCCATCAGGGAGGCGAGATATTCGGCGGATGTAGAAGAGATGTTGAGCGTGTGGGCGAGGAAAGGTATGCTCGGGCGCTTCCTTGCGCGCACAATGTCCATGAATGAGTCGACGGTCGTATGCAACATGTTTCTCACTTTGTTTGTATTACTTATTAATATTTGCGAAGGATGCGGCCCCTAGCCGTAGCCCCCCGCAGTCGAATTCCTGGACGCGCCGAAAAGCGTGAAGTTGAGGGCCAGCGCAGGGACAGGGGCGAATGGGCTTTTCCTGTATGCCGAATAGAGCCCGCCAGCGTCGGATATGCCCGTGCGCACCAGGTAAGAGCAGCCCGGCGCGTTGGTGAAAGTCACGCGCACCCCGTTCGAGCCGCCCCAGGCGCTCGAGAACTCCACGTCCACCGTCCCGCCGCTGGAGAGCAAAAACGACGCGTACGGGGCAGACGCGTACGAGGATACAGCCTGCTGGTAGGCAGTGGAGCCTCCCGCGGAGATTGTGGCATTGAAAGCCACGCAGGACAGGCCGCAGGAGCTGTTGGAGAGGTAATGGGTTTGGGAAGAGAGGCCCTGCGGGCAGTCCACCCGCACAGACTGGGAATACGCCTGGATTGCAGGCGGGAAAACGAAATAATGCCTTTCAACGCCGGGCAGGGACTGGTTGGAGTAATAGCGTATCCCGTTTCCAAGGTAGTTTGTCGGGACGCTCATGTTGTCCATGCAGAAATACGCCATGCCCGGGCCGAATTGCGCAGCGTTGTAGCCGAGGGACGACTCCGCGTGCGTGAGGTTTGAAAACCTGCCCGTGAAATAGGCGGAATAGTTGGCATACGCCGCAGCCTGCGAGAGGTTGGCGGATGCGGCCTGCGAGAATCCGCCGGAGCAGTTGAGCGTGAAATTGCCCGATGCCGCGTGTGAGAAGAATTCCGTGGAATTGCCGTGGTTGTACGCCCACGTGGTGCCGTTGGGCTGGATTGACAGGTAGCTGGGGTTGAGAGACATCGCGCGCAGGTTCGACGCCATGTCGTCATAGGCGAAGGAGACTGTTTCCGCGGGGTATATGGAGCGCATTGAAAGCGAGCGGGCGTTGGAGTCCAGTGAAAACTGGTATGCCAGCATGACAAGCGACGACACGAGAAGTATCGTGGAAAGCGTGAATATGAATCCCCTGCTTATTCCATGCCCCATGCTCTCACTCGTGCACCGAATCGCGGTACCACATTGTCAGCGCCGCTATGCCGTAGGAATAGGACGCGGAGGACGTAGTGGTCCTGTTTATGTCAGTATGGGTTATGTTGTAATAATAGGTCGTGTTGTAGGTGACGTTCGTCAGCACCAGGACACGCCTCGAGACCGCGTAGTCCCCGCCGGTCAGGGCGCAGCCGGACTTGTAGACGGGGCTGAACAATGAAGAGGAGTTGTCAAGCTCGAATTCGAATTTGGCGCAATACCTGGAGGGTATCAGGCCGAGCGCTGATTCGACACGGGGCTGGGACACGCGGCTTGACACGGTGGTGATGTTGGTCACCCGGGTGTAATTGCCAGGGAGCGTGTTGTATGTTATGATGGTTGAAACCTGCGAATATAGAAGCGTGCCAAGCTTGTCGTGCACGGAAAGGAAGTCCATGGAGTATTTCGACAGCCTGATGCCTGAAAACGTGTCGGCCTGGGCAAGCTGGATATAATAGTATATGATATAGCCTGCGAGGAAGAGAACTGACAGGGCGAATACGGCCTCGAATGTGAGGATAAAGCCTGGCCTCCTGCCCGCGCCCGCGGGATGTGAGCATTTTTGCGCCTTTGCCATGATTACGCCTTCAGTATTTCTCCTGCCACGCCTCCACTATCAGGGTGGATGGGGTGTTGTTGTATGCCACCGGCCTTTCAACCACGTAGGCAATCACAGTGCTGTTGTTGAAGTGCAGCGGGACGCCTTCGCCAAAGGAATATGCGGTGCCATTGCCCTGCTCAATGCCTATGTGGAACCCCATGCCGCCCACGCCGAGTATTTCCTTGACGCGCTCGTACTGCGAATTGTTCGGCGGCGTTGGGCTATTGTACGCCTGCAGCGCGTCAAGCTTCTGCTGGCTTATGACGTTCCTCTCGCTTGCAAGCCCTATGGATACGGTGGAATTCAATGGGTAATATTCCCAGTCGGGGGGATTGCCCTGCGACTGGACAAGGCTGTCGGACGCGAAGAGGGCCGCCTGCTCCACGGAATTGACCTGGCGCGCCGAGCCTATCTGCTCGTTTGCCAGGTTCCAGATGTAAAACGACACGAGCACTATAGCCATGAAGACCGAAAGTGCGATGACCAGGTCGTTGGAGAGTATCTGCCCCCTGTGGCATCCGCGTTTGTCATTGGACATTTTCAAGCCTCACAGTGCCGTTTAGCATGTATATCCTGACATAGGAATTGAGCGTGAAATTGGCCGGTACGGCTTGCGTCATGTTGGTCACGGCAGAAAAGGAATAGCGCGTGTAATTTGTGGTCACAACCACCGAATGGTCCTCAAACGTCACGGTGGCGTTTTCAGGGCCAGGCACAAAGGCGGTTATGGAGGAACCCTCGCCCGAATCTGCCACGTGCGACACGGCGGCTGCAAGAAGCTTCGCCGCGCGCTCCGACTCGCTCGTGCGCTTCGCGCCTGCGGCCCAGTCGTAATATATGAAACTTATGGAGAGGGCGGCAAGCAGGACTATGAAAAGGAACGAGACTATCATCACGAATTCCACCGTGACCTGGCCGGGGCGCCCGGCGGGGGCGGTCTTGCGCGGGAAGAGGGGAGTTTCCATGTGCATTGCCTAGTTTACGTTGAACGAGCTTTGGGCTATGGCCCCGCACGTCACGGCCTTGGCCTTCCACAGGCCCAAGGGGTCGGTTTCCGATATGTTGTACGACCCATAATAAATGCCTGTGCCGTGGTTGCCGTAAGGGAACGTCTCAAACCCCGCCTGCAGGCTGAACGGGTCGAGTGTCGAGATGTTCAGCACAGTGTCTACAGGCGCGAGCAGGGGCGTCACAGTGGTCGCCTTGTAAAACACCGTGGCGCAGGAGTAGTAGGACGGCTTGGACGTGGAGACGAATAGGACCGCCGATATCCTGGCCGAACCCGTGGCATTGACGGTGGTCGTGCCATACGCGCAGCTGACGTTATAGGAGTAAATGCCTGTAAGCCCGTACGACCTGTTGGCCGTGTATAGCCCCAGCGAGCTGTTGAAGTACATTGGCGACGTGGAATTGTCATGGTATGTGATGTTGCACGAGGCCCCGGAAACCGTGGAATTGTTTGAAACGAGCGTGGCATTGGCGTAGAATACGGCCTGTTGCCCCTCGTACACAGTGTTGTTCCCGCCCTGCGGGTCGGTGCTTGTGAAGGTAGCAAGGTTCATGGGGTTTGGCATGTTGACTGTGAAAGGCGTCGAGTTTATGGGCGCAGAAACCGCCATGCCGTCCGTTGCCCAGACCTCAAGGGTCCAGTTCTCGCCCTGGCTTATGTTGGGTTGCACTGCCACGTTCATCTGCACGCCCTGCGGGAAATTATAAGGGGTCGAGGCGCCGCTGGAATACTCCACATCGTTCCTGTACCACCTGTAGGAATAGTTGAGCGCGTTGCCGTCGGGGTCTATGAAGGTGGCATAGCCCAAAAGCGCCGTGCCATTCAGGGTAATGTTGGGCCTTAGCGGGAAATAATTGAAATGGGCAAGAGTGTAGTTGTAGTGCTCCTGCGCCGTGGTCAGGTTCATGGAACTCGAATAGACCGCCACCTCGTCGACCTGGCCGTCTATGCCAAGCATCTGGTAGAGGCTGTTGTAGCTCTGGTTAATCTGCGCGCCGATTATGAGGGCGCCGCCGGAGTCCCTGACAAGCCCCGGCTTTGAGGACATCAGGTAGAGGGCGCCGTTGAGTATCACCCATGAATTCGTAGTGTTCCATGAAAGCACGTAATGGTTCCACGAGCCGTAAGGCACTGTGCCCGGACCGGTATTGGCGTACTGGTTATTTGAAGTGTCGTAGAATATCACGTAGAGGGTGTTTGCCCCGTTGAACTGCAATGACACGTCCTCATCTGAAAATGACGAGAGCTGGCCCTTGTGCATCAGCCCTTCCCAGCCGATTGCAGACCTGCGGTTCACCAAAAGCTCGTAAGTCCCGGATGAGGGGAGGTAAAGGCTCGGGCTTGCAGGAGCCACTATCCTGTCCGCGCGCGTGTAATAGTCGAAAGCCCCAGACACCTGCCCGCATGCCAGGGCGGCGCCATACGCCACCGCGTTGTTGCTTCCATAGGCATCAGAAGTGTTCTTGTCAAGTGGCCAGTAGGACACCAGGCCTGCCGGATAGTCGCTTTTAGGGCGCGGCGGGGAATTGCACTGGACGGGCGCGACGTTTAACGACGAATTGGCAAAAGCGCTTTGCGAATAATAAGAGCAAGTGACATTATACGCGTACGTGCCAGGAAGCGAGTATGACCTGCTCGCGTAGTAAAGCCCGCTGGAGGCGTTGTACGCCATTGCCGCGCCCGTGTTGTCGTCATAGCTGATATTGCACGAGCCCGCGGCTATTGCCCCTAGCTGTGACGTGAAATTGGCAAAGAAATAGGACGTGTTGCCCGGCGCTATCTGCTGGCTGCCGCCCTGGGGCTTCGTGCTGTCCCATATTGCGAGGTTGAGCACGAGTGCGGCTATGTTAATGCTGCCGGCGGCCGACTTGGAGGTTGAAGAGAAGGCGCACGACACGTTGTACGCGAAAGCCCCGGCTGCTGCATAGATCCTGTTGGACTGGAAAAGCTTTGACGTGGCATTGTAGGACATGGCGGACACGGAGCTGTCATGGTATGTTATGTTGCACGCCCCGAGAGAGACTGGCGTGCCGTTCTGGAACGTGTAGTTCGCAAAGAAATATGCCATGTTGCCCGGGTATATGGTCTGCCCGCCGCCCTGCGTGTCATTGGAGTCCCATGCCGCAAGCGAGGTGTTGATTGCAGCAGTGACGTTTATGCGCCTTGAATTCGAGCGCAGGTTGAGGCCGCCGGAGGCGCAGGCGTTGGCGGAGCAGTTGTAGGACTGGTTGTACGTCGACGCGAGCGTGCACGCCACGTAATTGTTCACGCTCGGGCTCGAGCCTATTGCGATGAAATCGTATGAGGTGTCGGAGGAGAGATTTGCAGAAGCCGCCGGATTGGCAGTTGCCGTGGTGACGTTTTGCCCGCTTGCCGCCATTGTGAAGTAAGTAGCGCCATTGTAGCTTTCTACAAGCGTTGCAACCGCGTCAGCAGCCTGCTGGCCGGATGCCATGCCCCCGACCAGGCACGTGGCTGTTGAGTTCTGGCCCTGGATAATGGAAATGTCCGAGGCGGGGGATGTGAGGCTTATGTTTATCGCGCCAAGCCTCGCGGCATCCGCTGTCAATGTGCTCGTATAAGTGTTGCTGTTGAACCTGTGCCTGTAATTCCTGGAAGACGTAAAGCTATTGTAGACATTTATATAGACCTTGAGCTTGTAGCCTGCCGGCACGAACACAGGCGAGGACGGGGTGCAGGGTATTGACAGGGAGTTGTAGCTGTTGACGCTGTTGGATGGTATTATAACTCCGGACGCGCCAGTGGGCGACTGGCATATGGTGGTCTCCGTGCCAGTGCCGCTTACCATCACAACCTCGATGTTAAGGTAGCCTGTGTAAGAGTCGCTGCTTGAGAAATACCCGTCGAACTGGAAATCGTCTATTAGCATGCCGCCCTCGCATGCTGTCCCTCCAAGCTGGCACTGGTCCAGCATTCCCGTGTGCGAGGCTGCGTTAAAACAATTCACAGTTGAATGGCTGCCCACACTGCAACTGCCTGTGGTGCGCGTCGGGCCAGGCGTATATGAAGTGTCCATGTAATTGTTGGCCACTATGCTAGTGTCAGCGCCGTTCTCGTAAAACACGATGGAGGAATACGACAGTGGAGCGGCAAATGAGTTGGAGAAAAGGACGAGGATTAGCATGAGCAATGCCGCAATGGCTACAGTGTTCCAGCGCGCGTTTTCCCCTGATGCCATCAGTTCACCGTCAAGCCGTTTGCCTTGAAATTGCCGCAGGTGGCAGCCCTTATTGACCACGCGCCTGTCGGGTCGCCCGAGGATATGTTATACTGGCCCACGTAGAAGCCCGCGCCCATGTTGCCGCTTGAGAACATGTTGAAATATTTCTGGGACAGGAACGGGTCGAAGATTGAAACATTGGTGGCAACGTCCACCGGCAGGTCGTTGATGTCGGTGGTCGTGGCCCTGTAGAAAATAGTGGCGCAGGAGTTGTAGGACGCCTTGTCGGTGGAAACGTAAAGCTTGGGGACTGTTATGAAAAGCGGCGTGGAATTTATGGGCGCGGACCACAACTGCCCGTCCGTGGCCCAGACCTCGAATGTCCAGTTCCCAGTGCTCTCGTTGGGATATGCGGAGAGCAGTTCCCATGAGCCGGACGGGTTGTTTATTGAAGTGGAGTTGCCCGTATTGACCTTCACGCCGTCAAGATACCAGCTGTATGAATAGTTCAGCACCGAGCCTTCGGGGTCAATGAATGCCGCCGAGCCCAGCAAGGCGGTGCCGTTGAAGGTTATGTTCGGCCGCGTGGCGAAATAGGAGAAATTGCTTTGCGTGAAGTTGTAGAACTGCGATATTTCCGAAGAGGTGAGGGCGCGGGTGAAAATGGCTACCTCGTCTATTGTGCCGTTGAAATAGTGCGCCCACGGCTCGTGGTAGCCGATGCGGGTCCCCGACAGGCCGGTGAGAGGCGAAGCTGCGCTGCCTATGGCGCCGGTGGGGCCGGAGGAGAGCAGGCCGTCAACGTATATGCCAAGGTTGGCTGCCGACAGGCTCTGCCCTGAAGTGGAATTGAACACTCCGAAAAGCGAGTGCCACGTGTTGTCCGCAATGCTTGCGAGGCCGTTCTGGCCTATCCATATTCCGTTGGAATCTATGCCAAACGAGGGGACGCCTGCCGACGAGCTCGGGCAGTAGGTGCCATAGCCTACGCCGCAGGCTGGCCCTATTGTGAGCGTCAGGCTAAGCCCCGGCCCGCTGCCCCTGTCGTTCACCACGACGCCCTGCGCTGACGGCGTCTTTACAAGAGCTGCTATCGAATACTGCGACACCGCGTTTTGCAAAAGGGAAGTGTTGATGAAGTTGGCCGATGACGAGCTGAACGAATACCCGCCGCCCACCTTGGTGCAGCCGAGAGCCGGGCTGTCAATGACAGTGCCGTCATACCCGCCATAAGTGGAATTCGCCGACAGGTCGAGGTTCCAATACGACACCAGCCCGGAAGGATAGGTGTCTATAGGCCTGGGGGGCATGTTTGGGCAGCCGTAATACGAGATTGTGATGGAGCCGGGGAAAGAGACCACATTGGCCCCGAACGAGCATGTGACATTGTAGGTGTAATTGCCTGCCAAAGAGTAGGGCCTGCTGGACTGGTAAAGCCTTGAAGTGGCATTGTACGACATTGCGGCAGTGGTGTTGTCATGGTAGGTTATGTTGCACGAGCCGCCTGGAACCGCCGTGCCGTTCGGATAGGTGAAATTTGAATAGAAAAGGGCAGTGCCGCCGGGGTATATCGTCTGCCCGCCGCCCTGCGGGTCATTGGAGTCCCATGCCGCAAGGCCAAAGCCGAAAACCGGCACAGTGCCTGCCACTGTGCGGGTTGTTAGACCGTAGGTGCAGGTGATGTTGTAGGAATAATTGCCCGAATACGAATACGACCTGTTGGACTGGAAGAGCTTTGACGTGGAATTGTAAGACATTATGGCTGTGCTGTTGTCATGGTATTTGATTGTGCAGTTGGCCCCTGACAGCGCTGTGCCGTTGGGGGGCATTGTGGCATTGGCGTAGAAAATCACCTGCGTGTCCGGGGACGCGGTAATGTTGCCGCCCTGCGGGTCGGAGCTTGTGAAGCCTGAAAGGTTGAAAGCAGGGACTGTTATCACAAGCGAGGTGGAGTTTATCTTGGCGGATGACGCCATGCCGTCCGTGCCCCAGACCTCGATTGTCCAGTTGCCCGTTGATATGTTGAGGTAATCAGTCATGTTCACCCACGCGCCCGGGAGGTTGTTGACTGAAGTCGAGTTGCCAGTGAACACCCGCGTGCCGTTGAGATAGAGGCTGTACGAGTAGTTTATCCTGTTCCCGTCCGGGTCCGTGAATGCCGCGGAGCCCAAAAGCGACGTGCCCGTGAAAGTGAGGGTGGGCCTGGTGGCGAAATACGTGAAGCCGCTTTGGGCGAACTGGCAGAACTGCAATGCCTCCGCCGCGGTTATGGCCCTGCTCATCAATACGACCTCGTCTATCGTGCCATTGAACCAGGGCTTGGGGTTATACGCAGTGTTGCCCGTCCTCGTCCCGCCGATGCGAAGGTTTGGCGGCTGGGTCAGGTTGGCTGTGGAAAGGCCTGTCCTGCTCGCGTCAAACGCGCCGTCCGTATAGAGAACCATAGTGCCAGTGCTTCGCACCCTCGTGCCGGCAAAGCAGTGGTAAACATTGTTGTTGACAGTTACCGTGCCCGCGACTGTCTGCCCGTCGTTGGTGCCCCACGCGTAATGGCTGCCCTGCAATACGGCGCCGAAGTCCGCCGTTCCGCCATTGAATTCGCCGTCGACAATGCCCGTGTCCTGCCAATAGTCAGTGCCAGTGCCGCCCGTCATTGAAGTTTTTGTCAGGTAAAGTATGCTCATGTCGTCCTGGATTGTGCGCGTGATGTCGAAGGACTGGTTGGCGCCGTTGAATTGGTACGCGCCGCCCACCTGGCCGCAGACAGAGGAGGGCGCGGTGGCGTTTGGCACTGCGGTGTTGGCGCCGTAAGTGATGCTGTAGTTCTTGTCGAAGTTCCAGTAATTGACAAGCCCCGACGGGTAGGTGTCGATGGGCCTTGGCGGCGAATTGGCGCACTGCGCGAAAATCCCGCCGGCAAGGAAAAGCAAAAGCATTGCCGCCGCTGCCAAAGCCAGCTTTGAGCCTGGCGCAGCGCGGTTCTGTTTTTCCCAAAGACTCATTCAAGAGCACCAGACAAGGTTGAAGAGGTAGGAGCCGGGCGTGGATATGCCGTTTGAGACAGTGACATTGTAGACGCCTGTCGGCAGGCCGCCAGAATAGAACGAATCCGTGTAATTCCCTCCCGCGCCCGCCACCACGTTTTTCGGGTAGCCCGATATGCTTGCGCCCGGGCCTGCGGAATTGAGGAAAACGTTGATTGAGACATTGCCGCCTGCGGTGGCATTGCCGCCCGATATCACCACTGTCTCGCCCTTGTTGAACACGGAGGTCTGCTGCGTGCGCGCGGAGTTGTTGTACGTGTTTATGTCAAGGGATACTGCGGTGCAGTTGGCAGTCAGGTTGCTTGAATTGGATGTCCCGATGATGTGGACAATGACAGGTATCTGGAGAGTGTAGTTTGAAGAGGACGAGTTCGCCGCCAGGCTGAAGGTGCCGAAATAGTCGCCCGAAGATGTGGAATCCGCAGTGAAGCTGAAGGTGATTAGCTGGCTTGACGTGTTCGCAAGCGCGAAATTGGAGTTTGGCAGGTAGGAAGAGGAGACTGCGGGCGAATTCGGCCATGAATATGACGGCGCCACGTCCACTGTTTCGGTGGTGAGGCTGTAAACAGTCAGGTTGGCGGAAGAGGACGACGAAGCGGGCATGTAAATCTCGATCTTGTCCGGAGTGGCCGCTATCATGCCCTGCCCGATAAGCACGAAATCGCCGAATGATTCCACCCAAACCCAATACCCGCCGCTTGAGGTGGGCATCGAGCCCTTGAGAGTTGCTATCGACGTCCCGACAACGTCGGTAGAATACACCCGCAGGTTGATTTCATTACCAGTGACATTGGTGTCATTGGCATAGGCAGCCGGTTTGCCGATAAATGTGCTTGCCGGGTCGACGTTCGGGGGTATGCGTATGAATACCTGTTTTTTCGCGCCCAAGCCCTGGCTATAGACCCAGTCGGCAGTGGAGGCGAGGTCCTTGACAGCCCTGTAGGCGTCGTTGAAGTCGCGCTGCTGCTGGACGGAGATTAGGTAATTGTTCGCGAAATAGAGGAAAGCCGTGAGGACCACGAGCGCCCCCGCAAGTATTACAATGGTTTCAACGCTGTTCTGGCCGCGCCTGCCAAAGTCATTTGCCACGAAGATAACAAGGAAGAAGGCATAATATAAACCTAATCCTTATTTTATAAAATAAGAGGAGGGAAAACGCCGGATAGCCGGCCTGCCGCGCTGCCCGCGGGCAGCCCTTGCACGGCCCGCCGCGGCCGGATGAATGGCGAAGCCCCGCGGTTTCGCCGAACCTACACCTGCGTGCTTGTGAAAGTCAATGTCGCCGTGCTTGTCTGGGGCGGGCTGTCGGAATCTATTTTTACAAGCACATAAGCCCAGATGGTATCCTGCGAGTCCGCGTATGCGAGGCTTGGGCATATCGTGATGTCCGAGGCTGACAGGGACTGCATGCTCTCGTTGAGCACGGGGCACGCCCCGGTTTCATTCACTCCGCCAAACATCCGGAAAAGGGGGCTTGAGCCGCCTATGAAGGATGCCGCGTTCTTGTCCGAAGCCACAGTGATTGAGACATTGACATTGCCCTGGTTTTCAACTAGGAAGCCGGTGTCCCCGCCTGTCACATTTGAAGATTCGTTTGACATGAGCGTTATCGAGCCTGCCGCGGGCGGAGTCACAGGGATGAATGAGAACGCGCTGTTGTTCGACGAAGACGACGTGTAGACGGCTATCTGGTTGGTTGATGTGATGTTTATCCCAAGCGTGCCGGTCGAATTGGACGGCCCGCTGCCTGCGCCGCTGTAATTCCCGGAACCATTCACTCCGTAGTCGGAGAACCCGCTGACATTGAACGTGAGAATCCGCGTGCTTGAATTCCACGACACGCCCGTGCATCTGGGAGCAGAACAGACAGTGCCGTTCTGCACTATTGTTGCAAGGCTTGACGCAAAGGCTTCGTAATAATAGATAGTTGGGGCGCCAGTGCCCGAATACACGCCTGTCAGGTTCATTGTCAGGGTTGCGGTGGAATTGAAACTAGAATGCAGGGCCGAAGAGTTTACAGAAATGAAGCCAGAGCCTATTATGACTGATGAATCATAGTCTTGCCCCAGCGCGTTGACCGAATATCCAGACGGGAACTTTATCCTGCCCTTGCCTGGGGAGTCAAGCGTCAGGTTTGGCACGCTTGACAAGTTGGCTATCGCGGAAAAGTTGGTGGAAATGCCGGAAAAGTTGGACGAAGACGGGATTATGGCAGGGTTGGTAGCAGGGGCGCCCACCGCAACGGAAGGCTCCGGGCTCACCTGCTTCCTTACGACGATTTTGTCGATTTTCAGGTAGCCATAGGCGGGATTGGGGTTCCATTCATATGCGCGAAGCCAAAGCCTCAGCGTGGAAGATACCGGCGTGTTTTGGAAGCTGAACTGCGTGGGGCGCCACTTGACACCGCTGGCAGTCGTGTTCAGGATTATCGACATGTCGAATGCAGAGCCCGAATTCGCCCAATACTGCGCGCCGCCATTGACCACGCCGCAGGGGAGGCTGTTGACCATTCCTGTTGTCCCTCCGGGCCCTGAGAACAATTCCGCGTTAGTGCCGAAATTTGCGCAGTCTACTTCGCCGACAGAGTAATAAGCGCCCGTGAACCCCGTAGACGAAGATGCGCCTGCGCCTCCGCCAAACGTGCCGGAATAGAAAGTGGCATTGTAGGCGTAGGGCGAGGAGAATGTGATGTTTGACGAGTATGCCCTGATGCTGGTATTGTCCGCGCCGGATGTCTTGTTGCACATCAATGTGAGATAGCCGCCGGAAACCGTGTCAGAGCATATTGCCGGCCCTGAATTGGTGGACAAATACCACTTGGAAAGGTTGATAGAGGACCCTGGGAAATCGTCGTAGAAGTCAAAGACCGACTCCGGCTGCCCTGCGGCCAGGGCGGAACCCGAGCCGTAATATGCCAGAAGATAATCAGAGGAGCCTGCTATGCGCGGGACCTTCACCCAGACAACCCCCGAGGCGGTTGCATAGTTCCACGACTCGCGCCAGAAAGGCGCAGAGACAGTGTCATTGAGGGTGGAGTTGAAATAGTAAATCCTAAGGTCCGAGCCATTGGAATATGACAGGTTCAGGGAAAGCGGTACCCTGACCTGGTAGTTGGAAAGGTTTCCGGCAGAAGAGGACAGATTGATCCTAAACACCAGCATAGAAGTGTCGTTGGCGGAAAAAGAAAGCGGGGCTAAAAGCACGACTAGCCCAAACAGGAGTATAATATATCTTGGCACCACGGGAAGCTTTACCCAGTTTCAAAATAAAAACTTATTCATTGCCCGAAGATTTGGGCACAGGGCTCGACTCTATTTCCTGCTTTATCCTTATCCACGTCTTCCTCGGCACGTCCTCCTCGATCATGGCATTGGCGCCAATCCAGCAGCCGTCGCCGACTGTCTTGCCGGGCATTATGGAGGCGAGTATGCCGAACTTGCAGTTGTCCCCGACTATGGCGCCAAGCTTGTTGCGCTTGGTGTCTATTACGACCTCATTGACCTTTGACCTGATTATGCCCGCGTCGAACCTATAATTTGCAATCTGGGTGGCTGCGCCGAAATTGCAGTCCTCCCCGATTATGGAATCCCCGATGTAGGAGAGGTGCTTGGCATTCACATTGTCGAATATTATGGAATTCTTGACAGTGGTGGAATCCCCTATTGAGCAGTTGTCGCCTATTGACGTAGTGCCCCTGACATACGCGTGCGGGCCGATGACGCTGTTCTCGCCCACATAGACCGTGCCTTCGATGTAGCTGTTTATGACCTTGGAGTTCCTGCCCAGTATCAGCTTGCCCTTGACTGTGGAATTCTCCACGCTGCCCTCGTTTTTGGCAGGCATCTTGGAGAGCAGGAACTCGTTGGCATTGAAAAGCTGCCATGGCATGCCCATGTCAAGCCAATACTCGGATATGACGCAGGCGCGCGTCCTGTTCTCGCGCAGCAGGTCTGTCACCTCGTACTCGCCGCGCTTCGACTCCTTCACCTTGGACGCCAGGTCAAGAACCCCCTCGCCAAAAACATAGAGCGAGCAGTTGACAAGGTTCGATTTTGGGGCCTTGGGCTTTTCCTCAAACCCGGAGATGTAATTGCCCGAAACAAGCGCTATGCCGAACTCCTGCGGGTTCTCGACTGATTTGAGGGCGGCGACTATTTTCGCGCCGCCTGGGGATTTAGACTCCTCGTCAAATGCCTTTGACAGCCGCTGGTATACGCTCGCCTCAGTTATGATGTCGCCTGCGACTGCGAAGACAGGCCCCGACACGTGGCCCTTGGCGCAGGCAAACCCCGCGGCAGTGCCGTATTTCTGCCCCTGCTCGACAAAGGTTATCCTGACGCCCTCAGGCGGGCTCCTTGAAAAGTATTCCTCGATTTTCCCCTTCTCGTACTTGACTACAATGACGCACTCCTTCACCCCCGCAAGGGCGAGTGAGTCGACCACGTGGCGCAATATCGGCTTGCCTGCTATGTTGATCATGCACTTCGGCCGGGTGTATGTAAGCGGGCGAAGCCTTTTGCCTTCGCCTGCCGCAAGAATGACTGCTTGTTTTATTGCCATGGATACCACATCTTGGATTCAGGTTGCCCCGCCAGCCTCTGCCAAGCCGACGGCAGTGGCCATGATTTTTTCCAGCCGGTTTTTCATTTCGCCAAGCCTTTTTCCGCTCTTGCACTCCAAAGTCAGCCTGATTGCAGGCTCGGTGCCGGACGGGCGGATGAGGAACCAGCCGTCCTCAAAGTCCTTCCTTATGCCGTCCATGTTGTTGGGCGTGCCGGGAAATGCCTTGACTTCAGCGGCTATGTATTTCATGGCAGCGGCCTTGTGCTTTGCATTGCACTGGAATTTGGACCTGTGGATTGGATAAGCCTTCGCCTTTGCCGCAAGCGAGGACAGGCTCCCCTTCCTGCAATATATCTCTATGAGTTTCAGGCCCGACAATAGCCCGTCAGGGCAAGGCACTCCGGCGGGATACACGTATTCGCCGCACGGCTCGCCGCCGAAAACGCCCCCGGATTTTGCAAGCTCGCCTTGGACGTGGATGCTCCCCACTGGCGTTATTTCAAGCGTTCCGCCGGATTTCTCAACCGCCTCCCTGACTGCCAGGGAAGCCTCGACAGTGCTTATTATCCTGCCCTTTTTCTTCGCAAGCTCGCTTTCGCACATCAATGCAAGCTGGGTGTCAAGCGCGAGAACGTCGCCCCTGTCGCCAATGGCTATCGCCCTGTCGGCGTCGCCGTCATGCGCTATTCCAAGCGCTGCGCCGCACGCTGCTACGATTTTGCCAGTGTCTGCCAAATTGGCCGCGTTGGGCTCGAGGTTCCTGTTGAAATTCCCATTAGGCTCGGAATTGACTGAAACCACGTGGCAGCCGGCTTTTTGCAGGAGATAGGGCATTGACATGGACGCTGCGCCATTGCCGCAGTCAACAACCACCTTGGGCTTTTTGGATGCTATGAGTTCCGCGTCCACAAGCGAGAGCAGGGATGAGAAGTATTCCTCCCTGAAATCCGATTCGGAATAGGAGCCGGTTTTGTCGAACGCCGCCGGCTTTTGCCCGGAAGAAACGAGTTTTTCGACCCTCGCTTCCATTTCCCTGGGGTATTCCACGCCTTTTGAAAAGAGCTTGATGCCCACGTACTCCTTGGGGTTGTGCGAGGCGGTTATCATGGCCGCGCCGCAGCGAAGCTTTTTGGACACGAATGATACGAGAGGCGTAGGCACAAGCCCGATGTCCATGACGTCGCAGCCTGAAGCCATGGCGCCAGAGGCAAATGCCCGCTTTATCATAGGGGAGGCGAGCCTGCTGTCCATGCCTATTGCAATCTTCCCGTTTGAAAGGCTGCCTGCCGCCATGCCGACCTGACAGGCAAGTTCGCAGGAGACTTCGCTGTTGGCTATTCCGCGGATGCCGCTCGTTCCAAACATGGGCTCAACCTGCGACTGCGCGCAAACTGCGGGGCCTGCCACCTTACTTGCCGCGCTTCATAGTGGCGATGTGGGAGCCTGCGTAAGACGCGAGTATGCCCCCAAGTATCGAGAGGGGCATGACTATGCCTATGCAGACGACCTTGGAGATAATGCCCTCGGTCCCTACAGGCACCATGCCCTTGATAAGCGTGGCATAGAAGTCCTGAGAAGACGGGTTCGCCACGCTTAGGACAACTTCGAATATGACTTCAAGGATTATAGCCACTATGCCGTAGATGAGGCCTGCCACGCCGCCGGCAAAAGCGCTTGCGGTCTTGTCAAGGCCGTGCTTTTTGGTCGCGAGGTAGCCGACTGCGCCAAAGCCAACAAGTGCGATGGGCGCCATGAGAAGCGTGACTACCCCCAGGTAAGAGTAGCCGAAGTACCTGACGACAAAGGAAAAAATGTCAAACAGAAGCGATATTACCGCAAGAGCCGCGACGGGCACGAGTGCGGCCCTGACTGCGCGATTGAATTCCAAGCTATACACCTCAAAATGGGTTTGAATTGGCAATAGATATGCGATTATCCCCTTAAATACATATAGGGAAGTCCTGTTGCGGGTTTTACGCGACCGGCTTTCCAATAAGGCACGTGCCCCTGGCCTCCTTGACAAGCACTGCAAGCCTGTCCCCGATTTTCGCCCTGCTACCCTTTGGAAGCGCGACTGTCCTGTAATTCGAATCCCTGCCTGTAAGCGTTTTTTGCCTTTCAGTGACTGTCATTTCAAGCCTCTTTCCCACGAACTTCTTGTTGTTTTCAAGCGCAATATCCCTGCACAGGGCGGAGCAGATTTCTGCCCTTTTCTTGATAACGTCCTTTGGCACCTGCCTCATTTCCTTCGCCTTTGTGAAGGGGCGCGGGGAGAATTTGGACACGTTCACCACGTCGAATTTCACGCGGCGTATCAAATCAAGGGTCTCTTGGAATTCCGCATCGGTTTCTGTCGGGAAGCCCACGATTATGTCGGTCGCTATCGTCATGCCGGGGAAGCGCGAGCGGAAAGCCGCTACCGTATTTTCAAAACCCCCGGCAGTGTAATCCCTTTTCATCGCAGCAAGCACGCGGTTTGAGCCCGCCTGGACAGGGATGTGGATGAACTTGTACATCTTAGGGTGTGAAAATGCCTCAAGCAGCCCGGGCAGGTGTTTCGCGAAATGCTCCGGATTGCCCATGCCGAGCCTGACATGGAACTCCCCCTCGATTGCACACACTGCCTCAAGCAATTTTGCCACATCAGTCTTTATCTCAGCGCCATAGGCGCCGGTGTCCTGCCCTGTGAGCTGGATTTCGACAGCGCCCTGCGCTATCCATTTTTGGGCTTCCTGGACAATGCTTTCAATGGGATAAGAATACAGCCTGCCCCGCGCAAGCCTAGTCTGGCAGAACGTGCAGGCGGAAAGGCACCCTTCCGCAATGGCTATTTTCGCAATAGGGCCAACCCTCTCGCGGGGCAGTCCGCTTTTTGGCGAGAACCCCTTGAACACTCCCTTCCCGCCAGATACTGCAGATTCGACGGCGTCGCAAATCCTCTCAATGCTTGACGTGCCGACTATGGCGCAGTGGGGCGCGTTTTTGAATACCAGCTCCTCATTGACAGACATGCAGCCAGCAAGGACAATGGCCTTGCCCGAGTGCGAGAGCCGCCTCAACTGATAGGCTATCTTGTTTTCCGTGGCCTCCTTGACAGTGCATGAATTGATGATCACTACGTCGGCCTCCGCCTCTGTTTTCGCCTCCGATGCCCCGGCCTGCGAGAGAAGCGCGCGCATTGCAAGGGAATCGGATTGGTTTAGCGTGCAGCCATAGGTCGAAAGCGAATACTTCAGCCCAGACACGTTCGCAGGCGGCCTTGCCGGGGCTTGCCCGGAAGCGGGGCTGGAACCTGATTTTGAGAGTTTTATTTGCATTTAGAACTACCCGCAAATAGACGCTTGTTGTTGCGGCATATCATGCTTTGGAAAGATTAAATAAACAAGGGGAAAGAGGCGGCACTGGGCAGGAAAAACTATCCATGGTTTTTGGATTCCCAATCCATCCTGCTTGCCAAGCCGTGCCACAGCGAGATTACAGGCAGGCTGCCTGGGAAAAGGGACAGGGCTATGTCGGCCTCCATGAAACTGCCTTTCAAGTCCCCCATCTTGTCCTTGCAAAATGCGCGCAGAAGGTATATGTCAGGGCTTGATGCGCCAAGGGCCAGGGTCGTGTCAAGGGATTCAAGGGCCAGCTCAAATTCGGAAAGGCCCACGTGCGCCTGGCCCCGCAGATAATGGTATGCCGGGTGGTTCCCGTCAAGGTTTATGGCTATTATTGAATTGGCAAGGGAGTCTTTGACCTCCCCTTTGCGAAGCTGGGCGCTGGCAAGCGAATAGTAAGGCAGGGGGTCAAGGGGCGAAAGCTCGCACGCAGACGTGAAATCCGGGATTGCACTCTCATAATCATTGAAATGCCTCACGTAAAGATAGCCCCTTTCAATGAACAGGGCGCCGGACTTGAACCCGGCAATGCATTCCGAGAGGAAGTCTATTCCAGCCTGCGGGCTTGAACTGGCAAGCAACCTGGACTTCAAAAGGTAATACTGTTCCCTCCCCTCCGATGCAAAAGCCTTGAAATACGGGAACGCGCCGGAATACTTCCCTGAAGCAAGGCAGTTGGATTCAAACGCCGCAACCCAAGAGTCCACCTTTTCAAGGCCAAGCCTGATGCGCTCCAATCCCTTGGCGAGCTTTTCGCTGTCGCGCCTGGATTTGCCAAACTTGCTGTAAAAGCGCTTCAGCCTGAATTTCAAGGCAACGCAGTCCTTGCAGAACCTGGCGAAGTCAATGTCCTCCTTCATCATGCCAAGCCTGGAACCCTGCAAGGCCGCAGGCTCCTTGAGGCCGCCCTTGTCGCGGGCGAATACGTTAGTGCCGCTGCCTTCTTGCCTTCCTGCCTGCCCGGGGCCCCCCTTGTTTGAGAAAAAAACTTTCACGTTATCACTGCGGCTGCTGATAGAAACGAGATTGTGTTGTAATTAGTGGGGGAAAATAGATATATAAATCCTTGCAGGGAGGCATTGCCAGGCGCAATGGGCCTCCACAGGGGAAAGGGCAAAGGCTTAATAAAGTGGATAGGGAATAAATATCTCGCATTTTAGCATCTTAATTGACATTTTAAGAGGTTAGTTTATGATAGACGAAATCAGTGGAAAGCAGGCGTATTACCTTGAGGAGTGCACCTACTGCAAGAAAAAGGTTTCCCAGGACAACGTCAAGGCGTCAAAGAAAAAGGACAAGATAAACAGGTTTGTAATCTGCAAGAGATGCTGGTCGAACCTCGAATCCAGGAAAAAGTGGAAACAGGCCTGATTTTTTACCCGCCTTTTCCAAAGCCTATTTTTTCCAGACAGCTGCCTTTTATTTGGAGCTCATAGCGGAAGCGCCATGCGCGGATTGAAAACCCTGAAAAAAGCAAAAGCGGGCAATCAGCCCGTCTTCTTGATAGACAGCTTGAGGGTGAAGTCCTCGATTTCCCATTCCTTCGCGCCCTTTTCCGCCTTCTCGAATGCGACTTCGGAGGCATTGACCTGCCGCAAGAACTCGTCCAGGCTGTCCTTGAGTATTTTCTCAAGCTCGCTGTCAGCCTCGCACGAGACCTTCACCTTGTCGGATTCGACAAGCGAGAGCTCCTTTCTCATCAGCTGGACGCGCCTTGACGCCTCGCGCACCATTGCCTGGGCGTAAAGCTTCTTGTCAAGCGCGGTCTTGAGGTACACCTTGCCGCCGTCGAAATGGTAAATTGAGAAATGCTCTACCGACTCCTCGACTTCCACGAGTTCGGGGGTGAGTTCAATCCCGTCAGACTCCATCTTGCCGTCCTTCGCGTACGCCTGCAAAAGCGCAGTCGCGTCGGCGGACTGGGCTGCCTCGAGCGCTTCCTTGGACTTCTCCTTGTACTTCGCGCCTATCCTGGAGTGGTGGATTTTCTTGGAATATGTTGGCTTGAGCCCCTGCATCCCGAGCACGATTTTCTGCACATTCGCCATTGTCTCTATGATTGGAGCGGTCTTCTCGACAGCCATCTGGACGTCTGTGGATTCGGCAACCACGTGCACAACCTCGAGCGGCCAGCGCAGCTTGACGTTTGCCGCCTGCCTTGCGGCGACAGACGCCGTCGCTACAGTCATGGCGATTTCAAAGTGCTTTTCAAGCGGCACGTCTATCATGCGCGGGTTGGGCTTGGGATACGCCGACAGCGAGACCGACTCGCCGCCCTCGTATTTCCTGAAGAATTCCTGGAATATGTGCTCAGATATGAAAGGTATTACAGGCGACGAGAGCTTGCACGTCTCGAGCATGACGTGGTAGAAGACCGCGAGCGCGGACTGGGGCGACCTGCCCTCTGAAACGCGCTTTTTCGCGAGCTTGAGGTAGGTCCTTGACAGGTCCTCCACGATGAACCTGCGCACCGCCTTCGCGGCCTTGTGCGGCTCGTAAGAGTCAAAGGCGTCCGTGCATTCCTTTGCAGTCGAATTGAGCCTTGAGAGTATCCACCTGTCCTCTATCTCGAGCTGGAGCTTCGACACGTCCTCCGGCTTCGCCTCGGACTGGTAGAACCTCTGCAGGAAAACGAACATGTTGTAATAGATATTGAGCGACCTGCTTGCCTCCTTTATCTCGTCCCAGTTGAATTTAAGGTCGTCCCAGACAGTGCCTGATAGCGACCAGAGCCTGAAAGTGTCGGCGCCGTACTTGTCAACGACTTCCTCGAGCGGGACGAAATTGCCCACCGACTTCGACATTTTCTCGCCCTTCTCGTCCACAAAGAAGCCGTGCATGAGCAGGTTCTTGTACGGGCTTGCGCTATGCAGCACCAGGCCGGAGCCCAAAAGCGAGTAGAACCACCCGCGCGTCTGGTCCTTGCCCTCGACTATGAAATCCGCGGGATACGTCTGCGGCTCGCCGTTTGAAAGGGACGCCCAGATTGCGTTGCCCGAATCGAACCACACGTCCAATATGTCCGGGACGCGCCTGTACTTCTCGCCCGCCTCGTCGGTCATGACAATCTCGTCCACATAGGGGCGGTGGAGTTCGGGCACTTTCTTGGGCAATTTGTCGCGCGAGCCGAGGACTATTATTTTCGACTGGTCCTTTTCAGATACCCAGATTGGGAGCGGTATGCCCCAGTACCTCTGCCTTGAAATGCACCAGTCGGGGGCGGCCTGCACGAAGTCCCTGAACCGCGTCTTGGCGAAGTCGGGCTTCCACGAGACCTTCTCAATCTCGTCAAGCATCTTGTCCTTGAGCTTCGTTATGGATATGAACCACTGGTCTGTGGTCATGAATATCAGGGGGTTCTTGCACCTCCAGCAGTGCGGATACCTGTGCTGGATTTTCCCCTCGTGTATGAGAGCGCCGCAGGCGTGCAGGTCCTCGATGACGTTCTTGCTCGCCTCGCGCACCTTCATGCCGGCGTAAGCGCCAGCCTCGGGCTTGAAGCGCCCCTGCGTGTCCACGGGCGAGTATACCTCTATGTCGAACCTCTTGCCGATTATGAAGTCCTCGGGGCCGTGCCCGGGCGCGCAGTGGACAAGCCCGGAGCCGTCCTCGAGCGTGACGTATTCGTCGGAGAGAACGACCTTCCTTTCCGCATTCTTGCCAAGCTTGCCCTGCAGGGGATGGAGGTATTTCAACCCTTCAAGCCTCTTGCCGGACATTTCGGAGAGAACGACCGCGCTCTTGCCGAATTCGAATGCCATCACTGAATCGAGCCTGTCCTTTGCAAGTATCCACGTCTCGTCGCCCACCTTCGCCTTCACGTAGGTGAAAGTCGGGTGCGCCATGACGGCCATGTTGGACACTAGCGTCCATGGCGTGGTTGTCCAGATTACCAGGTATTCGTCAGAATCAACAAGCTTGAACTTCACGTAAATGGAAGGGTCCTGCTGCTCGCCGTATTCGAGCTCGTAGTTGGCAAGCGTGGTCTCGCACCTGTGGCAATACGGGAGGACGGACACGCCCCTAGTGAGAAGCCCCTTTTCGTGGGCCACCTTTATTGTGGCCCAGGACTTCTCTATGTAATCGTCATGGTATGTGATATAGGGCCTGTCAAAGTCCATCCACACGCCCACGCGCTGGAACTGGCCAGACATGACGCCTATGTGCTCGGTGGCGAATGCCTTGCACTTCTCGATGAAGTTGGTTATCCCGAGGACCTCGATGTCCTTTTTCGAGCCGAGCTTCAGCACCTGCTCGACCTTGACCTCGATGGGGAGGCCGTGGGTGTCGAACCCCGGCTGCGCCCGGACGTCGAAGCCCGCTGCCCTCTTGTACCTGCAGATGGAGTCCTTTATGCACTTGTTCCATGCGGTGCCCGGGTGTATCTGGCCGGTGGCGTAGGGCGGGCCGTCGCAAAAGTAATACCTGGGCCTGCCCTTGCCCGCCTTTTTCACCTTTTCGTATATGCCTTCCTTTTTCCAGAAACCAAGCATTGCCTTTTCGATATCGACCAAATTTTGCATAAGAAATCACATCTGAAAACAGCCGGAATGGGCCAGGGGCTAGTAAATGTCCAGGCCCACCGGGGCAGTGTCGGCTGGCTCCGGCTGCTGCGGGGCCGCCTCCTCGCCTTCCGGCGGCTTCGAGTCCCCGAAAACCGACTTGACGAACATGCTAAGCGGCGGGACGAGCAGGAACGCGGCAGCCACGAGGGCGGCCTGCGACAGGGCGAACGAGAACGCCGACAACGAGACGAAATACGCTATGGCGAGCAGGAGGGTGAATACCAGGTACGCGCCCCTCCCATATCCCGGCCTGAGGTACTCGATTGCCGCGTATGACGAGAAAACTGCAGCCAGTGAAATCACGAGGCCTGCCAGGCCCATTGACCTGAACGAGAGCAGGTCCAGGCCCCAGACTGCCATAATCGCAAGGACATAGACCATTGAAATGAAGGGGAGATGCTTGTAATCGTCCAAAAAGACCACCTGTAACGAATGCGGGCGCGGGCGTGCAAACCAATGGAAAGCAGCCTGAACCTGCCTTTTAATGTTTTGACACCAAGATATTAAAACTATAGCAAGCCTCAAAATAACTCGCTGCGGCAGTGCAGCGCTGCTTGGGATTTGACAAACTAACAGGATAGTGATTCGATGGAAGACTACGCGCCATGGACCGAGAAATACAGGCCCAGGACACTCAACGACATAATAGGGCAGAAGGAGGCAGTGGACTCCCTCAAGTCGTTTGTCAAGGAAAGGAACATGCCAAACCTGCTTTTCACTGGGCCGCCCGGCTGCGGCAAGACCACAGCCACCCTCGCTCTGGCAAAGGAGATGTTTGGCGCGGAATACAAGTCGAGCCTGCTGGAGCTCAACGCCTCGGACGAGCGCGGCATTGACGTTGTCCGCGGCCACATAAAGGAGTTCGCCCGCATGGTGTCGATGGCAGGCCACCCCTTCAAAATCATTTTCCTTGACGAGGCCGACTCCCTCACCCCCGACGCGCAGCACGCGCTAAGAAGGACCATGGAGGTCTATTCGGGAATCACGCGGTTCGTCCTGTCGTGCAACTACTCTTCAAAGATAATAGAGCCCATCCAGTCCAGGTGCTCTGTCTTCAGGTTCAAGCAGCTCGAGGAAAAGGACATCATGGGTCTCATCGACAGGATTTGCGACGCAGAGAAGCTCAAGTGCGACAAGGAGGCAAAGGACGCCATAGCCTATATATCCGACGGCGACATGAGGAAGGCCGTCAACATTCTGCAGGGCAGCGCGCTTTTGTCAAAGCACATCACAGTGGACATAGTGTACAGGACCTCAAGCAGGGCAAAGCCCGCAGAGGTCAAGCAGATGATAGAGCTCGCATACGCCGGGAAATTCGTCATGGCCCGCAAGAAACTGGAATCCCTCATGATTGAATACGGCATGTCGGCGGAGGACGTGCTCTCCGCTGTGTATCGGGAAGTCCAGGGCATCGACATCCCCGACATGAGAAAGGTCGAGATAATAGACGCTCTCGGGGAGATAAACTTCCGCGTCGTCGAGGGCGCGAACGACAGGATACAGCTCGAGGCCCTGCTGGCAAAGATAGTGCTCTTCGGAAGCAAGGAAAAGAAGGAATAAAAGAGGGGCAAGCCTGGTTAATCGCGCTTGATAAGGGCGTTTGGCGTCCCCGGCAGCAGCAAAAACTGCCGGGCATTCCGCCACTTCTTCCAGTCCAGCTTTTTTTCATGGAACAGGGCGCCTTTCGCTTTTGCATTCCACTCCAGCCGACGTGAGAGGGCCCGTTAAAAAAGGGTATTTAAACCGCTTCCCCGCCGTGAAAAACGCCTATGCCGACGATAGCCTTAAAAAGTGATACGAGAATAGTTATCTCGTAAGTTTTTTTACAGTGGAGGTGTACCGAATGGGAAAGAAAATTGGAACAGAGAAAATCGCACGCGAAGAAGGCTACTTGTACTACATTGGCAAGGACGGCTACGTATGGGCATCCCCAATGAAGCACAACAAGAAGGGCAGGAAGAAGAAGGTCGGCTCCGAGAAGATCTCAAGGAAATCCGGCTACATGTACTACCTTGACAAGGCAGGCTATGTCGCGGAAGCGAAGATGAAGAACGCTTAAGTGCGCTTAAACCTTTTTTAAAACGCCGGGGATTTTCTCCCCGGCAAAACTATTTTTTACAGCACGGCTTTTTCTGGCAGGGCATACGGAAAACTAAACTCTAATCCAGATAGGATGCCGACTAATGGAGTCAGGCGCTGGTGAAAAGAAGGCATTACTCGATTTTGAATTTCAAAAAGCACGCGAAGCCGCCGAATGCCGCAAGCTCCGCGCCGCCTTCCGAGGTCGCGGAAAACACGGTGACCTTTGTCTTGCGCTTGTACGCGGACTCTGTTATGTCCTCGACCTGCTTGTTTGTGCGCAGCAGCTCGTCAAGCACGAGCACATGCTCCGCGGCCTTGTAGCCGACAGCCTGCTCGACCTGCTTGACGCCCCACGCCACGAGGCCCGTGTCCCTGCCGATGTTTTCCTTGAGCTTTTCCACAAGCATGAGTTCCTGCTCTATCTGCTCCGACTGGACTATCTTTGAAATCGCGCCCTTTTTGAGAAGCTCTATCACGCCGCTTTTCGTGGCATTGGAAACCGAATCGAAAACCAGCCTCTTGAGAAGGGCGGGGTTTTTCTGCGATATGTATTTCTTCACGTTGTCCTTTGCAAAGCCGGGGCCCGCCACTATGATTTTCTCCGTCTCAAGCGACTCGAGCTTCTTTGCTATGTCGGCGAAAAACTGCTTTTCCTTGGCGTCGAAATCGTCGTCGCGCTTTGACATGTTGGCCTCGAGTTCGTAATCCACAGTTATCCCGAACCCGCGCACGTGGGCGAATACCGCGCGCGACTCGTCGAGCACGCATATCGCCACCTTGGGCTTTTTCGTGTCCCTGACGGCCTGGGCGATCCTGTCGACCTGGTGCTGTTTCCAGCCGGTTTTTATCACTGAAACTGGAAAGCCGGCTTCAACGTCTATTGTATGGTACGAGCCTGCCTGGACGAATTCCACTGGGGTGCCGGATATGATTTTGCCGGTTATGCGCAGGCGGTTCACGTAGGCGGAGAATTCGCACTTCTCGACTTCCAGCTCCATTGTGACGAGTTTCTTCTCCCCTGCCTCGTCGCTTCCCGGGACCTTGAAGCGCCTCCATGTCTTCGACACTATCTTGTCGCCAGGGGAGAGGATCCTTTCGATGTGCCAGAGGTCTTCCGTGGTCTGGGGCAGAAGCTTGGCCTCGCCTGTTTTTTTGTCCTGCTTTAGAACCTGCATGGAAATCCGCCTAAAATCCCGATAAAAATGATTATAAATCTCCAAATCGTATATATTGCATCTTATTATGCTTGCGTTTTAAGTTCCAGACTGTGCAATTGTTATGGCGACATGCCTTATAATTGACCACGTTAATTCTAATGCTGGAAACGCAACATGTAGGAAGAGTGCTCATAATGGCAAGGATAGCGATAATCGACAGGAAAAAGTGCACCAAGGAAAAATGCGGCTACAGGTGCCTGAAGGTCTGCCCCGGCGTCAGGATGGGGGACGACACGGTCACCATAGACGCGGACGGCTACCCCGTGATATCCGAGGTCCTCTGCACTGGCTGCGGGATATGCCCGAAGAAATGCCCAGTGGACGCCATAAAAATCATCAACCTCGCGGAAGAAATCGGCAAACCCGCCTACCAGTATGGAGTCAACTCCTTCAGGCTCTATGGCATGCCCCTGCCGCAGGACGGCGTGGCCGGCTTCATAGGCAGGAACGGGATAGGCAAGTCGACAGCGCTTAGGCTCCTTAGCGGCGCAATAAAGCCCAATTTCGCGGAGACCGCCGAACTCTCCGACCCCGAAATCCTCAAGAGGCTGAGGATACAGGAGCGGCATTATTTTGAAAAGATATTTTCCAGGGACTCGAAGGTCTCCTACAAGCCCCAAAGCGTCGACAGGATTCCGCAGGCATTCGACGGCATGGCGGGCGAGCTCCTCAAAAAGACGGACGAGCGCGGCATGCTTGAAAAATACGTGAAGGCGTTCGGGCTCGGCGCAGCCATGGACAAGAAACTCTCCGAGCTTTCAGGCGGCGAATTGCAGAGGGTGGCAATAGCCGCGGCGTGCATGAAAAACGCGGACATATACTATTTCGACGAGCCAGCGTCCTACCTGGACATAGAGCAGAGGCTTGCCGCGGGCAGGGCGATAAAGGAGCTTGCGGCCGAGAAGAAAGTCATAGTGGTAGAGCACGACCTCGCGCTTTTCGACTACCTGTGCGACAGCGTCTACGTGTTCTTCGGCGAGGAGAACGCCTTTGGCAGGGTGTCGGGGCTTAAAGCGTCAAGGAACGGCATAAACGAATACCTCGAGGGTTACCTGAAGGAGGAAAACATCCGCTTCCGCGACCACGCCGTATTCTTCGACATAGGCGGGGGCGGGGACAGGAAGTCCCAGAAACTGCTCGATTATCCCGAAATGTCAAAAACATTCGACAAGTTCTCGTTCCACTCCGAGGCGGGCTCCATATCAAAGGGCGAGGTAATAGGCGTGCTTGGCAGGAACGCCACCGGGAAATCCCTGTTCGTCAAGATGCTTGCCGGCGTGTTGCCTGCGGATTCCGGCGACGCCAAGGTCCAGCTCAAGGTGTCGTACAAGCCCCAGTACGTGAATTACGAAGGCAATGAAAAAGTGGGCGAGATATTCATGAAATCCGGCCTGAACGGGCTGGTGTTCGAGGAATGCAAGCGCAAGCTTGGCATCGCCGGGCTCTTGGAGAAAAAGGCGTCCGAGATTTCAGGCGGCGAAATGCAGCGAGTCGCAATCACGCTTGCGCTGTCGCAGGAGGCGGACATCTACCTGTTCGACGAGCCGTCCGCGTATCTGGACATAGAGCAGAGGCTCCACTTCGCCTCGCTTTTGCGCTCCGTAATCCAAAGCTCGGACAAGGCGGCGTTTGTCGTGGACCATGACGTGCTGCTCGTAGACGCCATTTCAAACAGGCTGATGGTGTTCGCGGGGGACGCAGGCGTGAAAGGCACTGCAACCGCGCCGCTTGGAAAAAAGGACGGCATGAACGGTTTCCTGAAAATGCTCGGCATAACCCTGCGCAGGGACAAGGATTCCAAGAGGCCGAGGATAAACAAGCCCGACAGCGCGCTTGACAGGGAACAGAAGGAAGCGGGAAATTACTATTACCAGATGTGAAAATCAGAAACAGCAATGCGCGGGACAGGCGATGGCTTCCACCGCCAATCCTGTTTGTCTCATTCTTTCCCCGGCGTTCCCCCCCGCCTGCGATTCCTCCGATGCGAACCCCGTGTTTCATTGCGATTCGGGCAAGTTTTTACCAAGATTTTTCCTTGCCAGTTTCCTGTGATAAGTTATCCCGAACCTGTGGGCCTCGTCCCTGGCATGCTGCAAGAGCTTGAGGCCGGGATTGTTGCGCGCCATCCTGACAGGCTCCGTGAATTTCGCGGAGTATATTTCCTCGAACTGCTTTGCAATTGACACGCATTCAAGGTCGAGGCTAAGCCTCGACAGGGCATTGAAGGCGGCGGAGAGCTGGCCTGCGCCGCCGTCTATCAGCACCAGGCCGGGCATCTGCCTGTTCTCCTCCATCAGGCGCTTGTACCTGCGATAGACTATTTCCTCGATGGAGGCGAAATCGTCCTGCCCCTCCACTGTGCGTATCCTGAATTTCCTGTAGCCGGACTTGTCGGGCCTGCCATTCACAAAACGGGACATGGAGCCCACTGTCTGCGACCCCTGCATGGTGGATATGTCGAAACATTCGATAACGTTTGGCAGCCTGTCAAGGTTCAGCGCGTCCTTCAATGCCACAACGGACGGCTCCGCATTGCCCGCAATGTCGGACATGAGGTTAGACTCGAGCATGTCAAGCAGGCGCACGTGCGGCCCCTTTTGAGGGGAGAGCGAGTGGACCTTAAAGCCAGCCTGCTTTGAGAGCATGCCAAGCACCGGCGCGGGCACAGGCTCCCTGGAATAAATGAATTTGGGGATCTTGTTCAGGGAATAATACGAGATTATGAACTGCTCCAGCGCCCCGGTCTGGCTGTCCGCGATTTCGAATGAGAATTTCCTCCTCTGCCTGACAACCCCGTGCGAGACATTGAAGACCTGCACATTGCATGCTGGCGCGGAAACAGCGGAGCCGCCGACTGCCTTGCCCTTTGCACTGCCGACCCCCGCCCCTTCCCCTGAATCCACGCGAAGGGCAATGTAATCCTCGTCGTATTGCGACTCTGACTCCACGGACTGGCGGGCAAGAAGCCCCTGTATTGCGTAAAGCGCGTCCCTGTACGACCTGGCATGCTCGAAATCCCTTGCCCGCGCGGCCTGTTCCATAGAAGACGCGAAATGCCCCGCCACGTCCTCCACGCCCGCGCGCGAGGAGAGGGTTTTTTTGAGAAGCGAGACGTTTTTCGCGTAATTCTCCCGCGCAGGGGCGAACGCGCATGGGCCCTCGCAGTTGCCCATGTAATACTGCAGGCAGGGCTTTTTTGGAAGCTTTTTGCAAATCCTTATCTTGAATATTTTCCTAAGCGCGCCTGCCGCAAGTATCTTCGGGCTCCCCTGGGCAAAGGGGCCGAAAACAGCGCCTGGAGGGCCTGAAAACCTGCCCTGCCTGTTTCTCCTCGATACGAGAAGCCTTGGATATTTCTCGTCTGTTATTTTCAGGTAGGAATAGTAGTTGTTGTCCTTCAATTCAATGTTGTACTTAGGGTAATGCGACTTTATCAGGCTGGATTCCAGAAGCAGCGCGTCGGTCTCCGTCTGGGTGCGTATGAATTCTACGGAGGCTGCATGTGCCACCATGCTTGCGGTCTTAGGGTTCTCTATGGTGGAGGCGAAATAGGACTTCACCCTGTCGGAGAGGTTCTTTGCCTTGCCGACGTATAGGACAGTGCCTGATTTGTCCTTGAATATGTAGACCCCAGGCGAGTGCGGGATGTTGAGAGTTTTCGGGTCAATCATGGGACTCACTGCCTTGGTCGGGGCGGCTCAAAGGCAGGCAAAATCAAAGCACCTTTTTCAAATACTGCCCGGTGTAGCTTGTCGACACGCGGGCGACCTGCTCCGGCGTGCCGGTGGCGACTATCCTGCCGCCATTGTCCCCGCCTTCCGGGCCGAGGTCAATCACGTAATCGCACGCCTTTATCACGTCGAGGTTGTGCTCTATGACAAGCACGCTGTTGCCCTTGTCAACAAGGGACTGGAGCACCTGGATGAGTTTTGACACGTCGTCAAAATGCAGGCCCGTGGTCGGCTCGTCGAGTATGTACATTGCATTGCCATTGCTGCGCCTGCCAAGCTCGGCCGCGATTTTTACGCGCTGCGCCTCGCCGCCTGAAAGTGTCGTGGCGCTCTGGCCGAGCTTTATGTACCCCAGGCCCACGTCCGCAAGCACCCTTAGCTTCGAGGAGATGGAGGGGATGTTCTTGAAGAATTCGACTCCCTCCTCGACGCTCATGTCCAGCACTTCGCTTATGCTCTTGCCCTTGAACTGGATGGAGAGGGTTTCCTGGCTGTACCTCTTGCCCTTGCACTCCTCGCACGGCACGTAGACGTCCGGGAGGAAATTCATCTCTATCCTGATGGTGCCCGCGCCCTCGCACTTCTCGCACCTGCCCTTTGCGACATTGAACGAGAACCAGCCAGCGTCGAACCCGCGCGCCTGCGCCTCCTTTGTGGACGCGAATATCTCCCTGATGGGCGTGAACGCGCCGATGTAGGTGGCAGGGTTGGAGCGCGGAGTCCTGCCTATGGGGGACTGGTCTATCTCTATGACTTTCTCCACGCCTTCCAGCCCATCTATACCCGAGTATTTGCCCGGCTCGTCCATGTCCGATATGCCGAGGGATTTCCTCAAGCCCTTGAAAAGTATCTCGTGGACAAGCGTGGACTTGCCGGAGCCTGACACGCCGGTCACGCACGACATCACTCCGAGCGGGAACTTCACGTCGAGGTTTTTCAGGTTGTTCTCCGCCGCGCCCCTGACTGAAACGAAGCCGGAAGGCTTGCGCCTGTCGCTTGAATATTTTATGTATTTCTCGCCGCGCAGGTATTTTGCCGTGATAGAGTCGGGGGACTTGAGGAAGTCCTTGAACTCGCCGGTGGCCACTATCCTGCCGCCGTGCACGCCCGCGCCGGGGCCGATGTCGACAAGGAAGTCTGAAAAGCGCATGGTGTCCTCGTCGTGTTCCACAACTATCAGGGTGTTCCCGAGGTCGCGCAGCCGCTTGAGGGTCGAGAGCAGCTTGGCATTGTCGCGCTGGTGCAATCCTATGGACGGCTCGTCAAGCACGTAGAGCACGCCTGTAAGGTTGGAGCCTATCTGCGTCGCGAGCCTTATCCTCTGGGACTCCCCGCCAGAGAGGGTGCCGCTCTCCCTGCCGAGGGTGAGATAATCAAGCCCCACGTTTGAGAGGAATTCGAGCCTGCTTTTTATTTCCTTGAGAACCGTGCGGGCTATCAGGGCTTGGGAAGGGGTCAGGCGCAGGCCGGAGAAAAAGTCATAGGCAGTGGAGACAGACATGTCCGAGACTTCAGCAATGTCCTTGCCTGCAATCTTGACGCTTAATGCGTTGGGCCCGAGCCTCTTGCCAAGGCATTTGGGGCATTTGGCGGAGGAGCGGAACTTTTCCAGGGTCTCGCGCCTGTAATCGGACTCCGTGGTAGCGTAGGTGCGCTCGAGGTTCGGGATTACGCCTTCATAGGAATCCGAATATTCCCATTTCGAATCCGACTTCTTGGACTCGTACTTGTACTGGATTGTCTCGTTGGTGCCATGCAAGAGCACGTCAAGCTGTTCGGGCGTGAAATCCTTGATGGGGGTAGTCAGGTTGAACCCGAACTTCTTCCCCACAAAGCGCAGCTTCTGGATGTAATACGAGGTAATCATGGCAGTGCGCCATGGCGCAATCGCGCCGTCAAGAAGCGTCCTGGACCTGTCGGGTATCACCTTGTCTACGTCAAACCACATTTTCCTGCCAAGGCCCTGGCATTCCGCGCAGTAGCCGAAGGGCGAGTTGAAGGAGAACATCCTGGGCTGCAATTCGCCAAGCGACACGCCGCAGTCAGGGCAGGCGTTCTTTTGGGAGTATAATATCTCCCTGCCGGACTTTTCAGTGCCTGCCGAGACCATCACGAGCCCGTCAGACTGCCTTGCGGCCGCGCTGACGGAGTCGAAAAGCCTTTTCCTCTCCGAGGGCAGGGCTTCGAGCCTGTCGACCATTATCTCGATGTCGTGCTTTTTCTGCTTGTCGAGCGCGGGCTTGTAATCCTCAAGCTCCACGCCCTCGCCGTCGACGCGCGCGCGCGAATACCCGTCTTTGACGGCCTGCTCGAAAAGCTTCTCGTAGGTGCCCTTCTTGCCGCGCACCACGGGCGCCAGCACGCGTATCTTCTCGCCCTTGAATTCCGAAAGTATGCTGTCGGTTATCTCGTCAAGGGACTGCGAGGATATCTGCTTGCCGCACTGGGGGCAGTGCGGTGTGCCTATGCGGGCGTAGAGGAGCCTCAAATAATCGTAAATCTCCGTGACCGTGCCCACAGTGGAGCGGGGGTTCGACGAGACGCCCTTCTGGTCTATGGATATGGCTGGCGAGAGGCCCTCGATAAGGTCGACGTCCGGCTTGTTCATCAGGCCTATGAACTGCCTCGCATAGGCAGACAGGGATTCCACGTACCTGCGCTGGCCCTCCGCGTAAATTGTGTCAAAGGCGAGGGTGGACTTGCCGGAGCCTGACAGGCCCGTGAATACCGTGATGGAGTATTTTGGTATCTCGAGGCTCACGTTTTTCAGGTTGTGCTCGCGCGCGCCCTTGATTATGATTTTGTCCTGCATGGTTGCACCCGGTGATTCTGCTAGGGGAATGTTATTTCGCGTAAAAACGCGTTATAATTATACAAGTAAGGTATTAATTCCTGATTTTTAAGCGTGAGCCGGGCAGATTTCCAATCGGGAGGGCGGTTTTTGGCGCGTGGCGTGTGTTCCAAAGTGAAAAAACATGCTTAAATATCTTGCCTGCCCAAAAATGGGAGGGAGGCGCAATAATGGCAAAATACGGAGTAAGAGTTAATGGCAATAATAACCTTAAGCAGCCCGGCGGAAATGGCTACAAAAAGGACCTGTTCCCGCCCTCCACGGTCATAGAGAATTTCAGGAATGACATTGAAGGCGGCATGGGCAGGATTGCAAGTGCCAGGGGATTCCCGGGAGTCAAGGGTTTCGTTACCGTGTTCGGCTCCGCAAGGCCCCTTCCATCGGATGCCAACTACGATATGGCGGCCGAGACCACCTGCCTGCTTGGCAAGAACGGCTATGGCACGATCACCGGGGGCGGGCCGGGCATAATGCGCGCAGGGAACGAGGGCGCGTCCGCCGCGGGCGCGCCGTCAATTGGGGTCCAGCCGCACTTTCTGGACAGGCGCGAGGGAAACATAGCTGTGGACATGAAGATACAGGAGACTGTCCATACGATGTACTCGCGCAAGATACTCTTTTCCGCAAACAGCGCGGCAATAATAGCCTTCCCGGGAGGCTTTGGCACCATGGACGAGCTTTTTGAAAACCTCAAGCTCCTCCAGATAGACAAGATGAAAGGCGTCCAGGTAATCCTGATGGGCAGCAAGAACTACTGGATGAGCCTCCTCAAATGGCTCGAGAAGCAGGCTCTTGCGAGGGGATTCATAAATGCCAGGGAATTCGGCATGATGAAATGCGCCCAGTCCCCAAAGGACGCGCTCAAGATAATACAGGAAAGCACTTTCAGGCCCGTTGTACACGACCCTGCGCAGATGACGGCATGGTTTGAGGACGACCTCAAGATTTGCCACAAGCACATGGGAAACCTCGCCAACACTTCGGCGAGCATATTCGGCTCCGCGCGGGCAAAGGCGGGAGAATACTACAAGTCCGCAAAGGACCTTGCCCGCAGGCTCGCCATGCAGGGATACGCGGTCTATAGCGGCGGCGGCAAGGGCATAATGGAGGCAGTCGCCAACGGCGTGCTCCAGGCAGGCGTGAACTCGATGGGACAGATGCCCGCGCTTTTCATGGCAAAGGAAAACCCGGACGCGAGCAAGCCGCACCATGTCAAGCTCAACATGATAGCAAGCAGGAAACTCGTGCTCGGCTCAAGCGACGCCCTGTTCTTTTACCCGGGCGGCTATGGCACGCTCGACGAGCTCTTCGAATTCGCTGTGCGCGTCCAGATAGAGGACATGCCCAAAGTCCCGATAGTAACGATGCACAAGCAGTACTGGAGCCAGCTTTACAAATGGATAGAGAAATATCCGCTTGAAATGGGCCTCATAGACCAGAAGGACATGAACATACTCACAATGGCAAACACCTCAAGGGAAGCCATAAAGATGCTGAAGTAACCGGCAGGGGCGCGAAAAAATGAAATACAAGGCGGCAAAGCCGGAGAATGGCGCAGGGCAGAAGGGCAGCAATGGCGTTGGCTACAAAAGCAGGATATTCCCGCCCATGAAAGTCATAGAGGAATTCGCCAGGGACATGCGGACTGGCACTGACAGGATAAACGAGGCGAGGAAAAGGCCAGGGTTCAGGGGATTCGTGGCCGTGTTCGGCTCCTCGCATTTCAAGCCTTCGGACGCCGACTATGTTCTGGCATCCGACACAAGCTACGAGTTTGGCAAGCACGGATACGGCACAATTACAGGCGACGGCAAGGGCATAATGAAGGCAGGCAATGAAGGCGCGGCGGCAGCGGGGGCGGCATCCATCGGGCTTTACAGATACGCAGTTGGCAAGGACGAATCCATGCGGGAGAAAATCCAGGCAGAAGTCCACACAATGTATTCGCGCAAGGTGCTGTTTACGGAAAACAGCTCCGCAGTCATAGTGTTCCCAGGAGGGTATGGCACCCTTGACGAGCTATTCGAGAGCCTGCGGCTCATCCAGACTGGAAACCTGAAGGGGATGCAGGTAATCCTCATGGGAAATGAGAAATACTGGAAAAGCCTTCTCAAATGGCTTGAAAACCGGGCGCTTGGCAGGGGATTCATAAACCAGGCTGAATTCGGGCTGATGAAATACGCCGCAAATCCCAAGGAAGCGCTAAAGATAATAAGGCAAAGGAAGCTCGTGCCCATCAGCCACGACGCTGGCAGCATCGCTGGCATGTTCGCGCAGGACATGAAGACGTGCAGCGAGAACCTTGGCTTCCTGGCCCAGAAATCCGCAAGCATATTCGGCTCCGCGTCAAAAGGCTTTTTTGATTCGATAAAAGAGGCCGCAAGCAGGCTTGCAAGGCAGGGATACGCTATATACAGCGGCGGCTGGACAATGGACGCGGTCGCAAGCGGCGTGCTTGACGCCAGCCAGAAAACGCCCTGGCCCATACCCGTGTTTTTCATGAACAATGAGAAGCCTTCCTCAATCCACGTGCCGCTCAACATGATGGCAAGCAGGAAACTCATCCTGGGCTCAAGCGACGCGCTGGTGTTCTACCCGGGCGGATACGGCACCCTTGACGAGCTTTTTGACTACGCCGTGCGCGTGCAGATAGGCGACATGGAGAGAATCCCGGTAATAACTGCAGACAGGCAGTTTTGGGAGCCGCTCTACCACTGGATAAGGAAATATCCCCTTGAGATGGGACTCATAGACAGGAAGGACACGGGAATACTGACCATGGCAAACAGGCCGAGGGACGTAATCCGCATCATAATGGAGAGCCAGTGAACGCGGGTTTGCCGCTTTGGCAAGCGATATAATGTTTCGTTGGGCAAGAAAAACAGGGATGTGATTGTCTGGGCAAAGAAACCAGTGGCATGAATGAGGACCCCTTCCTTGGGAAAATACAGGCAAAACAGGAGAATGGGGAGAGGCACTCGGCATACATACTCTGCGCCCTGACAGGAGTGCCGAAAAACGTTTTCCCCTACCACATGGAGTTCATCAATGCCACGCGCATGCTTTTGCAGTTCAGGTATGGCATGCACCCTCATTTTGCTGCCCTGGACAATGAGGGCAACCTTGACAATATACCTCCAAAGGACAGGCCCGCCTATGTCTACTGGCGCGACCAGAACGCGGTCATAAGCTCTGACCTGATAGTGGCAGACTTCAGCATACTCTCATTTGGCGGCGGCGAGGAAGTGGAGCGCGCAAGCGCTGCCGGCGTGCCCATAATAGGCGTGGTGGCAGTCAAGAAGAAAAGCAAGGGAGTGCTGTCGTATTACATAGAGGGCACGCAGGGCCGGCTAAGCGAGAAAAACATACACATAGGAAATGGCGGCGCTTCAATGATGTTGCACGGCGCGCCTGCCATGAAGGCCATTTGCAGTTATCCTGCCTATGATTTCAAGACAATGCTAAGGCAGAAAATAGAGGATTTGGGCTGGCGGCTGGAGTTCAATGCCATAAGGGCAAAGGCGATGTCGATACTGGTTTCAGGCATGGGCAGGAAGATTCGCGGGAAGTTCGGCATGGACAACCCCCGTTCCCTGGCGCTCAAGGAAATAGACCTGATGCTAAGGGAACGATTCGGCCTCAAGCCTGAAACCGAGAGGCTTGACAATGAGAGGCGCGAACTAAGAGACAAGCAGTTGCCCCAGGCAGTCTCGGACTTTCGGGAGAGTCAAAGGAAGCTCAAGGAAATAGAGAACAAGCAGAAATTGCTAGACGACCTGCTGGACTTCCACCCGATGAAGAACCACGAGGATTACGAGAAATACAAGCTGGCCTTCCCGCAATACGCCATGCGCATCACGCCAAATGACAATGGCCCTGCAAAGCACGAGAGGCTGATTACTAAGAAATTCATGCCGCCCAAAATGAGGAAATGAGGAAACTACTTTTTCTTTCCCTTGACGCGCCTGCCGGGCTTATTAGCGCCTTCTCCGTCTTCCTTTCCATCCAGCAGGCGGTTGACGTTTGCAAGCCTGTCCCTCAATTCAATGGCAGCCTCGAAGTCGAGCTCGTCGCTCGCCTTCATCATCCTTGCCTCGAGGTCTATCGCTATTTGCGCAAGCTCCTTTTTGGGTATGTGCTTGCCCTCGTATACAGCGGCCTTTTGCTCTGAAATCTCCTTTTTGATGCTTGTGGGCGTGATTCCGTGCTCCTTGTTGAATCTCTGCTGGACCTCCCTGCGCCTCTGCGTCTCCGCCATGGCGCGCTTCATGGAGTCCGTGAGCTGGGCGGCGTAGAGAATGACGGTGCCATTGACATTCCTTGCAGCCCTGCCCATTGTCTGGATAAGGCTGGTGTCGTTTCTTAGGAAGCCTTCCTTGTCGGCGTCCAATATCCCGACAAGCGAGACTTCGGGTATGTCAAGCCCTTCGCGGAGCAGGTTTATGCCCACGAGGCAGTCGAACTGCCCAAGCCGCAGCTGGCGTATCAGCTCCGTCCTCTGCAGGTTCTCGATTTCGGAGTGGAGGTATCTCACCTTGACGCCCTGCGCAGACATGTATTCTGACAGGTCTTCCGCCATCCGCTTGGTAAGAGTCGTCACAAGGGAGCGCTCGCCCTTTTCAGCCCGCTTTTTCACCTCTGCTATTATGTCCTGCACCTGGATTTCAGCCTTCCTGACCTCCAGTGCGGGGTCTAGCAGCCCTGTGGGCCGCACGAGCTGCTCGACAAACTGGGAACTCGTGGCGCGCTCGTATTCTGCAGGCGTGGCCGAAACGAAAATGACGTTTTTGAGGTATTTCTCCGCCTCCTCCCATTTCAGCGGGCGGTTGTCGTACGCCGATGGCAGGCGGAAGCCGTTTTCAATCAGGGATTTTTTCCTTGACCTGTCGCCCTCGTACATGCCATGGAGCTGCGGGATTGTCACGTGCGACTCGTCCACGACTATTATAGCGTCTTCAGGCAGGAAGTCTAGCAGGCAATAGGGCGGCTCGCCCGCCTTTCTCCCGTCAAAGTGCCTTGAATAGTTCTCGATTCCATTGCAATAGCCGAGCTCCTCTATCATTTCAAGGTCGTAATTCGTCCTTTTCCTCAACCTCTCCTCCTCAAGCGGCTGGAGGGCGGGGAGCGTCTCCGAAAGCTCTTTCCTGATGTCCGCCAAAGCGCGCTTGACAGACGAGTCCGGTATGATGTAATGGCGCGCGGGGAACAGGACGTGGTGTGGCGGCGACGACTTTTTCTGGTATGTCAGGCTGTCAAGCACTGAAATCTTTTCCACCTCGTCGCCGTCGAATGAAATCCTGACAATGTCGTCGGAATAGCCAAGAGCCACGTCGACCGTGTCGCCCTTGGACTTGAAAGTCCCAGGCTTCGGGGACATGTCGTTCCTCTCGTATTGCATGTCGAGCAGGCGCTTGAGGAAGCCGTATTTCTCGAGCTTCATGCCCACATTGAGCATTATGGAGGCGTTTTTCCACTCCTGCGGCGAGCCTATGCCGTATATGCACGATACAGTTGCCACTGTTATCGACGGCTCGCCGGAGACGAGGTTCGCGGTAGCGGCAAGCCGCATTTTCTCGATTTTCTCATTGACCTGCGCTGTTTTCTCTATGTAAGTGTCTGTCTGCGGTATGTATGATTCCGGCTGGTAATAGTCGTAATATGACACGAAATAGCCCACCCTGTCATGCGGGAAGAAGTTCTTGAATTCCGAGTATAGCTGGGCAGCAAGGGTCTTGTTGTGGGATATCACAAGCGCGCTCCTGCCTGTCCTTGCTATGACATTGGCTATGGTGTATGTCTTGCCGGAGCCGGTGACGCCAATAAGCGTCTGTTTCCCGCCCTTTTCCACGCCCGCGGAAAGTTTTTCTATTGCCTGGGGCTGGTCGCCTGCCGGCTTGAACGGGGATACGAGAGCGTATGGCATGGAAAACACCGATAAGGGGCGTGTAGAATGAATCGGATGGGAGGATTGCAGGCGCATGAAAACCTGCCCGAATCCAGGCTCAATATTGCTTCAGGAAAGGATATAAGGATAGGGAAGGGGTGAATTCCACTGGAAACCGCCACGGGTTGCAGGGTTTCAGGGAAAAGGGAAGCGGGCTTGGGGCAGTGCATGCAAAGCCGGAAAATCAGGCGCTTGTGACTTTCAGCACGGAGCCATTGGCCTTTGATACGTATGCCACGAGGGCATAGGACGCGCTTGGGGAAACCCACTGGACGCGCCAGACATTTGTCATTCCGTCCTCGGTGGAGTCGAGGAACTGGACAGTCGGCTTTGCGTCAGGATAAGAAGATATGTAATCTGAAACGCGGGTGGAGCCGGCAAGCTTGTATGAAGCTATCACGACCTCTTCGGGGAACGCTATGACGCACGATGCCTGGCCATTGCACACCTCGCAGTGGCTTGTGATTGTCTCGGTCCAGGTCACGAAATTGGATTTGGGGTAGTCGTAGTAGAGGTGGTACCTTTCAGGGCAGACGCTTTTCAGGTTTATTACTACCGCGCCCTTGATGGCGTAGGACGGCGTGCCGCTTGACGTGGTGCTGTTATGGTCTACTGAAAGTATTTCCCACTCGTCGGCAGCGGGGTATTTGGTCTGCATGTCTTCGAGCACGAAGTTCTTTGCCGCGGTCTCGCTGACGACTGGCGCAGGCTTGGGGAACACGATGAAAAGCACCACTAGCACCGCAAGCAGCAGCACGACAACAGCTTCGATCCTCATAATTACCCTATGGCTATTGATGGGGGAGATATAAATTCGTTGTGGTGTTCGCCATATCATGAAACACGGCAGATGCGGGCGCAGGTCACGACATCAGATAGTAAAGCGTGGGGAGTATGAGGCTTCCCATCAGCCAGACGCGCGGGGTGCCCATGAGAAACGGCAGGCACCCGACAATGAAGGTTATGCCAAACACTGCCACACCTGAAACCCCGTTTTCCAGGAATATGAAAAAAACCAGCAGGCCGGCCACCATGTATTTCAGCCCCGCCTCGTTTTCAAGCCTTGAGATGGCGCCTGAAAGCCGCCTTGACACTGCCATGAAAATCCATACTGAAATGGCAAGCGCCGCGAGGTAGGCGCAAAACATGGCTATTATCATGGCAGGGTCGTAATTGACAAGCGAGGACGCTATCTCTATAGCCCCGACCCTTGACCTGCCAATGGAGGCGGCAAGGGAGAATGAGAACACCACCAGGCTGAATGATATTGAATAAATCATCGCAAGGAACGCCTCCGGCGCAATTCCCGCAAAAAGCGGGGAGACAAGGCCTGCGAGGAACACTGGGGAGGATACTGAAGGGAAAAGCAGGGAGATGAACGCGATTATTACGCCCGCAAGCACGTATTTTGCAAGGGAGAAGTCAGGGTATGTTATTTGCTGGACAACGTGCGCCTTGCTTTTATGCTTTGCACCTGCGGCTGAAAACAAAAGCCATGATGGGGAGAACAGGCCCGCGAAAATGGCGAAGAGCGGGTCTGGCAGCGTGCCGCCTTCAAGAAAGACATAGCCGCAATAGCCTGAAACCGCGAACACCGCAAGGGACGCCGCAAGCGCATGCCATGACTTGAACTGGAAAAGCGCGTAAGCAAGCACTACCACGCATATGGCAACAGCGAGATAGGGTTTTGCCGCCGCATAGAGCAGGGGATAAATGGCTATAGCCAAGGGCGAGAGCGCGGCTGAAACCAGTGTGGCGGACGCGGCGCTGAAAGCGCAAATCATCACAGCCTCGAATCCCCTGCCTTCGAGGAAAAGCGCCTGGCCTGGCAGGGGCGAGACGGCAGTGGACTCGTCGGGTATGCCAAAGAACACTGAAAGCAGGATTTCAAAGACCGGCCTTGCTGCAAGCACGCCCATGATGCAGAAGGCGGCTAGCGCGGGCGTGATTCCAATGGAGGAGATTATTGAGGAAATTGTGTTGGTGTGGAAGCCAGGGAATGCGATTGAGAGGATTCCCGTGATTATGCCAAGGATGAGAAAGCCTATGATTGAAAAAATTGAATCTGCCATGTCAACCCTGCCTTGCATTGGAAATTAAGATATTCATGGAATCTCCAGCTAGCCTGGATATTCAAGTTTTGTGATGTCAAGGGATTTTGAAATGCTTGACGTATAGCGCAGTTTGCCTGTGACAAGAAGAGGCTTGTCTGCCAGGGTGTATGAGAGCATGTCAGGGCCAAGAGTGCACCTTATGCAGCCTGAATAGTCGCAGGCAAGGCAGGAGTAGGAGCCATACTGGTTTTGCGATATTGACGAGACACTGGCATGGATTGTGGCTCTCCTGCCGCCTTCAAGGCCGGATGCCTGTGAAACTGTTATTACGTCCCCGGAGAGGCTTTGGGAGAGGAACCAGTAAAGAGTGGCTGATGACAGTGCTATGAGAATGCAGGCTAAGGCAATGTGAAAAGTCCTGATTTTCCTGCCAAAAAGAACTGAAATGCCGTATCCCACGCTAGATTTGCTGTGATAAAAGATATAAAATTGCGTGTTGGCATATAGGGGGTAGAAGGCATGTAAAGTGATAGACCGTAAAGGGGGTCAGTGCCTGCCAAAAAACAGGGGCATGGAAACAGGAACCCGCATAGGGATTCAATATCCGAAAAAATAGGGGTATGAAAAGTGAAAGCATATAACAGGATTCAATGCCTGCCAATGGAAAAGGCCAATTGCTACATGGGGAGGCTGATAGCGGGCGAAAAGGTCCCTGCCAGCAGGTTCTATTCCAAGTACATTGACAATGTGCGCAACCTGCGGGCGGATTATGGCCTAAAGATAATCCTGCCATTTAGCAACAAGGGCTATGTCGGCACTATCGGCACGGCGGATTTTGAGGTGAAAAGCGAGGACGAGTCAAAACTCATGCTGGGCGTTATTCGCGGCCTTCTTGAAAAGGCAGCCAAGAAAAGGCCGGAGCTTTCACCCCTGCTTGAAAAAGTCAAATCCGCCAGAAAATTGCTGTATGTCGATGCGGTGGCCTCAACAGTGCAAAAGCACAATGTAGGGTTCGACATGCTCGAGCGCGCCTCAAGGATAGGCAGGGCGAGGGGGGCGGGAATCGCGTACATTGAGAGCACGAACCCCATAATGGACAGGGTGTGCGAAAAAAACGGCTGGGTGCTTCTTTACACAACCAATATTGGTAATTCCTTTTTCATAAAAGCATTGTAGCTTGGCGGTAAGATGGGGTACGGGATAATGCATAAGGCAATGGAGCATTTTGGCATTTTCAAGAAAGGCCATGCCCAGCCTAAAATCTTCATAAAAGTGGAATATGCGGGCGGTATCAGGAATGGCAGGTTCGAGCGCCTGATTGCAGGGGAGAAAAGGCCCTATGGAGAGCTTGTGAAGGAATACGAGAGGACTACCAGGCAGTACGAGAACTCCTTTGGCAACCTCGAGCCAATGCTCTACGTGTGCAAGGAAGGGGAATTCGGCACAATGGGCACTATGGACTTTGAATTCATAAAAGACCAGGAGAGGCTATATACTTTCAAGCAGGACCTGTTCGTGCGCATCGACAAGGCATGGAAATTCAGGAAAACCAAGGAAAAGCTCAAGTCCAGGATAGGCCTGTGCCAGGCCATACTATACGAGGATGGCGTCAATTGCATTGCCCCAAACAAGGGCGCGGCGACAGAGCTTGGCAGGGAACTTGAGAAAATAGGAGTGCAACGGCATGCAAAAATGGTGATTAGCAGGACTGACGAGCCTGCAATGGAGCGCGTATTCGTCAAGAGGGGCTGGGACAAGTTTTTCACTGACAACAGGGGCAATGTTTTCTACGGGAAATTCCTTGAATGAGAACAGGGCACTCGCAGTCCCAATGGGCCGCATGAGTTTTCTGGAAGGGTAGAATGTTTATATTAAGCGGATTTTAAAGTAAAGCAAAAGGTAGAACCACATGCCATCCATACTCATAAAAAATGCCACGATATTTTCAAATTCCGCTTCAGGCAAGCCGGTGAAAACTGACGTGTTATGCTCCAATGGCAAGATTGAGAATGTGGGCAAGGGGATTTTGGCAAAGGCCGAGCACAAGCTGGACGCTTCCGGCAAGATTCTCATGCCCGGGCTTTCAAATTGCCACACGCACGCCGCAATGAGCTTGCTTAGGGGCTACTGCGACGACATGATTTTACAGGATTGGCTTGAGAAGAAAATTTGGCCAGCTGAAGCCAGGATGGACGGGAAGGCGGTAAGGGCTGGCACGGAGCTTGCAGCGCTTGAGATGATTAAATCAGGCACCACATTCTTCAATGACATGTATTTCCAGATGGATTCAGTGCTTGAGGCTGCGGAGAAGTCGGGCATGCGCGCTGTCCTTGGCTATGGCATGATTGACATGGGCGATGCTGCAAAGGCAAAAAAGGAACTTGCCATTGCAAAGGCATTTGCCAAAAAGGCCAAGGCAGCGAAAAACACCCTGATTACAGCGTCAATGGCCCCTCATTCACCTTATACGTGCTCAAAGGAACTGCTTCAGGAATCCCACGAGTTCGCAACAAAAGAGGGGTTGCCCTATCACATCCACATTTCGGAAACGAGAAAGGAAGTGTTCGACGTATTGGACAAGACTGGCAAGAGGCCTGTGGAGTATCTCGATTCAATAGGCGTGCTTGGGAAAAACATGGTCGCTGCGCATTGCGTCTGGATGACTTTAAGGGAAGTTGAATTAATGGGCAGGAAAGGCGCAAAGGCAATCCTGAACCCTGGCTCTAACCTGAAACTCGCCTCGGGCGGCGTGCCGCCCCTGCCTGAAATGATGAAAGCAAAGGTCGGAGTGTGCCTTGGGACAGACGGCGCTGCAAGCAATAATTCACTTTCAATGTTCGAGGCGGCAAAATACATTGCCCTGCTTGTGAAGAATTCGAGGTGGAATGCCTCAATAATCACGGCAAAGGAGGCGTTTGATTTCGCCACTGCCGGAGGTTACGGGGCTTTCGGGCTAAACGGTGGAAAAATTGAGAAGGGCGCATTGGCAGACCTGATTTTGCTTGACGCCAAAGCCCCAAATCTCAACCCCGCCACGAAGTCCACGAACATGTACGCCCAAGTAGTTTACGCGGGGCATGCCGGAAACGTCACTGACTCCATAATCGGCGGCAAGCCCGTGATGCTTGACGGCAAAATCCTGACTCTGGACGAGTCCGCTGTGGTTGAGACGGCGAACAAGGAATATGAAAGAGTAATGGCTTCTTTGAAATGAGTGCTTGAAATTTTCCTTAGAAAACGCTCGCGCCAAGCCGTGAAATCGCCCTTGCGGCGAGTTGGGCGCCCTTTCTTCCCGAATCCTCAAGTGAGGCACAGCGCGAGAGGCCGTAGAGGAAGCCTGCGGCGAAATAGTCACCCGCCCCTGTAGTGTCCACCACGTCAACAGGGATTGCGGGAATCGCCACACTCTTAATTTTATCAGGGGATGGTAATGACATGGGCGTAATTTTTCCTGTCTGTTTTTCAATGTCCGCGTGAGAAAATGTGATAATCTCGCTGCCCGCCTTGCCCTTTTTCAGCACAGCCATCTTCGCCTCTCCGCAGTAGTCTTTCCGTGGGTCAAGGCCGAGAGCCTCGAATTCCTCTTCGTTCCCGAACAGGACTGAAATTGGCGCTGATTCAAGGAGTTTTAGCAGTGCCTTTGCATTGTTTGAAATCATTGCAGGGCTTTCAAGGGAGAACGCCACCTCGATGCCCGCGTCTGCGCATTTTTTCATTGCGCCCCTTGTCGCAGGGCCAATGTCGCCCTTTTCAAGGGCAGTTATTGAGGTCACGAAAAAGTACTTGTGCTCCTTTGCGGTTTCAAGGTCAAAGGAGGAAAAGTCCACGCCATTGCCAAGGTTCGCCGCGAATGTCCTTTGCGCGTCGGGCGTCACAAGGCACAGGATTTTGCCAGTGGTGCCCGGCATGGTTTCAAGCCTGCCCTCAATGCCTGCGGATTTCAGGCTTTTTGAAAACATCTTGCCCTCATAGTCATTGCCTATGGAACCCGCGTATGTGCAGGAACCGCCAAGGTATGCGATGCCCTCGCACGTGTTTCGCGCATTGTCGCCCGGGGAAACGGAGGTTATGGCTTTCCCAAGTTCATTGCATATCCCGTCCACCTTTGCGCGGGGGATGAAGTTTGTGGAGCCTTTCTCAAGCTTCAAATCAAACAGGAAATCGTCCTTGCAGTGGGCCAGATAATCCACCACAGGCGTGCCTATTGCGTAAACGTCCTTCAGGCCGGAACACGATGATGAATCGGGAATGGATTTTTTCATGGAAAAACCTTATTCAAGAAAAATAAAAAATGGAAAGAAATGAACATTGCATGCGCATTGGCAGCTTAACCTGAACGCGTGCAACATTCATTTAAGGATTACTGGACTTATTAGGCTGTTGCCTGCGAACGTAGCATTCTTAGGTGTATCGCTGCCGCTTCTACACCTGCGTGCTTGTGAAAGTCAATGTCGCCGTGCTTGTCTGCGGCGGGCTGTCGGAGTCTATTTTTACGAGAACATAAGCCCAGATTGCATCCTGCGAGTCAGCATAATCCAAGGACGGGCAGACTGTGATTTCCGATATTGAAAGGCTTTGCATGTCAGTGTCCAGGGACGAACATGCCCCTGCCTCGTCCACGCCGCCAAACATCTGGAACAGAGGTGCGGAACCGCCTATGAATGATGCCGCGTTCTTGTCCGAAGCCACTGTGATTGAGACATTGACATTCCCCTGGTTCTCCACAAGGAAGCCAAGCTCCCCGCCAGTTGTATTGGAAGTCTCATTGGACATCAGGGTAATCGAGCCTGCCGCAGGCGGCGTGACTGGCACGAAACTGAATGTGCTGTCATTCATGCCATTTGACGTATAAACCGCTATCTGGTTTGTTGACGTGATGTTTATCCCAAGGGTGCCTGTTGAATTCGAGGGCGAGCCGCCCGCCCCATTATAATTCCCGGAGCCGTTAACGCCGTAATCCGAAAACCCGCTGACATTGAATGTCAGTATTCCGGTCCCCTGGTTCCATGACACGCCCGTGCACCTTGGCGCGGAACATGCCTGACCATTATTGACAATTGTTGCAAGGCTTGAGGCGAATGCCTCGTAATAGTATATCGTGGGCGCAGTTGCGCTTGAATATACCCCAGTGAGATTCATAGTCAGGGCGGCAGTGGAATTGAAACTTGAGTCAAGGGCGGACGAGTTCACTGAAATGAACCCATTGCCTATGATTACCTGCGTGTCAAAGTCAGCGCCAGCCGCATTGACGGAATAGGTTGCAGGGAACTTGATTTTTCCCTTGCCTGTCTTCTCAAGTGTGAGGTTTGTCACATTCGTTATGTCCGCCACTGCGGCGAAATTTGTAGTTTCCCCGCCATAGCTTGAGACAATGGGATTGTATGCGAGGGTGACAGGCCTTATGCCCGTGGAATCAGCGTATCCCTGCGTGTCAGTGGCAAATGCTCCAAATGAATACGCGCCGTCTGTAAGGTTCGTCTGGTTTGTCACGAATTCCCAGGCAGTCGAATTAAGCTTGCGGAGGTTTGAGAGGTAGAGCTGCTTCACTTCAGAGGCAGACAGCGCCCGGTTGTAAATCCTGACCTCGTCTATGGTCCCGTTCGCAAGATAGTCGTATGACTGCCCGGGCGTGTAGCAATAGCCAATGCGCACGGTTGTGGTGCCATAGTCCCTCAAAGGCCCAAAATAAGTGCCATTCGCCACCGCTGCCCCATTGATATATAGTATTGCAAGCTTGGAGGTGGCGTTCACAGAAATCATTACGTGATACCATTTGGATACTGCATATGTCAACGGGCTTGTGACCCATAGCGCCGAGTTGGATGAGTTCCAGAGATTCGCATAGAACGCGCCGCTGGAACTGTAAAACAGCCCAGTGTGGTACCCGTCCTTGCAAATGATTGTGCCGGATTCATGGTAAATTATGCCCGACGGCAGGCTTTTCGGGTAATACCACGCGCCCCACGTGTAGCTGCCTTCGGTTATGTTTTCCAATGACGCGGCATTGGCAAGGTAAGAAAAGTCGTTCAATCCGTCGAAAGAAAGCCCCTGCCCGTATTTCCCGCTTGCAAAATATGGCCCCTGGCTTATGAAGTCGTAATCTGAAGCAGCTCCGAAAGAGCCGTTGTTATACAGGTAAATTGATACGGAGTTCTGTGTATACAATATTGGCGTGGTGAATACCGTCCAATTGGCTATGCCGCTCTTGGTATAGTCTGAATTGAGGCAGGTCGAGCCATTGAAAACGCACACGCGGCAGCCGCTTCCCCTGCACGCGTAGCTTAGTGTGTCGCCCGCAGTGGCATTGAAGAAATTTGACTTGTAAAGGCAGACTAGCCCGTTAGTGCCGGGCGTGGAATTCAGCCTGACGGCATAAGGCCCGTAATAGCCGGTTATCATGGTGGCGCTCACCACATTGCCGCAGTCCACATTCCAGCCGCTGTAGCTTCCCCTGTCGAAGTCCTCTATCATACCGCCCAGATATTGCGCATTTGAATATTTGGAATGGTCCGTGGCCCGGGTGCCGTTGCCGCTGAACGCGGGCTCATTGTCATAGGTCAGCATGGCGACAAGGCTGTCGTCGTAGAATGAATAGTTCGTGCCATTCCAGTTGAAGGTGAAATTCTTCAGAGCGGCAGGCGAGTCGATGCTGACATTGGCGAACAGGCTCGTCGAGGCCACGCTCGAGCCAGATGTGGGAGTGCCGAAGCCAAAGGACGGGCAGGAATGTCGGCAGTCGCCGAAATAGTTCTTCACCCCGTCCTTTGAATTGTTGTAATACAGGGCTATCTCGGACGCGGAGAGGGTCCTGTTGAATATTGCTATCTCGTCTATTGAGCCGTCAAAATAGCTTGCCGTGAAACTGGCCTTGCCCGCAAGCAGGCTGGTTGCAATGTTTTCAACTGAATTGGCGTATGTGGCAGAGCCGTTTGGCTGGCCATTCACATAAACGCTTATTGTGCTGCCATTGACAGTGGCGGCAACGTGGTACCATGTTTCCTGGGAGCTGAAGCCATTGAAAGCCGAATTGGCATACTGGAACCCGTCGGCATTGTCAATTGCGAATACGAGGTCGCCGCCCGTGGCGTCGCTTCTTATGTAGAGCTGCCAGCCGTAATTTGGCGAGTTCGGGTCGCGCCTGGAAAGTATTATCCTGTTTGACACGCCCCTCGGCCTTATCCACGCGGAGACGGAGAAGGAAGCGCTGCCATTGAATGCCGGGCTCGTGCCAAAGTCGATGTATGTGGACGAGCTGTTGCTGAAGGTATAAGAGCCTGAAACCTTTCCTGTGGAATTCAGGGCCGCGCCGGTAACAGTGCCATTGTACGACCCGAGCGCGTCATTGGCGTTTGAATCCAATGGCCAGTAAGCCGCAAGGCCTGACGGGTAAGAAGCATGGATTGCCGGGAAAAGAATGAGAAAAATTGCAATGGCTGCTGCGGGGATTGTTTTTTGCATTGGCACCATGTAAAAATAGCTCATTGCCTGAATATAAATATAATTATGCGCGGCGCGCCGCTTCCCTGCGCGCGGATTGCGTTCATTTGCTTGCTTTGAGGCCCGCGATTGCGAGCCTCACCGCGGAATTGAGGGCGTATTCAATCATCTCCGGCTTTGTGCCATTGGCGCCCGCCGCGCACACGTGGCCCCCGCCCGTGCCGCCTATGACAGGCGCGACCTTGGACATTATGGACGCCATAGATAGCCTGCCGGAATGGGCATTCCTCATGCGCGCGGATATGCGCGCGCCCACCTTGCCCGCGTGCCCTACAAAGGAGATGTCCGCGCCGATGTCTATCAATGCCACTGCGGCGTCCGCCTCGAACGACGCGGCCTGCGACGTCGCTATTATGATGTCCTCGCCATTGATTTTTTCATGTACTATTGCAACGTTCCTGCAAGCCTCGAGCATTGAAAGCCTCGACGCCGCGTCGCGCGGCTGGTCGACAAACGAGAGGACCTGCTGGTATCCGAGCCCGCACTTCGCAAGGAGCCCCGACACTGTCTTGAACGTGCCCACGCTTGCGTTGTGGAAGTAATAGGAATCCGAGATTATGCCGCACAAGAGCGCCAGGCTTGCGAACTTGTCAGGATTGGGAACCATGCCAGCAACGAGTTCGCAGGTCGAGGACGCCTTGTTGTCAATCACGCCCCATTTCGCCCTTATGGTGTCGGAGCGCGTGCTGTGATGGTCGATGACGCAGTCGAAATCAATGTGCTGCGCGAGCGGGGCATTGCCTGCGGAGTTGGTGTCAAGGAGTATGAAATGCGAAAAGCCTGAAAAGTCGAATGACCCGTCCTGCCTTTGGAAATCGGAGGGGAAAAGGATTTTCTCGCCGCAATAATCAGCTATCTTTCGCGCGGAGCTTGATACCCTGTCGGGCGCAACTATGCTTGCGTTCTTGAGCCGCCTTCTTATGGCTATGGCAGCGCCCATGGCGTCGGTGTCGCCGCCCGAATGGAACGAGATAAGGCATTTGCTGCCTGAAAACGCCGATATGAAGGAAGAGGGTTTTGCCAAGCGAATGCCACCGAGCACTGCGCGGGGAGGGGTTTTCAGGACCCGCCCTGCATTTTCTTGGCAGCAGACTCTATCTTGCCCTTCAGGTCGGTAAGCTTTGCCGAAAGAGCGGTTTCCTGCTTGGATATCTGGCTTATCCTAAGCTCGAACATCTCCTTTTTCTCGGCAAGCTCCTTTTTGGCGTTCTCCTTTGTGGTAGAGAGGAGGAGACCGCCTGCGGCCTTGTACACGTCGCCTGTGGTCTCTTCAACCGAGGCGAGGGCGCTTTTGACCTCTTCAAGTCCGATTTGCATCTGCTGCTTCTGGATAAGGACGTTTTGAAGCTGGCGCTGGAGGGACTGGAAGTCCGACAAGTCGCGCTCGACGCCCGCAGGCATCCTGGGAACGTTTTTCTGTGAATCTTCAGCCATGTAACCACCGGGTAAAACTGTTTTCAAAATGACTATCAAATAGCCCTATGTTTCCTGCTCTATTTTGTCAATGACGCTTAATAACCTTAGGTATGAGTTGGCAGTGGCTCGAAGCGCCACGGGGTCGTCGGCGCTGATGCGCACCTCGAGGGTTTTGCCCCTGGCAGTTATTTCCGAGCCCCCGCGCTTTTTGAACTCCGTTTCCTGCGAAAGCGCCGCCATGGCGTCGGCAGCCTGCTTTCGCGTCCCGAAATGGAATTTGAGCAGGCACTCTGACCTGACCCTTTCCCTGGCTTTACGAGTTTTCGTCATTAAAACCGACCAAATTGCATGGCTTATTCCACAGCGCCGCCTTCAACCGGCGCGTGCCTTGAAACATGATATTCGAGTTCCATGCACGGGGCGCCCTTCATGTAAAACCCGAGCCTGCCGGCGGAGCAGGATATGCGCAGCTGGGAACCTTCCCCGCCCATGGAGCCCATGGAAATCCCGAAAATGCCCAGAAGCCCCTCCGCGCCCTCGCCTTCAACCTGTGCGGGCTGGGCTTTTCTCATGCCCAATGCCTGCTTAAGGGCAGGATGGAATTTCAGGTTCCTGATGATTATGGCTTCAGGGAGATATTCGAAATCCACGCCTTCCCTGGTGGGGGCAACGCGCGCAAGGGACAGCATTGACGGGGAGCCGTGCTTCTCGAAAATGACGCAGAGTATTTCCTGCCCTGCCGAATACGCCTTCCCGCACAGGCCCTGGAACGATTCCTTGCCCCTGCCTGCATAGGCGCAGCCGGGGAGAAACGCGCACAAGGCCTTTGCGAGCCTGCGCGAGCCCATGACAGGTTTCCTGCTAGTTGTCACAAACATAAGACAAACCTCATAGGGGGCTGCGCCCCCTCGCGGTTTTTCCTTGATTTCCCCTTCACCCCTGCGAAGAGACAAGAACATGGAAATGAGAAAAAAAGAAAATCCCGCAAAAGGGAAAAAACAAAAAAACTAATTCGTCTTGACCTCTTTCGCGACGGGTACCCTGCCCTTGTAGAGGACCCTCCAGCCGCAGTAGGGGCACCTGACGAACTTGGAGTCAAGCTCCTTTATGTCTTTCTTGCATTTTTGGCAAATGTACATAATATCGCACCCTTGGATTTGGGGAGGCTTAGCCCTCCACTATCCTCTTGGACACCTGCCCGCTCGGGGTGGTGAACGAGAACGCGCCGCCGGCAAAAACGCTCTTGCACGCGCCGCATTCCCACTTGCTGTAGGACGAGCGCTTGACAGCGGCCTTGCCGCATGCAGGGCACTCGTACTTTGAAGTCTTCTGCCCGTAAACCTTTGCAGCGCGTTTCCTGATTTCCGCGCCATACCTAACATTCCTGTCCGCCATTTTCTACACCTCAAATTCCCGTGAATATCATGCCTGGATGCCGTTTCCAACATATCAGGCTTTGAACATATTTAAACCATTAAGGAAGGCATCAGAGGAGGGCGCGAAGCTCCTTGCCCCTCTCAAACGCCAGGTCCACAAGCTTGGACACGTCCTGCTCCGTGGCCGAAGCCCAGCCGGACTTCTGCACTGCGCACACGTGCTGGCTTGTGGTGGAGATGGTCACCTTGCCGTCCATGCCCAGGTCCTCGTCAAGCGCCGGGTCAAGCAGGTAATGCGGCCCGAACTTGGAGAACGAACACGCCACGACCTTCTCGCCTATCTTGAGGCTGCCGGTGTTCTCGCTCCTGATTATTTTCGCGTCTTCGACTTTGGGCATCTTGGCCTCAAGCAATGCCGCCATGGCCGCGAGTGCCGCGGTGTCTATGAGGTTCCCGCCGTAGTCCACGACCCACAGGTCGAGGTAGAGCGCGAGCACCTTCTCGTCGCTTATCGCAAACGACTTAAGGTCTATAGTCTCGGACGAGCGTATGCCCCTGTCCACCACGCGCGCGAGCTCTATCGCGTCCGGGCTTGGCGGCCCGGGCTCGAACATGTGCGAGCCGAGCGGCACGAATTCCGCGCCTGTCGAGAACACGCCCTCGTCGGGCCTGTCCGCGTAAGGGGTGGCAATGTCGAATTTCAGGCCCGCGATGACCTGCGTCTTGCCTATCTGGCAGAGGGCCGAGCCCTCCGCGTTGGGGATGACGTTTTTCTGTATCCTGACGGGCCTGTACTCGTCAAGTTTCCTGCCGTCAAAGCGTTTGCCCTCGGCAAGCGCCCTCACGATTGTGTCGCGTTTGAGTTCGTTCAATATTTCCATTCAAAACACCGCTTTGTAGAGAATCAAATGTTCATGTCCAGCTGCGTGGTCTGCGCCTGCCTGTCATAGACCGCCTTGAGGGCGTCCACCTGCTTCTGGTGGATTATCTTCGCGGCCTCCTTGACCATGCCTATCCCCTGCATGACCTCGTCCTTTGTGAGGAGGCCGTCCATCTGGAACAGGAGTATGTCGCCGTTTCTGGGCGCTATCGCGATGGGCATGTCGGACTCGCCGTAGTTGTCCTCGTCCTTCGAGAAGTCCGCAGCGACCTCGCCGTCTATCTTGCCGACAGCGACCGCGCATACGAGGTCCTTCATGGGTATGCCCGCGTCCGCGAGCGCCACGGCGGCTGCTGTGACGGCGGCGCACCTTGTGCCGCCGTCGGACTGCAATACCTCGAGGTAAATGTCAATCTGCGTCTTCGGGTACGCCTCCGCGATTATGACGTTTTCAAACGTCTCGCGGATTACCTTGGATAGCTCGACAGAGCGCCTTGACGGGCCTGACCTGCCGTGCTCCTCCTTGGAGCAGAATGGGGCCATGTTGTACCTGCACTTCACAATCGACCTGTAAAGGGACTGGGAATGCTTGGGTATGCACTCGCGCGGGCCATAGACGCCCGCGAGTATCTTGTTGTTGCCCCATTTTATCAGGGCCGAGCCCTTGGCGTCGTTTAGCACGTGCGCCTGTATCTCAATCTCCCTAAGGTCGTTGAGGCCGCGGCCGTCCGCGCGCTTGCCGTCGATTATCAGTTTGGGCTTGTTTGTGTGGGATGCCATATTGTTATCACCGTTCATTGGAAATATGATTCGCGGGCTTAGAATTCGCCCTCTTTCCTCGCGACCCCTTCCCTGCCGCCGCCAAAGCGCCTTGGCCTGTCGCCGCCCCTAGAATGGCCGCCAAACCTGCCAGGGCCGCCGTGAGAGTCCCTGTCGCGGAACCCGCCTGCCCTCCTGGGCGCGAAACCCGGCTGGGAACCCTGCTCGCCGCCCTGGCCTTCAGGCTGGGGCGCGTCGCCCTGGTCCATCTGGATGGGCTTGCCGGTCTTCTCTTCGAGGAACGCGTGGATCCTGTCAGTGAGGCCGCTTATGTGCGCCTCGCGCTCTATCTTGTTTATAGCCTCTATTGCAAGCGTGTTGTTGCCCCTGTCGGAGAGCCAGACATAGCCGTTCCTGCCTATCACGATGTCGGTCTCCGTGGCGTTCCTTATCATGTTTATCATGGAATTGCGCTTGCCGATGAGGCGCGGGATTTTGACCGCGTTGACGCGGATTACCCTGCCCTCGCGAAGCTTCCTCGCGTCGGTAAGGTCAATGTTCTTTATCTCGTCGGCGTTCATTATCCTGCAATACACGACGTCGCCAAGCTCGAACTTGTCATGGCTGTCGCGCGCGGATATGAACCCTGTATAGGGGGAGTTTATCTCTGTTATGTACCCCGCGAACTTGACGTCTATCACAATGCCGACCACGAAATCCTCTATCATCGGGTCGTAGGGGCCCGCCAATGGCACGAGCCTGCCGTCATCGCCCAAGAGGCCCGTGACGCTGGAGTACGTCTGGTTGTTTTCCACGTAAGTATAAGCCTGGCGTTCGGGCTTGTCGGAAATTATCTCGCCGGGCACTACTATCCTACCCATATATCTCACCTTTGAAACGGAAAATGGACTGAAACCTAAATATCTATGCTAGAAGGCGTCAACAATTAGGAAAATCCAGTTTGAAATCCGCTGCTTCATCTATTTGTTTGTGTTTTACGCTCATTATTGGGAAATCCAACATTTAAATATCTTGCAACACGCCAAAAACCGGGTTTTTGGCCGTTTTTCCATGGAAAAACCGGCTAGTGGGGCAGTATTTTCGTCTCCGCCTGCCCGGCGCAGGCCTTGTTGACCTTGTCGTAGAACTCGCCCTGCATTCCAGCGGGCAGCTCCACCACGCACAGGAAGGAGCCGTTGGAGCCCCATTCCTCCTTTATCATGTGGAACATCTTGACAGTGCCGTAGGCGCGCGACGCGTATTCTGCGGGTATCCTGACTGCGATTTTGACGCGCTCGAACTTTATCGGGAGGATGGGGCGCAACAGCGCGACCACGTCCTCGACCTGGGACTCGGCGCTTGCGAACGGGTCTATGGAGAGCCTGACCTGCTCGAGGGCGTTCTCGAGCCTTATGACTGGTATCGGGGCCTGGGTGCGCGGGTCGATGGCCTCGCGCGCTATCGCGGCTATTATCTGCTTCCTCTTCTCCTCTGTCATCTTGCGCTTCTGGTCGGTGGTCAGCTGCAGCTCGCCGCGCTCGAATATGATTTTGGCTATCTCGAACACGTCGGTGGTGCCGAAAGCCTTCTGCAGGTCGCCCGACTTGTGGCGCTCCCCCTTCCTGAAGTTCTCGAAAACCTCCTCGACCACGAGGACGTTGTTGAGCTCCTTCTTCTTCCCCGTCTTGTACATGTAGGCAAGGTCGGGGTCTACGACTATTTCAAACCTCTGCCCCTTCACGTCCATGTGGGCGAGGATCGACTTGTCAAGGGAGGTCATTTTCAACCATCATCTATTTCCTGCTGTTAATCCTACTTTATGTATTTCTCCACTTCCTTGGGGGCGAGCATGTGGAACTCGGCCTTCTTGACAGTCGCGACCGAGATTTCAACTGTCTGCGACGTCAGGTTGAGGTCGCCGGACTTCTTGAGCGCCTTCATGGCAAGGGCAACGCCCTCCTCCACCGTGATGTTCTCCTTGTACTCCTTCTCGAAGAACTCCTCGACTTCCTTCTTGCCTATGCCTATGGCGTCGGCCTTGAACCCCGTTAGGGCGCCTGACGGCTCGGCCTCGAAAAGCCTCGGCACGCCGTTGTCTATGCCCGCTATGAGAAGCGACACGCCAAACGGCCTGATGCCCCCATATTGCGTGTAGACCTGCATGAGGTCGCACAGGTTCTTTGAAATCTGCTCGCTTGACGCGGGCTCGTCGTACGTGATCTTGTGCCTCTGCGCGTCGAGCCTTGCTATGTCAATCAGCCTGCGCGCGTCGGCTATCAGGCCTGAAGCAGTAGCCGCAATGTGCGCGTCAATCTCGAATATCTTCTTCATGGACTCCGGGACAAGAAGCTCCGACTGCGTGCTCTTGTAAGCCACAAGGACGACGCCGTCAGAACAGACTATGCCTATTGACGTGGCGCCGCGCTTTACCGCCTCCTTGGCGTATTCCACCTGGAACAGCCTGCCGTCGGGCGAGAAAACCGTTATTGCCCTGTCGTATGCCTGCGGAGAAACTGGGTACATAGATACACCTCTAAATCAGTATATTGCCTTATAGAAGAAAACCACACCGAAGTAGTATTAGTCATGGATAATCATTTAATATATATGCTTTTTGCCATCCGCCGCGCCTAGCCGCCCGAAGACTGGACGCTAAGCGACCCTTCGGAAAACACGTAGTCCTTCGACTCCGTGAAGAAGCTGTCCGGCGCCGGGGCAACAAGCCAGTATTCTATCTGGAGGTAGCCGCCATAGCCTATGGACAGGCCCATTACGGGGCAGTTCGAAGAGCTTAGCGAGAGGAACTTGCCTATAGGCAGGGAGAATGTGCACGAATAGTTCGTGCCGTCGGAGGCGGCCATGTATGCCGTGCCATTCGAGCCAAAGGCGAAGTCAGTGGGTATTGTCTCCTGATATGCGAAATTCCCTTCCGAAAGGGATTGCGGGGAATAGAAAACCACCCTCTTGTACTGGTTGCCAGCGCGCATTACAGGCGCGCTTGCCATGCCCACAAGCTTCTCGGAGGCGCTTGGGCCACCCACCACGACCTTGTTGGGGAGCACCATGCCGGAAAACTGCGGCTGGGCGGAATATATGGGGGAGATGAATATTTCGGAATACTGGATGCGCGTGTTGCCGGCATCGAGCTTTGTGCGCGCGAGCAGGCAGGACGCGTTGAGCGAAGTGTTCAGCGTGGAGCCCTGGCAGACGAGCCGCCCGTCGCTGTTGTTCACGAGGAAAAGTGACGGCCGCTTTGCCCCGTCAGGGCCGTAGACCGCGTTCTCCATTGCCGCGATCTCAAGCATGTGCGAGCCCGCGGACACGGGGATATAGGAGGCCGAGTGGGCGGGCGATTCGCCCTTGCCGTAAAAAACCGCCACGTAGCCGCTTGAAGGGAGATTGTCGACCAGGGCAGCGTGCCATGTGGAATTGCCGCCCGAGAAATAGGAGCAGTTTATCTTTAGGTGGCCCGACTTCGCGTTGCCGCTGCAGCCGTCCGGGCATGCGGCGTAATTGACGGTGCACGAGGAAGACCCGACAATGCACGAGCCGCACGGGCCGTAGCAGTCGTAGGTAGAATAATATGAGGAGATAGTAGTTCCGACAGGGCATGTCAATGTGCCCGTGCCTTCAGGGAAGTCCTGCGACAGGTTGGCAAAGGCAATGTTCGAGAAAAAGCCGTTGCTTGTGAAAGTCATCGGGTAAATGCCGTCGCTTGCCGTAGTCCCGTTGAAATAGGTTATGCTCCTGTTCTGGATGTTTGCCACCCTGACAGGTATGGATGCCATGGGGTTGAGGCTGGAGTCGAAAACGCCTATCGCATAATCGCCCGAAGCATAGCTCCATGAAAGCCCGGAGAACTTGGACGAATACTGTGTGAAGTACAAGGACGCGAGGCCGGCCACGGAGCCGGACGAGGTTATGGAGAAAGCCGAGCCTGCCGGGACATAGGAATTGTAAATCTTGATGTTCCTGTTGGAATTGGCAATGCCGCCTGCCGACTGGTAGACTATGTTGCTTCCGCCCGAGCCGGCGCCGCCATAGCTGAAGAAATTGACGCCCTGGCCAGTCCCGTCCCCTCCCTTCTGCCCGCTGCCGCCGCCCGCCTGGGCAGTGCTCGTGCCTCCGGAGGCGGAAATGGAGCCGCTTGAGAGGGTGGCAACGGAAAGGGGCAGTATGACAACGCTACCGCCTGCGCCGCCGCCGGCGGAGCCGCCATTGCCGCCATTTGCGGATATAGTTCCATTGTAATTAAGAGAATTGGAGACCAGCCTGACCGTGCCGCCGGAACCGCCGCCATAGGCGGTTATGCTGCCGCTGCCCACGCTAAAGCCGTCGCCGCCCCGGACGGACATGGCGCCGTTGAAGTTCAACGCCCTGGCATAAATCCAGATTACGCCGCCGCCCGAGCCGCCCGAATACGAGCCATAGCCGCCGCCATCGGGATTGGATGTGCCGCCTGAATTCAGCCCGTCCGCGGCTATGGAGCCGGAGATGTTGGCGTCGCCTGCCACGTAGAACTTCACAGTGCCGCCAGCGCCGCTGCCGCTGCTTGCCACATTCACGGTGGCGCCGCTATTGATTACAAGCGAATTGAAGTAATATGCAGTGCCGCTGTCTATGGTCTGGGTAGCCGAGACCACGCAGTCCCCGCCAGTGGTGCAGCCCGTGCCGGACAGGGCCGCGGCAAAAGACAAGGATGGCGCAAGGAAAATTGCCATTGCGGCAAGCATGATTATCCTGATAGAGCCTTTCGGGAGAGCCTTTTTGGGTTTTGGTTCCATTCAAATCACATTACCATGAGCCGTCGAAATTGTACCAGGCTATGACGCGGTTGACAATAGTCACCATGAGCTGGTTTGAATATTGTATGGACGCGGCGTTGGGTATTGCCGTGGCGTTGGCCGCAGACGGGGTCGGCGGTATAGCGTCGATTGGGATGAGGTTCTTGTTCCTGATTGCAAGCCTGCCCAGGTCGAGCACCACGGACTGGGTGCCGTCGTAGTTCCCGTCCTCAACGGAGAACCCGTAATCGCCTATCTTGTCTATGCCAAGGGAGGAAGGGCCGGAAGACGGTATGACCACGATGTATGCCCTGCCAAGCCCGTCGGTGGTTATGCCGCCGTATATGTCGGTCGACACGTTTGAAACCCCGTATTGCGGCATCGCGAACAGGCCGAATGCGTTCTGCTCGCGTATCCTTACCGTGGCGTTGGCCACAGGCGAGCCGTCCGGGTACAAAAGCGTCAGGTTAAGGAACACGGGCTTGCCCGTAGGCAGGCTCGACGGCATGGACACTGAAGTGCCGTCCGAATATATCGTGAAGTTCTGCATCTGCCCGCCGCCTTCCTCGAACCATCTGGACACTGTGGAGTATATGCTTAGCATCTTCTGCAATGAATACTTGACGCCATAATCCGAGTTGGGCACGCGTATGGCCGAGTCGGGAGCCGCCCAGACCTCGCGGTTGTTGACATTGAACTTGCAGCCCGCGATTGTCACTGAATACGGGCCTATCTGGGACTCGTAGCCCGTCTTGCCGCCAGTGGGAATGAGGGTGAACGACACGCTCGTGGAATTGGCGCCTGTAGAGACCGTGCCCGTGGAAAGCGAGGCCGAATGGAACGTGCCCCACTGCGCTGTCGGGCCGAAACTGTAGCCATTGGACTCGCTGTATTCGTAGGTCGTGTTGGCCGCGCCGATTATTGTGATGTTGTAAGGCCTTGCTGCCGTTGGCAGGGTGTAGTTGATGGCGCTGGCGTTCACGCCATTGACCAGTATGCCCACGGAACATGCCGGGTTCTCTGTGACATTGAGTTTCAGGATTATGGTCTGCGACATCGGGCACGCGTCCGATATTATGGTATAGTTGGCCTCGTACATGCCCTGCGTGAGGCCAGAGAGGTTGAACGTGACATTGAGCGAGTCGCCGTCCCCGACAGGGCGAGTCCCGTTGGGGAACCTGCACCACGCGCAGCCGGAGTCAAAGGTCAGGTTGACGCTTGGGCGCGGCTGGAGCACGCTAAACGAGTTGAATATGACAGAATTGCTCTTTATGCTCCCGGAGATGACCACGTTGCTCTGGTTGTCAAGGGATATGTCCGGGCTTTCGACATTGGACGTGGTTATGTCGTTTATGTACCAGTCGGAATATAGCGGCAGGGTGCACAGGTTGATGCTCTTCTTGAACACCCTGTCAAGCGAGCGGTCGGGAGCCGGCATGCCCATGTCGGCGTAATACGCCTCCGTAGCGCTGTCGTTCACAGACAGGTTGAGTATTGCCTCCACGGGCTTGGCGTGCGGGTCAGACCTGCAGTCCGGCACGTCGTCGCCAAGCGTCACGAAGAAGTTGTAGATGTACGGCTGGAACACGGAAAGCTGCACGTTTGCAGACGAGAACGAGCAGTTCAGCGGGTTGGGGCAGCTTGAAACCCACGGATATACCTTTATCGGCTGGTAGCCCACGTTCCTCATTATCGGCGAGAGGGGTATTGTGGCGTTTGGCAGGTTGCACCTCCTCAAAGGCGCCTGTATGAGAAGCTGCGGCTGCTTGACGTCCACGTATATGGGAAGCCTTGCGGGCCTTAGCGGGTCGCAGTTGGTCACAGTGATGTAATGGCTCTCGTTGAGGTTCCCAAGCGAGTCGTACCAGTAAGGCAGGGAGCAGGTTATGTTCGAGAACGCGGTGCCGTAAAGCGACGTGAAGTTGCCGGGGCTGAACGAGCAGTTCAGGTTCGACATGCCGGTCTCTATGCAGAGGCCCACGTCGCGCGCGATGTTTGTGACAGTGACGTTCACTGTCGCGTTGCCGTCCATGCCCACTGGTATCATTATCGTCGGGCTGGAATAGACCGAGCCGTTGGGCTTCACCCACGTTATGTTGGTCAAAGGCCCAAGCGGGGTGAGCGACATGTCCGCGCCGCGGGTCAATAGCGAAGAGCCGGAGGAGGCGTCCGTGGCAGTGGCGTCCACGTGGTATATGGTGCTGAATACCTCCTGGTACGGCACTTCGCAGGAATACTGAAGCTGCGTTGGCTCGCTGATTGTCGAGAACGACTGCGAAACAGGCGAGCACGTTATGTTTGCCGTGTTGTTCGAGCTTATCCTTGCGGCAAGCGTGTCTACGTTCACGGAAGCAGCGGCCGGGAACACGGTCAGGTTTACAAGGTGCGTGGCATTCACAAGCAGGGTGGCTGCGAACGGGTTGGGGCAGACAAGCGCGCCGTATCCCTGGCGCTGCGCCTCGTCCTGTATCCTTATCGAGAGGACCGGGTCGGCTGTATTGGTGTCGCAATCGTCTATCTGGTAATATATTGTGTCGTTTGGCATGACCAGCCTGCCCGTGCGGTTGTCGTAGTTGCCTATCGCAAGGTAATGGTACTTTGTCTGCGAATTTTCCTGCCATGCCGTAGTGCCAAGCGACGGGCTAAGGCCCCAGGATATGCGGTTGTTGCACTGCAGCACGGTGGTCCATGCGAACGACACTGTGTGGCATGTGAAGCCGCGGTCCTCGATGTCCGTAAAGGACTTGACGTCGTATAAGAGCTGGAACTGCTGGTCGTACTCTGCGCCTGAAAGCTGGAGTGCCGCGTAGCTCGCGTTCCACGCGTAGTATGACAGCGGGCTGTATATCCAGAACCTGAAGTTAGGGTTGTAGGTAGTCTGGTTGGCGACTCCCGGGAACGAGCAGCGGTGGGACGCCGAGCTGCCCGAAACTGCCCAGTCCGACTCGTCGTTGGGGCCGAGCCTGCAATCCAGGACGGTCTTGGAAAGGCCGTTGACAAAGTCCGACTCCTGGCCCGCGAAGAACGCGTTGTAATACGCGTATGCCGGGCCCACGCCGCTTGTGGGCGCGAACGACGACGTTATGCTCATCACGCGGACGTTGAAATACACGGAGGTTTTGTGCCCGACAACGTCCGTAGCCGTGACAGTGCAGCCTCCCTTGTAGTATGGCGAACCGGAAGACACGTTGATGGTCATGTTTACCTTCTTCTCGACGCCGGGCGGGAGTTCGGGCGTGAACGACTCGTTGAAGCTTGCGGATATGTCATGGCTGCAGTTGGCAGCCAGGTTGAGGTCATAGACAGAGCCTGTGCCTGCGGTCACGGACATGGGCATCATCAGGTCCCTGACAGAGCCGGGGACTGCGAAAACGTCCTTGTTTGACATCTTGCCCCTGAAAAGGGTAAGCGGCGTGGCGACCGGGTTCAGGGTGAACGAGCACGTGCCCGAAGACGCGTAGGAGGGCGACGAGTTCATTGTTATTGAAACGTAATCGACAGTGGTGAGGTTGTGCGTGGTCGGGAGCATGCACGTGAAGTTGACCGTCTCGATGCCTACCCTGTCAGAGATGTTGTTGGCCTGCGTGCACAGGTCGGGCCGGGATATGTTGAATGTCACGTTCGCTGCCACGTCCTTGAGTATGCTGAATGTTACATTGACAGGGTTGTACAGCGCGAGGTCTATCTTCTGCGCGGACGGCGAGCATTCAAGTATCGGGTTCGAGGCGGTTATGTTGACGTAGTATATGGCGCTCGAGCCCACAAGGCCCTGGTCGAGCATTTTCGACGAGATGTAGCGCTGGTAAAGGCCCTGGTACGGCTGGCCTGTGAACGCCTGGAGGTTCGAAGTGTATGGCAGGCCCTGCGGCGTTACCGAATAGGCAATCTGCGCAGTCGAGTGGGCTGCAAGCAGCGCCGTGGAATTCGGGGCCGCTGCGCACGACCAGCCCTGGCACGCGATGTAGTTGCCAATGTTGACCGCGTCCACGTCCTCGACGTTTGACAGGTTGGCTGTGAAGTGGCCCGTGGAGCCGCGCGATATGTTGACTACCGGCGGGTCCACCCCTGAAAGCGAGATTGCCGAGGTCTTGACCAGTATGGACTTTGTCATGGACGCGCCCCTGCCCGCGGCGTCCTGCATTGACACGGTTATCGAGTGCGCGCTTATGGTCTCGTATGACGGGACCGAGCAGTTGAACCCTATTACCTTCACTTCCCCGCCCGTCCAGTTGTCAAAGAAGTACGACTGGTTGGTGCACTGCCAGCCCACAAGGCCGTTCCTTGCGATGGTGACGGTGACGTTCCTGCCAAGCACGCCCGTGTTGACCGCGGGCATGTATATCGACAGGTTGGCCCCCGGGATGATGTGTATGACCCCGGCGCTTGTGAACTGCACGGTGGCATTGGCGGCCGAATTGCCGCCTATGCTTGCGATTGACACGCCGGTGCTCGGGCGGGCATTGTAGTCCGGGTCTATGATGGTGCCGGTCTGGACTACAGGGCTGGAGTTGTAAAGCGCGAGTGCGGCGTTTGCGCCTATGTTAGATACTGCCGCTGAATCGAGGTTGCTAATCATGAGCTGCATGCCGGACACGCGGCCCGGAAGGGCGTGTATCTCCGGGTAGGCTATTGTGCAGTTGAATGAGAATGATGCCGAAGCGTTGGGCGCGAGCGCGAAAGGCGCGATTTCGGGATAGCCGCAGGCCCAGCCGGACGGCCTCTGGCCGGGGTAGTATCCGCCGCGCGCCGAGTCGAACCCGATTATGGTGAGGTTGAGGGAATTGGCAGCCACGGGCCCGTTGTTTGACACTGTCACTGTCCATTCAAGCGTCCTCGCGGGAGTGCCCGCGAGTTCTGTTGCGGAGTAGGTATTGTTGCTGTCCCACCTGAACACCGGCTGGTTCACGTACGCGGCTACCGACCATTTGGGCCACGAATACGCCTCGCTTGCGGAAACGACCGACACCGCGCCCTGCGGCTGGCTTATGCCGCCTGCCGCATAGGTGGCGTTTGAAGTGCTTGCAATCTTGGACCTGTAGCCAAACCCGAGGTTGAGCGCCAGGCTGCCCGTGCCATTGTTTGTCAGGTTGACGGACCTGTTGAGCTGGTTTGCCACCACTATGCCCGCGCCGGGGGCTGCGAATAGTTCGTTGCCCGAAGACGGCTTGACGTAAATCTCATTGGGGCTTGCGAGGTCCTGCCCTGCGGCGTCCGTGCCGATGGCGACAGTGTTGTACTCGCATGGCCTGCCAAGGTCGTCAACGCAGGATACCTCGACAGTATTGGAATACGAAGTCATGTAATAGTCGGGATAGCACTGCACCTTGACAGTCTGGTTCGACAGGGCAGCCATGTACGGCACTTTTATGCTTCTCGGGCCCGACAGGTAATCGGATGCATTGTCGGTGCCGTTTATCGGGTAGGTGAACCAGCAGTAGAGGTGGGCATTTGAGGTCGAGAGGCTCAAGGTCACGTTGCGCGACTCGCCAAACCCGCTGTTGTCAAGCACATTGTAGCCGCCATAGGCGGATGGCAGGGTGAAATTGCCTTCAAGGTCGGACGTGGAATGCCACGTGCCCCTCGGCCATTGGAGGACCGGGGTCTCCGGCACCACGTTGACCTCGAAATTGGAAAGCGGCTGGTTAGAGTACGCCGGGGTGCTCTGGACAGACAGGTTGCCAAGCACGTGTATGTTGTTGTAATACAATATAGGGATTGAATAGCTGCACGAGCAGTAGGGGTATCCATTCCAGTACGCCTTCTGGCACACGCTGGCATAGGTGTAATACCTCGTCTTGTAATTGCCGGGGGTCGCAAAGTAATACCCGAACACGCTGCCGTTCACTTCATGCCCGTTGGACACGTCTATGTTCCTGTACCTGTAACACGTGCCCCCTGAACAGGCTACCCTGGACGTGTAGTCAATGGAAATGACCTGCTGCCAGTCGCTTGGCAGGGACGAATACAGGCCAGGCGTGCGGTTGTCCCCGTCTGCTACCTTGAACACCTGGACGTTTATGGGCGCGATTGCGTACGGGTCCCAGTTGGTGAAGTCGAAATAGACAAGGCCGGTCCTGAACGTGTAAAGCTGGGAGGGGTATTGTGTATAGCCGTTGGGGCAGCATCCGTCCGTGCAATACGTGCTTATCACGATGCTCTTTGGCGAGGCCGCGTCGTATGGCATCCCGACCCCGATTTCCACTGGGTACCTGCCCGTGAAGTCGTCTGTAGCAGAGTATGTCTGGGGCGTGACGTAGTAATAAGAATAGTTGCCGTTGAAGTCGTGGATAGACTGGTAAATCGTGTCAGTTCCATAGCCAAAGGAGAGGTTGGCGGAAATTACCTGCTGGTAGCCCGATATCCCTGGCCCCGCAGACACGTTGTCCGAGAAAATCCTGTTGAACATGTAGGACGGGGAGTATGAAAGGAGGTAATTCGCGTATGTCACTGGCACCCTGTTCTCCTGCGCAGGCATGGACATGTTCAGCCTAACGTAACGGTAGGTGGAAGAGGAGCCGGGCGCGAGCGGGTTTGAGTAGTTGGTGTACCTCATCAGCGTGAGTATGTTCATAGTAAGAGGCGCGCTCACGTTCCTGCCCGCAGAATCCGAATACGTGACGTATGGCAGGGAATCCGCCTTTCCGAATGCGAGCCTCTGGCTCCATGACGAATTCATGGTGAAGGGCAGGGTCCGCACTTCATAGGACGACCATGACGCCGGGAATGTCACTGAAACCGAAGAGTTTGCAGGTATCGTGAACGGGCTGCCGGTGGACGGGTAGATTATGGCAGTGGCATTGCCGTCGTTCGCAAGCACGAACCCACTCTGGTTTGTCCAATACGTGGCTGACTGGTTTATTATCTGCAGCTTGGACAGCGGGCTGAAATCGCCTGCCGAGCCGACGCTAAAGGCCGGCAGCGGGCCGTAGATGCCTGCGGGAATCTGTATCATCGGCTGGACGCTTGCCACTATAGGCGCAGTGTCGCCCCTCTGCAAGATGGATACGGACTGCGGAGAGAGCGAGCAGTTCAAGGCGCCTTCCGGCACTGTGCCGAAGCCGCAGTGTATCTGCCCGGCAAGACCATATGCGTCAAGCACCTGTGCAGACAGGTTCATCACGCCAGTTCCGGTTGACGGAGCAGTGGAGAACGTGTCGTCCACCGTGATGGCGCCTGCGGACAGGTAGAGTTGCGGGTTTATAGGTATAAGGAGGTAGGATATGGCGCCGTTGCCCTCCGCAAGCGCGGAGGTGGCGTTGATGGCCACGGCCACTGGGACTGTTGCGTTGTACGGCAGGTGGCAGGAGACGTTGAACGGGACAACGCCTGACAGGTCGGACGAGAAATTGGCAAAGAAAGGCGGGGACACGCTGCACAGGTCCGGCCTGTCCGTGGTTATTGCCACGTCCACCTGCCTGCGGGTGACATTGAGGTAGAACGTCCTTGTGACCACGCCGCCGTTTGCAATGGCGAAAGTGTTGTTGGTCGAATTCACGTAGAGAGTCAGGTTGTATGGCAGGTAGTTCCGTGTCGCGTTGTCCTGCGCTATGCCTATCGTGATGTTCGCCCCTACCACGTGCGCGTAGCACGTGGCATTGCTTGACATGCCGTTCTCCGCATTGGCGTAAATGGTGTATGGCACGTCGCCGATAAGCGGATAAGAGAGAGGCACCGTCACGGTAACCGTGTAATTCTTCTTCTCAAGGGCGTTTATCGCGGGATAGAAGTTGGGCAACAGCGAGCACTCCGTCCCATTAGGGCAGTCTATGCCAAGGACAGTGTTGGTGGAGGTGTAGAACAGGGAGGTCACGTTGCCGTATGAGGACAGGGTGGTGCCAAGCTGGCCAAAGTCGAGCTGCGGGTATGGGCACGTGACCACCGGCCTTGGCAGGACTGTGCTGTAGACCGCGTTGACGTAGAGGGTCTCCTCCGGGCCTATGGTGAACGGCGAGAGAGTGCGGCACTCGCCCGCGCCGCCGCTTGCAGAGCAGCCGGCGTAGAAGGAATATACCTTGTACGGCTGCATGCCGTTTTGTATGGACCTGATTATGCTCGCGTCGGTGAAGCCGTGCGTGAATATGTTGGAGGCGTTGTAGTCGCTCTTCCTTATCTCAAGCACCTGCGAGTTGTAGGTGTCGGCTATGAAAACGGAATCGCCGAACTGGAAAGCGCTGTAGGGGAACGAGAGCATGTTGACGCCCCTGCCTGCATAGCCGAGCTTGCCGTATTCCCAGACAATACCGTTTTCAGGCATGGACGTGTTGACTTCAATAACGCGCTGGTTGCCGGTGTCCGCTATGATTACGTTTCCTTCAGGCGTCTCCGAAACATCGTATGGCGTGTTGAGCCTGGCAAATGCGAACTGCTCGGATTCAACAGGAGATGTGCCAACGCTTGCAAGCACTGTACCGGAGCTTGAAATCTTTATAACGCGGTCGTTTTCAGAGTCCGCCACCCAGAAGTAATTGCCAAGCTTAGACTGGTAGACGCGGCGCGGGAAGAAGTTGGGGTCGTCCGAAGAATAGGCAGTTGAGAAGCTGGCGCTGTTGTTTGCAAGCGACCATGCCTTGACGCTTGCAGAGCCGGTGTTGGCGACGTATATGGCCTCGGAAGTCCCGTTTGCGCTGTAATTCACGTAATACGAAACGCCAAACGGCGTCGCGAGGGTGCTGGCATCGCCAGGAGAGCCGATTGTCCTGATGATGTTGTTGGCCGTGTAGCCGAAAGAGCTTGTGTAGTTTGAATATGTGCTCGGGTCTATGACAAGCACCCTGTCGTTGAGGGTGTCCGCTATCGCCACTGTGCCGATTATGGAGTCTGAGGCGTCAAATGGCTGGGCGAGCACGTTTATGGGGCCGGTTGGCGAGCCGTTGCCGTATTTCCAGATTATGTCGTTGTTGCCGTCTATCTTCTCCACAGTGTTGTTGTAGGCATAGGAAACCAGGACAGGCAGGCGCGTAATGTTGCCGTAGCTTGCGGAGGGAGTCAGGCAGGACGCCGGGTTCGCAGGGTCCGCGCAGCCGTAATACGCGTAATAATTGGAAAGCTTGGGGGCGGTGAGCATTGCCTGGAGCGAGCAGTAGTGGTTGCCGTCCGCGTCGGTCGTGGAGTTCACAAGCGCAAAGCCCATTTCCTTGTAGAACGGGTTCTCGTTCACGTGGCTCGTGTTTGTCCACGCATAGTTCTCCAGGGAGTAGCCGGACAGGCGCAGTATGTTGTCGGTCGTCATGGACACGTCAGCTATGAAGCGCACGTAAGACACGTTCATGGTGGCAAAGTCGCCCTGGACAGTGCCGTATATGCCGCCGGACGGGGCATTGACGCCTGCGACGCGGGAGAGCACGGTGGTCCATGCAGAGCCGTTGGATGAGACATTTACCTTGAAATACCTGGCAGTGCCAGTCAGCTCGAGGGTCGCGCTCACGCGGGACGCCATGGTGGTGTTTGACAGGTTGAGCTCGAGGAACGTCTCGGAGCCGTTGTACGCTATTTCCCTGTATCCGTCCTTCCAATACCCGTTGTCGTAATGGCTCAGCCCGCCGTTGTAGCCAACATCGTAATAGTATTTCCAATCGTCAAGGCTCTTTTTGGGCGCGCACATCATGTCGTATGCCCAGCCGCCGCCGCCAGCTATTATGCGCAGGTCGGAGCAGTCGCTTGCCTTGCCCACGGACAGGTTGGATATTGTCACCACCTGGCCGGAAATGGCTATGTTAGGGTCGAGCAGGCGCCTGTATTTCCACCGCGAGTCCCACCAGCCCGGCAATGTGGCGTTGGTGCTGACATTGCCGTGCACAGTGAGGTATGGTTCGCGGTAGTCCGAAGGCGTGGTGCAGTTCAATACGAAATTGGACGAGCCTGAAAAGTCCTGCCATGACGTCTGGGACGCAGTGCAGTTGGGGTTGTCGAATTGTATGGACAGGTTGGACGGCCCGGGCCATATCCGCAGGTTGAATTCGAGCGGCGAATAGCTGCCCGGGATTATCTGCCCCGTGGCTGTCGGGGGCGTTATCTGGTAGTTGGGCTGGCCCTGCGGGTCAGAAGTGGTAAGGGTGAAGCTTGTGGAGGCATTGCTGCCCTGCGCGTCGCTTGAATGGAGGTCTATGCCGAAGTCGCCTGAAACCTTGCCGGGCACGGAGATGCTGCTTGTGATGGTGGCGGGCGAGTCGGCCTGAAGCGAGGCTATGGTTTCAGGGCTCTGGCTGCAGCCCCACAGGCACGGGCAGGTTATGCTGTTCTGGACGTTAAGGGATTCCCCTGCCACAGCGTTTATTGTCGCGGGCACTGAAGCCGCCTGGCCCCATGGGGAATACTGCTGGGGCACTGCTGAATAGAACAGGTTGGAGCCGGCTATCAGCAGGCTGCCGTTTACTGTCTTTGGCATGTAGAAGCGCTTGTACGCCGTCACGTACCAAGTGTACCTGCCAGGCGCGAGGGTGGGCAGGGCGCGGGTGTAGTTGCCGCTTATCGGGTCGATGCTTCCAAAGCCGTAGTCGGAGGTCCTGAACACCGTCCCGTAAACGACCGCGTAGAAAGTGACATTGGCGTTGGTCTGGGGCACGCCGTTGGTGCGGGTGTACTGGGCTGTCAGGTTGACAATGGACTCGTAGCCTGACACCACCGCGTATGGCACGGGCGCCACCGTCAGGTTGCTGTCGAGGTTGGAATCGAAAGTGCCGTTCTGCTCATAGGTCTTGCCGTCGCGCGTGACATTTATCACGCACGTCCACGGCGTGGTGGCGCTCCACTGGTCGACCGAGAACAGCGGGGAATAATAGGTCGTGTTGTCGCTGCCGTTTGCAAACGAGGAATAGGACACGTAGGAGAGCCTGATTGTGCCGTCGGGCCTGACAACCTGGAACTTGACGTCCGTGATGTATTTCATGTCGCACGGGTCTGAAAGCGCGGCCTTGCACGCCACGCCGAACGAGCCGTTGAGCGGATAGTCGGGGTTGGCGCCTATCGCGATGAATATGGGCTGCGCGTCCGTGATGTCGCACTTGGTCACCGTGACGTTGAGGTCCGTGGCATTGAAAGTGAGCACGAACGGCCTGTACACGGTCACGTTCACAGGAGTCGCGGGGTAGGTGAGGGTCGCAGGGAAGAACACGCTGACATTGAGAGGCGTTACATTGTACACTGTCAGGTTCGAGCCGCTCTCGACCCTGTAGCTGGAGAAGCGGGAGACATTGAAGCGCAGGGTATAGGTGGAATTGTCCCACTGGATGCCGGAGCATATGCCGCCGCCGTCCGTGCACTCCGCCTCGCCGGACTGGCGCGCGTAGGTCTTGGCGAAATTGGGGGAATAATACACCCTTGGGGCGGTGGAGTTCTGCCACACGCCGTCGGTCCTCAACGACACCGTGGCAGTGGAATTGAAGGACGGGTCAAGGCCGCTGGAATTCACCGAGACAAAGCCATAGCCCATGTAGACATTTGAGTCGTAGTCCTGCAGGTAGGAATTGACAGGGTGGTCCTGCGGGAAGGATATCTGCCCCACGTTGGCCACGCCAAGCGTCAGGCCGTATACTGCTGTGAGGTTCGTCAGGTATGAGAACTGCGTTGTCAGGGCTGGGCTGAACTTGGAATAGTTCACGAGCGTGAAAGGGCGGACCTTGCCGAAATAGAACGAATACACCGCGGATGTCGAGTTGCCCGAATAGTTGCGCGAGACAACGTCCATGGACGGGCCGGAGGCGCCGGACATGAAGCCGGACACGTCGGTTCCGAAGCCCTCGTAATTCGAGCTGCCCCTGAAGCGGTAGAGCTGGGTGGCGTTCCTGCCGGACATCACCAGGACTGCGCCGTTGGAGGTGAGGTTCATCGGGTTCGAGGAATTTGAAACGCCTGCGAGGAACAGGTCAGACGCGCCCTGCTGGCCTGTCGCGGAGGCGGTGAAAAGGACTTCGGAAATCGAGCCGTCCAGCCCGCCTGTTCCGTCGGGGTTGGCGCCGATGTAGAGGGCGTTGGCATTCGCGAGAGGAGCGCTCCTGCTCTCGAAGGTGCCGACCTGCACCCCGTCGATGAAAAGTTTCAGGGTGGCGGTCGTGGCGTCCCGGGAAACTCCCAGATAGTGCGCGGAGGCGCCCCCGACGGCCGCTGTGCTTGTGAACGTGCCCACAAGCGGGGCAAAGAACACGAGATGGTCTGACGAGTCGAACCCGAGGCTGTAGCCGGACTGCGAGTCAGCCTTCGATATTATGGCCTGCGAAACGCCGCTTTGCGCCTTTGACACCCACGCGAATATGGAAAACGAGCCCTGCGCGTCGTATGGCTGGCTTGCGCCCGTATAGATGTACTGCGAGCCGTTGAACACCATGCAGCCGCCCGTGCAGGCAGCAGGCGGCGCCCACACGGGCTTGTGCGAGGCCGGGCCGTATGTGGAGGAAGTGGTGTAAGAATAGTCGGGCAGCGAGCCTGTGGAGGTGTTGGTTATGTTGAGAGTGAACATGTGCCAGAGGACTACCTGTTCCCCAACCTGCGACGCGTTGGGGGATATTATGGCAAAGTCCCTGTAGCTGTCATTGTCGACGTCGGGCAATGGCCTTATGCATATGCTCGAGTTGCCAAGCCCCAGGCCGGAGGGCTGGAACCTGTAGACAAGCACTGGGCTTGCCCCGCCCCTAAAAACGTAAGCGTACTTGTCGGAGTCAATGCCGTATTCCGAAACGCCGTCGCGGTCTATGTCGCCAAGCGCCCAGACGCCCTTGCCGAAATGCTCGCCCGCGCCACCGGATATGACCGACAGGGCGGTGCGGTTGTCAGAGCCGGAGAAAATCCAGACCAGCCCGTTGGCAACGCCGTTTGTGGAGCCCAATGGGTCGCCGACTGCATAGTCCGCGTACCCGTCGCCGTTTATGTCGCCAAGCATCGCAGCCGACATGCCAAAGGAGATGTTCGCGTTCGTGCCGGTCCTGACTCCTGCCACCTTGGAGACATTGCCCATTGACGACGCGTTGACCACGAGATAGGACGATGACTGCGAGCGCTCGGCCTCGAGCCAGTCCGCGCTCCTTGAAACGTCTGAAAGCCTGATTTCATCGAATGCCACAGGGCCCTGGTCGGACCAGGAATATCCGGAATGGTAGGTGGTGTCCGAGCCTATGACTATCTTCCCCTGCTGCACTTCGGGATAGAACGGCGACTGGCTGTAATTCAGCTGTGAATTCATTTTTATGAGCCAGTTCCCGTTCTCCTGCCCGTATGCGAAGAAGTTGAGGCTCGCAAGCGCAGTGCCGTTCGTTGAAATTACCGCTATCTTGTTGTATCCCGGGGACCATGCGGACAGGGACCCGTCCCAGCCAATCCCGGTTCCAAAGGTTGCGGAGCCGAAATCGCCAAGGGAAAACATGAGGGCGTACTGGTTCGGCGCCGACGTGGAGCTTCTCCAGCCCCATAGGGATACGTAATGGGTAGAGTTGCCCGTGGGCAGCATGGCGGCGGCGCTGGAGTTTTCAAGCGCGCCGCCGGTGTTTAAGTAAATGCACTTGCCCCATGCGCACTGGCTTGTGGAATTCGATATGGACGCAGAGCCTTGCGACACCTTGAAGCCGTTCCTGCCAAGGGAATCGCTGAAGTCCCCGCCGTGCCAGACGCTGACGTAGCCGTTTGACCAGACAGCGCTTGCATTGCGGTAGGGGCTTGGGTAAGTCTGGTTTGCAAGAAGGTAAATGGTATTGAGAGCGCTGGAGTTCTCCAGAAGCGGGATTTTCACCCACAGGACTGTGGAATTGGTGTTGCACGTGCCGTTCTCGACCTCGTAATAGAGCGGGGACGACATAGATGAATCAAGCACCTGCAGGTTCGAGCAGTTTGCCCACAGGCTGCCCATGCGGACAGGGTATGAGCTGTCGAAAACCGCCCTGGCAGGGAAGTCTGCGAGGTCGGATGGCACTGTGCTGTTGATTGAAACCCTTGCGAGGTAATACCTGGCAGTAGAAAACAGGGTGGCGCTGGCGTTTGTCGGGTTGGTTTCAAATGGCGAGCCCGCAAGCAAAAGCACGCTCGAATTGTCCGTTGATAATATGGACGATACCGACGCGCCGAAATACGGGAACGAACTGTTCAGGGCAGTGAAATTGTAAAGCACGCTGCCATTGGAGCCCGAATATACTGCCACGGAGCCCGGGGCGCTGCCATTTGGCACGGGGTAGCCTATGGCGAAGTCGTCCGCGCCGTCGCCGTCGATGTCAAAGCCGAGCGGGGCGAATGACTGGGACGATACTGCGGAGGAATTGAAAGTGAATAGGAGTGTGCCGTTTTCCGAATAGGCGTATATCCTGCCGGCTGAAGCCGAGCCTGCCATGTATTGCGGTATTGCCTGGCCCACTTTTGCCCCCGCAGAGCGCACGAAGTCAAAGATGGTGCCTGCCGGGGCGATGGCGCTCATGTTCACGTCCACGTCGAAATACTGCCTGACTGGCAGGGGGGTTATGGGGGTATAAAGCGGCGTCATGCCCGAAGCAGAGAATTCCGAGGTGGGGGCAGCGGAGGAGGGCAGGGTGATGTTCCTTGAAGGCACTGACGCATTGGTGGCGTTCGGGGCAGCTGAAACATTGGCGGATGGAATAGCGGCGCTCGAATTGATGATATATGAAAGGGTCGCTGAAAGAGCGTAGGTGCCGTCAGTGGCGTATCCCTTGGCTGAAACATTGTAAGCCGCGCTTGATATGGACGCGGGGGTTATGTTTGCCGAACATGAACTCGCGTTGCACGAGGCAATCAGGAAACCGTTCCCGAATATGTCAATGCCCGTGGCAAGCTCCGGCGGGATGCCGCTTGCCACCACCATGAAGGGCTCGGACTGAACCGTGCCAGGGAACGGCGTGGGGGAGAAGAAAGATACCTGGATTGTCTGGCCGGGCAATGCCTCCGCAGGGAGGGAATTCTGGGCAAAAAGCGGCAGGGAAAGCAGCAATAGGATTACTAATAGGATACGTAGGGGGATTTCCTTATGCATTGCGAGGCCTCTCACGCTCCTATATATCGTTTATATTATTTATAAAATATCCCGTTTGCCCGCCTCGTTTGCCTTCCGTGCCGGGTTGTTGCGCATGTGGCACCCGCGCCAGCGCCATGCCTTTTCCATTGTATTAAATATATTGCACACAAAAAACGAATCCGGGAAATGCCGGCAAACCGGCAGTGCATGCGGCAAACGGAGATGCTTATGGCAATCACGAAAGACGAGCTCAGGAAGAAATTCACCGCCGAGTGGGAAAAGCACTACAAGATAAAAAGCCTCATTGACAGGGGCTACAAGAGGAAGCTGTGCCCGAAATGCGGCAAGAACTTCTGGTCCATAGTCGAGCGTGAGACGTGCGCGGATTCCTCGTGCGTGGGCTACCAGTTCATAGGCGCGGCGCCCTCCCAGAAAAAACTGGACTATATCGAGACATGGAAGCTAGTGGAGAAATACTTCGCCACCTCCGGCCATACCCCGATAACGCCCTACCCGACAGTGGCGCGCTGGCGCGACGACCTCTACTTCACAGTGGCTTCGATAAACGATTTCCAGCCATACGTGGTGAACGGCGAGATTGACCCGCCGGCAAACCCGCTTATAGTCCCGCAGCCGTGCATAAGGTTCTCCGACATAGACAATGTCGGAGTCACAGGCAGGCATTCCACCAATTTCGTCATGATAGGCCAGCACGCCTTCAACACGAAAAAGACCGGGCAGTTTTACTGGAAGGAGGAGGCAATTGCCCACGACATCAACAACCTGATGAACCTGGGGATACCCGAAGAGGAGATAGTGTTCACCGAGGACGTGTGGATGGGCGGCGGGAATTTCGGGCCGTCAATCGAGTATTTCTCGCGCGGGCTGGAGCTTGGCAACTGCGTGTTCATGCAGTACAAGATAACAAAGGAAGGCCCCTCCGAACTTGACACCAAGGTCATAGACATGGGCGCGGGCCTGTCCAGATTCACCTGGATAACCCACGGCTCCCCGACTTCCTATGAGCACATATACGGGCCGGTCATAGGCAAGATGAAGCAGAGGGCCGATGCCAAGATCGACAATGACCTTTTCCTAAGGTACGCGAAGATGTCGGGCACCCTCAACAATGACGAGACCGAGGACATAGAGGGCGAGAAGGCGAGGATTGCAAAGGAGCTTGGGGCAGACAAGGACGAGCTTTTCGGAAAGCTGGAGCCGTTGCAGGCGCTATACGCGTCCGCGGACCACCTCTGCACAATACTTTTCACTTCTACAGACGGCATGCTGCCGTCAAACGCGGGCGGCGGGTACAACCTCCGCATGATACTAAGGCGCGTGTTCGGGTTCAATGACAAGCTCGACTTGCGCCTCGACTATGCCCAGATAATAGAAGGCCACGCGGCATATCTCAAGCCATTGTTCCCGCACCTGTCCGAAGGCGCCACGACGGCGATAGACGTGACCGCCGAAGAGGAGAGGAAATACAGGAACCAGCAGGAAAAGGCAAAGGGCAAGGTGTCAAACCTCGTGTCGAAGGCGCAGAAGGAGGGCAGGAAGGTAACTGCGAAGGAGCTGATAACCGCCTACCAGTCCGACGGCATATCGCCTGAAATGGTAAGGGAGCTTGCAGGCGACGGCGCCGACGCGGTCGAGATACCAGCCAATTTCTACGCTCTCGCGCGCACTGCGGACGAGACAGGCGCGGAGGAGGCAAAGGACGACCTGTCGGAATACGAGAAGACGGGCGTGCTGTATTACGAGCCGAAAGCCGAGTTCACTGCCAAGGTAATCGGCAAGCGCGGCAACAAGGTCATACTCGACAAGACCGCGTTCTACCCGGAAAGCGGCGGGCAGACATATGACACCGGCACCATGAACGGGAAGAAGGTAATAAACGTGCAAAAGGACGCTGGCGTGATACTCCACGAGCTTTCGCAAAAAGACGCGGACGCCATAATCATCGGCGACGACGCCAGGTGCTCCATAGACATGGCCAGGAGGAAGCAGGTTACAAAGCACCACACAGGGGCGCACATACTCAACGCTGCTGCGCGGCACGTGCTTGGCCCACATGTCTGGCAGGGCGGCTCGCACAAGGACGAGGCAAAGGCCCACCTCGACATAACGCATTACAGGAAAATATCGCAGGAGGAGCTTGACGCCATAGAGGCGAAGGCCAATGAGATAATATCCATGGACCTGCCGATTAGGACGCAGGTCCTGCCGCGCACGCAGGCTGAAAAGCAGTACGGCTTCAGGCTCTACCAGGGCGGGGCAGTGCCCGGCAGGGAGCTGCGCATAGTAAGCGTTGGGGACATGGACCACGAGGCATGCGGCGGCACGCATTTCATGCTCAAGACCACAGGCGAGATAGGAGTGTTCAAGATAGTGAAGCGCGAGGGAATACAGGACGGGATAGAGAGGATAACCTACAAGTGCGGCCCTGCGGCAATAGAATACATCCAGTCGCGCGAGAGGCTTATCAAGGACTCCGCGGCAGGGCTTGGCATTGACGAGGCCCAGCTGCCAAAGGCCACGATGAAATTCTTCAACGACTGGAAGGACATGGGCAAGCGCCTTGACGCTGCCCTCGAGCTGATGGCGAAGGGGATTGCGGCGCGCATTGCGATGGAGCACGCGAAATCAGGCGAGACAGTCTATGCGTTTTGCGACCAGGAAGAGGACGTCCTGCGCAAGGCCGCCATGATTGTCGCGGAGTCTGGCAAGGCGTCCTGCGTGCTTGTCAACCAGGCAAATTCCATAGTGTGCGCGAGCGGCAAGGACGCGCTTGTGGGCGCTTCCGACCTTCTCAAGCAGATGACCCAGCAGCACGGCGGCGGGGGCGGCGGCAGCGCCAAAATCGCGCAGGGCAGGCTCGCCAAAAAGCCGGACATGAAATTGAGCATATGAAAAACGCGCAGGGCGGGGCCTGCCTCACCTTGCCTTTTTCTTGCTTATGCCCTCGGCCTTGGAATTGACGGAGGAGAACAGGTTGAGCTTCATGTTCCTCGACTTGTACGAGTCCACGTATTTTTTCTGCGCGGAGTCGAAGACCACGAGCTTTTCCCTTTTCATTTTTTCAATCAGGAGGAAGAGGAAATTCAAGAAGTCCCTGTAGCCCACGTGGTGCCTCTCCTGCTTGGCCTCGAGCTTTTCAAGAAGGCGCACTAGGTCCACGAGGAATTTGGAGTCAACGGACACTGTGCCCGCTGTCTGGCTTTTTAGCCTGTCGACTATAATTGCGCGGGCAATGTGCAGTTCTTTCCCAAGCCTCTGTATCTCAAGCTCCTCGGACTGGAACTCGAAGCGGAAGTCCGTTGCGAGGTTGGCAAGCATTTCCCATGAAACCGAGTCGAGGTTCTCCATCATTGATTCCGGGACCTTGTATTTGTCCGAAAGGTTGACTACTGTCCCTTCCTCAATTGGGATTCCCTTGCCTGCCATGATGCAAGGATTGCCCTCCAGTGATATTTAATACTTGGCGCGGCGTGCCGGAAGCGGCGGCTCATTTGCGGGCGAGTATCTTAGTTATGCGCGCTATGGGCCGGGGAAGGGAAAGCCGCCTGCCCTGTTTTTGGGATTTGGGGGCTGGCTCGACTGCAAAGGACCATATCCTCTCTATCATGTCCTTCCTGGACTTCTTTCCGCGCTGCGCGCGCAGAAGCGGCACCCTGGCGGGGACGATGGGGATCGCCGACTTGGGCAATGACTGGGCTGCCCTGATTTCAGTGAGGGGGACCATGCCCATTGTCTCGCTGTTGCGGGAGAAGACAAGCCCTGCCGGAGGCGGCGGGGGCTTTTCGGATTTCGAGGCCTCGACAGAGGTGAATATGAACGGGTCTATGGCAAAGGCGGTTTTAAGTGTCATGCAAAAGCCCGAGGTCGAGTTTGAAAAAAGCACGTACTTGATGTCAGGGAGTTCGGGCGCTCCGGAGTAAAGGTCGCTAAAGCCGAAGCCTACGTACTTGACCTGCGGCTCAAGCCACCTGCCCTGCTCGTAATGGTCGTAAACGCGCCTGTCAACAGAGAGCCGCTCGAGCATCTTCGGCGTCAGCTGGATTCCCACATTAGGCTTGCGGCCCGCGCAGTGCCCGAAATCTATGTTGAGGACCGGGACTTTCGAGCCAATCTGCCCGGGGACGATTTCGGGGCGCAATATTGCCTGTGAAAAAGGGTTCTGCGCCTGCTTTGCCTCCTGCTTTGCAATGTCCACGGCAGGATAATTGCCGCCGCCCGTTTAAATTCGTATTGGGGCGCGGGTCAGATGGCGGGCATAAACCTGTCAAGGGCGGAATATATCGTGTAGAGTATCTTGTATTCCTCGAGCGCCGGGTCGGTGTCCGCGGATATGGCCCCTATCCTCGCCACATCTACCTGCTTTTTCCCGGTCCCCTGCCTGCCCTTGTTCAATGCTGCGTAGAAGTTCGTGACGGAAAACGGCCTTTGCCTCGACTGGATATGCTTGAGGGCCCCGAGTGCCTCGCCGAGCGTGAACGACGGGCATGTGTCGCGGAAAATGAATTCGAGGTATGCCCTGTAATGCCCTGCGGGATGGAGGTGGATTACGCTGACCTCGCCGCCAAGCACGGCCTTGTCCGCGGATTCAAGCCTTTCAAGCACCAGCCCGGAGTACGCCTGGATGTTCTCAAGAGTCATGCCTGAAGATTTCATTTTCAGGTTGGCTGCGGAGTCAGTGGATTTATTGGAGCGCAATGAAACCTTTTCCTTCTCATAATTGAGTTCATGAGACACAAATGCGGTTTCGGATGGGCCCAGCTTGCCTTCGGGCAGGCACTTGAATTCATGGAACGCCAGCTTGGACAGGTAAAGCGAGGTCGAGCTGTCAGACGAGAAAAAAGCCGCCTTGAGGTAGGAAATTCCGGATTCGTGGTGCTTGGCACCTTCGGAAAGCCAGTCGGCGCGCTTCTTGTATAGCCAGGACATTGGAGAGCGCGGGTTCTTGCCTATGACAAGGCTGCCTGCAATGACAAGGCCTGCTTTGGCCCTGAACAGGAATGCCTGGACTTTTCCGTCGCTATGCCTTGAGAAAAAGTCCCTGGCAGGCCCGCCTTTAGAAAACGGGCCCGGGCCCTGGGAAATGATTACGCTTTCCTTGAACATAAATCCCCACCAATGATTTCTGCGCAACAAAGGATTTTAATGGCAAATGGGATTTGTTGGCATTGCCGGGCAAAAACCGCATTATTATAAATAATAATGTAATAATAAGTGTAATAATATGTAATAATGTGATGCAATGATAAACGCAAACACCCCAGGCAACATGCAAAACCAGGCAAACGGCAAGGCAGGCACTGGCACGGCATTCAAAAACAGGATGCTTGCGCCCGAGTTCCAGCGCACGCCAAGCGAATTCCTCAAGATACTCAAGCAGGCATTCCCTGATGCCAAGGAAGAGAACTACAGGCTTAGCTCTGTGTCAAGGATAAACAAGGCAATGGAAAGGCTCGAGAAGAGCGTGAAAAAGGGAAAGGTGGATGACAAGGCAGTAAAGACAATTGTGGAGGGCATCGAGTCCCTCTATGCCATGTACATGCTCACAGACATGGCGGTGAACAAGTACATCTTGTCGAAAGTGGAGCCTGAAATCAAGGAAATTGTGAAAACCGCCGAGGGAAAGCACGAGGCCCTGATAAAGGCCGCGGACATTGTGTTAGCCAACAACAAGTGCCCAAAATTATCCGACATATCCTATGTGAGCGACATTGGGATAATAATGCTTGCGGACGACGCACAAACCGAGGCGTACGACGAAGTGGAACTCCAGATGAAAAACGGCAAGGCGCCGGAATCGGAAATAAGAAGGGCGCTTGACATTGTCAGGGCGCTTGAGAACATACTCGAGCTTCGCTACGAAGTCCGCTAATTTTTCTTAATTCTTTATTCTCTTCTTGTTTTGATTTAGTATAATTTTAGTATAATGAAAATGGGCCGGGAGATGAGCAAATTGCCCGGGCAATTTGGCCCGACGTGGCGAGCACGCCACGTAGATGCTTATTTTGCCCTCAGGCAAAATGAGCAGACCGGCACATTTTCGATAAAAGGAAGATTAGAGCGGCAAATAGGGAGAGAAAGTTAGTGGGCCGGGAGATGACAATTTTGCGCCAGCAAAATTGGCAGACAGGCCCATTTTCGATAAGAGATAGAGTAATGGAAGATATTAGAAAGAGAAGTGAAAATGGGCCGGGAGATGAGCATTTTGTCCGCAGACAAAATGGTCAGACCGGCCCACGAACGAGAAGAGATTGAGAAATTTAGCTAAAAGTAAGAGAAATGTGAGTGGGCCGGGAGAGATTTGAACTCTCGACCTTTCGATATCCGAAAAGTGAAGGATTGTTTTGGCTGAAAAAATCCAATTTTATCAGTCGAACGCTCCAACCAGGCTAAGCTACCGGCCCATAAGGAGATGTAAAGCTAGGTATTATTTGAAATTGAGATTTAAAAATAAATCGTAGGGGCTCCGCCCCGCGCAATGGGCAAAAAAAGGGAAAAAGTCAGGAGGACGCCTTTGCCGAAATGGAAACGCTCTCCTCGTTCACCGAAGTGGAGTCCAAAAGCTCCTTTTTGGAGTTGAGCAGCTCCGCAAACCTCTGCTGCATGCCGGAATACTCGCTTGCCTCCTCCTGGCTGAACGTGCGTATCTGCCTCTGGGCGTTTTGCACCTGGATTTTGACCGAAAGCTTCGATATCTCGGATTCTATCTCCTTGTACTTTGCCAGCTTTTCCACTGGCAGGTGCGCCTTCTTTCCGTCTATGAACACGGATTCGCAGGACATGCCAAGGGACGGGAGTATCTTGCCCTTCTGGATGTTTGACGGCTTGCCAAGCCTGTTGAGAAGAGTGAGAAGGTTCTGCTGCTTTTCCTCGCTTATGCCTTCAAGGCTTATTTCCGACGGGCTTTCCCCCTCTACGTAGGCCTTGACGGATTCGGCGTCCTCAAGCGGGATGGAATTTATCAGGATGGTCAGGCGGCAGATGTCGTCGCGAAGCTCGTAATTCGCCTTGGTGATTTCAGACCTCTTCCTCAAAAGCTCGAAAAGCGCGCCCTGCCTGCTCGATATGGCGGTGTCTATGTCCGCAATCTGGTATTTCTCTATCTCCGCGTTGAGGGAGTCTATTTCCTCCCTGCGCGGGACTAGCGTGATAAGGTCGACCTTGGAGAGCTTGGAGTTTATCGGGTCAAGCCTGTGCCTGATGTCGGCAATGACCTTGTCAAGGGAGGCTATGTGCATGTCCCGGGACTCTGCGCCGTTTCTCACGAGGTAGTTCTTCTTGTACTCTGTCTCGGAAAGTTTCCTGGACAATACCGTGTGCTCCAGCAAGTCGTCTACTGAAATAACCACGTTTGATGAGTCATCCTGCATGCGCTGTCCCTCCCAGGATTTGTTGCAATCCTGATTCATTGCCGCGACCCGCGGCGCCTGTTATTCCGTGAAATCCCCGTCCGGGGCCATTGTGAAGATGAGTGGGTGGGGTGGGATGGGCGGCAAAACAATTGTTTGTGGGAGGTCTATTGGTGCCGCCCCCCGTCTTCCCCAAAAAGGAGCGTGAATAAAAAAACCGCGGATGCCCGATAAAATTGCTTGCTGTAAACAACAACAGGCATCCGGGGTTTTTTGGTCGCCTTGCATTAGCGTGATACGCCCCCCCTAGGCTTGAAATAAACCTTTCTCCCAACCTGTTGTTTTTCAAGCAGGTTGAGTTCGCACAGGCGGTTGAGCCTTGCCGACGCGGCGTTTCGCCCCCTGTATCCGAACTTGGACTGGACGTCGTCCGCGCACACGTGGCCCTTTTCCTGGACGAAATTGACTATTTCCCTGTCAACGTCGGGAATCATGACTTCGCCGCCAGATGGCTTGGCGGCTGCGCCTGACTGCCTCGGGGCGGATTCCATTTGGGAAATCCTCTGCTCCATGGCGTCAAGCCTTTCAAGAATCTTTCCAAGCATGAGGTTTGCCGACTCGCGTTCCCTGACGCTCCTGTATATCAGGGCGCCAAGCACGAGAGGGTCCTTGAACTTTGCTATGTCCTCGCGCAACTCCGGTATTGCCTCTTCCTGGGCGCGCTGGACCTGCGCCAGGGCTGACGAATACGCCGCCTGGCCGCGCTTCTGCGAAGCTTTATATACATCTTCGCCTGAATCTTCAACCATTCATACCAACCATGATATCTGCGATGGAATGCCATACGGGTTTGGTTTTTCCTTCTCCCAATGGCATGTCATGGACATATCATGACTATGACACAGATGTGTCATGACATAGTCATGATTGTAGTACAAACTATTTATAAAGGTATCGTTGACAGGACTTTTTCTGTTGCAAAAAGAGGGCAGGCAGGCACAGGTTTGCGCACTAATTACTACGGACAATATACAATATTAATAAATGCCGGAAAACAATTGCTACTAAAGCAGGGGCAAAACTATCCGAAAAAGTGTGCGCCCCGGCCCGAAAATGCCGATTTCTGTGAAAAACGGGGATGAAACTGATGAAAAAAAGCAAAGCAAAGCCAAAGAAGCAGCCCAAAGCCCGAAAACCAGCGCCCAAGGCCGCGCCAAAAAAGGCGGCAAAGAAGGCTGCGGCGCCAAGAAAGCAGAAAATGACATACAGGGACATCCCGACCAGGGCCCGCGACGAGATAGAGTCATTGAAAATGAGCATGCAGCCCCATTTCACCACAGTGGAGCACGAAGTCGAGCTTCCCCGCGCAACGCAGGTAATGGACAAGGTCTACCTGCAGAGGATAAGCTTTGAAATCTCCGGCATAAGGCAGGCCATTGAAAGGATGAACAAGCAGCTCTCCAGGCTTGAATCCGAGCTTGGCGGCGCAAAAGACTAGTTTTTTTTAAGAAAAAAAAGAGGAAGGGCGCGCAAGAGCCCCCTTCCATTCCCTTGTTTTACTCCATGCCTTGGCAGCCATGCCATCAGGCAATCACGGGCTTTCCCGGCACGCGCTTGAAAAGCTGGACCTCGCCCACGTGCTTCGCGCCGGACAGGTAGCGCACAAGCCTTTCTACGCCAAACCCGCCGCCAGCAGAGGGGGACATCCCGCTTTCCGCAAGTTTCAGGTATGCCTCGTACCTGGACTTGTCAAGCCCGTCCCTGTTGATGCGCATCATTATCCTCCCGTAGTCGTACTCGCGCTCTGCGCCTGACAACGCCTCGCCAAAGCCTTCCGGGTATATCAGGTCGTAGTTGAGGTAATGGCCGGGCCGTGCCGGATCCTCCGCGTCGTAGAACTCCCTCTTGTGCGAGAGCGCCCAGAAAGGCGTCCTTGACGCCTTTGACGCCGGGATTTCCCAGTCCGCGCCGAATTCGGCTGCAAGCTCCGTTGTTGTTTTCCGAGGGAAGGGGCCCGTGAATTCGGGTATTTCCCTGCCGAGGGATTTCAGCTCTGTGGCGCAGGATTTTTTCACATGGCCGCAAACGCCCGCCATGTAATCCTCCATCAGGGAGAACACGTCGCCCATCCTGGCATCCTCGATTTCAAAGTCGAGCTGGGAAAACTCGAACAGGTGCTTTCCCGTCTCCGCTCGCCTCGGATGCTCGAGCCTGACATTGGGGGATATGATGAAGAACCTCTCGATGCCGGACTTTATCGCAATCTGCTTGTGCAGTATCATGGACTGCGTCAGGCACAGCTTCTGCCCCAGGTATTCAATCTCCCCCGTCTTGATGACAGAGCTTCCCGGGTCGGGCCCGAGAGGGTCGGTTATCGGGGAGAGAATAACGGGCATGAGCTGGGCAAAGCCGCGATTGTGGAAATAGTCCGTGGAGAACCTGAGCACTTCCGACGTTATCTTCACGTATTCCTTCTGTTTTTCGCTTGTTCCATATGCCATGTGCTGGCACCTCCTTTGTGGATTAGCCCGCGCTGGCAGGGAATAATAAAATATTTGCCAAATAATTGCAAAAAATACAAAAAACAAACAAATAAATACACAAACATTGGAAATATTCCAAGAAAAAAAATATTTCACGAATGAGAATGAGAGGGCATTCCTGAAATGAAGTAATTGAATGGCAAGAAGGGACAGAAGTGAATGAAGTCAGGCGTGAATGGATAGAAGGCAGGTGGGATTATGGATAAAACAGACTCCGAAATCCTGGCGCAATTGCAGCAGGACGCCAAGGCGGGGATAAAAAAAATCGCACGCAAGACTGGCGTGCCCATGAGCACAGTGCATCATAGGATTGCCCGGATGCAAAAAGAGGGCCTGATAAAAAAATATACTATAGTGCCCGACTTCAAGAAGGCGGGAGTGCCCGTGTGCGCCTATGTTTTTGTCACAGTGGGGCATTCCGGCCTTGTCAGCCAGGAATCAATAGCCGCGCAAATAAGGAAATTGGACAACGTGTCGGAAGCCAACATCGTTAGCGGCGAGATAGACATTATAGCCAAGATACGCGCCGAGTCGGTAGAGGACATAGGCACGAAAGTGATTGGAAAAATCAGGGAGATAAAGGGGGTCGAAGGCACTGTCACCTCGTTTGTGATGAGGGAAGTGGAATAGGCGAAAAGCGCTCACGCCTTGAAAATCTTCCGAATGCGCTTGAGCCTCTCGCCCATGGCAAGCTCGGACTTCAGCCTGTCAAACATCATGGTCTTTCCGGCATATGAGAGTATTTCGCGCTTTTCAACGCCCGTGACATTGGCGGCATTGCCAAGCGAGAACCCCTGCGCGTAAAGCGTTGATGCCAGTTTGAGCTTTGCCTTCTGCTCGAAATCCGATATGAAGCGCCTGTCAGCTGATTCGATTTTCCTTATCTGGGAAAACGCAGCCTGCAACGAGCCCGCCACCGCGGTAGTGTCGCCCCTCCTGGACTGCTCCGACGCCTCGCGAAGTATCGCCCTGACTTTTGTCAGGTTGGCCTTTGAATCCGGGTTTGACCAGAAGCGCGGCTTGGAGACAAGCTTTGCGAGTATGTAGGAGAGTATGGAGATGTCGTATATCGACTGGTCGAATTCCACCGCTATGGAGCTGGCGCTCTTGTCGTTTATGCGCCTCAACTCGCGTATGTCCTTGTCCCTGAATGCGGAGTACAGTTCCGCCAAAAGATGGTATTGGCTTGGAGGCATCGGGGTCACTCTTGGTTGTTTCTTTTCGCGCAGCGTTTTATATTGATTCCATAACAGGGGCGCATCAGGCATCCTGCCCCTTTTCATCTGCGGCATAAGGGGCTTCAAGCAGGTTCGAAATTATTGTCGCGCGCTTCTCGCCCAATCCCTTCACCTGCATAAGTTCCGCCCGGGACGCGTTCAATGCGTTTTTCAATGTCCCGAAATGCACCAGGAGCAGCCGGGCGTATTTGGGGCCTATGAGGGGCATGCTCTCAAGGACGGCAAGCTGCATCTTGTCGAGGGAGAGCGCCTTTTTCTTGGCATACACGGGAAGCGCCTTGCCCCTGCCCTTCTGCTCATACCTCGCAAAGGAATAAACGAGCCTGCAAAATGCTTCAGGCGACTTGACAAAGAATACGGACATGCCGTAATCGCAAACAAGGCACGCGTAGGCCCCAAGCACCGCGTTTTTTGACACGCCCGAGGACGGGTTCGGCCGCCCCTCCACAACGAGCACCGGCCTCTCGTAAGACTCGAGCATGTTTTTAGCCTGGGCAAAAAGCCTTCCGTCAACAAGCGACGCCTCGAAATCCTGCCTTGTCTTGCGCTCTATGGCGCAGCGCGCCGAGGCGAGGTAGTCCCCGACCTGCAGGGTTTTCACAGGCACGGAGGCCCCAAGCCCTTCAAGGATTTCCCGGTACTGGGCAGGCTCGCGGCTGTCCATCGAGATTTCAACCTGCTTGTCCTGCCTTGCCGCGGACGGGGCGGTGGATTGGAGGGAGGTTTGCATGCGTCGCGCCTTTTTCAAATAAATGCCTAGCGTATTGTCGCGAGGAAGTCGGATATCTCCTCAAAGCTTATGGAACAGCCGGAGAATTTCAGGCTGTACAGGGCCGCCTCCAGCGTGCGCACCTGCAATTTGTCAAGGCTTGAGAAATACCCCTTCTCATACGCGGTTATGAGTATCTCGCTCGAGCGGAACAGGCTAAGCCCCTTGGTCATGGACTCGAACTTGCGCAGGTTCTCCTCGTTGACGCCTATTGACCTGCCGAACTCCTCCTCGAAATGGTCCTTGAGGGAGAGGGGCGACTCTATCAGGAGCCTTGTGGTGCGCTCGTCTATGAGGACGTTTTTTATGCCGAAGGAGCCGCACAGGGCGAGAATCTCCGACTCGCCAAGCTGGATCAGGGCGAGGGGCTTGCCAGAAAGGTAGAATATCCCGTTTGCCACCCCCATTATCTCGCGCGCGCCCTGTGACGCGTCAATGGCGCACACGCGTATCACGCCCCTGTCTATCGCGTGCTTTATCCTGAGGGCGTTGAGGGCGTAGTTCTTGTTGTTCACTGGCGTGTTGACGCACTCGTCCTCGACGCTTTGCGGGATTATGAAGTTGCCGTTGAGGTGGTTTGAAAGGACTGAAAGCGCGGGCAGGAAACAGGTGTCGGTCAGAGCTATCAGCGATGATGAGTCGCATATGATGTCATCCTGGGATTCGCCCATGGAACGCTTTTGCACCAAACCTTATTTTAACCATGCGGCGCAAAAAAGGTGACATGGCATCGGGCCACATGATTGCCGCGACCAGGCATGGCTTTCGCCTCTCGCTTGACACCTTGGGCGGGGACTATTGTTTCATATCCCACGCGCACTCCGACCACTCCTCGGCAGCAAGGGCAAGGGATGCGAGGATAATCGCAAGCCCCGAGACCGCGGCGCTTCTGGGGTATGGCGGGGCGCTGCATTCTGTCGAAGGCGCGCAAATGCACAATGCCGGGCACATACTCGGCTCCACCCAGCTTCTCATCGACACGCCCGAAGGCAGGCTGCTTTACACCGGGGACCTGAAAACCGAGGACAGCCTCACTGCAAAGGGCGCAAGCCCGGTGGAATGCGACACGCTTGTGGTAGAGGGCACTTTTGCAAACCCGTCTGTCAAGTTCCAGAAGCGCGAGGAGATATACCTGCAGATTGCGGACTGGGTGGGGAAAAGCTCGAGGGACGGAATCACTGTGCTTGGCGGGTACGCGCTTGGCAAGTCCCAGGAACTGATAAAGGTCCTAAACGACATGTGCGGCATAACCCCCGTTGTCCCGCAAAGCGTGATGAGGTTTTGCACGGTGTACAACAGGTTCGGCGCGGGGCTTGAGTGCGTGCTTTCAACGAGCCCGGAGGGCCAGCAGATAATGGAAGGCGATTTCGTGGCTGTAATCCCCCAGTCCCACGTGACGCGGGTTTTCGCGAAGAAAATGTCGCAGGTGCACAATGCGCAGGTAAGGACGGCCATTGCGACGGGATGGGCGGCAATAAGGCAGTTCGACACTGACGCCTCCTTTGCTTTGTCGGACCATGCTGATTTTGAAAGCCTGCTTTCCTATGTCAGGGCGACAGGCGCGAAAAAGGTCTATTGCGTGCACGGGAACGAGCACAGGTTCGCGGCAGAGATTGGGAAAAGGCTTGGAATAGAGGCCATAGCGCACTATCCGAGGACCAGAAGGGTGGAAACCGCCCGGGCGCGCGCAAGGCGGAAAACAGCGGAAAGGGAAGAAGGAAACGGGCAATAAGGCGCGGCTTAGGCCTTCTTCTTGCCGCACGCCTTGACAAGCCTGTCAAAGTGCAAGTCGGATATTTCAAACACGAAATCCATGTTGCCGTGCATCTGGTCGAATATGTTGACATTGGCCCTGACCCTGCCAAGCGCCATCTTGTCCATGGCGTCAAGGTATTTGACGTATTCGAACGGCACCTTGGCGGTCTCGCCATTGTGCCTTATCATTATCCCGTTCTTGCACAGGACGACCTCCCCGGAACGGTCGAATCCGCTCTTGTATATGGGGAACGTGTCGATGACCTCGCCTAAAAGCGAGTCTTTTGCTTGTGGCATGAAAATCACCTTTGAGGCCCGGGGGGGCCAAACTGGGCTGATTGCTATTGAGATGCAGGTGTTATAATCCTTATTGCGCCCCGCGCGCGCCCGGCAAAACAATGATTATAAACCACAAAGGACAAACAAGGGGCATGGAGAAACCTGAAAGCTCGCCAAAAACCGCAAAAGGCCAGGCGGCAATGGAATACCTTGTCACCTATGGCTGGACACTGCTCGTTCTCGTGGTAATCATTGCCATACTAATAGCCACAGGCATTTTCTCGCCTGCCAATTTCCAGCCGGAGGAGTGCAATTTCCAGCCCGACTTCCCGTGCATGAACTACATAGCATACAACAACGCGGCAGGCCAGACAAGCCTGCTTTTCAACGCCTCAAACGGCTTCGGGTTCCCGATACTGATTGAGAACATATCCGCAAGGACTGCGCAGGGCAATTACGTGAGCGGCGCTGTGGCGCCCGCGTACAACACGATACTTCGCCAGGGCGACACTGTAAGCTCCAACATCACAATGCCAGGCCAGTCCTCATCAGGAAAGCTCGAGTCGTTCTACGTCACAGTGACTTTCAGGAACTGCTACCTCAACGACACAGTGGCGGGATGCCAGAGCCAGCCCCAGCATAACATCACGGGCAGGCTGACCACAAGGATAAACCAGGGCTAGGCAGGGCCAGGCGGCCGCCAAAAATGCGCGGCGCGTTCCCGGGCGGTTAAAGCCGCGCCCTCGTTGCGCCCTATTATATTTATTTAAACCTATCCGGACAACTAACAGTGCATGGTTTATCTTTCTAAAATAAAGTTTAGGGGATTCAAGTCTTTCAGGCGGGCGGACGTAGTCCTTGCCCCTTCTTTTGTCGCGCTTGCGGGGCCAAACGGCTCCGGCAAGTCAAATGTCACCGACGCCATCAGGTTCGGCCTTGGCGAAATGGCGTTGCGCTCGCTTAGGGCCAAAAAGGTCTCGGAACTCATAAACACCAGCTCGAAGCAGGCGGAAGTCACGCTCCAGTTCGACGGGGAGAAGCAGTTTGAAATCAAGAGGGCCATACGCTCGGACGGCAAGATAGCGTACAGGCTCAATGGCAAGAAAATAACAAGGACTGGGCTTTTGGAGGCATTGCGGCCGGCAAGCATAGAGGCAGGGACGCACAACATAATAGCGCAGGGGCAGGTCCAGCAGATTGTCGAGATGAATTCCAAGGAGCGCAGGCAGATTGTCGACTCGGTTGCCGGCATATCGGAATACGAGGAGAAGAAAAAGGAGGCCCTTGGGAACCTGGAGAAGGTCGAGGCGCGGATACGCGAAAACGAGATACTCATGGCGGAGAAGGAGGGGTATCTCAAGCAGCTTGAAAAGGAGAAGGACGACGCGCTCGAATTCACTTCGGCGCAGGGCAGGCTCAAGTCTGCCCGGGCCACATTGCTCTCCCGCGAGCTCGAGAAGATAAAATCCGATTTCGATTCCACCAATGCCAAGATTGGCAAGATAAACGCGCAGATAGAGGGGAAAAAAGAGGAGCTTTCAAAGGTCGAGGCGGAGATAAGGAGACTCGAGGCCGCAAAAGAGGAGATAACGCGGAAGATAAACGACCTGTCAAGGAAGAACACCCAGCTGCAGGCAGTGGCGACGCTCAAGGCCAAGATAGAGGCCGCCAAGTCCGGGTTCGAGGAAAAAATCAAGAGCGCCGAGTCCCTGGCGCAAAAAATCGCGGGCTTTGAGAAGTCCAAGGCGCAGATTGAATCGGACATGTCGAAGCTCGAAGTGGAGGTCACCGCGGCAAAGGCCGAGGCGGACGCCATACAGAAGAAAATCGACGATTACACCAGGAAGGTCCAGTCCCATACTGCCCAGGGGAGGCTTGACACGCTCAAGTCCGAGATAGGGCTTATTTCAGCCGAAATAGAGCAGCAGAAGCTCGACTTTGGCAAGATACAAGGCGAGATACAGACAATAGAGCAGCTCCACCGCGTCAGGAGCGAGGAGCTCGAAGGGCTTAAAGTCTCAGTAGGCGAGGACTCCGGCAAGGGCGAGAAGCTTGCCAACGAGCTAGAATCGGTCGCAAAGGACATTGCCTCCGCGTCAAAGGACATAGAGAAGCTCTGGGCAAGGGAGAGGGAAATCAACAAGCTCATCCCGGACATTGACAGGAAGATACTCGATATACGCGAGAAAATGGCCATTGCGCGCGTCAATGCCGCGCCCCAGTCCGCAAACCCGGGCATTGTGGCGCTGAAGGAACTGTCTGCGGCAGGGGTCGTAAAGGGATACTACGGCACTGTTTCGGAACTCATAAAATTTGACGCAGATTACGCGACTGCCATAGAGGCCGCGGGCGGCTCGCGGCTCAATTACGCAGTGGTGGACACGACAACCACCGCGTCAAGGGCAATCGAATACCTGAAGAAGAAAAAATCAGGCAGGTGCACATTCATACCCCTGGACAGGATAATAGGCGCCACGAGCCAGGAGACAGAGAAGCTGCGCAAGAAAAGCGGCGTGCTTGGCACATTGCTCGAGTTCGTGAAATTCGACCAGAAATACTACGGCGCCATGTCCTACGTGTTCGCGGACACGCTCGTAGTCGAGAACGTCGAGGTCGCAAAGGAGATAGGGGCGGGCAGGGCAAGGATGGTGACCCTTGACGGCGAGCTTTTCGAGAGGTCGGGCACAGTCACGGGCGGCTTTTTGAAGGCCGCAATAACCGCGCGCGCGCTGATTGAAAAGCTCGATTCCGACCACTCCGACGCCAAAGGGGAGAGGGCCGGGCTTGAAGGCGAGCTTGAATCCATCAGGTCTGAAATGGCCAAGAAAAGGAAGGACATTGCAAGCCTTGAAATCATGAAAAAGACCATAGAGATGGAGCTTGGCGGCTCCGAATCCGCAAAGAACAAGGCTGCGGACGACAGGAAGCGCGTCTCCATGCTCGAGAAGCAGATTGCCGAGCTCAAATCCCAGAAGGCAGAGAAAGAGGCGGAATTCGACAGGCTGGGGAAAAGCATTTCCGACGCCGAAAGCGAGAGGAAGAAGACAACCGACCAGATAGGCGCGCTCGAGGCAAAGGCGAAGACGGAAACCAGCGAGGCTGAAAAGGAATACTCGCAGCTGCTGTCAAGGAAATCCGACCTGGCAGGCACGCTAAAGGCCAACATGTCAAAGCTTGAGATGCTTGGCGGGAGCCTCAAAGGGCTCACAGGCGAGAGGGACGGCTCGAAGTCCGAGCTTTCAAGCCTGAAAAAGAGGATAACCCAGCTCGAGGCGGAGACGAAATCCGACATCGCGGAGCTCAAGAAAAAGGAGGCGGAACTTTCGGAGACGAGCAGCGCTATCGAGAAGCTTTTCACAAAGTCGAAGGAGCTCGACGCTGCCATATCTTCCGCAGGGCAGAAAAAGGGCGGGCTCGACGCCGATGTGGCGTCCCTTTCAAGGGGGCTTTCCGACCTGCAGATAGCAAAGGCCAAGGCCGAGGCGAGGATACCGGACCTGTCAGGCGAGTTTGAGCAGTACAAGGGCGTGGAGATGACCGAGGGCAGCCGAGAGGAGCTGCTCTCGAGGGTCAAGGAGTCCGAGGCGAAGATGAACTCCCTGGGCACAGTGAACCTGGCCGCGCCGCGCGCGTACGAGGAAAAGAAAAAGGACATAGAGGACGTGCGCGGGAAGCTTGACAAGCTCGCCGAGGAGAAAAACGCGGTCTTTGCCATGATAGACGAGGTTGAGGCGAAAAAGCACAACATATTCATGGAGACATTCAAGTCCATATCGGACAATTTCAGGAAGATATTCGGCTACATTTTCAAGGGCGAGGGCATGCTCGTGCTCGAGAAGCCCTCCGACCCGTTTGCAGGCGGGCTGTCCATGAAGATAATAGAGGACACGCAATCCGGCAAAAAGGACAGGTACATAGAGTCCATGTCGGGCGGCGAGAAGTCCCTGCTGGCAATCATATTCATATTCGCCATACAGACGCACAAGCCCTCCGCGTTCTACATACTCGACGAGGCGGACGCGGCGCTTGACAAGGAGAACTCAAAGAAGCTCGCGCAGCTTGTGAAGCAGATGTCCCAGTCCACGCAGTTCATAGTGGTCACGCACAACGACTCAATGCTCTCCGCGGCGGACGTGGTGCTTGGCGTCACAAAGACGCCAGAAGGCTCCCAGATAGTCGGGATAAACCTAAGCGGCAAAAAGATTGAAATGCCCATGGCGGTAGCGCCGGTGGAGCCAAAGGGGCAAAGGAAGATACCCGTGCAAAAGCCCAAGGGAAAGCCAGAAATTGAAAAGGAAGACGAGGAAGAGGACTTTGCCGACGCCGAAGAGGAAAAAATAGAGGAATAGGCAGGCTGGAACCCTCCGCCAGCCCTATGCGCTTTTTTTTGGCAGGCGATGCCATCAGGCTACTGCTTTGTCCTGACTGTATAGTTTGCCCTTGTGCCGTCGGATTCCACAAGCACGTTGCCGTCCTTGTCGGTCCTCAATGTCTGGATGCCGTTGAGCCTTAGAAGCTCGAGCACCGTAGTCTTCGGGTTGTTATCCGTATTGGCGCCCACGGAAATTATTGCCACCTTGGGGTTGACGCGCGCGAGCAGCGTGCTGCCCTGCGTGGCAGTGCCCGCCCCATTGTGCCCAATGTGGATTGCCTGGCAGTTCAGGTCCGAAAAAGCTCCCATTATGCGGTTTTCCGTGCCTGTTTCCGCGTCCGACATCAGCATGGCGCAAAAGTCCTTGTCAATGACTTTCAGGACTATGGAGTCCGACTCGTCGGAGTCCGTGTTGCCAATGCGCGGGCTGAAGGGGTTGAGCACCCGTACCTGCATGCCATTGACGTCCATCACGTCCCCGGAATTGGGCAGCTTGACAAGCAGGCCCTTCTCCTTGACCTTGGACATCATTGCCGCGTATTCCGGAATTGTGGAGGTGACGTTGTTGTGCCAGAAATCCTCGACCTCGTAATTGTCCAAAAGCTGCGGCATTGCCCCTATGTAGTCCGCCCTGCCCCTTGTGGCAACAACGGCCTCGATTTTCTTTATGTTGAGCTTTTTCAGGAAAGTGTCAAGGTAGGGGAAGCTCGCGGCGGGGCCGGAGTCCACAAGCATCTCGAATTCGCCCTTTTTGAGCAGTATGGCTTCCCCGTAGCCGACGTTTATCACGTATATGTCGAGGGGCTTGAAAGGCTCGAACGGGATTGAGAAATTGGATGTCGAGATAAGGGTGTCGTTTGACTTGTATGCCGCGTATGGCGTGGACGTGCCGCCCTCGCCTGGCAGGATTGGGAGGGTTTCGCCTCCAGTAGAATTGCCGTCGCTGTAATTCTGGGACGCGTTTTCCCCGGGCGCAGTCTGGTTCAATGAAGTCTCGTTTGACTGGTTAAGTATAGGGAGAGTAGGGGTCTCGTTTGCAAGGCCCGAAGGCACTTCGGGAGTTGTCACGACGGTGCCATTGGAGCCGGCGGCAGGCGGCTGCGCCCCGCCATCGCCCTGCGTGCAGCCGGCCATGAAGACAAGCCCCATGACGGAAACCGCGGCTATGAGGAAAAGCAATGCCTTTCCGGAAACAAAAACTTCGTGTTTTCTTGCCATGGTATTTCACTGCAATGCGCCATATTTAAGGGTTTGCGAATCGGCAGGCGAATCACGGCCTGATGTGGCGCAACAGTTCGGAGCGGGCCTGCTCGACCTGCGCGCGGGCAACGTCCTGCTTGCGCTTGAACGATGGCAGAAGCGAGCTTGAGAACCTGATAGGGATTGTGGACTCGTATATGGACGACATGGAGTCAAAGAGGTATTTGGCCTCCTCTACGTTCCCTGCCTTCAGGGATTCAAGCATCTTGCGCCTGACCTCGCCGACAGCGTCGCACAGGCCAGTCAGGTATGGCTGGATGGGCATGCCGAGTGACTCGTGAGTTGGCAACGGCTTTTTGCCCGCGATTGCAAGGACTATGTAGAGCTCCGCGAGCTCCTGCAGTATGGGGTCGAAAAGATACTCGTTATGCCTGGTCTTTGGAAGCTTGGCTGCCTTGCCCATGCACGATTCGGCCATCCTGCCCGCCTCCTCCAGCCTGCCCTCGTGGACGAGCTTGATTGCGGTCGCTATCTCGCGGATTATGGGGCGCGCATGGGATATCACCGCGTCGTTCTCGCGCTCGCGCCTTGAAAGCTCTTCTATTATGCCGTCAAAATTGATTTTTTCAACCATGTGAACCCACCCACCAATCATCGCGCGCAGAGGAGAACGAGGCTGGCTGCGCCGGACTTTGATGTAAAATTTATAAACTACAAGACTTTTAACCATGTCAGGCAAGGCTTTGGGGGAGAGCAGCATTAATCAGGCTCAAGCGCCGCCCGGCTTTCCCTTCGAAACGGTGGTATGATGTTTGTAGTGATTTCGCTTGGAGGCAGCCTGATAGTCCAGGACAAGCCCGACATAAAGTACATCAAGACGCTTGCCCAGATAATCAGGAAAAGCCCGCACAAGTTCGGGATAGTCGCAGGCGGCGGCAAGGTGGCGCGCATATTCGCGCAGGCCGCAAGGGACCTGGGCGCTTCGGAGTTCGAGGCTGACGAGGCCGCGATTGACTCAACAAGGCAGAACGCCAGGCTGATAACCATAGCCCTCAAGGGCATGGCGTGCCCGCACGTGTTCAATGACTTCGAGAAGGCGTACGAGGCTGCACAGAAATACAAGGTAGTGGTCATGGGCGGGACGATTCCCGGCATAACCACGGACACGGACGCCGCGCTGCTTGCGGAGAAGGTCGGCGCGAAAAGGATACTCAACCTCTCGAACGTGGACGGGGTTTACTCTGCGAACCCGCACGTGGACAAGAAGGCGAAAAAGTTCAAGAGGATGACATACCAGCAGCTCCTCGAGCTTGCGGGAAGGTCGGATTCGAGGAAGGCGGGCACGCATTTCGTGTTCGACTTCGTGGCCTGCAAGATGATAGGCAGGTCTGGGATAGAGACGCATTTCATAAACGGCCGCAACCTTGACAGCCTGAAGGCGGCTATAGACGGCAAGCCGCACAGCGGCACTATTGTCAGGGAATAATTGCGGGCAACGGGGCGCGAGAAATGGCAAGGAAAAAAACAGGTGCGAAGAAAGCAAAGCCGAAGGACGAAAAAAGCAAGAAGCATTTCATGCTTTTCGAGGTCTCGTCAAAGGACCCCATAAAGCTGAACATGAAGGTCATTGAATACATACCCGGCAAGAAGGCCGCAAAGCACAAGGTGCTTGTCCCGAAGAAGGTCGTGAAGGGCAAGAAGATAAAGAGCCAGGAAGACGAGATAGTAAGCGAGATTTTCGACCAGTATTAAAGGCAGGGCGGCACTGCCCCGCCTGCCAAAGGTGGCAGCTGCTTGGACCAAAAAAACGCCATTGCCCGCCAGGACCTGCAGGGCATGCTGCGCATGGCAATTCCAAAGCCCGTCAGCAGGAGCCAGGCACTGCTCATTTTCGCGAACCTTGCCATGATAGCGGGCAATGCAATCGGAGCCCTGACGCCTTTTGAGGCCATGTCCGTCTGCATAGCCCAGGCAGCGGCCATAGGGCTTTTCCACGGGGCCAAGGCGGCGGCAAGGTCGCTTACCAGGCACGCAAGCGATTACGGGCTTGGAAACGGGTTCGCGCCCGAAGAGGGCCGGGGGCCCGACACCACGGAGATAGCGGACGACACGCTCAAGATAATCGCCCTGCTTTACACACTGATGGGGATAATATTTTTCTGGATATTCCTGGCATTTTGCGCCAGCGCAGTGTTCCTTTTCTTCGGGCAGGACGTGGCGGCATGGCAGGGAGTGTTCCTCTCGCCAAAAATCCTCGCGTTTGCCGCGCCCTTCGCGCTCGCCCACGCGCTGTCGTTCGCGGACAACTACATTGGCAGGAAGGAATACCTGGCGGCAAACAAGTTCAGGCTGGCGTCCTCGCTTCCAAAAAGGTTCGCGCCGCCTTTTGCAGTGCTTGCCATTGGCATGGCCGTAATTGGATACGCACCCGCGTTCCCCTTTGCGGTTTTCCTCATTGTGAAAGGGGCAGTGGACGTCCTGATGCACGGGATTGAGAGGCGGGACTTCGCAGCAAAACAGGAACTTGCGGCACAAAAAGAAATTGCCGATAAATGAATGCGGCACGAATTAAGAATTCGCCGCCACTATCCTGCATAAGTCCCTTTGAACAGCGGCCCGAGGATTGAAGTCGAATTTTCCATTTCCCTGGAAAACTCGTTCTCATAGAAGTAGGTGCCGTCAAGGGCGCACAGGTTGAGTATCTTGGAAGCGCCAAGCGGATATTTGCCGACCAGGCCGGTCATGTCGAACACGTCGCCATGTATCGCGGTCCAGCACGAGGAGGCGGTCGAATGCCGCGAGAATTCCGAGAGCGTGATATTCACCGTGGAATTCATGGCAAGCATGTCGAAAAAGCCAGGCTGCGTTGAATTCCCTTCCTGCCCCGCGGCTGTTTCATTCCCAGCTGCATTGCCAGTCGAGTTCATTGCCCCAAGAGCTGAAAAATTATATGGCACGGGCTGGTTAGTTGACTCTATTGAAGACGAATTGGCAACTACCGGAATGGGGTTTGAAGGCTGGGAAGGGGATTGGTTTGTATCAGGCGCCCACGGGCTTGACGCGCCCGTCCTCGGGGTCGCAGGCGCCTGGGTGCAGCCAAATACAAGCAATGCGAATGCCAGGGCGAACAGTGCGAAGAGCCTGATGCGCGGTTTGGTTGTTTGCATAGCATGAACCTTACTGGCTTATGAAAATAAACCTTGCGGTCTGCCCGTCCATGCCGTCAAATGCGCAATAGCCGAACCTCTCGAACTGGACAGGCTCTGTTTTTTCAAGCCCTGATATGGTGTTCTCGACATAGCCTGCGAATTCCTGCAGGCTGTCCGGGTTGAACTTCTCGCCGGCGAACAGGTCGAGGGGCTTGAGCACCTTGCATTCAAGCGCGCCCGATGCCGCGACCCACTGGATTTTCATAGGCGGGAGGGTTTCAAAGCCAGCGTATTGCGCAATTATGCCTTCTGCGGATTTCGACAGGACCTTGAAATTGCAGTGCCCTTTCAGCCTGACAGTCTCGCCAAGCGCGATTTTCTCCGCGTCAGCGCCTGAAATGTAATAATCCTGCCCGACCTCAATCTCGCGGCTGCCAAACTCCTTTTTCAGGGGATGCATGGGCATCACTACCTTGGAATTGGGCGCGCCCTGGATTGTGAGCCTGACAGGGTTCGGGACGAAATAGAAATGCCTCGCTACCGGGTCTATTGCCTTGCGGTTCTCGCTTAAAAGCGCGTCCCAGCCCGGCTCGGACTCGACTTTGGATATGCCAAAGGACAGCACGAAATTCTTGATTGCCTCCGGCTTTATGCCGCGCCTGCAAAGCCCTGCAAGAGTGGGCAGGCGCGGGTCGTCCCAGCCCATCACTTTCTTCTCCGCAATCAGGGGCGCAAGGGCGCGCTTTGAAATGGGAGCGTTCTTTATCGACAGGCGGGAGAACTCAACAAGTAGCGGCTTCTTCATCCCCAGCTTGCCAAGTATGTAATAGTAAAGCTCGTCGCGAAGCTCGTATTCCTTTGTGCGCATCGCATGTGTCACGCCATTTAGGGAGTCCAGTATGGGGGCCTGGAAGTCGTAAAGCGGCCATGCCTTGTACTTCTCGCCCTGCCTGTAATGCCTTGCTGTTATAGAGCGGAAAATGGACGGGTCGCGCATCGCGGTGTTCTGGCTTTGCATGTCGGCCTTTATCCTCAAGCTCGCCTCGCCCTTCCCAAGCGAGCCGGACTTGAGCTTGCCCCAGAGTTCGCTATTTTGCGCTGGCGTGTTCTGCCTGCACGGGCACTCCTTTCCCTCAAAGCGCAGCTGTTTCACAGCCTCCGCCGGGCACACGCACACATAGGCGTCGCCGGACTGCACGAGCTTGTCGGCATAGCCGGTTATCTGGGGCATGAAGTCTGATGCGAAAATTGGCTCCCCTGTTGGAATCCCAAGCCATTTGAGCCAGTAAAGGATAGCGTCAACGTATTCCTGCTTTTCCTTTTCAGGGTTGGTGTCGTCAAAGCGCATTATGAACTTGCCATTGTACACGCGCGCTGCCTCAAAGTCAAGCCATGCGGCCTTGGCATGCCCTATGTGCGGGAATCCGTTGGGCTCCGGCGGGAAGCGCGTGACGACCTTGCCGTCTATGGCATCGGGCAGGGTTATGGATTTCTCCTTTTCCTGCCTGGCCTCGTACTTGAAATTGCCCATTTCCCTGGCAATGTCCTCCTTTGAATAGGAATTGACCCTTGACACAGCCGCGCCGATTTTGGACATGAGGGATTTCATGTCCGACTTTGCTTCCGGCGCCTCGCCTATCACCTTGCCAACAATGTTGCCAGGCGACGCCTTGCCGTAGTCAAATGCGTTTTTCAGCGCGTGCTTGAGTATGATTTGCTCAATGTTTCCCGACATGACGGATACCTCGTAATCTTTATATGGAATTACGCCAGTAGGCGCAAGTGGATGGAAAAAGCGACGCCGAACTTAATTAAGCCTGCGGCAGGGGGACGGCAGGCAGGGCCTAGCGCCTTGAATAATAGAAATGGTCTATCCCAAGCCCGTAGAACTGCTCGGAGAGCCTGCCGGTTATCACAAGCCTCGCCTTTGAGAGGCGCTTGATGTCCGGCGAGTTGGTCAGGAACATCGTGGTCTTTAACTGGAGCTTCCACTCCTCTATTACTTTCGCAGGGTTGTCAGCCTTCAAAAACGGGGCAGCGGAGCCCGCAAGAACTGCGCCAAGGGCAACTGACTTTGCCACGTCAATGCCGCTTCTTATCCCGCCGCTTGCAATGGTAGGCAGGATTTTAGAGCACATGGCAATCGAAAGGGCCGTGGGTATGCCCCATTCCTCAAAGCCTGGGACATTGCCCTTGCGGGCGTATTCGACCTTGCTCCATGACGTGCCGCCTGCGCCTGAAACATTCACCATTGACACGCCAAGGGACGAGAGCCTCTTCGCCACAGTGTCGGAAATGCCAGCGCCCGTCTCCTTTGCTATGATTGGGACGTCGAGCTTGTCGCAAAGCTGCGCAAGCGAGTCGTCGACGCCTTCGAAATTCCTGTCGCCTTCGAGCATGACAGCCTCCTGCAACGGGTTGAAATGCACGTAAAGGGCGTCAAGGTCTAGCTGCTTTACTACAGCCTCGATTTGCTCGATTGGGGTAGTTGGCAGGTTCGCTATGCCTATGTTCCCGATTATGGGTATGTCCGGCGCCAGATACCTGAAATTGAATGTCTTTGCCATCTTCGGGTTCTTAATCATGGCGCGCATCGAGCCGAAGGAAAAGGGAATGTTGTGGTGGGAGGCTGCCGCTGCGAGCGTGCGGTTGATTTTCTCCGCGCCCTCATAGCCGCCGGTCATGGAGTCTATGAGCATTGGCGCCGAAATCTTCCTGTTGAAGAGATAGAGGCTCGTGTCAATCTTGCCAAAGTCGAAATTGGGCATGCTGTCATGGACAAAGTCTATGCACTCAAAGCCAGCTGACTTGTCGTATTGGACATTTGACTCCTTGACAATCCTGACGTGGTCTTCCTTCCTTGAGCGAATATCCCTAGTTGCCAAACAATGCACCCTTTAGCAATGCTGATTCACGAGAACTGAAATGCCCGCAAACAATGCCTATTACCTATTGAATATTGCCGTGTTTAAAGCTTTGCTGTTCATGCCAGAGTTCCACCAAAACATGCAGCATTAGCAGGCAACCCGATACCAGCACACAGCCAAGGCCAGGCTGTTTAGAAATGGCGGTTGCATGCGCTTTTGATTCTCTGACCTAAGCCTGCGTGCTTGTGAATGTCAGTGTAGCCGTGCTTGTCTGCGGCGGGCTGTCGGAATCTATTTTTACAAGCACATAAGCCCAGATAGTGTCCTGCGAATCGGAAAAGGCAAGGGATGGGCATACAGTGATTTCAGAGCCTGACAAATTCTGCATGCTCTCGTTGAGCACGGGGCACGCGCCTGATTCATTGACCCCGCCAAACATCTGGAACAGAGGGCCCGAACCTCCTATGAAGGATGCCGCGTTCTTGTCGGAAGCCACTGTGATTGACACATTGACATTGCCCTGGTTCTCGACAAGGAAGCCGGTATCCCCGCCTGTCACGTTCGACGATTCGTTAGACATGAGCGTTATCGAGCCTGCAGCAGGCGGAGTCACAGGGATGAATGATAGAGCACTGTTGTTATTGGCACTCGAAGTATAGACTGCTATCTGGTTGGTTGACGTGATGTTTATGCCAAGGGTGCCAGTCGAATTGGACGGGCTGCTGCCTGCGCCGCTGTAATTCCCTGAACCGTTGACGCCGTAATCAGAAAAGCCGGTCACATTGAACGCGAGAATCTGCGTGCTTGGATTCCACGACACGCCCGTGCATCTTGGAGCAGAACAGACTGTGCCGCCGTTTACGATAGTTGCCAGGCTTGATGCGAACGGCTCGTAGTAGTATATCGCAGGGGCAGTGGCGCCGGAATAAACCCCTGCCAAATTCAGTGTCAGGGTGGCAGTTGAGTTGAATGACGAGTCAAGCGCGGAGCTGTTGACTGAAATGAACCCATTGCCGATTATTACATTGGAGTCATAATTCTGGCCCCCTGCATTGATTGAATGCGTTGCAGGGAACTTGATTTTGCCAGTTCCAGTCTTCTCAAGAGTCAGGTTCGTGACATTGGTTATGTCAGCCACACTGGCAAAATCAGTAGTGTCGCCGCCATAGCTTGAAACAACGGGGTTGTAGGCAAGAGTGACAGAGCGCAAGCCGGTGGAATCAGTGTAGCCGTAAGAGTCCGTGGAATAGCCCGCATATGCATAGGTGCCATCAGAAAGATTTGTCTGGTTGGTAACGAATTCCCATGACGTGGAGTTCAGCTTGCGCAGGTTGGAGAGGTAGAGCTGCCTGATTTCTGCGGCAGAGAGGGAGCGGTTGTAAAGGCGGACCTCGTCGATGCTGCCATTGAAATAGAACCTGTAGGAACCCGGGGTGCCTTCGGAAACGCCAATGTCGAAGCCGAAAGTGGAATTCAGGCTCTGGCTGTCAATTGAAGAGTTAGTGGTGGAATTTACAAGAACGCCGTCAATGTAGAGGAGCAGGTTCGGGCTTGAGCCGCGGGCAAGTACGCCTACTGCGTTGTGCCACTGCCCGTCCCTGTAAGCCAGCGGGCTTACAAGAAAAGTGTTGACCGGGTCCTTCCTGACCTGCCACGAGATGCTGTCATTGACAGTGAAGAGGCCATAGCCGCCGTCTGGCACGTTAGCAAGCCAGCCCTTGCCTGCTATGGAACCGTAATACGCAGTGCCGCTGAAATAGTTCTCCTGCTGCTGGCTGAACCTGAACCACGCGCTCAAAGTCATGTTGCGTGAAAATATGTCAAGCTTGTCATTGTCCGGGACTGTAACGTACGTGCCCGCAGGCGCCCCTGAAAAGCCGAGATACTGGCCGAGAGTGCCCTGCTGCGAGGAGAGCGTGCCGTTTGAAGTTGCGGAAACAGAGGAAAGGCTGGAATCGGAAAACCCCTGGCCCTTGCTGACTATGAAATTGTCAAAATACGTGGTTACAGCCTGCCCGGAATCCCTGTTGCCCGTCATGAGATACGGATAGGTATCTCCGGCAAAATTGGAGGATGCGCGGGAGGCGTAAAGTATCCAGCCTGAATTGTAGTAATAGCAGCTCACATTGCTCCCAACGCGCGTTATCCTTATTTTCCCGGATGTGTCTGACAAGGTGGCAGTGCCGCCCAATGACGAGCCGGCCGTCTGGTCCCATGAATAGTAACGCTTGGTGCCATCGGAAGATTTGGAATAATAGCATACGACTGCGTCCAGGGGCGTAATGATGCCGAAAAATGCATTCCATTGCGTGGCCGGCGTGCCCCAGCCGGAGGCGTCAAAATCCATCTGCATGTCATAATCCCCTGAAAGCGGGTATTTGGAAGTGACTCCTGCGTTTTCCCATGAGCCCGTGCCCGTGGCTGTCATGAGCCTGCTGCTTGATATGGATGCGCTGGGAGAAACATTCCACCTCGATGCCGAGACTGGCGCGGCATTGAAATTGTCGGAAAGCGTGCCCTCCTCAAAGCTCCACATGCCCACAAGCGACGGGTCGTAGAACGAATAGTTGGTGCCATTCCAATTGAACGTGAAACTGCGAAGGCTTGAAGGAGGATTGAGGGTGATGTTGGCGAAAACAGACCTAGAGGCGAGCGTGGAGCCAGCGGGAGGAGTGCCGGAGCCAAAGGCCGGGCACGAGCCCACGCATTCGCCGAAATAATCCCTGTAGCCGTTTTTGGAGGCATTGTAGAACTGCGAAATCTCGGACGCAGACAAGGTCCTGTTGAATATCGCAACTTCGTCTATGCTGCCATTGAAAAACCTGTTGCTTGAATAATTGTCGCTGCCTATCCGCAATTCTGTTGATAATGCCTGGAGGATATGCGGCATGACATTTGAGGCGGAATAAAGGCCCGTGCTGTTTGACATATAAATGGTGCCATTTGAAGGGCTGATTGTAATTGCAATGAAATTCCAATTGTTAACGCTGGGGGTAAGGTTGCTCATCCAGCGGTAAACACTTGCATTATTGTTGTTCCATGTATAGGCAAGGGAATTATTGTAATTAATATCCAGACCGAATGGCTGGGACGGGTCGCGCGAAAACACTATGCCAGTGAAATTTCCAGTAGCCGAACCCTTTACCCAAGCAAGGATTGATAACGTGTTGGTAGTGATGCCCAGCGGCTGCATTGATATGTAAGAGTCAATGCCATTGAAGGAATATGCCCCGCCGACTTTGCCGCCAGTTGCCTGCAATGCGGCGCCGCCCACTGTGCCGTTGTTCAGGCCAAGCGCGTCATTGGCATTGGAGTCGAACGGCCAATAAGAAACCAAGCCGGAAGGGTATGCAGCGTGGAAAATGCCCGCAAAAAGCAGGAAAACTGAAATCGCAAAAAAAACTTTGGTTTTCATTTTCATTAGGCCTGCACCAGATTACTCTTTGCCCGGCATTGCTTAATTACTTTTACTGGACGAGCTGGATTGAATCCGCATTTAGGCCGGTGACCTTTATCTCCTCATAGCCCGAAGCCGAGCCCTTGTGCCTCACGCACACCACAGAGCCCGGGGATACCTCGGCTGCGCCGGAGTTCTTGAAAAACCCTGAAGCCGCAAAGTCAGAGTCCGCCGACTGGGCGCACGGCTTTGGGGAGAAATCAACCGCCTCGCCGGCGGCCTTGAGGCCCACCACTTCAGAGATGAAATTGGAGCCTGCAAGAACTGAAAGCGCATTGGCATTGCCTTTTGCAGTGCCCGCCGGGAAGTAAAGGTAATACAGGGTGTTGGAGCCTACCGACAGGGAATTGCCAAGCATGAAATTGCCGTTCTTGTAGGCCGTTGCCATTGAATACTGGGTCTTGGAAGCGGGGGCTATGGAATTGGCTGTTATGGCATTTGCAAGCAAGGTGCCTGAAGCCGCCTTGCCCCCAGTGCCGCCCATGCCTGAAAACATTATTATGCCTACAAAGAATACAAGCATGAATGCAAGAGATGCAAGCACCAGTCCGAAAAGCTGTTTCGTGTTTGCCATGTAATACCCCCCGAATTAACCAATAAAACCTGTTTTTACCACTTAAATTACAATTCTATTGTATATAAGCATTTCACTTGCCCTTTTTCTGCCTTGGCACCGGCGCTTTGGGGCCTGACTGGGACGCTATGTATTCCAATATGGATACCGCGCCTTTTTTTGACAGGTAGCGGTTGTTGTTCCCGCACATGTGGTCCAGAACGCATTTTGGGCAGCCGTCCTGGCACGGGCATTTCTTTATGCGCTCGAGCGCCGCGGCGGCCACTTTCTCAAAACTGTGGTATGCGGCCTCGAGCACGCCGCTGCCGCCTTCTGCGCCCTCGTAGAAATAGACCCTGCCCGAAGGCATTGAAAGCCCGCCAACCTCGTTTGGCTCGCAGTAGCACACTGTCCCGAGCATGTTTATCATTATGTGCTCCGCGCCGTGCAGGCCGTATGAGAAATGCTCGTATGTCAATTCCTTTTCATCCGCGACCTGCGGGCTTATGTCAAACCAGATGGCGTTGGTGCCGAATTCGTTTTGTATAGGGTCTTCAAGATAGTGCGTTCCCTTTGTAGCAAGGGAATACATGTCCTTTGTGGAATAGGACTCTATGTCCTCGCGCACGTGGACCGTCCCGAAATTGACAGTGATGTCGCCTATCCGCCTTGTCATCAATGCCGCCTCCCCGGATATGTCCCTGCCCACAAGCGCCTGGGTGAATATGGGCTCAAAGCCGCCAAGCCTGCGCACGTAAGCCCTGCCCTTTTCAGGGTCAAATGTGACAGACTCGTGCTGGACGCCTTCGGATAGGTAAATCGCCCCTACAAAAAGTTCCCTGCACGCCATGCCATAAGGCCTGGAGCCTATCTCCTTGTTCCTTTCAATGTCTATTATGGACACATTCCTGCCGATGGAGCGGATTGACTGGGACGACATTTTGCGCACAGCCGGCGCACTTGGTATGTACAGCTTTCCCCAGGGTATCAGGGATTTGGACACTACAAGCGCGGGAATCGCCTTTTCCCACCCTGCGGGCATTTCCTCGCCTTCAAGAATCGCAAAATCCCTGGCAGCGCAAGGTATGTGCATGGAAAGTACCTTCTCGTTTTCAAGGTTCGAATAGCAGCTTTCAGGCTCGCCAAAAAGGTATTCCGTCTGGTTGTCATAGTAATACTGGTCAAGCGGGTTGTCGCGGGGGATGAATACCGAAACCGCCTTTCTTGAGCGCCTGCCCGCCCTGCCAATCCTCTGGCGCAGGCGGGAGATGGTTCCCGGGAACCCGGCAAGTATGACAGCGTCGACATTCCCTATGTCCATGCCAAGCTCAAGCGCGCTTGTTGTCGCAAGGCCTGTTATCCTGCCGGCCTTGAAATCCCTTTCAACCTGGCGGCGCTTGGAATAGTCAAGCCCGCTCCTGTACACCTCCAGCGGGAAGCCGGTCGAGCGGGCCATCAGGCCGATGCGCTCGACCACGGAATGGGAATTCCCGAAAATCAAAAAACGCGTGCCAAGCTTTTTGGCTATAGACAGGGCGCTTGACACGTACGATTTCTCGGACACGCGGGCGAAATAGTGCCCCACGGAGCCGGAGGGCGCGCCCTGCGAGCTGACGGTCTCGAACTCCGAGCCGCATATGGATGACGCGAATTCCGAGGGGTTCTTGATTGTGGCTGACGTGCAGATGAACTGCGGGGTTTTCGCGCCCCATCTCTTTGCCACGCGCTTGAGCCTGAAGAGGATTGCCCCCGCGTGGGCGCCAAGCGTCCCGCTGTAATAGTGCAATTCGTCGACCACCACGTACCGCAGGGTGGGGAAAAAGCCCTTGAATAGCCTGTTGTTCAAGAGCATGTGATGGAGCATGTCGAAATTGGTTATCAATATGTGCGGCGGGCTGCGCCTGATCCTCTTGCGCTCGGATTCGGGCGTGTCCCCGTCATAAACAGCGGTGGACACGCCAAGCATTGAGAATTCAAGGAACCTGCCAAGCTGGTCCTGGGCAAGCGCCTTTGTCGGGAAAATGAGAAGCGACCTCCCCCCTTTCAGCGCGGACTCGATGGCGGGCACCAGATAGCACTCCGTCTTTCCGGAAGCAGTAGGGGCGCTAAGCACTATGTTCTTTCCGGCAATGGATTTGCCTATCGCCTTTGACTGGTGGAGGTAGAACCTGTCAATCCCGCGGCTTTTTAGCACTTCCATGATGCGCGGGTCGCATATGGCATCGCCAAAGACCGCAGATTTTTCCTCCTCGATGAAATCAGGAACTTGGGGGATTTCCGGCTCTTCCTCCTCGCCGATTTCGTCAGGAGGCGCGCGGCCTGCCCTGGCCTTGCCTGCGGCTGTTTTCTCCCGAACCCGCCTGCCGCTCGCTTGGGAACCTGCGCCCGCCCCGGCCTTGGCGGCGATTTTTTTTGGCGGGACAAACGGGCTCATCCTGTTTCCTCCGAAAGCCATTTGGAATACTCGTGGTTGACAGGGCCTGCCCTTGAAACCTCTATCATGGGTATTTCGTACTTGTGCATCGAGGCAATGGCCTTTGCGGCATGTGAGGCGGTCTTCATGTTGAGGCATTTAGCCTCGACAAGGAACTCCGCGCCGTGGCGCAGCCTGCCCTTCCACATGTAAACAGAGCTTATCCTTGAAATCCACGCGCACGCGCAAAGCCTGCGCGAAACAAGGGCTTCCGACATTTCCTTCGCGTCCCGCATGGCAGCCACAGTGGTCCTGACAATGTACATGGAAATTGCGCCTCCGCTTGATAAACGCGTATCCAATTTGCAGGGATGCAAATAAAACACTGATTGGCTTGCAGGCGGATTCCCGGGCTGGTTATTTGGTTTAAAAAATCTCCGACACGCGGCTTCGTCAAAACCCCAACTGGGCAATATTTAAGCGTGCGGAAATGTTAGTCTTCCCATGGAAGAGAATTTTCACACTGGATTGTTCAAGGACATAAGGGCCGATGTTGTCCCATTGCTTTTGGGCGGCGTGTTGTCGATAATAGTGGCGCTTTACAGCGCGTATGCCGGCCTGACAATTGGCGGGGTATACTGGCCCGTAATCACTACATCGCTTGTTTCAGCGGCTGTGCTTGGTGCCCTTGGCGTGCGCGACCATGACAAGATAAACGTCATGCAGACCGCGGGAAGCACGGGCGGCCTGCTTGCCGCGGGCGTGATATTCACGCTCCCGGCCGCATACATGCTTGGCATACCGCTTGACTTTTTCCAGGTGACGGCAAGCGCGTTGCTTGGCGGCGGGCTTGGCATTGCGCTTAGCGCCATGATCAGGAAAAACATGATTGAGACGGAGAAGCTCCCATATCCGGACGCACTCGCCGCGTCCAAGGTGATAAACGCGTCCACAAAAATGGGCGGGGAGAAAAACCTGCTCTTCGCGTCGTTTGGGATAGCGGGCCTTTTCGCAATAGCAAGGGACAGGTTCGGCCTCGTGCCCTCCTACTTCAACCTAGACACGCTCAAGCTGCCCCAGGCAAACCTGTTCTCATTGGGTTCGAGCATATCCATGATACCCATAGCTGGAGGGTTCCTCATAGGCACGCTTTTCTCGTCCGCATGGTTTGCGGGCGCATTCATAAGCAACATAGTGCTCGTGCCCTATCTTGCGGCATCGGGCGCTTACGCGTCAAAGGCAGCGGCACTTGCAGAATTCGCAAAGCCCGCGGGAGTGGCAGTTGTCATTGGCGCGGGCGCCGCGTATTTCCTGCTCCTCGGGATTAAATACGCCAAGGCGTACCTCAAGGAGTCAGGGAAGAAAAAGGCAGGGGCAGAGGGGCCTGCGCATGTAGGGCATGCCACTGCCATGTGGGCCAAGGCATTCGTGATTCTGGCATTCGCCGTGCTGATGGCGATGTTCGACTTTGACATAGTGATGTCCCTTCTAGCCCTCGTGTTCGCCATAGGCATGGCCATACTAGGCGGCAGGGTTACAGGCGAGATGAACGTGGACCCGATGGAGATATTCGCCATGATAGCAATTGTGCTTGGCAAGGTGTTCCTCGGCTTCGCGGCAATCAAGCTCGTGCTCGTGGCAGCGGTCGTCTGCACCAGCGCGGGCATTGCAGGCGACATGATGCAGGACTACAAGGTCGGCAGCATTGTCGGGACAAAGCCGAGAAGGCAGCTTATAGCCCAGATAGTCGGGCTTGTGTTCGCAGTCAGCGTGATGTACGCGATAATGGCGTCGTTCGCCACAATAGGCTACGGCACAATGAAGCTGCCCTCGCCCCAGGCCACTGCCATAAAGGGCCTGATAAGCCTCGACACGCTGTCTGCTGCTACTGTCTACGGGCTTGCCATAGGGTTCGTGCTCACCCTGCTTCTCTCATACGCAAACCTTGCAGCACTTCCAATCGCGATAGGCATAGGCATGTACGTCCCAATCGAGCTGTCGGTTCCGATATTCATAGGCGGTCTTGCCCGTGCTGCAATTGACAGGGCTGGAAAGACCGACACCGCAAGGATAATAGCCTCCGGCGTGATAGCCGGGGAAGGCATTGTCGGCGCCGCACTCATACTTTGGGGGGCAGCCACTGTGTTAGGGTTGTAAAAAACGTGCATCAATGGATTGTTTTAAAAGGCCTGCCAGAGCAAAAAACGCATAAGAAAGCAATGAATCCAGGCATAGGCAGGAATCCAGATGCAAGTCGGCAGGATAACTTCCCCAGTCGGCCAGATAATGGCTTACCAGAAGATACAAAACAGCACCCGCAGCCGCGGCACTGTGACAATGGCAAAGCCGAAAAGCAACCCCGTTGCGATAATAACAATATCCAGGGAAGGCTATGAGAAGTACAAGCTGATGCTTGGCAAAAACACGCAGGAAAAGCCAGTCCCGAAATCAGAGGGAACGCCGTGGAACATGACGCCTGAAATAGACGGCATAAGGAAAGGCGACATAATAACCGCGCTCCAGGCGAGCAAGTCCCAGGCAGAAGTCGCCACGGTGCTTGCGCCCATTGTAAACACCATGGCGCGGGCCACCACAAGCGTGCTTCTTGGCAACGAAGGCGACATTTCGGACTTGAGCGAAAAATACTCCAAAATGCACACAAAGCTTGAAACGGGCGTCAAGGCGCAGGACAGCAAAACCGCATTGGCTGGCGGCGCGGAGAAGCTCGTCACAAGCATGGTTTCAGTATCAAAGGCCATAAAGGAATCCCTTAACGCAATGGCGGGGAACAACGACCCCGCGGCGCACAAGACAAGGCTCGCAAGGATATCTTCCAGGCTGTTTGAATTCCTTGACTACTCCGGGGCGGCCCTGCGCTCCGAAGAAGCCTGAACCCCCAGGCAGGAAATGGAGCGAAAGCGCTTGCAAATGATTTTAAATTCCAAGGCGAGCATATAGTTTCATGGATAAAATGAAACTCTTCTTGTTGATTGCCGCCCTGCTCGCCTTTTCAGTCATGCAGGGATGCATAATACCCGACCTGACAGAATCAGGCAACGTGCCAAAAGAGCCTGTGCAGGCGGCGCCAGTGCCGCAGCAGGCGGCTGCCGCAAACGCCACAGTCCCGGCAACGCCGCAGGCACAGATGCCCGACATCGCCTTCATATCCACAGGCATGGGGGAATCGACCCTGCTTCTCTCGGATTCGGGCGCAGTGCTTGTGGACGCGGGGCAGGACCCCGACGCCGCGGCTGTAATAAGCGTATTGGCAAAATACCAGGTCAAAAAAATCAGCATGCTGGTAATCACAAGGCCGACGGCACCGCATTACGCGGGCGCCGCCACCATAGCGAAAGGCTTCTCGGTCCCGTGGGTTGTGACAAACGGAGCCACGGGCAATGACGCGTACAAGGAAATGATAGTCGGCTTCACGAAAAAGAGGATAATAGTGGAGGACGCTTACCTCGGCTGGTCGCAGACAGTCGCCGGCTGGGAAGTGCGCGCCTTGAACCCGCAGAGGGTCCCAGGAGAGATAGTGACTGACGCGGCAAAGGACTCAATGGTCCTGCAGGTCAGAAAAGGCGGCTTGTGCGCGATACTCATGTCAGACGCAGAAGGCAGCGGCTCAAGCTCCCCGGACGCCGGGACTGTGTTTGGCGGGGCAGAGTCGAAGATAGCCGCCATGCCCGGGATTGAAGGCTGCCAGATACTTCGCGTGGGGGCATACGGCTCAGGCAACGCGGCGTCATTGCAGCTTCTCAACATGATGAAGCCCAAATACGGCATAGTGAGCGTAGGCATAAACTCCGACGGGCTGCCGCAGGAGGCGGCACTCGAGAGGATGAGGATTGCCAACATGACAGTATTCAGGACGGACAAGCAGGGCACAATTCTCGCATACGCCAAAAACGGCAGCATAGAAGTGAAGCCAATGGCGGGCTGAAAAGCCTGCCTTGATTTTTTTCCAAAACCCCGCCAGCGTAAGCCATGCGGGTGAGAGGGCTATTCAACAAGCGCGAATGCCGCCTTTATGGCAAGCTCGCCAGCGCTTTGCCCAAAGCCCGCGCCAATGCGCGCAGACGCAGCCGATGCGTGCCCGCCGCCGCCCACAAAGCCCTGCGGGATGCTGTTTTTGATTTCCTCGACGCCCCTGTCAGCGCGGAACCCGAGCCTTACAGCTGGCGAGTTCGCCCTGAAAGTCACAAGCCTGTCGGAAACCCCTGCGACAGCGATGGGGGTTTGAGGGCTTTGGGCTATTTTCCGTGAAAAAAAGAAGTCCACTATCCTTGATGGCGGGAGGGAGCGCGCCTTTTTGCGCAGGTAGTCGAGGTTCATGGAATAAAATTCAATGGACTTCACCTTGCGCATGGAGACCGCGAACTCGTAATACGGCTCGATTTCGGAAAACCTCTCCTGCGCGAATGCCCAGGCAGTGGCGAACTCCTCCGCGTCCGAAACGAGCCTTAGGGCCGACTGGAGGCCGAACCTGGCGCGCTGGGTCGTGGCTGAAAAATCCAGGGCGAACGCCAGCCTTTCAAAGCCCTCGCTTTTGGGCGCTAGGGTGCTCTTGTCGCAGGCAAGCGAGAGCGCGCCAAGGAACTTGAAAAAATCCCGCGAGCCGCTTGAGCCGGGCATGAGAGAGGCTATGCGCGAGCAGAGGATGCCTGCTGAATAATTTACATCGGCCCCGACAGAGTGCTGGTTTATCGCCATGGAACAGTGCGCCCCAAGCCCGGGAGAAGGCGGGTGGTGGTCAATGGAGAATATATCGGCATTGGGCGCGGATTGCTTCAGGCCCGATATCGCAGAAACGCTCTCGCCATTCGTGGCAAAGTCCAAAAAAAGCGCGGCTGCAGGGCTTTTGGAGGCCAGAAGCCTCGAATCCTCGATTGCGTCGGAGTCGAGGTACGTTGCGCCAATCGACGGTTTCGAGAATACCTGGCCGCCGGCGGATTCCAGCGCCTGCTGCATGCACAGGGCGGAGCATATCCCGTCGCCGTCATTATGGTACCTGATGTGGAAAAAGCAGCCCTTGGAGGCGAGGGATTCAAGCCTTTTGGCGGCTTTCTTGAAAACGGGCAGCATCGAGTCGAGGACAGGGTCCGCGATTTCAAGCTCCTGCGGCATTATGCCAATGGCTGGGGCTTGTTTCGTGCTAGTGTTTGAATCCATCCTGAATTATCCCCTAAAGTGATGGATGAATAAGAAGGTCAGATTTTTAAAAGTAGGGCATGTAAATAACAAGGAATGAGTTCTAATTGAATCCATAGGATTCTACAAGGATATTCTCAAGCAGGTGAAAAATCATGGAAGGAGTAATAGTCAATTACCGCAGGTCATTGCACAACGCGAGGACAAACCAGTACGTCGTAGAGGTCGCAGGCATAGCCACGAAGGAGAAGGCCGCGGCGCTTGCGGGCAAGAAAGTTGTCTGGACATGCGCTGACAAGTCCAAAAAAATCGGGAAAGTCACGCACGCGCATGGCAACAAGGGCAAGGTGCTCGCGCGCTTTGAATCCGGCCTGCCCGGAAGCGCGGTGGGCACAAAAGTGTCCATTGCCTGATTTTTTCCCTTATTCGTTTCTTCTTCTTTTCAGTTAAAAAAAAGCTAGCCCTGCCTTTTCCTGGGGCCCTTGCGCGCCAGGCCGTCGTCTATGGCTACCTTGCCGCCAGGGGCCACGCGGACCATTCCCTTTGAGAACCAGTCGACAACGGCAGGATAGGCTATGTGCTCGCGGCGCAGGATTGCGTCGGCGGCCTCCTGCCCGCTCTTGCACGAGCTTATGTCCACCTTCTCCTGGTAGATTATCGGCCCGCCGTCAAGGCTCGCGTCGACAAAGTGGATGGTAAGGCCGGAGACCTTCTCGCCCGCGTCAAACGCGTCCTTTTGCGCGTGGGAGCCCGGGTATTTTGGGAGAAGGGACGGGTGGATGTTTATTATCCTGTTCTTGAATTTCCCAAGCAGTTCCGGGCTTTTTATTATCCGCATGTACCCAGCAAGCACTATCAGGTCGCAGCCCGACTTTTCAAGGGCCTCAAGCATGGCATTGTCGTGCGCAATCCTGTCCGGATAATCCTTTGGCTGCAGCACATGGACAGGGATTGAGCGTTCCTTTGCGACAGCTATGGCAGGCGCGGCCGGGTTGTCCGTTATCAGGCAGCAGAACTCGACGTTCTCAAGCAGCCCGCCAAAATCCTTGGCCTGGACCATCGCCTTGAAATTCGAGCCCCTGCCAGATGCGAGGACAGCAACCTTGAACGCCATGATACCAATCCCTGCAAAAACGCGCTATGCCTTTTTGCCCCTGACCTTTGAGGCGGGCTTTTTTGCGCGTTTCCTGAACCCCATGCAGTCGATTACGTGGTCCTCCGAGATTAAGTAATCCATAGGCACGTCATGGGAGTCGTGCGGGATTTCCATTTCCGGGACTATCTGGAACGAATATGCGAGTGCGCAAACCCTGCCGGTGTCCACCATGCCCGATAGCAGCCTGTCGTAATAGCCAAGCCCGAGGCCTATCCTGTTCCCAAGCTTGTCAAAGGCTACTCCGGGGACTATCACCAGGTCTATGTCCGAAACCTGCACCTGCCGCGCCTTGTCGGGGATAGGCTCTAGAATGCCGTATGCGCCCTTGACAAGCTCGGAAATAGAGTGTATCTTGTAAAGCTCGAGTGTCAGGGACTTGACATTTGAGCGCGGGAGGATTACGGTCTTTCCGGCTGAAAGCGCGCTTGCTATGGCGCCGTGGGTGTATACCTCCTCCTTTATCGAGCAGTAGAAGAAAATCGAATTGGCCTTCTTGTAAATGTCCGAACCCTGCAGCATGTCTATTATGGCCTGGCTTGCAAGTATGACCTGCCTCTCGCCCATGGCATGGCGCCGTGCGCTCACGGATTCGCGGATTTCCTTTTTAGTCAACACCCGATACACCCCGTACTTGCCATTATTTGCGCGCCTGAATTTAAATGCTGGGGCTTGGAGGCAGGGAAAGTCAGAGCCCGACATGGGCAGACCTGTGCCGTGCCTGGGAGAGCATGTACATCGAGCCCGCAACCACTACCATCCCCCGCCTGCCGGCTATCTGCTTCGCCCTGCGGACCGAATAATACGGGTCGTCGACAATGGTATATGGTATGCCAAGCCTTGAAACAACAGGCTCTATTTCAGATGCCTTGAGAGCGCGCGACCCTACGCTTGGGGAGTTTATGACAATGTGGCTTGCCCTGCCTTTCACCTGCCAGAGTATGCTTTCAATGTCCTTATCGCGCATTGCCCCGAACACGAGGACGAATTTGCGCCTGCCGAAGATTTCAAGGGATTTGAGGAGTTTCGAGAACGCGTCGGGGTTGTGGGCGCAGTCCATTATGACAAGGGGGTTCCTGGATACTGTCTCAAGCCTGCCCGGGATAGAGGCGTTCTCAAGCCCCGACCTGATGGCATTGGCGTCGAACCTGCCCATGAATTCGGCCACAGCGCATATGGCTGATGCGGCGTTTTGGAGCTGGTACCTGCCAGGCGCGTTTATGGTGCACCAGAGCCTCTCCCTGCCGCAGCGTATGGCAACGTCGCTGTGGTCAGTCTCAAGCGAGGTGGGGGACACGCGGACTCGCTTCCATGACATGACAAGGCGCGCCTTCCTTTTCCGTGCAACTTTCCTGACTGCTGCAAGGGCCTGCGGGCTTTTCCCGCCCATGACGACCGTGCTGCCGCGCTTGATTATGCCGGCCTTTTCCCAGGCAATCCTGCCGATTGTCCCGCCAAGGATATGGGTATGGTCGAGGCTGATGCTTGTGATGACTGCCACCTGCGCGTCGGCAATGTTGGTGGCGTCAAGCCTGCCCCCAAGCCCCACCTCAAGCACTGCCACGTCCACGCCTTTGCGCGCGTAATAATCGAAAGCCACGGCTGTTAGGACCTCGAAAAAAGTGCAGCCGAGCCTCTTAGCCCTCGGATAGACGCGGGAGAAGGAGGCTGAAAAGTCCGGGCGGGAGATGTTCTTGCCGTTTATGCGTATGCGCTCCTCAAAGACGTCAAGGTGCGGCGAGGTGTAGCAGCCAGCCTTGAGGCCAGACGCGGCAAGCATGCCCGCTATGAAATTTGCAGTGGAGCCCTTGCCATTGGAGCCGGCTACTGTGATTACCTTGTATTTTTCCTGGGGATTGCCGAGGGAGCGCATGAGCGAGCGCATCCTTGCGGTGCCGAACTTCGAGCCCATGACTGCAAGCGAAAAAAGCGCTTTTTTTGCAGCTGCGTATTCCATCTGGATCACAAAGCAATCAAAAGCATGCGCGCTGGTTTCCCCGCATGGCAGTAAACGTCATTTCCCCTTTTTTTTGGCACTTGCCTGCTGCATGCGATACGCAAGCATCAGGTTCTCAAGAAGCATTGCCCTTGTCATTGGCCCGACGCCGCCAGGCACGGGGGAAATGGCCCTTACCTTGCCGCACAAAGCGTCAAAATCCGAATCCCCGATAAGCTTGCCATCGGTCCTGTTTATGCCTATGTCTATGACTGTGGCGCCGTCCTTGACCATGCCTGCCTTGATAAAGCGCGGCTTGCCGACGCCAACAGCGAGTATGTCAGCCTGGCGCGTGATTTCCTCAAGGTTTTTGGTCTTGCTGTGGGCTATCGTCACTGTGGCGTCCTTGTTGAGGAGGAGCTGCGCAAGTGGCTTGCCGACTATGTTGCTGCGCCCGACCACCACGGCATGGGCGCCTGCTATTGGGATTCCGTAGTGCTCAAGCATCCTGATTACGCCTTTCGGGGTGCAGGACACAAGCCCGGAGCTGTCGCCTTGCAAGAGCCTGCCGGCATTTAGAGGATGGAACCCGTCCACGTCCTTTTCGGGAAGGACTGCGGTTATGACTGCGTCCTCGTCGATGTGTTTTGGCAGGGGGAGCTGGACTAGAATGCCATGCACTCCCTTGTCCGCATTCAGGCTTGCGATTTTGTCAAGAAGCTCCTTTTGGGTAGTCTTGGCAGGCATCTTTATGACAGTGGACTTGAGCCCCGCCTTTTCGCAGTCGTCGGCCTTGCGCCTGACATAGACAGTTGACGCCTCGTTGTCCCCGACCTGGATGACCACGAGGTGCGGCTTTGGCTCAAGCCCGGCAGCCTCCTTTGAAACCGATTCGATTACTTTCTTGGCAAGCGAACTGCCGTCCAAAATCACGCAATGCATAATCTCACTTTTGAAAACAATCAGCAGAATAGCATTTTTTGTAGCAATAATATAAATATATCAATTCAAAACAGGTATGCCGGCAATGGCAGCAGGGCTTATTACCGCCAGCCGGCAGAGGGGGAGTTCTATGGCACTTAACGCAGTTGCGCTTGAAAATTTCGATTCCGACATAAACCAGGCCATATTGAACGAGACCAAAAGGCAAAACGAGGGCCTTGAGCTCATCCCTTCCGAGAACTATGTCAGCCCGGCCGTAATGAGGGCACTCGGCTCCGTACTCACGAACAAGTATTCCGAAGGCTACCCGGGGAAGAGGTATTACGGCGGGAACAAGTACATAGACGTTATCGAGAACATCGCCATAGAACGGGCGAAAAAGCTCTTTGGCGCGGAGCACGCGAATGTCCAGCCGTATTCCGGCTCGCCTGCTAACCTGGAGGCTTACAGCGCGTTTCTCAATTTCGGCGACACACTGATGGGCCTGTCCCTGGCGCAGGGAGGGCACCTGACCCACGGCCACCCGGTCAATTTCTCCGGCAAGGCGTACAAGATTGTCCCCTACACGGTCGACAAGGAGACCCACCGCATTGACATGGACGAGGTGAGGAAGCTTGCGAAGGAGGCAAAGCCCAAGATGATTGTCTCCGGCTTTACCGCATACCCGCGCGCAGTGAAGTTCAAGGAATTCGCAGAGATTGCGCAGGAAGTGGGCGCGATTTCAATGGCGGACATTTCGCACATTTCCGGCCTTATTATCGGCGGCGTGCACGAGTCCCCGTTCCCATACACGGACGTGGTCACGACAACGACGCACAAGACATTGAGGGGCGTGCGCGGTGCGATGATAATGTGCAAGGCAGTGCACGCCAAGGCTGTCGACAAGGCGGTTTTCCCAGGCATGCAGGGCGGCCCGCACAACCACACCACTGCAGCAAACGCGGTCGCTTTCAAGGAGGCAATGCAGCCCGAGTTCAAGGCGTACGCAGCACAGATAGTCAAAAACGCCAAGGCGCTTGCGGACGAGCTCATGGCGCAGGGCCTGAAAGTCATTACAGAAGGCACCGACAACCACCTGGTGCTTGTAGACGTTTTCACGCCGCTTGGGGTTTCAGGCAAGGAGGCGGAGGAAGCACTCGACGAGGCGCTTATAACCTGCAACAAGAACACTGTGCCATACGACACGCGCTCGCCATTCGACCCTTCAGGCATCAGGCTTGGCACTCCGGCCCTCACGACCCGCGGCATGTTGGAATCAGACATGAAAGAGGTCGGCAGGTTCATAGCCACGGTAGTCAAGAGCCACAAGGACGCGGCAGTGAAGGAGAAGGTCAAGTCCGAGGTAATAGAGCTCACAAGCAGGTTCCCCCTGTATAAAATGTAGGCATGGAAGCCAGTGGATGGAAACAGCCAGCCGCAATGGCCGGCAGGTTTGGCGCATGATTGGAAAGCACAAGTTTGAATTCCTGCCGCACACGGCAGACGTCATGTTCGACGCCTACGGCACGTCGTTTTCAGGCGCCCTCGAGTCCGCGGGCTATGCCATGTTCGACTTCCTCGGCATTGCGGATTCGGCCTCTAAGGAGATAGAGATAGAGGAGGCCGCAGCGAGGAGCAAGGAGGAACTTGTGGTGTTCGTGCTTTCAAAGATAGTGGCAAACATCGACGCTTCGGAAATGGCGCCGCATTCGTTCAGCGTCACGGGCCTTGACGAGAAGACCTTGCGCTTTTCAGGCATACTCAAGCTTGGCAATGGCAGGGTTAAAGACCACATAAAGGCAGTGACTTTCGGCAACATGGAAATCGAGCACAAGGAAAGGGGGAAATGGCGCGTGCGCGTCTTGCTGGACATCTGAAAATGCGCCGTGCGCAGGCCCTGTTTTCTCTTTTTAACGGCCTACGATTGACGAAGATGGGCATTAATTAATCTTCATAAAGGAAGTTCTAGGAAATACATGCGGCCAATTGATTTCTCCAAAAACCCGGTCCATAGGAACACTGGCAAGACCGTCCGCCTGGCGGAGCGCAAAAGCTTCCTTTACCTGATAAGGCAGATGGTCCCTTACGCCGAGAGAATCCAGAAGTCCGGGACTGATGTGCTCTACCTAAACATAGGCGACCCGCCAAAATACGGGTTCCTGCCTCCAATGGAAGTTAGCAATGCCGTGGCTGAAGCGGCAAGGAGCCAGAAATACGCGGGCTATGAGCACTCGCAGGGATACAAGCCGCTTGTCAGGCTGCTTGCCAAAATGGAAGGCGTGCCGGAAAGCAGGATACTTATAACCCAGGGCGCCTCGGAGGCAATAGCAATCACAATCCACGCGCTTGTAGGCCCCGGGGAACACGTTCTCCTGCCGGGCATTGGCTACCCGCTTTACAATTCCAAGCTTGTTGACGAATCCCAGCTGATTGACAAGTCCAACTTCTACAAAATGGACAAGGATTTCATGCCCGACCTTGAGGACATCTGCAGGAAAATAAACAAGAATACCAAGGCAATCAGCATAATCAACCCCAACAACCCGACAGGCGCCATATACCCGCCGGAAATCCTGCGCGAAATAGCGAGGATTGCAAGGAGGGCCAACGTGCCCCTGATAGTGGACGAGATATACGACAGGCTCGCACTTGACGGCAAGAGAATCACCAACATGCGCGAAATTGCGCATGGCTGCGTTGTTATAACCCTGAACGGCATTTCAAAGAACTTTTTTTACCCCGGCGCGAGGGTGGGGTACATTGCGGTGCACGGCGCGCAGGCGAAAACGCGCGGGCTGATCTTTGAACTGAACAAGAGCGCTAACGGCAGGCTTTCGGCCAACGGCGAGGCGCAGCTTGGGGCATACGCCGCGTATTCCATGTCTGACGCAGCGTACAAGGACTACATAACGCCGTATGTGAGCCAGCTGCGCGCGCGGCGGGACATTGTATACGAGGGCATCAATGCCATCCCGGGGGTTAGCATGGTCAAGCCCGAAGGCGCGTTCTACGGCTATTTCAAGGTTGAGGACGGCATGGTCAGGGACGACTTGAAATTCGCAAAGCAATTGGTAAAAAGGCGTTTTCGTGGTTCCTGGCAGCGGGTTTGAACTCGACCCTTCAGGCACTTTCTTCAGGCTTGTTTTCCTGCCCGCCGAAGCAGTGCTTCGCGAGGCCGTCGGCAAGATCGAGGAGTTCGTAGCTGGATTCTGACCAAACAGTAATGAAGCAAAAAAGCCAGTCCCTGTTTTTGCATCCAGTTTTATGCAATGCGCCCCATTGGTGTCCTTGAGCAAAAAGGACCCTTCAGGAGGGATATCAAATCCACCTTGAACACGCCCCTCTCTAGCACGTGGACGCTCCCGACTTCCAGCATGAGCAGCCTACTCGCCATTCTCCTTCAATGCTCCGCCACCAAGCGCGAGCCGGGCAATGGAGTTTTGCCCTCCCAAACTGTGAAGGGCAATTTCAATTTTAAACGAAATATTGGACACGACGCTTGAGAGGCTATCTACAATTTTCTGCCTAGGTATATCCTTTTGCCCAACAGGGAAAAGCCTGTCAAGTTCCCAGAACCTTTTAGCCAACAACATAAAATCCTCAACCTCTTTTTTTGTCAGGGCGAGTTTTTCGCTGTCATTTTCAAGCACGATGTTATAGCTCAAACGCGCATTTTCATCAAAATGAATCGCTGAATTGGGATTAAGGGACAAAAACGACGCTGCCCATTCCTTATACGCCTCAAGTTTGAGGTCGCTTATGAAATTCCATATTGAGATGTCGGATTTTTTTTCCGTTATTGCATTGCAAAGCTCTGCATAGCCCCCGCCTTCCTTGATGTAGCCGATAATCGCCGATTTCAATTTGGCAGTAACAATGCCGGTGTCGTTCAAGATATATCCCTGACCCGGCGCTTTTTTTGCAAAAATGCCAATGTTCGCGCCAGTCCCTTTGGCGCACGAAGAGTGCCCGTCAGGACAATGAAAAACGATTGGTCCACATTTCATATGCACAACGCCCGATTGCACGTTTCTTTTGTTTCCATGCATGGCTGTTCGTGTAAAACTTATAAACCAATGGACTATAATTGGGCCAAATATCAGCGCAACAGAATGAATTAGCCGGCTTTCGAAGGGAACAGGCAGCTCCATGGAAAAAAAGGAGCAAGATGAGTTCAGGCCCTAATCCAGCTTTATGTAATAAACGCCATTGGTGTCCTTGAGGACAAGCGGGTCTTTCAGGAGGGATTTCAAATCCACCTTGAAAACGCCCCGCTCGAGCATGTGGACGTTTTCAACCTCGAGCATGAGAGAGTGCGGGACCTTGTTCATGTCAAGCTCCACGCTGATTTCGCGCTCAATCTTCTGCGATTCCGCCTCCTGCTCCGGAGTGAGTATGGAAGGGCCCGACTTGGAATACATGAAGACCTTTGAGCCGCAGGTGCATCCCTGCTCTATTTCGCCTATTTTTTCAAGCATTTTGCCGCAGCGCATGCACCTGTGCATCAAGACCACTAAACCCAGTCAAAAAAGCTGATGCAAGGAATTGAAGTTGAAGATTTAAAAATAAGAAGCTTTGGCGAAAACGAATAAGGAAAAACCTAGTTCATCCTGTTGGCTATGGCCTCGTAGACAGCCTCGATGTTCTGCCCCGTGGCTGCGGAAATCTCGACAACAGGATACTGGGGGAATGCGTCGCGAATGAGCTCCGCGCGCGCCTCCGGCAGGTCCATCTTGTTCGCCACTATGACAATCGGGATGTCCTTTGCCTCCAGATTGCCAAGGATAGTGGCGTTTATCTGGGAGTAGGGGTCGGATGTGGCGTCTATGACCACAAGCGCCGCGTCGACATTGCTCATGAACTTGACCGCCTCGATTATGCCCCGCGTGGCCTCCTTTGCCCGCGCCTGGGCCTCCTCGACGCTCACGCCGTATTGCAAAAAGTCCCTGTAATCGACCTTTATAGCAATGCCAGGCATGTCAAGCAGGTTCATGGAAAGCGAGTAGCCGTTCATTTTCATGACAAGCTTCTCCTTTTTCTGGACAAGCCTTGTCTCGTGCGGCACAGGGGAAACCTTGCCCATTGGTTCGCCTAAAAGGTCAAGGCATATGGCATTTGCAAGCGTAGTCTTGCCCACATTGGGGCTGCCGTAAAGCCCCAGGGAAATCTCCTTCCTTTTGGAGCTAAACCCGAAAATCCGCCTGAAAAAGCCAACTATAGCATCAAACATCCGGTCAACCTGCACAAACTTGCATACAAACACGCCTGAAAGGCGTTTTTGGCACTAGTTTAATGCGGATTCTGTTTAAAAACCTATTATCCAATGGATGGAAAATTCATTGCAAATCAGCCGGTTCCCATGCCCACCGCGTCCTTTGCAATCTTGGGCGCGAGGCCGATATAGGTTTCAGGCTTGAAAATCTCCTCAAGCTTTGCCTTCTTGAGGTGCTTGGCTATCTGCTTGTTGGCTGAAACGACCTCAAGCATGGGAACGGAGCGCCTGAAGGCGTCCTGCGCGCAGGTGCGCACAAGCTCGTGGGCCTCCTGCCTGCCCATGCCCGCGTGCGTGAGTTCAATCATGAGCCTCTCGGACATAATAAGCCCGCCTGACAGGTTCAGGTTCCTGTCAATGTTTTTCGGGAAGAATTCAAGCCCCTTGAGAATGGACTCTGTCTGCAAAAGCATGTAGTCGAGGGTGATGAAGCTGCCCGAGAATATGTAGCGCTCGTTTGCGGAATTCGTCAGGTCGCGCTCGTGCTCCAGTGCTATGTTTTCAAGCGCAATCTGGACATTGGCGCGCACCACGCGGGCAAGCGAGCAAATCCTCTCCGATTTGTGCGGGTTCCTCTTCTGCGGCATGGTCGACGAGCCGACCTGTTTTGCGGAGAACGGTTCCGACACCTCCATTATCTCGCTTCTTTGCAGGTTCCTGATTTCCTTCGCTATTTTCTCGCACGTGGTCGCGGCAAGCGCTAGCACGAACATGACAGCCGCGTGCCTGTCGCGCTGGATGACCTGCGTTGTCACAGGCGCCGGCTTTAGCCCGAGCCTGTCCATGACAAGCGACTGGATTTTCAGCCCGTCAGTGCCGAAGGTGGCCATTGTTCCGGCGGCGCCGCTCATCTTGCCGTAGGATATGCCCTCGCGAGCGGACTGGATGCGCTTGAGGTGCCTTGCAATCTCGCGATTATAGAGTGCGAATTTCATGCCATAAGTAGTGGGGACTGCGTGCTGGCCGTGCGTGCGCGCTATGCAGACAGTGCCCGCCTTGTCTATTGCGAGCTTCTTCGTGATTTCAAGCAGGGATTTGAGGCGCTTTTCAATTATGCCAAGCGCGTCGCGGAACATGAGAGCTGTCGCAGTGTCCTCTATGTCATAGGAAGTGGCGCCAAGATGCACGTATCCCCCGTAATCCCCCTCGCACTGCTCGGAGAGGGCGCGTACCATGGCCATGAGGTCGTGGTGTATTTCGGATTCAATCTCGTTGACGCGCTCAAGCTTGACCTTCTTGGACGCGGCCTCTATTTTCGCAGGCGCGTCCTTTGGGATGTTGCCAAGGGACGCGTGCGCGTGGGCGAGTGCGACCTCGACCTGCATCCAGTACCTCAATTTCGCCAAGTCCTCAAAAACAGCATTCATCTCGGTCTTGTACCTCGTGTCTATTGGAGAAACTGCCATATGAAAACCACCCACGACATGATTGACTTGCGCCTGGAGTGCGCATACCAGTTATGATGGAACTTCTTTAAAAATAAGGGCATTGCCGGGACAGCCTGCAAGGCGCCGCACCGGCGCAAATGGCGCGGGGAGGCCGCCAAGGCATAGATTAACGGCAAGTTATGCGCCACTACCTGCAAAGAAATTAAAATATGACCAAACCAATAGCAATTACTAATTGTCATCAAGGGGTGCACGGCACATGGAAATAACCACTAAAAACCCCGCTACAGGCGAGGCACTTGCGCAATACGAAGTGATGGGCACGGAACAGGCCCTGGAAATCGCGAAAAAAGTCCACGCAGCAGGCGCTGGCTGGAAAAAGACTACGTTCCAGCAGCGCTCCGAACTCTTCAAAAAGCTCGCCAAAGTCCTGCGAGACAACAAGCGGGAATACGCGGAAATGATTACTAGGGAAATGGGCAAGGTCATAAGGGAATCCCTCGGCGAGGTCGAGAAGTGCGCGTGGCTTGCCGAGGTCCTGGCAGACCAGGGCGAGAAATGGCTTGCGGAAGAACCCATACCCGCAGGCGGGAAAAAGCACGTGATAACATACGAGCCATTGGGCGCCATATACCTGATAATGCCCTGGAACTACCCGTTCTGGCAGCCGTTCAAGGTCGCACTAGTCCCGATGTACGCGGGGAACACAATCATACTCAAGCACGCGAAAAACGTCACTGGATCGTCAATGCTCATAGAGGAGTCTTTCAGGAAGGCGGGGTTCCCCCAGGACGTTTTCCGCTCCGTTGTAATAGACCATGCCACAAGCGACGCAATAATCGACTCGCAATACGTGCAGGCTGTCTCGCTCACAGGCAGCCTCGCATCGGGCATGGGCGTGGCATCGCGCGCCGGCAGGAACATCAAAAAGACAGTGCTCGAGCTTGGCGGGTCAGACCCGTTCATCGTGCTTGGGGACGCGGACATTGACAAGGCAGCGCAGGCCGCAGTCGCAGGCAGGATGAATAACAGCGGCCAGGTCTGCATAGGCGCAAAGCGGATAATAGTCCAAAAAAGCATTGCTGGCGAGTTCTCGCAAAAATTCGCAGAGAAAGTCGCAAAGCTCAAGCAGGGCGACCCGATGGACCCGGAAACGGACATCGGCCCGCTCGTGGACGAGAAAAGCCTTGCGGAGATGGAATCATTCGTAAAGGACGCGAGGGACAAGGGAGCGCAGATAATAACTGGCGGCGGAAGGCAGGGCGGAAAAGGCGCGTTTTACAAGCCCACCATAATAGCGCGCACAAGCGCCCAGATGCGCGCAGTCAGCGAGGAAGTGTTCGGCCCGGTAGTCCCGATAATAATAGTGGAGGACGCTGACGAGGCGGTCAAGATTGCAAACGACACCATGTTCGGCCTTGGGGCATCCGTCTGGACGCGCGACCTCGCAAAGGGCGAGGAAGTCGCAAGGCGGCTTGAATGCGGCGGCGTGTTCGTCAACCACATATCCACTTCGCACCCGCTCCTGCCGCTTGGCGGGATAAAGAAGTCCGGCTATGGCAGGGAACTCTCCCACATTGGGATAAAGGAGTTTGTCAATGCCAAGCCCATAAGCATATACGAGTGAACAGGGGAGAGGAAAATGAAAGCATCGGATTTGTTCGTTAAGTGCCTTGAACAGGAAGGCGTGGAATACATATTCGGCGTCCCGGGCGAGGAGAATCTGGACCTTTTAGACTCGCTTGGAAAGTCGGGCATAAGGCTCATAGTCACGAGGAACGAGCAGACCGCGGTTTTCATGGCTGCAAACTATGGCAGGTTCAGGGGAAAGCCCGGAGTCGCCCTAAGCACCCTGGGGCCGGGAGCCACAAACCTCGTCACCGGCGTGGGCTATGCCCAGCTAAACGGCCTGCCTGTGGTGGTAATAACGGGCCAGAAACCCATTAAAAAATCGAAACAGGGCGAGTTCCAGATAATAGACGTGGTCTCGATGATGAAGCCGCTGACCAAAAGCGCGCGGCAAATCCAAAGCGCAAACAGCATCCCCGCCCTTGTCAGGCAGGCATTCAAGACATCAATGGCCGAGAGGCCGGGCGCAGTGCACCTCGAGCTGCCCGAAGACATAGCCCGCGACAGCGTGGACGCGAGGCCGATGGTTCAGGACGAGATCAGAAGGCCGGTAGTAGAGGACAAGGCGTTCAACCGCCTGGTGGAGGCGCTCAAGAGTTCCAAGAGGCCGGTGATACTCATTGGCGCAGGAGCCAACAGGAAGCGGATATCGAAATACCTGACAGAGTTCATAAAGAAATACAACATCCCGTTCTTCGAGTCCCAGATGGGCAAGGGGGTGGTGGACGAGAGGCTCGCGCAATACGTTGGCACTGCTGCCATATCAAGCGGCGACCACGTCCACAAGGCGATAGAGCACGCCGACCTCATCCTCGCGATAGGGCATGACACTCTTGAGAAGCCCACCAATTTCCTGTGCGAGTCGCACGCGCACACCAAGCTTGTCCACATAAACTATTACGAGGCCAAGATGGACGAGGTTTACCATCCCGACCTTGAAATAATCGGCGACATAGGGAACCTGTTCTGGAGGCTTTGCGAGGCGGACATATCCTTTTCATGGGAGCACGGCGCCATGTACGAGGCCGCAAAGGAAGGCCTTGAAAGCGCCTATGCGCCTGCACCAAAGCCGGCAGCCGCGGGGCCTGTAATGCCCCAGCAGCTGATACAGTCATTGAGGAAACTCTTGGGCGAAAAGGACATAGTGGCGCTTGACAATGGCTGGTACAAGATTTGGTTTGCGAGGAATTACCCGGTCTATTTCCCAAACACCCTGCTTTTGGACAACACGTTCGCCACGATGGGGGCCGGGCTCGCGTCGGGCACAATAGCCAAGTACCTCAACCCCGGGCATAAGGCGGTAGTGGTCACAGGCGACGGCGGGCTTGTGATGAACCTTGGGGACCTTGAGACCACTGTCAGGCTCGGAATCGACATTGTGGTGCTTGTCATGAACAACAAGTCCCTTGGCATGATACAGATAAAACAGAGGCAGCAGGGGCTTGCGGAGTTCGGCCTGGGGCTCACAAACCCGGATTTTGTGAAGCTTGCGGAGAGTTTCGGAGCCACGGGCATGCGCGTTGGCGACCCCTCAAAGCTTGAAGAGGCACTCGGCAAAGCTCTTGGAACCAAAGGAGTAGTCCTCATTGACGTGCCCTTCGACTACCCTGAAGCCTTCTGAAAAAGAAGGAAAGAAAAGGAAAAAATAAAAAATGAACTGCTGCTTACCTGCACCTGTTCGTCTCGATGTTGCAGGTAGAGCCAGGGCACTGCGCGTCGCTCGTGCACGTCAAAAGCACGCACCTGTGGTACGTGTTCAGGGACGGGTTTGACAGGTCGCAGTTCTCATTGTAGCTGCAGTCCGAGGTGTCGGCGCAGTAGCCTGTCCTTGTGGCGCAGCGGTTGTCCGTAAGCCCGCACACCTGGTAGAAAGCGCAGTCCGAGTCCGCGTTGCACCTTCCGGGAAGGGCCATGCACTCGTGGGAGTTTGGCTCGCAGTACTGGTAAGAGCCGCAGTCCGCGCCGGTGTTGCAATAGCCGCGCTTGGCGTCGCACGTCCTGTTGGCGGGGTTGCAAAGCTGGTATGGCTTGCAGTCCTTGTCAGTGTCGCAGAAGCCCGCGGCGGTGACGCAGCGTTTCAGGGACGGGTCGCATACCTGGTATGCGCTGCAGCCAAGGTCATTGGCGCAGAAGCCGGGCTTCACGGCGCATGAATGGGACGTGGTGTTGCACTCCTGCCACGCGGCGCAGTCGGATTCGAGGTCGCACCTGCCCTCGAGGGGCACGCACAGCCCGGAATCCACATTGCATTTCTGGTAGTCGGCGCAGTCAAACTGGCTCACGCAGGTGCCCGGCTTTGGTGAGCACACGTGGCGCTTCATGTCGCAGACCTGGGTCTGGTTGTTGCACAGGGAATCTGAATCGCAATAGCCCGCCTTCGGCTTGCACTCGTTTGTCGAGGAGGAGCATACCTGCCATGCCTGGCAGTCATTGTCCAGCCTGCACTTGTCCGCCTTGTAAACGCAAAGATGCGTGTCCTGCGAGCACGTCTTCAGCGAGTCATTGCACTCGGAATCGGCATTGCAGTAGCCTTCGCGAAGCACGCACGTCTTCTTTGAAAGGTCGCACTTCTGGTAAGCCTTGCACTGGTCGTCGCCCGTGCAGGACTTCGTAGTGCTGGTGCAGCCCGCAAGCAACACGAGCATCACGGCAACAAATATCAGGGAGAATATCACTAATTTCCTCATTCTATCACAACCAAAATTTATTCGCATGAGATTTATAAAACTTGGGCAGGCAGCTCCCGCCCGAAAAACATCAAAGCCCCTTGCGCCTCCTCTTGAGATGCCTTACCACCAGGAAAGCCACAATGGCGGCTGCGATTATGGCGACAATGAGTATCACCGCGCCAATGGCGCCGAAAATGAGGATTTCCCTGCCAGTCTGGCCCTGAGCGTCGGACAATGCCTGCGCCGCGAGGGACACGCCCTGCGACGGGGACGAATAGGCAAGGGCGCGGGCCTCGTCGATCTTTGCCTTAGCCTGCGACACGTCTGGATGTATCACATAGCCCTGCTGGGCTATGGCGGATATCTGCGCGCCCGCTGCCGAGATGTTGGCAAGCGCCCTGTCAATGTCCGGTATCTTCTGCTCAAGGTTTGAAGAATAGCCCGATATCAGGTTTGAAGCCTGCGATATGGTCACATTGGCGGCGTACACGCTGCCAGCCGAAAGCTGGGCCTTTGCCACTGCTATCGAGCCTGCTATGTCATCGTAGGACGTGTCCTGCTTGTAAGTCGCCGAGCGCTGCTTGAGTGCCTCGAACCGCGCGCTGACCTGCGCTATCTCTATCTGCACGGCAAGGTTGTCGTCTATGGTTTCGTTGGAAGTCGCATTTTGCTGCCCGGAATTGCCGCCTCCCTGCGGCGAAGTCGCCTTCAGGTCAAGTTCCGTCACCCTGGAGCTTGCGGACTGGTAATCGGCAAGCGCGCCTATGAAATCGCCTGATGCGATTTTGGAATTCACGGATTTCATCAGGTTCTCCACTGCATTGAAATCAGGCACATAGCCCTGCGGATATGTCTGGTTCTTCAGCCTGGCAAGGCCGTCCGACATGACAGAGAGCCTCGAGCGCAACTCTATTCCCACCGACCCGCCAAAATTCGCCATGTCCTCCTGCGCGTACCTGATTGCGGTGCTTGCGGCCTCATAGCTTTGGGAGAGCGAGTTGTTGTCGTAATACTGCTGCGCCGCAAGAACGTAAGCCCCCGAGCGCGGAGAGAAGGAAAGGTTGAGAGCCCTGGCTGCAAGGTCGGTCAGGTTCATGACAGCGCTGGAATTCGCCCGCGCGGCGGCAAGCTTGTCGAGGAGCGTCGAGCTTGTGATGTTGGGCTCGTAGTGGAACATCTTGACCTTCTTGTTGTTGTAGTCTGCCACATAGACAGTCCCGTTGTTCTCAATCACTGAAGTGGGCCTGTCAAACTGGGTATTGTTCCCGCCCTTGGAGCCAAAGGCCTCTATTGGAAAGCCGTCAAGCGTGAAAAGCACTATCCTGTTGTTGCCCGTGTCTGCGACGTAGAGTGTGTCGCTTGTGGCGTATATTCCCTGCGGGTTTGAAAGCTGGATCCCGCCCTTGCCTATCCCTATGGGGTAGAGGAAGGTCAGGTTCGATGAATACGCCTTTATGCGGTTGTTGCCAGAGTCTGAAACGAAAATGAGGTTGTTTGCCGTTGTGATGCCGGTGGGGGAATCGATGCCGTCGTCATAAGCCCCCGTGTTGCCGAATATGGACGAAAAGCGCAGGCTGCTCGCGTCGTAGAGGACTATCCTGCTGTTCACTATGGAGGTAACGTAATAGTAGCCATTCAGGTATGTGACTCCGCCGGGCTGCTGGACAGTGGTGCCCGTGTTGGTGTCGAATGTGGAATACGTGCCCGAGCTGCTGCCATTGTAGGAGTAATACTGGACCCTGTTGTTGCCCGAGTCGGCGATGTACACCTTGCCATCCTTTGCAAGCATTGACTTTGGCATGAGGAATTCGCCTATGGAAGAGCCGGACGAGCCTATCCTCTTGACAACCGTGTTGTTTACGAGCTGGTACACGAGGCCTTTCATGTCGTCAGAAACGAAAAGATAGGTGCCGTCGTGCGCGAGCCCGTAGGGGCCCAAAAACGTGTTATAGGGCGTGTTGTTGTTCACGCCTGTGCCGTCTATGGCGCCCATGTACGTGAAATTTGAAAAGCCCGCGGCTATCATGGCAGAAAAAAGTAAGGCGGCAAGGAACATGCGCCGAGTTTGCAGATTAATCATTAGTCGCACCGCCTACATTAGCATTGCAAAACATTATATTGATATCAATAAGGTGCCGAGGGGCAAAAAGCGGGTTTTAAAGAAACAACTGCAAAATGGCTGTCATGGCAATAAAGGCGGCAATATTTGACATGGACGGCGTGGTGCACAGGGGCGAGAACGCCATACCCGGGGCCGCGCAGGCAATACGCGCGCTTGAAAAGGCGGGCATGAAGGTCTTTTTCATGACGAACAATTCCGCCAGGAGCAGGAAGGATTACGCGGCAAAGCTTGCCCGCTTCGGGATAAGGGCCGGCGAGGGCGCGATATACACGAGCGCGCTTGGCGCGGCAAAGTGGGCAGCCCGCAAAGGCGCCAAGTCGGCGTACGTAATAGGCGAGGCGGGGCTTGAATACGAGCTCAGGCTTGCAGGCATAAAATCCGTGAAGGGCGCGGGCGTGGACGCCGTCATGGTAGGGCTTGACAGGAATCTCAGTTATGAAAAAATAGACATGGCTATGCAGGCCATCTCAAAAGGCGCGCTCTTCATAGCCACGAACCCGGACCACATTTATCCTAGGGAAAACGATTTCGGGCCTGGCGCTGGGGTAATGGTGGCGGCAGTGCAAGCGGCATCAGGCAAGGAGCCGGATTACATCGCAGGCAAGCCCACCACGCACATGATAGAGGACCTGCTTGCCGACTGGAAAATAAAGAAAAGCGAGGCGGTCTTCATTGGCGACAGGCTCGACACTGACATCAGGTGCGCCAATGCGGCGGGGGTGAAATCTGTCCTCGTGCTCACAGGCGTCGCGACCCAGCAGGACGCAATGGAGGCCAAAAAGGGCGAGAGGCCCGACATGGTCCTAAAAAGCATTGCAGAACTCGAGCCTGCGGCACTTGCCAGGCTGTGAACATTCCTATTTTTCCGCGGATTTCAGCTGGACAAGCGCCCCCCCGACAATGAGCGCCAGCCCCAGTATGGATATTGCCGGTATTGACTCGCCGTTTAGGAAAAACACGTAGACAAGGGAGAGGAACGGGTTTATGTAAATCAGGTTTGCAAGGCTTGCTGTCTTCCCCTTCTCAAGCGCCTTGAACCAGAACACGAACCCTATGGAATTCGACAGGCCGCCAAGGAAAAATATGGCAAGCCACGTGGTAAGGGAATGCGGGAACACAAACCCGTAGAGCAGAAGCATGGTTGGCGTGACAAGCAAAAGGGACGCCAGGTAGAACACCAGCATGCTCGTGAACGCCTCATACCTCAATTTTTTGCCAAGGACCGAAAAAAGGCCGTAACACATGGCGCCTGCGAATGCCAGCAGGTAGCCGGGCGTATATTCGTTTTGGAAGCTTGAGAAGTCTCCATGCGAGAAAACAATCAATGCGCCTGCAAAGCCCATGGCTATTGCAAGCAATGTCTTCCACGTGAATTTTTCCTTGAGTATGAGAATCGAGAATATCACCACAAAGAGGGGCCAAAGGTAATTTATCATGTTGGCCTGCCCTGCAGGCGCGAGAGCGAAGCCCCCGTAGAGGAAAATATAGTACAGGTAGAGGCCAAGGAATCCCATGCCAAACATCCTGGCATAATCTGAAATCTTGTATTGCGACAAAAAGCGCGCCTTTCCAAGCGCAAGGACTGCGATTGACAGCGAGATTATGCCCACGACATTGCAGTAGAAAAGCAGCTGGATATTGTTGATTTCCTCAAGCCCAAGCTTTGCGACCGCCGGGGTGGCTGACCAGAGGAGTATTGTCAGGGCCAGGTAGAAATAGGCGGACTTGTAATCTGCCATGCGTTCGGGCTCCAAGACTCATTCTTCCTTGAACAGGTCGTTCATGGCGTCGTTGAGGGCTCTTGATTTCGAGCCTGTGGAAATCTGCTTGCCAGCGTCTAGCGAAGAGCCAGACGAGATCTCGCTTGCCTGCGTGCTCTCGGCAGGCGGCACGTGTTCCAAATCCTCGATGTTCCAGTCGTTTTGCTGCACTGGCTGCGATGGGGCAGGAATCACGGACAGGCCAGGCTGCGCCTGCTGGTCCGCAGCCTGCGCCGCCGGGCTCTGGGCCGAGCCCATGCTTGAGACAGTCACGTAAAGCCCGTTGCCGCACGAGGGGCATTTGGAGGAAACAGTGAGGTCCTCGACGTCCATGTCGGATGAGAACTCGAAATAGAAATTCCTGCCGCACCTGCACGATACGACCTTTTTCACGAACGCCATTTGCAAACACCCTATTTAATTTTCAATTGCATTGAGCGCAAGCTCACTCAACAGTAACTGATTTGGCAAGGTTCCTCGGCTTGTCCGGGTCCTTTTTCATCTTGACAGCCAGGTAATACGCCAAAAGCTGGAATGGGACAGCGTAAAGTATCGGAATCTCGACGCCGCTTGCGGCGGGCATCAGGAAATGGTGCCTTGAAAGGCCGCCCGCCTCCTCCGAATCCGAGAACACTATGATTTTGGCCCCGCGCGCCTTGCACTCCTGTATGTTTGACATTGTCTTGTGCATTGTCCCGTCCGAAGGCGCGATGGCGATTACCACCACGTCCTTGTCAAGAAGCGAGAGCGGGCCGTGCTTGAGCTCCCCGGCGGCATACGCCTCCGCGTGGAGGTATGTTATTTCCTTGAGTTTCAGCGCGCCTTCAAGCGCGGTAGGGAATGAATACGACCTGCCAATGAAAAAGAAATCCCTGTGCTGCAAAAGCGAGTCCGCAAGCGACTCGATTTCCTTTGACCTGTTGAGAACGGACTCGATTTTCTCCGAGAGCGCCGCAAGCTCCTGCGCCTTTTTCTCATTCCCCGAAATTGCGTACGCGAGTTTGGCAAGCGCGCCTATCTGGCAGGTGAACGACTTGGTGGCAACTACTGCAAGCTCCGGCCCCGCGCCTATTATGACATTGGCGCCAGCCTCCCTGTAAAGCGACGAGCCGACAACGTTGGTGACAGCTATCACCTTTGCCCCGCCCGCCTTTGCGAGCCTGACAGCCGAAAGCGTGTCCGCAGTCTCGCCCGACTGGCTGATTGCCACTACGGCGTCCTCCCTGCCGGTGCGCTGGTATTGGAATTCCGAGCCTATATAGACCGAGCAGTCGAGCCCGAGGCCTGCAAGCATCTGCCTGAACACAAGCCCCGCGTAATAAGAAGTGCCGCAGGCTATCACTGCCATGCGCTTGGAGCCTGAAAGCGCCTTTTTCGCGGGCGCGACGTCGCAGCCTATGGAATCGCGTATCCTCGACTGCTGCTCGAAAATCTCCTTTAGCATGAAATGCTCGTACCCGTCCTTTTGCGCCATCTGGGCGTCCCACTCGATAGCGTGCACCTTTGGCTGGATTTTCTTTCCATTCCTGTAAACCGCGAACCCCGACTCGTCAAAGCGCACCCTGTCGCCGTCTTCAACGAACACGACCTGCTTTGTGTATTCCAAAAGAGCAGGTATGTCGGAGGCGCAAAACATCTCCTTGTTCCCTATCCCAAGCACGAGTGGCGGGCCGTTCCTTGAGAGGTGTATGGCCCTCTCGCCATCGCGCATCATTACAAGAGACCATGAGCCTTTCAGCCGCGAAACAGCCTTTTCAAACGCCTCCTCGGTGGATTTCGAGGACTTGAGGGCCTCCTCCACCAGGTGCGCTATCAGTTCCGTGTCGGTCTCTGACTTGAGCTTGTGCTTTTTCTCAATCAGCTCCCCGCGAAGCTGGGTGAAATTCTCGATGACGCCGTTGTGGACAAGGTATATTTTTCCCGTGCAGTCCGTGTGCGGGTGGGCGTTTTGCGCCGTCACGCCGCCATGGGTCGCCCAGCGCGTGTGGCCTATGCCGATAGTCCCTTCAAGCTGCAAAAAGTCCTTTTGGGCGTGGATGTCGTCTATCCTGCCAACGTCCTTGATGAGTTTTATGCCCTTTTCAGCCATGGTGGCTATGCCTGCGGAGTCATACCCGCGGTATTCGAGCTTCCTTAACCCTGAAAACACGACCTCGGACGCCTTCCTCGGCCCAACATAACCAATTATACCGCACATAAAACCAAACCTTCCCGCGCCTGCGGGAGAAACGCATGACGCGAATCATACCTTGCGCGCCGTGGCGTATGTCCTGAATACCTCTTCGATCCTGACCAGGGCGCCCTGCCCTTCCTTCCCGCCCTTGACGAAAATAGTGAAGCCCTCTATGTTGGCTATGCCCTCGCCCTTGTTGTTGACCTTCCCTATCTTCACAGTATATTTCTTGCCTGCTTCAACGGGGCAATAGGGATTTGAGGGCATGCGGATTACCAAGGGATATAGTGGCGTGCAAACATTAAAATGCTTGATTCGGGGTGCAGGCCCGATGCCTGGAAGAAGCGGGGGGCAGGGGGGCTTTGCGGCGGCAAATCCGATGGGTATTTAATTGTTATGTATATTGATTTACGCATTGGCCTTGAACTTCCAGGGCCGAGCTTATCCAGGAGCCAAACAGGTGAAGACAATGAGAATGGATGAAGAAAACGACATGGACGATGACGAGGACTTCGATGACGACTGGGAAGACGAGGACGACGAGGAAGAGGATTAGCTTAGACAGGCTGGCATTCATTTCTTGGGGTGTACAATATGCGCTTTGACGAAGACGGCGACTTTGACGACGACGAAGAGGATTACGACGACGATTACGACGAGGACGTGGAAGAGGACGACGACGATTAGGCTTCCCGCTGTTTCTTTTTTTCCTTTATCCCGCGTTTTTTGCGGGATTCCGGCTTTTTTTTCCAGGAATTGTTTTTCCCCGAACGGGGCCCTAAAAAAAGTTCAGTCCTGCTCCTTGTGCTCGCCCGGCTTGCCATAGATGATTTTCCTTCTTGGCCCCCTGCGCTGCTTTGGCCTGCGGCCTTTTCCAGCCTGCTGTTGCCCCATTGGAAGGCCCTGCCTGCCCTTCCTTGGCTGCTGATTCTTGCGCGGCTCGAGAACCGAGTGCCTCCCCGTCTCTATGTCCAGCACAAGGAAGGATTTTGAGCCTGTCTGGAAAGTGTCGTGGAGGAGCTGGACAGTCTTTGCCAGGTCGAGGCTTTGCGCCCTTGAACTCATGATGAGCACGCAGTATTTCGCCCCTGAAAGCACGAGTTTCCTCAATGACTGGTAATATTCGCCCGGGTTGCCGAACTGGACCTCTATTGCCACCCTGTGGTCCTGTTTCATCCACTCGCAGTCCACGTCCTGCCCGACAATGACTGTATATCCCGAAGACTCGCCAAACTCGCAAAGCATCTCTATAAGCCTCTGGCGCATTGAGGGGCCTTCAGGCTTTTCAAGGGATATGATTTTTGAGAAAATGTCCATTGCAACCAATCCGCAAAGATATTGGGCGAGAGGTATAAAATGCCTTGCGCGCGCAGGGGAGAATCATGCCAAGGGAGTGCCGCAACCGCAATTACGACGGCTGCTATTCCGCCCGGGGCGAGGTTATTGCAGAAGGAGAATCCTGTTCAGCCTGCTCATCAAGCAGCCGTTTTATCCGCAATTCGAAGGCATGCCGCCAGCCCTTTGGTATGTCATTGCTTAGCGCCTTGATGACCGCGTCCTTTTCAGTCAAGCCATCCCTGACGTAGATAAGGTAATTTCTTGCCACTTTAGCCTTCGCAGGGAGAGAATGCATGCAAGTTACGGAAGTCCCTATCCTGCCCAGCAGCCTGCGCAAGGTGTCGGCGTATTCCACCCCGCCGAATTCAATCGTGAAAACGGCAGTTTCCGACCTGTAATTCAGCTTGTCAAGTTTTTTGCCTATTGCAGCCTCCAGTTTTAGGACTGCTTCAGGGGTGGTAAAATGCAGGATAGAAAGCCTGCCCTGCATGTCCTTCCTGATGCCCTCGAGAAGTATGACTTTCTTTTGTATGGAAGCTGGCAGGCTGCCGCTCTTGCGAGGAATATTATTGGTTTCATTTATCTGCAGCATAGCAGAAGGATACCCTGCCAAGGTTTTTAATGTTATATGTGTTGTCAAATCATGTGAAAACATAGGGGTAGGCGGAAAACCGGCCAAAAAGGATTAAATAACACAAAAAGCAAGAGCAAAGGCAAGGGGGGCAGAAGTGGTTTCCATGCCGGCAGTCAAAAAACAATCAGCAGGGCAAACTGGCGAGATGTTGAGCCTGAAGGAGGGCGAATACCTGGTGCATCTTGCAAGGAAGGCCGCTGCGACCTATGCGTCAAAACATTTCAAGATAGAGCCGGAGCTTGAGAAAGGCGTGCTTGGCAAGGACAGGGGCGTTTTTGTCACGATAGAGCATTATCCGGGCCATGAGCTTCGCGGCTGCATTGGCTATCCAATGCCAGTGGCGCCGCTTGCGCGCTCTGTCTGCGACAATGCAATAAACGCCGCGTTCCAGGACCCGCGCTTTGCCTCAATGTCTGAATCCGAATTCAAGGGAGTGGTGTTCGAGGTCAGCGTCCTGACAGTGCCGAAGAAAATCGATTATTCCGGCCCTGAAGGGCTGGTTTCAAAAGTCAAAGTCGGCAGGGACGGACTGATAGTAAAATCGGGTTTCTATTCGGGGCTCTTGCTCCCGCAAGTCCCAGTGGAATGGAAATGGGACGAGCGCGAGTTCATATCGGCGACATGCGAAAAGGCAGGCCTGCCTTCTGACTACTGGATGAATGGCAAGCCGGAGTTCCTCTCATTCCAGGCGCAGATTTTTGCAGAGGAAAAGCCTGGCGGGAAAGTAATTGAAAAGCCGCTCGGGTAAATGAATCGGTTTCGAGCGGGCAGTTGTCTGCCTTGCGAACGCCCGTGCAGGCAGGCCCAATAGGGCAGGGCATTGGCATGAAAAACGCAGGATAATCAAATCGCCCGGCACAAAATCCAGCCCCTATTGTATTATATTTGAAAGCGGAGAGATAAGTAATTGTTTGTGGATTGGAATGGCAACTGGCAAAGTCAAAACTGAAAACGGGAAGCTAGTCATAGAATTCGACCAGTCTGCACAAGGCGTGTTTGACGGCATGCAGTCTGTCAGCGCCTACAAGGCAAGAAACGGGCTTGTGATAATAGAATCAGCGCAGCCGGCATCAGTTGGGAATTCCGGCGAGCACAAGCAGGAAGGCATGCTGCCCCCGGAGCAGGGCAGGGTGTTGCAAAAGCTGATTTCCCTAAGGTTTGAGGAGAGGACGCCGTCGAATGTGCAGGGCCTTCTCACCCAGGAGGAGGGCGAAGTCCTAGATTCCATGCTCGAGTCGGGATTAATCAGGCTATACAAGGGCGGGAAATACGCAAAGACGGGCGTGATAAGCATACCTGATTCCATATTCCCAAAGATTCCAAAGGAAGGGCACGCGCAAACGCCAGCCCAGGCAGGCAATTCCAATGCGTCAGGCCCTGCCAGGCAATACCAGGCGGGGCAGGCTCCAAGGCAGGATTCGGGGATTCCAATAATGCAGAAAATCGAGAAGTTCGGCTATACGGTTCTTCAAAACGACGCAGAGGCAAAGGAGGCGTCAAACTCCCTTTCAGCCCAGATAAAGGAGGGGAAAATCAAGGGGGTCAGGGCATTTGACAGGAGGTATTACATAGCCTCAAAGGAGTTTTATGAATTCCACAGGCCCGCATTCCTTGACAAGCTGGAAAAAAGCGCTTATACCCCCGAAGCCATAGCAAAGGCATTGTCCGTCGACACCGAAGCAGCGATGGTGATGCTCGCGCTCATGTCCTCGGAAGGCGAGGCGCTGGAAAAGCGCAAGGGGACCTATTCGCACGCGTGATTGAAATGAGCGGGATAAAAGACTGCGTCCATGGCATGATTTCCGTTTCCCCAATAGAAGAGAGGATAATCGACACGCCCGAATTCCAGAGGCTCAGGTATGTCAAGCAGCTCGCGTTCGCGAACCTGATTTACCCCGGCGCCAACCATACGCGCTTTGAGCATTCGCTTGGGACAATGCACCTTGCGGGCACTTATTGCGAATCCCTCAAACTGCGCGGCGGCAAGTCACAGCTCCTTCGCCTGGCGGGCCTACTGCACGACGTGGGGCACATGGCGTTTTCACACGAGTCTGAGATCGTTCTTGAACGGTATCTTGGCGACCATGAGAAAATAGGCATGGAAAAAATCCGCACGGGCGAGATTGGCGACATCATAAAGACGCAGTACACGCTCCCGGAATTCGAGAAGGTCTTTTTCGGCGCAGGGGTCGGGCAGGCAATCCACTCCGACATTGGCGCCGACAGGATTGACTATATCATGCGCGACGGGTATTACACCGGCGTTGGCTATGGCATTGTCGACCATGAGCGCGTGATTTCCCAGGCGAAATACGACTCGAAAAACGGGCTTCGCGTGGCGCAAGGCGGGCTTGAAGCCACGGAGAGCCTGCTGATTTCAAGGTTTTTGATGTTCTCCACTGTGTATTACCACAAGACTGTCAGGATTGCTGCCGCGATGATTAGAAAGGCCATAAAGGACTCGGTCGCCAAAAAGGAGTTCGACCCCCGGCTTGCCATCAACATGGGGGATTACGACATAATGCAGGAACTCTCAAAGTCATCGTCCGGGCATATAATATCAGACTTGAAAACACGCAAGCTCTACAAGGAGGCCTATTCCGCTCCAATAATTGACGAGGTCCTCACAAGGCAGCAGGCGGCAAAGATAGAGGACGAGATTTTCCAGAAAACAGGCGCCGAGGTAATAATAGACGTCCCTACAGTGTCTTACAAGAAGGCGACATTGAAAGTGGAGATGGACGGCAAGCTGACTAACATGGAGAAGGCGTCGGCGCTTGTGAAATCCCTTGAACAGTCAGAGAAGAGAAGGCTGAAAATGCTTGCCATATGCCACGAGCGCGACAAGGAGAAAATCAGGCGCGAGTGCGAAAGGATTTTTTAAAAGAAAAATTATCGGCTGTTCAAAGGCTTACAAAAAAGCGGGATGCGCAGGATTCGGAACCCCGGTTTGCGATATCAAAAAACGTATGCATGGTGCTTGTATCTGCAAGAACGTTTTTTATCCATAGATCAGTAGCCGAATTCCTAAAGCCCGAAATGTCACAGATAATAGTATTATGTCCAAATTTCGCGCCTTTTGAAAGCATAGAAGCAAATGCATTTGAAAATGCAAGAGCCGAAGCTATTGTTTGGCCTGGCCCGGATTCAAAGTTTTTAGGATGCATTATTGGCACAAAGACGCCTTCAGCTGCCTCAACATGAATTACTCCACCAATAATTTTACTGTTTTTAAGTTCCAGTATATCCGGCTGCATTGCCCTGCTCATGCCCAAGACAAAATCAGTGAGCATCTGTTCTAGATATCCATTATAAGCTTCTTTGAATCTCGGGCGGGAATATAGGTCGGAAAAAACCTTAGAGGAATATTGCCTGCACAGTTTTTCCATATAAACTTTTATCGTTGCGTTAAGTTCCGCATCCTGTGCCAATATTGAATTGTAATTCCGAAAGTCATCTGTCCTGGCACCTTTCAGCATTTCCGCGGTCTTTGCATAAGAAAAGCCGGTCCCAGGCTTCGCCAAGGAGTTTTTATAGGACGCCAAGAGAAAAGAATTATTTTCTATGCCGTCAAAAAGCGGTTTGTTACTGACAATGTTTCTCATAACCGCATAATGGACAAAATGAGGCACCTGATTCCCAGGCGCCGCTCCAGCAGTTTGGACGAACGAAGCAGGATAAAGAGATGGAAGTTTGAGCATTCCGTCATTAGTCAAGGCAAAAGACATTATTGCCAATGCAACGGTTTCTGCCCTGAAACGCCCAACTGCATGAGACAAATACAGGGCATTAGTAGCAAGAATAGACTTAATCTGATCATTTATGCCAGGATTAATAGCAGTTATGAGTCTTAGAGATGCCCGATATGGATTATTCCTGAATCCATCTGAAAACTCGCCAAAAGTTATAGTCGTTTTTGCCTGCGACGCTGATAGAGTAGGACGTTCGGATTTTTTTGAAAGTACTGAAAGTGCCATTGCAAAATTAGTGATTGGCTCATCAAAAAATGAATAGTTCTTGTCAAATATCTCAATGTTTTTTTTGCCGAAGGTATTTTCAAAAGCAGCGCGTATTTGAGAACTGTTAGTGGAGAAAATAAGCCTTTCAGCAGTTTCCCGATCCAGGGCATCTACTATCTTTTGACCCAGAATGGCATTGCGTTCACGTTGTGGAGACGAAACAATTGGCAAATTATTTCTCAAAACGAAGTCCTGATAAAAATACGCGCCAAGACCTTTAAGCACAAAATCTTCAATGCCATCTAGCTTGAATTTGATGGATGACTGGTTCAGATACCACGAAATCACGTAATCTATGACCTCATTAACATTTGTCAGCTTTAATTGCCTGGCATCAAGGAGGCTTTTGTCAATGTAAATTTTGCCATTCGGCCTAAGAAGAAAACCCATACTTCCCTTAATCTTAAGACTCCCATCCTTCTGTTTTGCAACCCTTAGATTCCCGATATGCTCAGCTTGGAGATTCTGAAGATCTTTGGTTAATGGATGCCAAGCAGTGTCATCCCATATCTTAACAGTCACAGGCTGCAATGAAAAAGATTCAGTAAAGGGATAATTCAGGATAATACCCTTATGTATAAGAGAGGCAATCTTAGCGGGATCAAAAGAAACGCCTTGTCTTGCAGAGTCAACTGCGGCTACCAATTTCTTCTTATTCTTTTTTTGCATCTTTACAAGATTTTCATAAAGCGCGAGCGTATCTCGCTTAAAAAACGCTTTTGATACATTTCGGCTCCCCACAACTGAATCAAATGAGCCAGCAACCCTCTCGTTAGGAGTAGACCACTTTCTAAATCTAAAATATTTGATAGGAGATATTCGCTTCATGATTTGCTTCGCATAAAGATAGGGATATCCTTGATTTAGAATAGAAACATTATTGGAGCCCAGTGGATGAACAGGAGAGGCAGATTGAAGATATGGGAATCCGCCATAATGCCCTATAACCTGTGCAAAAACCTCTTTGACAAGGTAGGCATCCAGGAGTTTTTTGTCAGAGCCGCAGGCGTCTTCAATCTGTTTCGCATTGATTGAGATAGAAGGGTTTTCAAACTGTATCTTCCCGCTCACTTGTGCCTGCTTTACTTGAGGACCAGAACGCGCTGAATCCGCAGTAAAAACCTCATCGCCCCACCTAAGACTGACGGACAGGCTTGCACTGTCATAATTCCTGCTAGACCGCAAATTCATGAATCTTACGCATTTATCCTTGGCGCGATTGGCAAGGTTTGCCATTTCCTGCTGGCGCTTTTCCCGCGCAACGCGGATTTTCTTTTTAGCTTCAAGGACGGCCAAATCAACTGATGTCTCTTTCAGAATTATTTTAACAAGATCATCTTTGCCCTTATCTAAAGCATCACTTGCCTTGTGAATTTTTCTAAAGAGTGAATGAGCCTCATTAGGGGCAAGTTTGCACAATTCATTGAATATAGCTTGCCCTTTCTTGGATGAATCAGATTCAAAAAAAACATCATGGAAAAATCTAGAATTTGTAAGGTCAATTATCTGATATGCAATAGAACACAGCTCATCATAATTCGTGTCTTTGTTTGCCTTGAATTCTTTGGGAAATAACTCCTCCATCATGAAACGGGCAAATACTTCAGTATAACCTTCATTAAGGACAGAGAGTTTTGTATCATATTTCCATCCCTGGAAATTGAGCCTAAATTCTTCAAATGCACCACGGCTCAAATGCGTCAGTTCATGAAGCAAAGTCAATATAAAAGTTGATTTATTTGCCTGATCTGAACCGTAGGCATCCATTGCCATACGCTGAGGATTTAGAATTATTGTCTTTTTTGTGCCAAAATCTGAAGATACACCATAAACATCTGGTTTCACATCAAGAATACCATTCAGGCCGCATAGTCTTCTAAATGCGAGGGTATTTTCAGGCAAAATTAAAGTAATTTCATCAATTTTCAGCTTAGTCTTAGACCTTGCATTCAAGAAAGGCAAGACCTTAGCGACAACTGCCATTGCAAACATATGATCTTGAATAGGTTCTACACGTGTCGAGGGATTAAGTATCAAACGATCTGAGCCGCGCCTAAAGTAATTAACCTGAACCTGCTGTTCTGTTTTAATAGAAAATGGAGAGGTAGTACCCTTCAGAACAGCCATCAGGGTTCCCCTCCATATGCCTTTTGGACATATTTTTTCATGAATTCAAAGGCATCCATCACGTTTTTTTTGTAAGCCTCAGCGTCCTTCACGTTATCAGGTTCAGTATATTCATGAAAATTATCTTCGTGTTCTTTAGACACCCATTGAAAATAGGGATTGCGTGTGCCTAATGCTCTGAACAAATATGCGTGTGCTTTGCGCTCAGGAGTTCCAAACTGACCTTGACCAAGTCCACGTCTTCCAATCCTTTTGTTAATTTCTCCGTCAAACTCACGAATAATATGACCATATCCATCCATTACATCCTCTAAAACTAACCCTGTCCTATTTTTTTTACCCAATACAATGTCTGAATCAATTTTGTCTAATTCATCCAAAATCTTCTTCGTCTCCTCTATAGTGGGTGCGCACGCTGCCTTGTACCAGTAATAGTCAAGTATATCCATGTACAGCCGCGTGTCCTTGATGACTTTTGCAGGATACTTGCCCTCAATTGATTTCCAGATGGCTTCCTCTTTCTGTTTTTCTTTTTCAAACGAGTTCATTTTTCCACCCCAAAGTAAGTTTTGGGAAAGCATAAGCATGCCAGCCCAGATATTTGGCATTTTGCCAAGGTATTTTTCAGAAGTATGTGCAATATTGCAGTATATTTGGGTTTTGATTGAGTTGATTCGCTCTTTGCGCTTCCGCTCGCGCAAAATTGTCTTCTGGATAACCACTTTCCGTAAAGCAGCAATCTGTGCTTCATTTGTGTTACGGCTTGACTGAAACAAGTTCTTCAAAGGAATTTTAGCATTCGACTCCTTAATGGTGGAGAAATAGTTTTGACTGTTTGAATTAGCATTTTGCCTAGCTGAAGAAGAATTGCCACTAATATTCGTGCCTGGCCAGAATCCCACTTAATTTTGTGGCAAGAGAAGTTTATAAATGTAAACAGGGCGATGTAAAAATCATATCAGGAAAGCATGACCAACCACGTGCCTGGTTGGCAGGAACAACACGCAGCCAAGGCGGAAGCAGGCATTTCTCACGCAAGCTGGGCAGATTTGAAAATCAGGAAAAATAAGGGAAAACCCGTTCAGACAACGAGGGCCTTCTCAAGTATTATTACTGCCACTATGAATACGGCAGTCAGGACGACGAATACGCGCGGGTCGAATTTCAAGCCGCCCATGTTCTCGTTTGACGAAACGCCAAGAATGCCGGCAGACGACTGCGGCATGCCATAACCAACTTTGCTTTGAGCCATAATAACCACATTCTAATACTCATTTTAAGAGATTGAGGATTCCTTTATCCCAAAAGGGGTTTATAATACTTTGACAGGCTAGCCCGCGCCTGTCCTGACGGGCCTGAACCTGATTGCCCCAATGCCGGGCTGGTTCTGCAATGGGGCTGCGAGAGCGTCTGCGACAGATGCCCTGACCTCCTCGGGAGCGAGAGTAGGGATTTTTATGGCAGACGCGCCGGAGGATGGCGAGCCGGGCTGGACATTTATCGAGCCCGAATTGAGCTCCTGCGCGAAAGCGAAAGCCTGCGCAACAGTCTCCTGCGGCAGGGAAGACGGGCTTATGCCGCTTAGAAGCATGTTTGCCTTGAGAAGGTTCTCGAACTTGGCCTTTGCCTCCTCGATTTTTCGGATTTCAGCCTCGGACTTTTCCTGCGAGAGGGCGAGTTTCCCCTCCTCCTTCTGGGACTTCAGGTAGTCGGAGAATGTCTTGCCAAGCGCGACGGCGGCAGCCCGCCCCTGCCCGATGTTTGCCGACTGTATCCTTGACACCTGGCTTTTCATTTGGGAAAAAGAAAGGGAATTCATGTAGATTGTCTTTGCTATGTTCTGCCTTATCTGCGAGATGAAATCCGTTATCTGCTTCTGGAAATCATTGTAGCCCCACTGCTTGGCGAGGTTGTTCAAATCTTCCATTGATTTGGCAGAATTTATCTGAAAAGCTCTATCATTAAACTTTACAGTGGTTGCAATTTCGGCACTGTTAAATTGTTCTCTGTTCCATTCACCTGAATCAAATTTCTTCTTGTTCTCGGCGTGTTCAGTTGCGCTTTCTTGTTCATTTTTATTGAGTAATACATTTCTAGACTTGCTGTCCACAAGAATAACTTCGTATGCAGAAAGATTTTCAGGATTCTGCTCCATTTGCCTCTGAACTTGCAACTGGACGCTCTGTTGAAAAGAAGACATCATCTGGTTAATCTGATTGGAATTAGTCGCCTCTGAAATCTTAGGTATCGTGGGCAGGGGAACCCTCAAATTTTCAAGGGTTGTTGCAGTGTTGATTACGCTTTTCTCTGCTGCTTGCTTCAGATTCTGAAAAGATTGCTGGACTGTTTGAACACTCTCTTGGATATTCTGGTTAGTCTGGCTAGCAACGCCGCTACCAAAACCATACATTGCTTCGGGCATTCACTCACTCCTACTTAGCAGCAACTATTTTTGCAAGGCCAGTGTTAGGCAATTTATTTGGCTCAAGAGGATTTGTAGTCAGAGGGAATGCTGCGACTACGCCATCGTACTTGAAAACAACAGAACTTGGGAAGAAACCTTCGCTTTTATCCAAATATCCAAGAGTGGGGGTAGAGGAAGAAGTTGAAATACCAATGTTCGATAGAGGTTCAAGACCGTAGCTCAACCCGTAATTTTTGGAATCCTCATTGAAGTAGGATGAAAAAGATTTTGCGCCTGTCCCAGGATAAAGAACAAATCCGAACTTATCTTTCCCCAGCCAGTCGATTACCATAGAAACATTGTCTTCCTTTATTTTTTCTCCGAGTTGGACAACTGAGGTTTCAATTTTTGAATCAGGAGTGAATTTTCCGGGGAAACTCTCAACTATGAAACCCGTAGCTCCTACATCCCATATGTAGTAATAGTGGCACATTTCCTTGTCTTCCGGGCGCATCTTGTACCCGCCATATTCCACATGAACCTTAGAGGAAAATTCTTTGATACCAATTTTGGAGCACTCAGATGAAATATCAAACCCTACCCCATTATAAACGAATTCTGTAAGTGCCCCGCCTTTACTATTTGGAACTAGACTAAAAATAGAAATACTCTCATCGTTGGTGTAACCTCCTTTACGAATCAAGTATTCTGAATTAGACCTAACACTAAACTGGGTGCTCTTTGCCCAATTAACTTCAGGGCTTTTCTTATGCTGCTGCCCTGCCAGAACCCACTTGTTCACCATATCAGCAGGGAAAACAGGAAGGTCCCCGCCTTTCTTCTTTTCATCCCCGCCAGCTGCGGCAAGTTCGTCCCCGCCCTTCGTCTGCGCCATCAGCTCCGTCCCTGCCGGGGAATTCATCTTCATGTCCAAAAGGGCTTCAGTAATGTCCTTTGCGACAGGCGCGGTTAGGGTCAGAGCCGCAACCATTGTGGCGGTTTTCCTGAACTTGCTTGAACTCCTGATTTTTGCAAAAGTGGACCCGTCAGTGTCGGATGGAATCAGCTTGAATTTTGGCTCTTTCGTGGCGGTTTGGATGCGCGCGATTTTCTCCGAAATCTTTTCAGTGTCTGCGCCGGGCTGCATTTTAGAGAACTGGTTCTTTTTCTGCCTGGCGGTTTCCTCGGAGACATTGGTGCGCGTTGCCATATTTAACCACGTTTTAAAACTCATAATAAAATATGGATTTCAGGGTATATTAACTTTCCCTTGAGGTATAAAAACCATATCAGATAGCCTGAAGCGCCCTCTTATAGTATTATATATTGATTTCGGGCAATTTTACATCATGGTGGCGTCTATGGCAACCGGTACCCCAAATGCAAAGCAAACAGCCACGGAAAAGCACGGCCAGAAACACGGCAAGAACGCGTTCCACAAATTCAAGGGAAAGGATACTGGCAAGAAAATCCTAAGATACGGCACCATAGCACTCTCATTGACATTGGCGCAGCCTGCGGTGATGCAGACGGCGGACCAGCTATTTTTCGGCGGCAAGGCAAAGATGGGCCAGATTTTCGGACAGACTGTCACGCGCGCGGAAGTGGACAAGTGGCTTTCCTACAGGTTCACGAGCAAAAACGTAAGCAAACTCGCTGACGCTGCAATAGCCGACAACGGAGTCATGCTGCTGACAATTAAAAACTTGCCAGAGGTAGGTATTCTTACCAAGCCAGGAAATATGCTTCCACTATATGTTGGCAAACAACTTGATGAGATAGGCATTACTCACTTTTCAGAAAAGGCACGCGTGGAATACGCAGGAGTTGCCAAGTGGAATGAAGTTGACTGCAACATATTCTATGTCTGGGATGTCGGTGCAAAGGGAATCATTTGCTACGGGGATCCGATTGATAAAAAACAGGCTGTCAAGAAGGACATGTTCTACATGATTTCAGTGACTAAATTCTTAAGCCCGGTTACAGAAGATACTAAATTTATGCTCTTCCCAGGTGGGATAGTCTTTAATCCTAATAATTCAGCCAAATGGTATGTAGAATATTTTAGAAATGGAAAATCATATGGCGGGACTGTAGACTTGAATGAATACATGAAGGACCATCCGGAAAAAGCCAAAGTAGGTTATGACCCTCTGCAGGGTGGAATTCTGTTTATTTCTGAAAATTATAAGGAATTAGTAGCATATGTCCCGAGTACTGGAGATATTGAATATGCAAATCTCCTTGCAATGAAATAACGAGGTAACTTCATGTTTGTTTTTCTTTACGGGCAGAAAGTAAAAAAAGAGGGAGAAGAAAACGAGGCAACACAACAATCCTACAAAGTACTAGTTGACAAAAACAATGCCTCTGCAAAGCAGGTAAATTCACTTGCACAGACAGTCAAGGGCATATCGACTTTTTCTGCTGCAGACAAAAAGAAAGTAGAGAATCTAAACAAGGAGTATGCCGATTTTCAAAAGCAGGTAGAGCAGGGCAAGAATGTCAGCCAGGCCCAACAGCAAAAAACTCTTGAAAACCTGCTGGACAAATATGTCGAGCTGGAAATGAAACGCACTGACTTGTTGCAAACATTCGAGAAAAACCAGGAATTCCTTTCATCTAATTTTGCAGAAACATATAACCAAACGTGGCTGGCCGCGCTTAAAACAGAAATAGAAAAAAATATCGTCATTAAAGAATCTGAAAAGAGTAAGGACAAAATCCTGCAAGAGGTCAGAAATGCCACAACTGAGAAAGAAGTAAAAGCCATAATAGGGGCAGAGATGTACGAAGCAGGCAAGCTGCAAGTCCTAAGCAATGGAAACGCGTTCTACGATGCGGCACGAAAAGCAGCGCAAGAAAACGCCGAAAAGAATCTAAGCAAAGAGGACTATAAAAAATTCAGCAGGGAGCTTTTCTTAGCAGGGGATATTGAAAGCACTAAGGGAGTTGTACAAAAATACAATCTCGACTGGAACGCGATAGAGGCAAGCGCCACCAAATACGTTGAAGAAATGAAGAAGACGATTGACGAAATCATGAAAAACATCGCCAAGGCGATTGCGCAGGCGAAGCTTGCCACAGGCCTTTTGCGCGGGTTCATCGACTCCAACATGAAAAAGGGCGCCAACCAGGTCAAGGCTGTCGTGGCAAAGGCCGTAAGCGAATACCTGGACTGGTCAAAGAAGGAAACGGAAGGCGCCAAGGCGCAGCTTTCAGGCGAGAAGGCGCAAAAGAAAATCCTCTCGGAAGAGCAAAAGTCCAGGAAGTTCAGGGAGCTTTTCATGAAAGGGATGAACGGGGCGGACATTGAATCCGTCTCAAGCCTCTCGATGAAAACGCCCGTGGTAAACGAGCTGTTTGCAAAGTCGCAGGCATTCGCGTTTGACATGGAAAAGGCATTTGACGGCACGAAAATGAGTTCAGACCAGGTCAAGGTCGGGATTTTCAGGTCGCTTGGGCCAAAGCCGCCAAGCGTTGAGATACAGAAAGTAGGCGAGTCCCCCAAACAGGAAGCCAATGCGTTTTTCGGGAAAATAAGCGAGTAATTGTTTCGCGATTGAATAACAGGTGGGAGATAAAATATGGCACATTGCACACAATGCGGAAAACCAACAAAGCCTGGTGCTGTCTTCTGCGGATCTTGCGGAGCGCACTTAGGCGACAGCAGCAAATGCATTAAATGCGGCAAGAAACTCAAGGAGGGTTCTAAATTCTGCGACAATTGCGGCGCTGCAACTGTTTCCGCGCCAAAGGGAGCTGCAAGATCAGGCGAAAAGCCTACAGGAAAAGACCTTGCCATTGCACTTCTTCTGGCAATCATACCCGGGCTTGGACTGATATACCTTGAGAACACGAAAAAAGGGGTAGTAATATTCATTGGCGTGGTTCTTGTAGGGGTGATTGCCACTGCCCTGGCGCTAATTCCAGTAATAGGCATGTTGTTTGCAGTATTGGGCAACCTCCCAACGCTTGCAATATACATATTCAATTTCGTTGAGACCTACCAGGAATATCAAGGCAAGCCGATCTGGAAGTTCTGACTCGAAAAAGGAGATTTTTCCATGGCAAAATGTCCATTATGCGGAGCGGAAAACGGGCCTGAAACTCTTTTCTGCACGTCCTGCGGCAAGAAAATGCAGCATGAAACTAGCCAAGAATGCCCAAAATGCGGAGCAAAGATTGGCGAGGGAGAGATGTTTTGTACGGCATGCGGGGCACAAATGCGGGAGTATGAGAAGAGCAAAAAAAACAGCGCTGAAACAGCAGCCATTTTGTCTTTGATTCCAGGACTTGGGCATTTGTATTTAGGAAAAAGGAAAAAAGCCCTGGCATTTGCAAGTCTAGTGATAACGAAAGTTTTCTCTATTTGCCTAGGCATACTCATAGCTTTAGTTATGCTGATGAGCTCCGGAAATGGGCAGATATTGGGAGAGCTAGGAAAGGCCATTGGAAATATTCCATCAGCACTGGCGCAAGCGCCCACAGATATACCAATTTTATTCATAATCGGCATAATTTTCTACGGTTTAATCCTGCTCCCATATCCGATATATGCAGTGGTTGCCATGATAGATGCGTATAAATTGGCAAAGAACGAAAATTACCATAACCGAATAATGGCTGCTGTTCTAAGTTTCCTCAATCCAGGCAGTGGACAGATATATAACGGTGACATAGCCAAAGGCATTGCCTTACTGATTGGAGCATACATTATTGGCGGCATCATGGAATTGCTTGGGTTGAAGTTTGGCTTCTTTGGGTTAGTGATCAGCTTTATCCTGGCACAAATTATCGTATTGGCGATTACGGTGGAAGCATATATGTCAGCAGGCACGAAATGAAAAGAAGAAAATGCTAAAATCGGCGCAAATCAAGCAAAGGTATTTAAAGACAAATATACCAATACAGACACTCTTCTTACTTCGTTTTGAAAGTAAGATGACACTCCCGTCCATTATTTCGCACGGAAAACGCGCGGGAATCATCCAAAAAATGCGCATGAAAATGCCCATTGTTTGTGCTGGTTTGCGGCGGGAATCATTGGAAGTACAGGCATTTGTGGGGTTTTTCAGCTCCTAGGCTGCCTGTTCTAAAAAAGAGGGGGCTACGCCCCCTTCTAACCCCCAATAGGGGCATAAAATAAAAAAAGGGATAGACTATGGTAAAATTCAGGCAACGCCACGGTTCAAAGGCATTCCGCCCGCACAAGAGGGCGGCAAAGCAGATGCCGTCGATAAACTTCTGGCCGGAAAGCCAGGACAAGAAGCTGCTCGGCTTCGCGGGGTACAAGGTGGGCATGACGCACTACCAGTACATAGAGAACGCCGACACGCCCGCAAAGGGCCTCGAGGTCGCAATGGCAGGCACGGTCGTTGAGGTACCGCCTATCACTGTCTGGGGCATCAGGGCCTACGACAAATTCGGCAAATGCCTCGGCGACATCATCTGCCCCGACGAAAACGTCCTTAAGCAGATCAACCACGTTTCAAAGACAAAAAAATCCGAGAAAAAAAACCCTTCTTTTGAATCCGACCCGTCTTCCGTCTCATCCGTCTTCGCCCTCTGTTTCACGACCCCCGCGCTTGCGGCGTTCGGGAAGAAAACCCCCGACACCATGGAGATAGCGGTCGGCGGCAAGGACGCGAAGGACAAGATTGAATTCGCAAAGACTGTCCTCGGCAAGCAGGTCAATTTCGCCGACATATTCAAGGCCGGCGACTTTGTCGACACAGTTAGCATAACAAAGGGCAAGGGCACCCAGGGCGTTGTCAAGAGGTTTGGCGTCTCCAAGCAGAGGAGGAAGGCAACAGGCAAGGTCCGCCACGTCGGCACCTTGGGGCCTTGGACTCCGTCATACGTCATGTACACGGCATTGCAGGCAGGCAGGATGGGCTACAACAAGAGGACCGACCTGAACAAGCAGGTCATAAAGGTCGGCAAGCCCGAGGAAATCAACCCGAAGGGAGGCTTCCTCAAATACGGCAATGTCAAGACGAGCTACGTCCTCATCAGGGGCTCGGTATCCGGCCCGAGGAAGAGGCTTGTCAGGTTCAGGAAGGCCACGCGCGCGCCGGTTCTCGGAGCGCCGCAGGTCACATACGTGTCTCTTGATTCAAAACAGTAATTGCAAGGTGTTGAGAAATGAAAGCTGACATTTACACGATAGACGGGAAAAAATCCGGCACCGCTGACTTGCCGGGGGTGTTCGCGGGCTCTGTCAGGGCTGACCTGATTAAGCGCGCAGTGCTCTCCGACATGTCCGAGGACTACCAGCCAAAGGGCAACGACCCGTGGGCAGGCATGCAGACTTCCGCCAGGTACAGGGGCAGGAAGGAGGACTTCGGCTCGATAAAGAACCACGGCATTTCAAGGCTTCCCCGCGAGGTATTGCCGGGCGGCAGGTTCGGGAAAGTCAAGAGGATCCCCTCCGCAGTTAAAGGAAGGAGGGCGCACCCGCCACACGTCGAGAAGGTCATATACGAATCAGTCAACAGGAAGGAGTACGCGAAAAGCATCGCAAGCGCCATTGCCGCGACGGCAAAGATGGAAGTGGTCTCAAAGAGGGGCCACAAGCTGCCTGAAGGCGCGAAGCTCCCGTTCATAGTAGAGGACAAGATCGAATCCGTAGCAAAGACAAAGGAAATGGTCAAGGCCCTCAATGCGATGGGCATTGGCGCGGACCTGCAGCGCGCGAGGAACACGAAGCTTAGGACGGGCGTAGGCGCGAGGAAGGGCGGCAGGACAAAGCCCAAGTCCGCGCTCATAGTGGTCGGCAAGGACTGCGCCGCCATCAAGTCCGCAAAGAACATACCGGGCGTCGACGTCCGCATGGCAGACGGCCTCAAGGCGGTCGACCTGGCGCCGGGCACGCACGCGGGCAGGCTCACGATCTACACTCAGAGCGCGATAAAGTACATAGGAGAGAAGTTCAAGGGTGCATGAAATGGCAATACTATATCCAATCACAACCGAAAAAGCAATCGGCATGATAGAGCTCGAGAACAAGATGCTTTTCGTCGTTGAGAAGCAGTCAACGAAAAAGGACATCATAGAAGAGGTCGAGAAGACCTTTAACGTGAAGGTCGAGAAGGTCAACACCCTTGTCACGCCGAAGGGCGAGAAGAGGGCGTACGTGAAGCTCAAGGCAGGCTTCAAGGCGGACGACATAGCCGCAAAGCTCAAGATTGCCTGATTATAGTAATATAGACATGGTGATTTTCGAATGGGAAAGCTTCTCAAACAGCAAAGAAGGGGCAAGGGCCACAAGTCCCTGGCGTACAGGGCTCCCTCCCACAAGTACAAGGCCGAGCTCATGTACAGGCTGGCCGACAAGAAGGAGATGGAGGAAGGCTACCTCGCAAAGATAGTCGACTTCATAGACGACCCGGCAAGGGGCGCTCTTTTGATGGAAGTGGTGCTCGAGGACGCAAGCAGGCAGATGCTTCTCGCGCCTGAAGGCGCAATGCTTGGCGGCACGATATACTACGGCGCTGGCCCGAAGATGAGCCTGGGCTCGGTTATGCCGCTCTCAAAGATACCGGACGGCGCTTACATTTACAACCTCGAGCTGTCCCCCGGCGACGGCGGGAAGATGGTGCGCGCGCCCGGCTCGCACGCGCTTGTCGTCTCGCACGAGGGCAAGAAGGTCATAGTAAAGCTCCCGTCCAAGGACACGCTGACATTGGAGGCCAATTGCAGGGCGCAGGTCGGAGTTACTTCCGGCGGCGGCAGGCTCGAGATGCCTCTCATGAAGGCAGGGGCGAACTTCTACAAGAAGCACGCGCAGAACCGCAAGTGGCCAGTCAACAGGGGTGTCCACATGGCTGCATACACGCATCCGTTTGGCGGCAAGCAGCACCACAGGGGCAGGTCAAGCTCCGTCGCAAGGGGCGCTCCGCCTGGACGCAAGGTCGGCCACATAGCTTCAAGGAGCACTGGGCGCGGCAGCGGCCAGAGGTCAAGGAACGTATCTTCCAAGTAGGTGAATGAATGGCAAGGACAATAACTTATCGCGGCAAGTCCGATGCGGACCTCGCCCAAATGAGCATAGAGGATTCATACCCGCTTTTGACGTCAAGGGCGAGAAGGGCGCTCAAGCGCGCAATGGCCAACAAGGCCTACACTGTCCGCGCGCTTATCAAGAAGGTGGCGCTTGTGAAAAAGGCCAACCCCGGCAAGACCATAAAGACGCAGGTCAGGGAGGCAGTAATACTGCCCGAATGGCTCGGGCTGACTTTTGGCGTGCACAACGGGAAGGAGTACAAGACGGTCCCGATAACGATCGAGAAAGTAGGGTACAGGCTTGGCGATTTCGCGCACACGACGAGCAGGGTATTGCATTCCGGCCCGGGCGTTGGCGCGACGAGAGGCTCAAAGTTCATCCCGCTGAAGTGATATTATGGCGTATGCATTTGAATTCCAACAGGAAAAAAGGTACGCAAAGGCGAAGGGCGAGGACATCAACATGTCCTACAAGCACGCAGTTGCGGTGTGCCACAACATAAGGTACAAGGCGACAGAGGACGCGATAGCGCTCCTTGAGATAGCCTCCAGGGGCGACGCGCCGATACTTTACGTGTCGCACAACACGAGGATGGGCCACAGGGCCGAGCTTGGCGGCAGGAAGGGCAAGTACCCGGTCAAGGCGGCAAAGATGGTCCTTGAGATACTCAAAAACGCGCATGCGAACGCGCAGAGGCTGGGGCTTGGCTCGACAAAGGTCAAGCACGCCCATGCGAACAAGCAGACCGTGTACCCGCGCGTGGCTGCAAAGGGCAGGTGGACGAGGCAGAACTACGAGACGGCATTTGTCGAGATAGTTCTCGAGGAGACTGCGCCTGCGAAGGCAAAGGAGGAGAAGAAGCCTGTCCCGGCCGAGAAGAAGGAGGCCATAAAGCCGGCTGCAGAAGCCAAGAAGGAAGAGCAAAAGGCCGAGGCAAAAACCGAGCAGGCGGCAGTAAAGGCGCCCATACCGGAAGCCAAGGTGGAGAACAAGCGCGAGAGGAAGGCGCAGTCCGCCGCAATGAAGCAGTAGATTCATGGATGTGACATTTATGGGAATTGAAAAGAGATTCATCGAAGACGCCATCACCAGGTACAAGGTGTCAAACTATCTGGAAAAGGAGCTTGACAAGGCAGGCTTTTCCAGGGTGGACATACAAAGGACCCCGGTGGTCACAAGGATTGCCGTCGAGGTCATGAACCCGGGCAGGGTCATTGGCAGGAAGGGCAAGACGATCCAGGAGCTCACGGCAAACATCCACAACGTGTTCAAGATCGACAACCCGCAGCTTTCGGTGGTAGAGGTCAGGAACGAGAGCCTCCAGCCGAGGCTTGTGGCGAAGAAGGCGTGCAGGTACATAGAAATGGGCAAGAAGGTCAGGGCCATCCTGCACTTCCTGCTGAAAGAGATAATGGACTCCGGCGCGCTTGGCGCCGAGATTGTCGCCTCGGGCAAGATCGCCGCGAAGGGCGGCAGGTCCAAGAGGCTGCGCGTCGTGGCAGGCTACATTCCAAAGGCGGGCGAGCCTGCAAGGCTTGTCACCGAGGACCATGTCACGGCCTACCCGAAGTCGGGGGCAATAGGCGTGCTTGTCAGGATAGTCCAGCCCGGGACCGTATTCCCGGACAAGAAGGTCGGCGAGAAAGTCGCGCTTCCAAAAATCATTGCCGCGGCAGAGGATGTCCAGAGGGCCCCGAGGGAAGTGGTCGAGAAGGAGCAGCCGAGGCAGCAGCAGGCCCCAAGAAGGCCGAGAAGGAGATAAGCAGGTGCAATGCATATGGCAATACTTCGCAAATCAGACGTGAGGGCGCTGGAGACAGGCGCGCTTGTTGAAAGGCTTGGCCAGCTCAAGTCGGAGCTCAACAGGGAGACCGGGCTTGTAAAGACCGGCGGCAGGGCCACAAACCCGGGCAGGATACGCGAGCTAAGGCGCACCGTGTCCAGGATACTCACGATAATACACGAGAGGAAGCTTGGCATAAAGAAGGATGTCAAGGACAAGAAGAAGGCGAAGCCCGCCGAGAAAAAGGCGGCCGAGCCCGCCAAGAAGGAACAGGCAGAAAAAACAGTCTCCGCCAAGGAGAAAGAGGTGAAATAGGTTGCCTGAAATATGCCCAAAATGCGGATTGATTAAGGACATTTGCGCTTGCGACATCCTGGAAAAGGAGGAAGTGCAAAAAATCAAGGCCTATACCACGAAAAAGAAGTTCAGGAAGCTTGTGACCGTCATCGAAGGGATAGACGGCGCCAAGATAGACGACACCGCAAAGGAGCTCAAGCAAAAACTCGCCTGCGGCGGCACGGCAAAGGACGGCATGATTGTGCTGCAGGGGGACCACAAGAGGAAAATCAAGGAAATGCTTGCGAGAATGGGCTATCCTGCGGAAAACATCGAGGTGTCCTCAAGGGCATGACAAGGCAAGAGGGATTGGAGAGGGCCTGCCTGATAGGCCTTGAATGCGCGGTAGTCAAAAGCGCGTGCAGGGAACTAGAAGGCGCGAAGGGCACGGTACTGCGCGAGACGAAAAACACGCTCTGGCTCGCAGGAAGCGGCCGGCCCCGGATAATCCCGAAAAGCCCGTGCAGGTTCAGGTTCTTTTCTGGGGGGAAATCCCTCGGGGAGATAGACGGGAAGGAAATATGTTCAAGGCCTGAAGACAGGATGAAAAAATCGTGACGATTTTTTCAGACTTGCAGGCCACTGCAAGTAGACGAAAAGATGAATATTGAATCGCGGTGAATTGAATGGAAACGATCAAAATCGGCGAAAACCCGCTCTCAGTCCGCGGGCACACGTCCGTCGGCACTGTGGTGTCCGACAGGATGAAGAAGACAGTTGTCGTGGAAAAGGACGCTCTCCAGTACATCTCGAAATACAAGAGGTATGCGAGGAGGAAGAGCAGGATACCCGCTCACAACCCCGACAGCATGAAGGCCAAGGTAGGGGACCTCGTAAGGATAGCCGAGTGCAGGAAGATATCCAAGACCGTCGCATGGACAGTGGTCGAGATACTCTCAAGGAAGGAAGGCGAGGGCGAGAAGAAGGCAAAGCAGCAGTGAGTCTGCAAGTTTAGCTGCATGAGGGATTAACATGAAAGGATTGACATCCACAGTCACAAAGACGCTTACAAACGGCACTATTATGCAGTGCGTCGACAATTCCGGGGCCAAGATAGTCGGGATAATAGGCGCCAAGAAGACCAAGGGCAAGCGCGGCCTCTACCCGAAGGTTGGAGTCGGTGACATCGTCACGGTCGCTGTCAAGAAGGGCACGCCCGCCATGAGGAAGAAGGTCGTCAAGGCGGTCATAGTCAGGCAGAAAAAGGAGTTCAGGCGCCCTAACGGCGTCAGGATACAGTTCGAGGACAACGCCTGCGTCCTCATAGACGACGCGGGATTGCCAGTAGGGACCGAAATCAAGGGCTGCGTGGCCCGCGAGGTCGCCGAGAGGTACCCCAAGGTGTCTGCAATCGCGTCCGCAGTCATGTGATTTTCATAAAGGTGTTTTGCGATGGTAAAATCTAAACAGCCAAGGAAGCAGAGAAAGAATCTCTATTCGAAGCCGCTGCACGCGCGCAAGGCGGAACTAAACGTCCACCTGTCCGACGAGCTCGCGGCAAAGCTTGCGACGAAGAGGAGGTCCGTCGTGGTCCGCAAGGGCGACAAGGTCAACATAGTCAGGGGCAGGTTCGTTGGCAAGAGCGGCAAGGTTTCAAGCGTCGATTACAAGGATTACGTCATTTACGTCGAAGGCATAACGATCCGCAACGGCAAGGGCGAGGAGAAGGCCGCGGCAATCAGGCCGCAGTCGGCGGTCATAGTGGACGGCGACTTCTCGTCCGCGGGCCGCAAAAACATTATTTCGAGATGATATTTATGGCTAGCAAAGGAATGTCACACCACCAGAAAAGGCTTGCCTCGTCAGTCTACGCGGCTGTGAAGGGCAGGAAGGACTACACGTTCTCAAAGAAGATAGCGCCGGGGCCGCACAGGGCTTCGGAGAGCGTCGCGCTCGGCGTTCTCCTGCGCGACCACCTCGGCCTTGCAAAGGACATGAGGGAGGCGAAAAAGGTCATAAAGCGCGGCGACGTGCTCGTTGACGGCAGGGCGGTCAGGGACGAGGACTTCCCGGTAGGCATAATGGACAAGATAACCATAGTGCCTGCGGAGAAGAGCTTTGAGATGGGCATTGCCGCAAGGAAGCTCGCGCCGGCCGAGGTCGGCAAGGACGCTTCGGGCTCCAAGGTGTGCAAGATAACCGCAAAGAGGACGATTTCCGGCGGCAAGACGATGCTTACGACTCACGACGGCAGGAACTTCGCAGGCGACAACCAGTACAAGGTCGGCGACAGCATAGTGTTCGACTTCAAGGCCAAGAAGCCGGTGAAGACCCTGAAATTCCAGGCGGGCGCCAAATGCCTTGTAACCAGCGGCTACCACAAGGGCAAGAAGGCCAAGCTCCTGGAGATTATCGAGAGGAAAGGCTCAATGGACGCGGAAGCGAAGCTGGACATGGGCGGCGAGGAATTCATCACGCTTGCCAAGTACCTGCTCGTGATTGAGTAGATTCATGCTTTTGGGTGTTTTAGATGGCGGAAAATGAAAACGTAATGAGGACGCTTGTAATCGACAAGGTCACTGCCAACATCGGCGTTGGCAACGCCGGCGAGGCGCTTGAGAACGCGAAGACCCTGCTTGAGAGGCTCTCGGGCAAGAGGGCGGTCTCGACAAAGGCCAAGACGAGGAACCCTGTCTGGAAGATAAAGAAGGGGGACGAGATAGGCGCGAAGGTGACGATAAGGGGCCCCGCGGCAGTGGAGTTCCTGAAAAAGTCGCTTGTGGCGAGGGGCAGGCCGCTTTCTGCGCGCTCCTTCGACAACTCGGGAAACTTCGCCTTCGGAGTGGGCGAATACATCGACTTCCCGGGAGCGAAATACGACCCGAAAATCGGGATTATCGGCTACGACGTGGCCGTTACCATGAGGAGGAAAGGCGGCATGAGGGTCGCGCTCCGCAGGCGCGCAAAGGCCAACCTGGGCCACGCGCACAAGATAACACGCGATGAGACAATGGGCTTTGCCAAGGACGTGCTTGGCGCGAACATAGCCTGATTGATATTGATTTGTTGGTGATATGATGGCGGAAAAGAAAAAGGCGAGCAAGATCCCGCTTGAATTCAAGTTCAAAGGCAAGGGCAGGAGGAAATGCCGTTTTTGCGGTTCTTCACGTGGCATGATTAGGTCTTTCGACCTCCGGGTATGCAGGAGATGCTTCCGCGAGGTGGGCGAGAAGATAGGTTTCAGGAAATACTGATGATTCAACGGTGATATGATGGCAGATGATTTGCTTGCTGACGCGCTCAATGCGATAAAAACAAACGAAACCGCGGGAAAGCGCGAGTGCCTCGTTAGGTCCTCAAAGATTGTCCGCGAGACGCTCAAGATCCTGCAGTTTGCCGGCTACATCGGCGACTTCGAGTTCGTTGACAACGGCAAGGGCGGCCTGTTCAAGATCCGCCTTGTCGGCAGGATAAACGAATGCGGGGCCATAAAGCCGAGGTTCCCGGTGAAAAAGGACTCGTGGAACGACTGGGAGCAGAGGTACATCCCCGGCGTGGATTTCGGGATGCTCATAGTGTCCACCCCCGAAGGCATGATGTCCAACAGGGACGCGCAGACGAAGAAAATAGGCGGAAGGCTCATCGCTTACGTTTATTGATTGACACAACATTGATTGCAAAAGTGATTTGAATGGAAAAAAACTTGCTTGAGACAACCGTTGCCCTCCCTGACGGGATAAGCGCCGCGGCGAAAAACACCGTCCTGACGGTCAAGGGGCCGAAGGGAGAGATCGAGAAGAGCTTCAAGCTCAAGGGCGTCACTATAAAGGCCGAGGCCAAGGCGGTAAAGATAACCGCGCTGGACAAGAGGTCTCTCAACACCGTCGAGTCGCACGTGCAGAACATGGTGGCGGGCGCGAAGGAGGGCTACATGCAGAAGCTCAAGATGATATACGCCCACTTCCCGATGACCGTAGAGATAAAGGGCAGGCTCATGCTCATAAAGAACTTCCTTGGGGAGAAGCAGCCCAGGAAGGTCAAGATAATAGGCTCCACGAAGGTGGAGTCCAAGGGCCAGGAAATGACGGTCTCCGGCCCGTCCAAGGAGGACGTCGGCCAGACCATCGCCAACATAAAGTCGGCCACGAGGATTTCAAGGCGCGACTCCAGGGTATTCCAGGACGGGATATACAGGATATCCGAATAAGGCTTGAGAGAGGTTATGACTCATGGTTTCAAAAAAGAAGCACCCGACATTCCAAAGGACCAATTTCGGCAGGACAAGGCGCTCCAGGGTAAAGGACAACTGGAGGAGGCCGAGGGGCATTGACAACAAGCAGAGGGAGAAGTACGCCTACATGGGCAAGCTCCCCTCCATAGGCTACAAGAACCCCAAGGCGCTGCGCGGAAAGCACCCGAGCGGCCTCGACGAGGTAATGGTTTTCTCGCCGGCCGAGGTAGCGGGCCTGAAGTCCGTGGTCATAAGGATAGCCTCCAGCGTCGGGGCGCGCAAGGCCGCAGTGATAATCAAGGCGTGCCAGGCCGCAAAGCTTAGGGTCCTCAACCCGGCAAAGGGCAAATGGGAGAAAAAGGCCAAGCCTGCGAAAAAAGAGGAGAAGAAGCAGGAGCAGAAAGTCGAGCAGCCCAAGAAGCTTGTGAATTAGCATATTCAAACTAGGGGATAATTATGAGCACTAAAACCGTAAGGAGAATGGCCGCGTCAATACTTGGCGTAGGCGAGTCCAAGGTCAGGTTCGAGCCAGGCGCTGCGGCCAAGTCCGCAGAGGCACTCACCCACGACGACGTGCGCAGCCTGATAAAGGAGGGCGCGATCGGATACGTGAAGAAGAGGGGCGTCTCGAGGCGCACAGGCCGCGAGAGGCAGGTGCAGCGCAGGGCCGGCAGGAGGACAGGCAAGGGCAGCAGGAAGGGAAGGAAGACGGCCCGCGGCCCGGCAAAGGAGACCTGGATGGTGCTTGTGAGGGCCCTTAGGAACCAGTTGAGGAGGCTCACGAAAGAGGGCAGGTTCGACAGGGCGAACTACAGGAAGATATATCTCATGATAAAGGGACGCGCGTTCAAAAGCAAGGCTACGATGATGACTTACCTTGCCGACAACGCCATGCTCAAGGAGAAACAATAAGGTGTGTCACGATGGCAAAGGCAACAGGACCAAAATATTACGTAACATTCAGGAGAAAGCGCGAAAGGGTCACAAACTACGCAAAAAGGCTCGGGCTTGTCAAGGCCAGCCTGCCGCGCATGGTTGTGAGGAAGTCCAATGCGGGCGTGTTCGTGCAGTTCGTGAACTACGACGCTGCTGGCGACAAGCCTCTTGCCACAGTTGCGTCAAAGTCGCTTGAGAAGGACGGCTGGTACCCCAGGTGCAACGCCCCGACGGCATACCTTGCGGCCCTCAAGTGCGCGAAGGCCGCGTCCAAGGCGGGCGTGAAGAAGTTCGTGCTCGACATAGGGATGCAGACGCCAAGCAAGGGCGCGATAGTGTTCGCGGCATTGCAGGGCGCGATAGACGCCGGGCTCGAGACCTCGTACGAGAAGGAAATGGTTCCGGGGAAAAAGCTCAACGGCTCGGAGATCGCGCAGTACGCGAAAACGCTCAAGGCGGGCGGGAAATACGACAAGATGTTCTCCGGCTACGTGAAGCGCAAGATTGAGCCCGAGAAGCTCCCAGAATATTTCGAAACTGCCAAAAAGAAGATAATGTCCGGCTAGATGCCCTAAAGGTGATATGGTGAGAAGGTATTCAAACTCAAGGAGGCAGGACAGGTCTGCCCAGAACAGGCTCGACGCTATTGCCGCATGGGTCCCAAAGACCGATGTAGGCAAGAAGGTCAAAAACAAGGAGATACTCACGCTCGAGGAGATATTCGAGACAGGCAAGCCCATACTGGAGTACCAGATAGTGGACGTGCTTCTCCCGGGCCTCACTGAAGAGACGCTTGAGATATCCTCGACGCAGAGGATGACGGACTGCGGCAGGAAAATGCAGTTCAGGGCAGTCGTCCTTGTCGGCGACAAGGCGGGCCACGTGGGCATTGGCACAGGCAAGAGCGAAGAGGTCAAGCCGGCCATAGAATCCGCAGTTAAAAGCGCGAAGCTCAATATCATTTCAGTCCCGATGGGCTGCGGCTCATGGGAGTCCAGGGAGAAAAGCTTCAATTCCCTGCCAATAAAGGTGGTCGGGAAGAACGGCTCCGTAGAAGTGACGCTCAAGCCGGCGCCACCGGGAGTGGGGCTTGCGGCGAACAAGATTGTCAAGAAGGTGCTTGCGGCTGCGGGCGTGAAGGACATCTGGTCGTTCTCGCGCGGCAAGACTGCGAACATCTACAACACGGGCATGGCGGTTATAAACGCACTGACAAACCTCTCGAACATGAGGATAAAGGGCGAGTGGAAAGACGTGGGCGCAAAGCCGCAGGCTGGCGCCGTTACCGCATAGGCGCACGATACAAATCTTTGAACCGGTGAATATCATATGGGCAAAATTGGCATTATCAGGGTAAGAGGGCTTTGGGGCAAGTCCCCGAAAGTCAGGGAGACTTTCAGGCTCCTTCGCCTGGATCGCGTCAACAGGTGCGCTGTCTACGAGGACACGCCGTCGCTTAGGGGCATGCTTGACAAGGTCAAGGACTACGCCACGTGGGGCGAGATTGACGCCAAGGCGTTTGGCATGCTCGTCTCGAAGAGGGGCATGTCGGGCAACACGAGGTTCTCAAAGGCCGCGGAGGCGAAGAAGCTTGACGCCAAGGCCGCCGCGGCGGAGATATTCGAGGGCAAGAAGAAATACTCGGACTTCGGGCTGACCCCGTACTTCAAGCTCACGCCGCCTTCAGGCGGGTATGGCACGATAAAGTACAAGTACCCCAAGGGCGCGCTTGGAAAGCGCGACGCGGCGGAATTCGCGTCGCTTGTGAAGAGCATGTGCTAGGCAAACAATTACAATCAGGTGTTATTGATGGTAAATCGCAAAGGAAAAAGGAACAGGAAGTTCCTCGGATCCAAAAGCCACGGCGGCGGCAACGCCAAGAACCGCAGGGGCAAGGGCAACAAGGGAGGCTGGGGCAGGGCAGGCACCGGCAAGCACCGCTTCACCTACATCACGTCGAAGGAGCGCGAGTTCCTTCTCGGCGCGCACGGCTTTGTGAGGCCCAAGGCGAAAAAGCTCGCTGAAATGAATCTTTACGAAATCAACAACATGGCAAGGAAAGGCCAGATTGAGAAAAAGGACGGCAAGCTCGCGTTCACGTTCAGGGGCAAGGTCCTCTCCGAGGGCGCTCTTGAATACCCGGTGGTCATATCGGCAGCCGGCGCAAGCAAGGCCGCGGTCGAGAAGATAAAGGCCAGCGGCGGCGAGTTCAAGAAACTGGAATAAAGCGGGGGAATTTATGAGCAGCTTGGATTTCCTGAAACCATTTACGGGGATGCTCCCAGAAGTCAAGCCGCCGCAGTTCATGCCCAGCCTGCAGGAGAGGCTGATGTGGACCGTGATAGCGCTTGTGGCGTTCTTCGTAATGTACAACACCATAGCGGTCGGCGTCCTCTTCAAGTCGGGAAGCACCGACTTCCTCCAGGTGGTCACGGCTTCGATGCCAGGCTCGCTCATAACCACGGGCATAGGCCCAATCGTGCTCGCTTCGATATTCCTGCAGCTCTTCGTGGGCGCGAAGATAATAGACATGAACCTCCAGGACCCGGAGCAGAGGGCCACGTTCCACGGCGTCCAGAAACTGCTCGGCATAGTGCTTAGTTTCGTGGAGGCCGCGCTTTTTGTCATTTTCTCCCGCGTTTCAGTGGTGGACCCGCCCCTTTTCGGCTCAATAGCCGCGACGCAGGCGATAGTCATACTGCAAATCGCTCTCGGCTCGATAATACTTCTATACCTTGACGAGATAATATCAAAGTACGGCATAGGGAGCGGCATTTCCCTTTTCATCGCGGCAGGCGTGTCGTTCTCCGTCATGGGAGGCGCGTGGGACCTGTTCACGTCATCAAGCGGCACCATAGCAGCACTGACGGCAGGCGGCGCAGACGCGATACCCAACGCGCTCATGAGCCTGATGCCCCTGTTCTTCACATTCGTAGTGTTCCTGTCAGTGGTTTACGCGGAGGGCATAAAGGTCGAGATACCCCTGGCATTTGAAAAGGCGAGGGGGCTTGGCGGCAGGTTCCCGATAAAGTTCCTCTACGTGTCCAACATCCCAGTCATCCTCGCATCCGCGCTGCTTTTGAACGTCCAGTTCATGGCCGCAGCGCTTGCGGACAAGAGCCAGGGCGTGGCAACGGGCGCGATACTTGGCATAAAGGAGCTTGGCGTCGTTTCAAACGGCCAGGTCATAGACGGGCTTACCTATCTCATAATGCCCATTTACAGGTCGCTTGGCGGCGGGAATTTCCTGGCGCACATTGAAAACGTGTTCTTCGCGACCACGCCTATTTTCGGCATACCCGGCTGGGTGCACGTGATAACATACATGGTTTTCCTGATGGTAATCTGCGTGGTGTTCGGCTGGTTCTGGGTCGAGACCACGGGCATGGGCCCGCACGAGGTCGCGGAACAATTGCAAAGCTCCGGCTTGCAGATTCCGGGGTTCAGGCGCGACCCGAGGGTCGTCGAGAAGGTGCTTGAAAAGTACATACCCGCGATAGTGGTGCTCGGCTCCGCTTTCGTAGGCATACTCTCTGGCGTGGCCGACATGACAGGCGCGCTTGGAACGGGCACGGGCATATTGCTGACAGTAGGCATATTGTACAAGCTCTACGAGGAGCTCGAGGCGAGAAGGACTTTCGACCTCTACCCGCAGCTTGCGGGCATGCTTGGCTGATTCGAATGATAATCATACTTGGAGTGCCCGGAGTGGGAAAATCCACCGTAATCAAGCCCCTTGCCCAGGAAAAGGGATACAGGATGCTCAATTACGGGGACATGATGTTCGAGATAGCGTCAAAGGGATACGGGGTCGACCACAGGGACAAGATAAGGGCGCTCCCAAAGGAGAAGCAGTCCGAGATACAGGAAAAGGTCGGGCTCGCGCTTGCAAAGGAAACTGGCAAGGTCATACTTGACACGCACTGTTCAATCCAGACGCCGCAGGGTTACCTGCCAGGGCTGCCAAGGAAGCTTTTGGAAAAGCTGCCGGTCACGGGGCTTGTCTATGTCAGCGCGCCGGTAGAGGAGATAATTGAAAGGCGCAAGAAGGATTTCGAGGCCACAGGCAGGATAAGGCCGACAAAGCCAGAGGACATCAGGGAGCACGAGGAAGTCAACAGGCAGCTCCTCTCGGCGTATTCGTTTTTCTGCGGCGTGCCCGCCATGATAATTGAGAACCGCAACGGCAGGATAGAAGAGGCGAGGGCAAAGGTGGCCGCAATCCTTTAGGATTGGCGGCTTTGCGAATCAAGGTGCAATCGAGATGGCGTTCATTACCCCTGACAATTTCGTTTACGTGGTCACGTTCGTGTCAGTGATATACGCGCTTGCCGCCTTCGTCATACAAAGGAAGGTGGGCAACTACGCAAGGATAAAGGAGATACAGAAGGCTTCAAACGACATATCAAAGGAGCTGTCCGAGGCGTCCAAGGCAAAGGACCAGCCAAGGATTGACGCCGCCATGAAAAAGCAGGCGGAAGTCATGCCCATGCTCTCCGAGATGATGATGCTGCAGATGAAGCCGCTCTTCGTGATAATCATTGTTTTCATATGCATAGTGGGGTTCCTCGGGATGATAGACCCGAACAGGGATTTCCACGCAAAGGCCCCGTTGTTTGACGACGGGCTTGCCGCGCACTGCGACAAGGCCGCGGGCGACGGGATATATTCGGCGTGCATAAACGTGACGGGCGGCAGGGACAATGCGGTATGGATGTACACTGTCAGGCTCGAATCAAGCCAGAAGGACCTCTTCGAGATGATCACTTCGTCCATAGGCGGGAGCGGCGCGTTTGCCGCCAATACATCGGCATTCGAGGTCGGCGCGGCGGTCCCGAAATGGGAGAAGAACGTGACAAGCGGCATGCCCATAGCCCTATCAAGTTCCAAGGAAAAATACATGGAGGGCGAGACCGCGGCGGTGTACGCCAACGTTTCCCAGGCTGCGGGCAAGCCGATAGACTCGGCGACAGTAGAGATAGACAGGGGATACAGGTTCGCTGTGGACCTGCCATTCACAATACCGATATTGAATCTAGACAGGCTGGCGGACATTACGGGCTGGATGATATTCTGCTCGTTTTTCATCTCGCTTGCGCTAAATCCGATAATGCCAAAGTTGGTTCCATCATTGGGGTGAAAACATGACATTTCCAAAAAACAGGTCAAAGTCAGTGAGAAAAATCAAGGTCAGGACTGCAAAGGGCTCCAAGACCAGGTACAAGAGGCGCAAAAAGGAAGGAAGGCACCTCTCGGCATTCTCAAGGAAGCCGTTGCAGGCTGTGACAAGCGCGAGGGCCATTCCTAAAAGCAGCCGCAGGCCCACGAGGCTTTTCGCGGGCGCCCTGACGGCAGGCGAGACCAGGATGGTCGTTTCTTTCGCATCGCGTGTCAAGGAAGGCACGATGAAGATGGACGACGTCGACATCGAGCTGAGGAAATACGTTACAGCCGCAATGGCGGGCCTTGGCGCGAAAAAGCAGAAAAAGGCCAAAGCGCCCAAGAAGGCGAAGGAATAGAAGGGAGTGGGCAGAGTGATAATAGCGATATCCGGCAAGGCTGGGAGCGGCAAGAGCTCGGTAGGCGAGCGCGTAGCCCAGATTCTCGGGTTGAGGATTGTCAGCCACTCGTTCAAGACGCTTGCGGAAAAGACCGGCAAGGACCTCATGGAGGTCCAGAAGGAGGCCGCGTCCAACCCGGCTATTGACAAGGACATGGACGAGATAATCAGGGCCGAGGCCGCCAAGGGCGACTGCGTTGTCGTCACGTGGCTTGGCCCGTGGATTGTGCGCCACCCCGACCTGCGCGTGTGGCTTGACGCCACGGACGAGACGCGCGCCGCAAGGATTGCCGGCAGGGACGGGATGGATGAAAAGGGGGCCCTCGAGCACATAAAAAAGAGGGATTCGGACAACAGGCAGAGATACCTGAAACTGTACGGGATTGACATCGAGGACAGGTCGGAGTTCGACCTGGAGCTGAATTCGGGCAAGTTCTCGATAGAACAGCTCGCGCAGATGATAGCCAACGCGGCCCGCGTCAAGGGCGGCGAGCTGAAAAGGTAGGAAACCGCTTTTTCAGGCTTGCCAGAAGGGCAGGCGGATGAAGAAACAGGATAATGTTTGCAAGGTGAACGATATGGCAGCTATTGAAGTTGGAAGGGTATGCATAAAGACCGCTGGCAACGACGCGGGCGGCAAGGTCACGATAACGAAGGTCATCGACAAGAATTTTGTCGAGATTAAAAGGGAAAACGGCAAGGCGTCCAGGTGCTCCATAAGGCACCTCGAGCCAACGTCCGAAACCGCAAAGGCTTGAAGCCGGGCGGTTTGTGCCCATGGACATGGAAAAGCGCGCCGAGGCAAGCGACCCCAGGTGGGGCTGCGAGCCTGGAAAACGCACAATAGCGCAGTTGCTGGAGTGCGGCGTCATTTTCCTTGACAAGCCATGCGGGCCGTCAAGCCACGAGGCCACCGCGTACGCAAGGAAAATCCTCGGCGTAGAGCGCGCGGGCCATGGCGGGACGTTGGACCCGCAGGTATCAGGCGTGCTCCCCATTGGCTTAGGCAGGGGGGCGCGGGTGATAGGCCACATGGGCAGGCCCGACAAGGAATACGTCGGGATAATGAGGACGAAGATGGATGCCGGCGTTGGGAAGGTAAGGGAAACGTTCGCGAAATTCACAGGCGAAATTATCCAGACCCCGCCCAAGATGTCCGCCGTGAGAAAGGTGCCCCGCAAGAGAAAGGTTTATTACCTTGAGCTTGCAGAATTTAAGGGTAGGGACTTTCTCTTTACCGTCGGATGCGAGGCTGGCACTTACATCCGGACGCTCTGCACTGACATGGGCAAGGCCATGGGCGGGGCGGCAATGATTGAGCTAAGAAGGACAGCTTATGGCCCGATAAAAGAGGGCGCGTGCTGGACTTTGCAGGAAATTTCCGACGCGTGGTGGCAATTCCAGGCGTCAGGGGATGAAAAAAAACTAAGAGAGATACTGCTCCCTCCCGAAGCAGCCCTGACGCAGCGGAAAGTGACGCTTTCCGACGGCGCGGTAGACACGGTGTGCAGGGGCGCGCCGCTGGCGGCGCCGGGCGTGGCCCGGCTCGATGGCGGGATAACAAGGGGCATGGCGGTCGCCATGCTGACCTCGAAAGGGGAGCTTGTCGGGTTCGGGACAGCCGCGATGGATTCGCGGGAGATGCTGGCTGCGGCGAAAGGCGTCGCGGTCAGGACGGACGCAGTGATAATGAAGGCGGGGACGTACCCGCAGCACATGAAAGCGAGAAAAGAGGACACATGATATCGTGATGATGCCGGGATCGCATAACCTGGTAGTGCGTACGCCTGGAATTGAGGGGGCTTGAATGCCTCCCACGCGCAAGCGTATTCCCGCAAGGGATTATGGGTTCAAATCCCATTCCCGGCGTTCTAAAACCAAACGAAAGAAAAATGAAGCGCAAATTATGCTAACGCATGGTGAGAAGATGAGCAAAGACTCGAAGGATTCAAAGAAGAATGACGTTCAACCGCAGGCAAAGCCGCCCATGACAAAGTCAAAGGGCAGGCCGCAGCAGGCGGCGCCCCAGAAGATGGTGGCGCCCTCCGGCAAGGAGCTAAGGGGCATTGTCCGCATAGCAGGCAAGGATATCAAGGGCGATGTGCCGGTCTCCAGGGCAATCACGAAAGTGAAGGGCATGGGCCTTGCAATGGGCTTCGCTGTCGGCAAGGCAGTGTTCAAGGAACTCGCGCTTCCCGAAGGCAGCCTAATTGGCGAGCTTTCAGAGCAGCAGATGCAAAAGCTCGAGCATGTTATGACGCACCCGGCCGAGTACGGCGTGCCCCTGTTCATGCTCAACAGGAGGAAGGACGTCTCAACAGGTGACAACAGGCACCTCATAAGCACTGACTTGATGTTTACTGTTTCACAGGACATAGAGCGCGAAAAAGGCATCTATACCTGGAAAGGCTACCGCCACGCATACGGCCAGAAGGTAAGGGGACAGAGAACGAGGACAACGGGCAGGACCGGCATGACAGTCGGCGTGCTCAGGAAGTCCGTCCTTGCCAAGGCAGGAGGCGCGGCGACACAGGCGACGGGTGCGGCTGCACAGGCCGCATCTGCAGCACCGGCCGGCGCGGCAGCGAAGCCCGCAGCGGGGGCAAAGGCCCCGGCGGGCGCGGCAGCGCCTAAAGCGGCAGCCCCAGCGGCTGCGGCAAAAACAGAGCCGAAAAAATAGGTGGATTGAATGGGTGACCCGAGAAGACTCAAGACTAAATACGAAACCCCGAGGAAGCAGTGGGATACCGACAGGATTTCAACGGAATCCAAGCTCGTATCAGAATACGGGCTGAAAAACATCCGCGAATTGTGGGTGGCCCTTGCGGAGCTGAAGAAGGTGAGGCGCGAGGCGCGCAGGCTGCTTTCAGTCGGCGACGAGGGCGCGGAGGAGTCGAAAAAGGTCCTTGGCAAGCTTACAAGGCTTGGCATAGGGACGAACATCGACACGCTTGACAAGATCCTCACGCTCGACGTGCGCGATTTCCTTGAGCGCAGGCTCCAGACGCGCGTGCTAAAGCGCGGCCTTGCGAGGACCACAAACCAGGCAAGGCAGCTCATTGCGCACGGATTCGTGGCAGTGAACGGCAGGAAGGTCACCTCGCCAAGCTACATGGTGCCCGTGGAACTCGAGCCGACGCTTGCATATTTCAAGCCCATTTCAATAGAGGTCGCGCGCGAGCAGAAGGCGCAGGCCAAAAAGCCCGCAAAGGAGGCTGCGCAGGAAGCGCCTGCCCCCGCAGAAGGCGGGCAGAAAGAGGAAGCCCAAGAGGCAAAGGAGTGAGGCTTCGGGCCTGACAATTGGTGATGATAATGACTTCTAAGGAAACCAAACCCGCAGAAAAGCAGGCGGAGAAGCCTGTGGACGCCAAGGCGCCGAAGAAAAAGGAGGCTGAAACCGCAGCCCCGACTCCGGCGGCAACGGCTGCGACAGCCCCGGCGGTAGAGAAAAAGGCGCCTGCGGCAACAACGTCCGCAACCCCTGCGACGACGGCGGCCCCGGCGCACGAGTACAGGAAGCCGAGGGAAATGAAGTGGGCGGTGGCGCACGTATACGCGTCCAAGAACGACACGATAATAACAGTGACGGACATTTCAGGCGCAGAGACGATAGCAAAGGCCTCGGGCGGCATGATGGTCAAGGCAGACCGCGAAGAGGGCAAGCCGTACGCTGCAATACAGGCCGCGTCCAAGATTGTCAACGAGGTCAAGAACAGGGGCATAAACGGCCTGCACATCATGATTAGGGCGCCGGGCGGCCACGGGGTCAAGACCCCGGGCGCAGGCGCGCAGGCAGTCGTCAGGTCCATCGCAAGGATGGGCATAAGGATTGGAAAGATTGAAGACGTCACCCCAATACCAACCGACACGACCAAGAGGCCGGGCGGAAACAGGGGCAGAAGGGTGTAAGCGAGGGTGTATCCCATGAAAGTCTCAATAAAAAACGAGGACGAGGCACGCCTTGGCTTTTCGCTCAAGGACGCCTCTGTTTCCTTCGCGAACATGATAAGGAGGATAGGCATGGGCCAGGTGCCCACGTTCGCCATCCAGTCCGTCACTGTCTACGAGAACAGGACGTCCATGTTCGACGAGTACATCGCCCACCGCATAGGTCTGATACCCATTGCGACGCCGGCAAAGCACAAGGGCGAGGACGAGATACTTTTCACCCTCGACTCGCAGGGCCCGTGCACTGTGTATTCAAAGGACCTCAAAAGCTTTGACGACAAGGTCAAGGTGTCAAACCCCAACATACCCATAATCAGGCTTGGCGAGGGGCAGAACATCAGGATCGAGGGCAAGGCGCGGCTTGGCACTGGCAGGGAGCACGCAAGGCACCAGCCCGGGCTGATGAGCTATTCGTACGACGAAAAGGGGAACTTCGAGTTCAAGGTCGAGTCGTTCTCGCAGATACCTCCGAGGGAAATGATAGTGCGCGCGTGCGAGATTGCCGAGGCGAAATGCGGCGAGTTCCTCGAGGCGCTTGAAGAGGAAAAAGAGAAGAAAGAGGAATGAGCAGGAAATTGATGGATTTGCATTCATGCAGGGATCTACTTGACGCTACGGCGTCAAGTCTCGCAGCTTGCGCTGCGATGGCAGTTCACTGCCAGCCCTGAAAGGTGAAAAAGAAAATATGTTGTATTCATGCAGGGGTGGCAGAGCTTGGTCAAATGCGCTAGCTTGAGGGGCTAGTGGCTTAGCGCCTACGAGGGTTCAAATCCCTTCCCCTGCAAAATTGAGCGAAGCGAAATTTTGCTGGCTCTTGCCCGCAAGGGCAAGTAAGCCTGCAAATTTTTCATCAGAAAATCTCGCGGCACCATGCCCGGAGCCGCAAGGCGAAGGGCAGGTGTGCCTCAAAATGCGTAAGCATTTTGGGCATGGATACACCAGCAAACCAAAAAAATCATAATTCAAAGTAACGGTGATATGAATGGCAAAAAATGCTCCTGAAAACCCGGAGTTGAAAGGTCTTATAAAAAGCCTCGAGGCTCCAAAATCAAGCCCGATATACAAGGCAGTGGCCTATGAGCTTGGCAAGCCCAAAAGGAAGCGCGTGAGCGTCAACCTCGGCAAGCTGTCAGTACTCGCAAAGGACGGCGACACAGTGCTTGTCCCGGGCAAGGTGCTCTCATCCGGCTCGATGAAGAAAAAGGTGACCGTGGCGGCGTTCTCGTTCTCCGCGGTGGCAAAGGAAATGATAACAAAGGCAGGCGGCAAGGCCATGAGCATAAGCGAGCTTGTGGTGGCCAACCCTAAAGGCACTGGCGTCTGCATTATCAAATAAAGGTGGATTTCATGAAAATAATCGACGCAACGAACCTCATTCTTGGAAGGCTTGGCGCCCGCGTGGCAAAGGACCTGCTCAACGGCGAGGAGGTCACGATAATCAACCCCGACAAGATAATCATATCCGGCTCGATAGAGAGGATAACGGAGAAATACCTGGAGAAGAGGAGGATGCAGAACAAGGCAAACCCCGCCCACACCCCGGTATGGCCGAGGACACCGCACATGCTCCTCAAGAAGATAATCAGCGGCATGATGCCCAAAAAGACCGTCAGGGGCAAGCAGGCCCTCTCGAGGCTCAGGGTAATGCAGCCCGGGCTTGCGATGGAAGGCGCAGCGACAATAAAGGAGATAGACGGCTCCGAGATAGAGCGCAAGACCACCCTGGGCGCGGTATGCTCCAGGCTTGGCTGGAATGCCAACTAAGGAATCCACAAGGTGAATGATTATGGCTAAAGACGAAACGAAAACACCCGCGGCCCCGGCGGAGGAGCAGGCAAAGACTGCCAAAAAGAAGTCAAGGAGGGGCGCAAAGGTCGGCTCAATAGTCGCGAGGGGCAAGAGGAAAAGCGCGGTTGCCCGCGCGACAGTGTCGAAGGGCAAGGGCAGGGTATTTGTCAACAAGGCGTCAATAGACTCCCTTATGGACAGGTATTACCAGCAGATCGTCCTAGAGCCATTGAGGCTTGTCCCGGACATAGCCACGGGCGTGGACGTGAGCGTCAACGTGTTCGGCGGCGGCGTCATGGGCCAGGCACAGGCTGCAAGGACTGCGATTGCGCGCGCGCTGCTCAAATATTCAAAAGACGATGCGAAAGTCAAGGAGACCTTCGTGGCGCAGGACAGGTTCCTCCTGAAGGAGGACGTCAGGCGCGTCGAGCCCAAGAAGTACAAGGGCCCCAAAGCAAGGGCAAGGTTCCAGAAATCGTACCGTTAAGCACGCAAACCAATGTTTGACAGAGGTGTCCACGTATGTTCTTCCCGATAAGATGCTTTACCTGCGGCGCAGTGATTGGCGACAAGTACGAGGAGTACGAGCGCAAGGTCAAGGAGGGGCAGAACCCCGCCCGCGCGCTTGACGACCTTAAAGTCGAGCGCTACTGCTGCAGGAGGATGTTCATGGGCCACGTGGACGTCTCCGACAAGGTAATCAAGTACGACAAGCTCTGAAAGCGCCAAAGCGCTTTAGAGCATGACGGTGATGTTGGGACCGTGGGGTAACCTGGCCAGCCTACCTGCTTGGGGTGCAGGTGATTCGAGACCTGCCGCAAACCTTTTGGCTGCGGCGGGCGAATATTCAAATCTCGGCGGTCCCAATTCACACATCTAACACGAATGGAACAATAACAAGGCAATCCTGAAAGAAGTGGAGCAAGGCGGCCTGTTGGACGCTTATCCTGCAGGTAGCCTTCCGAGGTGCATTGAAATGGCAGAAAAAGACGCAAGGGACAGCATGCTAATAAAACAGGAGAAATACCTGGAATCCGGCATTCATATCGGGACTAAGATGAAAGTCCGCGACATGACCAAGTTCATTTACAGGACAAGAAACGACGGCCTGTACGTCCTCGACCTCAGGAAGATCGACGAGAGGATAAGGATTGCGGGCAAGATGCTTGCAAGGTACGACCCGGAAACCATAACAGTGGTGGCTTCAAGGACATACTCGTCATACGCGGCAGCGAAGTTCTGCGAGCTGACTGGCGCGAAGCTCATACACGGCAGGTTCGTCCCGGGCAGGTTCACAAACGTGGCAAGGAAGGACTTCGTGGAGCCGAAGCTTGTCTTCATCTGCGACCCGAAAGGCGAGATACAGGCCATAAACGAGGCAGGCAAGATGGGCATAGCGACCGTAGGCCTGTGCGACACTGACAATTACACAACGTTCATAGACTGGGTAATCCCGTGCAACAACAAGGGCAGGAAGTCCCTGGCACTGATATTCTACCTTCTTGCGCGCGAGTTCCTGATGGGCAAGGGCAAGATAGCGTCCTACGACGACTTCACCACGGACCTTGAGGAATTCGAGAACTCCACGGCCTTTGAGGCGCTCACAGGCAGCAAGGACGAGGGGGAGGAAAAGCCGCTTGGGGCAAAGGCGCAGGAAGACGCGGCAGGCAACACGGCAGCCGCAATTGCGCAGCCTGCAGCGGAGGCCAAGGCGGAAGAGGCAGCCGAGGCAAAAACCGAAGAAAAGGCCTGAAGGCCTTCCTTTTTCCATTTTAATTTTTTCAGCCTTATTCCCTTATTTAGCCCTTCTCGCGCTTCTTTCTTCGGCCTGAAAATAACCGGCCTTAAAACTAGTTCTTCAACGGGTTCATCTTGGCCTGATTGATGTGGCCTTTAGCCTGGGCTTTCACGCCGCCTGATGGCGGGGCGGTTATGCGCTTGTAGAATATCTTGAACTTCTCGCCGTCGTCTATTTCCGTTATGTAGGTCTGGCCGCTGTTGTGCTTGCGGAAAACGTCGACACTGTTAGGCATCGAGATATACATGGACTCCATCAGCGTGCCTGCGGAAAAATTGGCGTAGTGCGTGGTGGTGTCCGCGTAATAATCCAAGGTGCGCGAGCAAAAGAATATCTTGTCTCCGGGCTTTATGAAAAAAGGGCCCATGACGCCGGTGTGGCACTCGTTCATGAGGTTTTCCTCCGCAAGCTTGGCTGCTTTTGCTATGTCTTTATGGCCGATAGCAGTCTTTATCACCGAGCGCGGAATTTGGAACTCCTTGTCAAAGCGCGTGAAAACGAAGAAATTGTTGTTCCCTGCCTTGTCCATGTATATGATTGTCTCGGCAATGGCCTCTGTCGGGCAGCCTATCAGGGTCTTGTCCTCGACGGCCCTGTGTATGGTGAAATGCGCAGTAGCATTGTAGCTGTCCTTGTAGTACTTTTCAACGAAGTCCGCCACTGCCGGCGGGATTGTGTGCCTTATCCTGTCAAAAGCGACCTGGACGCCGCGGTTGTTGAACTCCTTTTTGAATTTCCTGAAACCTTTCTCCCTTACCTGTTCTTCAATTATGCCTGAAAGTTCGTTGAACGTGCCATAGGCTTTCACGGCAAGAGCGTCCATTGCCGCGTAGCCCTTCACAAGCGGCTTGAGAGTGGAGAAATACCGCTTAAGCTCGCCAAGGCTATGAGTCAAGAGGAACCTTTCGGTCTCTGCGTAGAGGCTCTTGTACGAATCAAGGCCATTGCAGGCAAGGTTATTCTTCACTTCCGAGTAGAACTGCCGCCATGGCCCTATGCCTGCAGACCGGGCAAATGCCCTTGTTTCCCTGTAAAAGGATGCTATGCCAAGGTCGTAATTGATTTCCTGCTTGGACGGGATGTCTTGCACCGACTGCCAGATGCTTCTCCACGCATAGCTGAAGCTGGCATCCAAGATAAGAAGATATTCCCTGGCAGAAACCATGTATATGTTGTTTTAACCACATTTATAAAACGTTATGACGGGGAATCGGAAGGTAAAAGGCGCGAAAGCAAAAGGTTGGGGAGGGGACAGGGAATGCCAGGAAGGCTCACTTGCCGTTTTCCAATTTGCCTTGGTAAAATCTGATGGCGTCAAGGCAGACTGACATTGCAAACCTCTCGTCTTTGAAAAACTGCCTTATCGCATATGCAAAAGCCCTGTTGCGCTTGAGCGGTTCCCCGGATTTGGAAACAAAGCCCGAAGAGCCAATGCCGTCAAAGTCCATGCACATGCCTTCGACGTCCGAGAGCAGGTTCTTTGAAAACGAGGCCTTGGGATTTATCAAGCCCTTGGTGCAGTTCTCAACCACAAGGTCGAAAACCCGCTCCACGAAAAGCTTCAGGTTGGCGCGCACAATCGACTCCGAAGGCGAGGGCTTGGAATAGAGCCTGACATAAGCCTTCCCGTTGCATTCCGCGCGGGCGGGAGGCAGGCGTGCCTTGATTCCAAGCACGAGCGCGCCATCGCCGCGCCTTGAGAGGCGCAGGCTGCCTTTCTTGTTAACGCCATTGCCTGAAATCCTGTCCTCATTGAGGATGCCTTGGAAATGCTTAAGGCCTTTCTGGCCTGCAAGCGTGGCAGCATTAGCCTTGTTGCCTGTTATGAAATTTTTCATGGAAAACACTGGGAAAAAGAGGGATTAAAAGATAAAAAAGAAACTGTTCAGGACAGCTGCGACTTGCAGCTTTGGACCGCAGGCGTGTCCCTGATGAAATCGCAGATTGACGCGTTTTGCTTCTGGTATGCGAGAGTTGTCAGGCACCTCTCGTTCCACGCGGTGTCGGATATAAGGACGCAGTCGTTGAGGTCAAGCGCCTGGCCCGCCTGGATGAGCCCGCTGTAGCAGGTCACGCGCCACGTGTAAACGTCTATGTAGTTGCAGATGCTCGCCTTTTTGGCAGCCTGGGCCGCAAGGTTGTAGCACTTGTTCCGTGCCGTCTGGGCATAGCTGTCAATGCTCGTGCAGCCCGCAGTGTCTCCCGTTATGGAGGCGTATTGGACAAGGCAGTCGTCAGCGTCGAGGCTGCTTGGGTTCTGCAGGCACGGCTTGTAGTCCATTGTCATGACAGATATGTTCAGCAGGCATTTCTGCCTGTAACCGAAATCGGTTGATGCCTGGGAGCACATCGCGCTGTCAAGCGAGCTTTCAGCCCAGAGTTCATAGCAGTAGTCGCGCACGACCTTGTTGGATATGCCCGCGCAGGAATCGGAGTTTGTGGCGTACGAGCGGCATGAGAGGCCTATCGCCTCGCTCGCGCTGCTATTCAGCGAGTCGCAGATTGAGGCATTGGACTGGTTGAGTGCAAGAGAGTATATGCACGAGTTGTCAGGGCAGAGAGCCGGGTTGACGTCCTTGAACGCCTTGCATTTCATTATCAGGTACTCGCTTGGCTGGGAGTCGCATGTGGGCGCGAGCTTGTCGAGGCATTCCTGGCGCAATGTCGCGTTGTCGACCTGGTTGCAGTTGCTCATTGTTTGGCTTGCTATCGCCACATTGTAAAGGCAGAGGTTCTTGTAATCCGTGCCTGAATATTTGCCGCAGTACGAGGCAGTGCCGTCCTCGAAATACGAGAGGCACTTGTCCTTCTGGTCATTTGAGTAGATATAGCCGCAGACAGTGGAATTCTTGGTGTCAGATGCGAGTTTTACAAGGCACGAGTCCTTTGAAATAACGTTTGGCTGGTCCGAGCACGGCGAAGCCGAGACCCCGCCCCCCTGGCCTGAAGACGTGTTGTTGCCTGCGCTTGGAGGCCAGTAGACAGTCTCGTTCTGGCTGGCATTATCCCCTGGCTGCGGCGTGGCGCCTGTGCACCCGGAGAAAATGAGCGCGAACGCGGCAAGCGCTAGGAGCAGGAACATGTGCTTTTTTTCAAGAATCATATCAGACATCTCTGACTATCATCACTTACCCGGGTTTGAGCCCTGATATCCGAAATACCTCGTTGTCATCACTCATTTCCTATTTTCCTTTGTATATTATAAAGATATCGCAGCCAAAAGCGTGAATGTGGCGCCCATGGCGCCGTGGGTCCGGCAATGATGGAAGACGGCCTTGATGGCGAGATTTCAATATGCCCGCGCTGCGGCGGGCAAAAGCCCGGCAGGAACCGCCAGAAGGGCATTTCCTGCGAGTGCACGTGCATGGACTGCACGGATTGCAAGGAGTATGATTGAGAATGGACATGGCGCTGGCTTTTGTTTCAGGCATTCTGGCGGCGTTCTCGCCATGCGTGATAGTACTTATCCCGCTTGTATTATACAGGTTCATTGAAAACGGCGGCAGGCAGATGAAAGGCATAGCCGTCATGTCCGCAGGATTCATAACTTTTTTCATAATAGCAGGCATTGTGTTCTCAAGCCTGTTCCAGTCGGAATTCCAAAACGGGCTGAGGCTGGCGCTTGGCATGCTCTTCATAGCCCTTGGCATCCTGTCCTATTCCGACAGGATAAACCCCCTGAATTTCCCGCTTGTGAAGAACCCCTTCATTTTGGGGGCAGTTTTTGCGCTTGCCATATCCGTCAATCCCTGCACCCTGCCTTTCCTTAGCATTACGGTTGGCCTTGGAATCGGCCAGTCCCTGCCAGGCCTGGTGGCGTTTGGCGCGGGGCTTTTGGCGCCAGCGATACTATTTGTCATATTCGGCCAGCACGCCATGAGTTATGCGAAAAAGGGCGGCAGGCTCGTCCACAAGGCAAAAAAGCTCATGGACGCAATGCTGGTGCTCACGGGAATTTACCTCGCGATTACCATTAAGCAGTTCAGCCAGGCAGACAGCCTTGCGGTGTCGCTTTTCCTGCTTGGGTTTTTCGCGCTGCTTTTAAGGATGCTTTTCATTGTCAATTCCAGGTCAGACATTGCAAAGCCGCAGACTCTCATGCTAGTGGCGGCCCTCGGGCTTGTGATAGTGGCAGCGCTCGTGCATTGCACAGCCTACATTGAAAGCTCGCCTGCGGATTTGTCGGCTGCCACGTGCCACACGGGCATATTCGAGTCCGCGTGCGACATATGCGTGAGATGCGCCGCGATATTCGGGTTCGCGGCCGCTATAGGCTTTAGCGCCATTGTGTGGATGCACTACGCGAAAAGGCTTTCGCAATAGGGTTCAAGACGCCTTTTTTCCCTTGCCTGCAAAGGAAAACGCTATGTTTGACAGGGCGATTATGGTTGCCGCGGCATTGAGCACAATGAACACCGCGTCGTTGAGCTCGATGCTGTGCAATGTCAAAAGCAGGCTGCCCAGGCCGTAAAGTATTGCAAATGAGAGCGGAACCTGGCTCTTTTTGTTCTTTATTGCCTGGAAAAGCTCGTATATCCAGCCCGCGAGGATGAGCAAAAGCCCAATAATGCCGAAGTAATCCGCCATTGTCAAACACCGGACAGGTCAATGCACCCGAATGTTAATAAATGCCGGATATCCGAGATTTATGGGGGCAGGGGTGTTTTCCATGGCAAACGTGAAGGCGACTTTCGCTGCGGGCTGTTTCTGGCACGTGCAGGCTGAATTCGACAAAATCCCGGGAGTGAAAAAAACCACCTGCGGGTATGCGGGCGGCGACACAGAGAACCCGACCTACAAGGAGGTCTGCACAGACAGGACGGGGCATGCGGAGTCGGTGCTTGTTGAATTCGACCCGAAAAAGACGAGTTATGAGAAACTTCTTGCTGCCTTTTTTGACATGCACGACCCGACAACAATGAACAGGCAGGGGCCTGACATAGGGACACAGTACAGGAGCGCGATATTCTACCACGACGAGGCGCAAAAAAAGGCCGCTGAAAAGGCGGTCATGGAACTTGAGAAATCGGGCAGGTTCAAGAAGCCGGTAGTGACGCAGGTGCTCAAAGCAGGCAAGTTCTGGGATGCGGAGGAGTACCACCAGAAATACTACGAGAAAAACGGGCTAGTAAGCTGCAGGATTTGAAAATATTTAAAAGGACACTAAATAATTAGTATTGCATGAAGAAATGCATCCCATGCTTGGCTATACTACTAATTTTTTTGGGATTAATATATGGACTAGCAAGCGCATATTATTCTTGGAATTCAGATTTAGTAGATGCTTTTGCAATATACCTAGGGGCAATTTTTGCGATAGTTATTACTCTCACAGAGTATCTTAAGAAAAATAGATCTACCAATAAGAAAAAAAATTATACTATTATAGCCGCAATTTATCTTCTGATATCTTTTGCGAGTTACGCATATCTTGCATTTGAAAAGCAGTATTTTGCGTTAAAGGCAGTAATGTTATTTTTCGCAGTAATACCCGTCCTCCTAAATGTATATAAGGCACTGGAGTATCTTCTTCAGATGAAAGATTAAGAAATTGAAATTGCCAGACTTACTTGCCTTCATCTTAGTTTTTTTTGTTTATCTCAAAATTCTGCGGAATTTTGAGGCTCTCGTTGCACTCGCAAAAGGCAGGCTTACTTGCCCTTGCGGGCAAGAGCCAGTAAACTCTCATTTCATTCGAATTTGCAGGGGAAGGGATTTGAACCCTCGTAGGCGCTAAGCCACAGGATCCTAAGTCCTGCGCATTTGACCAAGCTCTGCCACCCCTGCGTAAATATTATCCATCAATGGGGTTTAAGTCTCCGAAGGAGACTTGGCAGGACCTTGACCGTTAGGTCAAGTGGACTGCCACCCCTGCATGAAAAAATGAATAGCCCCGAGCGGATTCGAATCTACTTGCCCTTCTTCTGGTCGGGCAAGGCTTCGAATCCGGAAGCTCTCTTCTTTGCTAACTGTTTTCATAGCCCCGAGCGGATTCGAACCGCTGTAACTGGGTGGCTTTGATTATGCGGCTTATGGATAGGATTTCCAGATTGCCGCAAAAACCATCAAAGCCCAGTGTCCTTGGCCACTAGACGACGGGGCTGGGCATCCAGTAGATAGCCCATCTAACCTTAAAAAAGAGAGGTTCATGGCGGGTGAGAGCAAAACGATTTTTAAGTGCAGGCGGGCAAAGCAGGGATGTGGAAAAACCTGCTGGAAAAAGCCCTGTGAATGCAAGCCCTGTCTACAAGGAACTTGACAAGGCATGGAAGGCCACCTGCAAGGTCATATTCGGCAGGGAGATAGGCGAACTCGCGCCTTACGGCGGATGGCTTTCCGAATTGAACCCGAAGCTTTCCCATGCGAAGTCCTCGCTAACGGGAAAGGAAATAGTCTATGCCATAACAGATTATTGCCAGGACTCCAAGCGCGCCTCGCTAGATGAAATCTGGCAACTGAAGAAATTCCCGCCACTCTCAATCAACGAGATAAAGGACATCGACTCCCTTCTGGCTGCCGTGCAGGAGAGGGCGTATTACACTGGAAACGTCATTTTGGGGAATTCGAATTTCATAGAATCAAGCTCCAACTGCCTCGACTCCTATTTTGTCCTTGAATCCGGGATTATAAGCGACTCCAAATACGTATGCGATTCCACAAGGATAAAAGGGTGCGAATACTGCTTCGGCTCGGACGGGATAGGCGTGTCCAAGTTCCTCATACGAAACTACGAAGGGCACAAGAATTCGAGATGCCTTGAGGCGTGGAAGTCGAAATCATGCTCCGACTGCCATTACGTCAATGGCGTGCTCGACTCGGCGGAGTGCATGTTCTGCTTCAATGTCAGAAGCAGGAAATACGCAATTGGGAACCTCGCCTTGGAAAAGGGCAAGTACATGTCCGTCAAGGCCAGGCTGATGGAGGAGCTTGCCCAGATGCTTGAGAAGGAAAAGTCCCTGCCGTCAATGCTTGAAATAGTCGAAGGCTGCAAGGGCCACTCTTACAAGGGCATGCTAAAAGAGCTCAAGGGGCTTGAGAAAATAGAAAAGCCAGACCTCTCAAAGGTGCAGGCGGCGTTCGACAGGACGTGCAATCTCGTGCTTGGGAAAAAAATCGGGGGAATTGACGATTACCAGGGCTGGCTGCGCGAGCACGTAATCGAGATGGAGGTCGGAAAATCCATAATAAGCGGCAAGAACATGCTCTTGGCAGATTATTGCAATTACCTCGCCTACCCGAGGCCAAGGCTTGTGACGCTTCTCGAGGCGGAATTCATTGGTGACAAAATCAGGGCGGACAAGGCGAAAATCGAGAGCCTCACGATGGAATCGCTTGAAGATGCCATAGCGCCTGTCGCATACCTGACGCCCGAATATTTTGTCGGGGAAAACGAGAATGTCATTGAATGCTCTACCCAATATTCTTCTATAAACGCCTACCGCTCGCCCGGCACGAGTTTTTCCAAGAACACCGCGTATTCTTTTTGGCCGCGCACTGCGGAGAGCATATTCGGCTCGTCCATGGCGTTCGAATCGTACTATTGCATAAACTGCTATTATTCGGAGAATCTAAACAGGTGCATGGAGATTGACAGCTCCAAATCGTGCAGCGATTCGTTTTACCTGCACAACTGCGAGAACGTCAATTCGTCCATGTTCTGCTTCAATGCAAAGAACCTCAACTACGCGGTCGGGAACACAGTAGTGGGGAAGGAGCAGTTCGCAAATGCGAGGGAAATGCTTCTTGCCTGGGCGCACGAAAACCTCGCCAAAAAGAAGAGCGTGCCTGCCAGCATATTCGGGATAGGATGCAAGGGATGAATATGCCAAATATGTGTTAAAAAGTGTCAAAAGGCAGATTTATAACCTTTTGACAGGAAATATTTCACGATAGCATGAACCATCTGATTGAAAAGGCCAGGCAGGACGCTGCGGAAATCAAGCAGAAACTCCATGGCACAGGCTCCAAGGGCACGCCAAAGGGGCTTTTTGCAAGGCTCAAGGAGGAGCTTGAAGCCCCGTCAAAAACCATACTGCTTGGCGGTGGCGCGGGCATCATACGCAAGAAATTCAGCGTTGAGGAGAGGGCCAATGCCGCAGGCCACATTGCCACAATGCAGAGAAAGGTCAACACCGCAGTTGAACTCATAAATTCCTCCGAAGACGAGGAGACAGTCTACACGGAGCTGGGCTGGCTTTTCAGCTTCATGGGGAAAAGCGCAAGCATCACACTAGAAAAAATTGCCGCGGAACCTGACAACGCGGCTGTGTCATACGCCATAAGGGCGGGGTTCGGCGATAGCCAGATTATGAGCATAGAGGGCTTTATTTCCAATTTCCTGCCGCTGGGCTCCGCACTCGAGGTCCCCATGTCCGCGTATGACAAGCCGGCAAGGACAGGAAATGCGCGGCACAGGATATTCCTGAAACACCCGAATTTCGAAGGCGTGGAGCCTGTCGGGAGCTTCACAATGGAGTTCAGCACTAAGACAATCGAAGAGTTCGCGTACATAGACGTCCTCAAGAGCAACGACTTAAAAAAGGGTGGAAGCCCGGGCTCTGTAGAGCTGATAAACAGGTCAATTGACATACACGTAAACAGCAGCCACATTGCAAAGGCGGGCGTGTTGCCTTTAAGGCACCTGCAGGAGACACTTGAGAAGGCGGGCGTCATGTTCAACGAACTCATGGACGCCCTTGGCGGGCCGCGGCTTGCAAGGCACATGGTAGCCATAGTGTCGCCTATTATAATGGAAGGGACGGGCCTGATAACCTATGCGGGCGCGAGTTTCATCATTAAGCCCGGAAAATACGATTTGGGCAATGGCGAGGGCATTGAGATATTCAAGGACATGGAGGCAAGCCTCGCATTCACCCAGAATGCGCGGGACTTGGAGATGGAATTCGTGATAGCAAATTTAGGCAGGGAAAAAATCACCCATACCATGGACCTTGGCAATTACCTGGCGGAAAACTACTACGGGAAAGAATAGGCCTCTGCCTCCCTGCCATGGGACTGCTTTTATATATTTACGCACGTAAATACGTAGCATGGCCAAGAAACAGAACTGCGGCTACGCGATATTCAAGGCACTAGGGGACCAGACGCGCTATAACATAGCCTCCTGCCTTCTTGGAGGGGAGAAATGCGCGTGCGAACTGCCTGTCCTTGTCAAAAGGGCGCAGCCGACTGTTTCGCTGCAGCTCAAGGCGCTGGCAAAGGCGGGCATAGTCTCGTCAAGGCGCGATGGCAAGAAGGTCATTTACAGGCTTTCAAGCCCAGAAGCCAGGAAGATGCTTGAAAGTTCGGGGAAAAGGTGACTATATGGAGATAAAAATACTTGGCAGCGGATGCCCGAATTGCAAGAGGCTTGAGGAAAACACGGCCCTTGCGGCAAAGGAGGCAGGCATAAAGGCGAAGATATCCAAGGTCACGGAAATCGAGAAGATAATGGAATACGGCGTGATGTCAACGCCCGCACTCGTGGTAAACGGGGAGGTTCTTTTCTCCGGCAGGGTGCCAGGCGCTCACGACCTCAAAAACCTGCTTTTGGCGTGCGAAAAGGAACAATGAGTGGTAGGGATGCTCCAGGAATTCGCGGATTGGCTTACATATTCGGCATTGGGCATGGCGCAAGGCAGCCAACAGGCAGCGGCAGTCAATTTTTTTGTCTACGATTCCATAAAAGTGACGCTCATGCTGGCCGTGATAGTTTTTGCAGTAGGCATTGTCCGCACTTTCATCACCCCGCAGAAAGTGAAGAAACTGCTTGGAGGCAGGAGGGAAGGCGTGGGAAACGCCTTTGCCGCCCTGCTTGGGGTGCCTACCCCCTTCTGTTCATGCTCGGCTGTGCCCCTTTTCATAGGCTTTGTGGAATCGGGAGTGCCGCTCGGGATAACGTTTTCATTCCTCATAGCCTCCCCGCTGATAAACGAGATTGCCGCCACCATGCTTTTTGCCATGTTCGGCTGGCAAATTGCGGCCATGTACATAGGCAGCGGGCTTGTGATAGCCATTGTGGCTGGGATTGCCATAGGCAGGATGGGCCTTGAAGGCGAAGTGGAGGAATTTGTGTACAAGATAAAGGCCAAGGGAATTGCGGAAAAAAATATGGCGTGGCGGGAGAGGGTTGATTTCGGGATAAACGAGTCAAAGGACATTACATTCAAGGTCCTGCCGTATCTTCTTGTTGGCATAGGCATTGGCGGGCTGATACACGGCTATGCGCCCTCGGACATGCTTGCAAGCATTGCCGGCAGGGGCAACCCGCTAGCAGTCCCTATAGCAGTGCTTGTGGGAATACCGCTCTATTCAAATGCTGCCGGCATGGTCCCGATAGCTGGAGTGCTGATATCAAAGGGCATGGCCGTGGGGACGGCGCTTGCTTTCATGATGAGCGTGATAGGGCTGTCGCTGCCCGAAATGATAATACTGCGCAAGGTGCTAAAGCCGAAACTCCTTGCCATTTTCGCAGCCATACTCTTCGCCTCTTTCGTGGCAACAGGCTACGTATTCAACCTGCTCATCCGGTGAAAAAAAGGAATCAGCGGCCGAAGGGGAAATCAGGCTGCGGCGGGACTATTGGCTGCATTGGCCCGGGGCCATTGTATTCTTTTGCCATGACAAAAACCTCCAAATAATGCAAGGTGCAAAAAAGGGAAGGGCGGTGTGGCAGCCCCTCGCCCTTGTTTGCCGGATGCCTTCAGTTCATCTTTCTCAGCTGCTCTATCCTCTCTGCTACCCCCTTGGCCTCGAGCTCGAGGGATTTCCTGTACTCCTCAAGCATCTCGATCTTTTCCTCGCGCGTGAGGTAGGCGCGGAAGGTCGCGAATTCGCCGCAGCGGCCCGAAGCATTGCAACAGTCTCCCATTGTTCTCAACCCCGCCCGGCACCTATCGGTCGCCCGATAGATATTGGGCATCCGATAGATATGCCGCGAAGGTGTTTTAAACCTATCGGGCACCCAACATAACCATGAAAAAAGAGCTGTGCTGCGACATGAGGGGAATGCTCTCATTCCTCATACTGTTCCTGCTGTCAAAAAAGCCGATGCACGGGCAGGGCATAGCAAAGGAACTTGAGAAAAGGAAAGGCGAAAAGCCCAGCCCGGGCACGATTTACCCCGCCCTTGCGGCCCTGAAAAAGTCGGGGCTCATCAAGGAGAAGAAATCAGGCAAGGCGATTGTGTACGAACTGACAGCCGAAGGCAGGGAAGGCCTCGCCCATGCCAAAAAGCATTTCTGCCAGATGTTCATGGACGTATTCTGATTTTCCGGAGCTAGTATTTCCCAGAATGGCCCGGGCGGTTTTCCGAAGAGTGCTGCCGGAACGCGCCGTCGAGGCTTGCAGACACTATGGCCACCGCGGCCCCCAATGCCACGTTTTGCACTACTAGTATGGCAAGAGTAAAGGCATAGGTTTGCAGGTTCGTGTACGGCATGCCAAGCACCGGAACCTGGAAAAGGGCGAGGCTTGCCGCCGAGGCTAGGCAGAGTGCCAGTGAATAGGAAAGGCCGAGGACAGCGCCGCAGCGCGCGCAATGCAGCGGCCCGTTCTCCGAATGGGTGAACCCCGCGTGGGCTATCAGGGCGAGGCGCAGGAAGGAGAAGAGAAGGTTCCACCACGAATACGAAAAAACCGGCGGTATTATGCCTGCCGCAATCAGTGCCGATTCCACGAACGAGAGAAGGACCACTGCCACTGCGTAGTCCCTGATTTTCAGGCGCAGCATAACATAACAAGAGTAGATTAAGGCAGGCCGTATTTATTCCTTTGCGGCAGGGCATTTCAGGCCACTTGCTCGCAAAGCGGCTCAAAAAGAGCGTTGCCGCCATTGCCCAGTAAAAAGACCGATTTTTTCTTTACAGGAACGGCAACCTTGGACTCGCGCCGCTCGGCAATCTGGAGCCTTGCGTCGTTTTTGGCCTGGAGCTTGGTAAGGAAGTCAACGTACTTTGGTTCGGTGGACTGGGAGAGGCGCTTTGAGATGTAAGCTCCAAGCTCCCTGTGCTTTGCTGCGCTATAGATTTTTATCATGCGTGTCGCCTGCTGTTCTTTCCAGATAAGGTTAAAATAAAAAAACACGGCGGGGCTTGCCCGCCCTGTCAGCCATGCCTTTACTTCTTGGACCTGATGTCCTTCCTCTTAGGGCGCAGGACCTTGTAGCCGCATTTGCGGCACTTCTCGGCGCCCTTCTTGTTCCTTGCCTTGCACGACTTGCAAATGACAATCAATGAAACCTCGGCGTCTGCCTCGGCGAACTTTCCCATGCAATAATCACCTTTATGCTAATATGAATTTTTCTTGTTCTTCAGGCACGGATATGCATGGCGCTGCCACGCACAAAACAAGCATTTTCTTTTCCCTGCCAATGTTTAAAATATTATCATGGAATAAATTCTCTGCGTATTTTGTTTGCATGCTGCAAGGCTTTAGGGCGTATTGCCGGCAGTGCATACCACATGCGCCCTCATAGCTCAGAGGTAGAGCGCCTGTCTTGTAAGCTTTTTGGGAAACTGCTTTGTAAAAAGCGCTGAAAAGCCCAAGCCAACAGGAGGTCGTGGGTTCAATTCCCACTGAGGGCTTGGAAAAAATGTCCGCAGACAGGAGGTCGCGGCCAGCAACTCCAAAGGAGTTGGTGGGACATGACCGAAGGTCATGTAGAGTTCAATTCCCACTGAGGGCTTTTCCCGGCTTGCACCGGCCTGGGCGGTTGTTATTTAAAGCGGCAATCAAAAGACCTAAAGATAATATTACTAGGAAAACAACGCAATGGCGAAACGGTGGTTTTCATGGAAGGCCAAGACGAGATAGTATTCACTGCGAAGTACAAGGACTGGATAGTGGTGAAGAAATTCAGGATAGAGCAGGACACCAAGCCGGAGGAGGTAGTGGCAGCCCTGACAAGCGTGAACAACACCGTGGTCAGGAAGACGTTCGACTTCCTCGGCATAAACAAGGAAATTATACTCGCATACGCGCAAAAGGCGTGCAAGGGCAAGCGCAAGGGGTTCGCAAGCCTATCCGAGGTCCTCGGCTCCCTCAAGGGCTCCGAGGTCAAGGCGGAGCTCTTGAAGGCGTGCCCGGACGAGAAGCTCCTCCCGTTCGCGGAGAACTACCTTCTCAGGGCAATACTTGACACGCTGGGCATGGACGCGGAGATAGACCTTGAGACGCTTGGGAAGATTTACCCGCACGTAAAGGTCTCAAAGCCGCGCGGGAATTTCAAAAAGAAGGCCTGAAGCCCGATTTGCCAAGGCAGGGGCGCCGGAATGCCCGCCGGAAGGCGGAATCGTGGAAACGTTTAAAAATGGTATTTGCCTAATAATCGGTGCTTCTTAGGTCAAAACAGCGGACAGCACTGGAGTTTGTCAAGCTTTTGGAGGCTAGAAGCATTTTTGCCCAGCCTTTCCGCCCGGCGGAAACGGGGCAGCAAATGAGAATAGGTTTTAATACCCGAAGAAACAAAAGGAAAAAGCCAAAGTTATAGTTTTGTAGGAGGTTTTAGTATGGCAAACAAAGAACACATGAACCTGATTTTTATCGGGCATGTTGACCACGGCAAATCAACGACAGTCGGCCGTATCCTTTACGAGACCGGCGCAATGACTGAGCAGCAGCTTAGGAAGCTCAAGGAAGAGGCCGAGAAGCTTGGCAAGGGAACGTTCGAGTTCGCGTTTTCGATGGACACCTTGAAAGAGGAGAGGGAGAGGGGCGTGACAATCGACCTGTCCCACAAGGAGTTCGAGACTGCAAAGTTCTACTTCACAATCATTGACGCGCCAGGCCACAGGGACTTTGTCAAGAACATGATTACGGGCGCATCGCAGGCCGATGCGGCAGTGCTTGTCTGCTCTGCCAAAGAAGGCATCCAGCCCCAGACAAAGGAGCACGCCTTCCTTGCCAAGGTGCTTGGCATAAAGCAGCTCATAGTCAGCGTCAACAAGATGGACGCGGTCAACTTCGACAGGATAAAGTACGAGGAGACAAAGCAGGCAATGACAACGCTGCTCAAAAACATCGGCTACAAGACCGAGGACATCCCGTTCGTGCCGGTATCCGGCTTTGTCGGGACGAACATAAAGGTGAAATCCCCGGACACGCCATGGTACAGCGGCCCGACGCTTCTGGAGTGCTTCGACAAGCTCGTTGCGCCCCCGAAACCCACGGACAAGCCTTTGAGGCTTCCGGTCCAGGACGTATTCACAATCACCGGCCACGGCACAGTGCCAGTTGGCAGGGTTGAGACAGGGATTCTGAAGCTCAATGACAAAGTCGTCTTCATGCCAAGCGGCGCAAGCGGCGAGGTAAAGAAGATAGAGATGCACCACAAGGAATTGCAAGAGGCGGTTCCTGGCGACAACGTCGGCTTCAACGTTAAAAACGTCGACAAGAAGGACGTGAAGAGGGGCGACGTCATAGGCCCGACTTCATCGCCGCCCACGGTCGCGGAGGACTTCACTGCCCAGATCGTGGTGCTCGAGCACCCGACTGCGATCGCAAAGGGCTACACCCCGGTATTCCACATCCACACAGCGCAGATCGCATGCACGGTAGTTGAGATACTGGAGAAAAAGGACCCGAAGACCGGCCAGACGCAGCAGAAGAACCCGGACTTCATCAAGACAGGCGACGTCGCCATTGTCAAGATAAAGCCGTTGAGGCCGGTTTGCTGCGAGAAGTTCTCTGAGTTCCCGCCACTGGGCAGGTTCGCAATCAGGGACATGGGCCAGACGGTAGCGGCAGGAGTTATACTGGACATAACCCCGAAGAAGGCGGCTTAGGCCCCTTTTTTCTTTTATTTTTATGCTATAGGTGAAATGATGGGAAAGGCAAGAATCAAACTCATAGGAAAAAACGCGCTTGAACTAGACGAGGTCTGCAAGCAGATAAGGACCATAGCCCAGACAACTGGCGTGGAGATAAAAGGCCCCGTGCCCCTTCCCACAAGAAGGCTCAAGGTCGCGACAAGGAGGACGCCATGCGGCGACGGCTCCGACACGTACGAGCACTGGGAAATGAGGATACACAAGAGGATAATAGACGTGGCGGGCGACGAAAGGACATTGCGCCAAATCATGAGGGTGCGCGTTCCGGACGACGTCCATGTCAAAATCAGCCTTGAATGATTTTTTTGTTTTAAGCGCAGCTTCTTTTTTTCAGGAATTTTTCGCCTTAAATGGCGCCTTCACTCCTTAGTGGCAACAAAGGCCAATTGGATTGGACAATGGGTTTCCAGAAAGCTAGCCAGAGTCGCCGACAAGCACGCCCCATTGCCCGTCAAACCACAAGCCGACCCATACGTCCCTCCAATGAGAGCCGCCGCGCTGGATAGTACCAAGGTCTGAGAAATAATTGTAATAAAGCGTGTTGCGTTCGCGGCCTATTGGCCGGTGCGTGCCAACGGGCATGCCCCCATTTGCATCGTGCCAGCCGTCAAGCCAAGGCATTTCATAAAAACGGATGTGCTGCCAAAGATTCGCCAGGGCATCTTTGCTAAATTCCACATGATAGGCAGTGCCGTTCTGTTTTATCGCATAGCCGCTTTTTATGACCAAAAACGGGTCTCCCTTCACGAGAATGCTTTTTTCGCCCATGGCATTGCCCGCCCGGACAAGCGCGGCCTCCGGGACTGCCAGAATCCTTTGTTCGTACCTGGATTCAGCAATGATTTCCAGGTTGCCATTTAGTATAAATTCTCCAAGAGGGGTTTTCTTGCACACGGAAATTCCCATGCATAGATTGGTTTCTGATATGAGGCTCCAGAATGCCTTGGAGTTGGCCCATGCAAACTGGTCAACATGGTCGGGACCAAGCATCCTGTCGCCAAAAATCGCCCTCGCGCTGGCTATGGTCGTATGCCGCGCCAGGCTGATGCCAGGAGCTATTCTGCTCAAATTCGCGTTTGCTGCCATATCAAGTCCTAGAACCTCAATCCCACGCCCACCTTGACCGCCTTCTGGTGCGGCTGGACATTCACGTTGAATGTCGAGTTCTTGGACGCCCACCTCAAAAGCAGGTTCGGCTGCATCCTGCCCTTGAAAAATTCGCGCTCTGGGTGGAGCGATGCGCCAAGCTGGAACCCCTTGCCGAGGTTGCCTTCAAGCCCGAATGCGCCATTGGGCTTTTTGCCGTTCTTTGCAGTGAGGGCAGCAGAAACAGCCACGCCGCCTTTTATCACGTCCGCGCTTGCAGCCATGCACGCCTTTGAATCATTGGTGCCAGGGGCGAAGTCAATGCCTGCCCGCACGTAAGCTCCTGCAACTTGCTGGTTGAGCCCGCGTACCTGGAAACTCGCCTGGCCGGATTCAAGCCCGTTCCCCACGTCAGTGAAGGGGAGCCTTATGCCTGCCTGGAACTCGTTGGTGCCCCCACCCATGCGCAGGTCTGCTAAGCTTGAGGTCTTGCCATTGGAATCAGTGGTGCGCGAGGACACTGTGGCTAAGCCGCCTACAAAATTGCCCATAGTAATCTTGTAGTTTGCAATTATGCCCGCGATGGTGGAGCCTGGCGAGGAAATGCCAAACATGCCTATTTCAGAAGCCCGCGTGGGGACTGAAAGGGGGTTGGTGGCAAGTTCCGACGCCGCGTTGAACGGGACCCACGGGCCGGGTTTTGCCTTTGAAAAGTCCTGTGCCTGCGCTCGGGACATGCCTGAAATAAGCGCCATGCCTGCGAATGAGACGCCTATGAAGGCCGCTATCTTTTTGGAGCCTGAAATTATCATGTCCAGGAAAGCGGATGAGCGTGTTTCCATAATTGCCACCTCGTTTGTTCATAACAGTGTTAAGATGTGGGAAAAGGTATATATAATACGGCTTCGGATAAAAACAGAACAAAAACGGAAATAATATGAAAAAATCCTATAAAAGTTCTGATAAAATGCCAAAAAAAATACTAAAACTTGATTCTAAGGATAAAAAAATACTCGCAGCCCTTGAGATGAATGCCCGGGCCCCGCTCTCGGCAATAGCACGCCAGGCAGGGCTTTCCAAATCCAATGTGCTTGCCAGGATAAACAGGATGAAACGGGAGGGTTTTCTCACAAGGTTCATTGTAGGCCTTTCAAGCGAGGCCCTCGGAGGGACCTTCTTCAGGCTTTATTTCTCTTTCCAGAACACGCCGGAAGGATTTGAGCGCGGCTTGGTGGATTTGGCATACCAGATCCCAAGCGTAAGATGGTTTGCATTTTTCAACGGAAGATGGGACTTTGCAATCAGGGTCGCGGCAGAAGACGAATACGAGTTCAAGAAGGTTGAGAAGCAGATTATGGACAGTATTGGCAAATACGTCAAGGACAGGTCGTTTTGCCTTAACATAAACAGCGCAATACACTATTACACTTACATAACTGGAAACGAGGGCCCGGTGGCGCCAAGGTCAGAATACGACGGCACCAAGATATCGGGCCTGCACGAGACTGACAGGCAGCTTTTATACCACCTGAACGAGGACTGCAGGATAAGCGCTACGGGCATAGGCAAGAAGATAGGCATTGCCCCGGAATCAGTATCGTACAGGATAAAAAAACTAAGGGAAAAAGGCGTGATAAACGGGTTCACCATAAGGCTTGACAGGAACAGGATTGGCTCGGTGGAAGCCAAGATACTCATATCATTCAACTATGGCCAGGAAAAGGAGGAGGAAAGGCTGCTCAAGTTCTGCGACAGACATAGCCATCTAATGTATTATTCAAGGATACTTGGAGGCTGGGACATGGAAATAGACATGGACGCTGCGGACCCTGCCACCCTCTATCATCAGGTAAAGGAAATAAAAAGAGCATTCCCAGGACTCATTAAGGACTACAATGTGCTCATAAAAATAGCGGAATTCGAGCCAAACCAGCTTGCAAAGCTTGCCGGGATAAAGCCAAAAGCCCCCGCGATACCAAACATTGTGGAGTTCTAGAAGGGCCGGGGGTTAACCTGTGGCCTCGAAATATCCGTGGAGCCAAAGCCTGTGCCTGACGTAAGAGCGCGCCAGGCCCGTAAAAAGGTTCTCCGGCTTGATAGGCAGCTCCTGCGAATAGTCGAAAAGCTTGCCCGGCCCGGTATTGTCGCGCAGCTTCATCGAGCCAGTGGCATAAACTGCGAAAAAGGCTGTTTCGTAATTGGAAAGGCTTTCCTTGACGTGGCTTGAGAGGTCAAAGCCGGTTAGCGCAGATGCCAGATATTTCTTGTCGCTGCCCATGATTTCATTGCCAAGCCTGTCGCGGTCCACCTTGGAAATTATTGTGTCGCTGACAACAATTGAGTAGGACTTTTTGGAAAGCATGTCGGCTGCGGCTGCGTCGGAATCCGCGAAATCCAGCCTGATGCCCAAAGATGATTCAATGGGCGAAAGCACGAAGTCTAAGAAATCAAGGGATTCCTCCTTCCTGTTGACAACTAGGATGCGGCCGCCCTCCATGTATTTCAGGGCGTCATATGAGTAGCCATCGCAATATTTCAAGCCTTCAATCTTGAGTTTTTTGCGCTTGGAGGCGTCGCGTATTTTTACAAGTTCAGGCACCATCGCGGAATAGAATTTCTTGAAATCATCGCCTGAAGAAGTCCCGGGATAGGGAGCCAGCTCGCCAACCCTTGAGTAAATGCCATATTCAAGGAACAGGGCGCTTCTTATGAAATCCATGCCTAATTTGTGCCCAGTGGAGCCTATGATGTAATCGTAAGTGAACTTCTTGGCACAGTCAAGGGCAATGAAAGGGCCGACTGCATAATCCGCGACCGCCCCCATGCTGCCGATTATCCTGCTGTTGACTTGTGAAAAAGATTCCTTTGCCTCTTTGCTTGGCATGACGAAAAGAACGCTTTTGCCCTCAAGCCTCTTAGCGATTGTGGAGTATGAGCCTTCTGAAATATGGCTTGCGAATGCGAATTCCTCTGCCTTTTGCTTCAACTTTTCAGAGGACTTGGCGAATATGTTCTTTCCAGTAGCCTGCGAGTCAGGCTTGTTCTGCCTATCGGGTATTTTGCCAAATGAGCTATCCATGGGAACTACCGCGCACTCATGCTGCGCAAATTAGGTAGTATGTGTCGCTAAAAGTATATAAATATGTGTTTTTGGGAATAGAGGGAGTTTTTTGGCCCCGGCAGAAAAAAGGGTATTGCAATGCATTGCCAGCCGCTGCGTGTTTTTCCAATTTTTTGCGGCTCCGTCCGCTAATCCACGGTTGCCGGGCATTGCCGGCTGCTGCGTGTTTTTCCAATTTTTTGCGGCTCCGCCCGCTAATCCACGGTTGCCGGGCATTGCCGGCTGCTGCGTGTTTTTCCAATTTTTTGCGGCTCCGCCCGCAAAAAACTGTCAGAGTCAAGTCACGTCATCAACGGGTTTTTGAGGCCCTCAGAGTCGTAAGACTCATCACATGGCAGACATAACGAGTAAAGAAGTTAAAATACATGCCTAGAGGAACTTTTCAAGCAGGTAATCATAACCTGCGGATTTGGAAGTGAATTTCTCCCTGACAACGTCATTGAAAAAATTCACAACCTGCCCGGCAAATCCTGCAAAATTCAAGTATGACGTGAATGCCGACACGGGGCCTGCAAATGCAATGCCCAGTTTCATTGGAAGGTCAAGGCCGAGGAAATAACTGGCCAGTGAAACGGCTGCGGAAACGGCAAACATCCCCTTCTCGAACCAGAAGCTGGGAGCGGCATGCTCCGAAGCTTCAGAAAAGACCTTGGCAAGAGCCTTGCCCTGGGAGGCGAAGAGGCTGGCAGTCTCCTTGTTGCCGTTTTTCTCCGCGTGGCGCGACATATTCGAGCATATGGCAGAGGCGGCGGCATCCATGCCGTGAACTGCCTTGGCCCTGCGCTTCATGTAATTGTCAAGCTTTTCCGGCCTTGCGCCGGGATTGTTTGCTATCTTTTTTTGCATCCTGTGGAAAACGCACGCATTGCGGCAAAACCTGGCAGTATTTGCAGGCCCTAAAACAAGAATCTGCTTTAAAGTGGCTTCTCCCCCCACATGTTCACCGGATTAGAACGCGGGATATAAAGATATAAATGCCACGGGAACCCGCATCCCGCAGGGGAGAGGGAGAATGAATCGTATTTTAATAGTATCTTGCCAAATTGATATGCTTTTTTTGAATCGAGAAAGAGCAAAATGCCGAGGTGGCAGAACCTGGTAATGCGCCAGACTTGAGATCCCGGAAACGGAAAAAAACGTGCCCCCCGACTCAGGGGAAAAGGCACTTGAAATCTGGTGCCCCTCGCGGGCTTAGGAGTTCAAATCTCCTCCTCGGCGAAGACAAACCTCATAGGGGGGTTTCACCCCCCTAACGGTTTTTCCTTGATTTCCCTCTACCCCCCGTGCATATAAATTCTGCCTAAATCTCTCGCAGGCATTCTGCCTGCTCAATCTCCTCCTCGGCGATTTTTCTTTTTCATGAGGATGCACTGCTCGCCGCCTCTCCGACTATAGCCATTGCCTTTGCAGGAAGTTCCCTGATTTTCCTGAAGTTGAATAAATCAGGGATAGCCTCTGTGCCAAGCTCCCTCACGGCGTGGATTATGCCAAATGCGCCCACTGCGCCGACCAAGCCAATGCCAAGGCTTATTCCAATGCCCCAGATGCCTGCAAACACGTGCTCGATTCCATTCCAGTCCAGGCTTGCCACCTTCTTTGCAAGGTTAAACGCAATGCCCCCTCCAACGCTTGTTGCGCAAAATGAGAAAACCCCGAAACCCACGTTCCATGCGAAGTTGCTCCACGCACTCCTCCTCTCCGCCTGGACATTTGCCACTTTGGAATATATTTCTTTGGCTGCCTTTGCGGCTATTTCCTCCTTTTTCTCCTTTTCAAGCCCTGAAAATGCCTGGCTCCTCTCAAGCGACTTCTTGCATGCCGCAATGGCGATTTTCATCCTCCTGTCCTCGCCCGGGGATACGTACATCCTCGCAAGGGCGATTCTTGAAAACGAGTTCGCAGGGCGGGCTTCAACACATTTTACCATTTTCATCCACATCACCTGTTATAATGCTGTTTTCGGCAGATATAATACTTTCAGGAAAAAAATACGGTAAAACCGCAATATTTAATAAGAAACAAGAAAAAACTAAAACAATGGGCAAAAAAAGCGCAATAAAGCTCGATGGGAAGGACAGGAAAATACTTCTAGAGCTTGAAACAAACGCCAGGCAGAGCGCTTCGAGGATTGCCCGGAAAGCCAGGCTGTCAGAAGAAGTGGTATCCTACAGGATAAAGAAATACATTAAGCAGGAGATCATAACCAAGTTCTTCGTAATACCTATTTTCGACAAGCTTGGATTCACAACCTACAGGATATACCTGCGCTTTGGAGGCACCACGCCTGAAATGGAAAGGGAAGTGGTGGAATACATAAAAAACGAAATGCCCTGCCAGTGGATAGGGATATGCGACGGCGGCTGGGACGTGATAGCGCGCATATCCGCAAGGGGCCTTTTTGAATTCAACAACCTCATGTCAGATTTCTTCCTCAAGTTCGGGGGCAGGATAAAGGACAAGGAGGTGACACTGCAGCTAAGGCACACATGGTGGCCATCCACCTATGGCCTGACAAGCTCCCCTCCGCGGAAAACTCCGCAGCACGAAATACCCGCAAGTGTCCAGCCAATAGGCCATGATGAAACCGACCTTAAAATCCTCTCGCTACTCGCCCGGGACGCGAGAATGCCAAGCGTGGCCATGGCACAACTCACGGGGGTTTCCCCAGACACGGTCAACTTCAGGATAAAAAAGCTTCTCAAGGAAGGCGCCATCATGCAATTCAAGTGCTTTTTCAACAGGGAACTTCTTGGCTACCAGCACAACCAGGTCTTCGCCAGGCTCTCGTCAGATCCTAAGAGGGTGCGCGAGCTTGTCGCCTACCTCAATGAATCCCCGGAAGTGTTTTTCATTTCCTCCATGGTCGGGGCATGGGACATGCAGTTCGGCATTGACGCCAAGAATTCTGTGGAATTCCACAAGGCATTCGGGAAAATAAAGGAAAGCTTTGCCGACGTGATAGTGGATTACGAGTCCCTGATTGTCTATGAGGAATACTCCCCCGACCCATTCAGGCATTTCATTGAGAAGAAGTGACAGGCCCGGCCGCATGCTCCACCTGGCCGGTTGCGCCAAGAACCCGGATTTCCTACTTGAATCTCTTGGACTTTGCCCAGAAACCCTCGAAATACGTCCTGAACGAGTTTGCTATGTCCTGGTTTGTTATCTCTATGGTCACTGGATTCGAGGCGGACACAATCGAGATGTAGGTAACGTCCTTGTATGTCTGTATCCATGCAGGGCTTCTCACGCCAAGGGGCATGCGCCTTGCCTCGCAGCCCGCATAGCTGTTCCTGTTCTTAAGCACGGAATCCGGGGTCTCCGGGTGGAAAAGCAGCCTGCATCTTATCCCCGCCTTTGCCCTCCGCTCGTGGTCCTTTTGCCAGTAGGAATGGAAAGACTTTGGCTGGGCAGGTGGTATGCCAAAGGAAACATACTCGTCCCCCCTGCCAAGCTTATCATAGGTATGCTCGTGCACCGCTACAACGCCCTCGAACCCGTAATAGACCTTGACTATGCTGTCAAGCGTCTTCCACAGGTAGGCGAAATAATCAAAATAGCTTTTCGCTATCTCCGGGTTCTCTATCTGGAAAGCGAAGAGGTTCTCGCCCCAGAATATGTTTACCACCCTGTTTCCGAACATGCATATCACGTTGGGCGAGCCCATTTCAGGAGGCAGGACCCTAAACTCGTAAAATTCCTTTGGTTGCGGGTACTGCGCAAAGAACTTGGCAGACGCAGTTATGATGTCATGCATGGTTATTTTCCTTGAAACCCTCTTTGCCATCCACCTGTCGACCCATTCCTTGCCAAGGTACTTGACCATGCCCCAGTTGCCGCCTATGAAATGCACGTCTCTGTGCTCGAGCATCTCGTTGAAAAGCGAACGGAGACCTTCCCTGCCCCTGTATATGCGCACGTCAAAATCGGGCTTTGAGGACTCGTAAAGGCGCAAAAGCTGCTGTTCCTGGATTTTCAGGAGATTTTTTTTCTCGGCTATCCGCCTTTCCTCGTCCTCGAGCACGGAAAGTATGTTTTTCGGGCTTGTCACCCTGTAGACCTTGTGCCCGTTCTCCGTGAAATAGGACACCAGGCCCTTGCCTATGAGCTTGTTTATTATGTCATAAACATTCCTTCTCTCAAAGCCGGTCTGCTCGTGGATGCGCTGCAGTGTCGCATGGTCGGAGTTGAGGATTGCGGAATAGACCTTGTCCTCGCCGGAGGAAAAGCCGAGTTTCAGGAGTATGTCCATGTCAATTGCCTAGTGGTATTGTTACAACACCACAGATTATTAAATATGCGGTTTGCTCCACATTAGACAACAGAAAACAACCAAAAACGAAAAAATGCAAAAAAAGGTGAGCCGCATGGACAACATCATTCTTCAGCAAAAAACAGCGACAAGGCACATTACAGGAAAAGCAGCAGCGCACAGGCATTTCAGGCCTGCCAAGGCGGCAAAAAGGTTCCTTGGAATGGCCCTGCTTGCAGCAACGATAATGGTTGCAAGCTCGCAGGCCGCATTTGCGCAGTCAGCAGGGCAGGAAAAGCCAGGCGATGCCACTGGCAAGGGGGGCAAGGAGCTTGTGCTTGAAAAGCCCATGGTAAAACCCTACCTGAACCTGAAGGGCTTTGGGAGGCTCTATGACGGCGGCAAGACAGCAGGCATGGGGCTTGGCATTGAAACAGGCCTTAGCATGGGCGGGGCAACGGCAGGCGGCTCCCTGTCCTTTGCAAAGGAAGGCGAGGGCAAGGGAAAAATTGAAGAATCAAGCATATTCGTCGCAGTCCCTATTGGAAAAACAACCCTGGCCGGTTATGGCTACACTGACTTGTTCCTGAAACAGGCAGTGCCCGCGTACGGAATCAACATTTCAGGCTATGGGGTGAAACTTGGAGGGGAGATATCGCCGTACAGGGACGCCAATGGCGACTGGGTGGCATATGCGAAAGTCCCGCTTGGCGATTTCACGCCGGGCGTTGGGATTGCAGGCTGGGGAGATGGCGGCTGGCAGGGAGGGGCGAAGAAGTTTGTATTAACCTTCAATGCAGAGCATTCGCTTGGGAACGGAGTGGTGCTAAACACCGAAACGCTCTACGGCATAAAATTGCAAAAGGGCAGCGAAGGCTACTTGCAGTTCAGGATGACACTGAACTATGCGGCATTCTAGGCATTTAGCTTTCCAATGCGCGCCATTGGCCTTTTTTTCCTTTCTTTTTTCTTTTATTTCCCTGGGACTTTGGAGAAATGGTCATAGCCAAAATGAGTGAGAAGCTCCTTTTTCCCATTCAGCAGGAGGAATATTTTGCCTTTTTGCGGCGTGATTTCGCCAACAAGCGTGCCGAATTTTGCCGCCTGCTTCCCAAGGCGTTTGGGCACTGTATAGACAAGCTCGAAGTCCTCGCCGCCAAAAAGCGCGTAGTCAAGCGCGGAATTGCCAGCCGCACGGGCGGCCTTGATAGTCCGGCCGTCAATAGGCACATTTTCAGCGTAAATCACAGCGCCCTTGCCGCTCTCATGGCATATGTTTCTCACTTCAGAGGCAAGGCCGTCGCTGACGTCCTCCATTGAATTGGCGATTCCTGCTATTTTATCGGAAATGTCAAGCCTGCAGCATGGCCGCCTGTGCTTTGCCTTGACATATGCATGGCCCGGGATTTTATTCAGGAAAAGCTTCAGGCCGGCAGTCGATGCGCCAAGCATGCCAGTGACGAAAATCAGGTCGCCAGCCCTTGCACCTGACCTGTAAACCAGGCCTTTGGCGCTCTTTGCATAACCTATGATGGTGATATTGACAACCATTGTCGGGCCATGGGTGGTATCCCCGCCAAGCACGTCCACGCCGCGTTTTTTCGCAGAGGCGTAGAGCCCCCTGTAAAAATCCTTGACAAAATCCATGCTTGTGCCCGGCTTGAGTGCGATTGATATGAAAGCGAAAAGAGGGGTTGCGCCCATGGCGGCGATGTCGCTGACATTGGACTCCATTGCCTTGACTCCTATGTCAAAAGGCGTGAAATAGTCAAGGGAAAAATGGTCGCCTTCAACCATCATGTCGGTCGTGATGGCGTAAACCCCCTGCCTGCCGCGTACCACTGCCGCGTCGTCGCCAATGCCAAGCAGCGAGTCTGCAAGGCGCGGCCTGTTGCTTATTGCCTTTAGAAAGTCAAGTTCGCTTTTTATCGCAGGCATGGAAACAACCGCTGGAACATCATGGAGGCACGTTAAAAGCTTATGACGCCCCAATTAATAAAAATCGCTGTATTGAGATTTAAGCAGGAATCAGGAAGGAGGCAAGTGATTTTAATGCAAAGCCCTTTTGACACTCTTGAGAAAGTAAGGAAACAAAAGCCATTGGTGCACCATATCACCAACTGGGTGACAATTTACGACAGCGCCAACGTTGTCAGGGCATTTGGCGCCCTGCCAGTCATGGCCCACGCGACGGAGGAGGCGGCAGACATGGCAGGCATATCCTCCGCCCTCGTCTTAAACATAGGAACCCTCACAAGGGATGTCATTGATTCAATGCTTCTTGCAGGCGAAAAGGCAAATGAAAAGGGGATTCCAATAGTGCTTGACGCCGTGGGCGCAGGGGCCACGAAATTCAGAAACGAGCAGGTGTCAAGGCTCATAGGAGGGCTCGAAATAAGCGTAATCAAGGGCAATGCTGGCGAGCTTGCCTCAATAGCCGGGATAAAGTCAGAGGTCAGGGGAGTCGAGTCCATATCGGCAGGCGCCCCGCCGGAAAAAATATGCTCCAAAATCGCAGGCGAGTTGGGATGCACTGCCGTAATCACAGGAAAGACGGACGTCTCGGCATCCAAAAAGGGCGTTTATTTCATTGACAACGGGCACCAGATGATGGGGGCTGTTGTGGGCACAGGCTGCATGGCAGCTTCGGCCATAGGCGCGTTTTGCGCGGTTGAGAAGGATTGCGCGCTTGCAAGCGCCCACGCGCTCTCATGCTTTGGCATAGCAGGGGAACTGGCAGCCAAAGAATCAAAAGGCCCTGGAACGTTCAAGGCCAATTTCTACGACGAGATATACAACCTCGACAGGGCAAAGGTGGAAAAATACGCAAAGGTGCGCTTTGATGCGGCAAAGGAAAGCAGATGAGGGGCCGGAAATGGCAGGCGTGCCAATTATTTCCGGGTTCTATTTCATAACTGACAGGAAACTGACTAAAAACGGCATTTACCAGGACGCGCAAGATGCAATCAGGGGAGGGGCGCGCATAATCCAGCTTAGGGACAAGCAGGCAGGCAAAAAAGAACTTTTGGAGTCCGCACTCAAGCTCAAGCAGATAACAGGAAAATCGGGCGCATTGCTTATTGTAAATGACAGCATAGAGCTTGCCCTGGAATCCTGCGCCGATGGGGCGCACATAGGCCAGCAGGATGAACTGCCCCGCGATGCAAGGCAAAGGCTCAAGGGAAAAATCCTTGGAATCAGCGTTTCAACCCGGCAGGAAGCTAAAGAGGCGGAAGCCAAAGGCGCTGATTACCTAGGGGTAGGGCCGATATTTGCCACTTCCACCAAGCTTGACGCCGCAAAGCCCATAGGCATTGAAGGCCTGCGCGAAATAAGGAAATCCACAAGCCTGCCCATAATAGCAATAGGCGGGATAAGCATGGAAAACGCCCGTTCCGTTATAGATGCAGGCGCGGACGGGATTTGCGCCATGTCGGCCGCCGCCGGAGACGGGGTTGAAAACAAGGCAAGAAGGTTCTCCGGGCTCTTCAATAAGTAAAAATCCGGCGCATTGCAGGCAAAAAGCAATTTAAACAGGTTTTTTCATTCTTATAGCATGCATCCGTTCATGCAACAGCAAAAAATCCAGCCATTCCTTGAAAAGCAGAAAAAAAGGGACGACTCCATTTTCAAAAGCTTCAAGGAACTCGAGACAAACGCGCGCAAGGAATACGAGCAGTCAGTAAAGCGCGAGATGAAAAACGAGCTGGCCCTTGCCAAAAAGGAAAAGAAGAAATCCAAGAAAAAGGCCAGGAAGGAAAAAAAGAAAGGGGAAAAAATAAGGGCAAGGCTTAGGAAAAAGAAAAAGGCAATGGAGAAGGCAGGGAAAAAAAATGGGCGCAAGCGGCCTAAAAAGGCAAAAAACAAGGGATAATCAAGCAGGAATCCTTGCCTGCGCAGGCTAATTGTTCGGGGCGTAAGAAACAGCGTCCTGCCAGTCCTTCTCGAAAACAGACTCGTAATCATTGGCAATGGCGCCTTCCAAGACCACGGCGGCTTCCCTGTTTTTCAATACAGCGTTGTTCGAGAAATTGATGCTCCCTACAAGCACGGTTTTCCCGTCTATTATCATCATTTTTGAGTGGGTGAGGGCGTATTGGCCGGACGCGAAGCGCACCTCGACCCCGTGGCTTGACAAGTACTCGGCCATTTTCAGGTTTGACGAGCCGTCAACGCGCGCCTCAAGAATCACCCTGCATGGCACACCCCTTGCAGCAAGTGCAACTATCGCGTCAGCAATTCGCATGTTAGAGAATGTATACATCTCCAAGTCAAGGGAACTTTGCGATGATTCTATAAGCGAGATAATCTCCGGCTCCGAGCCGGGCGAGAACACCGGCGTGGTTATTGCCTGCGCCTGGTATCTTGGGATGAAAAAGCCGGACGAATAGAGTATGGCAAACAGGACAAAGGCGGCAAGGAAGCCCCCTGCAAATGGCGCTGCCCAATCAGGCAGGGCATTCAAGACAGGCTTGGAACCAGAACCCATGCGGCATCCCCTTCAGGATTCTGTATATTCAGTTAGCTCCCGCACTTTCGGCCTGCCTTTTTGCATCTGCAATATGGCGTCCACGAGCCTTTCGGCGGCCTCGATGCTTGTGATGCAGGGGATATTGGACTCGATTGCCGCGCGGCGGATTTTATAGCCGTCAGTGGCGCTGTTCTTGCCAGCGCGCGGGGTATTCACCACCAAGTCGAGCTTCTTCTCCCTTGCAAGCGATACAATGTGCGGCGCCCCCTGTGAAATCTTGTTCATCACGTGCGCGAATGGCATGTGCTTTGCAGTGCCGCTAGTTGCATAGACCTCAAAGCCCGCCTCCTTGAACTTCTCCGCAAGTTTCGCGCCCCTCTCCTGGTCTTCCTGTTTCAGGCTGATTGCCACGGAGCCCGAGAGGGGTATTTTCAGGTTTGCGCCAAGAAGGGCCTTGTAAAACGCCGCTGAAAAAGTGTTCTCAATGCCCATGCTCTCGCCGGTGGACTTCATCTCCGGGCCGAGGATGAGATCCGCCCCTGGCAGCTTCAAAAACGGGAATACCACGCTTTTGACAGAATAATGCCCAGTGTCGGGTATTCCTGATAGCCCGAGGCTTGAAAGGCTCTCGCCCATGATTACCCGCGTGGCAAGCTGGGCAAGGGGCATGCCTATTGCCTTTGAGAGGAAGGGGATTGTCCTGCTGCCCCTCGGGTTGGCCTCAAGCACGTAAATCACGTCGTCTTTCACAACGTACTGGATGTTTATGCACCCAATGTTCTCAAGGGCGAGCGCGATTTTCTCCGAGTGGGAGATGATTTCCTTTTGTATTTCAGGCTTGAGCTTTATCGGCGGCACAGTGCAGCTCGCGTCGCCGGAGTGCACACCCGCCCTCTCGATGTGCTCCATTATCCCGCCGATAAACAGGCCAGACTTGTCGGAAATGCCGTCAATCTCGCACTCGATGGCGTTTTCGATGTACTTGTCTATCAGGACGGGCTTGTTCTCGCTCACGTCGATTGACTCGCCCACGTACTGGCGAAGCTGCCCCTCCGCGTATATGATTGCCATGCCCCTGCCGGCTATCACGTAGCTTGGCCTGATGACTACAGGGTAGGAGATTTCAGCAGCTGCATTGACCGCCTCCTCCACGCTCGTGGCAGTGCGGTTTGCAGGCTGTTTTATCCCAAGCCTTTGCAAAAGCTGCCTGAACTTCTCCCTGTCCTCGGCAATGTCTATGCCTTTCATCTGCGTGCCAAGGAGTTTCACGCCTGCATGTTCCAGGCCTTCGGCGAGGTTGATGGACGTCTGGCCTCCGAATTGGACTATTACGCCGAAAGGCTTCTCATTGTCCACGATGTTTAGCACGTCCTCAAGCGCCAATGGCTCGAAATACAGCTTGTCCGAAGTGTCAAAGTCAGTGCTCATGGTCTCGGGGTTGTTGTTGACCATTATGCTTTCAAAGCCCATCTTGCGCAGGGCAAACGACGCGTGGCAGCAGCAATAGTCGAATTCAATGCCCTGCCCAATCCTAATCGGCCCGGAGCCAAGGACTATGACTTTGCCCTTGCCGTTCTTTGCGGCAGGCGGCTTGGCGGTTTCCAAAACCTGCCCCTGGCCCGCCCTATTTCCGGAACCAACGGATTCGTTTTCCGCCTCGTAAGTTGAGTAATAGTAAGGAGTGGCGGCGTCGAATTCCGCTGCGCACGTGTCAACCATCTTGTAGACGGGCATTATGCCAAGCCTCTTTCTCTCCTGCCTGATTTCAAGCCCTGTTTTTTTCACGAATTTCCCTATCAGGTCATCGGAAAAACCCGCCTGCTTTGCAATGCGCAACAGTTCAGGGGAGAGCTTTTCAGACGCGAGGCGCTTCTCAAGCGAGACGATGTATTCAACCCTGTCCAGAAACCACATGTGAATGCCCGACATCCTGCTGATTTTTTTAATGTCCCAGCCGAGCCTGATTGCCTGGAAAATCGCCTCCAGCCTCAAATCGGTGGGCTTTTTGATATGCCTCTCAAGTTCCGACTCTGTCTTGAACACCGCAGGCTTTTTCTCAATGCTTCGCATGGCCTTCATGAGGGCTTCCTCATAAGTCCTGCCTATTGCCATTGTCTCGCCAGTGGATTTCATCTGCGTGCCAAGCGTGCGGTCCGCTTCTGGCATCTTGTCAAATGGCCATCTTGGAATCTTGACAACGCAATAGTCGAGTGCTGGCTCGAAAGAGGCAGGCGTGTTCTTCGTGACTGCGTTTTGGATTTTGTGAAGGGGCATGCCCAATGCCACCTTGGCGGCCACCCTTGCTATTGGGTAGCCTGTTGCCTTTGAGGCGAGTGCGGACGAGCGCGAGAGCCTCGGGTTCACCTCGACCACAATGTATTGCCCTGTCTTCTGGTTGAGCGCGAACTGGATGTTGCACCCGCCTATTATTCCGAGCCTGCGGATGATTTTCAGAGCAGCGGAGCGGAAGAGCTGGTGTTCCCTGTCTGTGAGAGTCTGGGACGGGGCAACGACAACGCTCTCGCCCGTGTGCACGCCCATGGGGTCGATGTTTTCCATGTTGCAGATGGTAATGCAGTTGTCGTACATGTCGCGCATGACTTCATATTCGAATTCCGCCCAGCCAAGCACGCTTTCTTCTATGAGTATCTGGTGGGTGGGCGAGAGGGAGAAGCCCAGCTCCAAAAGCTTGTCAAAGTCCTCCCGGTTCCTTGCAATGCCGCCGCCGGTGCCGCCAAGCGTGAATGCGGGGCGCAGTATTAGGGGGAATGAATGCTTTTTTGCGAATTCATTGGCTTGCTCGAGCGAATTTGCGGCTATAGAATTGGGTATTGGCTGGTGAAGCTCGCGCATGATGCCTGCGAACTTGCCCCTGTCCTCGGCAAGTTCTATTGCCTCTATGCCGGTTCCAAGGAGTTTTACCCCGTATTTCGCAAGCACGCCCTTCCCGTGCAGTTCCATGGCAATGTTAAGCGCTGTCTGGCCGCCCATGGTCGCAAGAATCGCGTCCGGCTTTTCAGCCTCAATTATCCGCTCGATATAATCCGCCCTTATAGGCTCGATATACACCCTGTCGGCAATGTTCTTGTCGGTCTGTATTGTCGCAGGGTTGGAATTGACAAGCACGACTTCGATGCCTTCCTCCCTTAGGGACGCGCACGCCTGCGTGCCAGAATAGTCGAATTCCGCAGACTGGCCGATTACTATCGGCCCGGAGCCGATTACCAGGACTTTCTTGATTGTCATATTTTTTTGAGATGCCATGAAAAGAACCTGTTAAGTGTCATTTGGAATCATTGACCGCCTTTGCGAACTTGTCAAAGAGGTATTTGGAATCCTGCGGCCCGGGGCATGCCTCGGGATGGTACTGGACCGAGAAAATCGGCTTTGACTTGTGCGCCAAGCCCTCGCACGTGTTGTCATTGCAATTGACATGGGTCTGCTCGAAGCCCTTGTCAAGCCCTTTAAGGTCAACTGCATAGCCGTGATTTTGAGTTGTTATGAACACCTTGTTCAATTGCAGGTCAAGCACGGGATGGTTTGCCCCCCTGTGCCCGAATTTCAGCTTGTATGTTTTTGCCCCTGCGGCCTTGGCAAGTATCTGGTGCCCCAGGCAGATGCCAAAGACAGGGATGTGGAAGAATTCCTTGATAGTGTCTGCTATCGAGCCGAGAAGTTCCGGGTCGCCAGGGCCGTTTGAGACCATCAATCCGTCAGGGTTGAGTTTTGCTATGTCGGCAGCGCTTGAATACGCGGGCACTGCCGCGACTTCAAATCCCCTGGATACGAGTTCCCGCTCAATGTTTCCCTTTGCCCCGCAGTCGATAAGGACTATGCGCTTTTTCCCTTCCCCAAAGAACTTGACCTTTGTAGGCGAGACCTGCGCCACGTAGTCGGTCTGCGAATATTTCAGGCTCTGCGCTTTAGCCCTCAACTCGTCCAAATCCGGCTTTTTAGAGCCCACGTAGATGGCAGAGGGCACAACGCCACTTGTGCGGATTTTTCGCACAATTGAGCGCGTGTCAATCCCCTCAATGCCCCCGACCCCGTGGTCTAACAGGAGTTCAGACAGGTTCCTGTCGGATTTGTAGTGGTATGGCCTCTCGCACGCCTTTTTGACCACAAAGCCTGCCACGTGGACCTTGGTGCTCTCAAAATCGTCGCCATTTATGCCGTAATTTCCAATGAGCGGGTAGGTCATAGTAAGTATTTGGCCGGCATAGGAGGGGTCTGTAAGGGCTTCCTGATAGCCTGTCATTGACGTGTTGAACACAAGCTCGCCAATGAAGGTGCCTTCCGCGCCAAAGCCAGAGCCTTCAAAATAGGACCCGTCGGATAGCACCAAGGCTGCAAGTAGTTTTGATGAATGTGTCGTGGCCAATAGGAACCCAAAATTATATTTGGGGCTAAACGGTTTTAAACACTTGTGATTCCGAGGGCGGCTACGAGAGGGGAATAAGAGAAGAAGGACTGATTATCATGGCCAGAGTAGGCTTAATTGACCGATTTTCTTACTCTGCCAGCCAGGCATTGCTAAGCAATTTTGTTTGTTCTAGGACTGTTTCCGTGGCTTTCTGTTGCTTATCTGGCGGGTAGCCATACTTTCTCAAGATACGTTTTACCATTACACGCATTTCTGCCTGAACGCTTTGTTTAAGCGTCCAGTCTATTGAAACACTATTTTTTACTGTTTTGACAAGTTCTCTGGCAATAGCCTTGAGAGTATCATCACCGAGAACCTTTACTGCGCTGTCATTTGTCTCCAAAGCATCATAGAATGCTATTTCGTCTTCAGTCAAGCCAAGGTCTGTCCCTCTATTGGTTTCAGACTTGATTGTTTTTGCCAACTGGATGAGTTCTTCTACCACCTGGGCGGAGTCAAGATTCCGGTTAAGATAAGCCCTGACAGCCTCTTCCAGCATTTCCGAGAAATGCCTTGATTGGACAAGATTCTTTTTCGTGCGTTTTTTTATCTCCTCATTAACCAGTTTGCGCAGGACTTCAATGGCAATGTTTTTTTGCGGCATATTTCGGACTTCTTCAAGGAATTCTTCAGACAACACGGAAATGTCAGGCTTTTTGAGGCCTGCAACCTCGAAAACATCAATTACCTGGTCTGAACTTATAGCCTTAGAAACAATCTGCTTGATTGCCATTTCCATTTTGGGGTTTTCGCCAGAAGAAGTTACAGTGTATTTGACGAATTGGGCCTTGACTGCCTGGAAGAAGGCTAATTCATCTCTTATTTTCATAGCTTGTGGATGCGGGTAAGCAAGAGCAAAAGCTTGGGAAAGCCTGTCCACACTTTTCATGAACTTTTCCTTACCGCTTTTTTGAGAAAGAAGGCGCTCGATTGTCTGAATAACAACATATTTTTCCTTAAGCGGAGCTCTAAGAAATTGTACATAATTGACGCCATGAAGCATGTCCTTGACAATTTCATATTTCTCAAGCATGACCGCGACTGCCTTTTCCTTATCTATAGCAGTTTCCGACCTGTCCTCCTTGGTATAATGGGATAACGCAGTCTTCAGGTTTTCAGCAAGCCCGATATAGTCAACTACCAAACCGCCTGGCTTATCCCTAAACACGCGGTTTACCCTGGCAATAGCCTGCATCAAGCCATGCCCACGCATGGGTTTGTCAATGTAAATAGTATGCAAGCAAGGGATGTCAGTCCCAGTAAGCCACATGTCCCTTACAATAACCATTTTTATCTGGCTTTTAGGGTCCTTGAAAAGGTCTTCTATGGCCTTTCTTCTTGGCTTATTCCTGATATGCTGCTGCCATTCCAGCTTGTCAGTAGCAGAACCGGTCATAATGACCTTGACTGCGCCTTTGTCATCATCTTTATTATGCCAGTCAGGCCTCAGGCGCACGATTTCATCATACATGTCCACGCAAATCCTGCGGCTCATGCAAACCACAAGGACTTTACCATCCAATATCTCGCAGCGCTTGTCAAAATGCCCAAGCAAATCCTCTGCAACCTGGCGAATACGTTTTTTGCTGCCAACAAGGGCTTCAAGCCTGCTCCATTTGCTTTTGAGTTTCTCCTTTTTGGATACTTCCTCGCCTTCGGTTACTTCTTCGAATTCCTCGTCAACCTTTGGCAGTTCTGAACCCTTCAATTCGATCTTGGCAAGTCGGCTTTCATAGTATATAGGAACAGTAGCGCCATCTTTTACGGCCCGTTCAATGCTATAGATGTCAACGTAATCTCCAAAAACCGCCCTGGTATCCCTGTCTGAAAGTTCAACAGGCGTTCCAGTGAATCCTATGAAAGTAGCGTTTGGGAGAGCGTCTCTCATATGCCTGGCAAAGCCGGTTATGAAGCCATATTGGCTCCTGTGAGCTTCATCAGCAATAACGATTATGTTTTTCCGGTCTGACAGTTTGGGGTAAGCAGCGCCTTTCTCATCAGGAAAGAATTTCTGGATGGTAGTAAAGACAATGCCCCCAGCAGGCCTGGAAAGAAGTTTCTTTAGAGCATTCCGAGAAGAGGCCTGGACAGGAGATTGGCGCAATAGTGAACCACAAGCGCAGAATGTGTCGAATAATTGCCCGTCCAAGTCATTTCTGTCAGTAAGTACAACCAAAGTTGGGTTATTGAGCTTTTCAGATAAGACAAGAAGCCCTGAATAAAACACCATTGAAAGGCTTTTTCCAGAACCCTGTGTATGCCAAACAACGCCGCCCTGTCCATTGCCCTTACTACCTGCAGCAGTTATAGTTGATTCCAACGCCTTTTTGACGGCTCTGAATTGGTGATATTGAGCCGCCTTCTTGATTATTCCACTGTGCGTACTTTCAAAAATGATAAAATGCCTGACATAATCAAGGAGTATTTCTTTCTTGAGCATTCCCCTAAGCATTACTTCAAGCGGCATTATCGTGGGATCATCAATAGTCTTGCCGTCCATTAATTTCCATTTGACAAACCACTCTTCAGGGCTTGTGATAGTGCCGACTCTGGCCTCTCCGCCATCGCTAATCATGACAAGCTCGTTAAAGTGGAAAAGAGAGGAGATCTGGGCTTTATATGTCTGGATTTGATTATAAGCAGCCCAAATGTCAGCCTTCTCATCTGCAAGATTTTTCAGTTCAATTATTACAAGAGGGATGCCATTGACAAAAACAAGTATGTCAGGCCTACGGTTATTGTTTTGCTCGATTATGGTAAACTGGTTGATTGCCGCAAAATCGTTATTCTTTGGATTCTCAAAATCAAAAAGCCAAAGCTTCTTGCTGACAGTTTTTCCTTTTTCCTTAACCTGCAAGTCCATGCCATTTACAAGCAATTCATGGAAAGCCAAATTATTTTTAAGGAGGTTCTGGCTCTCCGAGCGCTGGATTTTCTTTACAGCCTCGTCCAGAACTCCGTCAGACAAACCCGGATTTATCCTTTTGAGCGCAGCTTTGAGTCTGCCAACCAATACCACTTGTGAATAGCTTTCCCTTTCCGGTTTCACACCATCAGGCGCAGGGGCAATGTCAGGTCCATAAACAATTTCATAGCCCATGCTGGCGAATATCTTGAGCGCTTCCTGCTCGATTTCGTTTTCGGTTATGTAAGCTGGCATTATGGTGCACCAGAAATTCTTTTGAGTTCTTCTCCAAGTACTCTGATTTCTTTGGCTTTAATAACATACCCAAGATTAATCATAATTTGAGTATGACTCAATCCCTTACGTGATATTGGAATTTCTGATATTTCAATATCTCCAGTAGCATCCATATATGGGCCTGCATACAAAACTCCAAGTAATATAATCCGATTCCCGACAATAGTTCCTTGTTTTGTTCCATACATTCCTTCATTTACAAGCACTACGGGTGAACCGGATGAACCTGGAAAACACGCAATATCAATAACAAATTCACTTTTTCCATTGAAATTCATTGCTGGATGAGTAGCCGTAATCCCCTTCCTAATAAGTGGAAAGTTATTTGTTCGGTCCCATAAACCAATAGGGTAACCGACCATTAGAATGTCTTCCACTGCCCCTAATTCAGCAAGAGTAGTATCATCATATACGATAGTGTCGTAAAATGAAGAACGAAATATACCTATTTTACGTTTTTCAGCCTCAGTATTCAACGGTTGAAATGGCATGGCACATAAATCAACGTTCTCATTTGGATGTGAAATCCATCGCTTCTCAAAATTGTCAAAACGAACGGTAAAAAATTTACCAGAAGGTTTTGGGTTTTCTTGGTTACCATCAAGGACATGTAATTGAAAACGTCCAATAACTGCGTCTTTAATAACATGTTTGTTTGTGATGATTACAGGTAATGTTTGTTTATCACCAACTAAAAAGTCAAAGAAAAAACCAGTTCCAGTACCTTTTGATCCGTCAAGTAATTCCGTTTCAATACGTACCGTAGTAAAAAGCAGTTTTTCACTTAATGTTTGAGGAATAAACATTTAACTATCCTCTACACGTATTTTTCCAGACATAAGTTTTGGAAGAAGAGAATCACGAATTGATGATAAGTCGTCGATTTGGCGTTCGTTCAACATAATTTTTTCATCAAAGCTCGCAGCTAAAGAATTAAATTTTTCCAACACTCTCATAGTGGAAATGAGTATCTTAAATTCGCGAACATTTTTTCCGTTCACTGAACCAAAAACAGTCCCTTCAGCATCGAACATTTCCCATCCGCGCTTAGTAGCGCGCATAAGATGGTAAAGATAACTATTGAGACCATCTTTAGATCTAATTGCCGCAACACCTCTTCCTACAGCGCAGGGTTCATTTGCAACATTGAGGCTCCCTACTGGGGCACGGACACTTAGAAGTACGTCATCTTTTTCTGCTATTCTTGTTGGAGAAGTACAATATACTCTTCTCTTCGGAAATCGAAAACCAAAATCAGTAATACCTTGATAAAATGGAATACCATCTCCTAATTCATTATATGTTTCACCGGGTGGCGACTGGCCCATAGTTATCTGTGCAAGATCTTCCAGTGTACCTACCTTCCACCCTTCCGGTATCTCCTTTTCCAGCTCCTTCGAGTAAACCATCTTGCCCCCGCTTGACTTGTAGGGCTTGCCGTTCGCATCTGGAAACTCGAAATCAACAAACCAGTGCTTGAAGATTGCCTGTGCCGTTTCTTCAAGTGTTTTGTTCATCTGGCGGTTGAGCTCTATTTTTGCGTCAAGGTCTGAGAGAATTTTTGCGATGGCATTGGCTTCCCCTAATTTTTTCGGAACCATTATCTTTAAACCTGAAAATTGTGTTTTGTTTAATATAGGTATCGCAGTTGATTGTTTACCAAGATTTTTTATCTGCGGAGATAGTTTCAATAAAGCGTAATAAATGTAATCTGATGGGAGCTTGGCAGAAACAATCGAATTAATCTGTTGGTTTGTAATACTATTGCGCGTAGTCATCACTATCTTTCCCATGTCCGAACCGATGCATGATACGCAAATAGCATTAGATGGCAATAAACAATTTTTTACTGCGTCCATTCCCTTTTTAGAAAGATACCGTTCCGTAAAATAAATGTATTTCTGCCCAGTCATGTCTCGCGGAGTTATAAATGGGAACTCATTTCCGAAATTGTCTTGTTCGAAGGTGCTGGGTGTCTTTCCAGTAATTATCTTTCCAATCTCAGCCAAGCAAATCTCGTCCCAATCGCTCGGAAGACTGCAATCCCGTTTATTCGGTTCATTATTCTTTGAATATAGCATAGTATTCCACTCTAATCTAGTTCAGGGTGTGTTTCTATAGAAATAACATCTCTTATCTCGTCGATATACGTAATCACTTTGACTTTCTTTTTTCTTAAGTCTCCATCCCTATATGATACCTCAATTAAACTCTCGATTTTTCGGTTTCCAGTTAATTCATTGAATTCATCTTTTTCTTCAATAATTCCAATACATTTATTCTTGATTTCATAACTTAACACTCCGAATGGACGTGTGCGCCTCCCTGTCTGTAGGACGATGAATTTCTTTTCTTTAAGATAATCATTCAAAGTATCTCCGAAATAGGTTGAGTTTGCAAATTTATTGTATTCGTCAGTGTAAATTCCATACTCTTCAGATAATGCTTCGATTACTTTCTGTTTTGAGTTGAGTATGAAAAATTGTTTGGAGAATTTGTTTGCAAATTCAGTTTTGCAAATCCCATAATCATAATCAGTATCAATTGAAAAAAAGATAACACTGTCGAAATCATTAATCTTTTTGTAGTTCAGTATTGAAGCCCAGATGAGCGCGTCTTTAAATCCGCAGTCTCCATTGTCCCCTACGCGACGAAATGGTGCCTTTCTCTCAATCACATCACCAATCATTTTATCGAAAGAGTCGCTCTTTGGAAAATCGATAATGAAGTCTTCTTTATTTTTTAGTGAGAAATATAGTTTTTCTTTAATTTCATTTTTGTAATTATAATCTTCGTTTGGAAGTGATAGTTTTACTCCATGAAAATCTTTGAAAATAGTGTGTGCTTTCTCAAGTGTTTTTACGTGCACATCAAAACTTTCTGAGCGTTGTTGTAGTATTTCTTCCAATACTAATTTTGGAATTGCAGTTTTTACTTGCTTTGACAGATTATAATTGTTTATGAAATTCTCTATCTCAATATAATCCGCACCAAAATCCGGGAAGACAAATGAATAATTTGTATACCTAGCTAATGCATTCGTATCAAAGATAATCAATGTCTTCTTATCAGAACTCATATCCAATTCTCTTCAAATTCTTTTTTATTTCGCTCTCAAGCTCTGCCGACTTCTTGAACTGCTCTGAAAGCTCCTTGGTGAGGCGTTTCATTTTTTCATCGAACTTTTCAGCGTCCTCTTCTACTTCTTCCGTCCCGACATAACGGCCAGGAGTCAGGATGTTCTCGTGCTTGCGAATTTCGTCAAGTTTCACTACCTTGCAGAAGCCTTTCACGTCGGCGTATTTGCCGCCTTCTCCGCGCCAGGCATGGTAAGTGTCAGAGATTTTTTGGATGTCGTCGTCACTAAACTCTCTGTGCCTGCGGTCAATCAGATGTCCAAGGTTGCGCGCATCAATGAAAAGAACTTCGCCGTGCCTGTCGCGGAACTTGTGATTTCTCTTGTCCCTTGAAACAAACCAGAGAGAGGCAGGAATCATTGTATTATAGAAAAGCTGGCCCGGCATGGCGACTATGCAGTCTATCAAATCCGCTTCAATAATTTTCTTGCGGATTTCACCTTCGCCAGAAGTGTTAGATGAGAGAGAGCCATTGGCCATGACAAAGCCCGCAATGCCAGTAGGCGAGAGATGATGGATATAATGCTGAATCCACGCGTAATTTGCATTGCCTGTAGGCGGAACACCATATTTCCATCTCACATCGTCGCGCAGGTTTTCACCTTTCCAGTCGCTGTCATTGAATGGCGGATTGGAGAGGATAAAATCGGCTTTTAGTTCTTTGTGAGCATCAGCATGGAAAGAGTCGCCCCATTCTACATTGTTTTCAATGCCACGGATTGCAAGGTTCATCTTGCAAAGTTTCCAAGTGGTATGATTTGATTCCTGGCCGAATATTGTAAGGTCCTTTATCCTGCCCTGATGAGATTCAATGAATTTCTCGCTTTGGACAAACATGCCGCCAGAACCACAGCAGGGGTCGTAAACCCTGCCCCTGAAAGGTTCAATCATTAAAACAAGAAGCTTGACTATGCTTGCAGGAGTGTAAAACTGGCCGCCATTCTTGCCCTCGGCATCGGCAAACATTCCAAGGAAATACTCATATACCCTGCCAAGAACGTCCTTGCCTTTTTGCTCTCCGCCAAAGCCAATTGTGCTTACAATGTCTATAAGTTCTCCAAGACGGGCTTTGTCAAGCTGCGGGCGGGCATAATCCTTTGGAAGAACACCTTTGAGGCTGGGATTATCCTTTTCAATGACGTCCATTGCGTCATCTACGATTTGACCAATTTCTGGCTGCTTGGCATTGGATTGAATGTACTCCCACCGCGCCTTTTTTGGTACCCAGAAAACGCTAAAGCGGCGGTATTCGTCAACATCTTCAAGGTCAGCTTCCTTGTCCTTGCTAAGCTCTGTCCGGACATCTTCAAAAGAATCAGAGATATATTTTAGGAAAATAAGGCCAAGGACAACATGCTTGTACTCGGCAGCGTCCATGTTATTTCGGAGCTTGTCAGCCGCTTTCCAGAGCGTTTGCTCAAAACCGAGGTTTGCATTGTTTCTAGATTCTACCATTTTATATCACAATTATAATGCTACGTTGTCTTTTTTAGCAGCATTATGTGTTCTGCACAGAACTTGAGCGTTTCCTAAATCCGTGCTTCCACCTTTTATATGCGCTTTTATGTGGTCAGAGTCATATTCATTCCATGGAACTCTTGCTTTTTCATTAGCTTTGTCTTCTGGAAGACCCTGAGATATATTTTCCTTATAACACAATATACAGATCCCCCTATCTCTGACATATATTTGAATTCGTTCTGCTTCATCAAATGATCGCTTGGTATCTTTTGCGATCAGTTTATTATTCTCAAAAAATATTTTTCGCAAAATCATATCTCTAACCTGCAAGTTTTCATCACTTTGTTGTCTATTCTCTCGAAATCGAGTAATAAGATAATCGTCCGGATCATTCTTAACGAGTCTTTCGTAGAATATACGCGAAAAACTGTCAAAAATCTGATACTCTTTCTGCTCAAATACATAGTACTTCTTCAAATGCCTTAACAAGAGATAGAGGGAAAGAATATAATAGTCTTTTTTGAGATATTTTACTCCTTCTTTCTGATCAATAGTAATATTTCCATCATAGATTTTCTGAAAAGAATTAAGGTTAGAAAGACAATTTTTAACCTCAACACGTCCTTCAAACTCTTGGTCGGATTCGGTCATAACAGGATATTCATCAAAAAAGCGTTTTACTTTTTTATCGCCTACATCTGTCGGGCCATCAGCAAATTCTATCATTAAAAATCGGGTAAGAAGCAAGAGATATTGCATTCGAAGATTATCAATACCAATTATTGTTTTGAAAAAAGGATGTATACTTGGATTTGAGTCAAGTGACCTATATTCATCAAAATCGAATGAAACAGTATCTGCGTACTTAGAAACAAAATTTCGAACATTACTATTCAACTTTGAATGTAATGTTTCAATAAAAGCTAATGGCTCACCCTGTTGCAATCTCCAAAACAAATCAGATGCTATTTTTATGTGCTTAGGATCTGTTTTGCTACTCAAGTCCGTAATTATATCTGCTTCTAGATGAAGATCCTTATCAACCCATTCTCTTTTTTCTGGGTCTAACTCATTATACTTCTTACCAGGTAATTCAGGGTCTAGATCCTTGAGTGATTCTGGGAGTCGGAGTTCAGAACTATTGTCAAAAAATTCTAGGACAGTAGTTAGTCGTTGCTGGCCGTCTATAACTTCTCTTCTTAATCTCTTATCGTCTAACCTAACATTTCTAAGAACCAATTTAGGTATGTAATACTTTCTGCAAATACTATCTAATAGTTGTTCTTTCAGTTGCCTATCCCATACTTTAGAATGTCTTTGATATGGTGGCCTTAGAATATATCGGTCAGGGTATTCGCGAATATCTCTCAACTGAATCTTTTCAGGGGTTACTACATACTCCTCTTCTGGTGAAAACATTTATTGCGCCTCCAAACAGTTAGAATCTTACGATTAGTTTTGCCAGATATTCGATTAGGAAACATGTATGAATGACTTTCTATTTCTAAATCCTCCCAGAAAATCTATTTCTTTTGGAGTTTAAAAAGTGCTTAGGCATCATAGAAAAATTATATCAGCTCCTGAAAGACTTTTTAAGAAGGGAAAAGAAATCAGGCTTGACAAAAGTCATAGAGAGGTTGAATACAATTAAAACAGTATGAATCCAGGTGATGCATACGAAAGTTAAAATTCATGAGCGAATATATGACTGGGTTAGCAATAATAAAAAAGGAGTCAAAGTAGGACTTCTTTCTGTTGGGTCTGTTTTTATCTTGATATCGATATGGATTACGACTGCTGAGATAGGTAAAATAGATGTCCAGCTAAATGCAATAGAAATAGATGCGATTTTAAATGCACAGTTTTATGGTGTCTCCCAGCAGTTCATATTGGCAGCAAAATCAGTAGATAATCAGAGAGCTATCTTAGAGGATATAAATCCTGGTTCTTTAGAAATTAAAAACATGGATGCTCAAGAAAAGTCAAACTTGATAGCAAGTCTTTTCCATTTGTGGACTTGGGCAGAAGGAACCAAACCCCCTATTGAACAAACGAATAGATGGAGTAACATGTCTAACTCTGAGCTAAGAAGTGAATATGTAATTAGGGGCGGGCAAGTTCAAGACTGTAGAGAAGTAAATAACTTAGGTCTTCAACAAGAATATTTATCGGCAGAATGGAAAAAACTAAATAATGATAAAAATGAGTTGGAACAAAAGGCGCTTGCATTCCAAGCATTTGGGATAATAACTAGTCTTGCAGTTGCCGCGCTGGAAGTAATCTGGAAAGAGAATTGAATAGTGTTTTCTATGGTCTCTCTAACATTCTACGGCGGCGCGGGCGAAATTGGGGGGAATAAGATTCTCCTTGAAGACAGACTCCCCGCAAAGGATGGTAAAAATAAGGATGTGCAGGATGGAAAAGAAGGCAAAGACGGACTAGGTGGCAAAGGCGCTGAAGGCAAAGAGAGCAAGGGCGGCAGTACAGCCAGAATCTACCTTGATTTCGGGCAGAGTTTTGATTTCGGCACTGATTATTTCTATGAATGGCTCCAGCCCAGGGCTGCGCATGGCCTTGAGGTGTTCTTCGAGTTCAACCTGATGCCAAAGATACCCGGGCTTTATGGCAGGGAAATGCTTGAGAGGACCGACCTGAAGTACGAAAAGCCCGACATTGACGCTGTATTCATTTCCCACTCGCACTCGGACCACTCAAACCACCTCTCTTTCCTTGACGAGTCCATCCCCGTCTATATGGGGCACGGGACGCATAAAATACTGGAAACGTACCACGCCCTCTATTCCCAGTTCGTGGACATTGGCGAGCATGAAAACCTGCACTTGTTCAAGTCAGGCGACAAAATCAAGGTCAAGCACCTGACAATAGAGCCAATACATGTCGAGCATTCCGTTCCCGGGGCTTATGGCTTTATCATCCACACGAGCAAGGGGCCAATTGTCTACACGGGCGATTTGAGGCTTCATGGCCCGCAAAGCTGGATGACAAAGGAATTCATTGAAAAGTCCGCCAAGGCAAAGCCGCTTGCGCTTCTCACTGAAGGCACGCGAATGGCCTATGACAATGAGCATAATTACACTGAAAAGGAAGTCGAAGACAAAGTAGACGGGATTGTAAAGGGGTCTAAAGGCCTGGTCTTCACCTATTTCTCAATGTCAAATGTGGACAGGTTTATGTCGGTTTACCATGCTGCTGTGAAAAACAAGAGAAAACTTGTCATTGACACCAAATTCGCCTATATACTTGACAACTTGAAGGAGAAAATAGCCGCGCTGCCTGACGTCATGGCGGATAAGAACATAATGGTCTATTTCAGGCTTGCAAAGACTGGGACCTATGCGCCTACCGACTATTATCAATACGAGAGAAAATACATGCCCAAGATGATTGCTTACAAGGAAATCGCCAAGGACCAGGAGGGCTATGTAATGCACATGGGCTTCAACAAGCTGATGGAATTGGTCTATATCCAGCCGAAAAACGCGGATTACATCTACTCGTCATCAGAGCATTTCCTTGAAGGTGAGGAAAACGAGGATGAAAAGCGCGTTTTGGACAACTGGATGACTCACTTTGGCGTGAAATTCCATAAAGCCCACTGCTCCGGGCATGCAAGCAGGGAAGACATTGAGAAGATGGTTGGGGAAATCAAGCCTGAAATCCTAATCCCGATACACACTGAAAGGCCTGAAGAGTTCAGGAAGTTCCATAAGAACGTCAAAATTCCTAAAGCTGGCGAGGCCATTGAACTTTGATGCCGCCCCCCTGATTCTCACGAAAGCAAAGGAATAATAACAATCCAATTAAACAGTCTAAATGGATGATTATGGCCGCCACTAAAAAAACAAAAACCTCCAAACACGAAAAATCCCACGCCAAGCCTGCACACCCGGCTAAGATGCTCTGGCAGGGCAGGCTTGCGGCCTCGCCAAAGGATATCGTCTTTGACTACATGTCTTCTGAAAACATAGCGCTTGACAAGGCGCTTGTTGAATACGACATCGAGGGCTCCATAGCCCACGCGCTCATGCTTGCAAAGGCCGGCATAATCAAGCAGGACGAGGCAAAAGCCATAGTGGGCGGGCTGATGAAAATCCTCCTCGAACAGAAGGATGGAAAGTTCGAGATGAGAAAGGAGTTCGAAGACGTCCACATGAACGTGGAGTCCGCACTCACGAAAATGACTGACAATGGCAAGAAACTGCATACTGGCAGGTCTAGAAACGACCAGATAAACCTTGACATGCGCATGTACATGAGGCGCGAGATTCTCTCTCTTTTGAAAAGCCTTCACATGCTCGGCTCCTCGCTTGCAAGCCTCTCGGAAAAAAGGCTCCCATACTGCGCATACACGCACACCCGCGTCGCCCAGCCGATAAGCGTGGCATACTGGGCGGGCGCGTATTTTGCAGGGTTTGAGAGGGACGCCAAAAGGCTTGCAAACGCATATGACATGCTAAATTCAAGCCCGCTTGGCTCCGGCGCTGTGGCAGGCACGACCTTGCCCATTGACAGGGAATACACAGCAAGGCTTCTCGGCTTTGATTCAGTGCAGGAAAACGCCACCGACTGTTCCTCCTCAAGGGGCGAATTCGAGGCCGACGTGGCATACGCGTGCTCCACAATAATGATGAGGCTTTCAAGGATGGCGGAGGAGATAATCTGGCAGTCGCAAAAAGGGCTTATCGACCTGCCCGACGAATATTGCACAGGCAGCTCCATGATGCCCCAGAAGAAAAACGCCGACATATTCGAGCTTGTCCGCGGCAGGTGCGCGAGGGAATACTCCAACCTGTTCCACGTGCTTGCTGTGATGAAATCCCTGCCGCTTGGGTATAATTCCGACACGCAGGAGACGAAATACGCCATAATGTCCGCCTTGAAGACCGCAAATGATTCAACGCGGCTTGTGGCGGACGCAGCCTCAAAGCTCGAATTCAACAAGGAAAAGATAATGGACGAGATTGAATCCGGCTTTGGCTGCGCCACGGAGCTTTCGGACGTGTTTGTCAAGCACGGGACATCGTTTAGGGATGCCCACGGGCACGTGGGAAGCATTGTCAAGCACCTGATTGCCGGCAAGAGGGCAATGTCGAGCCTGACATCCGCAGAAATCGAGAACCTGGTCGCCATGCGCATCCCCCAGTCCGAGATAAGCGCCGCTTGCAATCCTGACAAGTCCTCCAGATATTTGCCTGCTATCACCAAGGCCAAGCTCGACCAGATAGGCGGGATGGTTTCAACCCGCGAGGCAAGGCTTGATACAGCCACAAAGGAGATGGAAGCCGAGATGGACAAATTGTTCGGCAATTTGCCAGACTAGGCCGCAGGCCTAGTAGATAGGCAGGCTGCTTTCAGGCTGAAACAAGCGTGCAAGGGTAGGAAAATGAGAGTTTAGGTGGATACATACTCTTATTAACACTAAAAACCATATTTTGACATGCAAAACCATGTTGACGCCAAGAACAACGGCAATGCGGTCAAGCTGACCCTTACGTCAAAAAGGACAAACTCGTTGCGTACTGACATGCTCGGGGCGGCAGTGCTCAAACTGTTCCCCCACCTGACAAAGGAAAGCCCGAATTATACAAGGCTTGTGCTCTGCATGGAAGAGCTCACTGTCAATGCCACTAAAAAAGACGAGCAGTTCCCTGTTGAAATCGTGTTTTCAAAGGAAAAGATTGACGGGCATGACATTGCCAAATTCACCATAAAGGACAGCGGCAAGCCTTTTGTCGTGCCAGAAAGCGAAGACCCCCTAAATACAAAAGGGCACGGGATCGGATTGACGCTTGTTGAAAGGATAATCAGCAAGGCAGGCGGGGAATGGGGCGTGGACGGCTCCACAAACACGGCATGGTTCAGCTACATGATTCCGCCGGAAGACAAGATGAATTGAGGCAAAAGTCGGATGTCCGGCATATTCCTTGAATCAAACAGGCAGGCAAAACAGAATCGCTTTTTCATGCGGCTTCTTCAAACTCCAAAGTTAGGCCCTTTTGCGAGCGCAGGACGTCAAGGTACCTGCCCTTTGAAAAGAAATTGAAAAACGACTTAGGCGGGTCTGCAGGCCCGGACAATTTCACAATCGCTATCCCCACGGTCTGCCCCTCGTGCGCCTCAGAAAGGAGTTTCTTGTCGGCTTCAAGGCTTGACGCCTGGATTACGTATTCTCCCATTTTCGCGCTCATGCCGCGCTTGAGAACTCCGCCAAGCACTGTCCCTACCATAAGGGCGCCCTGGCCCGACAGGTTGTATACTCCTTTGACTGCAAGTTTTACCATTTTCATCAATCCATTTCCAAGCAAGGATTTCGGAGTCCGCATATTTTACTTTTTCCTTGACTCCTCGACTCTTTTTGCAAGAAGGCGGGCAAGCCTTTCGGCGTCCTGCCTTGAAACCCCGTCAATGTGCGCCATGGGGCCAGACTCGTCGGTCACAGTGGTAATCCACACGTCCCAAAGCCCGAAAAATGAGTCATACCAGTCCTGGTCTATGTATATTGTCTGGATGTTCTTGAACGGGACTATGATTTCCGCCCAGCCGAAAACGCCCTTGCGAATCACCAGCGACTCGCCATTCTCGTCATAGAAATACTTTTTCATGTAAACCTGCTCGTATAGATAGACAATGATTGCCGAGAGGAAGTAGAGGAAAAGGATAGCGCAGCCTGCAAGCGCGAGGTATGAGGCAGGCGGGCTTGAAACAAGAGCCGCAAGCAAAAGCACAATGAACAGCTGGGCCTTGAAAATCCCGATGTAAGCCACTGTCTTTTTCAGGGGCTTTGACGATGAAAGCGGGATCGACAATCTCAGGGGGACGGCATTTTTCGGATAGGAAAGCCCGACAATCTCCAAAAGTTTCGAGCGGAAGGCATTAGCATCTGCATATGAGAGGAAAGGTATGCTCTCTGCCATCTGCTCAAAGGCTTTTTGGGCTGCCGCTGAGCCTGAAGAGTCCCCCTGCAATGCAATGTCCCTTGAGCCTGTCTCGACATTGAGGGTCGCAAGCCTTGCAAAGCTTTCGACAAAACCGCTTGCAAGCCTGATGTCTTGCACCTTCTCGTACCTTATGACCTTCTTTATCCTGCCAATCAGGCCGAATTCGACTATCAGGCCTTCCCTGCCAAGGGCATAGGAATAGGTTGCCGAATCCACAAAGCCGGTCGCAAGCGAGAGGATGAAAAGCCCGGCCGCAATCGCGACAAGCGCGCCTGCAAGAACATAGAGCAAAACAGCCCCAGCCCCTGTGAAAATGCGTACATAGCCAGAGAATGCTACTGCGGCAATGAGCACGAAGGTTGCAAGGGCAAGCAAGGCAAGAACTATGAGCAGCGAACCAAGCGCCCTGCCAAGCATGAACCTGTTTTTAAACGGGTTTGAAATCTGCTCCCCGGAATGGACTGGCGCAGGGGATGGCGCGGGCTTTGAGGCAAAAGCGCCGGAAGGAGGCATTGACTTGGCCTTGGCGGCAGCCTCGGCTTCCCGGGCAAGCTCTATCTGCCTGCGCAGGATTTCCTGCATGCTTGCTGAATCGGAAGATGAGAGCAGGCGAAGCCGCGCGGACATCGCGGAGAGATAGGACATGGATTTCACGCGTATCGTGAATAGCCCGAAATACCTCTCGAAAATGTCCTGGTTTACATCGAGGTCCTGTATGTTCTTGTAGAAAAGCAGGGTTTCATGGGGCATGAGCCAGCCTTCCCTAAGCCACAGCCCGTCTTGCCTCAAGACATAGATTCGGGTTCCGTAATCCTTTTTCACGTAGAGGCCTATTGGGATTGCAAGGAAGGGTATTGCCACAAGAAGCGGCGGGAAAACGAAAAGCGAGAATAGGGCAAAGCCAAACAGCGCGCCTGCGAAATCTAGCCAGAGGCCAACAGAGGAGGGCTTGAAAGTGGCTATTGCCTGCTGTGGCAGGGGCGCGGCGGGCTGGCCGCCTTGCAATGCGCCAGCGCCAGGCATGTTCGAGCCAAGGGACGAGAGAAGGTAGGACTTCAAGGATTCAGTTGCCTGCTTGTCAAGCCCGTCTATGTGGGCAAGGTTGCCTGATGACATGGACGCGGACGCGAAATGCAAATCATAAAGCCCGAAGAGCTGGTCGAGGAGGTCCTGGTCCACGTACACGTCAGACACTTTCTCATTTGGTATGGTAATGGAATTGGGGAAGAAAACGCCTTTTTTTATCTCAAGCCCGTGCTCGCTTGAGTCGTAGAAATATACCCTGTAATATTCCATCTGCCATAGATAGACTGCCACAGGGACCAGGAACAGGCAAATCATGGGAAGCCATGAGCCTACAAGCGAGGAGGCTATTGCGGCCAATATGCCGACTACCCAGAGATAGCCTATGCTCTCGGTTATGGTCTTTTTTATGACCTTTCTAGGATGGAGGGGGTATTTGTCGCGCAGGGCCATAAAGCCTCACTCCGCCATGCCCCGATGCGCTTTTGCAAGGGCAAGAAGGTCTTTTCTGAACTCCTGGGCGTCTTCAAGGGAAATGCCGAATATGGACACCATGCCTGCCGGGGTCGAGACATAGACTGTCGCCATGTTGAAAATTCTCTCCACAATGCCCTGGCTCACCTGCGCGTCCTGGACATTCTCATAAGGCACCAAATCGAAACTTGGGACTATTGCGCCGTGCCTGACAAACACGTATTCCTGCTGCAGGCTGAACCTGAAGGTTTCGGGCAGGAAGGCTATTTCAATGCCCCATGCAAGGAAAAACGGCAGGGCGAGGAATATGAGGGATATTACAACAAGGGCGGAAGGGGCGTGAATGCCAGAGGCAATGCTGCCCGCGAACACCGAGACAATGAGGAAAATGGCGAATACTATGAAAAACACAACTGCCTGGTAGAACTGGATTGCCGGATTTATTCTTGCGTAAGTAGTCGCAGACTCGTTTATCATGAGTTTTCTCAAAGGCAGGAAAAAATCCCTTGTCTTGAGGTGTTCCCCTATATGGGGCATTTCAGGCTTTGGGGCCTGCACAGGAACTGCCGGAGCAGGGCCTGCAGCCTGGGATTCCCTGACGATTATAGGCTCCCATGCGTGCATAAGGGCAGGGGCCTTTGAAGCCCTTGCATTGCCGGATTTGGCTCTTGAACGGATCGCCTTTGAAGAAGCTGGTTTCATTTTTGCAACTGCCACGGGGAAGGTTTGGGCTGGCGGGATTTATTAAGGATTTACGCGCACGAGTGGAATGACCAAAAATGTACAAGATTGTGGAATCAAAGAGCCGAATATAAATCTTGGTATTGGAAATCTTGACATTCGGTCGCTTAATTCTAAAGACCCGGGGGGAGTTATAGGATGCCAGCCAAACCAATGAACATAGTAGTTCCAAAGGAAACCTTTCCGCTTGAAAAAAGGGTAGTCGTGACTCCCCAGACTGCGAGAAAATTCGCAAACGCCGGGCACAACGTATTTGTCCAGGCTGGCGCTGGCAGCGGAATAAACATGCTCGACGGCAATTACGCAGACGCGGGCGCGACCATAATCTCCGAGCCTAGGGAACTCTACAGCAAGGCCGAGGGCGGCATGGTAATGAAAATGAAGGCCCCGACTGCGGAGGAGTTCTCGTTCATGAAAAACTCCATAGTGTTTTGCATGCTTCACATTGGCCAGAACAAGGAAAGGATATACTACATGGGCTCCCAGGGGCTCAAAGGCGTGGCAATGGAAGACATACGCGACGAGAAGTCGAAAAGGCAGATCGACCAGACAGACATAACAGGCCAGATGGGCGTGTATTTCGCGCTGAGGTATTTCCAGAAACTGCCCTCTGACATGAAGGCAGTCATACTAGGCTACGGAAACGTCGCGCACGGGGCAATAAAGGCGTGCTCCAGGCTGTGCATGAAGTTCAAGATAATGAGGAAAAGCGAGCTCAAGAAGCTGCCATTGTGGCTGAAGGAGGCGGACCTGCTCGTAAACGCGATTTCATGGCCCGAAAAGCAGAGGGAGAGGAAGGAATACCTTGTCACCAGGGAGGACGTGAAAAAGTCCAATCCGGGGATGATAGTCCTCGACCTCGCAGTGGACTTCCCTAACCCGATAGAGACTATACACCCGACGGATTACCTCAACCCGTCATATCTTGACGAGGGCAGGGTGCACATAAGCATTTACGGATATCCGGGCCTCGTGCCTGTGAGCTCGAGCCAGATATACAGCGAGCAGGTGCTGCCATACGCGCTTGCGATAGCGGACAATGGCGGGCTAAGGGGCATAGGCAAAATAGAAACCATTGGCCCGCACATAAAGCGCGCGATTGTCAACCCTGAAAAATACGGGGATTGGAACAGGTTCAGGCCCCATGTCCAGCCCGGCTCCAACATAGAGTAGCTGGGTATTGGCGCACTGGTGTATGAATGAAAAGCATCCTGGTCGTAGGCAAAGGCGATACGCCATATTCTGACAGGAACAGGGCGCGCTTTGTCGATTACGCGAGGAAGGCAGGGCATGAGGTCCTCGCATCAGATTACCATGAAATCAGGGGCCTTGGCGGCTTTTCAAATGGCAGGATAAATGTCCTGTTCTTTTTCCCATACACTTTCTGGAATGCCAATTGCGAGAAGCCGACGGATACGAACCTATACGGCACTTCAAGGGATGCCTATGAGATGTTCAGAAGGCATTTCCTCGAGACTGGCGCGGAAATAGCTGAAAAGTTCAAGGGCCATGAAATACATTACGTCATACCCCCGCAGGCCGCGCCTGTTGACAGGGACAAGATAGAGACAGTTGCCAGGCTCAAGGCCCGTGGGGTGCCGACTCCGCAGCAGCTGCCCTACATTTCCGCCAATGACGTGATAAGCGAAGTGACCAAGGAGCGAGGGGTGTTCATAAAGTGCAGGTATGGCTCTGAAGGGAAGGGCATCACCGTGCTCCATAAAGGCAGGTGGGTCACAAATTACAAAGTCGAAGGCGATTCGCTTTCAAATTACGGGGTTTATGAGAAGTGGCAATTCGCCGACATTACAGGAAGGGCAGAGCTGGTAACCCAGCTTCTGCGGCACGAGGTCATTGTAGAGCAAGAAATAATCACGCCGGACTATTATAATGGCATGAAATTCGACTTGAGGGCGTACGTGGTCATGGATAAGGTGCCGCACTTTTTTGTCAGGCTCAATGAGCCGAAAAACGAGATAACCAATTTCTCGCAGGGCGCGAAAATAAGGCACCACCCGGAAACCGGCATGGCTGAAGAAATCGCCGGGCTTGCGAAGAGGACTGCGATAAAGGCGGCGAATGCCCTCGGGCTTGAATTTGTGGGAGTCGACCTGATGTTCGATGGCGGGATGGAAAATCCCAAGGTGGTCGAGGCGCAGGCGTTCACGGATTTCCCGGACATTGACAAGCTCAACCTGGCAAAGTACATGCTTGACGATAAAAGCGGCCTTTTCAAGGAATAGCGCAGGATGGAAAAAATGCTTATTCGAAAGGGCGAGTGCTTGGGAGCATCGCTACGATTGAGGACGCAATAAGGGATGAATGGGCCTTAATTAGCTTTAAAACAATCACTGCATCAATATGTCCTGCTTTTTAGGGGTCGTGGCGTAACCTGGCAGCGCGGCAGGCTCCAGATTTGTCCTGCAGGCAACTAGTTTGCTTGCTCGGCATTTAGAAAAAACCTGCATGTGAGGGTCCAAATCCCTCCGATCCCAAAGAAGGGGGCTTTGCCCCCTTTCTAATCCCCCACACGAATTAGAGAAAACTGGGGCAGGTGGCAACACCTGCTTCCCCTAAGGCTTTTACCTCCCATCAGCAAACACCAGAGGCCGCTTCTTGTTCTTGATTTCCCCTTCACACTCCTTAATTCGAGTAGGCCATAAAGACTCCTTGATTTCCCCCGACCAGCCTTGTTTTTAACCATCTTGTTTCCTTATTTTATCATGGCGAGAATGAAAAACGAGATATCGGCGTGCATGAAATGCGGCTCCAAGGACCTGGAGGCAAACCCGGGTGCGGAGTTCCTCGGCTATACTGCCGTTGGGCTGTCAGGCGCGATGAGCGGGCAGGTCTTGTGCAAAAAATGCGGCTATTTCGGCTACCCCATAGCCTTTGGCAGCGAGAAGGCGAGGGCAGCCTATGAGAAGAGCAAGACAAAGTCCCTTGAATGAAGCTTGGGAAGGAAAAAGGGAAAAAGAAGTGGAAGGGCAGGCTCTTGTTCTTCAGACCCTTATTGTATGTAATAGCCGAGCCTGAAGGAAATGTTGTTTTGCGGCTGGGCAAAGCCGGGGCAGGAAACATGCTCATAGTTGAATTCCAGGTTGCCGAAAGGCACGAAGAACCTCGAGCCCGCAATGAACGATTTTTTAGAGTCGCTTATTGAGTATTCGTAGCTTGCGTAGAACCTCTGGCTTATGGTGGAGGAATAGGTTGCCTGGAAATCCGCGCCTGCTGAATAGGAATCTCCTGCCTTTGTCTCCTTCCTTATCCCAGTGACTGCCCATTCGGCACTGCCCGCGCAAACCATCTGGCAGTTCTGGCTTGGCCCTGCGGATACTGAAACGCTCACTGGAAGGCCGTAAGGCTGGGATGCTACAAAGCCAGCGTCAACATTGGTAGAAGATTTGCCATCCGGGGAAGCGGAGTTTGTTATCCTTGCGGCGGTAGAAAACTGCCCGCCAAGGAAAGAAGTGCCATTGAGCTTTGCAGTGGCTCCGGAACTCTTTGTTGTCTGGCCGTTTTTTGATACAGTCATGTATTCGACTCCTGTCTGGACGGAACCGAATGAGTGCCAGAGCAGGAACAGGTTGGTCATGGTCTTGTCAGAAGCCACTTTGCCGAAATAGACTGCCTGGGTAGGGCCGCAATATGCAAATGGCGAGAGCCTGGAAGCCACGTTGAGAGGAGTTAATAGCGAAATCTTGGGCTTTGAATCCTTTGATGCGTCCGGCTTTTCCTGCGCGGACATCTGCTTCTGCGTGAAAAGGATTATGGCAGGCACTGCCACAAGCAGGAAAAACGTGGTCCTGCCTGCCCGAGCAAGCCCCTGCGAAAACCTCGAGAAATAATTCCTGGCGGGTTTTGACTTTTGAGCGGATGCGGGAGCGGTTATCATGTTTTTTGTCGCGTTCATAATCACACCTCTTGACTAATTACCACAGAGCAATAATATATATTCTTGTGGTGATGAATAACACCACAATATGACAAGGTCAAAAAATGGCGTCTGAAACAGAAGTGCTCGAGGAGCTTGGCCTGACGGCAAACGAGGCAAGGCTCTACCTGCTTCTTGTCAAGTCTGGCAACCAGAAGGCGAACGAGCTTGCGGTAAAGTCAGGATTGCAGAGAAGGACCGTATATGACACGCTTGCCAGCCTGGAGAAAAAGGGCCTTGCCGGAAAGGCGGAAGTGAACGGCGTGCTGGTATTTTCTGCCTCGCCGCCCGCGTCGCTGCTGTCCCTTGTGGACGAAAAAAGGGATTCAATAAGCAAGATACTTCCAAGCCTTGCCCAGACATACGAAAAGGCAGGGGAAACCAAGGTGTCGGTGCTATACGGCATATCCGGGATAAAAACTGTGTTCGAGGACGTAATAAGCCTGCAGACGGATTATTGCGCATACTACGGGCAGCTGCAGTTCTTTGACATGCTCCCAAAATCCATGGGGATTTTCAATGAGAAGAGGAAAGAGCTCGGGCTTAAGGCCAGATACATCCTGCTTGACGTGCCGCAAGCGAGGGAGAGGGCGCACCTGATGCCGCTCACGGAGATAAAATTCATGGACCCGTCCGCCCTGTCGGTTGGCGTTTGGTGGACATACGCGGACAGGGTGATTCTCTTCGTGCTTGAGAAGGACCCGGCCACGATTTTCATAAAAAACGCCGCGCTTGCCAGGACTTTCCAAAAAATTTTCGACAAGGCCTTCGATTCACAGGCGCAGGTCTACCATGGCAGGGAAGGCATGAAGGCCATACTCGAGATGACTTTGGAATTCAAGGACACGCATTTCATAGGCGGGTTCGGCATGGCGCCAAAGCTCATGCCGGAATACTTTGAAAACACGTATAACCCGGAAGCGCAGAAAAAAGGGCACAAGTGGTGGAATGTAGCGCACAGGACCATACTCAAGACCCCTGCCATGAAGCAGCCGTTCCACAACATCAGGTTCCTGCCAAGCCACCTTGAAAAAAGCCCTAACGTGATATGGATATTCGGCGACTACGTGGCAAACGTTGTCTGGCTGAAAGAGCCAGTGGCGTTTCTCGTGCACGACAGGAACATTGCAAGGGCGTACAAGGAATATTTCAGGCTGCTGTGGGACATGGCCGAGGAGAAGTAGCGGTACAACAGGCAACTGATTGGGTTAAACTGAAATGCACGTGATGCCTCATTTCCCCCGTGCAAGCCAAAAATCCTTGGCAAAGGGGAGGACAAGGGTTGAAAGCAGGAATGCCACGGTGGGGACTACGGCGTTGAGCCACGGGTCGGAAACGCGGATTGCGGCGAGATACGCGCCTATGGCCAGGTAGGTGAAAAGCGCTATCAGGGAGCGGCGAAGCAGGCTCGTCTCCCATGCCTTGTCGGCCTCGACTTTTGAGTTCCTCGCCTCTATCTTTGCAAGGCGGATTTCAAGTTCCTCTATTTTTTCCATTGTATCAGCTTTGGCTTGCCTGAATAAAAAGCATTTCATTTCTTCCCGCTTTTCCAAAGCGCGTTGAACAACTCGCGGTAGCCGCTTGCCATGCCTTCGCTTTGTATGAGCACAGCGAAAACAGGGCGCTGGGAATAGGATGCGAGTATCACCTTGTCGTTGTATATGAAGAAGTCAGCTGGCGAGCGGTAAAGGCCGTCTGGTATGAACATGCCAGTGCCGTAATATTCCTCCAGGTAATCGCTTTTTTGCCGCACGCGCTCTTCCCAGATGCAGCGCGACCTGACCTTCATTGTTTTCTTTTTCCGTTGGAACTGGAACCAGTACGAGCCGAGTATTTCCCTTAGCATCCCGCTTGCGAACGCGTCATAGCTGCCCCCGCCTTCGAGTTCCTTTAGCATATTGCCAAGCATTGCCTTGTAGCCTTTTGCCCCCTGGAAGACAGTGGCCGACTGGGCAGGCCTTTCTGCCTGGAGGGACTTGAGCGCAGGGAGGGCTTTTTTCATTTCCGCCTTTTCGTCCTCAAGGTCCGCCTGTTTTTCCTCGAGAAACGAAATTATGCTTTCAGGCTCTGTCGCGGAGAAGCGCTTGCGGTTGGCCTCTATGATGAAATTCGCAAGGCCCTTGTGCACAAGCCTGTCAAGGGAATCATAGACCTTGGACGCGTGGATGCCCGTGCTTTCCATGATGGGCTTTGTGGACGACGGGCCGACTTCAAGCAGCGCGAGATAGACGCGCGCCTCGTTTCGTGTCAGGCCCGCGCGCTCGAGCAGGGGGAGCAGGGATTTTTCCATGGATTTGCTTGGCGCTTTGCTGTTAATAATTATTCCCCCCGCTTAGGGAGGATAAATATTAATATGCCTAAAATGCATAAAACAACACTTATGATAACAAGCGCATGCGGCAAGGGGGAATCGCCTGGCATGAAGGATTCCAAAAACCGCAATCATGGAGCCAAAAACTGGTTCGGCAATTCCAATCCATTGCAGGGCGGGAGGGTTGGATGCCTTGCAGGCAAAATACTTTTTTCAGACGTGGAGGCGGAAATGGAAAGGCAAGGCAGCGCGGCGCGCAATGCAAAGATGGCGCAAAAAGCCGTAAGCTTGATAATAGAGAAGGAAATGCACAAGGAATGGCAAAAAAACCTGTCTTGTTTGATGCGGACAAGGAAATTGCCCGGATTGAATCCGGAAACCGAGGAATTGGTCAATGCGATACTTGACCGCTATGACCAGTACGGCCCTGAAATGATAAAGCGCTGCGAGAAGCTGGAGGAGGCAGGCGCCAGGCGGCTGCTTGAGATAATCTTCAGCTTTGGCGACGGCCAGCTCAAAAAGGAGTATCTTGCCTATGAATTGATGGAAGCCATAAAGCCCGGATGGATGGATCAGTCGTATTACAGGGAGTGCGTAGTGAAAAAGGAGGTCATGGGAACATTTCGCGGGGAACAGCTGCCTGAAAAATTCCTTGAAGGAATCAAGCTGCCAAGGGAAGCCACAGGCGGATGGAGCGAAGATGAGGAAGTTGAAAAATTCGTGGCATCAGCATGCTTCAGGCTGCTTGAGATAGTGGCGCAATGCGCTGACAGCCAGAAAGTCAAGGCATACATGGCCCACGAGATAATAGGTGAGATATTCAAGAACACGGCAACAGATGCGGGCAGGGGGCCTGTGCTTGAGATAATAATGCGCTCGAGGGACAGCCTTGAAAGAAAAAAAGCCGTTGCATTGGCCCTTGGGTTTGGAACCGAATACAAGGAGGAAGCCAGGGCCATGAAGCAGGAAAAGGCGGAAAACGGATTTGACCTGGCCGAAAACATGTTCCCGGAAATAATGGGCAGGGGATACAAAAAGGCAGAGGGCACGCATGGAATGGTGATACTTCCAGATGGTTCTGCCTACGCCTTGAAAACAGCCAGGCAGGGATATTCTGAAAAATTATTGATAGAAAGGACCATAGGGAAATGGAACTGGCTGAAAAAGCGCGGGTTGCCGGTGCCAGAAGAATACGGCGTGCTTGAGAACGGGCAAGGCAGGCAGGTAGCAATTGTCATGCCAAGATACGACAGCTTGATAGAGTGGAGAGGGGAAAGTTCGGCAATGCTGCCTGAAAACGCCCTCAAGAAAGTGGAAAGTGTGGTTGCAAGGCTTGGAGGGCTTGGAATCGGGAGGGAATCTGTTGAAAAAGTCCTTTTCCTGCACGGCAGGGAGATGGAGCCAGTGCTCTTGGACGTTGAACACGAGCTGATTCCACAGGATAGGGAGCCAAAGCCGCGAACCTATAGGATTGAAGACATAATAGGGTAGGAATCAGTGCATTCATGCCATGCAGGCAGCAATGGAAACCGCTCCTTCACGCAAGCGCGGATTCCACCGCCCCAGAAATAATGCCCGCCTGTTCCTTTGTGATTGTCAGCGGAGGGCTTAGGCGTATGGCGTTTTTTGAAACAGGAGTTGCAAGCACGCCGCCCACAAGCATTTTGGCGCAAATGTCGCGGGCCATTGCCTTGCCCTTTGCAAGTTCCACGCCAATCAGCAGGCCCTTGCCCCTTATGTCTTTCACAGCCGGGTTGCCTGAAAGCGAGGACTTGAGGGCTTCAAGCAGGAAAGAGCCCATGCGGCCGGAATTGGAAACTACTTTTTCATTTTCAAGCGAATCCAGGGTCGCAAGTGCGGCGGCAGATACCAGCGGGCCGCCTGCAAATGTGCTCCCGTGCGCGCCATAGGAGAATGCTTCTGAAACCTCTTGCGTGGCTGCGACAGCGCCTATAGGAAGGCCGTTTGCCAATGCCTTTGCAATGCACATTATGTCTGGCGACACGTTTTCGTGCTGGCACGCGAATGCCTTGCCAGTCCTGCCGATTCCGGTCTGGACTTCGTCAAGGACGAGCAGGACTCCTTTGGAATCGCATATCTCGCGGACCTCTTTGAGGTAGCCTGCAGGCGGCACAACCACGCCGCCCTCGCCCTGCACCGGCTCAAGCCAGACTGCGGCGGTGCCAGGGCCAATGGCTCTCCTGATTGCATCGGCATCGCTAAAAGGCACGTGGGAAACCCCGGGCATGAGCGGCTCGAAAGGCCCCTTGTAATCCTTTTTCCATGTCAGGGAGAGAGAGCCCACTGTTCTCCCGTGGAATGCGCCCTCGCAGGCTATTATGCCTGTCTTGCCTGTCGCCTTCCTTGCAAGCTTTATTGCCGCCTCATTGGCCTCCGCCCCGGAATTGCAGAAGAAAACGCGGGACAGGCCTCCAGGCGAAGCCTGGATTATCTTTTCCGCGAGCATGCCCTGCTTTTCATTGTAATACCAGTTTGATACATGGACGAGCTTTTCGGCTTCCTGCTGTATCGCCCTTGTTATGGCGGGGTGCGAATGCCCCATGTTCACAACAGCCACGCCCGCCATTGCGTCGAGGTATTTTTTTCCTTTGGAATCCCAAAGCCACGCTCCCCTGCCCCTCTCAAACGAGACTGGGAAACGGTTGTAGGTCTTCATGACGAATTCTTCTGTTTTTCCAATCGAGTCATCCATGCAAATCATCTTTTCTTAATTTTCATCAGTTATTGCTCCATGCAAATCAGCATCATCTCTTGAAACGAATGTTGCACGCGTGAATGTTTTGCTTCCAAGTTGTTGCATGCTTCATGGTTTCGCTGCCAAGAAATGAACGTTGCACGTGTCAAGGTTTTGCCGCCGCTAAGTTGTGTATTGCGAATTCTCCTCTACATAGCCATAGGACAGGTCGCTTGCCCATGCGCGCCATTTGCCCTTCCCGCTTTTCAGGTCAAGCGCGATGGGGATTTTCCAGCCCGACATGTTTGGTTTGCGGCCCGACGAATGCCCGTGGGCATAGACCTCCCTGCCGCAGATTGAAAGCGTGGACTTGGCAAGGTCGTATTCGGTCCTTACCCCCGCCCTGCCCGCCGCCGCTATTATCCTGCCCCAATTGGGGTCGGAACCGAAAATCGCTGCCTTGACAAGGTATGACTGGGATATTGTGCGGGCTATCTCTTTCGCCTCCTTGTCCGTTTTGGCGCCGGAAACTTCAATCTCGATGAACTTCGTGGCACCTTCGCCGTTTTTCACTATTTCGCAGGCAAGCATGGTGCACAATTGCCCAAGCGCGGATGAGAATGCCTTGTAATCGGGCGTGCCCTTCTTCAGGCAGACAGCGCTTGCGCCGTTTGCGAGGAAAAGGACCGTGTCGTTGGGGCTCGTGTCGTTGTCGACGCTTATGGAATTGAATGACTTTGACACCGCGCCATCAAGCATTTCACGCATGTCCGCGTGCCGGATTTGGGCGTCAGTTGAAACAAGCGCCAGCATTGTCGCCATGTTGGGGCAAATCATGCCTGCCCCCTTGCACACCCCGCCGATGCGCACTGCGCCTTTGGAGAGTTTCACTTCAAGCGCGAAAGCCTTTGGCCATGAGTCGGTGGTCATCATGGCCTCGGCGGGGCCAAGGCCGCCTGCCGCGAGGCTTGAAACCGCCTTTTTCGCTATTCGGAGAACGGGCTTGGAATCGAAGGGGATGCCTATCTTGCCAGTCTGGAGCACAAGCATGTGATTTTTCTCAATGCCCAGAAGCTTGGAATACCTGGAGGCGATTGCATCAAGTGCAAGAACGCCCTGCCTTCCATTGAACGCATTGGCATTGCCGCTTGCCACAAGAACTGCCTCGGCCACATTGCCGCTTTTTGCAAGCTGCGAGCGGCAGAACGCGATGTGGTTCCCCTTCATGGCGTTTTTTGTGAACACTGCGGCGCAATTGGCAGGGCCTGCGGCAGAGTGGAAGAGGGCAACGTCGGGTTTTTGCTTTTTCAGGCCAGCATGGGCAAAGCCTGCCAAAAAGCCGGCAGGGTAACAGAAATTCATTTTGTGGGGTGCGGTTTTTTTCATGGTAGCCACGTCCTGGTTTTCAGCAGAGCACTTCTGTCCCGATGCCCTGCCTAGTGTAGAGTTCCAGCAAAAGCGCGTGTGGCGCAAGCCCGTTTATTATGTGGGCCTTCTTCACGCCGCCCTTGACCGCGCTGATGCACGAGCGCACCTTGGGAATCATGCCGCCGCTTATGGCTCCGCCATCTATCATCTTTTCGGCGCCGGAACTTGTAAGGGAGCTTACAAGCTCCCTGCCCGAGAGTATGCCGTCGACATTGGTTATCACGGTGAGCTTTTCCGCGTGCATCGCGCATGCCATTGAGGAAGCGGCGTCGTCCGCGTTCACGTTCATGCTCTCGCCGTTCCTGCCGGAGCCGACTGTGCATATTACTGGCAGGATGCCGTCTTGCAAAAGAGCGTTTACAAGCTCTGTCTTCACCGACACTATGCTGCCGACCCTGCCAAGGCTCCTTTTTTTCTGCACGCACTGCATGAGGCCCGCGTCCCTGCCTGAAAGCCCGATGACCTTCACGCGATGGCGCCTGAATTCCGAGACTATCCTGCGGTTTATGCGCAGCAGGACCTGCTCGACAACCTCCATCGTCTTGTCATCAGTGACGCGCAGGCCGCCGGAAAATGCAGGCTTGATGCGCCTTTTGTTGAGTTCCGCGGATATTTCCCTGCCGCCACCGTGGACGAATACGACCTTGACGCCGGCGTCGTGGAGGAACACTATGTCGCGGGCTATCTTTGGCAGGTTCTTCTCAAGCGTCTCGCCGCCTGCCTTGATTACCATGATTTTGCCCTGGAACTTCTTTATGTACCTGAAAGAGTCCAATAGTATTTTCGCCTTTTCCATAGCCTTCCGTGAGTTTCGCATTTTTCCACCTGAACCGTGTTTTGCGCGCGTGCGGCTTCATGGCCTGCACGCGTTTTGCACAAGCCCCTGCTCTTCCTTGAAGCCGAACATGAGGTTCATGTTGTGAACCGCAGTGCCAGCGGCCCCCTTGACCAGGTTGTCGATGGCGCTGACAATCACCGCTGTCCGGGTTTCCTCGTCGTAGTGGGGCGATATTTCGCAGAAATTGGTCCCCGCCACGGACTTTATCGACGACTGGCCAGTGAGCCTGACAAAGGGCTCGCCCCCGTACCTTGACGCGAACGCGGAGGCCAACTCTTCCGCGCTTGAGGGCTTTGAAAGCCGGGCATACACAGTAGTTGAAATGCCCCGGGCCACGGGTATGACGCTTGGGACGAAAAGCACGCCCGCGTTCTCGCCCGTGCCTTTGCGCTTGAGGTTGTGCGATATTTCGGGCGTGTGCCTGTGAGTGCCTATGTTGTAAGGATAAACGTTCCCGGACATCTCTGAAAACATCAAGTGCGGCAGCGGCTTTATGCCTGCCCCGGAAGTCCCGGATTCGGAATCCACTATGAGCGCGCCGTCAAGCGCGAAGTTCTCAACTACCGGGATGGCGGCGAGTATGGCGCCTGTAGGGTAGCAGCCCGGGTTTGCTACAAGCCGGGCTTTCCTGATTTTTTCCCTGTTGAGCTCCGGCATGCCGTATACTGCCTGCGCGAGAAGCCCGGGGGATGCGTGCTTGACCTTGTACCATTTCTCAAATACGGGCAGGGGCAGGCGGAAATCCGCGCTCAGGTCAACTATCTTGGAGCTTTCGGGGACTTTAGAGGCAAGTTCCATGGCAACGCCGTGCGGCGTGGCAAAGAACACTATGTCCGAATCGTAGGCCTCCTGTTGCGAGAATTCCAGGCGCGAGCCTGCAAGGCCCGGATGCACTTCCCCGGCCTGCCTGCCCGCATGCGTCTTCGAATGCGCGCTTATGGATTCGACCATAGGGTGCGCGAAGAGGAGCCGGAGCAGTTCCCCGCCGGCGTACCCTGAAGCCCCTATCACAGTCGCAGTTATGCCCATGATATTTTCACCATTGTACAGGAATGAAACCCCGGCCGGGCAAAAAAAGCCCAAGAACAAGACCGCTGCGTGCATATCCGAGCAGCGCATATTAAAACACTGTGTTTCATTTGGAACAAAATGTGCCAATTTTGTCATGGATGAAATAGAGCAATTATAAGCGGCGGCGCGGGAAGATGCGCGGTTCAGCTGCATTTTGCAAGAGGTTTTTGAATGGAACATTTCCTCGGGATAATGGACTTCGGGATGGAAGAGCTTGGCGGCCTGCTGGAAAAGGCGGGGAAAATCAAGGCGGAATGGAAAGCGGGCGCGATAAACAATGAGCTTGGCGGCAGGACGCTTATCATGCTTTTCGAGAAGACCTCGACGCGCACGCGCCTGTCCTTCGAGGCGGGGATGACGCAGCTTGGCGGGCATGCCATCTACGCTGACTTCAAGTCCAGCCAGCTCAAAAAGGGCGAGACGCTTGCGGACACGGCCCGCGTAATGTCGCGCTACGGGCAGGGCATCATGGCGCGGCTTTACAGGCACGCGGACATTTTGGAGATCGCAAGGAATTCCTCGGTGCCCGTAATAAACGGGCTTACGGACTTGGAACACCCGTGCCAGGCAATGGCGGACCTTTTGACAATGAAGGAGAACGGGAAGCTGGCAAAGGGCAGGAAATTCGCATTCATTGGCGACTGCGGGTTCAACATGGCGAACTCCCTGATGCTCGCATGCGCCAAATTCGGCATGGAAGTGGCGCTTGTCTGCCCGGAATCCTGCAGGCCAAACCCCGATTTCGTAAGGGAGGCCTCCAAATTCTCCAAAGTGGGCATATACCACGACATAGGGGTGGGAGTGGAAGGCGCCGACGTGGTATATACCGACGTCTGGGTGTCGATGGGGCAGGAAGGCGAAGCTGAAGCGCGGCTGGGGGAATATGCGCCATACCAGGTCAATTCCGCGCTGCTCTCGCGGGCAAAGGGCGACTGCATAGTGATGCACTGCCTGCCCGCAAACAGGGGCCAGGAGATAACTAACGAAGTGATTGACGGGAAGCGCTCGGTTGTCTGGGACCAGGCTGAAAACCGCCTGCATTTCCAGAAGGCCCTGATGCTCGAATTGATGAAAAAGGCCTGAAGGCGCGGATTTAAATCGGGGAATGCAAATTCCAACCAGTGCAACCATGGCAAAGATAGAACTGTTCAATGCGTGCAAATTCTGCGACGCCAAGTGCTGCCGGGGCCTTGCGGTAGTGCTCACAATACCAGAGGCAATAAGGCTTGCGCGGGCTGCCGGCGGCAATCCGGCGGATTACATTGAAATCACTAGCGTGGTGGATTCCAAGGAAACCCCGCATTACCCGATAATAGTCAGGGAAATGGGCGCGCTGAAGGAATACTTTCTAATATTGAAAAAGGCAGGAAACGGAAAAGACTGCGTTTTTTTGGGCCAGGCAGGTGCCTGCAGGATTTACGCGGACAGGCCGCACGTGTGCAGGCTCTACCCTTTCGCACTAAACGGGCGCGAAATGAAGAAAAACGCCCTCTGCCCTGTAAAATTCCAAAGGGAGGGCTACATAGGGGAGGCCGCCAGGCTGCTTGAAGCTGACTTGCACGAGCATGGCAGGATTGTTAGGGCATGGCTAAATGCAAATCCGGGCAAAAGGCCGCAAATCGGGACTTTCCTGGAAGAAGCAGTAAAATTCATTGAATAGGCGGGCCTGGGGCATGCCTATGCCGAGCTTATGATGTCGAAGAGTATCCTGCCTATGGAGAATCCCTTGAAATCCGGATAGCACACGATGGTTATTGGGAAGTCGCCAGCCTGCTTCTTGAGCTTCTCTATCCGCGGCTTGAAGCCTGATAGGTGCTTTGCGTATTCCTTCCCAAAACTTTCCGGGGCCAGCCTGCCGGAAACAAGGGAATCGTAGAGCTTGCGCGGCGGGGCGAGGTTCGGGTTGAACCCGTCTGCGAAGCTTGCCGGCTTGCCCTTGGGCCATTCGCATGCCACAAGCAGCCTGTATCCGTCCGAATCCGCCTGCTTGTCGGAGATTGTCTTGAGATAAAGCATGAAAATCAATTTGCAATTAAAGAATGATATGGGTGTAATATATAATCCTAAGTGGTTACAAAAAGGCAAAACAAGCCAGAGGAGGTAGTTTTTCATGCAAATAAGGGCAAGCCACATACTCGTAGGCACGGAAGCCGAGGCAAAGGCAATCCAGAAGTCGATTGCGGGGGGCGCGAAGTTTGACGACCTCGCGCGCAAGTTTTCAAAATGCCCGAGCTCCGCGGAAGGCGGCGACCTGGGCTTTTTCGGCAAAGGGATGATGGTAAAGGAATTCGAGGACGCCGCGTTCGCCCTTGGAGTCGGGCAGGTAAGCGGGCCTGTAAAGACCGAATTCGGCTACCACCTGATAATGGCCACAGGCAAGAAATAATCCGGGGAGGATGGAAATGGGGAAACTCTTGTGCCTTGAAGACTCTTACCTGAAGGAATGCGGCGCCGTTGTCGAGAAGATGCTCTCGCCCACCGAGGCGGCGCTCGACCAGACAGTCTTCTACCCGAGAGGGGGCGGGCAGCCCTCCGACACGGGAAAGATAATTTCAGGCGGCGCCGAATACGCAGTGCTGGAAGTTTCCAAAAAGGACGGGGTTGCGGTGCACAGGCTCGACAAGCCGGGCCTTGCAGCGGGCATGGAAGTCAAATGCGTGATAGACTGGGAGAGGAGGTACAAGCTGATGCGCTCGCATACGGCCGCGCACATACTCGCCACAGTGATGGCAAGGGACGCCGGCGCGCTCATAACTGGCAACCAGCTCGACACCGACAAGACGCGCTTTGACTTCTCGCTTGCAAATTTCGACAGGGAGCTCATGGACAGGATGGTTGCCGCCGCGAACGAGGAGATAGCGAAGGGCGCACGCGTGAAGGCGTATCCGCTTGCGCGCGAAGAGGCGATGAAGATACCCGGCATAGTGAAGCTTGCGACCGCGCTGCCGCCCGACATACCCGTCTTCAGGATTGTTGAAATCAAAGGGATTGACGTGCAGGCGGACGGCGGCACGCACGTGAAAAACACGTCGGAAATAGGGAAAATATCCATAATCAGGATGGAAAACAAGGGGAAAGAGAACAGGAGGATTTATTTCGAGCTTGTCGCGTGAAAACTTTTTTGCCAATTCGGAAAGAAATTCCTGCGGGCCCGCAAAAAGCGCTGATTCCGAGGTATTTTTCCGATAATTATAAAAAGAAGGAAAACAAATAAGGCTGTTGTGATGAAATACAGGTTTGCCAAGCGCGCGCATGTTTTTGCTCGCGCGATGAAGAAAACCTGGAGCTCTGAACGCCGGTACGGATCGCGAGATCCGTACAGAATTCAGCAAAAACATTGGTGAAAAAAAATGGCAAAAAAGAAAATGAAACCAAAAGCCAAAAAGAAAAAGGCAGCGCCAAAGAAGGGAAAGAAGAAACGCTAAGCGTTGAGGCGTGAAGTTTTTGGCGGTGCACATTGGTTGGTTTCCGCCACAATCACTTTTTTTCTCCAGCAATGTCGGGTATAATAATTTATCTAAAGCAATCATTCCAATCAATGCCTGCAATGGCAATCAAGCGGTGTATGTATCATGGCGAAAAAAAAGGTCGACATAACAAGAAGGCAATCCAGGAAAAGGATAGCGAAAACCAAGGCGAAAGCCAAGAAGGCCGCGCCTAAGAGGGGCAGGGCCGCAAAGAAGTCCAAGAAATACTGATTCCCCCTTTTTTCCTTAATTTCCTTCTTTTGGTTCGGTGCACGAGGCAACCCTATGCTCCACGCGCAGGTCGTTTTTTCAGGCAGGGTCCAGGGCGTGGGATTCAGGGGCCGCGTAAGGGACGCGGCAATGGTCGAAGGCGTCCTCGGGACCGTGGAGAACATGCCCGACGGGACCGTCCGCGCCATAGCCGAGTGCCGCGACGCGGCACAGCTTGACAGGTTCATAGAGCTTGCGAAAAAGCCTGCCGCGGGCCTTTCCGCCGCGCGCGTCGACTCCGCGCAGGTCGTGGAACTCTACGAGAAGGCCGAATCGGACTTCGCTTCTTTCGACATATTGCGCTGAAGGCGCGCGTTCCCAAAAAAGCAGCCGGTTTTTCCGCAAGGCTTATTAAATATAACTTGGTTATAAAAAGCCACTGCCCCGACGGACGGGGCCAAGCGAGAGAGACTATGATAGCGCCATGCGAAAACGCGGCAAAAGCCTACCTGCCGGCAATGAAATGCGCGATTGCCCTGGAACTCTACAACAGCCACGGCATCAAGCAGGAAAGGATAGCCAGGATGCTTGGCATCACGCAGGCGCAGGTTAGCAAGTACCTCTCGCACAGGATTTCAAAGGAAGTCGAGGAAACGCTTTCAAACAGGGCGCTTGCGCGCGACGCCGCCGCCATAGCGAAGAAAATGGCGGGCGGCAAGGCGAGTGCCGGGGAGATATCCAGGCTTGTCTGCAAGAGGTGCGCGGACATACTGGAGCACGAGGGCTGCGAATTCTCGCCTGTTTGAGAGAAGCGGGGTCATTCTTATGGCAGCAGGGAAACTTGAAATAAAAAACCTCAAGGCGAGTGCGGATTCCAAGGAGATACTAAAGGGCATAAACCTTTCAGTCGGGCAGGGGGAGGTCCACGCGATAATGGGGCCAAACGGCTCCGGCAAGTCAACCCTTGCATCCACCATACTTGGCAGGCCGGGCTATGCGGTCACAGCCGGGGACGTGCTTGTCGGCGGGAAGTCGGTCATTGGCATGCCGACTGAAAAAATCGCAAGGCTCGGGGTGTTCCTCTCGATGCAAAGCCCCGCGGAGATAGGCGGGGTGAGCATGTCAAGCTTCCTGCGCGTGGCGCATGCGGCAATGACGGGGCTTGAAAAGCCCCTCGGCGCAATGGAATTCTCAAGGCTTCTCGATTCTGAAATGAAAAAGATGGGCATGGACCCCGCCTTTGCCTCCAGATACGTCAACGAGGGGTTCTCCGGCGGCGAGAAAAAGAGGGCCGAGATACTGCAGCTCTCGCTTTTCAGGCCCCGCTTTGCGATTCTTGACGAGACTGACTCCGGGCTCGACGTGGACGCCCTCAAGGTGGTCGCGCAGGGCATAAACCGCGTTCGCGGGCCAGATACGGGCATACTTGTCATAACGCATTACAACAGGATACTTAGATACCTCAAGCCGGATTTTGTCCATGTGCTTTGCAACGGGAGGATAGCCAAGACGGGCGGGCCGGCGCTTGCAGAGGAAATCGAGGAAACCGGCTACCAGAAATATTGCAGGCAGTGAAAAGGGCAGGGAAACGGGCAATTGGAATGGGAATAAAACTCGAAAAACCGGATGCCGAGGCGGCAAGCGCAAAGTATTCCATAAGGAACCCCGTCAGGTTCAGCTACGAGGCCAAAAAGGGGCTGGATGAGAAGGTGGTCAGGGAAATATCCGCGCACAAAAACGAGCCCGACTGGATGCTATCAAAGCGCCTGGCGTCCCTGAAGCTGTTCAAGTCGAAGCCCATGCCAAACTGGGGCCCGGGGCTTGAGGGTCTCGACCTAGAAGACATAACGCATTTTGTCAGGCCCGAAGGGCACAAGACAAGCGACTGGAAGGAACTGCCTTCCTACATAAAAAACACTTTTGACAAGCTGGGCATACCCGAGGCCGAGAGGAATTTCCTGGCAGGCGCCGGGGCCATGTACGAGTCCGAGGTCGTCTACAAGGGAATCCGGAAAAACCTCGAGGAGCAGGGCGTTATATACACTGACACGGACAGCGCAGTGCAGGAATACCCGGAGCTTGTGAAAAAATACTTCATGACCCGCTGCGTCCCGGCTGCGGACAACAAGTTCGCCGCGCTGCACGGCGCGCTGTGGTCCGGCGGCTCGTTCGTCTACGTGCCAGCGGGAGTCAAGGTTTCAATGCCATTGCAAATCTATTTCCTCATGAACCATCCCGCGTTCGGGCAATACGAGCACACGCTGATAATAGCCGAGCCGGGGAGCCAGGTCCAGTACATTGAAGGGTGCTCCGCCCCGCTTTACGCCAAGAGCTCGCTGCACTCCGCGGTAGTGGAGATATTCGTGAAGCGCGGCGCCAAGGTCAGGTACACCTCAATCCAGAACTGGTCGAAAAACGTGTATAACCTGAACACCAAGCGCTCGATAGTGGAGGAGAACGGCGTGATGGAATGGGTGGGGGGCACGCTTGGCTCCGGCCTGACCATGCTTTACCCGTGCTCCGTGCTTGCCGGCAGGGGAGCGCGCGCCGAGCACATGAACGTGGCATTCGCAGGCAGCGGGCAGGTCAAGGACAACGGGGCAAAGGTAATCCACCTCGCCCCGGACACCACCTCGAGCGTGGTGTCAAAAAGCATATGCAAGGCGGGCGGCTGGGCGAATTACCGTGGCCTGCTCTCGATAGCCCGCGGGTGCAGGAATTCGAAGGCGTCTGTGCGCTGCGACGCGCTGATGCTCGACCCAAAATCTCACTCCTCAACGCAGCCCGTCATGGACATACGGGAAAAGGACGTCACTGTGGGGCACGAGGCGACCGCGGGCAGGATATCCGAGGAGCAGCTTTTCTACCTCCAAAGCAGGGGGATTTCAAAGGACGAGGCAACTGCCCTGATTGTAAGGGGGTTCATCGAGCCCGTCACAAAACTCCTGCCGCTCGAATACGCGGTAGAATTCAACAGGATGATAGAGCTTGAAATGGAAGGCAAGGGCGTGGTGGGCTAGATGGATGTAAACGCAATCCATGAAGTCCCCGCGCAGGCGGCGCGCCTGTCGCGCGAATCCGGCGAGCCCGCCTTCCTTTCGTCATTCAGGCTGGCATGCGCGGGCGAATACGCGAAAAAGGCAGGCAGCCTGCAGGGAAAGGACAGGCAGGAGGCGCTTGGGAAGATAGAATCCATAGGGATAAGGCCTGAAAGCCTGAAGGCGGAAAAATACGCTGTTCCTGCAGGCGATGCAAAAACCCTCTCCATGCTTGTGAAAAAACTCTCCAGCACGGTTTCCGGCTGGAAGGTGGAGGAGCTATACCTTGGCGCGCTCTTTTGCCTGGCGAGGGGGCTTGGCAATTGCGCGGGGGAAAGCGCGGGCGGCCGGATAACCCTCAATTTCGCCAAGTATTCGGGCAGGGCGCCGGTGGAAGAGTCGTTTTCATTCGAAATCACCGAGGATGACAAATCGCCCGCGTGTTTTCTCAACCTTATAGGCATCGGGGACGGCGCGAGCGCCAGGATAGGCCTGTTAAAATCCAACACCGGCAGGAAGCCGCTTGCCGTATGCTCGAAAATACTTGTCGGAAAAGGCGCGAGGGCGCACATCGACTCGTGGGAATTCGGGGATGGCAGGATAATTTCCACTGCTTCAAGCGCCCTTGAATCGCAGGGTGCCAAGAATTCGTTCTCATGCGCGTTTTTCGGCTATGGCGGCGCGGATTTCGACATAGACGCCACCGCCATGCACAATGCCGCGGGGACTGAAAACGAGATATTTGCCAAAGGCGCGCTTGACGGCAGGGCAAGGTGCCACTATTCCGGGCTTCTGGGCGTGGCGAAAAAGGCTTCAGGCTCGACTACGGACTTCCGCGAGAAAGTCCTGATGCTCTCCGAACAGGCCACCAGCGTGGCTGTGCCAAGCCTCGACATAAAGGACAACGAGGTCACGGCAGGGCACGGGGCTGCCGCCGGGAAAATCGGGCAGGACGAGCTTTTCTACCTGAAAACGCGCGGAGTCTCGGAAGAGGCCGCAAAGGGCATGATAGCGCGGGGCTTTGTCCACGAGGCGCTTGCCAGGATGGGCGGCTACAACAGGAAGCTATTTGAACAAAAACTTGCAACAAGGCTTGGGGAGATATGATTACAATGCCAGGCAAAGCGAAAAATGCCCGTGCGCCAGGGGCGCAAAAGGATTTCCCCATTTTTTCAAGGCTTGTGGATGGCAGGCCCATACACTACCTCGACAATGCCGCAACCACCCAGAAGCCTTCCTGCGTGATCGCGGCGGAGGAGGGGTATTACCTCGAATACTGCGCCAATGTCCACAGGGGGGCGTACAAGTTCTCCGAAGAGGCAACGGACAGGTATGAAAAGGCCAGGGAGGCGATGGCGCGCTTCATAGGCGCGAAGCCGGAAGAGGTAATATTCACGCGCGGCGCCACGGAGTCATTGAACCTGCTTGCACATTCGCTTGCAAAAACGCGCAACGGGAAGAAATGGAAAGTGGCGATAACAGGCATGGAACACCATTCCAACACTGTCCCGTGGCAAATAGCAGGCAGGGGCCTTCAAACCTCGATGGCCGAGATTCCCCTCGATGCAAAAACCCTGGCACTTGACATGGGGAAGGCCGAGCCAGCAATAAAAGGAAGCGCGGTTTTCTCATTCACGCACGTGTCAAACGCGATTGGCAGGATAAACAACGCCCGCGAGCTTGCAGGCATTGCAAAGGATTTGGGCGTGCCGTCGTGCGTTGACGCGGCGCAATCGGCCGCGCACATGGAAATTGACGTGAAAAGGCTCGGCTGCGATTTCATGGCGTTTTCAGGGCACAAGATGCTCGGCCCCACCGGCATAGGCGTTTTGTACATGGCAGGGGATTGGGGCGAGAGGCTTCCGCCATTCATGGGCGGGGGCGACATGATACGCGCAGTGGGGCTGCAAAAAAGCACTTTTGCCGCAGCGCCGCAGAAATTCGAGGCTGGCACAATGCCGATTGCGCAGGCAATCGGCCTCGCGGAGGCGGCAGGATACCTTCGCGCGCACATGGACGGGCTTGGCGGGTGCGCCGGGCTTGCAAACGCGCTTCAGAAAGGGCTCGAGGATGCGGGGGCCACTGTTTACAGGGGGAAGGGCGGGAAAGGCTTCGCCCCCATTGTATCGTTTTCATATCCGGGCATGCACCCGCACGACATAGCCACGATTCTTGACAGGAGGAACGTAATGATAAGGTCCGGGCACCACTGCGCAATGCCGCTGCACAAAAAGCTGGGCCTTGCCGCCACCTGCCGCGCGTCATTGCACATGTACAACACGGCAGAGGACGTGCAAGAGCTGCTGGCCGGGCTCGAGGACGCTAAAAAAACCCTGCTTTGAAGTAGTTATCTGCAAGAGGCGGGCCCGAAGGTATTGAAATGGCAAACGAGGAGCTTTACAGGGAAATCATACTGGACAACTACAGGAACCCGCAAAACCGCAGGGCCATTAAAAACGCCGACGCCAGGGCGATAGACGCCAACCCGCTTTGCGGCGACCAGATACAAGTCATGCTCAAGATGGACAAGGGCAGGGTATCAGACGCGTCCTTTCAGGGCGAGGGGTGCGCCATATCCGTGGCCGTGGCATCAATGCTTACAGAATGGGCAAAGGGCAAAAGCGAAAAACAGCTTCTCGCAATGGAAAAGAAAGGCATACTTGACATGCTCGGGGGCATCGACCCCGGGCCGTCAAGGATAAAATGCGCCATGCTGCCCCTGAAAGTCATGAAAATGGCGATTGTCAACATGGAGGCCGGGAAGGGGAAACGCCTGCCTGGGAAAAAAATCGCATTGCCGCAAAAAAGGCGCGCAAAAGCCGGCACGAAGGGGCACAATAAGACTTAATAAACGAAATTGTGGTAATAAATGCATGAATAATAAGGACATAGTGCACAGCTTCGGTTCCGGCCAGTCCAACGAGCCGAATGAGACTGAAATGTTCTTCATCTCGACCTTTGCAACTGCCGGCGAGATGTACGGGCTCCTTGCCCAGACGCCAGAGGGGAAGCCCGCGTTTACGTCCTACATGAACGAATTCCTGGCAAAAGTGGCATCGGAACTCGACACGCCTTTCCTGCAGGAGGTGCCTGTGCATTTCATCGCATGGCACTACATGCAGAAATACGATGGCGACATGCCCGGCATAGACGGATTCGTGAAACTTGTCAAGGAATACCTCGGCTCGGATTTCAAGCCATGGGGCGTGGTAAGGCCAAACAGCAGGGGCGTGCTCGGCTTTGCCTACTCGAAAAAAGCCGGGGACAAGTATGCCGAAATGGAAATCGAGCTTGAAAAGATATACAGCGCGAGCTATTTCCTTGACGCCTGCCTCTACGCCAAAGGCAGCCAGGAGGATTCGCGCAGGTATGCGGACATATTCGCCGCCGGAGAGATGCTCTCCGCTGGCAGGAACCGCGCCTTCATCGGGCTTTTGAAAATATCCCTGGACTCCAAGGAGAACGCGGAGCACCTGCGCGATGGACAGAGGGGAATGATAGTTTCAATTTGCGAGACAGTGCTTGAAAACTACGAGGTCCCGGAAGAAGCTGTGCCCGACCTGTTCCACATTGCCACGACAATATCATATCTCTGGGCCAAAGGCGAGCCGACAAGCCTTGAAAGCGTGCTCGGGCACATGGAAACCAACGCAGACGACCTTGTTGTCGGGTTCCTCCAGTCGGTCTCGAATTCCAAGCGCACCCCGAAAGCCCAGAAGATGACAGACGACGTCCTCAAAAACGCCATCAAGAACAGGGACGCAATGTTATGCATGGCGAGGGACGCGGTCGTGATAATAACTGGCAAGAAATGCCCCCATGCCAGCAGTGAAATCGCAAAAACAGCTGGCAATGCCGGGCAGCAGGGGCAACAAATAAAGCTAAAATGATTCCATGGCAATAGAATCGCATTATTGCATGTTAGCAAAGGTGAAATAATGGATAAGAGAGCGTTTTTGTTCGCATTCGTAGTTTTCGGCATCATGTCCGCCGGTGTTTTCGCCGGGTTCATTGGAAATGCCACTGTGCAGGTCCTTGACTCCAAGCTAAGGCCGATAGAAGGGGCGCAGGTGAGCGTCATTTACAGGCTAAACGACGACAACCCCAACTTCGTGACAGCGCCAAAGCTGACAGACGAGAAGGGCATGGCCAACATAACCTTCACCAACATAGAATACAATGTGAAGGACGACTATTACAAGTTCAAGATGAGCGCAACATACCAGGGCAAGACAGCCCAGGTAGACGGCGACCTCAAGGCGCAAAAGCCGGTATATACAATCACGCTTCCGGTCCACCTGCTCGACATAACGCTTCTTGACGAGTACAACTCGCCTGCGCAGGGCAGGGTTACAATAGGCAACAAGACAGTCATAACCGACAGCTCGGGGGCAGCGCACTTCTCCCTTGTCGAAGGCGGCTACAGCGTCAAGGCCGAATACCTCGGCGGGGTCAGGACAATCTACCTCAACCTGTCAGACGACGTGTCAAGGATAATAGTTTTCAGGATTTTCACGCCCGTTGTCAATGTCGCGGACGACCGGGGCCAGCCCCTTTCCGCGAAGGTGACTCTTGGCAACTACACTGCGCAGACAGATTCAAGCGGCAATGCCAGGTTCCCGCTCACGACAGTCCAGCAGACAAACGCCACCATAGAGTTTGGCAACCTGAAAGTCGTCAGGGAACTCACGTTCGACGAGAGCGACACGGCAAAGGTGTCGCTTGACCTCAACGCCCCGAAGATAAGCGACGTGAACGCAACGTATGCGAAGGGCTTTGTCACCATATCCGCGGCCATAGCGGACATGGGCGAGTTCGCCTCCGGCTTTGGCAACAATTCCGAGTTCGTGGTCAACTATACCATTGGCCAGAACAAGAGGAGGACCTACATGTATCCCCTCACAGTGAACAGGTTCCAGGCGGAGATACCAATCATCGACCCAAAGCAGACTGTGTATTACACTCTCTCGGCAAGCGACATATCTGGCAATTCCATGTCAGTTTCAGGCGAGTTCACCCCCGAAGCCCCGGCGCCGAATGCCACGGGGAATTCGACCGGCATAATCCCAAGCGCGCCTTCGGGCACGGATTTTGGCCAGATAGGGCTTTACATAGTGGCTGTGCTCGTGGTGCTTGGAATAGTGGCCTACATATTCAAGAAGAGGAAGGAAGAGGAGGAATAAGCCCCTCCTTCGCCTGTTTTTTTATTTCTTTTCCCGCTTTTTTTTATCCGTCGCCTTTTTTCTCAAGTTCCATGAGGCCTGGCGCATGCGCCTCGAGCGCCTGGAAAAGCGCCTTTCCAAGCGAGAGCCTGTTTGTCTTGCCCACCTTGTCTATTGAGAGAATGCCCTTTGACTCAAGCCTTGAAATTGCCCTGTGTGCGCGAAGGCGCGTGAAGCCTTCAAGCCTGCTTATCTCCGACTGGTAGGAGCTGCCGCCCGATTTTGCAAGGTAGAGGACTATCCGCCTCTCCTCGCCAGTCAGGAATTTCAGGACAAGCTCCGCAGTTATGCCAGAAGCCTTCTCCTGCGTCTCTATTTTTTCGTAAAGGAGATAGACTATCGCCGCGCCAACTGCAAGCCCGAGTATTGCCATGAGCGCCATGAATTCAAGATGGTGCATTACAAGCGGCTCGAAAATGCCAAGGGACGTGCCGCTTGGGACTGCGTAGGTGAAGATTATCGCGAAGGAGAGGAAAAGGAAGCCGAATATGAGGAAAACTGCAAGGCCTACCCTGCGGTTAAGCGACATGCGCCTGATTGCCGGCATGAAATCCCTGCCCGTTTCATTAGCATGAACCATTGTTTCACCAACAGATAAGTATTGTTTCAGCTATATGAAATAATATAAAGCCTGCTTGGGCGCCAAAAAACCCACGCGGGAGAACAATAGGGAAAGCGCATGCAGCGGGCAGAAGCTTAGGCATGCAGGCACATGGGGGATGTTGATGGACAAGCGCATTTGGATGCTCATGGCGTTCGCCATAATAGGGTTTTCGCTAGTGACTATATTATTCGGGGCGGGCGGCGGGGCCTATTCCCAGAGGGCAAGCCAGCCACAGGCCGTGGCTGCGGCGCAGCAGGGGAATGCCGGCCCTGCGGGAGCCGTGCAGGACGTGTACATACACGCGCTGCCGACAGGCTCTTATGACAAGCCGGAAGTGCACGTGAAGGCTGGAAACCCTGTCAGGCTTCATTTCATTGCCGACCCGGGCTCCGGCTGCGGCGCGCAGCTTCTCATGGAGGAGTTCAACGTCAACCTGATATCGAGGAATTCCGCGGAGCAGGTGGCGACATTCACGCCCTCAAAGCCGGGAACGTACGAATACCACTGCGGCATGCACATGTTCGTTGGCAGGATGGTAGTGGAGTGAGCGCGGGCGGAACTTTAATTAGTACAAAAAAAGTAATAATGGCGGAAACCTTCGCAAAGGGGTTGTCAAAATGGAAAAAACAATAAAAATAACCGGAATGCACTGCGCGAGCTGCGCCATGCTCCTGACTGACGCTATAAACGACGTCAAAGGCGCAAAGGTAGAGGCGCCTATTGACTACAAGTCCGGCATGGCAAAGGTAAGCTATGACTCGCAAGCCACTCTTGGCAGGATAAAGGAGGCCATACGCAAGGAAGGCTACAAGGCTTAGTTGCCGCGGCTTGGCTGGGTGGAACAATGGAATACGATTTGACACTATACGGCATGCACTGCGATTCCTGCGCTAAAATAATAGAGAGAACTGTGAAAAGGCATGGCGGGGCGGGCGTGAAGGCGCTTGACATGCAAAAAAACAGGATAACCATAGAGTGCGGGCAGGAACAGCTGCCTGGAATCAAAAACGAGCTTCTCGCAAAGGGCTACCAGCTCCTCATGGAAAACGAGGAGGCAAGGGATGGTTTCGAGGCAGGCTCGCTTGGCAGGCTGCTCGAATTCGCGCAAAAGGCCATAAAGGGTGACAAGGAATTCGTGCACGAGAACAGGCTTGTCAGGCTCTCGGTCCTGGCGCTTGTGGCAATCTTTGCATTGCAGGCGTTGCTTTACGTGGCGGCGTTCGGGAATGTCCCGAAATTCGCTGACACGTACAGGGACGTAACGCTGCTCGCGGCGGTTTCAGTGGTGGCACTTGTCTATGCGTATTACCACGCAAGCGCCTTCAGGCGCAATGCCACGTGCATGACTGGCATGATGACGGGCATGACATTCGGCATGGCAGGCGGGTTCATGATAGGCGCGTTCGTAGGCGCCACCAACGGCATGTTCATTGGAAGCCTTGCCGGCATGGCGGCCGGGATACTGCTTGGCATACAGGCCGGCAGGTGCTGCGGAGTCATGGGAGTTATGGAGGGAATCATGGGCGGGGTGATGGCAGGCACCATGGGAGCCATGATTTCAGTGATGATGATTTACGACAACCTCGTGCCTTTCCTCTACATCCTGACCGCGCTTGAGATAATCACGCTCGGTCTTTTCAGCTACATGCTCAACAAGGAATACGGCAGGATAGGCGAGAGGATGCTCGACGTGAGCGCGTACGAATTTCTCGCCTTCTGCCTGGCAGTGGACATGCTGGTGACAGTGGTGATGGTGTACGGCCCGAAGGCTGGCGTGGTGCTCGGGGCATGAATGGAAAAAGGTGGCATTGATGAAAAAAACTGAACTCACCATAGGCGGAATGCACTGCGCGTCATGCTCTGCGCTGATATCAAGGTCATTGCAGAAATCGCCGGGCGTGAAATTCGCCAATGTGAATTACGCCGCGGCAAAGGCGCTCGTGGAATACGACGAGAAGCAAACCGACGAGAAAAAGCTTGTCGAGATAGTGAAGTCCAGGGGATATGCCGCAAGCATAGGCTCCGGGCTTGAGACCGAGAAAAGGATGCGCGAGAAGGAAACCAGGTCATTGAGGGACATGCTGGTCTTCAGCGCAGCGCTTTCGGTGCCCGCCCTGCTTCTCGGCATGGTGTTCATGGATTTCCCCTACAGGGTTTTCCTGCTTTTCATCCTTGCAACGCCCATCCAGTTCATAGCGGGGAAGAACTTCTACGCGGGCGCGTGGAGTTCGCTGCAGAACAGGACAGCAAGCATGGACACGCTGGTCGCGGTCGGCACAAGCGCGGCCTACTTTTACAGCATTGCCGCGATGCTCGGGCTCGCGTCAGAGCAGTATTTCGAGACCTCTGCGGTGCTCATCACGCTCGTCATACTGGGCAAATACCTTGAAGCAGTAGCAAAGGGCAGGACAAGCGACGCCATCAGGAAACTGATGGGCCTCGCGCCAAAGACCGCCATAGTGGTCCGGGCCGGGAAAGAGGCCGAGATACCGATAAGCGAGGTGGAGGCAGGCGACATAGTGGTCGTAAAGCCCGGGCAGAAAATCCCAGTTGACGGGATAGTAACGCTGGGCGACTCCTCGGTCGACGAGAGCATGGTAACCGGCGAGAGCATCCCGGTGGAGAAATCGAAGGGCTCAAAAGTAATCGGCGGGACGATAAACAAGCACGGCGTGCTGCGGTTCAAGGCCACGAAGGTAGGCAAGGACACCGTGCTTGCCCAGATTGTCAGGCTTGTCGAGGAGGCGCAGGGGAGCAAGGCCAGCATCCAGAGGTTTGCCGACGAGATAAGCGCGGTTTTCGTGCCCGTGGTGATAGGCATAGCGGCAATCACGTTCGCGGCATGGTATTTCGGCGCCGGTGAACCGTTCCCGTTCGCGCTGATGGTTTCAGTGGCAGTGCTTGTGATAGCCTGCCCGTGCGCGCTCGGGCTTGCAACGCCGACAGCCATAATGGTCGGGACGGGCATGGGCGCGGAGAAGGGGATACTGATAAAGAACGCCGAGAGCCTCGAGCTTATGCACAAGGTAAAGGCAGTGGTCTTTGACAAGACAGGGACGATTACGGAGGGCAAGCCTGAAGTGACAGACTTCATGGCGCTGCCCGGGCAGGACAGGAAGGAATGCATCGAGCTCGCATACGCGGTCGAGAACAGCTCGGAGCACCCGCTTGCCGACGCCATAGTGGAATACGCCAAGGGCTCGAAAGCCAGGCTGAAAAAGGTTTCAGGGTTCAGGGCGATACCCGGGCACGGGGTAGAGGCCATGGCAGGGGGAAAACGCGTCTACCTGGGCAAGCCGGGGAACGCCAGGGGGAAACCAGGCATGGAAGTGGCAAGGATGCAATCCGAAGGCAAGACAGTGATGTCCCTCAAGATAAACGGGAGGGAGGCCGCATTGATTGGAGTCGCGGACACCATAAGGAAGACAAGCGTCGAGGCTGTCAGCGAGCTTTCAAGGCTTGGGATCGAGGCGTGGATGATTACAGGGGACAACGAGAAGACTGCAAGCGCCATCGCGGCGGCGGCCGGGATAAAAAACGTGTTTTCCGAGGTCCTGCCACAGGACAAGGCGTCCTATGTGAAGAAATTGCAGGAAAAGGGATTGAAAGTCGTAATGGTCGGTGACGGGATAAACGACGCGCCCGCCCTTGCGCAGGCTGACATAGGCATAGCCATGGGTTCCGGAACGGACGTGGCCATGGAAACCGGTTCAGTCGTGCTAATGCGCTCCGACCCTCTTGACGTGCCCAGGGCCATAAGGCTTGGAAGGGCCACGATAAACAAAATCAGGCAGAACATGTTCTGGGCGCTTGTGTACAATGTCATAGGCATACCCATAGCTGCAGGGGTCCTCTACCCGACATTCGGCATACTCCTCTCGCCAATAATAGCCGGAGGGGCAATGGCGATGTCGAGCGTGTCAGTGGTGGCCAATGCCCTTACCCTGAAATTCGCAAAATTGTGAGAATCCGGGCCGCGGCATGGGAAATCAATAATAAGAATGCGGGGCAAAGGGGTTGCAGGACTGCCCCAAGGGCAACCCAATCTGGTGATTCAAGTGGGAATGAGCAAGAGAGACCTTACAAAGAGAAGGGCGAACCTGAAAGAAAGGATAGCGCACCTGGAAATCAAGGCGCGCATGGACCCGCTCAAAAAGAAGTATCCCGAAGTGCATGAGGAACTCGACAAGCTGAAAAAGGAGCTTGAGCAGAGCTGATTCCGCCTCCAAGAGGCGCTTTTTCAAAATAAGAATGGGGGAGGGCCCGCCTAGAGCCCGTACCTCTCCTTGAAAAACTCCTTTGTAGCAGGCTTTGTCAGGGCGCGGTCTATGCCCTCCCTGTCAAAGCCTATTACCATCTGCCCGTTTATCTCGAGCTGGGGAACGCCCATCTGGCCGCTTTTTGATATCATTTCCTGCGCCGCGTTGAAATCGCGCGAAACGTCGACTTCCTTGTACTGCACGCCCTTTGACTCAAGATACCTCTTTGCCATAGAGCAGTAGGGGCACGTCTGCGTTGTGTATACCTTGACATCCATGTTGTTCACCTTTTGTTTTTCCTCGGCCTTCCTTGACATCTCAAGGATTTTTTTATGCCGTATGAGTTCCAGTTCCGAGTCTGTTGAATCCATCAGACCACCACCTGCGGGAGCCGGGCGGGGCTAGCCGCCAGGGACCTTGGTTTATAGTTTATAACTATAAACTAAAAACTATTTAAACCTATCTGTTTCAAACAATCCCATGGCAAGGAAACAGGCGGGCATGGACTTCTCGAAAAAATGCAGGGACTGCGACGACGCCATAGCCCTGATATGGGGGCTGAACTCCACGGACAGGAGGATAATCGCGATACTTTGCGCCTCCGGGGGGCAAAACTCCGTGTCCCAGATGGCAAAAACCCTGAAGCTCACCCCTGGCAGGATTGCGCAGAGGCTCGACTACCTCGCAGGCCAGGGAATAGTCACAAGGGAAAAAATAAGCCTGCCAAAAGGTTACAGGTATGCGTATTCATCCCTGGGCAAAAAGGAGCTTGCAAAGCTTGCGCGGGCGCGGCTTGAGGAAAAAATAGCGGAAATGGAGCAGGCGCTTGGCAGGTAGAAATTAAGGCGCAAAAAGCCGCAGCCTAAATCCCGTAAATCCTTCTTATCACGGCAAGCGCCGCGTATGCCAGTATGCCGCCGGCAACGGCAGTGACAAGCTGAAGCGCGCCCATTGCGGAGAGAACGGCCTGCGGAACAAGCCCGAAATTGGAAAGCGCGAGTGCGAAGCCGAATATCAGCGCCGCCTTGAGCGCCGAGGAGCCGGCAAGCACTGCGAAGAAATTGATTTTCCTGCCGATATGGAACTCCTTGAACCCATAGACCATCACCGCATTGCCAAGCCAGATGAAAGGGAGCAGGTATGCTAGGAAGATGGAGAATGGCCCGAACAAAAGGCCGCTTGCAATCTGAGCAATGGCAGGCAGGAAGACAAGATAATAGGGTTTCTCGCCTTTCAACAGGACCGCCCCCACTATCAGGGTGGCATTGACAATAGTCCCCGTAACAAGCTGGACTCCCGGCACGAAAAACGGCAGGGCGAATATGAATAGCAGCATGCCCCAGAAAAAGGCCGACGAGTCGACAAAGCGCACTGTGCTTATTACAGAATCGTCAGTGCCGAAAACGTCAATGTCCCTTTCGCGCTTCCTTTTTTTCATTGCCATGCGACCAGCAATGAGGTAATGCACCCTGCCTAATTTAAGCGTTTGTCAGGGATGCAGAAAAATAAGATGGGGGGTGTCCCCCCTTGGGCTGTCAAGGGCAGGAAAAACATGCCGCTAATCGGGGGGTTTGGGCGGTCAGCATTTTCGGCGTGCCGAAAATGAATGATGCATTTTCCTGTGGAAAATGCACATGACGGACTAAGGTGGGTGTCCCCCCTTGGGCTGTCATTGGAATTGGGCGGGCACAGAGCCGGGTATGCCCTGCATCTGCTGCGGATAGGTGCCCTTGAATTTCACCTTGCCGTCCTCGACTTGCAAAGTGTCTACAGACAGGCCCGGATTCTTCGCGAAAAAGTCCTGCGTCACAGTGTTGAGGGCGTCCTGCGCCTGCACAAGCTGGTCGCCGCCGACGCCAAGCCTGCCGACCTCGAGGGACTCAAGCTTGAACGTGACAGAGCCTGAGGAAACCTTGTCGAGCCTGCCCTTCGCATACACCGGGGCCTGGAGCTGTGGCACGTCCAAAAGCGCTGAAGTCTCTATTGTCCCGTCCGCATTGAACTTCACCTGCGCGTCCTTGAACACGTCCTTTGCCGGATGGTTGAGGTTTGCGGTGAACTCCTCCTGCGTGATTTCAGTGTCCACAGGCACGCTGCCGCTTGAGACATAGGGGCATGTGAGGCACCACGCGTCGCCGTCAACGAGCTGGAAGCCCGGTATTTTGGCAAGGGCGTTGTTGTAATCCGAATTGGTGTACTTTACCCCAAGGTCGCGTGGCTTGTTGGTCCCCATCAAATCCGACAAGCCGGGGAAAAAGCCGAAATACGCTATGGCAAGCGCTATTATAAGAATGAAGATTACCGCAGCCGCTGCAAAGCCGAGCACGGCTCCGCCAAACATCTTGAATATTCCGCCTTTGTCTGCCAATATACCACCCACACAAACTGCCTTGATACTAATTCACGGCAGGGAATTTAAAGCGAATCCCGCCCCGGCATTGGGCTGGCAGGAAAGCGCGGTTGTTTCAGGCGAGCATGTTTGGCGCGAAAAGGAGCATGAGGCCCAATATCCCCATGATAAGCCCGCCGATTATCTTGTTGTACGCAGCGTATTTCTGCCCTACGTCGCCGGAGAGCATGAATATAGCCATGCCAAAGACAATTAGGTCGTCAAGCATGAAGAAGAAGACATAGACAAGCATGTAGAAGTAGTGCTCCACAAAGCCGAGGTTGCTTATGGCGAGCGCCTGGGTGAAGACCACGGGTATTGCTGAAGAGCAGACGAATTCGACCGAGTTTATCACGAAAGCCAGGACAACTATGCCCCCCATTGTCGCAAGGTTCATAGGGGAAGAGACAATGCGCTTCATGTCGTCCATGAGCTTTTTCTTGCCCTCCGCGCCCTCGACCTTGCACGTTATCGCCCCCTTGGTGTCAATGTATTCCTTGAACGATAGTATGCCGGCGCCAAGCGCGAATGCTCCGACGATTATAGTGATTGGCCTGAAATAGCCGATTACCAGGAACGCGTTGAGCCAGGCTGTCATGAAAAGGAAGTAAAGTATGCCGGATGCGAGCAGGAACGTGGCGACAATGAGCCATTTGCGCCTGACAGACTGGACGCTCATTGTCAGGCTGATAAGGTATACCAGCACCCACATGGCGCACGGGTTGAACCCGTCAATCAGGCCAAGGACTGCCGCGACCACGAGAAGGGAGGCGTTTGACAGGTCTATCGTCCCGACAAGCGGAACCTGCAAATCCGAGAGCGGGTTTTGACTGATTGCTGTAGCATTGCCCGGGACAGCGCAGCCGGAAGGCATGCATTCCAGAAGGGAGCGCCTAATGTCTTCGCCCCTGTGCTGGGCATCGTCAAAGCCCACAAGCATTTCGTAATTTCCTATGAAAGTCACAGGCACGCCGGCGGGCGCTATTGTGGTAAAGTTGACGGACATGGACTGCATGAGCCGCAGGTTTGACGCCATGTCCACGTTATAGGCGCTGACGCTGGCGTTTTCAAATCCCTTTTCAGCAAGCAGGCCCTGCATGAACTCCTCCTCTGCCGCGCAGTGCGGGCAGCCGGGGGAATAGAAAAAGCTGATAGTGACATTATTGCCCGTCCCGATGGTTTTTTGCGGCATATCAATGCCAGATTGCTGGAAAATGAGAAGATATAGGGCAAGCAGTGCGAGGGCTATTGAGAGGTACCTGTTGAAAGGCACTGACATGAACTCCGATATTTCCTTTGCAATCCTGTCCATCAAAAGGCACCCATCCCGGAACCGCGCTATGCAGGGGCAAGCCCGGCTTGGACCTGGTCAAGCTTAGCTCCTATGTCGGCAAACCCGCCCCACCCATTCTCGCCATACCTGTATATGTCATTGTCGCCTATGATTATCCAGATGTAATGGTTTGACTGCTGGCACGCCGAAAGAGTTGACGAGCATATCTGGAATTCCCTGCCGATAGTGCCCAGATACTCGCCCCATGTGGGCTCATAGACATAGGCGCCCTGGAGAAGCCCGAGCTGGGAGGAGGAATTTGCCTGCGCCTTTGACAGCGCCACTGTGCAGTGCCCCGCGTCGCCTTCAAGATAGCAGATTACGTAGGGGTATAGGCCTGACAGTTTCCCAAGCGAGACTTTTTGGGAAGAGCCGAAGTAATAGTAATTGTCGCCCGGGTTTGACTTTCCTGCGAGCGGGAAAACCCTGAATTCGCCCTGCCCTGGCTGCCATGCCACCACTGTGGCCGACGGGTCCTTCTGCTTTATGTAATTCACCGTGGCCTTTGAGAAAAGGGCTATGTCCTCGCAGTCGCCGCCCCATCTCTTGGCGGTCTCAAGCAGGCTTTGGAGGTGGTCGACTGAACCCGCGTCAATGTCGTTCTTGTAGCTTATCGAGACCGCGGTCGTGGACATCCTGTGGTAGGCGCAGGCGAGGTTGAACTCCTCCCTCTGGCTTGTTGGGTTGAGTTCCGTGCAGTCCTGCAGCACCCGCAGGCGGAACAGGTCGATGCTGTTGTAAAGCCCGGAGGGCAGGATTGCGTTTTCCCGGAACCAGCTAAAGGACGTGTTGAGGTCTGCGCGCATTGAATATATCGAAGCATTGAGCCGGGCGAGGGAATCCTGCTGGCTTGCAAGCGCGCTCTTGTTTGCCTCGAGCTGGGCCTGCACTGAATCGAGCTGCGCCTGCGTGGAATTGAGTATGAATTTTGTCACTTCAAGGTCCTTTTCAGTGCTTGCGAGGCTCGAGTTTATGGACTGGATTGAGCTTTCAAGCGCATTGTTCCTGGACATTTCGGAATCAAGCTGGCCTTTCAGGCCTGAATTCGTGGCATTCAGGGCTTCTGCCTGCGCATGCAGCTGGGAGAGCTCGAGCGCCTGGGAGGCGTAGTTGTAGCCGAGTATCGCAACTATGCCCACGAGGCATACCACTGCCGCCACGAGACCTGCCATTGCGATTTTTTCCATTCCCTTGCCCTGCATTGACATAGCACCCTGTTGCCGAATCTGGACTAGTATTTTAAGCCAGCCAATAAAACATTATCCATGGCTTGTGCCTGGCGGGGGCTTGAATGGAGATAGAGGAGATATCCAAGATAGACGGCAAGGGGAGGGTGCTCATACCCTCGAAAATCAGGAAGTCCGCGAACCTCGCAGACGATTCCGCCATCATAGTTTCCTATGACAGCGATTCGAATTCCGTCAGGATAATCCCCGCATTCGAGAAGAGGCTTGACAGGATAGAGATTGGCATGGGCGACGTGCCGGGAGCTCTTTCAAGGCTTGCGTCCGCGCTATACATCGAAGGCGTGGACATAGTAAAAAGCGAGTCAGTGAGCATGTCGCGCGGGAAAAAGGCGCGCTGGCTTGTGACGTGCAAGGGCATGGAGCATGGGCAGGCCGAAAGGGTCAAAAAAAGGCTTCTGAAGTCGGGCGCGGAGAGCGTCCTTGTTTCAAAGCTCTAGCGCCTTCCCACTAAAAGTGGGAAAAAAGTGGGAAAAGTTTATAAAGCCCTGATTGGCAACTTCTTTTGCGTGATAATTCGTTAGGTGAAATCATGGGTGGATTGCTTCACACAGGAAATTCAGGAAAAATTCAGGGATAAGATTCTAATTGCAGGACTGGCCAGCGTGCAGAAGGGAAAAATCCTTTCGCGCCCGGCAGACGCAGGCTGCGCCGATACTGTCTCGCAGATACTCTCCCAAGTGAAAGCCAGGGGGGACGGGGCGCTTATTGAATATGCCCGTAAGTTTGACGGCGCAGGCGCGGATTATGCCATCAGGGTGCCTGAAAGCGAGATTGAGAGGGCGCTGGAAACATGCCCGAAGGACCTGCTTTGGGCCATGGGGCTTGCGAAAAAAAACATCGAGGCATACGCAAAGGCATGCATGCCAAAGCCTGTCGCCTTCAATGGAAAGGACGCCAAAATAAGCAGGAAAATAGTGCCGCTCGAATCCGCAGGTATTTACGCCCCGGGGGGCAGGGCGGCATACCCTTCGACAGTGCTAATGTGCGCCATTCCAGCCAAAACCGCAGGCGTGGAAAAGGTAGTCCTCTGCTCGCCTTTCCCAGTGCAGGATTCAATACTTGCGGCCGCAGCATTGTGCGGGATAAAGGACGTATTTGCGATAGGAGGGGCGCAGGCGATAGCCGCAATGGCGTATGGCACCAAAACTGTGCCCAAAGTCCGCATAATTGCCGGGCCTGGAAACCAGTATGTGACAGAAGCCAAGCGCCAGGCGAGGAATTCAGGCACTGCCATAGACATGCTTGCAGGCCCCACGGAAGTCATGATAATAGCTGACAAAGGCGCGGACATCGGGCTCGTGGCTGCCGACATGCTCGCGCAACTTGAGCACGGACCGGATTCGACTGCAATTGCAATTGTCGAAAAAGGCATGGAAAAGGGGCTTGCTAACGAGATAGCCGCGCAGGCCGCAACCCTGAACCGCGCGCAAATACTTGAAAAGAGCATTTCAAACTGCTGGATAGTTGCCGCAGGCAAGGGCGATTACGAAGGCATGGCGGATTTGGCAAATGCTTATGCGCCGGAGCACCTTGAACTCCAGACAAGGAACAATGCGCGGCTGCTCAAGCTTGTGAAAAACGCTGGCGCGATCTTTGTCGGGGAGAAGTCATGCGAGGCGTTCGGGGATTACTGCGCGGGCTCAAACCACGTGCTCCCTACAGGCGGCAGCGCGGCGGTCTCTTCGGCGCTTGGAGTGGAAACATTCCTCAAGAGGATAGAGGTCGTAGAAGTGAAAAAAACAGGCAGGCTTGCAAAGTGCGCCGGGATTATTGCGGATGCCGAAGGGCTTGGCGCCCACGCCAAAAGCGCGCGCAAGAGGATTGGAAGAAAAAGTGGCTGAAACAGTCAGGGGCAAACGCGTGATTATGATGAAAGACGTGACGAAACTTGCGCCGGCATACGTCCGGGCGGTGAAAAAATACGTATGCGCGAGGGACATATGCCAGGAGGGCAGGGTGTTCCTTGACGCAAACGAGAGCCCATATGCTGGGCAGGAAAGCCTGGGGCTTGGCAGCCTTAACAGGTATCCCGACCCCATGCAGGAGGAGCTGCGCGCGGCGCTTGCGAAATACGCAGGGGCAAGGCGGGAAAACGTGCTTGTGGCAAACGGCTCTGACGAGGCGATACTTCTTGTGGCGCGGGCGTTTTTGCAGCCCGGGGACAATGTGGTCTGCGTGGAGCCGGGGTATTCGATGTACGCCGCCTGCGCAATGTCGCTTGGGGCAGAAGTGAAAACCGCCCTGCTTGGGAAGGGTTTTTCGCTTGACGCCAGGGAAGTGCTTGGGAAAATAGACAGCAGGACGAAAATAATATTCCTGCCATCGCCAAACAGCCCGACAGGGGCGGAGATGGATTTGGCAGGGATTGAGAAAATCGTGAAAAAGTCAGGCCGCATAGTGTTTGTCGACGAGGCCTACATTGAATTTGGCGGGAAGTCGGCTGCGGGGCTTGTAAAAAAATACGAAAACCTCGTGGTGTCAAGGACACTGTCCAAGGCGTGGGGGCTTGCGGGGATAAGGATAGGCTATGCCATTTCGCAAAAACCCATACTGGGCCTGCTTGAGAGAATCAAGCCGCCATATAATGTCAATTCTGTTTCAGCAGGCATTGCGCTCGAGGCGGTGGCGAAAAACAGCGAAACAATGCAGGCCGCGGTTGAGTCCATAAGGAAACAGCGCGGCATGATGGCAAAATCCCTTGTTACAATGGGTTTTGAAGTTTATCCTTCATGCACTAACTTTATCCTGGCAAAACCGGCGGGGCGGATGGGCAGTTCGGCAAAAATCGTCGGGGAACTTGCAAAAAAAGGGATAATCGTGCGCGACAGGTCCGGCATGGCGCTTCTTGACGACGCGTTCAGGATTACCATAGGGGCTCCAGAAGAAAACATGGCATTGCTGCAAGGGATAAGGGAAGTGCTTGGGATGGATTATGATTCTTTGATTTTCGACATGGACGGCGTGCTTGTCGACGTCTCAAGGTCATACGACGCCGCGATAATGGAGTCGGCGAATGAAATCCTTGCAAAAACAGGCAAGAAGGGGGCATTTGACCCTGTTTCAATGGATGAAGTCAAAAAAATCAAGGCATTGCCGCAGTTCAATAATGACTGGGACGCAGCCTATGCCATAGTGGTTTCAAGAATCAATTGGAAGAAAGCGGCGGGCATCACAGTGTCAGATGAAGAGAGGAAAGGCGCGCTATACGCCGGGATAAAATCAAGTTTCCAAAAGAAATACGCGAAACTCTCGCGCCTTGAAAGGCCCCTCGCGTCAAAGGAGGACTTTGAAAAACTCGCTGAAAGCGGCATCAGGCTCGGGATATGCACTGGCAGGCCGAAAAAAGAGGCAATGGAAGCTGTTTCAAGATTCGGGTGGGAGAGGTATTTCAACAAGGGCAATGTGCTTGCGCTTGAGGATTGCAGTGAACAAAAGCCAAGCCCGAAGCCGGTGCTTGAGGCTGTGAAGCGCACAGGCGGGAAAAAGCCGTTATACGTGGGGGACTGCGAATCCGACAGGGCCGCATGCATAGCCGCTGGGTTTGATTATGCGATACTGGGCGCAAAAGGCGAAAATGCTGGGAAATTCAATGTTTCAAGCGTTAAGGAGGCGGCAGGCATTGTCGCCGGGTCAAACGCTGCGACAAGCGGGGATATAAACCCCATGGGCCCGATTTTTTACATGGGAAAACGAATTGCCGAAATTGAGAGGAAAACCAGCGAGACCTATGTCAGGGCCAGCGTAGCAATTGACGGCACAGGCAAGGCAGAAATCGACACGGGAATAGGATTCCTTGACCACATGCTTGAAGCTGTTGCAAAGCACGGCAATTTCGACATAGCCCTGAAAGCGAAAGGCGACCTTGAGGTGGACCAGCACCACACAGTGGAGGATGCCGGCATAGCGCTTGGTATGGCGTTCTCAAAAGCCCTTGGTGGCAAGAGAGGGATAGCCCGCGCGGGCAGCTTCGCGTTCCCGATGGACGAGGCAATGGCGCTTGTGAGCGTGGATTTTGGCGGCAGGGCATACCTGAACTTTGACGCGCAATTCCAGAGGGAATTCATAGGCACCCTCCAGTCGGACCTTGTAAAGGAATTCTTTGCCGGCTTTGTGCAGGCTGCAAAGTGCAATTTGCATGTCAGGATGCTATACAAGGGCAATGACCACCACAAGTGCGAGAGCATATTCAAGGGGTTCGCAAGGGCGCTTTCACAGGCATGCGAAATCAAGAGGCAGAGGCTTGGGCAAATCCCAAGCACAAAAGGCGTGATTTGAATGGATGAGACACAGATAAGGATAGCAATACCCAACAAGGGCAGGCTGAAAGCCCCGTCCCTTGAAATGCTTGAGAAGTGCCAGCTGGCTGTCGAGAGCGGCGAGGACGAGCGCAGGCTATGGGCGCAGACAGCCGACCCGAACGTGTCGGTGGTGTTCGCCAGGTCCGAGGACATACCCGACATAGTGGAAGCCGGCGCAGCAGATTGCGGCATTAGCGGGCTGGACCTTGTGAGGGAGAGGGGCTGCGACGTGGACGTCCTCCAAAAGCTCGGGTTTGGCAAGTGCAGGATAGTGATTGCAGGCCCGAAAAAGGCGGGGCTTGCGGCGCTTGACGGCAAGAAAATAGCCACCAAGATGCCAAACATCCTCGCCGGCTATTGCAAGGCCAAAGGCATCAGGCCGCAGATTGTAAAGCTCAAGGGCGCCACCGAGGTCTCGCCTATGCTTGGCGTGTCGTCCTATATCTGCGACCACGTGTCAACAGGCTCCACGCTTGCGGCAAACTCCCTTGTGGAGATAGCGACGGTGTTCGAGTCCGAGGCGTGCCTGATAGGGTTCAAGAAAGCGCCAAGGGAAAAGCGCGAGTTTTTGGAATCCCTATCGACCCTTGTCGAGGGCACGGTTGCAGCAAGGGGCAAGAAATACCTGATGATGAATGTCAATGAGAAAAACCTCAAGAGGCTTGTCCAGTCGATTCCAAGCTCGAAAAGCCCCACGGTCCTGCCGCTTGCAAGGAAAGGCGAATACGCGGTGCACACGGTCGTGCCGTCAAGGGGGCTTGCGAAGATGATTAGCAGGCTCGAGGCCCTTGGGGCAAGGGACATACTCGTAGTCGGGATAAACCAGGTAATACCATGAACAGCAAAGAACCGGCAACAAGCCGGAAAGGGAAAGGGGCGCCAGGCGCGCAGGGAAATGCCAAAAATGGCAGGGGCAGCGGATGCGTCGGCATACTCGACCTCGGGATAGGAAATGTGGCAAGCGTGTCAAACGCGCTTGAGAGGCTTGGCGCAAGGCCCAAAATAATTTCAAGGAAGGGCCAGATTGAAAAATGCTCGCGCCTTGTCATGCCCGGGGTCGGCACTTTCGGGGCGGGCATGGCAGCCATGGGAAAGCACGGGGATGAAATCCGCAAGTTCGCAGAAAGCGGCAAGCCAGTGCTTGGGATATGCCTTGGGATGCAGCTAATGCTTGACAAGGGGTTTGAAAACGGCGGCAGGCGCGGGCTTGGCATGTTCAAGGGCTCTGCCAGGCGGATGGATTTCGCCCCGAAACTCCCCCACGTCGGCTGGGCAAAAGTCACAGGCAGACTGTCAGGCCTGCTTGAAGGGACGCGCGACGGGGAATACTATTACTTTGTCCACTCATACGCCTGCTTCCCGCAGGACAAGTCCATAATCGCAGGGGAATGCGCTTATGGGAAAAAATTCGCTGCCTGCATTGGCAAGGGAAATGTCTGGGGAGTGCAGTTCCACCCTGAAAAAAGCGGCAGGGCAGGAAGGAAGGTACTGGAGAATTTCCTGAAAATGTGATTTCAAAGGAATGATTTGCATGGTGGAAGTAATACCTGCGATAGACATCTTGGGCGGAAGGCCCGCAAGGCTTAGCAGGGGCACGGAGGCAAGCGCCAAATACTACGCGCGCGAGCCAGCGCAAGTCGCAAGGGAGCTTTACGAAACCGGGTTTGAAAGGCTGCACGTGGTGGACTTGGACGCGGCTTTCGGCAAAAGCCCCAACACTGAAACAATACGCCGGATATGCGGCTCGTGCGGGATTAAAGTCCAGGTTGGCGGCGGCATAAGGAGCATTGAGAGGGCGGGGGAGATAATAGGGCTTGGCGCCGACAGGATAATCATTGGCACAGCCGCGCTTGACAAGGGTTTCCTTGGAAAAATCGCTGGCGAATTCGGCGATAAGGCGTGGGTGGCATGCGACGTGTCCGCTGGCATGGTGGCTACAAGGGGATGGGTGGAGAAAAGCGGCATGGGAATGGAACAGTTCATAGGCTATGCCAATGGCTTTGGGATTGGCGGGATTATAGTCTCCGACATTAAGCGCGATGGAATGCTTGAAGGCATTGACACGGGTTTTTTCAAAAAAGCCGTGGAAATTTCTAAAAAGCCCGTGATTGCAAGCGGCGGGGTTGCAGGTATAGAAGACATAAAAAAAGCGGGGGAATGCGGGGTTTCAGGATTGATAATAGGAAAAGCAATGTACGAAGGCAAGATTGACATGCGGGAAGCCCTGGAGGCTTCAAAAAAGGAGTAATTGGCGGTTATTGCAGGTTTGTCTATGGTAGCAAAAAGAATAATCCCGTGCCTTGACGTGAAAAACGGCCACGTGGTAAAAGGGGTAAGGTTCCAAAACGTCCATTACGCAGGCAACTGCGCGGCACTTGCAAAACGGTACAGCATGCTTGGCGCGGACGAGGTAGTATTCCTCGACATATCCGCAACCGAGCAGAGGAGGAAGACCCAAAAGAAATGGGTCAGGGAAGCGGCCTGGGTGCTTGACATACCATTCACCGTCGGCGGCGGGGTTTCAAGCGTCGAGGACGTAAGAAGCCTTTTGGAAGCGGGAGCCGACAAGGTGGCAATCAACACGGCAGCAGTCGCAAACCCAGGCATAATAACGGAATGCGCCGACGAGTTTGGGTCGCAGTGCATTGTAATCGCAATTGACACGAAAAAAACCGGCATTGGCCATGAAGTGTTTGTCCAGGGCGGGAAAAAGGCCACAGGGCTTGAGGCAGTCAAATGGTCGAAAAAGGCGGCGAGGCTTGGGGCGGGGGAAATCCTTCTCACGTCCATTGACAGGGACGGGACCACCTGGGGCTTTGACATTGAATTGAATTCAATGGTGGCAAAAGCCTGCAAAATACCCCTGATAGCCTCGGGCGGCGCTGGCAGGAAAAGGGATTTCCTCGACGTGTTCGAGAGGGGCGGGGCGGACGCGGCCCTTGCCGCAAGCGTATTCCACTACGGCAAAATCGGGATTTGGGAACTCAAGGATTATCTTTCAAGAAACGGGGTTGAAATGAGATGCAGAAGATAAATTCCAAAAAGGGCAGGATTGCCCCTTTCGTCGGCGGGCTTGACTTTGGCAAGGGCGGGAAAGGCATAATCCCGATGATTGTGCAGGACTATTCCACAAGGGAAGTGCTCTCGCTTTTCTGGGCAAGCAGGGAGAGCGTGGAGAAAACCGCAAGGACTGGCTATGTCTGGAGATATTCAAGGCGTGCGGGAAAAGTGGTGAAAAAAGGCGCCACTTCAGGGAACACGCAGCAGGCAATGGCGATGGTTTCAGACTGCGACAATGACGCATTGCTGGTGCTGGCAAAACAAAATGGTTCTGGCGCGTGCCACACTGGAGCGCGGACGTGCTTTTCGCAGGGGAAGGGAGCGGATTCCGGGATTACCATCGACATGCTTGCAGGCATAATAGACAGGCGCATTGCCAAAAAGGGAAAGGGCTCCTATACATATAAACTCTATAAAAATAGGGAACTCGCGCTGGCAAAGGTGGAAGAGGAGTCCGCGGAATTCATCGAGGCCGCAAGGCTAAAGCCCAAAAAAGAGATTGTCTGGGAGGCATGCGACCTGATTTACCACGCCCTTGCGGCAGCCCGCGCCTGCGGCGTGGAATTTGGCGAACTTTACTCGGAGCTTGCAAGGCGGGACAGGGAAAAAAGCGGCGGGAAAAGGCAAGCCCCCGCCAACAAGCCTGCAGGGCGCAAAAAAGCCGCCAAAAAGTAGGAAATAAGGCGCTTTTGCCTTGCCACGAGGGCGTCTTTTCGTCAAGTGCCGAAGGCATGTTCGGTAACTTTTTAAGGCTTAATCTGGAAATAAGGGCATGAAAGACCTAGAGGTACAGATTGCAGGGGAGATAGCGTGTTCCGAAACCCCCGGCGGCACCATGAAGAAGTGGCGCGAGATATTCGGCATCACCCAGGCAGACCTTGGCAAGGTGCTTGGCATATCCGCATCCACAATCTCTGACTACGAGGGCAACAGGAGGCGCTCGCCGGGCACGGGCGTGATAAAGCGCTTTGTCGGCTCCATTGTCGAGATAGACAAGGAGCGCGGCGGCCACGTAATAGACAAGCTCACACGGCCCGAGGAGAAGGCCGAGCAGTTCTTCGAGGTCCATGAATTCGCCACAAGCATAGGCGCCATTGACTTTGCCAAAATGATAAACGGCAAGGTCGTGGCAAACGAGGACCTGATGAAGGTCAAGAAAATATACGGCTACACGGTCATCGACAGCCTGAAAGTCATAATGGAGATGCCATACACGCACTATCCGAGGCTTTACGGCTCCATGTCGGAGCGCGCCTTCATATTCACCAAGGTCTCGACAGGCAGGTCCCCGCTCGTGGTGGTCAGGGTGACTGCCATGAAGCCGAGCATCATAGTCCTGCACGGGCTTGACGCGGACAAGATAGACGAGCTTGCCCTCAAGCTTGCGGAAAAGGAGCAGATACCCGTCATCACGACCAAGATGGACGTTTCAAAAATCAAGGACAGCCTGAACAAGATCTAAGGCGGAGCGGGCGAATCCGAAAAGCCCCCCGGGGCGAGATTTGACCTGCCTTAGGCAGGAAAACATTTTCATGGTGGTATTATGATATCAGGAATCATAGGATGGGGCGCGTACGTCCCGAAATACAGGATAAAGGCCGAGGAAATAGCCGAGGTCTGGGGCGAGGAGCCCGACAGGATAATCAAGGGCCTCGGGGTGCAGGAAAAAAGCGTGCCAGACATCGACGAGGACACTGCGACAATGGCAGTTGAGGCGTCAAGGATAGCCCTTGAGCGGGCGAAAATAAGCCCACAGGACATAGGGGCGGTCTTTGTCGGCTCGGAGAGCCACCCTTACGCAGTCAAGCCCACAGCGACCATACTCGCGGAAGCCATCAGGGCAACGCCGCACCTCACTGCGGCGGACACGGAATTCGCGTGCAAGGCCGGCACTGTCTCGATGCAGATTGTTTCCGCCATGGCCGCAAGCGGCATGATAAAATACGGCCTTGCGGTAGGCTCCGACACTTCGCAGGGCAGGCCCGGCGACGCGCTCGAATACACCGCAGCGGCAGGCGCGGCGGCATTCATAATAGGCAAGGAGAAAAGCGAGTCTGTGGCAACCATAGACGCGACATACTCGTTCACCACTGACACGCCGGACTTTTGGAGGCGCCAGCACGCGGAGTTCCCCACGCATGGCGGCAGGTTCACAGGCCAGCCGGCGTATTTCAGGCACGTCATGAGCGCCACGCAGGGATTGTTCGAGAAGACAGGCACGCTCGCAAAGGATTACGACTACATAGTGTTCCACCAGCCAAACGGCAAGTTCCCGGTGGAGGCCGCAAAAAAAATGGGAATCGACCCGGCGAAATTGAAAGTCGGGCTGAAGACCCCGATAATCGGCAACACGTATTCGGGCGCTTCGCCCATAGGCCTGTGCGCTGTGCTCGACATTGCAAAGCCGGGCGAAAAGATACTTGTGACTTCCTTTGGCTCCGGCGCAGGGTCGGACTCGTTTGCAATAACGGTCACGGACCTGATAACCGAGAGGCAGAAGATAGGGGCAAACCTCGACCATTTCATAAACGACAAGGAATACGTGAGTTATGCGAAGTACGTGAAGAACAGGAAGAAGCTCAAAAGCCTTTGAGCAGGCGTAAAACCATTCATTCAAGGTGATTATGATGAGGAGAGTTGCAATCGTCGGGGCCGGCATGAGCAGGTTCGGCGAGGACTGGAACCGCGGGTTCAGGGACATGATAATAGACGCCGGCACATCGGCGATAACCGACGCCAAGATTTCAGGCGACAAGATTGACGCGATGTTCATAGGCACCATGGCGGCAGGCAGGCTTATTGGCCAGGAGCACATAGGCGCCCTGATTGCGGACTTCATGGGGCTCAACCCGATACCCTCGACAAGGGTCGAGGCGGCGTGCGCGTCGGGCGGCGTCGCGCTGCGCCAGGGATACATGGCGGTCGCATCCGGCATGCACGACACTGTGGTGGTCGGCGGCGTCGAGAAGATGACCGAGGTCACGACAAACGAGGTTTCGACAGCCCTCGGAGGCGCGGGCGACCAGGAATGGGAGCTTTTCATGGGCGCGACTTTCCCGGCGCTTTACGCGTTCATGGCAAGGAGGCACATGCTCGACTACGGCACCACCGAGGAGATGCTTGCCCACGCGGCAGTGAAAAACCACAAGAACGCCTCAAAGAACAAGTACGCGCAGTACCAGAACGAGATAACTGTGGAACAGGTCCTCAAGTCAAAGACCATCGCATCGCCATTGAAGGTGTTCGACTGCTCGCCCATTACAGACGGCGCCGCGGCCGTCGTCCTGATGCCGTATGAAAAGGCGTTGAGCTTCACGAAAAAGCCGGTCGAGATAATAGCCTCCGCGCAGGCTTCGGACTCCATAGCATTGCACGACAGGGAGAGCCTGACAAAACTCAAGGCGACCGAAATAGCCGCGCAAAAGGCGTTCAAGCAGGCAAACATGTCGCCAAAGGACATACAGGTAGCCGAAGTCCACGACTGCTTCACCATAGCGGAGATAATGGCTATTGAGGACCTCGGGTTTTTCAAGAAGGGCGAAGGCGGAAAGGCGACAATGGAAGGCCTCACGGCGCTCAACTCGCAGATATCGATAAACACGTCGGGCGGGCTGAAAGGCTGCGGCCACCCGGTAGGCGCCACGGGCGTCAAGCAGGCGGTAGAAATCGCATGGCAGTTGAGAGGCGAAGGCGGGGAGAGGCAGGCGAAAAACGCCAACATCGGCCTCACGCACAACGTAGGCGGTTCAGGCGCCACCTGCCTGGTGCACATAATGAAAAAAGAATGAGGGCAACGGCATAATCTTGAAACGGTGATTTGAATGAAAGCAGGACTCGCACTCACATGGAGAAGGATACCCGAGAGGTACACGCTGAAGGGCAACAGGTGCACGAATTGCGATACCAATTATTTCCCGCCGAGGAAAATCTGCCCTAAGTGCAGGAGGCACGGGAAAATCGAGCCTTTCCAGTATTCCGGCAAGGGGAAGGTATACACTTATGCCGAAATAACGGCCCCGCCTGTCGGGTTCGAGCTTGAGATACCTTACGTGCTCGCGCTTATCGAGCTGGAGGAAGGCCCGAAAATAACAGCCCAGATAGTTGACTGCAAGGCGGAGGACGTTAAAATCGGCTCGCCCGTCCACATGGTGTTCAGGAAAATACAGGAGGACGGCGAGGAAGGGCTAATCCACTACGGCTACAAGTTCAAGCTGGCAAAATGAGGATTCCGCCAAAATAGGCCGGGGCTGCAAGAGAACAGCAAGGAGCTAGTCGCGCGGGTAATTGAAATACAGGAACGTAGCCCTGCCGCCGTCAAATGTTATTGTTATGTCGACCGGGTTTTCCATGAAAGCCTGGAACTTCTCAAGCGGCCTAATAGAGCCCTTGGCAAGGTCCCGGTATTGCTGCTCGTTTCTGTGCTGCACCAAGTCCACGGCCGAGCCAATGGGAGTCAGAGAGTTTACTGCATTGGCAAGCATGGACGACACGCAAAACGAAAGGAGCTCGTCGTCGCCTGATTGCGCGGATTCCTTGGCTGCAATTATCTTGCCATTAAGCCCGGATATTGATTGCCCCAGGACCGACGCGGATTCCATGAGTGCAGCGGAGTACTTGGGGCTGCCCTTTTTTTCAAGGTCTGCCACGAATATCTTGCCCTTGGCAATCACGTCCCCATAGGGCCCTGAAAAACCCTCCCATTCGGATTTGAGCATGGAGACCACCTTGCCCTCAAAGGCTTCCTTTGTAATAGGCCCGCTGAAGTGCCTGGCGTAAAAATAATGGTTCGCAGGATAAGGAGAAGAAACAGTGCTTTTTTCATTTGCCTTTGCCATCTTTGACATGGAAAAAAATGCGAAATAAAGATTTATATGCATATTAGCCCATCGTTTATAACCTTATGGGCGGGATTTATAACCAAAGGAGTCAAATTGGGCGCGCACGCGCTTCCCGCAAAAACGCGCATGCAGGGCAAAGCGGGCATTTTCACGCAAGCGAGATTTCCCGCGTCCTGCCAAGTTTTTTCTGCACGTCCTCTGCCTTGAGGAAACCTGCTGCCACGAGCTTTGATATGTAATTCCTCGCATTCCTGTCCTCTATGCCCTTTTTGGCAAGCTTCAGGTATAGCGGGCCGCTCTCGATTTTCCCGCCGCTGTCCTTGACTATCTTCACTATTTCCTTTTCAATGTCTGAAAGGAGCGCGAAATCCTGTTTCTTGAGTTCCTCTAGCACTTCGGGCGCGACTGCCTTTGCGTCCTCGATTGCCACGCGGGAAGACCCGCGCTTTTCGGCGCGCCTGCCCGCCTTCCAAAGGGCCGTTATGGAAACCCGCGCGTCGCCGCCGTATTTGGCGCCCATCGCCGCGCAGACCGGGATTACCTCGCCTTCGACCACGCCGGGGGCGAATGCCACCTGCGAGCGTGCGTTTAGAATGTCCTTGAGCTGCGTGGGGCTGTACCTGTCAAACTTCATGTGGACGAACGAGAGCGAGCTTTTGACGCGTGGGTCCAGAAGCGACTGGAACGATTCATTGTTGGTTATCCCGACAAGCCCGAAGTTCACGCCGAAATTCTCGCCCGAGCGGGCTATGTCGTAGAGCAGCTTTTCCTCGCCGTGGGCGGATATGAGGAGCCTGTCGATTTCGTCAAGCACAAGGACCGGGACCTTGTTTTCGAGCCTGCAAATCTGGGATATCCTGTCTATTATCTCGTCAACCGCTATTCCCCTGCGAGGGAGTATTTCGCCAAGCTTTGTGACGACCAGGTTGAGTATTGAAAAGCGCGTGGAATATTCCCAGCAGTTCACGTATATGGGGACCGCGCGCTGGGTGTATTCAGAAAGCTCGCGCAACACGTGCCGGGAGCAGGTGGTCTTGCCAGTTCCGCTCGGGCCGGTCAAAAGCACGTTTTCAGGCTTGCGGCCTTTCGGGATGTTTCGCAGGGCATAGGCTATCTCGCCCACCTCCCGCTGGCGGTGAAGCACAGAGTCCGGGAGGTAATTGGGCATGAGCGCGTCCTCGTTGCGGAAAATGCCAGCGTCGGAGGACGAGCTTGAAACAGACCTGAAAATGTTCATGCATTGAGTAGGGGAGCCATGCTTTAAATTTGCTTGTAAGACCCGCTTCCAAAGCGGTTTTTGCTTGCCAAACGGGCATTCTTGCCGCTTTTTTCGGCTCCGGCGCCCCGCCGGGCGCATACGGCGAAAAAGCCTTTGTTCGGGCAGTGCCAAACAAAAACGAAGGCTTATAAATAGCCTGCAGGGGAGAGTTTGTGCAGAGGTGGGGAAATGGGTTTCCTTGAACATGCAAAAATAGATTTCAGGTTCGTATTCGCCCTCGTGGCGCTCATGGTCATAGCATCAAGCGTCTCCGCGGAGAATTCACAGCAGGCAAGCGCGGGCATCGCGCCCATATACGTGATTGCCAATTACACAAACGGCAGCGCGGGCATGATAGCCATGCAGCCCTATGTCTATCTTGGCGACCTTAGCCTGAAATCCGACTTTGCGCAGGGAGAGCCGATTTACATGTCTGCGACGCTTGCAAACCAGATGGGATACCAGCAGGACGTGGTAGTCACATTGAGGATAAGCGGCAACCAGATAATGTATGACAGCAACGGAAGGGCATACCCGACAGCAACAGCTTCAGGCGGGGAATCCGACACAAGCCAGGGAAGGCAGGCCAAGGCAGACGATGGCACTTACAAGTCTGACAGCGGCCAGGCCCAGATAACATGGCAGGGCGGCGATTCATCCCAGGAAGGCTCGGTCGCGATACCCGTGGATTCAAGGACATACTATGTTTCACAGGGATACACCCTAGGAGCCTATGAAAAGCGCACTGTGGAGTTCAAGGTTTCACAGGACAACCTGCCTTACAGCGACACGATTGGCGTCATGTGCGCAGCGGGAACTTCCAAGTCCGACACTGCGCAGGAGTCAAACTCCGACACCTATTCGGAAACTTCGGTCGCGATATACGCAAATGGCACGATTGGAAACCCGATCGGCTGCAACAGGGAATACAAGGCATACACAGTCAGGCTCATGGCAGCGCCTGGGACACAGGACGTATACGCGCCCGGCAACAGGGGCGCGGCAGTGAGCGGCAGCTTCACGGTAACAGTGGACAATGGCAGCCAAGCGTCAACCGCGGTCGAGCAGGCACTCTACCCGGGCTGGAACCTGGTTTCCGCCCCTACGCAGCCATACGGCTCAATTGACTACAATGACTGCCAGGTTGCCTCGCCTTTCTGGTCGTACAACCCGCAGACCAACCAGTACGAGAAGGATGGCAACCCCATATACCACACGGGCTACTGGATTTACTCCAGCAACAAGTGCACACTCAAATACGTGGTGCCCTTCGGGATAGTGGGCATGCCAAACCCCAACTCGCCAAAGCACATGTACGCGGGATGGAACCTGGTCGGGAACCCGTTCATGTTCCTTTCGGCAAACCCGTCCATAAGCCAGATGACAGGCTGCACAATCACAAGCGGCCCGTGGGCGTATGACACCTTATCCCAGCAGTACGTGAAGGCAGACAGCCTCTCAAACGGCAAGGGCGTTTGGATAAAGGTCGACAGCGAGTGCGACATGTACTACAAGGGCGACAACACGCCGCCGGCGCCGCCCCAGTGAGCTTTTTTCTTTTTTTATTTTCTTTTTCGTCTTTTACGGTTTCCTTTTCACAGGGCGGCCTTCCTTTTTTATTTTCCAAGAGCAGAGGCATCCTTCCTGTTTTAAATTGGATGCAGTGGATAAGCAGGAACATGCAAATCATAGCGGACTTGCACCTGCACTCTAAATACTCGCTTGCCACAAGCCCGGAATGCGAGCCTGAAGGCCTTGCCAAATGGGCCAAAATAAAGGGCGTCGGCCTCGTGGGCACCGGGGATTTCACCCACCCAAAATACCTTTCTGAACTCAAGGGCAAGCTGACAGAATCAGAAGGCGCGGGCATTTACGAATACAATGGGATGAAATTCATCCTGTCCTGCGAGGTCTCCACGATTTACAGGCAGGGCGACAAGACGAGGAAGATACACCAGATACTTTTCACGCCATCCCTTGACGCAGCGCAGGCAATTTCAGACGAACTTGGGAAATACGGCAAAATAGCGTCCGATGGCAGGCCGATATTGAAGATGTCAAGCGCGCAGCTTGCTGACCTGATTTTCTCGCTTGACAGGAAAAACGTCATCATTCCCGCCCATGTATGGACCCCGTGGTTCGGCTTATTCGGCTCGAAATCCGGGTTCGACTCAATTGACGAGTGCTATGCCGAGCACGCCAAAAGGATATTCGCGCTTGAAACGGGGCTTTCAAGCGACCCAGCCATGAACAGGCGGCTCTCCGCGCTTGACAGGTTCACGCTCGTTTCCAATTCCGACACCCACTCGCCTGAAAAGCTTGGAAGGGAGGCAAACGTGCTCGACTTGCAGAAACTGGACTATGATTCAGTCTTCAGGGCGATAAAAGAAGGCAGGGACGGCGGATTTGTGCGCACAGTGGAATTCTTCCCGCAGGAAGGCAAGTACCACGTAGACGGGCACAGGGCGTGCGGCTTCTCGTGCAGCCCTAAAAAGACAAAAGAGCTTGGCGGCGTGTGCCCCAAATGCGGCAAGCCACTGACAAAAGGCGTGGAATACAGGGTGGAAGAGCTTGCCGACAGGCCCGAAGGCTACCAGAAGCCCGGCGACGTGCCCTTCGTATACCAGGTCCCGCTCAAGCAGCTCATTTCAAGCGCCAATGGCGGGATTGGCGAGCACACGAAAAAGGCGGGCATTGTTTACGGGGCTTTCCTGAAAGCCTTTGGCACGGAATTCGCAGCCCTCAACGCTACGCAAAAACAGCTTGGCGAAGCGCAGGGGCTTGACCAGAAGACTTCAAGGGCCATTTCCCTTGTCCAGTCGGGCAAGGTAAAACTCGTCCCGGGCTTTGACGGCGAGTATGGCAGGATAGAAGTAGAGCCCTAACCCATCCTCTCTTCGGTAAGTATGCCGAAAAGCCCGGGCTTCAGGGTAACGTCGCCAACCACGATATGCTTATCTTCCGCAGCGAACCCTATCGCAGTATCCAGGACTATGGCGGGCCCGGGCTTGTAATATAGCAGGCTCCTGGCATTAGAGCCATTCGGCGAGATTACAAGGTTGCCCACCGGCAGCAGGAAGTCATTGTCGTTTTTCCTGCGTTCGCTGTTTTCGAACCTGCCCGGGAAGATTTTCATGTTATGGAGCTGCGCCCCGGCAGTGCGAATGGAATAAGAGCAGAAGTCCTTGCTTATGTCTGCGATTGCATAGCCTTCCTGTATTGCAGCCACGGCAGGCATGCCCAAGTCAACGCCTTTTGCCCTTGCCTGTTCTTCGGTGAAAAAGTAAAACCTGACTGCCCCGCTCCTGTGGCTTGACTCCGTGTAGTATACGCCGTTTTCCTTTGGAAGCTGGCCGAGGGGGGAGCAGGACCTGGCTACCATGAGGCTTGGGGCTATGGGCCCGACTTGGGAGAGCAAGTCCCCGTATTTCTGCCTGATTCCAAGGTCGCCATAGAGGTAGAGCACATTGCCGTGCCGGATTATGGATTCAGGCCCGAATTTGCTGAATGCCTCCGCAATGCGCATGCCGCCTTCGCGAAAAGCTGCCTGGACCTTGAAATTCCCCTTGGGGGTTTCTATGATTTTTCCGACAACTGACATGAAAACACCTTTAATGGGATGGGATTGGCAGGCCCGGCCGCCAGCCGCTGCCTGGCACCTGGAATGCCCCATCCAGCTCATATATAGGTTGTGGCACAAATGGCATTATTATTAAGGTTTTAACCTAAATATGCCAAATATGGCAAAAAAGAAGGATACAATAAGGCAAGAGGGGACTAGAAGCGCGGTATGGAAACTCATAGACCGCGACCCGTCCATCAGGCTGGACATGGAGCGCGGGCTTGTAAATGCCAGGGCGCTTGCAAGGTATTGCGGCAGGCAGGGGATACCCGGAAGCGAGGACGCCATAATCTCCGCCATAAGGCGCTACCCGCAAGGCAATGCGGCAAAAAAACAGTACGACGAGGCCACGCTGATAGCAAGCCAGTCCACAATATCGACCAAGAGCCATATAGTGGAGATTTCCCTGAAGAAATCCGGCGACGTCCAGGACATACTGCCGAAGATGTTCACGTGCATCAGCTTCGACAGGGGAGAGACATTGAGGCTTGTCCAGGGCGAGGAGGCGATAAAGGTCATAATAGACGAGAAGAACATGGACAAGGTCATGGCGTTCATTCCACGAAAGCTTGTCATAAGCGTCCTCAAGGGCCTTGCCGAGATAAACATGCACCTGCACCCGCAGGCAGTCAGGACGCCGGGAATCATGCTCGTCCTTACAGGCGAGTTCGCGCGAAACAACATCAACATATACGAAATTACCAGCTGCGTGCCGGAGATGCTCTTCTTCGTCGAGGAAAAGGACATCCTCGAAGCCTACAGGGTGCTCTTCGAGCTCTGCCATGGCAAACCGGGCAAGGCATGAGCGCGGGCTAATGAAGCATGCAGGCCCGGGAGGATGAGGCGGGGGATGCAGCATTATATACAATGGCGGCAAATCAGAGGCAGGCGAAAAGTTGGTATTATGGCAAAGGACAAGGCTAAACCCGAAACAGTGGATTCCATATGCTCCGGCATCAAGTCCCTCAAGATTCAGGGGGCCAGAAACGTCGCCATAGCGGCTGTCCGCGCGCTTGCGATAACCGCAGGGGAGTCGAAGGCTAGGGCCCCAAGCCGGTTCTACGGCGAGTTGCTGGAGGCGGCGGAGCTCCTCGCGTCCACGCGCCCGACGGAGCCCATGCTTAGGAACTCGATACGGCTCGTGCTTGCGAACATAGAAAAAAGGATTGAAAAAGGGCAGGGAGTGGCGCAGCTCAAGGCTGCGGTGAAAAAGGAATACTCTCAATACCTTTCAAATGTGCAAATGGGCATCGACGCCATAGCCGGCTATGGCGCCGCGCTCGTGCCAAAGGGCGGCAGGGTGCTCGTGCACTGCCATTCAAGTTCCGTAGTGGCGATACTCAAAAAGGCTTATGACACAGGCAGGCTCGATTCCGTGACATGCACGGAGACAAGGCCGAGATACCAGGGCAGGATAACAGCCCGCGAACTCTCGGAGCACGGCATTGACACCACGATAGTGGTCGATTCGGCTGCGGCAGTGTTCATACCGCAGGTCGACATGGTGCTTGTGGGAGCAGACGCGGTTTCGGCAACAGGGGACCTGGTCAACAAGATAGGCACGCGCGGCATTGCGCAGATAGCATTCGACTGCGGCGTCCCGTTCTACTCGGCAGCGGAGATATACAAGTTCGAGCCTGTAACCGTCTGGGGCAGGCAGATAGAGATAGAGGAGAGGGACACGGAGGAAGTCGTGGCGCGCTTGGAGCTCCCGAAAGCCAAGGTCAGGAACCTGGCATTCGACCTCACCCCTGCAAAATACGTCAAGGCGTTTGTCACGGAAAGGGGCGTTGTCCCGCCTTATTCCATGCTCTCAATAGCAGGGCAAGAATTTAAAATCAAAAACCCAATAGACAGGTAGCCCCGGCACGCTGCTTCGGGCCAAGGCGGTTTTCATCTTCATTTGTTTCGGTGGTATGATTGAACGGGAATGGCAACGGGAAAGGCGACGCGTGGAACCTTAGCGAGTACGTGTGCAGGGCCAAGTGCTTTGACATAATAGCCGGCGGCAAGATAGTCGTGCTCAACGAGCGCGAGGCCATTGCCCACGACATATACACCTCACACAGGGTAATACTCAATTACAGGGGCAAGGACACTATCGCCAAGGTTGACCTCTCCGCAGACCTGGTCAAGCCCGGCGAGATAGGGCTTTTCGCGGAAATCGCCCACGAGCTTGGGGCCAATGACAGCGAGGCCATCCGGATAAAGCACACGGGCAGGCCGGATTCCATACAGTACATAAAGAACAAGATGGACGGCAAGGAGCTCGGCCAGCAGGAGATTGACACTGTCATACGCGAGCTCATGGACAACAGGCTCTCGGAAGCCGAGCTGGCGGCATTCATAACCTCCATGTACATCAGGGGGCTTACCGACAACGAGGTCGTATCCCTCACCCAGTCGATAGTAAAGTCGGGCGAGGTGCTCGGGCTTGACAAGCACCCGATAGTGGACAAGCACTGCGTGGGCGGGGTGGCTGGGAACAGGACGACCATGATAATGGTCCCGATAATAGCGGCTGCCGGCATTTACATGCCAAAGACGTCCTCGCGCTCCATAACTTCCGCGGCAGGCACTGCCGACACGATGGAAGTGCTCGCGCCTGTGACACTGGAGCTTGACGAGATGCGCCGCGTGGTCGCTAAGAACCTCGGCTGCATAGCATGGGGCGGGGCGATGAACCTCGCCGCAGCGGACGACAAGCTGATAAAGATCCGCCACCCGCTCTCGCTTGACCCCAAGGGGGTGCTGCTGGCAAGCATACTCGCGAAGAAAAAATCTGTCGGCGCGGAGTTCTGCGTCATAGACATCCCGATAGGCAGGGGCGCGAAGTTCGTCGACCCCAAGACAGCCCAGGCTCTAGGGCATGATTTCATATCCATTGGCAAGAAGCTCGGGATAGAGGTCGAAGTCCTCATAACCGACGGTTCAGACCCGATAGGCAACGGGGTGGGCCCGGGGCTTGAGTGCCGCGACGTGTTCTCTGTCCTTGAGGGCAACGGGCCCGCGGACCTGCGCGACAAGTCGTGCCAGCTTGCAGGCACGCTTTTGGAATTGTGCAAAAAGGTCGAGAAGGGAAGGGGATACAAGGTTGCATCAGACCTGATACAAAACGGCAAGGCGCTTGCAAAGTTCAGGGACATAATAGCAGCGCAGGGCGGGGACGGCAAGGTGAAGATAGACGACCTGCCGGTGGGAAAATACAGCCACAAGGTGACAGCCGCAAAGGCGGGAAGGATTTCACACGTCGACAGCAAGCTGATTTCAAACGTGGCGCGCGCCGCCGGCGCGCCGCTTGACCATGGCGCCGGAGTGCTGCTGCACTGCGAATCTGGAGACAAGGTAGAGGCAGGTGCCACTCTTTTCGAGATTTATTCGGAGTCCGAGGCGAAGCTGGACTTTGCTGTAAAGAGCCTGACTGCATGGGAGCCTGTGGAATTGCAGAAGGTCGTCATCGGCAGCATGAGATAAGGGCGGCTAAACCTTAACGCGTGCACTATTCATTTCTTTTCAGTTTGGATTAATTGCCGGAAAAAACGCGTCGCTGCATAGTCCGGCTTCCCTATTCCTTCGCGGTTTTCCATTTTGAGTCGAACATGCGCCTGTAGGAATCCGCTATGGCCCTGCTCTGTATCATGAATGCCGCAGGCGTCTTTGAGAAATCCACGAGAAGTGTCTTGTCCTTGTAGACGACTGTCCCGGTGGGCAGGAATTCATCGACATAACGCAGCCTGCTGTGCTTGAGCCCCCGGAAAATCCTCTTCACGGCCGGCTTTGCCGCCATTGTCGCAAGGCCCCTGACATTGACGCCCTTTTCCGAGCGCCTGGCGTGCCAGCTCCTGAAAAAAAGCGAAATGTCCTTTTTTGCTATGTCCTCGGCCGCCATCTGGAAAAAGCAGTAGTCCTCGCCAGGCTGCATCGAGATGTAGATGTCATTGAAAGCAGTCTTCAATCCCTTGATTCCCGAGAATACCTTGGCGCTTTTCTGCTCCGCGCCGGTTTTTTGGCCGAGCCTGCGCAGGCTTGGGAGAAGTTCTGCGAATTTCTGCTTTTTCTCGTCGAGAAAGAGCATGAATGAGTCGGGAGGCTCGGCGTGGAAATGCCTGACCTTGCCGATTATTACGTAGCTTGCAAGGCCCTTTGCGAGGAGAGACGATAGTGCGCCATAGACAGTGCTGCTTTGCATGCCCGTGGCGCCTATTATCGCCCCTGTTTTCGACTGGCCGCCCTCCAGTAGCGCGAGATATACGCGGGCTTCCGCGGTCGTGAGTCCGAATTCCTCGAGGAGCTTGGAGTCCATCGGGGAACTTTCCCGCCCATATATTAAATTACTTTCCATTTTTGGAGAGCAATTTAATAATTCCATCCAAAGCGCCAATATATGATAGGGAGCGTGAAGGCGAGTAATACGAAAAGGAGTGGAATCCTTAGCAGGAAGGGCGCTTGAAGCCCCGATGGCGATTTGATTGCGCAGTGGGGGGATTGACCCCCGCACCCGTTTATAATGCAGGGCTGCGATAACCAGGATATCGGATGTTTGAATGGAAAATAACAGGAAAAACCGGCACGATGAAAAGGCGCAGGGCAATGCCCAAGACGCCAATTCAAGACACTTTGCCCAGGAGTGCAGGCTCATGTTTGGCATGGAAGGCGCCAGCCTCCAAAAATGCGCCAAGTGGCTTTTGGAATTCAAGGAGCCAAAACTAGCCGCAAAATCGTACAAATCCGGGAAGGACATATTCCTCCCTTGCACCGACTATCCGGAAAAGGCAAGATTTGAGAGCATGGCCGAGGCTGTTGGCGAAAACGCCAAGATAACCCTCTCGATAAACGACGTCAAGGACATTGACTCGCTTGTGCGGGCGGCAGGCGAGTCTTTCGCCTACACCGGCAACATGGTTTTCGGGAATTCCACGGACGTTTCCGAAAGCGCCGACGTTTCCGAAAGCCACTGCGTCACCTCGAGCACCAGGGTGGACAAGTCGAGGGCGGTCGGCTACTCGACAATTGTCAAGGAATCAAGCTTCATATACGGGTGCAACGTCATCTCGCTTTCCGAGCACTGCATGAGGTGCCACCAGGTCGCTTCCTTGAACAGGTGTTTCGAGGGGAGCTTCAACATAGATTCAAGCGACTGCTATTACACGTATTATTGCAACGGGTGCACGGACTGCATTTTCTGCTTCAACCAGCGCAATGCGAGGCACTGCATAGGGAACCTTAAACTGCCGGCGGACAAGTACGCAGGCATAAAAAAATCGCTTGTTTCCCAGATGAGGGATACGATAGAGTCCAGGCATGAACTGCCATCATTGCCGGAAATACTCAACCAGAGCCCGCCGCCCAAACTGGCAAAAGGATTTTTGCAGGCTGGAAAGCCGCCCGCAAACACGCAGGCTTACAGCGCCGGCGGGAACGTGGAGAGGGCATTTGAACAGACATCAAGGCTGCTCCTTGGCACACAGCTCCAGCTCGGCAGGACGGGAAACTGGCTCTCAAAGCACAATATCAGGATAAGGCAGGTCAAATCCGCTGCAAGCTGCGAGCCCATGCCCGCGCCGTCCTACCAGAATTTCCTGGCGTTTGACGGGAAAAGGTATGTTAGCGCCAGGGAGGCGCAGGAAGCCGCAAAACTTGCCATAAGCCCGCAAGCCGCGATGTCAATGACGCTTGGAAACGCGCCATCAGTGATTGGCGGCATAGCATTCATATGCCCGGAATTCCACGAGGGGAACGCGAAAAACGCCCACAACTGCCCGATAACCCTCAACGCGGCGGACTGCGAATCTGTGCACGGCTGCGTCTACATGAAAAAGTCGGCATATTCCACGTGGTCGAGGAATTCCGAGTGCATCTTCGGGTGCGCATTCACATTCGACACCTCGTTTTGCATAAACTGCTACAACTCGTTTGGCCTGTCGCGCTGCTTCGAGGTCGACTGCGGCAGAGGCTGCACGGGCTGTTATTACTGCCACAACGTGGAAAACGTCCACGACTCCATGTTCTGCTTCAATGCGAAGAACCTGCGCTACGCAATCGGGAACGTCGAGGTCGGCAAGGAGAGATTCCTTGGCGCGAAAAAGATATTGCTTGCATGGCTTGGAGCGCGCCTCGAATCCGGGAATGGCATGGAGCTTGGCATATTCAATTTGGCGGCAAAGCCTTGAAACCTTTATATTATACCTTGGAAAAATCAGGCATGATGGCAGGCAAAAACCTTGAAGTCCTCACTGTGGGGCACATACTCTACGACGTGCGCTGTTACGTTGACAAGTTCCCGCAGCCCGACAAGTCCGCGGTGATAGACGGAGGCATACACGCCTCCGGCGGCGGCAGCGCGGCAAACGTCGCAATCAGCCTTTCCATGCTTGGAAGGAAGTGCGGGATAGCATGCAACATCGGGACCGACAGGCACGGCGCGTTCCTGCACGCGGACCTGAAAAAGGCGGGGATAGACCTCAATGGCGTGCAGGTGTGCAGGGGCAAGTCCGGCATGTCCATAATACTCGTTGACAAGCACGCGGAGGTCGAAGTGATAGAATCCCTCGGCGTGTCGGACAATTACGCCAAAATAGCCAAGGGCTACGCATCCCAGTTCAGGCACCTCCACGTAACCGGGATGAATTTCAGGACCACGAGGGAAGCCATAAGCCGCGCCTACTCTTCCGGGCTTTCAATATCTTACGATTCGGGGAGGTTCATGTCCGGCGGCGGGGAAAAGGCGATTGGCGGCGTGCTCTCAAAAATAGACCAGCTGATAATAAACAGGAAAGAGCTTGCGGCACTGACGGGGAAAAAGGCTTACAAGAACGAGAAGGACGCGCTTGCCGACGCGAGAAGGATAGCAAAGAAATACTCGTTGGACTTCTGCGTCAAAGGCGGCAAGGAGAAGACCATAGTCGCCCGCGCGGACGGCTCGCACTTCGCCGTGACGCCCTACAAGGTCAAGGTGGTAGACACCATAGGCGCTGGCGACGCGTTTGCCGCGGGATTCATAGACGCGTTCCTTGACGGGCGGAAGCTTGAAGAGTGCGTGCGTTTCGCGTCGGGATGCTCCGCGGAGGAGATAATGCGCCCGGGCGCGCATTCGGGGCTTGACAAGAAGTACATACTCAAGAGGTTCAAGCCGTATTGAAGCTGATTGACGGGGGCATTTGGATGAAGTGGCACGCTTGCATTTTCGCACTGATGGCATTGCTCGTTTTCACAGGGGCTCTTGCAGCCCAGAACCTGTCAGTCAGGCAGTTCGATTTCAACTCCCCTTCACGGCCAGTGTCGGCAAGCCTCAAGTTCACAGACGCGGAAGACGGGCACGGGAACATGTCATACTCGTTCATGGGCTGCACAGGCCAGTCGTGCTCATTTGGCCTGGATTTTGGCGACTGTTCCGGAAAGTGCAGCTTTGGCAGGGTGGCAGGCTTTGACACCCAACTGCTTGCGGTATTTGCAGACGGGGGCAGGGGCACAAGCGAGACATTCAGCCTCAACGGGGTTGACAATGACACTGTGAAATACGCAGTTGAATCAAGCGGGACAGCGCTTTACGTCAGCGAAGAAACCTCGCCTGCATGGGAAATCGTCTATTACATAATCACCATGGCCATAACCATCGTCCCAAGCCTCATTGTAGCCTCAATCGCGTTCTTGATTATGAAAAAGCCCAAGGAACTGCTATTCAAGGTGGCCCTGGCAGTGCTTGTCTCCTCGACATTCTCCTACATACTCTCAAACCTGGTAAGCCTGCCATACCCGGTCCTTGCAGAGGCAGCATTGAATGTGGTGCTCGAGACTGTGCTTATAGTCTATCTTGCCAAAGGGGAGCTTGGGCTTTGGGAAGCAGGAATTGTCAGCCTTGCAATAAACGCAGTGCTGGTCGTGCTAATGATGATGCTGGCGCTTTTGACTTTCCTGCTTGGCTACCTGCTGCTTTGAGCCTGTGGATGCAAAAGAAGGGCTGGCCACACACTTGACCTATTGCTTTCCAATAAGGCCTGCCGGCCTGGAATCCTGCTGCTGCGCTATTTTCTCAAGCCTTGCTATCCTCTTGTAGAGCGGAGGATGATTTTCCTCCAACTGGATGAGAAACTCTCCAAGCCTGCCCCTTTTGGGACTGAAGCAGAGTATTCCGTCTTTGTCCACGCTAAAGTTTTCCGGGCCTTTGGGCAGCTTGTTGAAATAGCCTATAAGGTTCCTTGCCCCTGCAAGGCAGGCTGCGGACTTGTCAGCCGAGAATTCGAACGAGTGGCGCACCTTGTTGAAAAGCTGCTCCTTGAACGCGAGGACGAAGGCGCCTATGCCCAACGATGCGGCGCCCAGATAAAATGAAACATGTGCAAGGGCCGCTATCCCTATTGCAGCAATCCACGGCCCGAACGTCAGGGCTGCGTGGCAGGCATATCCCTTGAGCGTGTGGTATTTGCTGATGTGGGAAATTTCGTGAGCCATGACCGCCTCGACTTCCCCGAGAGAGAGCTTGCCATTGGAATAAGCCATGAGCATGCCGGTGCCCACGCTTATGATGCTTGTCTTGCCAAACGGGCCCATATAGGACACTGCATGCGGAGCAGTGGATTCATGGATGCATATTTCTGGCATTTTTTTCATGCCAGACTTGTCCTTCAGGCCAGAGACAAGGCCATGGAGGGCTGGCATGTCCGACTGCGGGAGGGCCATGCAATTGCCCGCGCCAAGATTGTCAAGGCTCTTCTTCTCGCGCCAGTGCTTCCCGCCTGAAACAGGCTCGAGCTTCAAAAGATATGCAAGGAATGCGCTGTTGCCGGGCTTTCCATTGGACGTTGAAATGCCACGGGATTCCAGAGCGGAAATAATATCCTGCTTCATTTTCCCGTCAAGGGCAGAGGCTGCGGCATCGCTTCTTGGCTGGTATGATGCGGGAGTGATTTTTTGGGATGCCTTGAACATGCGGGTCAACTCATCAGTATTCCTGGAATTGGATTGAAAATTCCTTTTCGTGTGCCATCTTCTCAAGCCTTGCTATCCTTTTCTTGCAGGATGGATGGGATGAACGCGACAGGGCAAGGGCGTTTTGCACCAATGCATTGCCTGCAACCAGGTTCTTTGCCGCCTGCACAAGCCCGGGCCAGGGAAGTTTTCCCGGATTGCCAGGCTCAAAAAACCTTTTCAGGCTTGCATTCTTGGCCACGAGGGCTGAAAATGCCCGGAGGACATCGGGCCCGGCGAAGTCGTCTTCAGTCACGGTTTTGCTGAGATAGGATATTAGATTGCTCGCGCCGGCAGTCTTTGCCGCGAACTTGTCCGCGGAATATTCGTAGGCCCGGCTGACCATGTTCAAAATAGGCATCCCAAGCTTGAAGATGATTCCCGCTATGGCGATTGGAATAATCGCATATGCCAGAGAGGGCCCGGAAATCGCAAGCAGTGCCGAGGATGCCAGAGAAACAATTGGCAGGGCAGTATCTATGGCTTTCTTGAGAAGAAAGGCCTTCAATGTATGGCGCTTCACGTAATGCCCTAGCTCGTGGGCTATTATAGACCTGGCCTCGTCAATGGAAAACTCGCCCTTGGATATGGACATGAGGAAAATATCCTCAACGCATATTGCCGCTGTCTTTTCAAAAGGGGGATTGAAAAGGCGCATTGGGCTCCCAAGCGCATAACTCACGCAGATTTCAGGCTTTGCGCAGCCTGACGCTTCCGAGGCCTCTTCCACAAGCCTGTCGAGCATGGGCATTTCCGACGCGGGGGCATACCTCCACATCTGCAGCCCGGGCAAAGCCTTGACATGCTCCTTCCATGATGGCCTGACTTCAACGGCCAGCTTAAGAAAGAAGAATTTCTTGGGCGACATGTCGCCAAACTTCATGCTGAAAAACGCAGAAACTTCGTCCTTGAAATTCTTCTCGAACGCGTTTTTTGCAGGGCTTTGGCTAGAGTTACTGTCAATGGCTTTTGCCTGGTGCCTCACTGGCTTGTCAAGTATTGGTGCCAAAGCTAATCACGCCTGTTTTTTCCTGCAAAACTTGCGCAGGCAGCATATATAAATGTTGCCTTTAATGTAAAAACGTGTAAAAATAGCATGGTTCCGCTAAAAACAGTGTTAAGGCGTCAGACGTCTTCAAGCATGCCGTCAAGCGCGCTGGAATCCGCGTGCGGCTTCTTCTTTTCAGGGGGTTTTGCAGCCTGCCGGGGCTCTTCCTTGGCTATTTTGCCAAGCCCGCTTTGCTCCTCGACTGAATCGATCATGCCTGAAAGCCCGGAGGGGGGCTTTTCCTCCCCCTGGTAATATGGCCATGCCTGCTTTTCCTTCTGCTTCTCCTCCTTCTGGGCAAGCTTTTGCTCGACAATCTTGCGCGACTCTTCGGGCTCGAGCATGCCTGCGATTCCCTCCACTGCCCCCTCGCCTTCAGTGCCTGAAGAGTCTATCATGGACTCAATGCCGCCAGCGGGCTTTTCGGCTTCTATGGAAATTGCCGGCTTTGCCTGCTGCCGCGCGGGCTCCTCGCGCATAGGCTCTATGTAATGGGATTCCTTTTCGTCCTGCCCCATGCCCGTGTATAGCCGGATTTCAGACGGCGCCCCGATGCCTGCGGGCTTTGAAGCCTCCAATGGCCTTTCCTCCTTTTTGGGAGGGCTGAATATGCTGGCATGCTCCCCCTGCGCCTTCATTTTTGCAGCCTCTTCCCGCTCCTTTGCAACCTCGGACGAGGGGATAGAGTCGAGGGTGTCTATGTCCTTGTCCTCTATTTCCGAAAACCCGAATTTGGAAGGCTCCGCCTTCTTGTCCCCTGGAATGCGGGAGGCGGGCGCGGAATCCGACAGCCTGTTTTTCATGTTGGCAAGCCTCTCGTCGGCCGAATGGCCCTGTGGCTGGCTCACGCCGAAATCAACGCCGCCGACCTCCTTTTCAATGAACTTGGGGTGCGGCATCCTGCCTGGGGCCTTGGACTCCCACCACGAATACACCTTTTTTTGGATTTCCTGCACCTGCGCCTCCGAAATGCCCGAAAAGAACGGGTCCGAGCCCAAAAATTCGCTTACAGGTATGAAGGACGGCACGTAGTTTATCTTGAAGCTGCCGTCGCAGCGCGACTCGTAGAGCCTGACATACCCGCACTCGACCGCCTTTTGCAGGAAGTCCGTGTTGTCGCTCTCCCTCACTGAAGGGGAGTGCGCCACTATGATGGAGTTGTTGCACGTGGAAACTGCGTTGAATGCCTTCTGCTTCAGGTCCTCGCCATAGGCCGCGCTGGCCATGGCGAAATACTCCGACTCGAACTTCTCCGAAATCCAGAAGAAGCTGTGCATGAAGTCGAAGTCCAGCTTCATGGAGGAAGGGATGACGCTTTCAATCAGCTCGTCCTGCACGACCGGCATCCCCTCGTCTGAAATCCGCTTCGCCATGTGCGACTCGAAAAGCAGGATGTGCACGTCGCCCTCCGCGCGGAACAGGTCGCCAAGCGTGAACGGGGTCATGTGGTATACCGAATGGTGCTGGGAAATTATTATGACCGCAAAATTCATCCCCAGTTCCTTGCGCGCGGCGAGCATGCCGAGGGCAAGCCCGTAGGGGTCCTCAAACACAGTCCTGACATAGTCGAAAGGTATGCCGGAGAAATGCGTGGTGACCTCGCCGTAAAAGTCGATGTTGGTGTCGTTTATGATCACCGCGGCGCCCTTTTTGTCGCGCAATGCCTTTGAGTAGGATGCCAGGCAGTCCCTGATAGCGTCCCTTTTTATTTCAGATTCCATCCAAACCACGCGCAACCATGACAAAGCTCAATTCCCGCCCTCTATGAATTCCCTGATTCTCTGCCCGGACTCTATCTTCTCAAGCATCAGCCTGGCGTTTTTGACATTGACGTCCGTGCCACCAAGCCCGCCGAAGAACTGGCCCACGAGGCGCATGCCGGGCCGCGTCTGGGCGGTCTCCAGCAGGTCGAGGTAAAGCGAGCCTGAAGAGCCAAGGGCTATGGATTTCTCGAAAACCCCTATGTTCTTGTTCTCGAGTTCCTCGCCCACCTCGTATGGGAAGGGCCTGTAGCATTTCAGGCGCAGCAGGCCGGAGCGTATGCCCTGTTTCCTCTGCCTGTCGACTGCCTCGTGGGCATTGCCGTAGAACGAGCCCATGCACACAAGCGCCGCCTGGGCGTCTGCAAGCATGTAGGACTCGTAAAGGCCGTTGCCATAGCTCCTGTCCACAAGGTCGTTCCACTGGTATTCGGCCTGTATTATCTTTTCCTTGGACGCTATCAGCGCATTCTCCATGAGGGCCATGAGCTTCTGGTATTCGCGGGGCAGGATGGTGCCGAAATTGAACTTTCTCGACTTGAACTCCAGTTCCGTGCGTATCTTGGCGTCCGCGAGGTATTTCTCATAGACCTCTTTTTTGGGCACGTCGAGCTGGGTCACAAGATGGGTGTGGTAGAACCCGTCTATGAACACCATCACAGGGATGCGCGTCGACGCTGAAATCTTGAACGCCTGCGGCAGGGTGTCGACGAATTCCTGCACAGTGGCGCAGAAAAGCATTATCCAGCCGCAGCTTGAGACTGAAAGGGCCGCCTGGTGGTCGCACAAGTGCGAGTTTGGGACAAAGGCCGACCTGTTGGCCGCCACTATGACAAGCGGCAGGTGGTTTGCGGCTATGGACATGAGTTCTAACAGGCTTGCCGGGAGGTGGTTGGAATTCATTATGCCGAGGCAGCGCGCCCCTGCCATGGCAGAGCCTTCAAGCCTCGAGAAAAGCTCCTTTGGGCTGGCGTAAAGCGTGCAGTTCTTCTCAAGTCTGGATATGATGCCTGCCACGGGCTCCTCTTTGATGCCCGCAAGCAGGTGGGGCGAGCATTTCAGGATAGCCTCCGTGATTGCGTCAGCGGAGTGGTAAGTCCTAAGAACCATCATTTCACCGAATTGAAGCACCACTGCATTGCCTTCTTGCACGCCGGCGCCGCGGACGCTGGGAATATGTCGTCGGCAGCGCGGAACAGGGATTCCTCCGGCGCTATCCCCGCGACTTTGGCGACAGCGCCCGCTATCGCAAGGCCCTCCGACTTCTTTGGCAGGAACAGGCTCGAGCCTTCCTGCGCGTCAACGGTGTATACGTTCTTGGCGCCGGTCTCCATCTCGTACCTGGTCTTTTTGGAGTTCACTACGACCTTGCCGTTGGATTCGATTCCCTCAAGGGTCGAGGGCATGTCCAATAGCATCGCGTCAAGCACGACTACGCAGTCGGGCCTGGTGATTTTATGGCTGCGCCTGATAGTTACGTCGTCTATCCTGAGGTGCGCGGTCTCCGCGCCGTCATTGGCGTCAAGCCCGGAAAACGTGAAGCAGGATGAGAACTTGCCCTCGTAAAACGCCGCAGCAGCAAGAATCCTTCCGCAAAGGAACGCCTCCTGGCCCAAGGCTCCATGAATCCTCACTTCAAACATGAAATCTTATTTATCCTTTTATAATATAATCATTCCCCCAGCGCCAAGGCGGACGCAGGGGGTAAAATAGCGCCATGTCGCGCAATAGGATTAATAACCGCCTTGGGCAGATGGAGAGCATGGTATTGTCGGACAATGACATATTGCAGGCAGTGAAGGCAGGGGAGATAGCCTTTTCCCCAAAAATGAAGCCCGGCCAGCTAAACGGGGCAAGCGTTGACCTCACGCTTGGCGGCGTGTTCTGGAAGTTCAAGGAAAAATACGTCAAGGCGGGGGAAGTGGACCTTTCAAAGGTAGGCTTTGCCGAGGCCACATACAAGGTGAACGCGCCAAAAATCAGGCTCGGCCCGTCCGAGATGTGCCTTGGCATAACAGAGGAGAAGATAACCCTCTCGCCTGGCATCATAGGGACGCTTGAGGGAAGGAGCAGGTTCGCAAGGATGGGGCTTGCGGTCCACGTGACGTCCGCGCTTGTCCAGCCCGGCTCGTCAAACCACCAGGTGCTTGAAATAGTCAATATGGCGCCGTTCCCGGTAGTGATACGCAAGGGCATGAGGATATCGCAGGTCGTTTTCGAGAGGCTTGAGAGCCCGACAACAAAACCATACGCGCGCTTTGGCAAGATTGCCACGAAACAGTAAGCCTACTTGCGCGGAATTGACATCTTGTGCTGGAAGTCCTTGAGCGACAGGTAGATGACCTCGTGGCTCTTCCTGTGCACCACGTCAACCTTGTTGCGAAGCGGTATGAGCTTTTTCAGTATAAGGTATTTCTCGATGTCCGCGCGTATCCCCCTGTCGGCCTTGGATTCCAGTTCCTGCTTTGCAGTGTTGGGCCTGTTGAGCAGCTTCGCCGGGTTCTCGGCGACCAAGCCGTCTATCTCGAGGACCGCGCCGTTGAGCGCGCTCTCGTCGTTTACCGCCGCGACGATGCGCTTTGCGGGGCCGCCCGATTCGAACTCTGTCTTTAGCGAGTCGAGGTCCATGATAGTTTCATGGTAGGGCATGGCATGGGTGAGGTAGTCGTTGCTCCTCTTGCCAAAATCCGATTCTATCTGCTTCGTGTCATAGGGCATGCCAAGCACGATGTCCTCGAACTGCGGCCTTTGGGACGAGGCGACCTGCAAGCCAAGGAATTCCTTGATGGACCCCGGCATCAGCTCAACGCTTGGGCATTGGACAGCCATGCCCGATACGCTTTTCAGGTCAATGCGCACTGTGTGAGGCTTGTCGTCGTCCTGCTCGTTGCGCACAGACTCGCTGTACTTGACAACCACGTTTGTATGTGTGGAATTGTGCTCGAGCAGGTTCTTGTAGTTGGGGAAAATGTCCTCAAAATTGTGCTCTATGTGCCCGAAAGGCTTGGCCTTCTCAAGCGCGTGCGCGCGCCCTACGCCAAGGGCAGCCAGGTCGTCCGCTATGGCGCCGTTTACGCGTATGATTTCGCCAAGCTTCGCCCGGGCGGAGTCAAGATACGACAGTGCAGAAGTACCTGGGGATTTCTTGGACACGACAGTGTCCAGCCTGCCGTTTGCCATCAGGCAGGCGGCCGTCTGAAGGATTTTTTCAGGCGCGAGGCACGCGTTGGCGTCGGATTCTATCATCGTGCCCTGCTTGAAGTTCGAGTGCGCCTTTATCCTCTCGACCTCGTCTATGAATATCTGCGCGTGGATTGGCGAGACTGGGGCGAGTTCCTTCTCAACTACCGTGAGGAACTCCTTTTCCAGGGCTGCCACGCTGGACTTGAGCGATTTCTTCTTGGAAGAGAGGGCCTTTGATATCTGGTCGCGGGCTGCCTGGGTCTTTTGGGAAAACTCCGCCAGGTCGTAGGCGTATTTCTCCAGGGCGGCGGGGAAGCCGGGGTCTGCCCGCGGGTTTGGGGCCTTGGCGAACTCGGCGGCCAGGTGCTTGACAGACTCGGGGTCCGTGGCCGCTATCCTGATTGCCATCTTGTCGAATACAACAAGCACGTTTTCAAGTTCCGGCTTTGAAAGTGCAATGACGGACTTGCACGCCTCGGTCAGAAGCACGTATGCGCGGAACCTGCACTCCTGCAGCTCGCAGAGGAAACGGAACGCGTGCTCTATGGGCTTCTTGTCCTGCCCGTCCGACATTCTGTCAAGCGCGCACGGGATGCACCTGACCTTTTTCTCGTAATTGCGTATTTCAGCCTCTATTAGCTGGATTGTCTCTATGAGAGCGAGGTATCTTGGCGCGCGCTTGGAATTCCTGTCCTCGCTCATCACCTTCTCAAGCCAGATTGCCGCCTGGTGCAGCCCCTCGTAATTGGTCTGCCCGAGAGCGCCGGAATAGTGGTGCTTGAGAAGCATGGTAAGATAGCCGGATGTGAAGGCGCGAACCTGCTTGAGGGAGCCGGACTGCTCAAATCCTGGGAAAAGCAAGTCCGGGTGCGTTATTGGCCAGGAAGGCGGCCTGATGCCCATGACAAGCGAGTCCTGCTTGCGCATGGCTTTCCATGCGTCCGCCTTAGCGTCCCAAATCTGGTCGATTATGCCATTGAGCTTTTTTATCAGCTTTTCGACCTGTGCGTTGTCAAGCACGAATTCTGGCAGGAAGACTTCCCTGGTCCAGCGGTCCTTGCCCTCCCACTCAAGCATGTCCTGCCTGAGCTTGAGAAGCAGGCTCCTTTGCTGCGCGTTTAGGCTGGTGTCGTCCAAAAGCTTTGCAAGGATGTCCTTTGCAGCTCCGTGCCAGCTGGTCTCGACGTCGTGCTGGAAGAAAAACAGGCTGCGCGCGGGTATCTTGGGGTTCCTTTGCTTGAACATGGCGGACTGGGAGGATTTCACGCCGTAATATACTACGCCCTCCTTGACCTTGACCCTTGCAGCGTCGGATGAGAAGGAGAGGCTTGGGACTGGCGCCAGGTCGAGCCTGGTCTCGTTGAACTGCATCCCTTCAAGCTGGAATTCTATCTTGTAGCTCCCCTCCGGGACAAGCTTGGCGCCCACTATGGAGCGGCTTAGGGATGAGAGGACTTCAAGGCGTTTCTGGGCTTCGGTGAGGACATGGACTTCCAAATGGTAGATTACTGACTGGAGCTTTTCAAGTCCCCAGTCTGTGCCTGGTTTCTTGTTTGCCGGCCCTCCCTTGCCCATATCATAATTGAATCAACATTCCATTTAAATAGTAGCGGAAATGCAGCAAAAATGGCATTGGGGCAATAAAGCGCGAAAACCGGCTTTTTTGAATAGGGGAAGCATGGAAAGAAGGCAAAAATGAGGCTGGCTGGATAAAATAAAAAATGGAAGAAGGGGGAAGCCCTTTACTGGATTACGAGTTTCCCGAACTTGCCTGTCGAAATCTGGATGTTGCCCTTGAACTCCGTCACCCAGCCGTTGTCAACAGTTACCTGCTGGCCCTGCTGGATTTTCTCGATGTCGTCGTTCCAAAGCGAGAGCACGACTTCGCCTGTCGCGTCTTTCAAAGTCGCGTTCGCCACCCTCATTTTCTTGCCGAATTTGGTGACTACCTCGCGCGCCGGCTCCACCGCCGTGATTTCGCCCGACACTGTGGCGTTCTGGTTTGGCTTAAGCTCGTTTATGTTCATGTATAACACCTGCCCAAATGTGATAAATCATAGTCTTTAACTTGATTTAGGGTTCTTAATTGTTCAACAAGGGCATTATAAAAAGGTATTGGAGAACGGCACACCGAATAAGTATACCGCGGAGGAGAAATAGGGAAATTCAGGGAAAAAACAGGAAAATCAGGGGAAAACAGGCTAATAGATTATGTCTGTCTTGTATATGTAGCCCCTGTAGAAAGGCGCGCTTGAATCCTCGTAAAAGCCCTTGGTCGTGGCTTCCACGCACCTGTCCATGTCATTGCCAAAGCACCAGGGCGCGTCAAGCGCGAAATAGCCATTGTTGTTCTTCAATGCTATGAACGAGTGGCCGTTGTAGGTCGCCTTGTCATACATGTAAACCTTCATCAGGGTGTAGTCAGAGTCCTTTGGGGATTCGGATATGCTGGAGGAAAGGAATGCCAGCTTGAATGCGCTTGTGGTGCTCCTTGAATTCGCGCCCGCATCCTTGTTTTCCCTGTAGAACTGGACAGCGCAGGAATAAACGTCCATTATGGTTGACGCCTGGGCGCCGCACCTTGTGACATTTGCCACATTGAAGTTGGCAAGCGTGTACAGGTCGTTCTCGTCAAGGGAGAGGCCGCTGTCCTGCTCTATGACCTTTTTCTGCGAAAATGGGAAAAGGACAGTGGAATTCGTGCCATTAACCACAACTGTCTTGTTTTCATACGTGCATGCCGACTGGATGCCCTGGATGCACAACGGCGTCGCGTTTGCAAGCACTGTTGTGACGGACACTGTGTCGGGGCTTTTGGGGAACATGGAATTGAGGAAAAGGCTGTCGAGGGCAAAGCTCGCCCCTGCCAGCAGGACCAATGCGAAAGCAATGATTGTTTTGGAATTCATACTATCCACGTTTTACCATATTCTAACATATTTTGGGAGAAGGATATATATAAAGGTATCGGAAAGCCCGGGATGCGCGGAAAACCGGCCTTGGGCCCCGGCAGGCATTGGAATTAAAATAATCAGGGGCAATAAAGGGAAAGCAAGAATTTCAAGGGGGGAGGCAAATGGCAGCAACAGACGTAATATTCGCGCTGATAGGGTTCTTCGGGTTCCCTGCGCTCATACTAATAGCAATACTCGCGTTCATGTCAATAAAGATGATTTACCAGTACGAAAAGGGAGTGGTATTCACGCTTGGCAAGTTCGGCGGGCTGCGCGAGCCCGGCCTGACATTCGTCTTCCCGTTCATCCAGGAAATGCGCAAGGTCGACATGAGGATAAGGACGCTTGACATACCGAGCCAGAGGGTGATGACCAAGGACAATGTCCCCGTGTCCGTCAATGGCGTGGTGTTCTTCAATGTCCAAAGCCCCGAGACAGCGGTCATAAAGGTGCAGGACTACTACTACGCCATAAGCCAGTATTCCCAGACAGCGCTCAGGGACGTCATAGGCGGCATGACACTGGACTCCGTGCTCTCGGAGCGCCAAAATGTTGGCGACGAGATAAAGACCCTCGTTGACAAGGAGATAGAGAGCTGGGGCCTCAATGTCACGTCCATGAAACTGCAGGACGTGGAAGTCCCAGACGACTTGAAAAGGCTCATGTCAAGGCAGGCGGCGGCGGAAAGGGAGAAGCGCGCCACTGTCATAAAATCCGAAGGCGACAGGGAAGCGGCGGCAAACCTGGCAAAGGCTGCGGAAATAATGGGGAAAAGCCCAGGGGCCCTCCAGCTTAGGACATTGCAGACCCTTGACGGGCTCGGGCCGACACCCTCAAACACGGTCATAATACCCGTGCCAATCAACCTGTTCGAAGGCCTCTCGCAGGCTCTTGTGAAGAAAAAAGGCTCCAAGGAATAGGGGGCTGGCGCCTCATATTTTCTTTTTTTCTTTTCCCTTTTCAGGTCTTGACAAGGAATATAAACTGGAATGGAGTGAAACAACACATGCAATACAAGGGCAGTGTTTTTTTCATCTTGGGGGCATTGGCATTCCTTTTTTCAGCAGCCTTTGCGGCTCCATCAATATCATTCCCCTCGCCAACGCCAACAGACGGGCAGGCTATAGGGAACACGTCCGCGACAATAGACGTGTTGGTCGGGGAATCCAATCTTGCTAATTTCACGCTGAACTGGAATGGCACCAATTACTCTTTTTACGACCCCACGCTAGTGGGCATGTGGAACTTCGACGACGTGAACTACAACGACGACTTTTCCCAAAGCCAGGTGAACCTGAGCAGGTGGGTAATAGACCCGAGCTGCTCGATATCCTCGGGAAGGCTGTATTGCAATACATCAACCTCAAACTTTGATTTCGGAGCTGTCAAAAGCAACGGGCTTTGGTACCTGAAAGGCGATTTCGACATACAGGTGGATTTTGACGCGTCCGGCTGGGGCACTCCCACTTCAGGCACTGGCTGGCAGGCCACTCTTGAGGCACGGAGGACCGGAACAGGCCAGGCAATGGCGTGCTTTTACAGCAAGTGGTCAGATGGCAGCAAGGTATACTACAGTTATGACGACTCGCTTGGGAACAGCTTTGGCACATTGAGCACCACGGCAACTTCAGGCAAGCTCAGGATGGTAAGGACTGGCACCACAGTTTCATGTTATTACTGGACAGGCTCCGCATTCACACAATACGCCACAAGGACCGCGGCAGACGTAGCAAACGACGCCTACACTGCCATTTACATTCTCAACAGGGACTCCGGGCAGGCAGTAAACGGCTATTTTGACAACTTCATAGTCAACAAGGGCCAGCAGGTAGCAGACAATTCAAGGAGCGCAAATCAGGGCGCGGTTAAAAATTCGGGCTGGAGCTTCGTTTCCGGCAAATACGGCAATGCAATACAGCTCAACGGAGTGAACGGGGCTGGAGTTGACGTGCCAAACGCGGCAAGCCTGCAATTCGGAACAAGCAATGTCACTTTTGAGGCATGGGTGAAACCACAGGCATACGCGCCCGACGGCTGGGACGACGAGATAATCACGAAGCTCAACATATCGGCAGTCAGGACAGGCTACATGCTTGCCATGAGGGGCGCGTCCGCAGGCGGACTGGCAAACAAGACAATGGCATTTTTCGGATATGGCGGTGCAGGCGACATAGAACCGTCAGGCACTACAAACATAAACAACAACCAATGGAGGCACCTTGTGGCGTCGTTCAACAGGAATGGCAACCTGACGATTTATGAGAATGGCATTGCCACAAGCGCCCAGGACATAAGCGCCTACCCGGGCGTCAATACCAGCACGGCCTTTGACCTGGGCATTGGGTTCAACCCCGACACGTCGTTTGCAGACAGGGTGTTCAACGGCTCAATTGACAACGTGCGCGTGTACAAGCGCGCCCTGACTGCGGCGGAGGCCCGGATGGCATACATTTCCAATTTCAGGAAAGTGAATTCCACGCATTGGGAAGTCACCGTCGCCCTGGCAAACCTGACTGACGGGAATTACACTTATTACGCGTTCGCGCAGAACAGCACTGGAGGCTTGGCAACGACCGCGCCTGCCACGTTCCAGATACACACTGCCCCGTTTGTGGCCAATTTCACAGGAGACACGACCAATTTCGCGGCAATCACCGACCTGACAAATGTCACCAACCTGACCCTTGACAAGCCGGGCACGGGAAGGATAAAGTTCCCTGCCACTTACTCGGTCAATGCGCTTGGCCAGGACTATGACACCAACGTGAAGATGGGCGCGGGATACATATCAGTCAACTCGTCAGCACTTGACCAGAGCTTCAATACCAGCGCAAGCCTCACAATGAACCTGACAGGATTTTATTCAAACTCGCTTGCGCCCGACATATACTATTATTCGGGCTTTTTGGCAAACGCCAGCTCAATAGTGCAGGCAGGCACGCTTTGCGTGTCGCCAAGATGCACGGGCATATCATGGGATTCGGCAGGCAAAATCCTCACATTCAATGTCACGGGATTTTCAGATTACGGCATTAACGGCTCTGGCGGGTTTGGCGGGGCGTCAAACGGCACTACATACGAGAACACGGGCACGCTTGGAATTAACATCACGTCAACAAACCAGATAGCAGTTTATACGTCAAATGGCATGAATGACAGCACATTCAGCTTCGTGCCAGTCACGCCGCCTGCGGCAGGCTCGATTACCCTTATGTCAAATGAGACTTCCAATACCACAGGCGGGGAGCTTGGCTTCCTTGTGGAGAACCAGGGCAATGTCAATGTCTCAATCACAGTGGCGTCCGACAAGGACGCCGCATCCTTCATAGGCGGCTCCGCGCCGCTGTTCCAGATGTTTGGCGGGGTCAATGAGACAGGCGCGTGCCCGTCCATCAACGCGTCAATGCAGTCCCTCTCCGGCTCGGCAATCACCGTCTGTCCAAGCCTCGCATACGCTGATTCGCAGGACACTATCTGGGCTTACGTGCTTGTAAAAATAGACTCGGACAGCCCGCCGCAGACAAGCACCGCGACATTGACATTCACAAGCACCCAGGTCTAGTTTCAGCGGCATTTCACCCCCGCGTGCGGCGGTCATTTCAAGGCGCTTTAACCAATAAGATGCCTAAGGCCAGTTCTGCATGATCTAAATTAATTGGTTTAGAAAGGGCTGTCGCACCCTTCCAGGAAAAGCCGCCAAGTAATGTTGCACGAGTCAGGGATATGCCGCCAAATGATTAAGTATAAAAACACCTTTTCATAAATCAAGGACATGGCTGACCAGCACGGAGAAAGCGTTGCCCTAGACAAACCCACGCACGGGCTTGCAGGGGCCGGCTTGCACTTGAACGAGTCAAAACTCAATCTGGAGAAGATGTGCTCGGCGCCGACATGGAAGGAAGTCCTATACGACCTCGTGCTCTCCGAAAAGCTCGACCCGTGGAACATAGACGTTGTGTTCATAACGGAGGAATACATAGGCAGGGTCAAAAAGCTCAAGCAGCTAGACCTGCGCCTGTCCGCAAACCTCGTGCTTGCGGCCTCGATACTTCTCAAATACAAGTCTGACGCCATCAAGATAGAAACCGCCCCCCAGCCCACGCTCGACGAGTTCGCAGGCGAGTTCGGCGAAGTGGCGCCCATTGGCCAGCTCGAGCTTTCAGACAGGATACCGCCAAAGCGCCAGGTAACCCTTGAGGAACTCGTTGGGGCGCTCGAGGACGCATTCGAGTTCGAGAAAAAGAGGATGGAGAGGAAAAGCCATGTCCAGACAAGGCTCGAGGCGCCCTCGTACAACATAATCCTCCCGGAATTCGACATAGAGGAAGAAATGGAAAACGTGATGGCAAAAATAGAGTCCATGAAGGACAAGGACGGCTTTGTGCTCTTCTCAAGCATGATAGAAGGCACAGAGCCTATAAAGACAATTTACCTCCTTCTTCCGACGCTGCACCTTGCCCAGCAGCAGAGGCTCGGGCTGATGCAGGAGAAGTTCTTTGGCGACATCATACTCTATTGCATGCCCGAAAAGCAGGAAGAGGGCAATGGAAAGAAGGAAGCGGACAAGGGCGCCCATGCAGGCAAGCAGGCTGGCAGCCGCAGGGAAATTAGCATGGTGAATTCCGCAGGCAAAAAAGGCCCTTCAAAAGCAGGCTGATAAGCGGGGGAATGCTGGGTGCGAAAAATCAAGGACATAAGTGTTGGGCATCTGGCGTTAATGACTTTATTTGCGGCAGCGTCTGCGCTGGAATATTCCGTGAACAGCGCGGGAGATGTGCCCGGGGCGATTTATTTCATAGCGCTTGAAACACTGCTCGTCCTCGCCTACATGGGGCTTGACCCGAGGACAATAATTGACGCCGCTGTTTTCGCGCTGCTCTCCTTCATTATGGCACTGGTATTATATGGCAATGCGCAATACATCCAGTCATACGGGATTGGGGGCGTGTTCCCTGCGCTCTTGCAAGCCGCGATAGTAATGGCAGGAGGTTTTGTAATCATGAAGATGTTCAGGAACAGGGACGAAGACATGCAAATGAAGAAAAAGGCAGACCAGCAGAAGTGACAGATATGGCAGTAAAGGAGGAGAACCTGATTGAAGCCGCGCTTTTCATTAGCGCCAAGCCGCTCACGATAGCAGAGCTTGGCAGGCTTATCGGGGTGGCGGCGCACGGCTATGTCGAGGGCATGGTGAAAAAGCTCGCGGCAGGCTATGACGAGCGGGAATCCTCCATCCAGATAGTTTTCGAGGACGGCAAGTACCTGATGAGGGTCAGGCGCGAATACCTCGACAAGGTCAAGCCGTTCGCGCAGTCCGCGGAAATTTCAAGCCATGCGCTAAAGACACTCGCGTACATAAACAACAGGGAAGGCGTGCTCAAGTCATCCCTTGTCAAGCAGCTTGGCGACTCGGTCTACCAGGACGTCAAGGAACTCGTGGAAAAGGGCTTTGTCACCCAGAAAAAGGCGGGCAGGTCAAAGTCATTGCACACCACGGACAAGTTCAAGGAATACTTTTCAAAGCCCCAATAGCGGGCATGATGCAAAATGGCTGAGATAGTTGTTTGCACAAAACAGCTCCAATGCCTCAGGGATAACAAGGCCAGTCGCGTTTCTGGAAGCAGAAAAGTAATTTGCAGGAATCCGGACGATTGCCCTGGCAAGGCGAAATTCAAAGGTTCTGTGCTGTGTTTCATGCCTATGGTTGACGGCATGTTTGCAAGTAAGCTGCCCGCGGCAGTGGAGCAGGCGTACGAAAAGGCGTGCAAGCAGCCGTGATAAAACCCGCAGGCTTCGAGAACGGCTTTTTTAAACTTCTCATGGCATATAAGGAGGGGGCGAGTGCCCTTTTTGATAGAATGTGTTTGATTTTTTGAGGTGTATGAAATGACAGACAAGAGGCCTTTTGACGTTTTGAACAACTCCCTAAACAACTCCGTCGTGGTAGGCCTGAAAGGCGGCGTGGAGATGAGGGGCGTCATGTCATCCTACGACGTTCACATGAACATAGTCCTTGAGAAGGCGGAAGAGCTTAGGGACGGCCAGGTAAAGCGCGGCATAGGGACAATCCTGCTGCGCGGCGACAGCGTGATATACATAGTGCCCTCTTCATGAGAAGGCACGCTTGATGGGGCCGGGTATGGAAGCAAAAAGCGTCCTTGCGGGCGTATTCCTCGCATTCGGGGTTTCAAACCTGCTTGCCATATTCGGCATACCGTTCTCAGTGGCATTGCGCATGAACCTCTTCGGGTTCGACCTTGGGACCTTCGTGCTTGCCATAGTGTCGCTGGGGATAGCGTATTTCCTGATAAAATCAAAGGATTAGGGCAGACCCTGCCGGAAGCCGGTATTTTATTCCTTGGCTTCACTTCTTTTCCACAATCAACGGGCTTGTAGCGAAACGGTATCGCGCCTGCATGGCATGCAGGAGACTGGGGGTTCGATTCCCCCCAAGTCCATAAGAAGGGGCTTCGCCCCTTTCTAAACCCCATACAGACGATAGTGTAGCGGCCAAACCATCGCAGATAGAGAATAATGTGGCATCAGGGGGCAATAACACAATTCCCCACTTTTAACAACATTTATAAACCTTAGTAGAGCAAGAAAGCCATGGCAGACACATACTTCAACCCAAACCCCAATGCGTGCAAGAGCCAGGGCGGCAATGGCAACAGGATTATTGCCAGGTCGACAGGCAACAGCGGCTGCAGGCTTACCCCGCTTGACGAGTTCGAGAAATTCAAGAACGGCCAGAGAAACGGCGGCATCGCCAGTTCCCTGATGCACGCTTCTGGCTCATTCAGGTCCTCAATGTGGAAAGAGGAGCTTGAGATGATGAGGGGGAAAATGGCAACCCCCGGCCAAATGCAGTCATTGCTTGAGGAGGGCTACAAGAGGTTCGTGCAGAGATACCCGAACATGGCCCTTAGGCTCACAAGGGAGTGCGTGATGACAAACCCGATGGCAACCAAGGCTTTCATGCTCGTTTACGCAGGCTCAAAGCCCGCGTCAATAATAAACATAGGCAATTTCGACATGGACGTAAAAAAGAACCTAATACCGTTCAAGATATACCCCACCCAGACAAACGGCCTGCTCTTCTACGCATACGACGGCGAGCAAAGCCTGATAATCGCAAAGTACGACATGCTGGTCAATAAAATACTCGGCGAAAAGGCAAGGGCCGCAGCAAACGGCATGGCAAAGGCGAAGATTGATTTCGACAGGGAAATTGGGAATTCCCTCGGTTTCCCCGCAGACGCAATAAAGAAGTTCACCAAAGGCAACCTGACAGTGGAAGCATATTACAGCGCGCTCGCCACAAACGACATCGAGGTCAGGCCGGAAAGCTTCCTGCCGATATTCGTCCCCCAGATAAAAAACTGCGCCATGGAAAACCTTGACGTGCTCAAGTCATGGGACAATGAGTTCGCCCGCATGATGCCCCCCGAACTCTTCGCGGCCTACAGGTTCGCCTCAAAGCTCGAAGTGCTTGAGGGAATAGAAAGGAAGGCAAAGCTCTACTCAATCTGATATCTTTTTTTCGTATTAAGCAAACGCAATTGCCCATGGGGCGTCCAAAGAGCCAAATCAGGGCACGCGATTCTCCAACTGCGTCCAATGCATGGCCCCCGGCGGCCTAATAGCCAGTCAGGATTTCAGCCGGGTTCGAATCGTCTGTCAGGGGCATGCCGGTGTAATTCATTGCTATGAACTCCGAAGCATACCGTTTTGCGAACTCCGGGTTGCCGATGTTTGACGAGATGATTATGTAATTGGACAATGGCGCGTCCACAGGCACCTCGATCACGTAGACGTTTTTGAACACTGACTTGTATGTGTCGTACATCCTCTGCAGGAAAGCCCCGCGCCCCCCGCTTTTGGCTATTATGTTCACCGCCACGACAGAATCGTTTGACATGCTCCTGTTGATGGCAAGGACGAACTCGCGGGTCAGCAGGTGCGGCGGCGGGGACAATGACTTGAACGCGTCGACCAATATTATGTCGTACTTCTTCGCGCTCCCCTCAAGGAAGCGCCTGCCGTCCTCCACGTATACCCCTGTCCTGCCGTCCGAATCATTGAGCGAGAAAAACCTCTTGCCAGCGTAAATCACAAGCGGGTCTATGTCAACGCAATCGACGCGCAGGAGAAGGAACCTTTTTTTCAGCTGTTCGGCCTGCGTGCCGGCAGCGCAGCCTATCACAAGCGCGTTTTTTGGCTCGAGCACGTAGTCAAACGAACGTGCTGCTACCTGGACATAGGGGAAAACCGGAAACCCGCCCTCCGCCTCGCCGCTTGAAACCACGTTGTCAATCACGAGTATGTGCGAGTCTATGCCGCCTATTTCCATGTCCGCCACGCGCACAAGCGAATACTGGCTGTCCTGCTTGAAAAGCATGTTCTGCCCAGCTATGTCCGGAGAGAGGTCGGAGCCCCAAAGGACCGCAAAGGCGAGCGCGAGGACCAGGACTCCTGCCGAATCCGACTTTTTCAGGGGATTCAAAAGCGCGGCAGCAACTAGCATGAGGGCAAACCCCAGCGCGAAAGTGTGCGTGAGGCCCACGTAGGGTATCAGGACGAAACCAGTCGCAAGCACGCCGAGTATGCTCCCGACGGTCGAAAGCGCGAATATGGAGCCCGCGTCAGTGCCGGCCGTCTCGGATTTAGATACCAGCCTTATCGCATAGGGCGACACCATGCCATAGAGCAGCGCGGCGGGGGCGAGGATTAGGGGAAGCGAGACGCTTGCCAGCAGCATGCCGGAAGTAGAGGCGAGCGGCCCGAAAAGCAGGGCGAGGAAAGGCACTGTTGCAGTGCAAAGGCCTGCCAGGGCGAGTATGTACGACAGGTGCCTGCGCTCGCGCAGCCTGTCGGACATGATGCCGCCAAAATAATAGCCAAGGCTCAATGCCGCAAGCACAATGCCTATTGAGCCGGCCCACGTATAGATGGTATTCCCGAGATATGGATAGAGCGACCTGCCGCCTGCAATCTCAAGAAGCATGGAGCACGCGCCGGATATGAAGACTGCTGCAAGCAGCCTGGCCTTTTCGGAAAACATAGGATACACCAATCAAAAAACGGCCTGGCTTCACGGCCTGATTATTACCTCGCCGGTGCCAAAGCGCGCCTTTTTGGCAAGGGCATGCGAATCAGAAGCCGACCTGTATCCCACCGGGACTATGGCGACAAGTTCCAGGCCGAGTTTTGAAAGCCCGAGGACCTCCTCCGCCTTTTCGCGCTCAAACCCCTCCATGGGGCACGAGTCAATCCTCATCTGGGCGCACGTGTAGAGCAGGAACCCCATTGCTATGTATGCCTGCATTCTTGCCCAGGCAGTCCTTGCCTCCGGCGGCATGGCGGAGAGGAATCCCTCAATCCTTTTTTGGAAGCCCGCAAGCCGCTCCTTCTGTTTCTGCCTCTCCTGCTCGCTTGCTGCGGGCTGGGCCTTCTCAATGCATGCCATATAGGACGAGATGTGCCCCTTTGTGATTTCCCTTGGCACGCAGATGGCAATGACGTACGGCGCCTGGCCCACCTGTTGCTGGTTCCATGAGGCTGCCATGAGCCTGTCCTTCAAGCCCTGCTCGGATATGACCATGAATTTCCACGGCTGCAGGCCAAACGATGAAGGAGCCAGGCGCATGGACTCGAGCAGGGCGGCGATGTCTGCATCGGAAACTTTTTTCAACGGGTCGAAGGCCTTTGTGGCATAGCGCCAGTTGAGGCCTTCAATGAGCTTGGACGATACATCTTCGGGCATTTGATACACCTTAGCGAATCTGTTTGCCGGCAACCAATAAAACCGTATGCAGGAAGCAGGCGGGAAACCAGCCAACTATTATTAAGTGCAATGAAAAACCAATACTTGAGTAATCATTCAATGGGGAGGGGCAGGATGGGAAAAGGCATTGCGTTCATTTCATTGCTTGCCATGTCAATGGCGCTTATCGCTCTTGCCGGCTGCACGTCGGGCGCGCAGCAGGGGCAGCAGGCAGGCCAGCAGGGGCAAAACACCACATATACCATATCCAACAGCTTCGACATCGCAAAGGCCTGGATTGAAAAAAGCCCCACGTATTCATTCGACGGCTCCGGCCTGAAATACTTGTCCTCAAGCGACGAATACAGGTGCCCGTACTGTTTCTCCTACAATTTCAGCTTTACAAGCTCGCACGAAGGCTATGGCGACAGGTCGGGCGCGGCTCTTGCGCAGGCAGCCACAAGGCACGAGATTTTCGTGCTTGTCAATGACGGCGTCGTGGAAGCCGCCGAGATAGACGGCAAGTGGGACGAGCTCGCGCAGGGGTACATTGGCGCAGGCGTTGGCCCGCAGCAGGGCAATGCGAGCGCGGGGCAGGGGAGTGGAAACGGCACGGGGCACGAAGGCAGCATAAACTCCACTGGCACCGGCGGGGAGGTCCTGCCGCCCGCCGAAGCGGTGAACTACAATTCGAGCCTTGAAGTTGCCAGGGATTTCATAATCAAAAGCCGGACATACGGCGCGGACAGCTATAACCTGCAGTTCGCAAGTTCCGATTCGGGCCAGTGCGCTGCGTGCTGGGTGTTCAGGTTCTCCTATACCTCGCCGCAGGAAGGCTATGGCCAGCGCGCCAACGCGACACACAGC